>Ga0207710_10000006_pt1 | contig 538831 bp, 514 predicted proteins | sample KBSS24metaG_FD_184400 | JGI IMG/M metagenome (GOLD analysis project Ga0207710, IMG submission 184400) | Switchgrass rhizosphere microbial communities from Kellogg Biological Station, Michigan, USA - KBS S2-4 metaG (SPAdes) (version 2) | ecosystem: Host-associated > Plants > Roots >...
CTGGCGGTGCGGCTGTCAACGGCGGTGGTGGCGGCGACGGCGGCACAGCCATCACTAGCGGTAACAACAATGTGAACGTCGTAGGCGGTGGGGGTGGCGCAGGGGGCACCGGGGGGACCGGCGGCACCGGCGGTCGTGGCGGTAGCGGAGGCGTCGGTGGTGGCGGTGGTAGCGCAGGGCTGTTTGGATCCGGTGGCGCGGCGGGTAGTGGCGGCGTGGGTGGTATCGGCGGCACGGGTGGTCTGGGCGGCGGTGGCGGCCAGGGCGGTACAGGGGGCAGCGCTTTCGGCATCGCCGTGGGCAACGAGTTCGGCATCGGCGGGGATGGCGGTGCCGGCGGCAGCGGCGGCAGGGGCGGCCGTGGAGGCGTCGGCGGCGACGGCGGCGCCGCAGGAACGGCAGGACAGGGTGGCCTGTTCGGTCAGTCGGGTTCGGCAGGCGTCGTGGGCGCAGGTGGCACGGGTGGACTCGGCGGCGGTGGTGGCACGGCGGGCGCCGGTGGGGCCGGCGGTGTTACCGACAAGCTGCCCAACGGCACTAAAGACCCGATCGGACCCACTGGTTCCCCCGGGGGTGCCGGCAGCGGCGGGGGTGGCGGCGCAGGTGGTGCTGGCGGGTCGGGTTCGACCGCGGGCGCGACCGGCGGCAACGGAGCAAGCGCATAGCCCATCGCAATCGCATTGCGCACGGCTGCGCTTGGCCGCCATGACTTGCAGTGTCGAGTGGCACTGAGGTAGTTGGGTCGCCGTTGGTCATGGCAATTCGCGGTCGCCATTCGGCGCTGAAGTATCACCAAATATGCTGATGGACTTCATCATTCGCGAAGTGGGTGACTTGGCCACCACCTCGTCGCAGCTACGGAGAGACGTTTCCGGAGTCACCTATGTGCATCCATCTAAGATCACGCTCGCCCAGGCGTGCGAGGACTGGCTGATGTCGAAGCACGGCCGCAAACCCTCAACACTGCACGGGCATCGGATAAGCCGCGCGCCGGCGCTCGCCGAGCTCGACGAGGTTTAAGTGCAGAAGCTAAGCAAGCGACACATAGACGACCTCGTCACTGCTCTGCGCGCAGGAGGTCATGCTTCGCCCGCCGGTAAGCAAAGCAAGTCGTGGTCATCGGCAGGGCCGAGGTCAATCGCATAGTCGAATCATTGGGCGGCCCAGTCCTTTACGGTAGGACAGCTGGCGGATATGAGAACGGCTTCCTCATCATCGAGGCGACTCGTTGCTACCACCTGGGAGCTGACCTCGCGTGCATTCCGTGCTCCCACGCCTGCTGTGAACGAGAGCTCGCTGGCAGCCTGAAATGGCAGCAGCCTGCGACGCCAAACACCGAGCGTTGGGGTCTGGGCCGGCTCATACGCGTTGGAAGAGAGCGACACTGGTTCGACGTCAACTAGAGCAGGTTAACGAGAACCGACGCACTCTGTATCACCTACAGGACTTTGAAGGACCCACGGGCCTTTGGAGGCGTGCGATCAGCAGGGCGGACAACCCCGTAACCAAGCACGACGTTGCGGACGCAATTCCCGGGACTCTTCGGCAAGACGCGCTGGAAGCGTTTACCTGCGCGTTCGCAGTCCGAACCATCGAGGTCGAGCGGAGGTGGGGCCCACCGGATCTCCCAGCCCCTCTAGCGCTTGACGAATGGCCGTGATCGTGTGGCCGCGGCAAGACTTGGAGTCGAACTCGTCGTCGCTTTCGGCGAGCAACGCAGCTCCCGGTGTCCATGCCCAATCGCGATCTTCCGACAGCTTGAGTGTTTTGATTCGGCGCGGTTTGAACAGCCAGTGCCCGGCGTGCCGCGAAGACTCGGGCGCTATGAACCATCGCTTCGCCTCGTCGCCTCCTGGCTCACTCTCTCCGCGGGTCCAGTCAGCAAGGTCGACGACTTCATAGCTGTCCACCACGGTGCGAACTCTAGGTGGATGCTCCGTCAGTTATTGAGAGGCAGACCCGGCGTGCCCGTTCCGCACCAAGTCGTACGCACAAACGCCACCGCCGCAGAGTTAACCACGCCTTGTGACAATCCGTGACAATTCGCTGCCCCCCAACGCAATCAGGCCCCCTCGAAAGGGGGCCTGACGTGCGTGGCAGGTACAGGATTCGAACCTGTGTAGGCGTTAGCCGACGGATTTACAGTCCGCTCCCATTGGCCGCTCGGGCAACCTGCCTGGGTGCGACCTCCCTCGGGGCGGACCCGGGTTTGGTGCGAATAGCAGGGTACAAGAGACTGGTCCCAAAGACGAAAACGCAAGGAAAGGAGAGTCCAATGGCGGATTCATCGTTCGACGTCGTGAGCAAGGTCGACCGCCAGGAGGTCGACAACGCGCTGAACCAGGCGGCCAAGGAGCTGACCACCCGCTTCGACTTCCGGGGCACCGACACGACCATCGCCTGGCAGGGCGAAGAGGGCATCGTCATCACCTCATCCACCGAGGAGCGCGTCAAGGCCGCCGTCGACGTCTTCAAGGAGAAGCTGATTCGCCGCGACATCTCGATGAAGGCCTTCGACGCGGGCGACCCGCAGCCCTCGGGCAAGACGTACAAGGTGATCGGCGGCATCAAGCAGGGCATCAGTAGCGAGGACGCCAAGAAGGTCACCAAGCTGATCCGCGACGAGGGTCCAAAGGGCGTCAAGGCCCAGATTCAGGGCGACGAGATCCGCGTGAGCTCCAAGAAGCGCGACGACCTGCAAGCCGTTCAGGCGCTGCTGCGCGGTGCCGACCTCGACATCGCGGTCCAGTTCGTCAACTATCGCTGACGAGCCTCGATGTTCGAGCGATTTACCAACCGGGGTAGACGCGCAATCATCCTCGCGCAGGAATCGGCACGCGAGCTCAATAGCGACCACATCGACACCGGGCATCTCCTGCTAGGCGTACTGAAGGACGGACCGACCGGCCCAGACCCCGACACGTCCCCGGTCTTGGCCTATCTAGACCTCGCGGGCGTGGACGTCGTGGTACTTGTCGAGGAGATCCTCGAGACGATCGGCCGAAATTCAGAGCCCCTTGACGTCGGGCACATCCCCTTCACAGCGGATAGCAAGAGGGCGCTCGAACTGAGCCTGCGTGAGTCGCTGGACGCGGGGCATACCTACATCGGCACCGAACACATCCTGCTTGGGCTACTCGCCGACGAGGAGGGCGTCCCCGCTCGGCTACTCCGTCGGCATGGCGTGACATTGGAGCTCGCACGGGACGCGCTCATCGCCTAGGAAGCTCCGAATCGACTCCTCCCCACCCGCCTCGGCAATACGCTGATCTACATGGCACCCGGTCAACGCGAACCCAAAGTCGTCGTTCTCGGTGGAGGCTCATGGGGCACCACCGTGGCATCCATCTGCGCGAGGCGCGGGCCGACGCTGCAGTGGGTGCGCTCGGAGGAGACCGCCAACGACATCAACGAAAAACACCGCAACACGCGCTACCTCGGCGACGAAGTAGCGCTGTCGCCAACGCTTCAGGCCACCACCGACTTCTCGGAGGCTGCCGACTGCGCCGACGTCATCGTGATGGGCGTGCCGTCGCACGGCTTCCGCGGCGTGCTCGAACAGCTGGCCAAGGAGCTGCGGCCGTGGGTGCCGGTGGTCTCGCTGGTGAAGGGATTAGAGCAGGGCACCAATCTACGGATGAGCCAGGTCGTCGACGAGGTGCTGCCAGGCCACCCGGCAGGCATCCTCGCGGGGCCGAACATCGCACGCGAGGTCGCAGAGGGCTACGCCGCTGCCGCGGTGCTGGCGATGCCCGATCAGCATCTGGCCGCAAATCTCGCAAACCTGTTCCGCACCCAGCGTTTTCGCACGTACACCACCGACGACGTGCTCGGCGTCGAGATGGCGGGCGCACTCAAGAACGTCTACGCCATCGCGACCGGGATGGGCTACTCACTCGGCATCGGCGAGAACACACGCGCGCTAGTGATGGCAAGGGCGGTCGCCGAGATGTCACGTCTCGGCGAGGCGATGGGCGGGCGGCGCGAGACGTTCGCCGGGTTGGCGGGCATCGGCGACCTCATCGTGACGTGCACCAGCCAGCGCAGCCGCAACCGACACGTCGGCGAACAGCTGGGGGCGGGCAAGACCATCGACGAGATCATCGCCTCGATGAACCAGGTCGCCGAGGGCGTCAAGGCCGCCAGCGTCATCATGGAGTTCGCCGACGAGTACGGCATCTCGATGCCGATTGCCCGCGAAGTCGATCGTGTCGTCAACCACGGCGCCACCGTCGAGGACGCCTACCAGGGGCTCGCGGCGGAGAAGCCCGGCCACGAGGTGCACGGCTCGGGGTTCTAGATGGCTCGGGGTTCTAGATGGCTCGGGGTTGTAGGGAACATGCCCCACGGGCTCCCATGGCCGAGATCGACGTCACGGCTGCGAGTTCGACGTCATGGCTGTGCATTTGGTGAAGCGGCCACGCAATCGCGACCTTGACGTCGATCTCGCGCGTAGGACTGCGGACGTCAACTAGTCGTAACCGTGCCGAACTGATGGCGCGAAGCCAGGCAGGGAGTTCTAGCAGCAGTTGATGTGCGTATTGGGGCCCAACGGTTTGTCGAACTGGGGGTTGGTGTCATCGATGACGAAGCTGCCCGCAGGGCTCAGTACGAAGCCAGACTGATCGAAGGTGTTCGAGCACTCCAGCGTCGTTCCGTCGTATCCACAGGTCACGTTCTTGTAGGCGATTCTCGAACCCGCGGGCAACGGCTTGAACACGTCGACCCCGCGGATGATCGGCGCGTCGTTGGTCGCGAACCCGACCTGACCCACCTGGCTCCCCGTTACGTAGTTGCCCGGTGCGGCAGGGAGGTTGCCGCTGCAGCCGTAACGTCCGCTGTTGCGGCTGATGATGCAGATGACTTCACCGCCGTTCACGCTGAACGCGTAGGTCTGGCCGTCCAGGACGGTGTATTCCGACGGTTTGACCGGGGCATAGCTCAAGATCGGGGGCGGCCCGGGCGCAGGTTCCGGATCGGCTGTCGCGAAGCCGGCCAGGCCGACGATGGCTACGCTCGCGGCGAGGAGGCCGATCAGAATTTTTGTGAACACCACAGCACCCTAAACGGTGCTTTCAGCAACCGCACAGGCACGTTCGGCGTCACGTCCAGCGTCAATATTGCCCTGGTCCGCGCCCGGCCATCTGCTCCAGCCTGGCGATCCGGTCCTCCATGGGCGGGTGCGTCGAGAACAACTTGCCGATCTTCTCCCCCGCCCGGAATGGATTGGCGATCATCAGGTGCGCCTGATCTGCGAGCTGCGGTTCGGGCGGCAGCGGAGCCTGCTGAACACCCGAGCTGATCTTGCGCAGTGCGCTCGCAAGGGCAAGCGGATCGCCAGTCAACTCAGCGCCCGACTGGTCGGCCTGATACTCGCGTTGGCGCGAAACGGCGAGGCGCACCACCGTCGCCGCGATGGGTCCTAGGAGCGAAACCAGAAGAATGGCAAAGGGATTCGGGCTGTCGTCACGATTTCCGGAGAACATGCTCGCGAAGAAGGCCAGATTGGCCAGTGCCGTGATGACCGACGCCATGGCGCCCGCGACACAAGAGATGAGGATGTCGCGGTTGTAGACGTGCGACAGCTCGTGGCCGAGGACGGCCCGCAGTTCGCGTTCGTTGAGGATCTGCAGGATCCCCGTCGTACAGCACACCGCTGCGTTGCGCGGGTTGCGACCCGTCGCGAACGCATTGGGGGCGTCGGTGTCACTGATGTAGAGCCGCGGCATCGGTTGGTGCGCAGTCGTCGCCAACTCGCGGACGATGCGATACATCGCAGGCGCCTGCAACTCGTTGACCGGCTGGGCATGCATCGCCCGGAGAGCCATCTTGTCGCTGTTGAAGTACACGTATGCGTTCATGCCGACGGCGAACAAGACGGCCAGGAACATGATGTTGCGCCCGAATAGCGCGCCGATACCAACGATCAGGCCCGAGAAGAGCGCCAGCAACAGGAACGTCTTGAGCCGGTTCGCGTGCGGATGCCATGTCACGCCGGTCCAACGTTTCAGAGCCGCCCCGCGTTCCAAGGATCAGCCGTGACGATTGACCGTGTACTCCACGAGGTTGGCCAGCGCGCGGCGTCCTGGCACGTCGGGCAGGTAGACCAGTTCGTCGCGCGCCTGCTCGGCATAGCGTGCGACGGTCTGCTTCGCCTGCACCATTCCGCTTGACGCCCGCAACAGTCGCAACGCCTCTGCCACGTCGGCGTCGTTGTCCACCGGGCCCGCCAGCAGCTGGCGCAGCCGTTCGGCGGTCGCGTCATTCTCCCGCAGCGCGTACAGCACGGGCAGCGTGTGCACGCCTTCGCGCAGGTCGGTGCCTGGCAGCTTGCCCGACTCGTCGGGGTCGCTGTCGATGTCGATGATGTCGTCGGAGATCTGGAACGCCGTGCCGACGATTCCGCCGATGCGGCTCAGGCGCTCGACCTGGTCCCCGTCGGCGCCGGAGAACGTTGCACCGAATCGGCCCGATGCGGCGATCAAGCATGCCGTCTTCTCGTACACCACCTTGAGGTAGTGCTCGACGGAGTCGACGTGCTCGGCGGCGCCTCTCGTTTCGCGCATTTGACCCGTGACCAGCTGGGCGAAGGTATCGGCGATGACGCGCACGGCCTCAGGACCGAGCCGCGACACCAGACGCGACGCAGTCGCGAAGAGATAGTCGCCAGCCAGGATCGCGATGTTGTTGCCCCAGCGGGCGTTGGCGCTGTCGGCACCTCGGCGCACCTGCGCCTCGTCCATCACGTCGTCGTGATACAGCGTCGCCAGGTGCACCAACTCGATGACCGCGCCTGCGACACTGACCTGCCACGCGTCGGGCTCCGGCCCGAGCTGGGCGGACAATACGGTGAACAGCGGGCGGAAGCGCTTGCCTCCTGCCTGGAACAGGTGCTGGACGGCCTCGGACATCAGCTCGTCAGCTTTGCCCAGCTCAGTGGCGATCAAGTCTTCGATTCGCGCGACGCCGTCGCGTACTTCCCCGGCGAACGCAGCATCCCCGAAGTCCACGCCCGCGACCACGGTCGCCGGTGTCTTCATCGCTCCAACATACTGGGGGGCATGCGCCGAGCGGACGTGGTGGTGGTCGGGGCGGGGCCATCCGGCTCGGCGGCGGCGGCCTGGGCGCGGCGTCGCGGTCGCGATGTTCTGGTGATCGACTCTGCACGGTTCCCGAGGGACAAGGCGTGCGGCGACGGCCTCACGCCGCGGGCGGTCGCCGAGCTCGAGCTTCTCGGGCTGGGTCCGTGGCTCGACGGCAGGATCCGCCACCGGGGATTGCGCATGTCGGGATTCGGAGCCGACGTCGAAGTGGATTGGCCGGGCCCGTCATTTCCACCGACGAGTAGTGCCGTGCCACGCACCGAGCTCGACGACGTCATTCGACGCGTCGCCGTGGACGAGGGCGCCGAAATGCTGCTGGGCAGCAAGGCCGTCGACGTCGCCCACGACGCATCGGGCCGCGTGAGCGTGGTGACGCTCGGCGACGGCACCGAGATCGGCTGCACCGAACTGATCGTCGCCGACGGGGCCCGCTCGACGCTCGGCCGCGCGCTCGGTCGCACGTGGCATCAGCAGACGGTCTACGGCGTGGCGATCCGCGGGTACCTCGCAACACCGCGCAGCGACGAACCGTGGATCACCTCTCACCTGGAACTTCGCTCGCCCGAGGGCAAGGTGCTGCCGGGCTACGGCTGGATCTTCCCGCTTGGCAATGGCGAGGTGAACATCGGCGTCGGCGCGCTGGCCACCACGAAACGACCTGCCGACATGGCGTTGCGGCCGCTGATGTCGTACTACACCGGGCTGCGTCGCGAGGAGTGGGGCTTCGTCGGCGAACCACGCGCGGGGCTCTCGGCCCTGCTCCCGATGGGCGGCGCCGTCTCGGGCGTCGCTGGGCGGAACTGGATGCTCGTCGGCGACGCCGCAGCGTGCGTCAACCCGCTCAATGGCGAGGGCATCGACTATGGCTTGGAGACCGGCAGGCTGGCGGCCGACCTCCTCGGTTCGGGCGACCTTTCGGAGGCGTGGCCGACCGAACTGCGGCGGCACTATGCCCGCGGTTTCTCCGTCGCGCGACGGCTCGGTCTGCTGTTGACCATCCCTCGGTTCCTGCCCGCGACGGGGCCCATCGCAATGCGCTCGCACTTCATGATGGGTATCGCGGTGCGGGTGATGGGCAACTTGGTCACCGACGACGACGCCGACTGGATAGCGCGCATCTGGCGAACGGCGGGCGCGGGGTCGCGTCGACTCGACTCACGGCCGCCCTTTAGCTAGCCAGGCCCCCTCCCCGGTCCCCAGGCCCCAGGCCCCAGGCCCCAGGCCCCGCGAGCGAGCGTGTTTGCACGCGACACGCCGCCAAAACTCATGCAAGAGCGTGCGCTCGCGGGGCGGTAGTTGTCCACAAAGCCGTCGCGATCCACAAATGCACGCCGGCCCCTAGATCCGAATACGTCTGCGTTCCAACAATCGCCGTTATGACGGCACAACTCGAGCAGCTCTTCGACTCCCAGGGCGGCGTCGCCACCAGCGGGCAGATCCTCGCTCACATACCTCGGCGCTCGTTCGAACGACAACTGGACACAGGTGTGTTCGACCGCGTGTGGCACGGCGTCTACTGCCGCGGCGAGGTCAACGACGAGCTGCGCCTGCGCGCACTCGACCTGGCTGCGGGAACGCCCGTCGCCACCTGTCTTGGCACCGCCGCGGCGCTATTCGGCTTCGACACCGAAGACGTCGCGGACATGCACGTCCTCAATCCGGACGGACATCTGCTTCGCAATCAGGATGGGCTGCGCGTCCATCGCCGAGAAGGCGAACCGCTGATCACCGTTGGTGGACGACCCGTGACTGCCCCGGCTTGGACGGCGATCGAAGTGGCGCGCGGCCTTAGGCGCCCGCGCGCCCTGGCAACGTTGGACGCGGCCCTGCGCAGCGGCACATGTGATCGCACGTCGCTGTGGACGGCCGCATACCAGCAGGCGGGCCGACGCGGAATCACGATTGTTCGCGACCTGATCGACCTGGCCGACGGCAAAGCCGAGTCGCCCATGGAAAGCGAGGCACGGCTCGCCATGGTCGACGGCGGGCTGCCGCGGCCGACGTTGCAATACGAAATCCTCGACGGCGATGGCCTGCTCCGGCGGGTCGACTTCGCTTGGCCCGAAGCACGGTTGGCCGTTGAGTACGACGGCCTCGATTGGCACAGCAGCCCCGAGGCAATGAAGCATGATCGCAAGCGGCAAGCAGCGCTGCAGGACGTCGGCTGGACCGTCATCGCGATCGTCTTCGAGGACGTGCGGTATCGATCCTGGGACTTCGTCGGCCGAATCGACCGACATCTGAATCGCGCAGCGGCCTAACCCAACTCTCAACGACTCGCGAGCGCACGCGTTTGTACGGGTTTGGCGGCGTGTCACTGTGCAGACACGCTCGCTCGCGGGGTTTGGCTAGGGTTTGACGGCCGCGTGCAGAGCGACGATGCCGCCCGATAGATTGCGCCACCGCACGGACGACCATCCCGCCGACGAAATCTGTTGCGCGAGAACCGGTTGCGTCGGCCATGCGCGAATCGACTCGGCCAAGTACTGGTAGGACTCCGGGTCGCTGGACACGACACCCGCCATCGCAGGCAGCGCCTTCATCAGATATTCCTTGTAGACCGTCGAGAAGGCGCGGTTCGTCGGCGTCGAGAACTCGCACACCACGAGCCTGCCGCCCGGCCGAGTCACCCGTGCCATCTCACGCAGTCCCTCGACGTGCGGGTTGACGTTGCGCAGCCCGAAGCTGATGGTCACCGCGTCGAACACGCCGTCGTCGAACGGGAGCCGCGTCGCGTCCCCCGCGATCTTCGGGACGTTGCGCTCAGCCCCTGCCTTCAACATGCCGACCGAGAAGTCGGCTGCCACGCACCACGCGCCGGACTTCGCCAGTTCCACGGTCGACACCGCGGTCCCTGCGGCGATGTCGAGCACGCGATCACCTGGGCCGATCTGCAGCGCTGACCGGGTTGCTCGTCGCCAAGCCCGGTCCTGACCGAGCGATAGCACGGTGTTGGTGATGTCGTACCGGCGTGCGACGGCATCGAACATCGACGCCACCTCGCGCGGATCCTTGTCCAACGTCGCCCGGTTCACCTCGCCGACGCTACCCGCCCCTTACGATGCCGAGGTGACCGAGCGCGACGACGGACTCGAGAGCGACGTCCTCGAGAGCCCGGTCGTGGCCCTGGCCGCAGGCACCGCAGCCGTCGCCGTCCAAGGCGGCAGGGTCGCGGCACGACTATTGACCGGCCTGCCCGTCGTCGGTCCCCTGGTGCGCCGCGGCGTCGACGAGCTGACTACTCGCGGTGACCAGGTGATCAAGCAGGGCCTCGGTCCGCTGCGGACGCTGGTGACGGCAATCGCAGTCCAGGTTGTCGATCTGGTGTTGGCCGAACTCGACCTGACCAAGCTGGTTCGCGAGAAGGTCGACATCGACGCCATCGTCGCCGAAATCGACATCGACGCGATCATCGCGCGGATCGACCTCGTCGGCCTTTCCAATCAGGTGATCGACGGTGTCGACCTGCCTGCCATCATTCGCGAGTCGACCAACTCCGTCACCGCCGACGTCATGACCGACGTGCGCAGCCAGGGCGAGCGTGCCGACGACATCGTCGCAGGAGTGGTCGACCGCATGCTCGGCAGGAACCGAGACCGCAATGACGCAGGCTGACCCAGAGGCCCGCGTCGCCGGAATCGTCAGCCGGGGGCTAGCCGCCGTCATCGATCTGATCGTCGTCCTAATCCTGATGAGCGCGATCTACGTCGGCCTCATCCTCGTCAGACTCGTCTACTCCCCTACCGCGTTCAGCCTGCCCGCGCTCGACGCGGTGTTCTCGACTCTGATCACCTTCGCCGTCGCGGTGCTGTACCTGACCGGCTGCTGGGCGGTGTCCGGACGCACGGCCGGGACGGTGACCATGGGCCTCCGCGTCGTCGGCAGGCGGTCATTGCGGGTGGCACCGCTCATTGCGCTGCTGCGAGCCGTGACGTGCGTACTGTTCCCGATCGGCCTTGTCTGGGTGGCGCTGGACCACAACCGAAGATCGCTGCAGGACATCGTCTTTCGCACGCGCGTGATCTACGTCCGACCCGACTAACCCGCCTTCGCGGGAACGATCAGCTTGCCGAGGACCACGGTGGCCAATGCCGTGACGAGCCACACCACGACGGTGGCGGCCACCCAGGAGACGAGCCCGCTGATGGACAACCCATGGGTGAGCACCGACGCGAGGACCAACGCGAGCAGCGTCGACACCAGACCGATGCCGCCGACGAACGCCGACGCGTAGCGCTTCGCAAGCTTTTCCACGAGCGGCGTCAGGAGCGCCTGGGCGACGGCGAAGATCACGACGGCGCTGATGAACCCCCACACCGAGACGTGCACGTTCTTCACCACGAACGCCGCCGCGACCAGACCGATCGCCGCAGAGCCAAGGAACACCGCCACGCGGAGCAGGAGTCGCATCATGTCTGCGATCTTGATGTGAGCGGACAACCGGCGCTGTGAATTCGCCAAATCGGGAATGAGTACGACAGCACGGTGTTGCAACGGCCAGTGCAAGACGATGAAAGGGGTTCTGACATGAGCGAGAAGGTGTGGTTCATCACCGGCACGTCGCGTGGCTTCGGTCGTGAGTGGACGGCTGCGGCGCTGGAGCGCGGCGACAAGGTGGCGGCGACGGCGCGCGACACGTCGACGCTGGACGATCTGGCAGCGAAATACGGTGACGCCCTGCTCCCGATCCAGCTCGACGTCACCGATCGCGAAGCGGACTTCGCCGCGGTCAAGCAGGCCCACGATCACTTCGGTCGCCTGGACGTCGTCGTCAACAACGCGGGCTATGGTCAGTTCGGCTTCATCGAGGAGCTGTCCGAGAAGGATGCCCGTGATCAGATCGAGACGAATGTCTTTGGCGCGCTGTGGGTCACGCAGGCTGCACTGCCGTATCTGCGGGAGCAACGCAGCGGGCACATCATCCAGGTGTCATCGATCGGCGGAATCAGCGCGTTCGCGAACGTTGGCGCCTACCACGCGTCGAAGTGGGCGCTAGAGGGGTTCTCGCAGGCGTTGGCCAACGAGGTCGAATCGTTCGGCATCCACGTCACGCTCATCGAGCCCGGCGGCTTCGACACGGATTGGTCGGGCCCGTCGTCCAAGCGCGCCAAGCCAATTCCCGCGTACGACGAGGCCAAGGCCGTGGCGCAGAAGATCCGCGACCAGCGGATGTCGAATCCAGGCGATCCCAAGGCGTCGGCCGCAGCGATCCTGAAGGTCGTCGACGCCGAAAAGCCGCCACTGCGATGCTTTTTCGGCGATCTGCCGATCCAGATCGCGAAGGCCGACTACGAGAGCAGGCTCAAGACGTGGGAAGAATGGCAACCCGTCGCGGAGCTCGCCCAAGGCTAGCGATTTCGGCGCGCTAACACCCCATTTCTGGGTGCTTAGCGCGCCGAAATCGCAGGGCTTAGGCGGCCTTGGCGGATCGCGTGCCCATCACCGCGTCGTAGTGGCCGAGCAACTGTTCACAGATCGCGGGCCAGGTGCGGCTGAGCACACTGCGGCGGGCGGCAACCGAATACCGTTGCCGCTCAGCGATCAAGTGATCCACCGCCCCGTTCAGCCGTGTCTCGAATTCGGGCACCGGCAGCAGTAACCCGGTGTGCATCGGCGTGACCAGATCGCGCGGGCCGCCCGCGTCGGGAGCGATCACCGGTACGCCCGATGCCATCGCCTCCTGGACGGCCTGGCAGAAGGTCTCGTGCTCGCCGGGATGGACGAATACGTCCATGCTGGCGTATGCGGCCCACAATTCGGGACCGTACAGCGCGCCGGTGAAAACTGCTGAGGGCAGCCTTGATTCGAGTTTGGCTCGATCGACGCCGTCCCCGACGATCACCACTTGGAGATCGTCGCGGTGAGCCAACGCCGCGAGCCGTTCGACGTGCTTCTCGGGTGCCAGCCTTCCGACGAAGCCGACGATCCGCTTACCCTCTGGTGACCATTTGACGCGCAGCGATTCGTCACGGGCCGATGGTACGAATCCCGCGATGTCGACGCCGCGCCCCCAGTGGTGAACCCGCGGGATGCGTTGCGCAACAAGGTCTTCCATCGCCGCAGTCGAAGGCGCCAAGGTTCGGTCGGCCTTACTATGGAGATGGCGCGTCCACGCCCATGCGGCACGGGTCATGACGCCCATGCCGTAGCTCTGCGCGAAGCCTGCGACATCGGTTTGGAAGACGGCGACCGTCGGCACGTCGAGGTGACGTGCCGCGTGCAAACCGCCGTATCCGAGTAGTGCGGGCGAAGCCAAATGGACGACGTCGGGATCGAATCCGCGCAGCACGCCGACCATCCGCGGCCGCGGAACGCCCAACGGCAGCGAGGTGATCTTGGGAAACATCTTGGACGGCACCCGATGAACGCGGACGCCGTCGTGCACCCGATCTGCGGGCGCCTCGCCGCGCGGCGTGTCCGGCGCGATGACCATGACTTCGTGACCGGTGCGGCGCAGATGCTCGATCACCCGAAGCACTGAATTGGTCACGCCATTCACATTCGGGAGGAACGATTCTGCGACGATGGCAACGCGCACGACAAAAGAGTGGCATCGCTGGCTTTCGGGAAGGTTGCGTATAGGGATACGACACGCGAAGCCTCGTCGCGAAAAATCCCGGCATACTGGGATGTTCACCCAGTACAAAGGGAGTTTCGATGCGAGCAACCCGGGTCGTCACGGTATTGGCAATTGGCCTTTCGCTCGCGTTGACCGGCTGCACCAGCCAGGTCTCCGGAACGGCCAAGCGTGATCCCAGCACGGCGCCCCTGACCCTGACCAAGGACAAGTACGGCATCGCCGCAGGGTTCGACGACGCCCCAGTCAGACTGGAGATCTATACGGAACCGCAGTGCAACCACTGCGCAGATCTGCAGGCCGACTTCGGCGACCAGATCAGGTACTACATCGGAATCGGCCAGCTGCAGATCACCTATCGGACGCTGACGTTCCTTGACACCGGCTCCAACGATTACTCCGCGCGGGTCAGCAACGCACTGTTCCTCACCGCCGGTGGCGGCCGCGGCGGCGAGTCAGCGGACCGGGCGACGGGGACGCAGTTCCAAAAGCTGGTCGAGGAACTGTGGTCCCACCAGCAGCCCGGCGGATCTGGCCCCACCGACGACGAGATCGCCGACTTCGCGCGTGACGCGGGTGTTCCCGAAGGCCTCACCGATGCGATCCGCAAGGCGGAGAAGGGCGTCGACACGACAGAGATGGAAGACATCAACTTCGAGTTCCTCACCGAGGTCTCGGACGGTGAAGCGGGCACCCCGACGGTGTACGACATCAACAACGACAAGAAGATCGACATCTACGACAACGACTGGCTCTCCAAGCTGATGCAGCGCTAACGGGCAAGCCGTCGCTGCAGAAAGCCCAGTGCCGCTAGCGCCGCGCTCGCGACCAGCCAGCCAACCACTGCGACCGATCCCGCGGGAATGATCGCCAACGACGCATTGCGGTGCTGCACGCGAACGACATCGGGGTTGCCCTTGTCGTATTCGACGTATATCCGCATGCCCGTTTCCAATTCGGATGGATAGAGCACGCCGAGCTCGGGCCGGTAGGTGACGCGATCGGGGGTGACGAACTCGATCGTCGAGCGTCGCGGGCCCGCGTCGAGCACCTCCGCGGCGGCGACGCCCATGTTCCGCTCGATCTGACGGTCGTTGCGCCAGGCGCCGAAGATCAACAACAGCGACATCATCGTCACGAGGCACGCCACGATCACCACTCCGATGCGCGTGCGGCGGATCACGCGCTGCGGCCGCGTCTCGTTCGGCTCGCCGTAGAGGTGTGGTAACAGGCTGCGCGTCAACGACTTAAACCAAGAAGCCACCTTGGTCACAAGGCTGCTCTAATCGATGCGTGGAGTTCGCGGAGCGACGAGCGGTCGGCCTTCACCTCTAACACCCGCATGCCGTCGAACGGTTCGTCGAGCGCGGCGGCCAGACCCGCAACCTCGACCTGGGCGTTGTCGACGTGGTAGGCGCGGCACAGTGCGCCAACGTCGACGTCGTGCGGTGTGCCGAAGATTCGTTGCGACACTTGAGAAAACCTCGGGTCGCCCTGCTCCAGCAATTCGAAGATGCCGCCCCCGTTGTCATTCGACACCACGATGGTCAAATTGCGCGGTCTCGGCTCGGTGGGTCCGATCAGCAACCCGGAGCTGTCGTGCACGAACGTCAGGTCGCCGAGGAGGGCTATGGTGCGCCCACCGGTCACGTCGTGGGCCAACGCGGCACCGATCGCCGTCGACACCGTGCCGTCGATTCCTGCGACGCCGCGATTGGACCGCACCGACACCTTCCGCACCGATCCGGGCGGATCGTTGAGACCGACCAGCGCGAGGTCGCGCACGGGGTTCGATGCCCCAAGGACCAGCTGATCGCCGTCGTGCAGTGCAGCGGCGACGACCTCCGCGACGTGCAGGCCCGTCGTCAGCGGATGCGCGGCGAGCTGAGCACGCACTGCCTCGACGGCCTTGCCGTTGGCCTCGGCACAGCGTCGCAGCCAATCCGGATCGGCAGCCCCCGAGGTGACGGCCCGGGTGCCCGTGGCCTGCGAGTTCCCCGAGACGTCTGGCCAACGCGGACCGGTGGTGAGGGCGATCACCGGCACCGCCGAGTCCGCGAGCAGATTCGACACCGGGCGGTGCAGCGTCGGACGCCCGAGCATGATCACCTGCTGCGGCCGCAGCAGCGGCAACGCCAGCGGGTGGAGAGGATTCGCGGGCTGAGGCGCCGTCGGCTCGGCGACCGTCGGGAGATGAGCCAAGTTGGCGTGCACACCCGCGCCGTGCCCGGCGATGACGACCGTGTCGGGTGTGAGGTCGATCTCGAGTGGTTGGTCAAACGTGACCGGCGGGGTGTAGGTCCACGGCTTGCCGTCTGCCCGCCCCTCTGGACAGTAGGGCGCGCCACTCTCTTCGACGTCGGGCACCAACGGTTCGCGCAGGGGGATGTCGAATTGCACCGGGCCGGCATTGGCGCTTCGGGAACCCTTGGCGGCCACCAATACTCGGCACGTAGCCGATCGCCACTGTGCGTTGAGCTGACTGAAGCCGACAGGGTCGGCTTGCGCGTCGGGGGCGAGGCCGAGGCTGATCGACGCGCGCACCTGGGTGCCGAAATAGCCCAGCTGTTCCATCGTCTGGTTCGCGCCGGTGCCGAGCATCTCGTAGGGCCGGTTCGCGCTGAGCACGATCAGTGGGACGCGGGCGTAGTTCGCCTCGACGACGGCGGGTCCGAGGTTGGCGACCGCAGTGCCCGACGTCATCGCCACGCAGACGGGCGAACCCGCCGCGACCGCGAGACCGATCGCCAGGAAACCGGCGGTGCGCTCGTCGATGCGGACGTGCAGCCGAAGCTGGCCTGCGTCGTCGGCGGCCTTCAGGGCGAAGGCCAGCGGCGCGTTGCGCGAGCCGGGGCACAGGACCACGTCGCGGACCCCGCCGCGGACCAGCTCGTCGACGACCACGCGGGCCTGTGTCGTCGATGGGTTCACTTCGACAGCGTGTCACACGGCGTCGGGGCGCTCGCATCCGAACACGTCCTTGCAGGTCAGCGCCCGCGGGCGAAGAACTCCAGTGCGGCGGCGTTGACGGCGTCGGGCCGCTCGATGAAACCGAGGTGCCCCGCATCGGGAATCTCCAGGTAGCGCCCATTCGGGATCGCGTCGGCGACCTCACGACCCAGATGTGGAGGCAGCGCGAGGTCATCGGCGAACCCGATCACCAGCGTGTGCGCCGTGATCGCCCGGTACGCGGGCAGCCTGTTCACCGCAGGCGCGACGTCGATCTGTGCGCGGAGCCCGGGCGTAACCTTGGTCGGCCACATGGTGAACATCTCCATCCAGTCGCGAACGGCATCGTCGTCGTTCAGCGTCTTGGGTGAAAAGCTTTCCAGCAGACGTAGTTTGGCGTCGAATTCCGGCGGAAGTTCGACACCGGAGTTGCGAAGTATCCGCTCTGCGGAGCGGAAGAAGTCGCGGGTTCGATCCTCGCGTCCGCGGGTTGCCATGAGTACCGCCGCCGACACCAGATCGGGGCGCGCGACCATCAACTCCTGCGCGATGAAGGAGCCCATCGACACCCCGACGATGCGGGTCGGCCCGATCTTCAGCTTTTCGATCAGTGCGGCGGTGTCACCGACCATCTGTTCGATCGTGAAGCCCGAGGCATTGTCGGTGGCCCCGATGCCACGGTTGTCGAAGGTGATCGAGCGGTAGCCCGCTTTCTGAAATGCAGGCACCTGATGCAGGTGCCACGTACGCCCAGCTCCCCCTCGCCCCGCGATGAACAGAACGGGGTCGCCGGAGCCGCGCTCGTCGAAGGCCAAGTTCACCCCGGCGACCTTACTGGTGGGCGGCGCCCGTTGCGATTTGCCTTACTCGACCGGCGGTGAGCACCGGTCGGAGACCGCAAGTCGCGAAGAGGTAACGAGGTTCAGTGCGCCGACGCCTTCGAGCGCTTCTTGTCGCGACCGCGGACCCCCCGGATCGCCTGCTCCCACAGCAGCAGCGTGGTCGCCTTGAGCGCGGCGGGTTTCATCAGCTCACGGCCCATCAGCGCGGTCGCCGTCGCCTTCGTCTTGGCCGACGCCTTGGAGACGTGCCCGGAGTCGAACGGCGGTTGCGGGTCGTACTCCATCGACAGCTGGATCGCCTTCGCGCGGTCCTCGCCGCCGAGCCGAGCCGCCAGCCACAGTCCGAGGTCGATGCCCGCGGAAACCCCCGCGCACGTGACGACGCCGTCGCCTGCCTGCACGATCCGCTCGTCGCCGACGGGCGTCACTCCGAACGCCTTCAGCGTCGGCACCGCAGCCCAGTGCGACGTCGCCCGCTTGCCGTCGAGAAGGCCGGCCGCGGCAAGGATCACCGAGCCAGAGCACACGGAGGCCGTCCAGGTCGTGGTCTCGTTGGCCTTGCGCAGCCAGTCGAGCAGCTTCTCGTCGCGGGCGTGCTCGAAGGTGCTGAAGCCGCCAGGCACCAGGATGACGTCCGGCGCAGGCGTCTCGTCGAACGAGTGCGTCGCCCCGATCAGCAGCACGGCGGAATCCGCAGCGACGGGGCCCGGCTCGTGCCATAGCAGACGCACCTCGGCGTCGGGTAGCCAGCGCAACACCTCGTAGGGTCCGATGAAGTCGAGGGCGGTGAAGCCCGGGTACAGCACGATGGCGATCTGCATGACGTCTCCTCTAGGCGAAGGATTTCCGATATTGGTCGGGCGAGATGCCCACTCGTCGAATGAAGTTGCGCCGCATGGTTTCTGCGGTGCCGAACCCGCACCGCGACGCGATCACGGTGACGGTGTCGTCTGTTTCCTCCAACTGACGTCGCGCCGCCTCGGTGCGCACGCGGTCGACGTAGGCGCCGGGCGCCTCGCCGACCTCGTCGGTGAAGACTCTGGTGAAGTGACGCGGGCTCATCGCGGCGCGGGCCGCAAGCTCCGCTACGGAGTTGGCGGCACCTGGGGCCGACTCGATCGCCTCCTGTACCTCGCGGATGGGTTCGCGTTTCGCCCGCGGCATCCACACCGGAGCGGCGAACTGCGTCTGCCCGCCGGGCCGGCGCAGATAGAGCACCAGCCAGCGGGCGACGGTCTGCGCGGCGTCGGTGCCGAGGTCGTCCTCGACGAGTGCGAGCGCCAGGTCGATGCCCGCGGTCACGCCAGCGGCCGTCCACACCTTGTCGCTACTGCGGACGAAGATCGGCTCGGGGTCGACGTTGACGGCTGGGTATTCGACGGCCATCTGGGCGGCGAACGCCCAGTGCGTGGTGGCGGCGCAGCCGTCGAGCAGACCGGCCTCGGCGGCCAGCATCGCTCCGCTGCAGACGCTGACAACGCGGCGTGCGTTCGGCGCCACCGCCCTTATCCAGCCGATCAGGGTTGCGTCCTCACGCGCGGCAGACGTCCCGAATCCGCCAGGCAGCACGACGGTATCGATCGGCTCGTCGGCGGCGGGTAGGGGCTTTGCGGCCAGTTCCAGGCCTGTCCCGGTGTCGACGGGCCTGCCGTCGACCGACACCAGCTTCAAGTCGTAGCCGTCGTCGGTTCGGCCCTTGCTCGCCAGGTGCACGGTCGCGCCCGAGAAGACGTCGAAGGGGCCGACGAGGTCGAGTGCCTGCACGCCGTCGAACCCCACGATCACCACCGAACGCTTCACGGCCTCAGTGTTGGCGGTCGTCAGCGATGTCGTCAATGCCACGAACCCCACAGATCAGGACACTCCCGATCGCCAGGGCTAGAGTTTCAGCACATGAGGGGGCCCAAGTTCGCGGCGCTGATCGGGGCGCTGGCGATCCTGCTGGTGACGGTCGGCTGCACGTCGCTCGTCACCGGCACGGCCGTCGCACGCAAGCAAGCCGTCGGGGCGGGGGTAGCGCAAACCGATGACGGCTACGGAGTCACGCTCGGCGCCACACAGGACGGTCCGGGGGCAGCCATCGACCTCTTCATCGAACCTCAGTGTCCGCACTGCGGCCACTTCGTTGCGGAGTACGGCGATGCGATCGCCAAATACCTTGCCTCCGATCGGCTTTCGATCACGATCCGGCCGCTGACGTTCCTGGACAACGGCTCCGACGACTACTCGGCAAGGGCGACCAACGCCATCTTCCTGGTTGCCGCGGACGACAAGGCCACTCCTGCACTCGCCTGGAGCTTCATCCAGGGGTTGTACGCCAAGTTGCTTTCGACGACCTCGCTCGCCGACGACGACGGAATCGCCCAGGTAGCCAACGACGTTGGCGTGTCAGCAGATACGGTCAACCGAATCGCCGCCGCCGAGCCGCAAGTCGACGCGAACGACGTGAACGACGGCAACCTCGCATTGATGGACGAGTACGGCGTCCAGCCCGCGACGCCCGCCGTCTATGACACCGTCGACAAGGTCGAGGTCGACAGCTCCAACCCCAAATGGCTCGACGAATTGGTCAAGTAGGCAACCACCACGTCACGGGATTGACGCGCGAGATAATTTTTCGCCGAATCGGTGCCCACGAGACTGTCGGTCTCGTTACGCTCGCGGCATGACGACGGTCGAACTTCCCAGCAGCTTCTACGACCACGCCCCCGTCACCGAGAACCGAACCGCGGCGGTGGAGTACCTGCGCGGCCCCGGCGAGGTCTACCTCGCGGGTGGCATGTGGTACATCACCAGCCACGAGGGGGTGCGCTACGCGCAGACACACCCCGACGTGTTCTCCTCCGCGCGGGCCTTCGACGCGATCAGCTGGGGCATCACGATGATCCCGCTCGCGGTCGACCCGCCGGCCCACAGCCACTACCGCCGCGTTCTCGACCCACTGTTCGGCCCGAAGCGAATCGACTCCATCGAGTCCAGCCTGCGCGCCCAGGTGCGGGCGCACATAGACGCGTTTGCCGACAAGGGGGCATGCGATGTCGTCGCCGACCTGGCGGTGAAGTTTCCGACCCAGGCCATCCTCACTCTGCTCGGGCTGCCGCTCGAGGATCTGCCCCAGTTCCTGGGATGGGTCAACGGCCTGATTCAGGTCGAAAGCGTCAACGTGCTGGACAACGCACCATCAAATCACCAGATCACTTGTGCCACACAACTTTTCGCATACTTGCAAGAGCAGGTGGAGCTCAAACGGCAGGCTCCCGGCGACGACATTCTCAGCGCGATCCTCACGATCTCGGGTGATGACGCTTGGACCGACGCCGAGATCCTCGGCATGTGCTTCCTCCTGATGCTCGCCGGCCTCGACACGGTGACGGGCGCCATCGGCTTCTGCATGCTCGAGCTGGCCAAGGACACCGCACTGCGGCAGCGTCTGCTCGCCGACCCCGCCCTGATCTCACCGTTCGTCGACGAGGTCCTGCGATTGGACGGACCGGTGCCCATGCTGCCGCGCGTGACCACGGCCGACGTCGAGATCGCAGGCACTGTGATACCCGCGGGATCGCGAGTGGCGCTGGTGCTCAGCACCGCCAACCGCGAGGGCCCGCACTCGGCGAGCCCGCACGCGATCGACCTGGGCGCGCGCGCCACGCACCTCGGGTTCGGCAGCGGCATCCATCGCTGCCTCGGCTCACACCTCGCGCGACGCGAGTTGCGCCTCACCATCGAGGAGTTCCACGCCCGCATCCCGCATTACTCCCTTGCGGGCGCGCCGACCGTGAAATGGCCGTCCGGCACGATCCATCTGACGTCGCTGCCGCTGGAGTTCGCTACGGCTTAAACAAGCGGATGGCAGGCCCGGACCCGCTCGATCCACCACTGGCGCCGCTCGGGTGCCGCGGCCAGACCTGCCAGGCGCGCAGGGTCGGGCACCACCGACCGGACCGACAGGAACCCGTCGGCGAGCGGCGGCGTGTCGGCGACGTCCTCCACGAACAGCCCGCCGGTGCCCAGCCCGCAGGCATGCGGCAGAGCGGGCAGGCAAGCCGCAGCGAGCAGGCCACGGGACATGCCGACGGCCGTATCCAGGGCGCTCGACACGACGATCGGAACGTCGATCTGGCCTGCGATGTCGAGGAGTCGCCCCACCCCACCCAGCGGTGCGACCTTGACTACGGCGACGTCGGCCGCCCCAGCCCGCACGACGTGCAGCGGGTCGTCGGCCTTGCGGATGCTCTCGTCTGCGGCGACGGGCACGTCGACCCGTCGCCTGACCTCCGCGAGTTCCGGAACCGTCGCGCACGGTTGCTCGAGGTATTCGATGGCGCCGTCCGCCGTCAAGGCGGCACACGCCGCCACTGCCTCGTCGACGGTCCAGCCGCCGTTGGCGTCCACTCGAACGGTCGGGACCCAGGCCCGTACGGTGTTGACGCGTGCCACGTCGTCGGCAAGCGTCTGGCCGGGTTCGGCCACCTTCACCTTGGCCGCTCGAGCGCCGGGGAAACGCGCCAAGACCTCTGGCACACGGTCGGTTTCGACCGCGGGGACCGTGGCGTTGATTGGAATGCGATCACGCACCGGCGTCGGCGGGGGGACGTAGGCCGCCTCGATGCCTGCCGCCAACCAGTGCGCGGCCTCGTCCGGCCCGTATTCGAGGAAGGCGCCGAACTCGCCCCACCCCTCGGGACCCTCGAAGAGCGCGATTTCGCGAACCATGATGCCGCGGAAGCGAACCCGCATCGGCAGCGCGACGACATGAAGGGCGTCGAGCAGCTCGTCCAGCGCAGGCATCACGCTCCCACTATGGCACCCGAGGTCAGACCGTTGCGATGCAAGACCGAAGCTTCATCGCCTTCCACCGTCGCCGTCCGCCGACGACGCGAAACTAGGCCCACCACCGCCGCCGCGAGTTCGCGCGACCTAGACCTGGCGGCCCGCCTCCTCCCAGTACTGCTTGCGCAGGTCCTTCTTCAAGATCTTGCCGGTGGGGTTGCGAGGTAGCTCGTCGACCACGTCGACGGTCTTCGGACACTTGTAGCCCGCCAGCCGCTCCTTGGCCCAGCTGATCAGCTCCTTGTCGGACACCTCACCATCAAGGGACACAATGGCTTTCACCGACTCACCCCACTTCTCGTCGGGCACGCCGATGACGGCGACCTCCGCGACCGCGGGGTGCTCGGCGAGCACTCGCTCGACCTCGATCGAGTAGACGTTCTCCCCGCCCGTGATGATCATGTCCTTGAGGCGGTCCTCGACGAAGATGTAGCCGTCCTCGTCGACCCTGCCGATGTCGCCGGTTCGGAACCAGCCGTCCTCGGTGATCGCCTCTGCGGTCGCGTCGGGTTTGTTGTGGTAACCCTTCATCAACTGCTTTGTGCGGAACCACAATTCACCCTGCTCGCCGGTCGGAACGTCCTCCAGCTTGTCGGGGTCGACGACGCGCACCTCCGCATTGGGCACCAGCCGGCCTGCGCTGACCATGCGATCCTCGTTGCCGTTGCGATGATCCTCCGGCGCCAGAAGGCTGATGACGCCGCCGACCTCGGTGAGCCCGTAGGCCTGGATGAAGTCCGTGTCCGGCCACGCTTCCAGCGCGGAGCGCAGCAGTGGCAGCGGCATCGGCGACGCCCCGTACCCGTATGTCTTCAACGCGGCGAACAGCTTCACCGCGTCGGGGCCCGACTCCAGCACCTTGGCCAACACAGCGGGCACCAGGAACGTCCGGTTCGCGCCCGCCAGGATTCCGCCCGCCAGCTGAGCCCCGTCGACGTCGCGCGTCATGTAGCTCGCGATGCCCTCGTGAAGACCTAGCTGCATGTAGGAAGTGCCGCCCACGTGGAACAGCGGCATGGCGACCAAGTTCTTGTCGTCCTCTTCCATCTCCCAGCCGTCGAAGGCATTGACGGTGTGCGCGATCAGGTTGGCCTGCGTGAGCGAGACCCCCTTCGGCCGACCCGTGGTGCCCGAGGAGTACATGATGATGCAGACGTCGTCGGGCTCGACGTCGGGCGAGCGGTTCACCGGCGTGGCGGCCGCGAGCATCGCCTCGTACTCGTCGCCTTCCTTGCCATCGGTCGTGAGCTCGATGACCTCCTCGACTGCGCTCAGCTTGTCGCGAATCTTGTCGATGCCCGGCTTCAACTCCGCGCCGACGATGAGCAACTTCGCGCCGCAGTCGTTGAGCACATAGTCCATCTCGTCGGCGGCAAGGCGGAAGTTGATGATTGCGGTCGCGGCACCCAAAGAGGCTGCGGCCAATACGGTTTCGGCGCAGGCTGGATGATTCTTGTCGAGGAACGCCACCACGTCGCCGCGCTTGATGCCCTTCTCCTTCAACGCGCCCGCGAGGCGGCGGATGCGGTCGTTCCACTCCGACCACGTCCAGGTGCGGTCCATGAAGGTGATGGCTTCCTTGTCGGGTTTGACGTCGGCCCAGTGGGCGACGCGCTCGTCGAGGAAGCGGGGTTCAGACAAGTCAGACATGAAACGAGCGTGCCACGAAGCGGGGCGTCGTCAAGCATCTTTCGTCGAGTTAACCGGTTCCGTGTAGGCCGTCACGGGCTCGTGGATGCGACGGAGGCCGCGGCCGTCATAGACGCGAGTGACGATTCCACCGACGAGCAAGCCGAGGAGCAGTCCGATGGCCGTCATCGTGACGGCGTGCGTCAGGCCCGCATCGGCACGGCCGTCGAAGTAAAGCAGCGCCCGCGCGCCGAGGAAGACCTGATGCATCGGCTCGAACTTGGCCAGCCAACCGAACAATGTCGGTGCAGCTTCCAGCGGAATGGTCGCCCCGTTGGACGGCAGCCCCAGGATCACGAAGACGAAGAGGTTCACCAGGAGCCCGGCCGAACCAAGCACGGCGATCAGCGAGGTGGACGTGATGCCGACGGCAGCGATCGTGAACACCCCGTACAGCCACAACGACCACCCGTTGGGGATCGGCATCCCCAAGAGATGAGCAATGCCGATGTACGACGCCGACGTCAGCAGTGCCATGACGACCATCAGTCCCCACTTCACCAGCAGTGTGCGGAACCGGGAGATGCTGACCTGCTCGGCGAAACGGTAGACCGGTCCTATCTCCGCAGGGACGAATCCGAGGGCCGAATCCACCAACGAGCTCACGATGATGCTGCCGGTGAAGCCGGCCAGCAACAGCAGTAGCGCGTAGTAGAAGGCTGATAACCCATTGCCGGTGCCGCCGGGAAGCGGGTCGTAGTCGTTGACCTGGATGTTGATCGGCGCCGACAGCACCAGCGCCACCGCTCCAGGCAGCGCCGCCCCACTCGCCTTCGCGACTTGCGCCGAAAGTTGTTGGCCCATCTTGCCGTTGATCGCGTTGACGGCCTTGGACAGGGCGAGGCCGGCGATGCTCGACCCTAGCTCGCCCGCGCGGGGATTGGTCGAGATGGTGATGACCGGGCGGGTGGCCGGGCCCGGCGCGGTCGCAGCGGGTCCCAATGCTTGCAGTGCGGCTGAGAAGTTCGCCGGGATCTGCACGACGCCGTAGATCTGCGCCCTGCCGAGCTGAACGTTGGCTTCGTCGCTGGTCAGCACCCGTACGTCGAACTCGTCGTGATTCAGACCAGAGGTAAGCCCGTCGACGACCTGCTTGCCCGAGGGCCCCGCATCGGAGTTCACCACCGCGACGGGAAAGTGGCGAAGGTTCGGCGTCGGATTGAGAATGCCCGCGAGGTACAGCGCGGCCAACGCCGAGAACACCACGAGCGTGACCACGATCGGTGCCAGCCAAAACCGCGGGGTTCGGATGGTGGCCAGCGGATTGCGCGCCGCGTGGCGGGGGTGCGCCTCGTGCGTCATCCCCCGAAAACCTTGCGGCCCGCGAAGTACGTCGCCTGCACGTCGAGGTCGGCAATCTGCTCTGGTTGCACGTCGAGAGGACTGGCTGAGAGCACGACCATGTCCGCGTACTTACCGACCTCCAGCGAGCCGATCACGTCGTCGGAGAACAACTGGTACGCCGCGTCGATGGTTTGCGCGCGGATGGCCTGCTCGACGGTGATCCTCTGATCGGGCCCAATCACCCTGCCGCTGGGCGCAATCCGGGTCGCCGCGACGCTGATGTTGCGCAGCGGCTCCTCCGGAGTGACCGGCGGGTCGTTGTGCAGCGAGATACGCATGCCCGTCTTGACGGCCGAAGCGCATGGCATCCAACGGTTTCCGTGCTCGGGCCCGAACAGACCGTCGACCACGAGGTCTCCCCAGTAGTGGATCTGGTCGACGAAGATGCTGCAGGTGACGCCAAGATCGTGGGCACGTTGCAGCTGCGCGTCGCTGATCGCGCCGACGTGTTCGAGCCGCAACCGGTGGTCGGGTCGAGGGTGCTTGCGCAGCACGTCTTCGTAGATGTCGAGGATGGTGTCGACGCCTGCGTCACCCTGCACGTGGCAGGCCATCGGCCAACCCTCCGGGAAGAACGCGTGGACGATCTCCGTCAACTGCCCCGGGGTGTAGTTGGCGTGGCCACAGGAACCCGGCGTGACGCCGATGGTCCGGGTGGCCTCGGTATCGAGGTACGGGAACGACAGGTCGATGTTGCCGATCCACGGCGAACCGTCGACCCAGATCTTGATGCCGACCTGACGGAAGACGTCGTCGCCGTTGTGCGGTGTCGCGTCGGTGTGCATCTCGGCGGTGGAGATCTCGTAGACCCGCAACCGGACCGTGAGGTCGTCGTGCATCTGCTCGAGCACCGGACGGAACGCAGGCGAGAACGCCATCTCCGAGCACGTGGTCAATCCGACGCGGTTGAGTCGGCCGAGTTCTGCGCGCAGCATCGCGGGGTATTCGTTCGGCTGTATCGCGCCAGTGATCAGAGAGAACACGGCGGCGGTTTCCTCGGCGGTGCCGTCGAGGTCGCCGTTGGCATCACGCCCATACACCGAGCCCTTGGGATCGGGGGTGTCGCGGGTCAGCCCTGCGCGTTGCGCCGCGGCCGAGTTGAAGTACGCCTTGTGGCCGGAGTTGTGCACGATGACGAGCGGGGTGTCGGGCGCGAGCCCATTGAGCCAGGCGAGCGTCGGCTCGGGAAGGCCCGTCTCGAGCAGCGGATCCCACCCGTTGAGGTAGGCGCCGTCGGCCCCGCGCTTGGCGATCTCGGCATGGATGGCGGCGAGGACCTCGTCGGCGCTGTCGAGCGTGACCGGCCGGATGTCGACCATCCGGTCACTCAGCACGATCGCCTCCATCAGAGGATGTCCGTGCGCCTCGACGAGGCCTGGCATCAGGCAGCCACCGCCGAGGTCGATGGTCTCGGTGTCGGGGCCGACGAAGCTCTCGACATCGGCTCTGCTCCCGACCGCAACGATGCGCCCGTCGGCGACAGCAAGTGCCTCGGCCGTGGAATTTTTGTCGTCCACCGTCAATATCTTTCCGAAAAATGCCAGGTCAGCTGCCATGTCGCCATCATTTCAGAGGTGGCCGAAGAATTTGCTGAAAATCTTCGCCACGTCGTGTCGATTTCGGGTGGTCCCCGTTCGACGTCAGTGTGAGGGGCACCCTGGAGCAGGATGAGCGAAGCCCCTTCAACCGATGAGAAGGAGACGAAAGAATGGCGAAGTACATGTTGATCATGCGGGTCGCTCCCGAGGCCGAGGCGATGATGGCCGAGCAGGAGATCGACTTCGACCAGATCATCGAATCGATGGGCCGCTTCAACGAGGAGCTCATCAAGGCGGGTGTCATGCTCGCCGGCGAGGGGCTGACCGGGCCGGAGGACGGCTTCGTCGTCGACTTCAACGCCGACCCGCCCGTCGTCACCGACGGCCCCTACACCGAGGCCAAGGAGTTGTTCAACGGGTTCTGGATCCTCGACGTGTCATCGAAGGACGAGGCCAAGCAGTGGGCCCGCAAGGTGCCGCTGGGCCCAGGGGTGAAGCTCGAGGTGCGCAAGGTGTCCGACATCGCCGACTTCCCCTCGGACAACCCGTGGATCAAGAAGGAGATCCAGTGGAAGGCCGAGCTTGCCGAGAAGATCGCGGTGCAAGCTCGGGCAGAGGCCGACAAGTCCGCCTGAGCACACGGGCGATTTCGGCGCGCTTTCACCCCACAAATGGGGTGAAAGCGCGCCCGAATCACCGGCAACCGGTACTCGCTCACTACGTCGGGTGAATCCGAATTCGACGGCTCTTGCCGCCGTTTCTGTAACACGTTCTAATCTGGGGTCATGAGTGAAGACTTGTTGCGTCATCCCATCCACTCCGGACACCTGACCGTCGGCGCGCTGAAGCGCAACAAGGACAGGCCAGTGCTGTTCCTCGGCGACACCACGCTCACCGGAGGTCAGCTCGCCGATCGGATCAGCCAGTACATTCAGGCGTTCGAGGCGCTCGGTGCGGGAACGGGCGTGACGTCGGGTCTGCTCGCGCTCAACAGGCCCGAGGTGCTGATGATCCTCGGCGCAGGCCAAACGCAGGGATATCGCCGCCTGTCACTCCATCCTCTCGGTTCATTGGACGACCATGCCTACGTCCTCAACGACGCGGGGGTCACGTCGCTCACCATCGACCCGAATCCGATGTTCGTCGAACGGGCCAAGGGACTGTTGGAGAAGGTGCCCGGACTCAAGCAGGTGCTGACCATCGGACCGGTTCCCGAGGAACTGGCCGACGTCGCAGTGGACCTGACAGCCGAGGCCGCCAAGTACACGCCGAAGCCGTTGGTCGCCGCCAACCTACCGCCCGACCACATCGGCGGCATGGCCTACACCGGCGGTACGACCGGAAAGCCGAAGGGCGTGATCGGCACCGCGCAATCGATCACCACGATGACGAACATTCAACTGTGCGAATGGGAATGGCCCGAGCACCCGAAGTTCCTGATGTGCACCCCGCTGTCGCACGCGGGCGCTGCGTTCTTCGTACCGACGATCATCAAGGGCGGCGAACTGGTGGTGCTCACCAAGTTCGACCCGGCCGAGGTACTGAAAACCATCGAGGAGCAGAAGATCACGGCAACCATGCTGGTGCCGTCGATGATCTACGCGCTGATGGACCACCCCGATTCGCACACCCGTGATCTGTCGTCGCTGGAGACGGTGTACTACGGCGCATCCGCGATGAACCCGGTTCGGCTGAAGGAGGCCATCAACCGGTTCGGCCCGATCTTCGCGCAGTACTACGGACAGTCCGAGGCGCCGATGGTCATCACCTACCTGGCCAAGGGCGATCACGACGAGAAGCGGCTGACGTCATGCGGGCGGCCCACCGTATTCCTGCGGACGGCGCTGCTCGGCGAGGACGGAAAGCCGGTGCCACAAGGCGAGGTCGGCGAGATCTGTGTCAGCGGTCCGCTGGTGTCCGGCGGGTACTGGAACAAGCCAGAGGCAACCGCCGAGACTTTTCGTGACGGCTGGATGCATACCGGAGACGTCGCGCGCGAGGACGAGGACGGTTTCTGGTACATCGTCGACCGCACCAAGGACATGATCGTGACGGGCGGGTTCAACGTGTTCCCCCGCGAGGTGGAAGACGTTGTCGCCGAGCATCCTTCGATCGCGCAGGTGTGCGTCATCGGCACGCCGGACGAGAAGTGGGGTGAAGCGGTGACGGCGGTCGTGGTCCTGCGGCCGGACGCGCCGACCGACGAGGCGTCCGTCGCGACGATGACGGCCGAGATCCAGGCCGCCGTCAAGGATCGCAAGGGCTCGGTGCAGTCGCCCAAGCAGGTGATCGTCGTCGACTCGGTGCCGGTGACCGCGTTGGGCAAACCCGACAAGAAGGCCGTGCGTGCGCGGTTCTGGGAGGGCTCGGAGCGCAGCATCGGCTGAGCCGAGTCGTGCCACGTACGCCGCGGAGGCGATAGGGCACTTGCCCACCTCACTCGAGCGAATCCGTCGGCAGCAGCGAGGCAATCGCGGAGCCAGCCAACGTGATTGCGCGCGGCCACGGGGTGATATTCGCTCACAGGTGGGCAACGATCCGCCCAACTTCTGTAGTTACGCGTGTGACAGGTGAGACGCCGTCGACGACAACGTCGCTACGGTGGTGCACGTGGCTGACACAGAGATCCAGCAGACCGTCGACGCGGTGTGGCGGATGGAGGCCGCGAAGATCGTCGCGACGCTGACCCGCGTGGTCGGAGACGTCGGACTCGCCGAGGACTTCGCGGCCGATGCGCTAGTCGACGCGCTCGAACAGTGGCCGGCGACCGGCGTGCCGCGCAACGCAGGCGCCTGGCTCACGACTGTCGCCAAGCGCAAGGCCATCGACCACTGGCGCCGCCAGGATCGGCAGGAGGCAAAGTACGCGACTCTGGCCCGGGAGCTGGAACCGACCCTCGACGATGCGTGGGACCCCGACCGCATCGACGACGACGTCCTGCGACTCATCTTCGTCTCGACGCACCCGGTGTTGTCCCCCGAGGGACGAATAGCCCTGACGCTGCGCGTGGTTGGCGGGCTGACCACCGAGGAGATCGCGCAGGCCTTCCTGACGTCGAAGGCTACCGTCGCAGCGAGGATCACGCGGGCCAAGAAGACGCTCGGCGACGAGGGGGTGCCCTTCGAGGTCCCAGACCCCGAACAGTATCCGCAACGGCTCAGTGCAGTACTGGCCGTCATCTACCTGATCTATAACGAGGGCTACTCGGCGTCGTTCGGGCACCGCTGGATTCGCGACGAATTGTGCACGGAGGCACTGCGATTGGGCCGTGTTCTCGCGGCCCTACTGCCCGACGAGGCCGAGGTGCACGGCCTGTTGGCGCTGATGGAGCTTCAGTCGTCGCGTTTCGGCGCCCGCACGGGCACCAATGGCGAGCCGATCCTCCTCGAGCACCAGGACAGGACGAGGTGGGACCGCGCACAGATCGGGCGCGGGGTGGCCAGCCTAGAGCGTGTCGCCGAGATACTGCAGCGCAGGGGAATCGGTTGGGGGCCTTACGCATTGCAGGCAGCGCTCGCCGAGTGCCACGCCGTCGCGCCATCTGCCGCGGACACCGACTGGAACCGCATCGTCTCGCTCTACGACGGGCTGCTGAAGATCGCGCCATCGCCGGTGGTCGAGTTGAATCGTGCCGTCGCCGTCGCCATGGCCAGCGGTCCCGAGGACGGGCTCGACATCGTCGACGGCATCAATGGGATGGACGGGTCGTACCTTCTGCCAAGCGTCCGCGGTGAACTACTCGTGCGCCTCGGCCGGAATGCGGAGGCCGCCAACGAGTTCGAGCGAGCAGCGGAGTTGGCCACCAACGAACGTGAGCGCGACGTGCTGACCGCCAAGGCCACGACGGCGCGCACCCTAGGGTGATTGCTCGTCCGCCGGATCGCTTGTGACGACGTACTGCCATGCGGCGATGCCGCAGATGGCCACCAAGGTGATCAACGCGATGATGAGACCCGGCCCATAGCCGATGTCGGTGGACGACGCCTGATTCAACGGCAAATCCCTCGGTCCCAACTCGCGTGCCAGTGGGCCCGTGACCTCCACGGCCGACGATGGCCTGATCGCCACCGATGCCGTCAGCACCAACGAAAACAACGCCGACACCGCAGAAGCGCCCCACATCAGCCGGTCCGCACCCTTGCCGATGATCTGGATCAGCGCGACCGCCACCGCCACCGCGAGTGCGAGTGGAATCAGCGCGAAGACGGGCGGCGCCTTCGTGATCCAGTCGTAGAAGCCGAGGTGAATCTTGATGAGCGAATTGCCAAGCTCGTCCCCGTCGTCGAACCGATTCCGTTGAAAGTCAGCCGGATTCACCGTGAGAGTCCACATCGGCAGCAAGGTGCAGAGCATGCCCGCGAGCGCCACCACTCCAAACGCGATTGCGACCATCTGCTTGCTCAGGACGAAGGGTGCACGCTGCGCCGCATAGGGCTGCGGAGGTGGACCGTATCCCGGTTGCGGGTCATACATTTGCGTTCACCAGGTCGGGGGAACGTTCGGCCCGGGGTAGGGCTGCGGCGGCAGCTGCTGCGCCTGGGCCGCGCTCTGCGGCGGACCGGACCGCAGGAAGACCATCGCCGTCGCCGCCGCCCATCCGATGAGCGCGAAGATCAGCGCAACGATGAGACCCCCTCCGGGTCCGATCGACACCACCGAGTCGACCAGCTGATCGACGGACTGGTTGCCGACCTTGTCGTCGAGTCGCTCGGCCAGCTGTCCCGTGACGTCGATCGAGGGCAACGGGTTGGCTACCGCCAGTACGAATGCCAGCAAGGCCGCGGCCCCCGCGAACACGGCCGATGCATTAGAGATCTTGCGCGCCGTACCGAGGATCGCCGGAGCCGCAGTCAACGCAGCCAGAATCATCAGCAGCGGAATCGCCTGCGCGACGATAGGTGGTGGAATCGGGAAGACGTCGTAGAACCCGATGCCCAAGTCGATCTGGCCAGCGGGGGCGTCGTTGTTGCGCACCGTAAGCGCCGACGGGGTCACCGTGATGCTGTAGAGCGAGAAGAACGAGCCGATCAGCACGATGAGACCGCACGCAGCGACCACCCCGGCAGCGAGTTTCCGTCGATCGAGAGCGGCGAAGTTGAAGCTAGGCCGCGACGGCGCCCCGTACGGCGGCTGGCCAGGTCCCCAGTACTGCTGTCCGCCCGGTTGAGGTTGCCCGTAGGGAACTTGCCCCTGTCCATACGGAACCGCTCCCGGGGGATATTGGACCGCGCCCGGTGGAAAGACGGCTTGCGCGGTGGGCGGAACATTCTGTTCCGGCGCAGGCCCGCCTTGCGGCCACTGCTGATATGGATTTCCCAAGGACTCATCCCCTCCCGGCCTCGGTCGAGGCTTGGACGAACCGTAACGGCTCGGACGTCGTTAGCCAACGGCAGTCCCGGTGTGCACGACCAGTTTCAGCCATCGGGCCCCGTCGCGCTGCCCTCCCCGGAAGGGGCGACGTGCGGGGCTAGGGTCGAGCATGGCGAACATTGCAGAGCCCGAAGGCGAAAGGCTCTGCGGGACCGAGCAATCTGAACGAGCGAGATACCGATGACCGTCACTGCAGTGCTGTTCGACTTCTCGGGAACGTTGTTTCGGCTAGAGGAGGACGACAGCTGGTTCGCCGGGATGCACGTCGACGAACAAGCCGTCGACGGCCACGTCCAGGCCGAGCTGATGCGGCGTCTCACCGCTCCGACCGGCCGGTCCGTCGACATGCCACCCGAGGCCTATCACGCGTGGGTCAACCGCGATCTTGCCCCACACCTGCATCGCGAGGCCTACTTGCACGTGCTGCGCGAATCGGGGGTGTCCGACGATCAGGCGCAGGCGCTCTACACGCGATTGATCGATCCGTCGTCGTGGACCCCGTATCCGGATACCGCGGACGTTCTGGCCAGCCTGCACGCCCGCGGCGTGAAGACCGCCGTCGTCTCCAACATCGCGTTCGACCTGCGGCCGGCATTACGGTCGATCGGCTCCGAGGCCGACGTCGACGAATTCGTGCTCTCGTTCGAGGTCGGCGCCGTCAAGCCCAACCCCGAGATCTTCCAGACCGCGCTGACGCGGCTAGGCGTCGACGCCAAGGACGCGCTGATGGTCGGCGACAGCGAAGAAGCCGACGGCGGCGCCGAGGCGATCGGGTGCGCCTTCGCATTGGTCGATCCACTTCCCACCTGGGAGCGCCCCAACGGGCTACGCGAGGCGTTGGCCGACTACGACGTGCTTTGAGTTCACAGCCATTCTCCAGACACCGCGTCGGCTGCGTAGTCTCGAATCGTGGTAAGCGACATCGTGGTAAACGACAAGGACGTCAGGCCGCGGCTCGTCACCAACGGGACCCCCGATGAGTTCGAGGCACTGGCCGGCCGCCGCGCAGTCTTGCGATTCGACTCAGCTCAGTGATATCGAGCGCCGAAGACGGCGACGCGGACAGCGTTCAACCCGACGTCACTCCCCGCGACGAGGAAGACACCTTCGACCGCACCGTCGACGAGGGCGAGCAACGGCTGGGCCGCTCCTGGGTGCAGCTCATCACGACGGGCTTCCTCGGCGGCCTCGACGTCGGCATCGGTTTCCTCGCCCTTCTCATCGTCGAGGAGTTGACAGGCAACGCGCTGCTGTCGGGGCTGGCGTTCTCGACGGGCTTCATCGCGTTGACCTTGGCACGCAGCGAGTTGTTCACCGAGAACTTCCTGGTTCCCGTGGTCACCGTCGTGGCGAAGTCCGGCACGCCACGTGCGCTGGCTCGGCTGTGGATCACCACGCTAATCACGAACCTGGCCGCGGGCTGGCTGCTCTGCGCCCTGCTCGTGGTGGCGTTCCCGTCGCTGCGCGAAACGGCAAACGAGGTCGCAAACTCCTACATCGCGCTGGGCTTCACCTGGCAGGCGTTCGCTCTGGCGGTCGTCGGGGGCATGTTGATCACCGTCATGACCCATCTGCAGCACGCCACCGAATCCGTTGGCGTTCGGCTCGTGCCCGCGGTATTCGTCGGCACGATGCTGTCGATCGGACACGTCAACCACGCGATCGTGGCGTCCCTAGCGTGCTTCGCGGCGCTGATCGCGGGGGCGTCATTCGGCTACGCCGAGTGGCTGGCCATGCTCGGTTTGGCCATCGCAGGCAACATGGTCGGCGGGCTCGGCCTCGTCACCTTGCTACGGCTCTTGCAGCTGCCGCACAAGGTGATCGAGGCCCGCGACGACGAACAGGCGCTCGACTAGTTAGATGTGCGGAGCTTCCTTGATCTTGGAATCCGGCTTACCCGTGGTCGAACAGAACGTCTGCGCCGAAAGCTTTCCTGCCGTGACCTCGATTCCGGACGGGTCGGTGCCCTTCTCGTCCTTGAGCCACTTCGTGACGGCATCGTTCTGTGTCTTCTCGTCAGCCGCGGTGTAGTCCTTGCAGGTGGTGTCTCCGCCGGTGACGGCTGGCGAGCATCCGACGAGCGCTCCTGCTGCTATCAAACCCGACACCATAAGTGCAGCTGACCGCTTCATTGTGGACATCTACGTGGACCCTTTCCTCCGTGGCGCGGGTGACGCGCCGTCGACGGTATCTACCCCTGGGCGGTGCCTGTGAAACTTGGGTCGCTCTACAGTCGTGCGGGTGAGCAGCCAAACCAACACTGACAACCCGTTCGACCCGTCGCTGTGGGAACCGGTGAAGGGCTTCGAGCTCACCGACATCACCTACCACCGCTACGTGCTAGACGGCACGCCTCAGCCGACCGTCCGGGTGGCGTTCGACCGACCCGAGGTGCGCAACGCGTTCCGGCCCCACACCGTCGACGAGCTGTACCGAGTGCTCGATCACGCGAGGATGTCGTCCGACGTCGGTGTCGTGCTGCTGACCGGCAACGGGCCGTCGCCCAAGGACGGCGGCTGGGCGTTCTGCTCGGGAGGCGATCAGCGCATCCGCGGCCGCACCGGCTACCAGTACGCGTCGGGTGAGACTGCCGACACCGTCGATCCAGCGCAGGCAGGCCGGCTGCACATCCTCGAGGTCCAGCGACTGATCCGGTTCATGCCCAAGCCCGTCATCTGCTTGGTCAACGGGTGGGCCGCGGGCGGCGGGCACAGTCTGCATGCGGTCTGCGACCTCACGCTGGCCAGCCGCGAGCACGCCCGGTTCAAGCAGACCGACGCCGACGTCGGCAGCTTCGACGGCGGATACGGCAGCGCGTACCTGGCCCGCCAGACGGGTCAGAAGTTCGCCCGTGAGATCTTCTTCCTCGGTCGCCCCTACACCGCCGAGCAGATGCACGCGATGGGTGCCGTCAACGAAGTCATCGATCATGTCGAATTGGAAACCGTTGCGCTGCAATGGGCTACCGAGATCAACGGAAAGTCGCCGCAGGCCATCCGCATGTTGAAGGCCGCCTTCAATCTGCTCGACGACGGGCTCGTCGGCCAGCAGATCTTCGCCGGTGAAGCGACACGGTTGGCGTACATGACCGACGAGGCCGTCGAGGGACGCGACGCGTTCCTGGAGAAGCGCGACCCCGACTGGAGTGCGTTTCCCCGCTACTTCTGAGCGATCTGAGCGCACAAACGCCTAGGGGCCGCCCTTCCAGTGCTCGATGCGACGGTGGTCGGGCGTGAAGCCATGGTCCACTCCCCACAGCACGGCCTGGGTGCGGCTGGTCACGCCGATCTTCCTGTAGACGCTGCGAATGTAGGACTTCACCGTGTTCGGGCTCAGGTAGGTCAATCTGGCGACGTCGGCGTTGCTCTTTCCTTGCGTAATGAGGGCCAGGATCTCCGACTCGCGGTCGCTGAGCCCTTCACCGCGACCAGGCCAGTCGAGTCCCACCGCCGTACGCGTCCGGGGCGGAACGTCGCTGATGACGGGCTCGCCAGCGTGCACCGCCTCCAGGGCGGCCACCAGGTCCCGCGCTGGCAAGGTCTTCGATAGGTACCCGTGCGCCCCCTGCTTGCGCGCACTCTCGATCAGGTCTGGGTGAAAGTTCCACGTATAGACCACGACTCGCCGCGCACGCGGATTTGCGACCAGCTCTCCGATCTCCTCGTGGTCGGATTCCGGTTGCGCGAACGAGTCATAGAGCACGATGTCCACGGTGTCTTCGAGAGACATGTTGGTGTCGAGTTCCGCGACGACGATCCTGTCCCGGTACTTGTCGAACATGTTGGCCACACCCATCACGACGACGTCGTAATCGTCGACCAGCGCCACGGTGATAGGGCGGTCCGGGCTTGGTGGCATGGCCTTCAACTTACCTACCTAGGGGTGTAGTCGCACCCCCCTTTGGGGTGGTCGACTGATGTCAGCGCCGAGTCTCCCGCTCGACCTGAAAGGCGCACGAGCGCCACGAAAACGAAAGGCTCACTGCCATGATCATTCTCGGAATAGTCCTGCTCATCGCCGGATTCCTACTCAAGATGTCGATTGTGTGGACGATCGGAATCATCCTGGTCGTCGTCGGCCTGGTGCTGACGCTCCTGGGTTCCACCGGTCGCGCCGTCGGCGGCCGACGCACCTACTTCTAAGCCAAACCCCTTGCCAAACAGCCGCGTTCGTTTTCTGGAATCAGTCCAGATTAAATTGACGTTTCCGTAGACGACGCATGGGTATGCCTTTACGAACACAAGGAGGTAGCAAGAAATGACAAATTCTGGATTGATTGTGATTGCGGTCGTCGTCGTGGTCATCGTCCTGGCGGTCATCGTGGGAGCGTCGCTGGCCAAGCGCAAACGGAGCGAGCGTCTCAAAGAGCACTTCGGCCCCGAGTACGAGCGGACCGTGTCACTGACCGGCGAGCCCAAGGCCGCGGAGAAGGAACTCATCGCGCGCGAGCGTGCCCGCAAGAAGCTGGACATCAAGCCCCTGAGCCGTGAGTCGCTCACTGCCTACGGAAATCGTTGGCGTTCAGTGCAAACCGCGTTCGTCGACGACCCGGCACGCGCGGTCGGCGAGGCCGACGTGCTGGTTACCGAGGTGCTGCGGGAACGCGGCTACCCCGTCGACGACTTCGAACAGCAGGCGGCCGACGTCTCGGTTGACCACCCCGGGGTCGTCAACAACTATCGCGCTGCCCACGGCATCCATCTGTCGCAGCAGAACGGCGAAGTCGGCACCGAGGCGCAGCGAAACGCGTTCATCCACTACCGCGCGCTATTCGAGGAATTGCTGGAACCGGCGAAGGACACCGACCAGGTACGCGACAAGCAACAGGAGGCAAGCGCATGACCACACCCGACACGACAACACACGCCCAGCACGCGGACGACGGCCTGGATCCGGCGGTCGAGCAGAGCTATCCGGAGCTGAATGACACTGTCATGGACAATGATTCGGCGACGGTGGCCCCGACCCCGGCGGCAGCAGCACCACCCCAGGCGACCGTCCACGAGGAAGGCGACGACGTATCAGCGAGGGCACTCTTCGCCGACCATGATCTCACGGACCTGCGGGCCCGTTGGGACAGCGTTCAGGCAGCGTTCGTCGACGACCCCGCTCAATGCGTCAAGAAGGCCGACGGTCTCGTCTCCGACGTGGTCGAGCAGCTGACTTCCAGCTTCTCGCAAGCACGTTCGCGGCTAGAGGAGCAATGGGCCCGTGGCGAAGAAGCCTCGACTGAGGACCTTCGAATCGCCTTGAAGCGGTATCGCGAGTTCTTCCAGCGACTGCTCGCGGTCTGAGACCACTGCCCCAGCGCCGAGCGTGACCCCCCGTCACGCTCGGCGCGTCGGCGTGCGACGTGATCGGACGAGCGGTCGTCGTCTACTGAGCGCGAGCGCTGGCCCGGTAGCGCAGGGGCGACATGCCTACCTCACGCTTGAACGCATTGCTGAAGGCGCTTTCCGAGGTGTAGCCCAGCTCGTACGCCAATGGGCCGACCCTCGTCTGCTCATCGCGAAGTGCCCGCTGCGCCAACTGCATTCGCCACGCATTCAGGTAGGCGAGCGGAGGTACGCCGGCGACGTCGCGGAACCGTTCCGCGAACGACGTCCGCGACATCGCCGATTCGCGCGCCAATTCCTCTAACCGCCAGGGCTTTCCAGGCTCTTCGTGCATCAACCTCACGGCTGGACGCAACCGCTCATCGGCAAGGACACGCAGCCAGCCCCCACTCACCAATGCACTCCTGCCCGCCCTCCGCGCTGCCAACGGGGCCCGGGTCGTCGAGGTGTCCTCCTGGGGCCACCACCTCTCCGACATCCGTTGGGACGATCCGCATTTCGAATGCGATTACGACGGCATGGTTGCCTACGGCCAGTCCAAGACCGCCAACGTGCTGTTCGCGGTGGAGCTCGACCGACGCTGGTCGGGCGACGGAATCCGCGGCTACGACCTGCACCCCGGCGGCATCGTCGAAACCAATCTCGGGCCATGGCTGACGATCGATGACAAGAAGGCGATGGGCCTGCTCGACGACGCGGGCAAGCCGATCAACGCACCAGAACGCGACTTGAAGACGCCCGCACAAGGAGCGTCGACGCAAGTGTGGGCGGCGACGAACCCACTGCTCGCCGACATCGGCGGAAGGTCTACCTCAAGGACAACGACATCGCATCCATCGACGAGCGCGAAGTCGACTTCGATCCCGACATCGCGGCCGGTGCGCTGGACACCAGCGGAGGCGTCACGCCCTACGCGATCGACCCAGGGTCGGCTCGTCGTTTGTGGGACCTGAGCGAGAAGATGCTCGCTTGATAGCATCCGGCCATCGAAGCCCTACTGACCAAACCGGCGATCGTGATCCTCGGAATATTGGCCATCGCGGCTGCCACGCTGCAACCCTGGTATTCCGCACACGCGGTCAACGGATCGGCTCACATGGCGGGCTGGGGCACCTGGAGCACCACCGGTGACGTCGACGCCAGCCTGCGGATCCTGCCGTTGGCCGCCATGGTCTACCTCACCGCAGGCCTGATGATCTACGGCGCAGTGCGCGGCGCATACGGCGTCGCCGTCGTCGGGGCGATGGCAACCTTCGGCGCGGCGATACTGCCGATCATGCTCGTGTCGGCGGTCGATCGGCATCTTCCTGGCAGCGGGGCGGTCGGCATCGACGTCGCGTCGGCACCTCGAACGGTCCTCGTCATCTCGCTCGTCGCGACCGTGTTCTGTTGGGTCGCATACGCACGCTGCGTCCTGCGCGCGCGGCCGAGAGCCGAAACCAGAGACGCATAGGCTCACTCGACATGAGCAAGAGTCCCCTTCGCCGTCTGGCCGACAGCCTCGTGCTGTCCAGCATGCGTCCCCCGCTGTCCGAAAGAATGATGTCGTTCACTCCGGGCCGCCACAACGTCGACCTGAAGGGCAAGCGGATCCTGCTCACCGGCGCGTCGTCCGGCATCGGTGAGGCCGGAGCGGAGAAGTTGGCGCGCGAGGGTGCGACCGTCATCGCCGTGGCGCGCCGCGCCGACCTGCTGAACGCCGTCGTCGAGCGGATCACCGGCGAGGGCGGTCAGGCGAAGGCCTACCCGTGCGATCTGTCCGATCTCGACGCCATCGACGAACTCGTCGCTGCGGTCGAATCGGAATTCGGCGGAGTCGACGTCCTGATCAACAATGCGGGCCGGTCGATTCGCCGCCCGTTGGCCGAGTCGTTGGACCGCTGGCACGACGTCGAGCGGACGATGACGCTGAACTACTACTCGCCACTGCGCCTGATTCGCGGCTTCTGTCCCGGCATGCGCGAACGGCGCGACGGCCACGTCATCAACGTGTCGACGTGGGGCGTCCTGAGCGAATCGCCGCCGCTGTTCGCGGCGTACAACGCATCGAAGGCCGCACTCTCGGCGGTGAGCCGTGTGATCGAAACCGAGTGGAGCCAGGACGGCGTGCACTCGACGACGCTGTACTACCCGCTCGTCAAGACGCCGATGATCGCGCCGACGCGTGCCTACGACGGGCTCGCCGGCCTGAGCGCTGCCGAAGCCGCCGAATGGATGGTCACCGCAGCGCACACGCGGCCGGTCCGGATCGCGCCACGGATGGCCGTCACGGCGCACGCCATCAACACGTTCGCCCCGGCCGCCGTCGATGCCGTGATGAAGCGCCAACGGCTCCAGCCCAACAACTAGCGGCAAGACGATGTGTTAGACACGTCTACGTGGAGATTCTCGCCAGCAGGGTCCTGTTCCGGCCCACTGACTACGAGCGATCGCTGACCTTCTACCGCGACGCGATCGGCCTCGCCATCGCCCGCGACTACGGAGCGGGAACGGTCTTCTACGCGGGACAATCGCTCATCGAACTGGCTGGCCACGGGACGCCGCCTGCCGACGGCCCACCGTTTCCCGGCGCGCTCTGGCTCCAGGTGCGCGACGTCTACGCCACCCAGGCCGAGCTAGAGGCCCGTGGCGTCCCGATCGCGCGCGACGCCAAGGAGGAGCCCTGGGGGCTTCATGAACTCCACGTCGCCGATCCCGATGGCGTGACGCTGATCTTCGTGCAGGTGCCAGAAACGCATCCTCTGCGCAGCGACACCAGACGATAGTCGTTGAGCCGAATGCAGGACTCGAACCCGCGCATCCTGTTTACAAGACAGGCGCTCTTACCCGTTGAGCTAATTCGGCATGCTGAATCTCGTTCGTGGACAAACTGATTGACGCGTGCGCCGGGCGGGAGTCGAACCCGCGACCGTCACGTTATAAGCGTGCTGCACCCACCAGCCGTGCTCCCGGCGCTAGACATCTTCACAGAGCCCGCGGCGGGATTCGAACCCGCACGGTCCGGCATAGGAAACCGGCGCTCTTCCGTTGAGCTACGCGGGCGAAAACTCGGTGGTACCCCTGGAGAGAATCGAACTCCCATCACCGGCTTCGTAGACCGGTGCTCTATCCGTTGAGCTACAGAGGTGTGTCGTGGTGACGAGCGCCCTTGGCAGGATTCGAACCTGCAACCACCGGCTTCGGAAGCCGGTGCGCTATCCGTTGCGCTACAAGGGCCCTAGCGCTGAGAAGGTTGGGGCGATCGGAGGGAGTTGAACCCGTCGACTGCGGAGTCACGGTCCGCCGTGTTGCCGCTACACCACGACCGCCATGTCAGACCCGTGGAGAGTAGGGGAATCGAACCCGTGTTACCTGCTTGCAAGACAGGCGCTCTGCCATTGAGCTAACTCCCCAGTGTGAAAGCGGCCGTGACGGGAATCGAACCCGCACCCCTCCGCTCGACAGGCGGATGCTCTACCACTGAGCTACACGGCCAGGATGGCGCCAAATACGTTGTCCGGGGAGGGATTGAACCTCCGGCCTCCGCTGTATCAGAGCGGCGCTCTCAACCAACTGAGCTACCGGACAAGGGCACCCCGTGCGGGACTCGAACCCGCTTCCCCGCCGTGAAGGGGCAGGAGACTAACCCATGTCCGAACGGGGCTCGGTGCAGGGCAAACGATGCGGTGCCGTCGACAGGACTCGAACCTGTGACCCCCTGGGCTTCAACCAGGTGCTCTGCCTGAGCTGAGCTACGACGGCCGTTGAGAAATAGGTGTGCTGCCACTACACCAATCGATCGTGCGCACCTCTGCGCTGCCTCGTCAGGACTCGAACCTGAACAACCGGAGTCAAAGTCCGGTGGGCTACCGATTACCCAACGAGGCAAGGTGTTTCGAAGCTGACTCGCCAGGATTCGAACCTGAACCGACTGATTCAGAGCCAGTCGTGCTACCGGTTACACCACGAGTCACCGAACACGAGCTTCGCTCCCCGAGCAGGATTCGAACCTACAGTCACGGATTAACAGTCCGTCGGTTTACCGGTTAACCAACCGGGGATTGGCCTCGGGGACGAGCGGGCGGTGTTCACACCGCCCGCTCGTACCCCCCATTCACACGCGCTCGGGAAGCCTTGCGCGCCGGTACCTATCGCGTTGCCTCGGCTCGAACGCGTCGCGGATCAGGGTCATCCGGGCCTCTTGCGGAGTCCGGTCGTCCTTGCGTCCGTTGCAGGGCTGGCACGCTGCCACCAGGTTGAACCAGGTGTCACCACCGCCACGCGAACGCGGCAGGACGTGGTCGACGGTGTCGGCCCGCGACCCGCAGTAAGCGCACGTGTACCTGTCGCGTTGCAGCACCTTCTCCCGCGTTACCCGCTCGTCTGGCCGGTACGGGATGTGTACGTACTCCCGCAGCGCGATCGCGGCGGGCAGTTCGATCACCACTGACGGACCGCGGACGTGCACCGCAGGCTCGCGCAAGTCGATTACGTACACCGCACCGCGCAGGATCAGCCGGATGGCCTCTTGCCACGGAACTCGGGCAAGCACGCGGTAGTCGGCGTTGAAGACCTCTACGGTCAACGTCGGCATCGAAGTAACCATGTCCGCGCACCTCCCTTCCGTGTATTGCGTTCTGCGAGTTTTCAATTGACGTACCCCCGGAGAGATTTGAACTCCCGACGACCTGTTTGTAAGACAGGGGCTCTTCCGCCGAGCTACAGGGGCTTGGCGATGTCGTGCGCCGTGAGGGTTTCGATCCCCCGTCCCCAGATTAAGAATCTGGTGCTAGGCCAACTCAGCTAACGGCGCGTGTGAAGCAACGTGGGTCGCCCGGGGCTCGAACCCGGAACTCATGGGTAAAAGCCAAGGGTGATACGCGATTTCACCAACGACCCCCAGTTACGCGTACGCCCGGCAGGAGTCGAACCTGCACGTCCCATCCGGACACCGGAGTCTGAATCCGGCACGTCTCCCAATTCCGCCACGGGCGCTCGACATCAAAGTGCGCTCGGCAGGATTCGAACCTGCATGCCCGTATTGGACGCCCGGATTTGAACCGGGTGCGTATCCCAATTTCGCCACGAGCGCGGATGCCACCACTATTCAGTTCTCAAAGGTCCTACGAGACAGTCTCATTCGATGCCCGCCGCGTTGCTCACGAGCTGGCCGTGTGCGGTTGCTGCCGACGATGCTCCTACGCGAAGCGCGAGATGTAAAGCGGAATATTTTTCGAAAGATATTGTTGCTCAACAATTTTGAGCGCAACAAGCTAGAGGAACGTCAGCCGACGTTCCTAGCAGCAGAGATACGAAAACTAAGGTTCAAATGTGATTTTTCTGGCCCGCGCTTCCAGTCGGGGCGCTCGCCCACTACCAGGGCGGAATGTTCACGAAGTGACAGGAAGCATCGGGGTTGCCGCACGTCGAATCGACGGTCCGCAAGGGTCTCGACGGCGATGTTGGCGCCAATGAGCTCCGCGCACGACGAGGCCGCCGAAGATGCGGCGAGCATCCGGCGTATTGGCCTGTAGTCGGTGCAGGGCGTTGCCATGAGCGAAAGATAGCACGCCACGCAAGGGCTTTATGGCGCTCGCCACCAACGACGAAGCCCGGCACCGCATTTGCGGTACCGGGCTTCGAAAGGTCGCTAGGGAGTGACCTTAACGCGCAGGCGCGTGTAGCGGCCAACCGACCGACGCGAGGCGGGCGGCGACCTGCTGGATCTCCTCGGGGTTGGGCTCCTTGTCGATGACGGCCTGGACCGCCTTGTGAATCTCGGCCTCGGTCACCTCGTCGGACTCGGTCGACTTGAGCACCGACTGTGCCGCCTTGACGACCTCGTCTTCGGTCAACGAACGCTTCAGCAGGGCGAGCAGCGCGAAGTAGTCCTTCGGAGGAACGCCCTCCGGATAGCCCTCGTGCAGCCAGCCGAGGACGTTGTTGAGGAAGCCTGGGTGCTGAGTCTCAGTCATGTAGTCGGCTCGCTTACTTGGGAAGGAAGGGGACGGGGTTGAATCCGAAGTGGTGGATGATCGTGGCCTTGGTGATGTACAGGATCGCGATCACGACCACTGCGGCGACGAGCGTGAACAGCAAGAGCCCCAGGGCTTTTAGCGCGGGATTGGTCGCGACGGCTGCACCGCCTTCTGTCGAGTCACCACCCGAGCCCTTCGAGTAGGCGACGAGCCCCACCGCGAAGATCGCGGGCAGCCCGGCACCCAGGATCAGGCCAACGACGAGCACCTTGAATATTGCTTCGAGATAAGTCATCAGTACGTCCTTCTACAGGGAAAGTTCGTTTCAGCGGATCAGACCGAAGCCGTTGGCTTCTTGACTTCCTTGGTCTTGCGCTCCTCGGCGGGAACGACGGAGTTCGTCGTGTCGTCCCAATCGGCGTTGACGTTGCTCGAGTCGACCTTCTGCTGCTGGGCACGCCAGTACATGTAGCCGGAGAGCGCGACGAGGATCAAGAAGATGACGCCGTCACCGATCAACTGCGAGTCGGTCACCGACTTCAGGCCGTACGACAGCCAGTACGCAATGGCACCGACGAGCGCGGCGGCAGGAAGCGTGATCAGCCATGCTGCTGCCATGCGGCCGGCCACTGCCCAGCGCACTTCGGCGCCCGGCTTGCCGACACCGCTGCCAAGGATGGAGCCGGTGGCGACGTGGGTGGTCGAGAGCGCCATGCCCGCTGCGCTAGAGCTGAGGATGATCGCGGCCGATGACGCCTCAGCGGCAAGACCCTGTGGCGACTCGATCTCGACGAGACCCTTGCCAAGGGTGCGGATGACACGCCAGCCACCGATGTAGGTGCCGAGACCGATCGCCAGCGCGCAGCTGAAGATGATCCAGAACGGCAGGCCGTCCTTCTTCACGTCACCGGTCAGGTGTCCCGTCGTGATCAAAGCGAGCGCGATGACGCCCATCGTCTTCTGAGCGTCGTTGGTGCCGTGCGAGAGGGCGACCAATGATGCGGTCACGATCTGGCCCCAGCGGAAGCCTTCCTCGCGACGCTTCTTCGCGACGTTGCGCGTGATGCGGTAGACCAACCACGTGCCGCATGCGGCCACGAGGCCTGCGATGAACGGTGCGGCGAGCGCGGGGATGATGACCTTGCCGAAGACGCCGCTCCAGTTGACGCCGGACAAGCCGAGCGCGGCGAGGCCTGCACCGATCAACCCGCCGAACAGTGCGTGCGACGAGCTTGACGGGATGCCGAACAGCCACGTCAGCAGGTTCCACAGGATGCCGCCGATGAGACCGGCGAAGATGATGGTCAAGCCCATCGACGCGTCGATGCCCGATAGCAGATGGCCGGTCTTGGCGTCCTGCACCTTCAGCACCGAAGTGGTGACGGTGACCGCGACCTCCACCGAGAGGAACGCACCTACGAGATTGAGGACGCCTGCCAACAGAACCGCGGCCTTCGGCTTCAACGCACCCGTGGCGATGGACGTCGCCATTGCGTTGCCGGTGTCGTGGAACCCGTTGGTGAAGTCGAATGCAAGTGCCGTGCCTATTAGCAGCACCAGGATGATCAACTCTGCGCTCATGGCGCTCATTCTGCGGCTACGAGAGCCGTTTTTACCAACGGATCGCCGTACTCGTCGACTATTCCGACCAGCCAGTTTTGCCGAAGCGGCAAAGCTGTTCATCCATTGTTCACTTCGATGCCGCCGGCCCGTCGACTGACGAGGTCCAGCTGGCTCGAAGGGGTGGTGCCGTGGCGCCGAAAGAGCGCGCCGCGGTTAGCATCGAAACCACTAGACAACGTGGCGGCCGAGCCGTTCCGTACGGGAGCTGAGGCAGTGAACGGATTTCTCTCCAAGATCGTGGCGTGGTTAAACGCCGGTTATCCGGAGGGTGTTCCAGGCCCCGACCGCGTGCCACTCATGGCGCTTCTGACGCGCCGCCTGACCAATGACGAGGTGAAGGCCGTCGCGCAAGACCTGATGGACCGCGGCGAGTTCGACCACATCGACATCGCCGTGCTCATCACCCAGTTCACCGATGAAATGCCGCGCGAAGAAGACGTCGAACGCGTGCGAGAGAGGTTGGCCAAGAAGGGCTGGCCACTCGACGATCCACGGGACGTCTCGGAGGACACCGGAGACCCGGGAGGCGCGGCATAGCCGTCCTCCGCGCCCACCCGGTCGGTCCGGGCGCAGCAGCCCTGGCGCTGCTGTCCGAACTCGAATCCGTGCTCGCCGGCGCCGGATCGGCAATACTGCCCGTTCCCGCCGACGATCCTCGCCAAACCGACCTGCTGGCAACGGCTTTGCGGGTCGATGAGGAGATTGCCGATGACATCGCGGTGGTGATCTCGACATCCGGCACCACCGGAAAGCCGAAGGGCGCGTTGCTGTCGGCAGCGGCCCTGACTGCCAGCGCCATCGCCACTCACGACCGCCTCGGCGGACCCGGTCGGTGGCTCCTCCCGCTACCCGCATATCACGTCGCGGGCCTGCAAGTCCTCGTGCGCAGTGCAATCGCGGGGACCACGCCCATCGCGATCTCGGCGAGCTTCGACGTCGGTGAACTGGCGCCCGCCATAGCGGCATTGGGTTCTGGCCGGCGCTACGCCTCGATGGTGGCCGTGCAGTTGGACAAGGCGCTCGGCGACGCTTCAGCGCGCTCCGCGTTGGCCGAGTTGGACGCCGTACTCATCGGCGGTGGTCCGATGCCCTCTCAGGTCGGCGAAAAGGCCTTGGCTGCAGGCGTTTCCGTCGTACGGACCTATGGGATGAGTGAAACCGCGGGCGGCTGCGTGTATGACGGCGTGCCGCTCGACGGCGTTGCAGTGCGGATCCACGACGGCCGCATCGCGTTGGGTGGCGCAACCCTGGCCAACGGTTACCGCAACCCGATCGTGCCGGATCCGTTCGCGGAGCCAGGGTGGTTCCTCACCGATGACGTTGGCGTCCTTGATGATTGCGGAAAATTGCGGGTCCTTGGCCGTGTCGACGATGCAATTAGCACGGGCGGCCTCACCGTGCTGCCGCCGTTGGTCGAAGCAGCACTTGCCGAACATCCTGCGGTGGCCGACTGCGCAGTGTTCGGTGTCACCGACGAGCGCCTGGGTCAGCGCGTCGTCGCCGCCGTCGTCGTAGCCGAGGGGCAGAGTGCCCCAACGGTGTCGGAGTTCCGCGCGCTCGTCGAGCGGACGATGCACGCCACCGCGGCCCCGCGCGAAGTCCACGTCATCGACGCACTCCCTCGACGAGGCATCGGCAAGCTGGATCGAAGGGCACTCGCTGCCAGATTCGGCGGAAAGGTTTGAGAATTTACGGAATTGGCAATTCAGCCGGCAGGAAGAACCGTCTTCCACGATAGATCGGAGACAAAATGATCGTCCTCGGTGTAATCCTGTTGCTGATCGGCTACTTCGCAGGCATTTCAATCCTGTACACGATCGGCGGCATTTTGCTGGTCGTCGGCGTGATCCTGTGGGTACTCGGCGCAGTCGGGCGTCCCGTGGGAGGCCGAAAAGTTTGGTTCTAGACGGTGACCGACCCCGTTGAGGAGTCGGTCACACCTCTAGTACGACGTGCCGCGGCATGGTCCTGGCGATTGCTGGTGATCCTTGCCGCGGCCGTCGTCGTTCTGGAGGTGATGCGCAGATTCGGACTGGTCGTCGTACCCGTGGCGCTCGCGCTGATGCTGACCGCCATGCTCCTGCCCGCCGTCGACTTCCTCGATCGATACGGCGCCGCGCGAGGCGGGGCAGTGGCATTCGTCGTCGTACTCGGGTTGACCGCAGTCGTCGGCATACTGGGGTTCGTCATCAGTCAGTTCGTCGACGGTCTGCCCAGTCTGGTCACTCAGGTGACGCACAGCATCGACACGCTGCGCAACTGGTTGATCAACGGGCCGATCCAACTGAGCCACGACCAAATCAACCGTTCCGGTGATGCGATCATCCAGTCCCTCAACGACCATCAGGCCCAGTTGACGAGCGGAGCATTGTCAACGGCCGGCACCGTCGCGGAGCTACTCACCGGCGCCCTACTGACGCTCTTCACCCTGATCTTTCTTCTGCTCGGCGGCCGCAACATCTGGCAGTTCGTCACGCAATTGGTGCCGACGGCCGACCGGGCTCGTGTCCGCGCGGCAGGTGCCGCGGGGTTCCACTCCCTTGCCGGCTACGCGCGAGCAACATTCCTGGTCGCTCTCGTCGACGCCGTCGGCATCGGAACGGGCTTGGCCATCATGGGTATCCCACTCGCCTTGCCGCTGGCGTCGCTCGTGTTTCTCGGCGCATTCGTGCCGGTTGTCGGCGCCGTGATCTCGGGCCTGCTCGCAGTCCTCGTCGCGCTGCTCGCCAAGGGTTTCATCTTCGCCGCGATCACCCTCGGACTCGTCATTGCCGTGATGCAGCTAGAAGCACACGTACTGCAGCCCTTCGTCATGGGGCGCGCGGTATCGATCCATCCGCTCGCCGTCGTCCTCGGCATCGCGGCGGGCAGCGTCATCGCAGGCATCGTCGGCGCGCTCCTGGCAATCCCGGCAATTGCCTTCATGAACACGTTCGTGCGCGTGGTCATGGCTAGCGACCCTGCAGAGCGACGAGAAGAATTGGTCGACGAGGCAGGACCGATCGTGGCGGCAGAAGCCGACAGTCCCGACTAGGTCACGCCCCCATGCCATCGGCAGGGGTCAACCGCTCTGGCGGATCCACCGGAGCCAAGCGCTCGGGCGGCTCGGAAGGCGTCAACGGCTCCGGCGTCTCCGCAGGCGTCAGCCTCTCGGGTGTCTCGGTGGGTGAACCGGGCTGAGAGAGTGCTGGATATGACATGACGGTTGGCTACCCAGGGCGCTTCAGGCCGAAACGGATCCCGTCAGCAGCCCCACCGCTTGTTCGGCCGCCGGCATGATCTGGGCCGGCCCGACGCCACCCTTTCGCAGCGTCTCCAACCCGCGAATCAGACTGAGCAGCAACGTGGCAAGCGCCTCGGGGTCTGCATGGGCGTCGACGGCACCATCGCCCTGAGCCTCGGCAATGCAGTCCGCCAGCGCCTTGCTCCAGCGATTCAACGAATCGCCGATCACGCGATCGACGTCGGCATCGGCAGCACCGAGTTCCGCCGAACTCCTTGCCATCATGCATCCGCGGCGATCCTCGTCGGCGGCGATGGCCGCCGCCTTCGCGCGGATGTGGCCGGCAAGCCGGTCGATGGCGGGCAAGCCAGGGTCGCGCAACTCCTGTTCCACCTCGTCTATCACGTCGGTGCAGTAGTCGCCGAGGGTGCGCAGATACAGCGCGTGCTTGTCCCCGAACGCACCGTAAAGACTGCTCTTGCCCAACCCGGTGGCGGCGGCCAGATCCTCTACGGACGTCGCCGCATATCCGCGATTCCAAAACGCATCCCGCGCAGCCGCGATGACGGTCTTTTCGTCGAAGGCGCGGGGACGTGCCATACGGCCAGCATACGTGTTCTGGAATAAACGGTACGTATTCAGCACCCTCGAGCACATGGTGATCGGCTTTCTTACGGCCCGGTGACGCATGTGAGGCCATCGATGCGCACGCCATAAGCTGGCGGACGTGCGGACCATGCGGCGTGAACTCGTCGTCGTCGCCTTGGCGGTCGTGCTCTTGGTTGCGGCGTTCGTGGTCCCCCACCTGCACCTCGGCATCGTCACGCCGCTAGTCAACGCCTCGCCGCTATGGCAGAAGATCTTCGCGGACACCGCACCGATTCTCGCTGCGTGGAAACCGCATGTCGGTTGGGGCACCATGCCCGCGATCGTCATCGGCGTCGGAGCTGTTGCCTGGGGCCCGACGTTGGCGAGGCGGCTGCCGTGGCGTGTGCTGCCCTGGGCCACGTGGTCGATATCGTGCGCATGGGCGTTCTCGTTGGCGATGATCGACGGCTGGCACCGTGGCTACGCCGCCAGGATGACGAGCCGCGACGAGTACCTGTGGCAGGTGCCCAACATCACCGACATCCCCGTCGCAGTCCGGACCTTTACCACCAGAATCCTTGATTTCCAACCGAATTCGTGGACGACGCACGTGTCCGGCCATCCCCCTGGTGCGATCCTGAGCTTCGTCTGGCTCGACCGAATCGGCCTCGGCGGCGGCGCATGGGCGGCTACCTTCTGCTTGCTTGTCGGCTCTAGCGCGGCCGCGGCCATCGTCGTCACCGTCCGCAGCCTCCTCGACGAGGACACCGCGCGTCAGGTCGCACCATTTGTGGCGGTGGCGCCCACCGCCATCTGGATCGCGGTGTCCGCCGACGGCTATTACGCCGGCGTTGCCGCGTGGGGCCTCACCCTGCTCGCACTCGCGGTCCGAGGTACTACGCGCATGCGCGTGGTGCCTGCCGCTGGCGCTGGACTGCTGCTGGGCTGGGGCATCTTCCTCAACTATGGGCTGGCACTCATCGCGTTACCTGCAGTCGCGATACTGCTGTGCGCCAAGGACCTGCGCGCTGCGGTGCGCGTGCTGATTCCCGCGATTGTGGCCGCAGTCGTTGTCGCCGTCGCCTTCCTGGCGGCAGGGTTCTGGTGGTTCGACGGATACACCCTGGTGCAGCAACGCTATTGGCAGGGCATCGCGAAGGATCGCCCGTTCCAGTACTGGTCGTGGGCGAACTTCGCGTCGGTGGTCTGCGCCATCGGACTAGGCAGCGTCGCCGGTCTGGCGCGTGCCTTCGACATCGCGGCAATCAAACGACGCTCGGGCTTGCATCTGATCGTCCTCGCGTCGCTCCTGGCCATCGTGTTGGCAGATCTCAGCATGTTGAGCAAGGCAGAAACCGAACGCATCTGGCTGCCGTTCACGATCTGGCTAGTGGCGGCGGCGGCGCTCCTACCGATCCGTTCACACCGCTGGTGGCTGGCTCTCAACGTCATCGGTGCCCTCTTGCTCAACCACGTTCTGCTGACGAACTGGTAGTCGGCTCGTCACCAGGTAGTAGACCGGGACGCATGCCCACACGATTGCGATCGAAATCCACAGCCCTAGAGGGTAATTGCGATCCAGTACGGTGGGGTTGTCGGCATGGGCACCCGGTCGGGCGTACACCGGGATGGCAAGGATTGCCAAGACGACCGTGCACAGTGCGGCCACCGTGACCGGTTTCCACCACCGCCCACGGATCACCTTGCGGCCCGCAAATCCAAGGAGCGCGCACAGAGGTGCGAACACGAAGTCGTGGACCGCGAGCCCGATGCCGCCCCAGAGCGCGAACTGAATCATGATCTCTAGCGGAAACTCCCACACCAGCCACAGCCCGTAGATGCCGATGGTGAAACCTGCCGCCATCAGCACTCCGCGGACCACCAGCATGCCGCGACTCGGCGCCTCCTCGAACGGAGTCGCGTCGCCGCCGACGTCCTCGTCGTGGGCCACCGGTCCCGTCATGACGGGATCACCTCGATCCTGGTAACCCATTTCGTTTGCAACACACCGGGTCTGGTGGGTGCGATCAGTCGGCACGGGTAGCCGTGGTCGATGTCGAGGACCTGTCCGTTGAGCTTCATCGCAAGCAGCGTCTTCGAATCGCGTGCGTGCACCGCGGGCAACGTGGTCCGCGAGTATGGGCCAGGCGGCTCCAGCGAGATCATCCGCACGTCCGCGTCCCTCGTTCCCCCGACCGCGGCGACGAGGTCGGCCAGCACGATGCCGGTCCACTCGGCGTCGGCGCTCCATCCCTCCACGCACGCGATGGGTAGTCGGTGCGTCGTCTGCGGCATTGCCGCGAGCTCGGCCACCGTGAATGCCTTCGTCGTCGTTCCGTTCACGACCGTGAGCCGGTAATTCGCTGAGCGTGCGCTTCGCAGAACACCAGCCGCCAACGCTGAACGGTTGATCGGAATGCCTTGTGGCCCATCGCCAGATCGCGGGGCGAGCACAGATACCTTGCGCAAGAACGGAACTGTTTGACCCGCGGTGACGACGGTGGCCAGCCCCGCCGCGAGCCACGCCCCACGGAGAACGGTGCGACGCGTCGGCCCCACCGCTCCTCCGCCTGCGACATCGCCGAGCGGTTCGCCAAGCGCGCGTCGGATCACGGGCAGCTTGACGGCGACGTGCACCATGACCGCGCCCGCGGCGACGTATGCCATGGCGTAGTGACTAGTGGTGAAGAAGAACTTGAACACGTACCACTGCGCGATGTTGAGTAGTCCGGTGCTGAGCTGAAAGAGCATCGACGCCATCAGCACCAGGATCGACGCCCGCTCCAGTTGTTTGGTGAGGCCCCCGATGAGCGGCCGCTCGAACAACTTGGGCCACACCGACCACAGCTTGACGACGAGCAAGGGGATCGCTGCAATACCCGAGATGACGTGCAGGCCCTGGGTCACGCGGTAGAGCCAGACGGGGCGGGTCGGCCACCAGAACCACGGCTGCGGATGCTGAATGAAGTGGCTGATCAAGCCGGTGAGGAAGCACACCGTGATGGCGATTCCGAGGACGAGACCAACCCTGGCAGTGACGGCGGTGCCGCGCTGAGTCGACGTGGTCATGCCACGGCCAGGCTAGCGACCACGCGATCGCCGATCGGATGGATCGCCGAAATCGCCATGCCGACGTCATCTGCCAGCCGCATCGCGCAGTCGATGCCGACCGATGCCCACCGGAACCATGGGCCGATCGTCTTCGAGGATTCGAGCCGCACCCACCGGTGCTCGACACCGACTGCGGAGCTGTCGAACTCCGCCACACACCGCCCGCCGGCGCTCAAGAGTTCGGCAGCGCGACGCAGCACGCGGCGCGGGTCACCTCCGATGCCTACGTTGCCGTCGGCGAGGAGCACTGTCTCCCAACGACCCATCCCGGGCAGCTGTTCGAAGACGTCGCGGCACAACGCGGGCGCGCCGCTGGCCCTGGCGAGTCCCACCGCGGTCGCCGACTGGTCGATGCCGAGCGCGGGGATGCCCCGTCGCACTAGGTTGGCGACGAATCTCCCTGGACCGCAACCCAAGTCGATCGTCGGTCCGCTGCAGAGGCCAAGCACCGCACTGTCGAACATTCGGTCGGACCTTCGCCCGCCGAGCCAGTTGTGTACTGGCAGGCCGTGGATGCTGCCGTCGTCGTGACGGATCCAACATCGCTCGCCCGTCAACGCACGATCGTAGAGATTTCCAAACACGTCATACCCTCACTGCGCGAGTTGCTCGATGAAAACGACTTCCTGGCGCACACTGAGCGCGCACGACGGCAACGTCGTCGACGGTGTCGACGTCACCAAGCTCGGGCAGTAGCACCACGGATAGTCCAGTGCATCGCAACGCGTCGAGCGTTACAGCACCCGTTTCCGAGGTGGACATCGGCACTCCGAGCAGGCATTCCGCCGTCGATGCGTGGGCGATCCCCAGCACCCACCAACCACCATCGAACGCCATGCCGAGGACCGCATCGGTACCGACTAGAGCCTCTGCGCATTCAGCGATGAGCTCCGCGGTGACCTGAGGGGTGTCCATGCCGATCTGCAGTACGGGCAGGCCGCCAGCAGCCGCAGCAGCATCGGCGTGTGCGTTCACCAGCCTCTCGGCGAAGTCCGCACCCCGCTGCTCGACGACGGTGAAGTCGGCCAGCCGATCACGAATCTCAGTGCCTCTGCAGGCAATTCCCAGGTTGCCCGTCATCGCCACGATGCGCTGGCTCACGGGCGAAGCGGCCACCGCGTCCAACGTGTCGAGCAGTGCGGCAGCGGCTACGTCCGCCGCAGCTTCGGCGCCGATGGTCGCCGCAAGGCGCGTCTTCGCAAGCCCTGGAACGGGGGCCTTTGCGACCACCAGCACCGCGACGTCCGTCACGAGATCGCCCGCCAAAAGTCAAGCGCCGCATGAAAACTACCACGAACGGAGCCACTCACCTTGGATCTACCACCCGTTCTCGGTCCATAGCCGACGTCACGCTCTACGACCTGCCAGCCAGCGGATGCCGCCCTCAAGAGCAACTCGACCGGGTACCCCGACCTGCGGTCGGTGACGCCCAATGCGAGAACGGCTTCCCTGCGCGCGACACGCATCGGCGCGATGTCGTGAATCGGCAGACCATGGCGGTGTCGCAATCGCCAGGCGACCGCCGCCGTACCCAAGCGCGCGTGCCACGGCCACCGCAACCCCGACGCGGGCCTGCGCCTCCCGACGGCCATGTCAGCCCCACGGTCCAGTTCGGCGACGAGGGCGGCTAGGTCTCGAGGGTCCATGGAGCCGTCGCCGTCGAGGACCGCCACGATTGGCGTCGACGCCGCCACGATTCCTGCGTGCACGGCGGCTCCGTAGCCGGGCTGAGCTTCCGCGACGACCTGTGCGCCGTGACGTCGGGCGACGTCGGCCGTGCCATCAGTGCTGTTGTTGTCGACAACGAGCGCCAAGTACCCGGTGGGCATGGCGGCGAGCACGCCGGCTAAGGACTCGGATTCGTTGAGACAAGGCAGCACCACCGTGATGCGAGGGTCGTGCACGACCTGAGAATAGCGATGCTTGCTGAAAAACCGCGGGTCAAGCGCTAACGAAACAGTGACATAGGCGCAGGTACCGGCCCCATCGGACTAGTGTCGGATGTCGTGACCCGCGTATTGATCGCCGATGACGACGCCGTCGTCCGCGACATGGTGCGTCGCTATCTCGAGCGCGACGGCCTCGACGTGTCGGTGGCACGCGATGGCAACGAGGCTTTGCGCGTGCTCGGATCGCAACGGATCGACGTCGCCGTTCTCGACGTGATGATGCCAGGACCGGATGGCCTCACGTTGTGCCGGACACTGCGCGAACGTGGTGGCTACTCCGTGCCGGTCATCCTGCTGACGGCTCTGTCCGAGGAAGACGATCGGATCTCGGGCCTAGAGGCAGGCGCCGACGACTACCTCACCAAGCCGTTCAGCCCGCGCGAGTTGGCGCTGCGCGTCCGCTCCGTCCTGCGTCGCGGCTCGGCACCCGCTACTGGACCAGCCGTCGTCCTCGCCGACGGCAACCTCACGCTGTCGGCGGCCGCACGGTCGGTCACCGTGAACGGCGAGGCCGTCAGCCTCACGAATCGTGAATTCGACCTTCTGCTGTTCTTCCTCACTCATCCTGGAACTGTGTTCACCCGCGAGGAGCTGCTAAAGCAGGTGTGGCAATGGGACTTTGGTGATCTCTCGACGGTGACCGTGCACGTCAAGCGACTCCGCTCGAAGCTCGGCGGGGACCATCGCGTGCAAACGGTATGGGGCCGCGGTTACGCGTGGACTGGGACGTCTGGTGCCAACTGACTTCTGGAGCATCGTCGGCTGGGCGTTCGCCTGCTCCATCCCCACCGTCGTCGCGGGAGCGATCGTCATCCGGTTCGCACGGTCGTGGTCGTTGGCGGTAAGCATGGTGGTGCTGGTGTTGATTCCCACACTCGCTACCTTTACCGGCGTCCTCGGCGCGAGCGGGTTCATGACCACGATCCGGTTCGAGAACATCGTCGTCGTGCTAGTCATCGTCGCTATCGTGACCATCCCGGCGGCCATCATGCTCGCCCGTTACCAGGCGCGAAGAACGGTGTGGGAGAAGGAGATTCACGACTCCGAGGAAGCTGCGGAGCAGTCCCGACGCAAACTCGTCGCGTTCGTCAGTCACGACCTTCGAACGCCATTGGCTGGGATCCGCGCGGTAGCCGAGGCGATCGGCGACGGCGTCGTATCCGATGACGAGATCCGCACTCATGCGAAACACATTGAGAACGAGTCGATTCGGCTGGCGGAGATGGTCGACGACCTGTTCGAGATGTCGAAGATCAACGCGGGGGCGATCCAGACCGTGTTCGACAACGTGGCGCTCGACGAGGTCGTCGACGACGTACTCGCGGCACATCGCATCGCTGCCGAGCGCTCCGGGGTCGAATTGCGCGCGGACGTGCCCGCAAGCCCGGTGCGCGTGATCGGCAGCGACCGTGCGTTGGTTCGCGTGCTGAGCAACTTCGTCGCCAATGCGATCGCGCACACCCCAGAGGGCGGCACCGTCGAGCTCGCGGTGGGCTCCGACGAACACGGTGCGTGGTTGCGCGTCGACGACACCGGCGTCGGCATCGACGAGGCGGACATCACGCGGGTCTTCGACGTTGCCTACCGCGGCTCCAACGGTCGCGTGCCGAGGGAGGACTCGTCGCTCCCCAGCGGCTCGGGCCTCGGCCTGGCGATAGCGGCGGGCTTGGTCCAGGCGCATCACGGAACCGTCGCGGCATACAACCTAGGCAACGGCGCGCGCTTCGAGGTGCGGTTGCCGCTGGCTGGCCAGGAGTGACTCGACCGGTCGACTCTTGTATTTGAGCGATCGTTCTATTAACGTCGTTCACCATGGTTGAATCCCGGTCGGCTGACGCCAAGGCCCGTCGCAAGTTCAAATTCGAGCGGCAGGTCGGTCGCCTAGTGATGAATCCGACGGTGGCCGCGCTCAGCAGGCTAGGCATCCACCTTCCGTTGACCGTCGAACTGGAGACCGTCGGCCGTAAGTCCGGTGAGCCCCGGCGCGTACCGCTCAACGGACGTCCCGACGCCGACGGGCTGTGGGTGATCTCGCAACACGGTCGTCGGGCGGGATGGGCCTACAACGTCACGGCCAATCCGCGGGTTCGCGTGCGCATCAAGGGCCAATGGCGCAGCGGGACGGCCACTTTCGAGCCGAACGACGACGTCGTGGCGCGCGCACGCTCGATCGGAGGGGGCGGCAAGGTCGGCGGCTCGGCCTTCGCGGCCGGGATGCGAGCGTTGCAGAGCGACCCGATCTCCGTGCACATCACGTTCGACTGACGCTCTCCCCCTCTTCGGGGTTCGTGCACGCCCGACCGCGGTGAGCGCGGGTAACGGTGCACGAGTCGCGAAAACGGGTGGGCACCTCAGTCGGGCAGCGTGTTCCCAAGGCGCTCGGCCGCCGCCAGATAGTCCTCGATGAACTCGAAGACGACCTCGCGTGCCGACTTCACCTTGTTCATCAGGCCGACGCCTTGGCCGACGAAGTACGTCGACAACGCCTGAGCCCCAGGATGACCCTGGGAAGCCAGTACGTCGACGCGGCGCAGCACCGGTTCGGCCAACATGTTCTGCAGTGGCAACGGCAGCGGCTTGCGGCCGTCGTCGTTTGGCTGCCACGCGTCGGTCCATTCCGAGACCAACTGGCGAGCCGGCTTGCCCGTGCGGCCCGCCGAACGCACGGTGTCGCGTGACGTCGCCGCCAGCATCTTCTGCTTGGTGTGCGGGGCAGTCTCTGCCTCCTCGGTGGTCAGCCACACCGACCCGGTCCACGCACCGGCCGCCCCCATCGCGACCGCGGCGGCCATCTGCCTCCCCGTGACGATGCCGCCCGCGGCAAGCACGGGGATCTCGCTGCCAATGGATTCCAACGCATCCAATACTTCGGGGATGAGCACCAGCGTCGAGACCTCGCCGCAGTGGCCGCCCGCCTCGGTGCCCTGCGCCACGATCAGGTCGACTCCGGCAGCGACCTGCTTGACCGCATGCTCCTTGGCCCCGACCAGCGCGGCGACCGGGATGCCGCGCTCACGGCCCGCGTCGATCATGTAGTCGGGCGGAACCCCCAAGGCGTTGGCGATCAGCTTGATCGGGTGGTTCATCGCCACCTCTAGCAACTCGCGGCCGGTATCACCGGAAAGGCCAGACCCGCCGAGGCGAACCGCGCCATCGGAGTCGATGTCGTGTTCGGCCAGTAGCTCGGCGACGAACTCCTTGTATTCGTCCGGGATGCGACCTGCCAGCTCGCCGCGTGCGAGGTTCTCGCCCTTACCCTCGAACTTCGCGGGCACGATGATGTCCGCGCCGTACGGTTTGCCGTGCACGTGGTCGTCGATCCAGGACAGCTCCTGGTCCAGTTGCTCGGGGGTGTACGCGGTGGCGCCGAGCACGCCGAAGCCCCCCGCGTTGGTCACGGCGGCGACGACGTCTCGGCAGTGGCTGAACGCGAAGAGGGGGAACTCGATACCGAACTGCTCGCAGATCGCTGGTTTCACACCGCCAAGCTACTCAGCCCCGCAGCGGCGCGAACGCGAACTCGGCGAGTCCGTCGTCGGGCCCGATGGCGGCTCGGAAGCCCAGCCGTTCGGCGGCGTCGGAAGGGTCGGCGACGATGTGGCGGACGTCGCCGCTGCGATACTCACCGGTGATCACGAGCTCGGTGCCGCCCCTGGCCTCGCAGAGCCGCTTGGCGACGTCGAGGATCGAGATCGGTCGGCCCGAGCACACGTTGAACGCCTCGAACCCCTCGAGACCTGCCTCGACGGCCGCGACGTTGGCCGCAGCGACGTCGTCGACGTGGACGAAGTCACGCATCTGGCCGCCATCCTCGAAAACCCTTGGAGCCTCACCTCTTTCGAGTGAAGATCGGAAGATCGCCGCCACACCCGAGTACGGGGTGTCGCGCGGCATGTGCGGGCCGTAGACGTTGTGGTAGCGGAGCGCGACGACCGAGCCGCCCGTTGCCTCCGCCCAGGCCAACGCGAAATGCTCCTGTGCGGTCTTGCTTGCGGCATACAGACTTCGAGGCCGCAACGGGGCGTTCTCGCCGACCAGCCGCCATTCGAGCGGCTCGAGGCCGAGCGGACACCGGTGTTCGAACACACCCAAGTCCAGATCCGAGCGGGTACGCGGCAACGGTTCGACGATGCCGTGCACGGGACACTCGTAGCGCCCCTGTCCGTAGACGACCATCGACGACGCGAGCACCAATTTGGTGCACCCGGCCGCGAACATCTCTGCAAGCAAGACCGTCGTGCCGTAGTCGTTGTGGCTGCCGTACGACGGCGCGTCCGTCGGGTCGACGCCCGCTCCGACGACTGCGGCCTGATGGCACACCACGTCGATTCCCGGCAACAGCGATGCGAGCCCCGAAGCGTCCCTGACGTCGACCTCTAGAACGCCTTCGGGAGGTTTGACGACGTCACCGTGCGCGGCGGAAAGCATCGCGTCAATGGCAAGCACCTCGTGGCCCGCCGCCAAGAGTGCCGCGCAGACCCTTGACCCGATGAATCCTGCGGCACCGGTGACGAGGACCTTCACGGCAACTCGAACGGCAGGGTGACGCCCTGGTGTGCAAGGCAATGGGTACACGCCCGCTCGATCTCTACCTGAGCGATCGCCTCGTGAACCAGCTGCTTGAATGGCACCAGGTTCTTCTCGAACTCCGCGAAGACATCGAGAGCGCTGACGGCCGTGCCCGCATCGATGCCCGCATCGAGGTCGGTGACCAAAGCTATTGCGGCATAGCACATCTCAAGTTCGCGAGCCAACACCGCCTCGGGGTAGCCGGTCATGTTCACCAGCGTGAAGCCTTGGTTGGCGAACCACTGGCTCTCGGCACGTGTGGAGAACCGCGGTCCCTGGATCACCACCATGGTGCCGCCGTCGACGACGCCAGGCAGATCGCTCGCTGCCGCGCGAAGCGTCGGGCAGTAAGGATCGGCGAATCCGACGTGAATGCCGCCTGAGTCGAAGTAGGTATCGGCCCTTCCGCGAGTGCGATCCACCAGCTGATCGGGCACCACCATCGAGCCTGGTCCGAGATCGGTGGTGAGGCTGCCCACCGCGCAAGGTCCGAAGATCCGCCGCACGCCCAACGCCCGCAGCGCCCACATGTTGGCGCGATAGGGCACGGTGTGCGGCGAGAACTCGTGGGCAACGCCGTGGCGCGGCAGGAAGGCGACCTCGTGCTGATCGACCTTGCCCACCGTGATCGGCGCGCTTGGCGGGCCATACGGGGTGTCGAGGTTGACGCTGCGAGCCTCAGGACCGAAGAACGAATAGAAGCCGCTTCCGCCGATGACTCCGAGCATTCCCTCATTGTGGTGCATGCACGTCGACCTCGGTTCACAGGTGGCTGTGCTTGACTCCGGCCATGGGAGTCACCGACTCGTCGATCGGGATGCGGCTTGGGTTCGCCGCCCCGCTCGGTGTCGCGGCGGCGGTGCTGGTGGGCCTGACGGCAGGCTGGCCCTACGCGCCTGCGACCGGCTGGATCGTGGCAGCGGTCGTGTATCTGTCGTGGACCTGGCTGGACATTGGTGGGCTGAGCGCACACGACACCTCCAGGCATGCCACCCGGTATCGGGAAGACGACACGACTCCGTGGATCCTCGACCTAACGGTGCTCATCGCGGCCGTCGCGAGCCTGGGTGGCGTCGGCTATCTGCTCGCCGCGGAATCGGACGGCGGCGACCTCGTCGCGGCGGTGGTGGGCTTGCTGAGCGTGGCCGCCGCTTGGCTGACGGTGCACACCATCTACATGTTGAGGTACGCGCGCCTGTACTACGGCGGTGACGACGAGGGCGGCATCGACTTCCACGAGTCCGACGACTACCGGCCCGACTACGGCGACTTCGCCTACCTCGCATTCACACTCGGCATGACCTACCAGGTATCGGACACCGACCTGACCGAGCGACGCGTCCGCATGACCGCGCTGCGGCACGCGCTGCTGTCATTTCTTCTCGGAGCGATCGTGCTGGCGATCGTCATCAATTTGGGAGCCAGTCTCGTCGGCAGACACTGAGCGCGTGGGACCATGGGCGCGTGGCCAGTTTCGCGCAGTGGGTCGAGGGCGCACGCCCCCGCACCCTGCCCAACGCCGTAGCCCCCGTCGTCGCGGGTACTGGCGCGGCGGCGTGGCTTGATCAGGCCGTGTGGTGGAAGGCGCTGCTGGCGTTGGTCGTCTCGCTCGCGTTGATCGTCGGGGTCAACTACGCCAACGACTACTCCGACGGCATCCGCGGCACCGACGACGTCCGCGCCGGCCCTCTGCGACTCGTCGGTTCGCGAGTGGCGAGCCCCCGGGCGGTGCTGACCGCCGCAGTGGTGAGCCTCGCCGTCGGTGCGGTCGCCGGCCTCGCGCTGGCCATCGTCAGCCAGCCGTGGTTGATCGCCGTTGGCGTGGCATGCATCGCGGGCGCATGGCTGTACACGGGGGGCTCGAAGCCGTATGGCTATCTCGGCTTCGGTGAGATAGCCGTGTTCGTGTTCTTCGGCCTCGTCGCGGTGCTGGGCACGCAGTACACCCAGGCGCTGCAGATCGATTGGGTCGGTGCAGCGCTAGCCGTTGCCACCGGTGCGCTGTCGTCGGCCGTGCTCGTCGCCAACAATCTGCGCGACATCCCCACCGACTCGCAGTCGGGCAAGATCACGCTGGCCGTGCGGCTCGGCGATGCCCGCACCCGCGTGCTCTACCAGGTGCTCGTTGGGCTTGCGTTCGTCCTGACACTCGCCTTGATGCTCGCCACGCCGTGGAGCGCGGCCGGTTTGATCGCATCGCCCCTTGCGGTGCGTGCTGCGGGTCCGGTGCGCGGTGGGCTAGGCGGTAAGGACCTGATTCCCGTGCTGCGCGACACCGGGCTGACAATGCTCGTGTGGTCGATCGCGATGGCGTTGGCGCTAACGTTCGGCTAGCGCGACCAATCCAGTTCTCAGCAGGGTTGGCCGGGAGGCGTGTAGTACGGAGTGCCTTGCACCGTGTAGCAAGGAACCTCACCAGGAACGTACGGATTGTCCTGCGACACAATGGCTACGGCGGCAGCATCGCCGGCCACGTTGGTGCAACCACCCACCGAGACATGGCGTCCGCCCGCGGCCGCGCAGACGTCGGCCTGAGCTACCGGCGTGAACGCCATGGGCGCAAGGGCCATTCCTGAGGCCATCACTAACACTGCTGCCAGTTTCTTCATGTCGAACCCTTCGTCGATGAACGGGGACACTGTGAAATTAGCAGTGCCAATGGCTGTTTCATGCGGTGTTCGACGCTGTCCGCTAGCGGCAGCCACTCACGCTGACGTTTCCGCGACGACCCGTCGCGCCCACGCAGACGGTGGCGTTGGGAGTGAAGTCCTGCGGGAGCGGCGCGTAGTACGCAGGCGGCGGGGCGTAGTAGTCCACCGCAGCGCCTGGGTCGACGCATCCGCTGGCATAGACATGGCGTCCGCCGGCGCTGGCGCACACGTCCGCGCCTGCCGCACCGGTGGGCACGACGGCCGCGATGACAGTGAAGGCGACGAACCCGGCCGCGGCCGCGGCCGACCTCCGCATCAATCGAAGTTCAGTCACTCGTTGCTCCTCGTCGTACTGGCGTCGTCGGCCATCCTCTTGTCAGGTCGCGAATGGCCTCGACTCGAAAGCGCCGCTTCGTGGAGCGCACCGCCGAATTCTGGGATGACGACCAAGGCCTTTCGGATCATCGTTGGCCCCGGTTCGCGGGGAGCCCGGCAGCAAATCGTCTGCCGCGACTGTTTCCGAGACTAGCAGTCTCCTGACAGCGTCAGGCGGCAATCGCCTCTAGCAGCCGATCTAGGTCGTCAGTGGTGTTGTAGAGATGAAAGCCGACTCGCACCGCGCCAGCACGCACGGCGGCGCGGATGCCCGCACGCTTCAACTGATCGGCAGCATCAGCAATCGGGATCGAGACGATCGCCGAATTCGATTGCGGCAGATCGATTTCAGCACGCAACCGATTGGCAAGCCCGACGGTGTGCGCCTGGATAGCCGCCCCGTCCAGCGATGCCAACCACGGCAGTGTGAGCCCGGCGCCCAGAACGCCGAACCACGCGGGCGACGTGTCGAAGCGTCGCGCGTCGGACGCCAACCGCAAAGGCAGACCGTAGATCGTCGACCATGGAGCCTCGCCGGCATACCAGTTTGCGGCGTGCGGTGTCATCACGCGAGACACTCTGTCGCTCAACGACATCCACGCCGTTCCACGCGGCGCCAGGAGCCACTTGTATACCGCCGCCACGGTCACGTCGACCCAGCCCAGATCGAGCTGCATCCAGCCCACCGCCTGGGTCACGTCGATGACGACCCAGGTGTTGGCATCAGCCAGCCCCACCCGCAGCGCGTCGACGTCCAGCACGTCTCCGTTCGCCGACTGCACCAGACTTGCCACCACGACGTCATATTCGGCTGCAGAGGCGATCAACTGCTCCGGCGCCAGCTCGGTGATCGTCACTCCGCGGCCGGATTGGGCGGCGAACGGGAAGGTGGTGCTGGTGAACTCGCCCGTCAACGTAGCGATCCTGGCACCGTCGGGAACCGCGGCCGCAACCAGTCCCAGCAGCGCCGACACGCTGCCGCCCATCGCCACCGACTCGACGGGGACTCCCGCCAGCGCCGCGTATCCGGCCCGACCGCGCGCCACTGGTTCGTCGAAGCCGGTGGCGTCCATCGAACCCGCACTCCATTCTGCGATGCACTGCCTCAGCCCATCGAGCATGAACGCCGCCGGCAGGCCGTACGTCGGCGAGTTGAGAAACCCGTCGGCGCCGTCGAATTCGGCGCCAAAAGCAGTGCGGGTCATTCGGTGGCCGGGCCGTCCGCATCCGATGTCGCCGCCGGCGCGGCTCCAGCATCCGATGTCGCCGCCGGCGCGGCTCCAGCATCCGATGTCGCCGCTGGCCCGGCTCCAGCATCCGATGTCGCCGCCGGCCCGGCTCCAGCATCCGATGTCGCCGCAGGCGCAGCTCCGCCGCGCAGCCGCGCCCGGAGCTGCTCGCGATCGGCACGCCTGCGTTGGTCGAAGCGAGCCATACTGGCCGTCGCGCGATCCCGAAGCGGGGCGAACACCCAGATTCCCAGCGGCAGCGCTAGCACGATCGCGAAGAGAAGCGCGACGACGATGGGGAACTCGGTGATGCCGATCAAGCGGCCGATGCCGAATATCGCGGCCGTCAACACCACGACGAGTAGCAGCCGAGCCACGGCGTAGACCACCACGTCGAGGACCATGCGCGAGCCCAGTCGATCATCAGACACGAGCCCGAGCCTACCGACGGGGCGTAGACTGACCGGAAGGAGGTTTTTCGTGCAGTTCTTACTCCTCGTCATCGTCATGGCGGGCCTGGCCTACGTGGCTTGGCGCATGACGCGGGCCGGTGCCAATCGCACGACCACGAAGGTCGTCGGCCCGGACGACGATCCCGAATTCCTCCGTCGGCTCGGCCACGGCGGCCCCGACATCCGCTAGGACCGCTCAGCGCGTCCCTGGAAACCCGTTCGCGACCAGCGCTGCCATCTCGATTAGCGCGTCTCGCGTCTCAGGCTTGAGCTGATCGAGGCTGATCTCTGCGCCCTCTTCGAGGTGCGGATCGAAGGGCACCTGCACGACGGCTCGACACCGCCGCGAGAAGTGGTCGACGACCTTGCGCATGTCGACCTTGCCCGAGCGCGGCCGGACGGCGTTGATCACGGTGATCGAGTTTTGCACCAGCCGTTGATACCCGTGGGCATCCAACCAATCCAGGGTCGCCGATGCGCTCCGGGAGCCGTCGACCGAGCCAGAGCTGATCACGATCAGCACGTCGGCCTTTCGCAGCACCGCCGACATCGCCGAGTGCAGCAGTCCCGTGCCGCAGTCGGTGAGGACGAGACTGTAGAAGCGCTCCAGTACGTCCAGCGTCTTGAGGTAGTCGTCAGAGCTGAACGCCTCGGACACGGCGGGATCGCTCTCCGACGCCAACACCTCGAGCCGGCTGGCCCCCTGCGACGTGTACTGACGAACCTCGCTGTAGCTGTTGATGCCCTCGGCATCACGCAGGAGATGGCGAACGGTGAACGGGGTCTCCAACGGCACCTTCTCGCTCAATGTGCCGCGGTCGGGGTTGGCGTCGACGGCTATCACCCTGTCCCCGCGGATTGAGGCCAACGTCGATCCCAACGTCGCAGTGATCGTGGTCTTGCCGACGCCGCCCTTGAGCGAGAGCAGCGCGATCCGGTAGCAGCCCCGCAGCGGCTTGTTGATCTGAGCAACAAGGCCCTTGCGACGCAATACCTTTGGACCCTCGCCGAGGTTGATCAAGGTGCCCGACGCTAGGTAGAGGCCGCGCCGCCATCCCTGTGTGGGCCGCCGCTTCGGCTCGCCGAGCAGGGCCACCGTCGACAAGTCAAGGTGAGAAGGAGGGACGACCAGACCCTCGTCGACGCCAGAGGGCGCGGAGACGACGGGCTCCGGCGCAAGCCGCACCCTCGGCATGCCGTTGGGCGGTGTCAGCGCGGTCCATTCAGGAGGCACCGTCTCCGACGGATCTCTGAACCGCTGCTGCGCGCGGAACCCAAGCTGCTCGACCACCTGCGGACTGGCTTCTCCGAACGGCAAGGTCAGCTCACCCCGGCGTATGAATGCAGCCCGACGGTCACCAAGTTGATGAAGAACAGATTGAAGACCATCGCCACGAACCCCGCGACGTTGATCCACGCGGACTTGCGGTCACGCCAACCGGCGGTCGAACGGGCGTGCAAGTAGGCCGCGTAGATGACCCATGCGATGAAGGACACCGTCTCCTTCGGATCCCAACCCCAGTAGCGGCCCCATGCCTCCTCGGCCCAGATCGCGCCGAAGATGACCCCGAAGCCGAAGACCGGAAACCCGAAGATCGTTGCGCGATAGGCGATGCGATCGAGCGTCTGCGCGTCGGGCAGCCTTCGCACGATCTGTGCGAGCCGCCCCTCTCGGTCGGGCTCCGCCAGTGGCGATTGCTTGACGAGGAACAAGATCGATGCCACGCCCGCCACCAGGAACACCCCTGAGCCGAGGCTCACCACCGAGACGTGAATCGGCAACCAGTACGACTGAAGTGCTGGCATCACCGGCGCGGCGTTCGTGTAGAGCCAGCGTCCCGAGACGGTCAGCAGGATGAGCACGGGGACCAGGACGAATACCCACAGCGCACGGTACTGCGGCCGCCGCAGCACGATCGCCGCGGCGATGAGACCCCAGAAGCAGGTCAGGTTGATGAACTCGTACATGTTGCCCCACGGCGGGCGCAGCGTCGCGAGACCCCGCAACACGATGCAGGCCAGCAACATGGCGATGCCGACATACACCAGGGCGAGTCCGCTGCGCCCGATGCGCTCGTCGAGCGGCCGCTTGGGTCTGTCGAGCACGCGTCCGGGCAGATTCGCGTTGGCGCCGGAGACGTTGGAGCCCGCAGCGACCAGTTCCCGTTGCTCGACGGTGCGGCTTCTGGTGTAGGCGAGCTCGACGGCGAGCAGCAGCATCGCGAGGACCAGCACCACCACCGACGAGGTGAACGCCCAGTCGGAGTACCTGGCCAGTCCGATGTCGATGTGGGTGGTATTCATGCGCTCTTCTCTCGGCCTTCCAGCAGCCGTCGGGTGATCCGCTCGAACTCGTCGCCCCACCCCGAATTGTCCGTCCGAGCGAGTCCGCCTAGCTCGACGTTTACCGTACCCGGCCCGGCCTGTTCGAGACGAACCCAGACGCGCCGTCGTCGCACCACGAGCGACACCAACAGCCCGCCCATCATCGTCAGTGCGGACACCAACACCCAGACCTGGGCCGGGTCGTGGGACACCTGCAGATTCACGAACGGCACTGCGCCGTCGAACCGAACCGTCGTGCCGTCGTCCAGCCGCGTCGACTCGCCCTGGCTCAGGTTGACCCTCACCTGCTTGTTGAGCCGCTTCTGCTCGATGAGGCGCGGGTCAAGCGAGAAGAACGACTGCGGCCGGCCCGTGTCGAGGCCCGTGTCGCCGCGGTAGACGTCGATGGCGACGGCGGGGTCGTTGAGCGCGGGGAAGCTAGACGACAGGAGCGCGCCATCGAGCTGCTCGGTAGGCGCGAACAACCCCTGCACGGCGATCTGATGCTTGCGTCGCTCACTTGCGTCGGGGTACGCGCCGCCTGGCGGGTCTACCCGGATGACACCCGACGACAGCAACGTCAGCGGATCCTCGGGGCGCCACTGCACGGTCTGGGTCCGGGACTGCCCGTCGGGGAAGGTCACGGTGAAGGTCGGGGCATAGCCGTGGCCTTGCAGGTAGATCCGGTCACCGCCGAGGCGAAGTGGATGGTTGACCTCCAGCCGATACTGCCGCCACGTGTTGGTGGTGAGGTCGCCTCCCGCCTGATAGTCGATGTCCGCCGCGAACGAAGTCGCCTGACCACTCGGGAGGTATCCGGCGTCGAAGTCCTTGACCCGTATGCAGATCGGGTGCAGCGACGTGCCGTCGACGGTGTTGCCCGCCCGGAACGAGTCGAACGCGGCGGGGGACGCCGAACAGAACCCTGGACCTCCGTCGGCGATGACGATGACGTTGCCCTCGTAGCCGAACAGCTTGCCGACCGCGACCGCGACCAGCAGCGCCAGAAGCGAGAAGTGGAAGACGAGGTTGCCGAACTCGTGGAGGTAGCCCTTCTCTGCCGAGATCTCGGCAGACTCGCCGTCACGGTTGCTGACGCGCCGCCAGCCCTTCAGCCGGGCCTCGATCTCGGTGGCTACAGTGTCGACGTCGCCGTTGAGCTCCTCGACGTGGTGCTTCGGCAACCGGCTCAGATTCCGCGGCGCAGCAACGGGTTTCGCCCGAAGCGTTCGGACGTGCTCGATCAGACGCGGAGTCAGGCAGCCCACCAGCGAGATGAACAGCAGCGCGTAGATCGAGGTGAACCAAAAGCTGGAGAAGACGGTGAACGCTTGCAGCTTGTCGAGCCAGGGGCCGATCGTCGGGTGCTCGGCGATGTACTGGTCGACCTTGGCGTCGTTGAGGCTGCGCTGCGGAAGAAGGGCGCCCGGTATTGCACCAAGTGCCAACAGGAAGAGCAGCACCAGTGCGGTGCCCATCGAGGTCAGCGTGCGCCACGTGTTGCGGGCGTAGCTCCACGTCTTCCACGGGAGAAGACGTAAACGGCCCCCGACAGGTTGCCTTTCGGGGACCTCTGCGTCTGCTGGCGAGGAATCGGTTTGGGTCATATTGGTAGCCGAACGTCGGTGACGAAGGCGTCGCGCACCCATGACACGAACTCGTTCCACAGCCCCGTGACCAACGCGAGGCCGACGAGGATCAGCAGCACGCCGCCGAAGATCTGGATGCCTCGCGCGTGACGTCGCAGCCAGCCCATGCCCCTTACCGCCTGAGCCGAGCCAAGTGCCAACAGCACGAAGGGAATTCCGAGCCCGAGGCAATACGCGACGACCAGCAGGACCCCCCTTGCGATGGTTGCCCCGTCGTTCGCCGTCGCCACCACCATGACGCCGGTGAGGGTGGGGCCGAGGCACGGCGTCCACCCCAGCGCGAACACCGCACCCAGCAGCGGTGCGCCCACGACGGTGGACACCTGCCGCGGCGTGAATCTCACCTGCCGCTGCAGCGGTGGGATGAAGCCGATGAACACGAGGCCCATGACGATCGTGACGATGCCGCCGATGCGTTCCAGCAGAAGCTGATTGGCGATCAGCGTGGTCGTCATGCCGAGTACCGCGACGGCGCCGAGCAGGAATACCACGGTGAAGCCCGCGACGAACAACGCGGCGGCGCCAGCGACGCGAAGCCGCGCATGTCGCTCGGTCTGCTCATCCTCGACGCCGACGACCGCGGCAAGGTACGACAGGTAGCCAGGCACCAACGGCACTACGCACGGCGATGCGAACGACACCAGGCCCGCGAGGACACTCACGCCGAGCGCCAGCAGAACCGGACCCGCAGAAGCGATTTCAGAGAATCCCGTCACGATCCGGATGCCTTCTCTGCCGCAAGCCGCTGCACGATGGGCAACAGATCTTGGGAAAGCAGCTCGCGCAGGAACACCGCGGCGACCCGGTGCTCTCGGTCCAGCACCACCGTCGATGGTATGACGGTCGTCGGGTAGCGCCCGCCGAACGCGATCATCGTGCGCATCGCGGGGTCGTAGATGGAGGGGAACGTCACCTTGCGATCGGTGACGAAATCCACTGCGGCATCGCGGTTGTTGTCCCGAACGTCGATGCCGAGGAATTGCACACCGTCATTGCGCGTGGCCTCGTACACGCGCTGCAGTTCATTGATCTCGGACCGACATGGCCCGCACCACTGCCCCCAGACATTGATGACGACGACCTTGCCTGCGAAGTCGTCGACAGAGACCGTCTTGGCCGGGTCGGTCAGTTCCGGCCCGGCGATCGGGCCTGGCCGATGACGGCTCTCCGGCGGGTCGTAGAAGATGTCGGTCTTTCCGCCTGGCGCAACGAATTCGAACGTGCCACCCTGCGCGACGGCGTCGTCACCGGTGGCGCAGCCACTCAGGAGAGCGGCAAGCGCCATGCCGACGGCCAACCATTTCACTGTCCCGCCAACTCCGCATAACCCCACCCGACGTAGGCGTCGTCGTGGAAGTAGAACGATGTCACCGACGCCAGGTTGCACAGCCGACGGGTGGGAAAGTGATGCAACTTCTGGCCAGTCATCGCCCGCCGTAGGGTCTCGACGGGCAGCTGGTGACTCACGCACAGCGCCTCGTGCCCGGCTGCTGCGTCGCGTGCGCGATACACCGCCGCGGTCATCCTCGCCGCAATGTCGACGTAGGGCTCACCCCACGACGGCGTGCGGGGATTGCGAAGGTACTTCCAGTTCCGCGGATCTCGTAGTGCACCGTCACCGGGTGAGACATGTTGTCCTTCAAACACGTTCAGGGACTCGATGAGTTCGGGATCGGTGTTTATCTCGAGGTTGCGGAGCTCTGCGAGCGGCTTGGCCGTCTCCTGAGCGCGGTCAAGTGGAGAGGCGACGAGGTAGGTGACGTCGCGGTCCCCCATCCACTCCGCGACTGCCTGGGCCTGGGCGCGACCCCTTTCGGACAGATGGAAGTCCGGCAGCCGGCCGTAGAGAATCTTGTCGGGGTTGTGCACCTCGCCGTGACGCATCACGTGAACGATCGTCTTCTCGGTCATCACGCCTCCGGCCGTCGCGCTGATGCCGCCGCCCGCGCCGCGGCAGTCAACGCGGTGCCGATCCGGTCGAACGCGTCGTCATCCAATGCGGTTGACACGAACCATGTCTCGAATGCGCTGCACGGCGGGTAGACGCCGGCGTCGAGCAGGGCGTGAAAGAACGGCGCGAATCGCCAAGTGTCGCTGGCCTTCGCCGTGGCGAAGTCGGTCACCGGGCCCTCGGAGAAGAACACGCTGAACATGTTGGCCGCTCGCGAAACATGGTGCTCGACACTCGCTTCCGTCAGTGCGGTGGAGAGCATTCCGGCGAGGCGATCGGCGTTCGCGTTCAGTTTCCCGTAAACCTCAGCGTCAGCGGCACGCAACGTCGCGAGACCCGCGGCCATTGCGACCGGATTGCCAGACAGCGTGCCCGCCTGATACACCGGGCCCAATGGAGCCAGCCGCTCCATCACGTCGGCTCGGCCACCGAATGCTGCGGCGGGTAGACCGCCGCTCATCACCTTGCCGAAGGTGAAGAGGTCTGCGGCGACGGGCTCGACGCCATACCAACCTGCTTGGCTGACACGGAATCCCGTCATCACCTCGTCGAGGATCAAGAGCGCACCCGCTTCGGCGGTGATGCGGCGCAGCGCAGCGTTGTAACCGGGCAGAGGAGCGACCGTACCCATGTTCCCTGCGGCAGCTTCGGTTATGACACAAGCAATTTCGTCGCCGAACTCGGCGAACGCCGCTTCCACGGCGGGCACGTCGTTGTACGGCAGCACGATCGTGTCGGCGGCTGCGGCGCCCGTCACGCCCGGTGAAGACGGCAAACCCAGCGTCGCGACACCGGATCCCGCGTCGGCGAGCAGCGCGTCGCTGTGACCGTGGTAGCAGCCGGAGAACTTGATGATCTTCGCGCGACCCGTGAAACCTCGGGCCAGCCGGATCGCACTCATCGTCGCCTCGGTGCCGGAGTTGACCAATCGCACCCGCTCGACCGCGTCGACCCGACCGATGATCTCGGTGGCCAGCTCCGTCTCCGACGGCGTCGGCGCACCGAAGGACAGCCCATCACCCGCCACCGCGCGGACGGCCTCGACGACCGCGGGATGCGCGTGGCCGAGGATCATCGGCCCCCACGAACAGACCAAGTCGACGTAGCGGTTCCCGTCGGCGTCGGTCAGCCAGCAACCGTTGGCCTTCGTGATGAAGCGCGGCGTCCCTCCGACCGACTTGAACGCCCGTACCGGCGAGTTCACCCCGCCAGGGATGACGGCGGACGCCTCGGCGAACAGCCGTGCCGATGTGTCTGCACGCATGGGTCCAGTGTTCCAGTCGACCCGCAGGCGTCAACTACAGGGTGTAGGAGCAGCGGTTTACGGCTGCCGAGACGACGACGCCAGGCGCAAGCGACGGGATCGGCCGATCAGCCACACGACCGGCCAACGAACTGCTTCCACGGTGCTCAAACGGGCGCAAGCGCGAAGATCGGATGATCGGCGTCATTGGGCAACTGCTTCCAGTAGCCCTCGACGACCCTGCCTGCCAACGGCCGGTAGACGGCGATGATCGGGGCGCGCTTCTCGACGGGGACCTCGGTCGCGACGTAGCTCTTCTCGCCGAGCTTGACGTTCGGATCGGCCCGCACGTTGAGCACCCACGCCGACTCGCCACGCGTGGACACCAGATACTTGACGCCGTCGACCTCTGGGACGACGACGGGAATCGACTGCGGTTCTTTGCTACCGCGCTTGGTCACGGTGAGCGTCTCGCTGCCACCGATTCCGAACGCCATCGCGATCCTGTTGAAGACCTTCGCGGTGAACCAAGGGGGCTTGAGGTATGCCATGACCATGAGTTTGATGGTCATCATGCAGGTTCCGCAATGGGTGGCGAAGTTCAACAAGTACGTGACGAATCCCGTGCAACGGCTGTGGGCGCCGTACCTGCCGGGCTTCGGACTGCTGCTACACGTCGGCCGAAAGTCGGGTAGGCACTTCCGCACCCCGCTCAATGTGTTTGCCACCGACGAGGGCCTCGCGGTCTTGCTGACCTACGGTCCCAACCGCGACTGGTTGAAGAACGTCACCGCAGCGGGGTCTGCCCAAATCCGTCGAGCCGGCAAGACGGTCACGATCACCGAGCCGCACGTGATGCCGAAGGCCGAGGCCGCCTCGCACGTGGTGGGGTTTTGGAAGCCGATCTTCGCGAGACTGCCGTTCGAATCGGCCGTGCTGTTCAAGGCAGAGAGAACGAGTTGATACGGCGTTACGAACCCGCCAGCCACGTCAGCGTTGTGCCCTCGCCCTTCGTCATGACGGTGCCCGGCATGACCCGCAATCGATAGGGCCAGAGGCGAAGAACGGCGAAGTCCTCCGAGGTGGGCCCGTCGCGCCACTGCGGGATGATCCGCGGGTCGTAGCCGACGGGTTCGGGGCCATTGGCGAACATGTCCCACACCGACTTTCGCGTGTCGTCGTCCAGGTACCACTGGGCATGGCACTCGGCGCTACACGTGTCGTGCGTCGGAGACCAGTAGCTGACGGCAGCCTCGGGGTGAGCATCGAGGTGTGCGCGCTTCAACGGCGTCGGCACGGTTGCGATCCAACCGACGAGATCGGTACCGTCCCACGACCAGATCGGATGCAGGATCCGGGTGCGTGGCCTACCGTCCCCGTCGACCGTGGCAACCGTGGCCCACACGATCGCGTGGGCCATCTCGACGAAGGCTGGCGCGATCCGATCCAGCGGCGTCACGGTTTACTTCGCGGTTCGATTCGCGCAAGCACGGGGCCCTTTGCGACCGTGGTGAGTGGTACGTCGACGGGGAAGTCGTCCTCGATCGACTCGATGTTCATCGACCGCACGATCGTGGCGAGCGCGAGGGTGGTCTCCAGCCTGGCGAAGTGCTCGCCGATGCACGGCCGCACGCCGCCGGCGAACGGGATGAAATTCCACCGATTGCGCGCCTTGGAGTTCTCGGGGCTGAACCGATCCGGGTCGAACTCCAGTGGGCGTTCCCAAAGCGTCGGATCCCTGTGCAGCGCATGCATTCCCACCGCCAGCAGCGTTCCCGCCTCGACGCGGTAACCGTCGACCTCCATGTCGCGCAACGCCAACCTGCCGATCCCCGAGGCGGGCGGGCACAGCCGCAACGCCTCGTGGAACACCTGAACGGTGTATCCGAGCTGCGGCATGTCGTTGGGCGTCAGTTCCCGATCCCCGATTGCGGCGACCTCCGCAGCGACACGATCCTGCAGGTGGGGATGATGCCCGAGGGCCCACAGCGCATAGGTGAGCGCCGTGGCGGTCGTGTCGTGTCCGGCGAGAATGAAGATCAGCATGTCGTTCGAGATGTCGGCATCGGAGATGGCCTCCCCGGTCTCCGGGTCGGTCGCCGCCTGCAGAGCGTGGACCAGTGGCGCATCACGGGTTGGATCGGCTCGGCACGCGGCCAGGATCTCATCGGTGACCTCTAGCAACGCCGCGACGGCGGCGCGAGCACGACGCCGCGCGGGCGTAGGCATCCATCGCGGAACCTTGATCGGGTTGAGTGCCCGATCGGCCGCATAGGACGACGCGACGTGCATGTGCTTCGCGATCGCGTCGGCGCGTTCGTTGAGGTCGACCCCGAGTACGGAGCGGCCAAGCGACTGCATCGTGAGCTTGCGGCACTCTGCGTCGAGGTCGACCGAGCCACCGTCGCGCCAACGGTCGACGAACGCCTGCGCGGCCCCCGACATGTGGCCACCGAAGGTGTTGACGCTCTGCTTGGTGAACACCGGCTGCAGTGCACGCTTGCGCGGGCGCCACTGCTCGTTGTGCAGCACCCACAGGCTGTCCCCCGCCGCGTGCTTCACCTCCTCGTGCACGACGCACCGCTCCGAGGCCGCGTCGTTGCGGGCCAGCACGTCGCGGATCCCGTTGGGTGAGAACACGCCGACGATGGGGGGAATGAGCCATTTCGGCCCGACCTGAACGCGGGTGATCGGGCCGCCGGCTTCACGGGCCATCATCTGGCCTGCGTTGAGGTCCCGAACCCCCTTCAACAACTGCCATAGCGGCAACGGGTTCTTCGGGACCAGCGGCAGCGACTTAATTGACGTCGCCGCTGATTCTGCAGCAATGGGGCCGCCTCCGCGGGCAGCGTCGGGAGCTTGCGTCTCGTCGATCGTCATGGTGTCGCAGACAAGGTTAGCGCGTTTGCCACGTCCTCATACGGTGACGGCGCGAAGCGCCGCAGGCAGACTCGGCAGGAAGTGCCTCGCCGCGAAGGCGCGGATGTCGTCCGCAGTCTCCAGCGGTTCGACGCTCGGCAGCAGCAACACCATGCAGGCATAGCGCAGGATCGTGTCCGCCAAGTCGGTGACGGCAGACTCGCCGATCCGGTCGGCGAATCCAGCGGGAAAGATCACCCGCAACGCATCTGCCATGCGCTCGATCGCTGCGCCGTAATGACTGCGGGCGAGCTCGAGCACCAACGCAGGCTCGTCGACCATCATCAGATTGAGCACTCGATGGCGTCGAAACCGAAGAATGGAGAACGTGAACGCCTCGATGTAGTAATTCGACTGCGGCCCAGCGTTCTTCAATTCCGTAGCGATGTCGGCGAAGAGCGCAACGTTCTCCCGCTCGATCACTGCGACGACTAGCTCGTCGCGATTGGCAAACCGGCGGTAGATGGTCGTGCGGCTGACGCCAGCGCGGCGCGCAACGTCGTCGAGGGCGACCCGCCTGATGCCGTGACGCTCGAACTCGACGAGCGCGGCATCGAGGATCGCCTCGGTTGCCGCATTGGTTCCCCGATCAGCCGCGGGCATAGCCTGTTTGCGCAAAGCCGTTGTAGCGCAGCCGCATCGGTAGACTGTCCCACACCAAATTGACCGGTTTCGAGCGCCACACCGCGGCGAAGAGTTGATAGCCTCTCTCCTTGCGGTCGCTCCACGGCAAGCCCAGCAGAGTTCGCGTGCGCGGCGGCATTCCTCCCGTCGTCAGGAACGCGGCAACGGGGTTGAACACCGGCGCGATCAGCCGCCACGCTCGCGGCGAAACGCCCTTGGGGCACGGGAAGCCCTTCGTGACGTACCCGACGCCGTAGCGGGCCGTTGGATGGGCGACGACGATCTCGTCGATCATATGGTCCCAATACCGTTGGAAGCCTGCGTAATCCGCGGGCATCGGCCGATCACTGACACCGTAGCGGCGGTACCACGTCTTGGATTCGAGATAGATCTGTTCCTTCTCCGCGTCGGTAAGACGCTTGACGAAGGTATCGGCGAAGTACAGAACCTGATCGACGAAGGTCGCGTGCGCCCAGAAGTAGGTCTCGGGATCAAGCGCGTGATAACGCTTGGCTTCCCCATTGGGCAGGGTCATGTCTCCCTTGATGTCGCGGTGGAAGTCGCGCACCTGGATGCCCCGGTTGTCGTCATCGGAGCCGTACACGGTCATGAAGATCGGCGGCAGCGAGCGCTTCACGCGTGCCGCCGTGTCGTCGAAGAACACCGAGTGATCGAGCACGCCTTGGCCGAGTTCGGCGAGCATGTTCTGCAGGACGGCGGGTCTAGGGCCGATCAGATACATCCGATTGTCGCCGAAGTATCGCCACACGAGGGATTCAGGCCCGAGAGGTAGGGCATCTGCGTGCTGGGACTCCCGTGGAGCGTTCTCCGCCAGTTCGGTCATGTGAGACAGTGTTACAGAATTCGAACTTTGTAACAACGGACTGTGTGCGGCGTCACCGTCGCCGCCACCGGGCGACGCCGATGACCGCAAGGACGCCTGCGAGCATCGCCAGGAGGAAGGCGATGATCATCCACCAGGGGTCGTAAACCACGGCGGACTTCGAAGGTTCGGTGGGAAGGACGGGAGCGACGGCCACGGTGTAGCTGGCCGCAAACCAGCTCAGAACACATCCGCCCGCAGCCACTGCGGCCACCGCCAGCTCGATGATCGCGCGGAACTTGCCTGTCATGGCATGCGCTCGTCGACGAGGGAGGTGAGCGCCGCGCGCAGTTGCCTGTGCCTTCGCGCCCAGGCCTGCGCCGTTCTGTCACTGGTGAGTTTGAGCCCGATGCCGGTACGCCCTCGCGGTACGCCCGTCAGCTCGCCGAGCGCGCGCGCAGCCTGCCACTTGGGCACCTCGTCGCCCGTTGCAGGCGGAAACACCTTCACGATCTCGTTGATCAGGATCGTCTCGGCGCCCTGGCGCAGGTATTCAGGGGTCAGCTCGACCGACGTGTGGATTCGAGCGGCCTTCACCTGAATCAACAGGAAGAAGCTCACCACTGCGAAGAAGATCAGCGGCACCACGAGATTCATCGTCGAACCGCTCTTCGTCTGGATGAACGCCATCGCGCCGCCTGCCGCCGGGCCGGCTAGCAGCCACAGCCAGCTGGCCCCAGGTTCGTGGAACAGGACCGTCAGGGGGGCGTCCGACGACTCGAGGCCATCGGTCAACTGGCGGCCTCGTCGTCGAGCCACCCCTGTGCGGTCTTACCTCGGATCAACGCCGAACCGGCGATCATCAAGATCATGATGGCCGCGACGATGAGGATGCCCACCAAGGAGGCGCCGAACAGCAAGAGCACCGCGAGAAACGCCACGGTCGTCATCGCCAGCGCAACCCCGGCGTAGGCGTACCGCCGCTGGCCCTGTCGAGTTCGGCCAGTCAGAAAGCCGTGTGCGACGCCGACCGCCACTGTCAATCCGCCGACTGCTCTGATGAACGCCGGAGCAGGCGAGGTGATCAACAACAATCCGAACGCCGCAGTCAGAACGTCCCCAACCAGCCAGCACCAAAAGGCGACGTTGACGGCTCGCGGCCGACTCGGCGGCGTTACCGGCGTTGCTGACATGGTCGGCTCAGACTACCGGGTGAAGAATTCGACGACGTCCTTGCGGTGCAGTAGATAGATGCCCCCGACGATCAGAACCGACCCCACGATTGCGCAGGTTGCGTACAACAAGGCCGCAGATGGAGGGCGTTCGACGCCGAAGAGATTCGTGCCGACGTACACCACCGACGTCGCACCGCCACCGGTGAGTAGCGTGCGGGCCCATCGGTATCCCTGGCGCATGAGAAGGAGGAAGGTCACGACGACCGCTGCCAGGCAGAACACGAAGACACCGGAGATCGCGTCGACGTACCACGGTCGCAATTGCGCTGGCGCGTTCAGAAGATCCACGACGTAACCGGTGACGAGCAACGGCAATGCGGCGACCCACAACCAGAAGCCGGTGTCGACGTCGGCCGGACGCGGCTGCGGCTCCGTCGTTTGTCGCCGGTAACCCGGCTCCGGCGTCACGCCAGCCAACCGGCGACGTCGGCCGCCCAATAGGTGAGGACGATGTCGGCTCCCGCACGCCGAATGCTGGTCAGGGTCTCCAGCGCAACCGTGCGCAGGTCTATCCATCCGTTCGCGGCCGCGGCGCTGATCATCGAGTACTCGCCGGACACCTGGTAGGCCGCGACGGGCACCGGCGAGATGTCTGCAGCCGCACGGACCAGGTCGAGGTAGGCCATCGCGGGCTTGACCATCACGATGTCGGCGCCCTCGTCGATGTCCAATTCGATCTCGTGGATCGCCTCACGTGCGTTGCCCGAATCCTGTTGATAGGTGCGACGATCGCCACTGAGGCTGGATGCGACGGCCTCCCGAAATGGTCCGTAGAAGCCCGATGCGAACTTGGCCGCGTACGCGAGGATGACGACGTCGCTGTGACCGGCGGCGTCGAGTCCGTCACGGATCGCGGCGACTTGGCCATCCATCATGCCGCTCGGGCCTACCACGTGAGTACCCGAATTCGCTTGCGCCACTGCCAATTCCACGTAGCGAGCGTTGGTCGCGTCGTTGTCCACCCTGCCGCCGGCGTCCACGATTCCGCAGTGACCATGGTCGGTGAACTCGTCGAGGCAGGTGTCGGCCATCAGCACGGTGGCGTCGCCGAGGTCGGCGGCGAGGTCGCGCAGCGCGAGGTTGAGGATGCCGTTCTCGGCGATGCCCGCCGACCCCGTAGCGTCCTTGTCCTGATCACGCGGCACCCCGAAGAGCATCAGCCCACCGACACCGGCGTCGACGGCCTCCGCGGCGGCCTTGCGCAGCGAATCACGGGTGTGCTGCACCACGCCGGGCATCGACGCTATGGGTTGCGGCTCATCGATGCCGTCGGCGACGAACATCGGCAACACCAAATGCCTTGCTTCCAAGGATGTTTGGGCGACCAACCGGCGCATGGCCGGAGAGCTGCGCAACCGACGGGGCCGATGTCTTGGAAAGCTCATCGCTACCGGTCCTCAAACATGCCGAGGCGTCGACGACCGCGCTGCTGACAGGTCACTGGCCCACCTTAGTCCCGCTAGCGGCGACGGCTCTTCTTGCGCGGCGGAGGCAGCGCACCTTCGGCACGCAGTCGCGCGGCGTGCTCGGCGAGCGCTTCGACGAGTGGGCCGACCGCCGCGGTCTCCGGCTGAACGTCAACGCGCAGACCGAATTCCGCCGCCGTCTCGGCCGTCTTGGGACCGATGCACGCGACGATGGTCCGCGCGTGCGGCTTGCCTGCGATGCCGACCAGGTTGCGAACCGTCGAGCTGGAGGTGAAACAGACGGCGTCGAACCCGCCCGTCTTGATCATTTCCCTGGTGTGCGCTGGCGGAGGTGCGGCGCGCACCGTCCGGTAAGCCGTCACGTCCTCGATCTCCCAGCCCCTGTCACGAAGACCCTCGGCCAGTGTCTCGGTGGCGATGTCCGCCCGCGGCAACAGGACTCGGTTGACCGGATCGAAGATGTCGTCGTACGGCGGGAACTCGTCGAGCAGCCCGAGCGAGCTCTGCTCCCCTGCGGGAACCAGTTCCGGGTTGATTCCGAACGCGCGCACCCGGTCAGCGGTGGCCTGGCCGACGCAAGCGATCTTCACGCCGGAGAACGCGCGAGCGTCGAGGCCGAACTCGTTGAACTTCTCCCAGACCGCCCGCACCGCGTTGGTCGAGGTGAACACGACCCACTGGAAGCGTCCGTCGACGAGACCCTTGACAGCGCGCTCCATCTGCGTTGGGCTGCGCGGTGGCTCGACGGCAATCGTCGGCACCTCGACGGGCGAGGCGCCGTGTGCGACGAGACGCTCGCTCATTTCGCCTGCCTGGTCCTTCGTCCGCGGCACGAGCACGGTCCAGCCGTACAGCGCGCGACTCTCCCACCAGTTCAGCTTCGCGCGGTTGGCGACGGTCTTGCCGATCGTGACGACCAACGGGCCTGCCAACGGACCAGCGGGGTCGGCGCCTGAAGGCTTGTCGAGCACGGTCTTGTCCAGCAGACCGGCCAGCGTGGTTTCCACCGAACGCTGCGTCACGGTCGTTCCGTTTGCCGTGACGACACACGGAGTGGTGTCGGTCAGCCCGTATTCGATGAGTGTTCTGGCGGCGTCGGGCAGATGCGACGAGGTCGCGTGCAGAATCAATGGTCCCGGCGCTGCGGCCAGAGCGGCCCAGTCCACGTCGCCGCGGACGTCGGCCACCGTATGCGAAGAACCGAGTGGCAATCCCGCATAGGTCGGCACCGCGGTCTCGGCGGGCAGCCCAGGAACGATGTCGAACTGCGCCTGCGCGCGGGCGACGGCCGTCACCTCGGTGATGACCGCGTCGATCGACAACGGATCGCCCGCGACGAGGCGGACGACGTCGAAGCCGTTGCGGGCCTCGTTGACCAGGACCTTCGCGACCTCGGCGGGGTCGCCGAGCGCGGGCCGCACGTCCACGCCGTTGGGCAGCGGAGGAGCGACGGGCGTCGTGTCAGGGGTCGCAGAGGTGGCAGCGTCGCCGGCCTCACCGGCATCGGTGGCGTTGTCGGCAGGGGCCGGCGCCTCGGCGGGTCCCGAGGCGGGCGGCAGTTCGGAGCCGATCAGCGCCAGCACCTCGTCAGGCACGTCGGGGTCGACCAGCACCAGCGCCGCATTGGCGATGACGGTGCGTGCCCGCGTCGTCAGCAGACCGGGATCACCCGGCCCCGAACCGACGAACGTGATGTGGCCGGGCTTGTGCCTGCGCCCTCGGGTCGTCATCTTTCGCTCCCGCTTTCAGTCCGCTCTGCCAACAGTTCCCGCGCACCCAGTTCGAACAACTCCGCGGCCACCGAGAGCCCAAGCTCCCGTGCCCGATCGGGGGTCCCGATTCCGGACGCACGGATCACGTCGGATCCGTCTAGCGTCGCCACGCAGCCGCGTAGTGACAGCTCCTCGAAGAGGTTGCCTTCTTCGTCGATGGACTCGACCACTTCCGCGATCGCACCCACCGGCGCCGAACACCCCGCCTCGAGCTCGGCGAGCAGGATCCGCTCCGCGGTGACTGCGGCGCGCGTGTCGGCGTCGTCCAACTCCGCCAGCAGCGCGGCGAGCTCGGTGTCACCCACGCGGCATTCGACCGCGAGGGCTCCCTGAGCCGGCGCTGGCAACATCTGCACCGGCTCCAGAGTCTCGGTGACATCGCCTTGCCGTCCGATGCGGACCAAACCCGCCCGGGCGACGACGACACCGTCGAGATCACCGTTGCTTACCCTGTTCAACCTGGTGTCTAGGTTGCCTCGTAGGGGGCGAATTTCCAAACCGAGACCCAGTGCTCTAAGCTGCGCGGCCCTTCGCGGGCTCGACGTACCGATCACCGATCCGACGGGCAACTCGCCAAGAACCATCCCGTCGCGGGCCACCAACGCGTCCCTCGCGTCTTCGCGCCGGGGTATCGCGGCGATCACGAAGCGCTCGTCCGGCGCGGTCGGCAAATCCTTGTAGGAATGCACCGCCATGTCGACGGTGCCGTCGGCGATGGCCTCACGGAGAGCCGCGGTGAACACACCGACGCCGATCTCGGCGACGGGATCGCTACTCTTGTCGCCCGCCGTGGCGACGACGACGAGTTCGGCGGCATGCCCCTTGGCAGCCAGGGCATCTCTGATCACCCCGGCCTGGGTGGTAGCCAACAGGCTGCCCCGGGTGCCGATCCGGATCGTTGAGGAAGTAGGCAAGCGTTACTCGGTCTTGTCGAGTTCCGTTGTGACCAAGGGCAGTTCGCCACCTGAGACGGCTTCGACGGCCTGCGGGTCGAGCTCGAACAGTTCTCGAAGCGCTTCGGCGTAACTGTCCCCGCCAGGCGCTCCGGCCAGCTGTTTGACCCTCACGGTCGGCGCGTGCAGCAGCTTGTCGACGACGCGACGCACCGTCCTCGCGACCTCGTCTCGATGCGTGGCATCGAGGCCGGGTAGCCGATTGTCCAGCCTCAGCAGTTCCGCCTCGACGACGTCGGCGGCGCGCTGCCGCAAAGCGGTCACGGTCGGCGTGACCTCTGCCATCCGCTGCCCGACCAGGTAGTCCGCAACCTCGGCAGCAACGATCGCACGGGCCGCGTCGGCGTCGGTCGATGCCGCACGAGCCGCTGGCTCGCGCTGGATGCGATCCATGTCGATGACGTAGACGCCAGGTAGGCCCGCAACCGCTGGGTCGACGTCGCGGGGCATTCCGAGGTCGCAGATGACCAGCTGCTTGGTCTGCTGACCGTGAGCCAGGCCACGGTGCACGTCGGCCAACGACACCACCGGACGCACCGCACCCGTGCAAGAGACGACGACGTCGGCGTCCGTCAGCACCGGCGGCAGGTGGTCGAACGGGAAGGCTCGCGCTTCCACTCCCTGTTCGCGAAGGTTCTCGACCAGCCGCTCGGCACGGGGCAGCGAGCGGTTGACGACGTGGACCCTGCCGATGCCCGCCCGCACCAGGTGCGCGGCGGCCAGTGCGCCCATGGATCCCGCACCCACTACGACGGCCGTCCGGTCGACGAGGCCTTCGTTCAATTTCTTGTTCGCCATGGCGAGGGCGACCGACACGACGGACGCACCCGCGGCGTCGATTCCGGTCTCCGAGTGCACCCGCTTGCCGACGGACAGCGCCCGCTGGGCCAGTTCGTGCAAGGTGCGACCGACCGTGTTGTTGGCTTCCGCGGCGGCATAGGCACGGCGGACCTGGCCGAGCACCTGCGCCTCGCCGACCACGACCGAATCCAGCCCACTGGTCACGGCGAACAGATGCTCGACGGCAGCCTCGGCATACCGCACGTAGGCGTACTTGGTGAGGTCGCCGAGCGACATCCCCGAATGCTCCGAGAGCACGGAGCCGATGACGGACAGACCCGCGTGGAACGCCTCGACGACGGCGTAGACCTCGACCCGGTTGCACGTCGAGAGCACCATTGCCTCGGTCACCAAGGACGACTGAAGGAGCCGTTCGACGATCTTGGCTTGTTCGGATTCGTCAGTGCTCAACTGTTCCAGAACGGAGACAGGCGCACTGCGGTGCGAAACCCCGAATAGCAATACGCTCATGGCCTCGTCACCACGTCATTCAAGGTACTTGTTCGCCGGGCAGCGCACCAAATTTGCCGGGGCTCTCGGCTCCCGCCCCCGCGATTTCGGCGCGGAAACAGCCCAAAAATGGGTCGAAACCGCGCCGAAATCGCAACTTAGGCCAGGTCTGCGCGCAGGCGAGGCTCGTCGATCTCCCAGTAGCTGTGCTCGCCACCGTCGAGCAGCACCACAGGCAGCCGGTCGCCGTACTCGGCGCGCACGCTCGGGTCGCCTGCAGCCGCAAGGGCGTCGACGTCGGTGGTCCCGAACCAGAAGCCCAGCTCGACCGACATCGCCGCCAATCGGTCCTTGGCACGCTCGCACAGGGAACACCCGTCACGCGTCAACAGCACGACCTTATGCTCCACGTCGACCAGTATCGCGTGCCTTAGTGTTGAAGTGTGTCCGAGCCCGAGGATGACGCCGACGTCGAGCCACTCGTCGACGCCATCGAAGCCTCGCCCCCGCCGCCACCTCCGCCCGACCTGACCGCCGCGGCCTTCTTCGACGTCGACAACACCTTGGTTCAGGGCAGCTCGCTGGTGCACTTCGCCCGCGGCTTGGCCGCCCGCAAGTACTTCACCTACGGCGACTTGGCACGATTCGGCTACGCGCAAGCCAAGTTTCAGCTCACGGGCAAGGAAAACAGCGACGACGTCGCCGAGGGCAGACGCAAGGCGCTGGCCTTCATCGAGGGCCGAGAGACCGCCGAACTCGTCGCACTCGGCGAGGAGATCTACGACGAGATCATCGCCGACAAGATCTGGTCGGGCACCCGCGCTCTGGCTCAAATGCACCTCGACGCGGGCCAGCAGGTTTGGTTGGTCACTGCGACGCCCTATGAATTGGCGGCGACGATCGCGCGCAAGCTTGGGCTGACCGGAGCGCTTGGCACGGTCGCCGAGTCGGTCGACGGGGTGTTCACGGGCCGCCTGGTCGGCGAGATCCTGCACGGCGCAGGCAAGGCGCACGCGGTGCGCTCGCTGGCCATCCGGGAAGGCTTGAACCTGCGACGCTGTACCGCGTACTCCGACAGCTTCAACGACGTGCCCATGCTCTCGCTGGTCGGCACCGCAGTGGCGATCAACCCGGACGCCGCTCTTCGCGACCTCGCCCGCGAACGAGGGTGGGAGATCCGCGACTTCCGCACCGCGCGCAAGGCCGCCCGCATCGGGGTGCCGTCGGCCCTCGCGCTCGGAGCGGCTGGCGGCGCCCTCGCCGCCGTCGTCTCACGCCGTCAAGGCGGCAACTGACGTCGCGCTGATAAGCTCACCCAGCCGAAACCGCAGGGGAGCAATCCAGTGAGCATCGCCGAAGACATCATCGGTACCCATTACCGGTATCCAGATTATTTCGAGGTCAACCGCGAGAAGGTGCGCGAATTCGCGAGAGCGGTCAAGGACGACCATCCAGCTCACTTCACCGAAGAAGCGGCCGCCGAGTGCGGCCACGACGCGCTGATCGCATCGCTGACGTTCGTCGCCGTCGCGGGGCGCCGGGTTCAGAACGAGATCTTCGAGCAGTTCGACGTGCCGATCAACATGGAGCGCGTGCTGCACCGCGACCAGAAGCTGACCTTTCACCGCCCGATACTCGTCGGCGACAAGCTCTGGTTCGACTCTTACCTCGACTCGGTCATCGAGTCGCACGGCGCCGTCATCACCGAAGTCCGTGGCGAAGTGACCGATGACGACGGCAACCCCGTACTGACGAGCATCGTGACCCTGTTCGGCGAATCGACCAACGCCGAGGACCACGCCGAGGTGACGGCCCAGATCGCGGCAGGCAGGGATGCGGCAATCGCGAGAATGGTTGCGGCACAGAAGTCTTAAGAGCCCAGCTTCGAGTCGCCAGCCCGCTCGACCGTCATGTCGAGCTCAACGGTCAGCGGACACGGGCCGGTCGACCGAGCGCTCAGTGCCCGTGACCTTGTCGAACGGGCTCTTCTCCTGGTCGGGCAGCGTCAGCGCGCCGGTCCTGGTGCGCTGACCGTCCCGGCCGTAGAAGCCTGCCGCGGGAGAGGCTACAAGGCGCGGCAGCTTCTGCGGATCCGCAACTGCCACAGCAGGATTCAGATCGGCGATCCGCTTGATCGTCACCGGGCGGCTGCCTATCCACGGATCGTTCGCGAATATCTCCCACTGCTTACCCGTGACAGCGCCCCGAGGGTCGGCCTCTAGCGAAGTGGCAATCCACAGCGGCGCAGCTAGCCGAGAAAGGCGTTCCTGCGGTTGGCGAGCAGTTGGTACAGCGTCTGCTGAATGGTCTCGCGCACGTGGTCGGTCAATTCGAAGGTGACCATCGGGTCCTCTGCCGCCGACTCGTCGTACTCGTCGGTCGGAATCGGCTCCCCGAACTGGATGTGCCACTTCGACGGCAGGGGCACCAGTCCGGCAGGGCCTGCGAGCGGGAACAGCGGCGTCACCGGGAAGTAGGGCAGTCCCAGCAGCCGCGCGAGCAGCTTGACGTCGGCGATCATCGGATAGATCTCTTCGGATCCCACGATGGAGCACGGAATGATCGGCGCCTTGGCCCGCAGCGCGGCGGAGACGAAGCCGCCGCGCCCGAACCGTTGAAGCTTGTAGCGGTCGCGAAACTTCTTGCCGAGCCCCTTGTAGCCCTCGGGGAACACGGCGGTCAGCTCACCGGCCGCGAGCAACCGGTGTGCGTCCGCGGTGCACGCCATCGTGTGCCCGGCCTTGCGCGCAGCCTGGCCCATGACGGGCATGTCGAACACCATATCCGCGGCGAGCAACCGCAAGTCGCGATGGGTCGGGTGCTTGTCGTGCACCGCGACCGACGTCATCAGCCCGTCGAAGGGGAGAACGCCCGCATGGTTGGCAACGATCAGCGCCGCGCCCTCGGCAGGTAAATTCTCGATGCCGGAGACCTCGACCCGGAACCAAGAGTTGAAGAGCACTCGAAGGATGGGCAGGAACACCGCGTTGTTGAGGTGGGGGTCGAATCCGAACTCATCGACGACGTAGTCACCGGTCATGCGCTTGCGAATGAACTCCGAAATGCCCGCGATGCGCTGTGCGAGTTCGTTGGGTTCTTCGGCAGGCGTGACGGCACCGTCGACGAAGCTGCGGGCCTGGTCGATCTCGCGCACCACGGCGGCGATCTGCTCGGCCGATGCGCGGGTTCCGGGATCGACGAGCAAGGACGGATGTCGACGCGAACTCTCGGTTCGCTGTGCAGCGCGTCGCTGAGCCGACGCCCTACTCGAATTCGAGTGCAGCGGAATCACTTTCGCTTTTGATTCCCCGGCCACGCCGTCACCTTCTCCCCACCGATTCCACCATCCACTACCGTCCCCACCGCTGTGCGATTGCGACCGCTCGGCTCTCCACTGAGCCTACCCATTTTGGGTTCACGATCGGCGTCAACGCTCGACCACGCACGTAATCGTCGAAAGCCTCGGCTGTCGTCCACTTGGGGTTGTAGCCTAGGTCTTTGCGCATTCGCGCGGTGTCCATGACGCGGCCGTAACTCAAGTAGTTCAGCTGTTCACGATCGACCTCAGTGTAGCGAGTCGCGCGGCGCAGCGAGTCCACAGCCGATAGCGCGGATCTCGGCACCGGCAGCGCGATGCGGCCAGACCGGCGAATCGCCTGAGACATCATGATGATTCCTGGCGCCCCGATATTGAAGGTGCCTGCCCGGCCCGCCATGGTCGCACGCTCAAGAGCGCCGAGGGCGTCCTGCTCGTGCAGCAACTGAAGCCGCGCATCGTAGCCAAGGACCGACGGCACCACGGGTCCCGCGAGATACCGGGAGAGCGCGGTGTCCATCGCCGGCCCAATCATGTTCGCAAGCCTCAAGATAGTGACCGCGACGTCGGGCCGACGACGGCCAAGCCCGCGTGCGTAACCCTCGATGTCGATGCTGTCGCGCGCGAATCCCTCCGCAGGCGGCCGTCGCGCGCTGCCGTCCTCGGTGAACAACACGGGATCCCGCGGACTAGAGCCGTAGACCTCGGACGTCGACTTCAGGATCACTCGCCGCACCGTCGGAGCCTTCTGGCACGCGGCGAAGAGCTGCATCGCGCCCATCACGTTGAGCTCCTTCAGCGCGGCCTTCCCACCAGAGCGTGGCGCATAGGACGCCGCCGACGCATGGACGACGGTGTCGACGTCGCCGTTACGAATCACCTTGGCGATGAAGGGGTTCCGAATGTCCGCACGAACGAACTCTGCGCGTCCCATGCGCCGCAGCAAATCCTTGCTCGGGGCAATCGCGTCCACGGCGATGACGTGGTTGATCAGTGGGTTCTGCGCGAGCCGCGCGGTGAGATAGCCACCGAGGAAGCGGCACGCGCCAGTCACCAACACCACTTTTGGGTAGTGCACGGTGTCCTGGGAGTCAGACCCTCCTGGGCCCTGCGTCGGCCGATCCATCCGGTCAGCCTAACGGCAGAAGCGATGCGCTACTTGCCAAGCTTTCTGCGCTGCACTCGAGTACGACGAAGCAGCTTGCGGTGCTTCTTCTTCGACATGCGCTTGCGCCGCTTCTTGATGACTGAACCCATGAACTCCGCTACCTAAGACATCTACGAGACGTTTGCGCCTCTAGAACTGATTTGGTCACCTTACCTGGACAGCCACGGCGAACGAAAAACGCCTGCTGGATCCGGGCTTGGTCGGCCAAGGAATCAGCCAGCGTCGAAGTACGAGGTCTCCAAGAGGTCGTGCACGGCCTTGGCGTGCACGCGGAACGACCGGCCGACCCGGACGGCAGGAAGTTCGCCGTTGTGGACCAACCGATAGACCGTCATCTTGCTCACCCGCATCAGGCTTGCCACTTCCGCGACGGTGAGAAATTGAGCACGAGGCGGTTGGCCATCGCCAGCATTGGCGGAAGCGGCGTCACGCGCCGACTTACCGCTAGCCGAATCCCGCGCCGATGGCCCGTTCATAGACGTCATCGCAACCCAATCAATCAGGCACGCCGGCTCCAGCGGCTTCCCCACCGCTGGCGCCAGGAGCGTGCTTACACGAGGAGAATAGCGTGGCCAATGGGGTTATTGCGACGGGTGTGGGGAAATTATTGAGAAATCCATGAACTACTCTGATGTAATTCCTAGCTGCTCAGAGCGTGTTTTCGCGGCGGCGACGGCGTCGGCGACGGCGGCCCGGAACCCACCTCTCTCGAGTTCCCGCAGACCAGCGGCAGTGGTCCCTCCGGGAGAGGTGACCGTCGCGCGCAGCGAGGCCGGGCTGGTGTCCATCCCCACGCCCATCGATGAGTCTCCGACCGACGGTCCGCTGTCGAGCCGTTCCAACAACATTGCTGCCGACCCAGCCATGGTTTGAGCGACGAGATCGGTCGCGACGGGTCTCGGCAGGCCTGAGGCGACGCCTGCATCGACGAGCGCCTCGGCCATCAGGAAGAAGTAAGCGGGGCCCGAGCCTGACAATGCGGTGACCGCGTCGAGCTGTGATTCGGGAACGGTGAGCACTCCTCCGACCGCGTCGAAGATCGTCGATACCTCGGCCAGTTGCTCGGCGGTGGCGAACCGGCCCGCAGCAAGTGCGCTGATGCCCCCACCGACCACGATGGGGGCATTGGGCATCACCCGCACGACGGGTGAACCCGCTGGAAGCTTCGACTCGTAGAAGGCCGTGCTGACGCCAGCCACGACGGTCACGACGACCTGCTCGACGCTGTCGTTCTCGGCCTTGGCGGCAGCGTCGGCGATCTCGTCGATCACCGACGTCACGTCTGAAGGCTTCACGGCGACGATCACGTATGCCGCATTCTCGGCGGCGTCGATCACCGACGTCGTGAGCACCGAGTACGTCTCGGCCAGAAACTTGGCCCGCGTCGGGTTCTTCTCCGCGACGACCATGTCCTTGGTCTGTCGCCCGGCGCGCAGCAGCCCGGACAGCAGCGCCTCGCCGATACTTCCGCCACCGATGATCGCAATTCTTGGCACGCAGAAAGCATTACACGCCGACGTCGATCACTGCGCGGGCGGCACCATCGCAAGTTGGCGGGACTGGACGATGATCCTGCCTTCGCAGTCGACGACGACGTGATCCTCGTCGAACCACTCCTGGCCGATCTGCGTCGTCGTACACATCACGCGCAGCCAGCCGTCGGCAGGCACCGCGCGCAGGTAGGCGGTGAGCTGGACGGTGGGCGCCCAACCCATCCGGTTCACGCCGAAGGTCACCGGCGCCGAGACGTCGCCGCACAGCAGCGCGAACAGCACGTCTGGCGCGCCCTCCCTTGGTCGTACCCAGTACTCGATGACGGGTGGACCACCGTCGGCTCGCGGACCCATGGTGGTCAGCGACGGTCGGATGTCACAGCCGTGGGCCAGGTGGACGATGTCTGCCATCGGGTGCCCAGGCCCGATCGGTTCGAGGCCAGGTGGCGGGTCGGGCGTCATCAGTGGGATGACCGGGTTCACCGAGAGCAGCGGCGCTACGTGATGGCCCTCTGGGGTGCCCATCGTCATCGCCGCCCGCACCGCAGTACGGTCACCCTGTCGAAGCTCGACGTCGACGAGACTGACCCGCCTGCCTCGCTTTTGCACCGTCGTGACGACCTGCAGCGGCCCTGGGTCAGGCGCCCATAGGAAGCTGCCGGACACCGCGATCGGTTCCAAGCCCGCTGCGCCGATTCCCCGGTCGCTGCGCTCCTGCCCTCCGATCGATTCTCGCGCGCCGTTCGCGCACAGCGCCAGCATCGCGCCGCCGTGCACCTTGGCTCCGATGGTCCAGTGCTCGTTGAGTTCGCCGGCGAAGACGTTCACAGCGCCATCCGACGACACCGGGGTGAGCGCCATCGCGTCGGAGAAGAGGGTTGATGAGGGCACGACTTCTCCCAACTCTCAGCGCAGCAGGTGTTCGCGCGCGAACTCCAGTGATTCGACCAGCAACTGCTCGCGGTCGGCGCTCGTCCGCGCCTGGGACGTCGTCACCTCGAGGATCACGTGGCCGGTGAAGTCGGTGGCAGCAAGCAGCTGGCAGATCTCTGCCGCTGGCTGACTGCCGCGACCGGGGACCAGGTGTTCGTCGGTGGCCGCGCCGCTGCCGTCGCACAGGTGCAGGTGAACCAGCCCCTCGCCCATCCGCTGGGCCATGTCGATGGCGTCGGTGCCCGCCGTGGCCGAGTGCGACAGGTCCAGCGTGTAGTGGGCGTGGTTGCCGTCGAGGGGGTCGTAGGAAGGCGCGAACGCCGAGATGGCCGCGCCAGGGGTGCCTCCGCGCTTGCGCATCCGCTCGATCGACGGCCTGCCCGACCCGAAGAAGCGATCGGTGCGGAAGGGGAACATGTTCTCCACTGCGACCATCACGTCGCTTGACGCCTCCAGCGCGAGAACCTGTTCGCCAAAGCCCTCCGCATAGCGGCGCTGCCAGCGAAACGGCGGATGGACGACGACGGTCTGGGCGCCGAGCTGCTCGGCGGCTCGCACACTACGCTCCAACTTCGGTATGGGATTTGCGCCCCAAACCCGTTGGGAGATAAGCAAACACGGGGCATGCACGCTGAGCACCGGCATGTCGTAGCGATGGGACAACTTCTCGATGGCGTCGATGTCTTGGCTTACCGACTCTGCCCACACCATGAGCTCTACGCCGTCATACCCGAGGCGCGCGGCGTACTCGAAGGCCGCCTCGGTCCTCAACGGATACACCGAGGCCGTCGAGAGGCCAACTTTTATGGCGGGGCGCACAGGGGTCTAGTTTGACGGGTCAGTGCGACCTGAGGAGCACCAGGGGGCCCAACGTGACCATGGCTCCCACCGCCACGGCGATCAGGGTGCTACCGATGTCCTCCGTCTTGCGCACGACCCGAACCCCAACGACGAGGCCGAGGATCACCAGGACCGACAAGACGAGCGCGACGACGTTGTTCCATTGCCACAGCTGGTCGAAAGCGATGAACAATCCCGCGCCGAATGCGACTGCCAAGACGCACTGGCCGACGATCCACAGACCGGCAACCAACCCGGATGGGCCAGACGATCGCTCTGGGCTGATCGTGTCGAGTTCGTCGAAGTGCTCGATCTCGTCGACGGCCTCTCGCCCAGTGCCAAGATCGCCGTCGTCCTGCTGGCCGCCGAACAGCTTGCCGCTGCTGCGCACGTATGACGGCGGCTCGTCGACCTCGGGGTCCGGGCTCATCTCCTCGGCGTCGCCGACGATCGGGGTGCGACCAGTGCTGGTCGGCAACGGGCCGGTCTTCGTACGGCGGACCGGCGGTGCGAAGTCGAGAGCGTCACGCTCGACGCGGCGGCGTTCCACGTGCTCGGCGTAGTCGAGCTCGGCCTGGGTCATCACCGGTTGGGACTTCGTCGTTGGGGACCTGCCCGTTTGGGTCTGCGACCCTCGGACCCGTTCTTCTGACGTGCGCTTCCTGACGGGCAGGAGCTCTGGTTCGTCGTGGGGTTCGTCATCCTCCAGGGCGGGGATGTCGCCGGTGATCTCGGGAACTTCACCGGTGGTTTCGGGTTGGTCGTCGGCGTAGACCGGGTGCTCGCCGGTCGTGTAGATGGGGATTTCACCGGTCAGTTCGGCGACGGAGATGGAATCGGTATCGCCACGGCGCCGCCGTCGTCGGCCGCCAACGGGTGGCGCCCCGATGGTGCCGTTCTTCGCCAGCAGTTCGGCCACGGAGATCGGCTTGCTGCTGGGATTGTCCGTCGACTCCGTCATCGAGAATTGCCCCTGGCTCTAGCTAAGCCTGCCGATGTCTCCACCAACGCGGTCCCGTCGGCCTCACTATCGAGTTTCCGCAAAATCAACCCCTCTCGCAACGCCCAGGGGCAAATGTCCACCGTATCAATTCCAAGGGTCCGCATACTTGCTTCAGCTACCAACGCGCCCGCCACGATCTGCGGCGCCCGCTCGGCGCTCACCCCTTCCAGCTCCGCTCGGTCAGCCGTCGTCATTCTAGAGATGAAAGCTATGAGCTGACGAAGTCCTGCAGCTGTCAGTGTCCTCTTAACTCTGGGCCCAGCGCCGGAGGGCGCCGCGCCGGTGAGTCGCGCGAGCGAACGGAACGTCTTCGACGTCGCCACGGTGAGGTCCGGTACGCCCGCGTCGAGGACCTTGGCCCCCGACTCCGCCATCTCGGTGGTGAGCCAGTCGCGCAACATCCCCACGCGTCGTCTACCCGGCGGGTCGTCTTGCAGCCACTCGCGCGTCAGCCTGCCCGCCCCGAGCGGCAGTGACAACGCCACGTCGGGTTCCTCGTCGACGCCGCTCGACAGTTCCAGCGAGCCGCCACCGATGTCGATGTTGATGATGCGGCCTGCACTCCAGCCGTACCAGCGGCGCACGGCGAGAAAGGTCAGCCGAGATTCGTCGACGCCGCTGAGAACGCGCAGCGACACACCGGTTTCCGACTTCACACGGGCAAGCACGTCGTCGGAGTTGGTTGCGTCTCGCACCGCCGACGTGGCGAAGGTCATCAGCTCGGCGCAGCCCGAGCTGGTGGCGATCTTGGCGAATTCGTCGATGGTCTCGATCAGTTTGTCGGCGCCTCTACGGGTCAGCTTTCCCGACGAGTCGATCGACTCGGCGAGCCGAAGCGACGCCTTCGTCGAACTCATCGGAGTGGGGTGGCCGCCTCGCCGCGCGTCCACCACCAACAGGTGAACCGTGTTGCTGCCCACGTCGAGCACGCCCAATCGCACGTAACCCACGTTATCGGGTCTACCGTAAACAGCCGTGAGCGGATCGCGCCCCCGTGAGGTGGGACTGGACTTTGCACGCGAGTGGGTCGAGTTCTATGACCCCGACAACAGCGAGCACTTGATCGCCGTCGACATGACGTGGTTGCTTTCGAGATGGACGTGTGTCTTCGGTACGCCTGCGTGCCAAGGCACCGTCGCAGGCAGACCGGACGACGGCTGCTGCAGCCACGGCGCATTTCTGTCCGACGACGACGATCGGGCTCGCCTCGACGACGCGGTCAAGCAGCTAGACGATGACGACTGGCAGTTCCGGGAGAAGGGCCTGGGCCGCAAGGGCTATCTGGAGCTGGACGAGTACGACGACAAGCCCAACTTTCGCACTCGAAAGTACAAGGGGGCCTGCATCTTTCTGAATCGTCCGGGATTCGCCGGCGGGATCGGCTGCGCGCTCCACAGCAAGGCGCTCAAGCTCGGTGTCGAGCCGCTCACGATGAAGCCGGACGTCTGCTGGCAGTTGCCGATTCGTCGCACCCAGGATTGGGTGACCCGACCCGACGGCACGGAGATCCTCAAGACCACGATCACCGAATACGACCGCAGGGGGTGGGGCGAGGGCGGCGCGGACCTGCACTGGTACTGCACTGGCGATCCCGCGGCCCACACGGGCTCGCGGCAGGTATGGCAGTCCTATGGACCCGAACTCACCGAGTTGCTCGGCGAGAAGGCCTATGACGAACTCGCCGCGCTGTGCAGGAGGCGGGCGGCGCTGGGACTGGTCGCCATCCACCCGGCGACGCAGGCGTCGCCACGCCAGCCGTGACGTCCTGCCTTCTCATCCCTTGAAGGTCATCCCTTGAAGGCAGGACACCCACCTCAGCCCTCTAGCTTGTAGCCAAGGCCCCGAACCGTGACAAGGTGAACCGGATTCGCTGGATCGGCCTCGATCTTCGACCGCAGCCGCTTGACGTGCACGTCGAGCGTCTTCGTATCGCCGACGTAGTCGGCACCCCAGACGCGGTCGATGAGCTGGCCGCGGGTGAGCACCCGACCGCTGTTGCGCATCAGATACTCGAGAAGGTCGAACTCCTTGAGCGGCAAGGTAATCTGCGTGCTGTTGACCGACACGATGTGACGTTCGACGTCCATCCGCACGGGGCCTGCCTCCAACACGCCGTCGCCGATGCCGGAGTCGTCATTGTCGGCACCTCTGCGCAGCACGGCCCGGATCCGAGCAATGAGCTCACGCGCGGAGTACGGCTTGGTGACGTAGTCGTCGGCACCGAGTTCCAGCCCGACGACCTTGTCGATCTCGCTGTCGCGCGCCGTGACCATGATCACCGGGACGCTCGACTTCGAACGCAACTGCTTGCAGACGTCGGTGCCGCTCATTCCCGGCAGCATCAGGTCGAGCAGCACGATGTCGGCGCCCGAACGCTCGAACTCGGCGAGCGCCGAGGGGCCGTCCGAGACCACCGTCGCCTCGAACCCCTCCTTGCGCAATAGGAAGGCCAACGGGTCGGCGAGCGACTCCTCGTCTTCCACGATCAGCACACTGGTCATCCGTGATGTCTCCTCATCAATTAGACGATTCCGTCGTCAAGGTCATCCGATTCGTCATCGGTTTCGAGGTAGGCAGGGATCGACAAGGTGAACGTCGATCCCGTGCCCTGCTGGCTCCACAGGCGGATGGCTCCGTTGTGGTTGGCTGCAACGTGTTTGACGATGGCAAGGCCGAGCCCCGTCCCACCGGTGGCCCGCGAGCGCGCCTTGTCGACGCGGAAGAAGCGCTCGAATACTCGCTCCTGATCGCTGCGAGCGATGCCGATGCCGCGGTCGGTGACGGCAATCTCGACGTTGTCGCCCCTGCGCCTGCGGCTGATCGACACCGAAGTTCCGCTGGGCGAGTAGGCAATTGCATTGGACACGAGGTTCGCGATGGCCGTCACCAGCAGGGCCTCGTCGCCGAGTACCCGATATCCGGAAGGGGCGTCCGTGGTGATCTCGATGTCGGCATTGTCGGCCACCACCTTGTAGCGTGAAAGGGCCTCCGCAACAACCGAATCCACCTCGACGACATCAAGCTCGGGCAGCGGGTCGGCGCCCTGCAGACGAGACAGCTCGATGAGTTCGCCGACCATGTTGGCCAGCCGGTTGGACTCGGCGACCATCTTCGTCGCAAATCTGGCGACGTTTTCCGGGTCGTCGGTCGAGGCAAGGAGAGCCTCGGCCAGAACCCCCATCGCGCCGACCGGCGTCTTCAATTCGTGGCTGACGTTGGCGACGAAGTCGCGGCGCGTCGCCTCCATGCGGGCGTGCTCGGACTGGTCGGTCACGTACACGACCGCGAACCTGCGGTCCTCCTCGGTCAGCAGACGCACGTAACCGCGCACGGAGAGCCCCGAACGCCCAGGATTGGCGGGCTTGGCAGGAGAGAGATCGACTTCGACGTTCTCCCCCGTGGCCAGAGTGTGCTTCGCCGCAGACCACGCCTTGTCGTCGAGAAGCCGGTCGCGGACCAGACCGAGCTCGCGGGCCCGGTCGTTGAAGTAGACGACGTCACGATGGTTGTCGACCACGAGGATGCCCACTGGTGACAACGACACGATGTGCTGGAGCATCTGCGAAACGGTGATCCCGCTCTGTTCGACCGCTCGGCGATCCCGCCGTTCGGCGATGCGCGGCGCCAGGCCCACCCCGAACGCAGTACCGACTGCCAGCGCGAGGAGTGCGACGACGGCAATCCACACCAGCGCGGACACCACACTCACGAGCAGATCGTACGCATCTGGTGAACGCCATCCCAGCAGCGTGCGGCCAAATCGGGACAAGTCACAGACGCAAACACAGGAGTTCGGACCCCGTTCACCTGAGTCCACCCAAGAGTTTGCCTCGGACCCGCTTCCCGTAAGGCAGCCCTCGCCGGGACTCGCGGACTACTTCGCCCCCTGAGCAGCAACGGCCGCGGCCCCGGCGGCGGCCGCGTCGGGATCCAGGTAGCGGCCTCCGGCGACGGTCGGCGCAAGGTCGTCGTCCAACTCGTAGAGCAACGGAATGCCAGTGGGGATGTTGAGCCCGACGACGTCGTCGTCGGACATGCCGTCGAGGTGCTTGACCAGTGCGCGAAGCGAGTTACCGTGCGCGGCGATCAACACGGTCTTGCCCGACCGTAGGTCGGGCGCGATCACGTCGGTGAAGTACGGCACGAAACGCGCGACCACGTCGGCGAGACACTCGGTCAGCGGGCCGCCGTCGATGTCGGCGTAGCGCGGGTCGGCGTCCTGGCTGAACTCGCTGCCCTTCTCGATGGGTGGCGGTGGCGTGTCATAGCTGCGGCGCCAGGCCATGAACTGTTCCTCGCCGTACTTCGCCTTGGTCTCCGCCTTGTCCAGCCCCTGTAGTGCGCCGTAGTGACGCTCGTTGAGCCGCCAGTGGCGATGCACCGGAATCCAATGCCGGTCGGCGGCGTCCAGCGCGAGGTTGGCCGTCGTGATCGCCCGCCGCAGCAGCGAGGTGTAGAGCACGTCGGGGAGCAGTCCCTCTTCGGCGAGCAACTTCCCACCACGCACGGCCTCCGCCCTGCCCTTGTCGGTGAGATCCACGTCCACCCACCCGGTGAAGAGGTTCAGCGCGTTCCATTCGCTCTCGCCGTGACGGAGCAGTACCAGCATCGCCATGAGATGAATCCTCTCACGGGTCGGGGGGTGCGTGCCGAGACCGACGAACGTCGAACCGTCCGATCAGTCGTCTTCGATCAGATGCTCGAAGGCGCGCAGGTTCTTCAGGGATTCGCCCCGCTTTACCCGCCACTCCCATTCTTTCTGGATCGACGAGCGAAAACCCAACTCCAGCAACGTATTGAAGTCCTGATCGACGGCCGCAAGGACCTGGCCGAGGACGAGATCGAGTTCGTCGGGCGTCACCGCGTGCAACGCCATCCGGCCAACGAGGTAGATGTCGCCCACGTTGTCGAGCGTGTATGCGACGCCATACAGCTTTCGGTTGCGGCGCAGAAGGAAGCGGTACACGCCCTCGAAGTTCTCGTCGGGCTTGCGGCATACGAACGCCTCGACCCGCACGGCGTGCTTGCCTACGCTCAAAATCGTGTTCGTCACGAGCTTGCGTTCGCCGGGCAGCTGGACGACGAGGCCCTCGAAGCCGCCGTTCTCGCCGTCGTGCCTGCTATAGGCGAGATCGCGCTCCTTGAGCGTCCCCTCGATGACGTCGTGCAAGTTGCTCACGTGCGGACACCACGGCGGATCGAGAACCGCCTGCCGTTGCGTCGTGTGCCTTCGCGACGTGGGCGTCGGGCCTGGTAGTCGCTGATCGCCCGTCGGTAGGAGACGAGCAGCGCGTCGACCGTGTGTGCCCAGGAGAAGCTGGCCGCATGCTCGATCGCCGCTGCCTTCATCGTCTGCGGCCCTCGTTCGAACACTCCCGCGATTGCGGCCGCCCATTCGTCGATGCCGTGGCCGTCGACCAGGACACCGCTGACGCCGTCGCGGACGGCCACGGGCAGCCCGCCCACCGCTGCTGCCACGACGGGCGTGCCGCATGCCTGCGCCTCGATTGCGACAAGGCCGAAGGACTCCGAGTGACTGGGCACTGCGACGAGGTCTGCGGCGCGGTAGACGTCGACGAGTTGCTCTCGCGACTGTGGTGGAAGGAACGTCACGCGGTCAGACATACCCAACTCGTCGGCAAGCCGAACCAAACCGTCGGGTGCGGCGAGGCCGGGCGCGGCGGGCCGCGAAATGAAGCCGGAGCCCGATGGTCCGCCTGCGACGAGAACACGAACTCCTGGCAGCTTGGCCGCCGCCCGCAGCAGGACGTCGGGTGCCTTGAGCGGCTGAATGCGACCGACGAACGCCACCACCTGCTCGTCGGCGGCAATGCCGAGGGTGGACCGGGCGGCCAGCTGATCGCCGGGCGTGAAGACGGCCAAGTCGACGCCCGGATGGACGACGTCGATGCGGTCCGGATTCGCATGATGTAGCGAAATAAGTTGTCGTGCTTCGTCTTCGGTGTTGACGATGAGCCGGTCGGCCTCGTCGACGACCTGCTGCTCGCCGACGGCACGCAGCGGAGGCTCTGGGCTGTCGCCATTGGCCAGCGCAGCGTTCTTCACGGCCGCGAGCGTGTGCGCGGTGTGCACCAGCGGCACTGCCCAGCGATCACGGGCGAGCCAGCCCACCTGTCCGGAGAGCCAATAGTGTGAGTGCACGACGTCGTAGTAACCGGGTTCGTGGGTGGCCTCGGCGCGCAGCACACCCGCGGTGAACGCACACAGCTGAGTGGGCAGGTCGTTCTTGTCCAGGCCTTCGAACGGCCCCGCGACCACGTTGCGCACCAGCACGCCTGGTGCAACGTGAACTACCGGCGGGTCGGCCGACGACGTCGCCCTGGTGAAGATCTCCACCTCGACCCCGCGACGCGCGAGCTCGAGCGCGCTCTGCAGAACGTAGACGTTCATCCCACCCGCGTCGCCGGTACCCGGCTGAGCCAACGGCGAAGTATGGACCGACAGAACGGCGACGCGCACACTCCATCCTTACACCGCGTCGCTCGCGCCCTCGTCAGCCGGGGCTAACATGCGCGCGCTTTAGGCGGTGGACTCCAGGCGGCGATTGGCTGCCCGACGCATCGCGCCGACCGGATCGGCGTAGAGCCCGCCGAGGGATACGACGCCTGCGCCTGCCTCCTGGACACGGTTGCCGAACGCCGTCAGCCTGATCGCGCGGGGAGGGAGCACGGACCGCTCGGCGAACGCGCCCTCGACGACTGCCATGCCCTCGGGGTACTCGGTGAACGCCTGCCCTCCGACCACCAAATCGTCGGGGTTGAGCATGTCGCGCAGCAGGGCGACCGTCTCGCCGAGCACACGGGCGCGCTCGGCGAGCAGCTCCGTAGCCCGCTCGTCGCCACGCCTCGCCGAGCGCAGCACGGCGGCGATCGTCGACCCTGGCCCCTCTGCGGGGATGATCGACAGCCGACGGGCAGCCGTCAGGACCGCTTCGTCGCTGACCGTCGACTCCAGCTGGCCGGTACCACCCAACAAGGCCGACCGCGTGGGAAGGGCCGCGATGGTGCCAGGCCCGCTCTCCGGAGTGTGCACCCTGCCACCGATCGATAGCGCGAAGCCGACGGTTTCCCTGGCGTAGACGTACAGGCTGGTGGCTCCCGGCTTGACGGGCCTTCTGGCACCCAGGAGCAACTCGGCACCTGCCATCGCGTCCACGTGGGAGGCCAGTGACACCGGCAACCCGAGCGCCTCCGCGAGCACCGGTCCGACCGGGGCGTCGACCCAGCCGAGGCGGGCGTGGTCCAGGTGGCCGGTGGCACTGTCGGCGACGCCGCCCGCGGCAACTCCCACGAAGAGCGGTCGCCTGCGGTGCCAGCGGCTCAGGTAACGGCGTGCGCTCTCGGCGAGCGCAGCCAGCGCGACGACCTGGGGACCGTGCGGCGTCGGCGTCTCGACGACGTCCAGGGTTCTGCCGAGCAGATCGGTCGCCACGATGCTCGTGGTGCGGGCACCGATGTGCAGGCCGACCGTGAGGTAGGGCTCGTGGTTGACCTCGACGGGGACGCGAGGTCTGCCGATGGCTCCTGAAACGGCCAGGTCGGCGCGCTCGCGGAGGACGCCGACCCCGAGCAATGCGGTGACCTGACGGTTCACCGTGGCGATGCTCAGTCCGGTGGTCTGGGCGATGACGTCGCGGGCGATGGGGCCGCGCAACCGAGCCGCACCGAATACCGACGCGGCGGCAGCCTCGGGGACGCGCAGAGCGGGGGCGACGATGTGATGCCGAGCCAGTAGTGCACGTTTTGCGTGTTCGGCGGGGGTCTGACGAAGGGTGGTGCTGGTGTACATGGGAGTCCTCTGCGTGAAGTCGGCTGGTGGGCTTCTGCCACACCTGGCGACTCAGCGGAGGAGGTTGTCTGCGGTCAGTCAGGCGCGGCTGTACGTACAGCGACAACAACACGCGCGCCGAACGGCGACACGGGACACCCGACTGGTTGACACGGGATGAACTTAGCACGCCAACCTAAGGGGCGAGCGAAGCGACCGGACAGAACTAAAGTTGCCTGAATGACCGGACCAGAATCTTCCCAGCGCGTCGCGGTGGTAACGGGTGCCAGCTCGGGCATCGGCGAGGCCACTGCGAAAACCCTTGCTGGACTTGGCTTTCACGTCGTCTGCGTGGCCCGCCGGAAGGAACGGATCGCAGCCCTCGCCGACGAGATCGGGGGCACCGCCATTGTGGCGGACGTCACAGACGGTGACGCCGTTGCCGCGCTGGCGGCCGCCCTGGAGCGCGTCGACGTCCTCGTCAACAACGCCGGCGGCGCCAAGGGCCTCGAACCGGTCGCCGATGCCGACCTGGAGAACTGGCGCTGGATGTGGGACGTCAACGTCATGGGTACGCTGCGCGTGACGAAGGCACTGCTACCCAACCTCATCGCATCGGGCGACGGGCTGATCGTCACCGTCACGTCGATCGCTGCGTTCGAGATATACGACGGCGGTGCGGGCTATACGGCAGCCAAGCACGGGCAGGCCGCGCTACACCAGACGTTGCGCGGCGAGCTGTTGGGAAAACCGGTGCGACTCACCGAGATTGCGCCCGGCATGGTGGAGACCGAGTTCTCGGTGGTCCGCTTCGATGGCGACCAGGATCGCGCCGACGCCGTCTACGCGGGCATGACTCCGCTGACGGCGAATGACGTCGCAGAGGTAATCGGGTTCGTCGCGTCGCGCCCGCCGCACGTCAACCTGGACCAGATCGTCATCCGGCCACGAGATCAGGCGACGGCGACGAGGAAGTTCACCCGCCAGGAGCAGAAGTAGCCGGGCTGGGCGCCGTCGTCGTGGGCGTCCCCGAAAGGGTAGGTGCGTCGGTCGGGGTGATGGGTGCGTTGACCGGGATGTTCGACGGCCGCGCCGCCGGCGAGATCGCCGACATTGCCGTCCAATCGTCCCAGCTCACCGCCCAGTCCCAGATGTCGCCGTCGGCGTAGGACAACTGGATCGACGTTCCTGTCACCTCGACGGGATCCCCGTAGATGGCGGTGTTGAAGTACTGCTGCGCGCTCTCGGTCGACAGATTGATGCAGCCATTGGTCACGTTGCTGCTGCCCTGCACGCCGGTGGTGCTCGGGTTGGCGTGGATGAACTCGCCGTTGTTCGAGATCCTCACGGCGTACCGCTCGTGAGCATTGCTGTAACCCGCCGCGGGGTTGGACATGTAGAAGTCTTCGTACTTCTCGGTCACGACGTGGATGCCGCTGCGGGTGATGTTGCGCGGCAGGTCACCCTCGCCATAACTGCAGGGCAGGTCCAAGATCACGCCCTCGTCGGTGATCACCTGAATGCGGTGCGACGACGCCTCGGCCTTGACGACCTGGCGACGGCCGATTTCGAAGTCAAGAGTCAGGTCCTGGGCGCCGAATGCACCGTCGCCGAACGGAACCCCGTAGAGCTTGGCATCGACGTGGACCTTCGTACCCGCCGGGTAATAGTCGCGAGTGCGCCAGTGCGCCCGCGAACCGCCGACCTCGTCGGGCAGCCACGCCCAGCTGCCGACGACGGGCGGAGTCGTGGTCACCGTCATGGCGCGCTCGACGGACGCCTTGTCGCTGATCGAGGAATCGAACTGGATGATGACCGGCGCCGCGACGCCGACGGTCTGACCATCGGCGAGCTGGAACTGCCCGTTGACCTTTGCCTGCGGGCTGACCGTGGTGAAGCTGCCCGCCAGCGCTACGGCCTTGCCGTCGCGACCGACGGCCGCCCCGTCCCAGGTGTAGGTCACGCCGAACCCGAGTGGTTCGCTGGTGACGAACGACGTGCGGTCGCGGTTGATGACGCCTGCGACGGGCTTGCCGTCCGCGTTCGTCAGGCTGATGCGCTGGAGCCACCCGTCGCTGACGTCCACGCCGATCGGCGAAGTCGGGATCACGTCGGTGGCATCCTCGGCAGGCGAAAAGGTGACCGAGGCGGCCTTGGCGGGCGCCGCGGTGTCGGAACCGGCCTGGTTCGACGATCGAGGGGCGCACGCCGCGGCGAGCACGCCAGAGGCGCCCACCGCTATCGCGGTCAGTGCCTGCCTCCGATTGATGCTCACGTCTTCCGAAGATACCTAGAGTTGGCAGCCAATCAGAATCGGTTCAGGTGTGAGATGTATCCCGAACGCCGCCGCAACACCGTCTCGCACCGTCCTGGCCAGCGCAATTACGTCTGCCGTCGTGGCGTTGCCCCGGTTGGTCACAGCTAGCGCATGTTTGGTGGACAGCCGCGCCGCGGCGCCATCTCCAGGGAATCCCTTGCCGAATCCCGCGTGTTCCACTAGCCAGCCTGCGGCCAACTTCACGCCGCCGGGTGCCGGATACCGCGGCACCGGGCCGTCGACGGCGGCGGCAATGCGGTCGAACTCGGCCTCGCTGACTACGGGGTTGGTGAAGAAGGAGCCAACGCTCCACGTGTCGTGGTCGGACTCGTCGAGCACCATTCCCTTGCCAGCACGCAGGTTCAAGACGGCGTCGCGGACCCTCGTCGCCTCGACGCGCGAACCCGCTTCGGCGCCAAGCGCTTTCGCCAATTCCCCGTAGCGCAAGGGCGCGCTGAGTCCGTCGGCGGCCAGCGCGAACTCCACCTCGAGTACGACGGCGTCCGCAGAGTTCTTCAAAACGCTGGTGCGGTAGCCGAAATCCAAGTCGGCTGGCGCCACCCAGCGATCGTCTCCCGTCCGGCGGTCGAGGAGTCGCACCCGCTTGATGGTGTCGGCGACCTCCGCGCCGTAGGCACCGACGTTTTGCACGGGCGTCGCGCCCGCGGAGCCGGGAATGCCCGAAAGGCACTCCAGGCCGCCAAGGTCGTGTGCCAGCGAGGTCACGACCACGTCATCCCACAGTGCGCCAGCCTCTGCGCGTACGACGTCGCCGTCGACGGTGATCTCCGTATTGACCAGATGCACGACCGTGAGGTCGACGATGTCGTCGGCAATCACCACGTTCGAGCCGCCCGCCAGGACGAGGTGGGGTTCTTCCAGGCGCAGCGCACGCACCACGTCGACGACCTTTTGTGTCGTGTCACACGTGATCAGCCGAGCGGCGAGGGGCCCAATGCGCAGGGTGGTCAACGGCGCTAGCGGTACGTCGCGCGCCACTGCGGCGCCCGAGAAATGCGAACCGGCCACGGGCGGTAACGGTAGCCTGGGCGGCTATGCCTCGTTCCTTCGACATGGCTGCGACCTACGACGGCAGCGTCGAACAGGTCCACCGCGCGTTCAGCGATGACGACTACTGGCGTGCCCGGCTGGCCGATTCGGGTGCCGACGACGCGACGCTGGATTCCATCACCCGAGATGGCCACGGCGGCGTCGACGTGATCACGACGCAGACCCTCCGAGCCAACCGACTGCCCGCCGTCGTTGCCCAATTCCACCACGGGGACCTGAGTTTCGTGCGCGAAGAGAGCTGGAGCGCAGTGACCGACGGCCGCGCGACCGCAATCGTCAAGGGGTCCATCCCAGGCGCGCCTGCGACGCTGACCGGCACCGCGCTACTCGCTCCGAGCGACGGCGGAACGAAGCTCGAGTTCAAGGCGACGGTGGAGGTCAAGATCCCGCTCGTCGGCGGCAAGGTGGAGAACTTCATCGGCAGCCAGCTCGTCGAGCTGCTGGTTGCAGAGCAGCGCTTCACGACGGCGTGGATCGCCAAACACGGCTGACCCGATCACGCGAGTTCTTCCACGAACCACGAATCCCATTCGTGATTCCGCGGATTGAGCAGTGCCACCCCGCCGCCCACCAGGCGATCGCTACGATTCCTGCCATGGGCACGCAGGCGCGGCCCGTCGGCAGGCCGACGCGGGGTACCACGGGCTACAACCGCCTACGGCGCAGCGACCGTTGGCTGGTGCACGAACCCCGCGTGCGCTCGGCACTGCTCGCGGCCGCCGACCCGCTGGTCGTCGACCTCGGCTACGGCGCGCTCCCCGTCACGACCCTGGAATTGGCTGCGCGGCTGCGCTCGGTGCGACCGGACGTCCGGGTGGTCGGCCTGGAAATCGATCCCGACCGCGTGCGGTTGGCGCGCGCGTCGGCTGGCGATGCGACGGTCGAGTTCGCTCTCGGTGGGTTCGAATTGGCCGGTCTGCGACCAACATTGGTGCGCGCGTTCAACGTACTCCGGCAATACGACATCGAGTCGGTGCCCGACGCATGGGCGGAGATGAAGGCTCGGTTGGCACCCGGTGGGTTGATCGTCGATGGGACCTGTGACGAGCTCGGCAGGCGGTGCTGCTGGTTGCTGCTCGACGCCGACGGCCCGATCAGCCTGACGCTGGCATGCGATCCGTTCGCGATCGACCGCCCGTCGGATCTGGCCGAGCGACTCCCCAAGGCGCTGATCCACCACAACGTCGACGGTCAGCCGATTCACACGTTGCTCGCCGCTGCCGACCGCGCATGGGCGAGCGCAGCCGGGCACGGCGTGTTCGGACCGCGAGTGCGTTGGCGAGCGATGCTAGATGCGTTGCGCGACGGCGGATTTCCCGTACAGCCGACCCGCCGACGGCTGCGCGACGGAGTGCTCACGGTGCCATGGTCCGCCGTGGCCCCGAGTTGATGCCGCCGCGTAAGCTAGGCGGATGCGGATTGCCCTCGCGCAGGTCCTGACCAGCGCGGACCCCTCGTCCAACCTCGCCATCGTCGAGGACTACACCCGCCGGGCAGCAGACCAAGGCGCCCAGCTCGTGCTCTTCCCAGAGGCGACGATGTGCCGCTTCGGTGTGCCGTTAGCGCCAGTCGCGCAGCCGCTCGACGGCCCGTGGGCCTCGGGCGTGCGAGCCATCGCCGAGCGCGCGGGCATCGTCGTCGTCGCCGGAATGTTCTGCCCTGCCGACGACGGCCGGGTCACCAACACGCTGGTGGCGACGGGGCCCGGCGTCGACGCCCACTATCACAAGATCTACCTCTACGACGCGTTCGGATTCACCGAATCACTAACGGTTGCAAGGGGTTACGAGCCAAAGACAATCGAAGTCGACGGCGTCGTCGTGGGCTTGACGCTGTGCTACGACGTCCGCTTCCCCGAGCTCTACGTCGAGCTTGCTCACCGCGGCGCCCAGCTCATCACCGTCCACGCGTCGTGGGGATCCGGCCCGGGCAAGCTCGACCAGTGGGCTCTGCTCAACCGAGCACGTGCGATCGACACCAATAGCATCATCGCGGCCGTCGACCAGGGGCATCCGGACAAGGAGATCGCCGCCGTGGGTCCAACGGGAGTCGGCGGCAGCCTGGTGGCCTCACCGACCGGCGAGGTCTTGGCATCGGCGGGCGCCGACCCGCAGCTACTGGTCACCGACGTCGACTTGGCAACCGTTGACAAGGCGCGCGAGTCCATCGCGGTGCTGCGCAATCGCCAAGAATTCACCAAGCCGCTAGGGCAGAATCGCTGAAGTGAGCGATCCCTGGGCCGATACGGCCAACGCACAGCCGCACCTGCCGAGACCGCAGGCGCCACCGCCTCCGCGCCCGTCGCACGACGACTCGGCGCCGACGCAGTACGGCGCAGCCGCACAGGATTACGGTGCAGCGCCGACGCAGTATGGCGCGCCCGCGCAGCAGGGCTACGGCACACCCTCGTCACAGGGTTACGGCGCGCCACCGTCACAGGGCTATGGCGCACCCTCGTCGCAGGGCTACGGTCCGTCGGCGACGCCGCCCTCTACCCCGCCGCCGGCCAAGGGCAGCTGGTTCAAACGCCTTTTCCGCGACCCACTTTCGATAGTGCTGGTCATCGTCATCGTGTTGGCGGTGGCGCTTGCCGGATTGGTGGGCGTCGAACTCTATGCGCGGCACCTCGGCGAGCAGAAGGTCGCCGAAGCCGTTTCGTGCGTCGTGCAGGACGACACCACGGTGTCCTTCGGTGCGACCCCGTTCCTATGGCAGTACTTCACCGATCACTTCAGCGACATCACCGTCACCACCGGCGGCAATCAGATCCGCTCGCTCAAGGGCATGAAGGCTCAGATCCACATCGACGACATCAAGCTGGAGGACACGGCCGACTCGAAGGGCACCATCGGAGCTCTGGATGCGACGCTCACGTGGACGACTCAAGGCCTCAACGACACCATCAAGGACGAGATCCCTCTGGTCGGCGGCTTCATCGACGTCACCGCAAAACCAGACGACGGCACGTTCGAACTCGACGCCCCGCTTGGCGGAGCGGTCTCCGTCAAGCCCGAGGTCGTCGATGGCGAAATCAAGCTGGAGGTCACGGAGCTCAGCGGTCTGGGCCTCACCCTGCCGAAGGAGACCGTCCAGCCAGCACTCGACAAGGTCACCAAGGACCTGAGCGACAACTATCCCCTCGGCATCAAGGCTGACAGCATTCAGGTCACCAACGACGGCGTGGTGGCACACTTCTCCACCAAGAACGCCTCCATCCCGAAGGATGCCTCATCTGGTAGTTCCGACGGCTGCATGGGGACGATCTAGGAGTCGCCCTCGTCGAGACCGTCGAGTACCGCTCGCGTCGAGGAAAGTCCTAGGCGGGTGGCGCCCGCGTCCAGCACGGCGATGGCGTCTGCCGCAGTGCGGATACCGCCGCTAGCCTTCACCCCGATCTGTGGGCCGACGGTCGTCGCCATGATCTGCACGGCATGCACCGAGGCGCCACCGCTTGGATGAAAACCCGTCGAGGTCTTCACGAAGTTCGCGCCCGATTCGGCGGCAGCGCGGCACGCGGCGACGAGGGTCTGCTCGTCGGCGAACTCCAGCAACGCCGCCGACTCGACGATCACCTTGAGAATCACGTCGTCGGGCAGCGCTGAGCGCACGGACTCGACGTCGGCGGCGACCGAGTCGAACTGGCCGGCGATCGCAGCGCCGACGTCGATCACCATGTCTATCTCGTCGGCCCCCGCAGCGACGGCGAACACGGCCTCCTGAGCCTTGATGGCCGAAAAGTGCTTACCAGAAGGGAATCCCACGACGGCGGCGAGTGCGACGCCCGCCGACTGTGCAGCCCTCGCCGCTGGCACCATCGATGGGGAGACGCACACCGCGAACACGCCGAGGTCGACGGCTTCCTGCGCGATCAATCCGACGGCGGCTTCGGTGGCTTCGGGTTTGAGCAGCGTGTGATCGATGAGAGCGGCGACCGTGTCGCGTGTCCAGCGAACGGCCATCTAGAACGGTTCTTCGGTGCCGCCGGGGTTGCAGGCGGTCGCGATCATGGTCTGGTCGTCGACGACGGGGCGCCATGGCTCGAGGTTCCAGCTGGTCTTGCCCGGCTGCGCGATTTCCGCGTACGCCCAGTGGCACATGAACTGGGCGCGCATTCCCGGAAGATCGGCGTCCGGCGAGAGCACGAGGACTTCGGACCACGCTTCTGCACCCTGAGTGCTGCCTGCGTGGCTGGCTGCCGCGCGGCCTGCAGGCGTCGGGTAGACCCGCAGGCTGGACAGGTCACCCCAGTGCTCCCAGACGGCGTGATCGACGTACGGCGGGCTTGGATCGGTGTCGGCGGCGGCCGTCGCGGACCAAGAGCCCACGACGAATAAGGCGAGCGCCGCGATCGTCGCGGCGAGCAGGCGCGTCACTGCTATCGCGACTTCCCTTGGACCTCAAGGATCTTCGGCCGAACGTCCACCAGATAGACGCCGGCGGCACAGACGGCGACGGCGGATCCGACGGGTGCGCCCAATAGGTAGGGCAGCGACAGCACCGCGGTGCCGCCGATGATGGCCAGCCAGATCGGCTTGGTCATCTTGCCCGCCGCGGTATAGGCGTCGGCTCGTTGTAGGGCGGCATGCACGAAGGCGTAGGCGGACAGCAGCAAGGCGCCCACCTGAACGGCAAGGAGGACGTAACCCACCAGGTACTGAGGATCCACGTCCTCAAGCCTATGCGGGTTACGTCCTCCCGGTCGAATGAACTACTTCTGGGTGACCTTCTTGGCAGGCGCCTTCTTGGCAGGAGCCTTCTTGGCCGGAGCCTTGGCGGGAGCCTTCGCGGCGGCCTTCTTGACCGGCGCTGCGGTCTTCTCAGCCTTCTTGGGCAGCTCGACGCCGACCAGCTTGGCGGCACGCTCGCCGACCGCGCGGGTCTGCGTCGCAACCGTGCCGAGCGCATCCTGCGTCAGCTCGACCGCCTGGTCGGTGACGCTCTCGACGCGGTTCGCCGCCTCTTCGATCGCCGGCTGACTGCGCAGGCGCTCCAGTGCGGCCTCGCCACGCTCGACGAGCTTGTTGTAGGTCGTGGTGGCAGCCTCGGCGTAGCCCTCGGCGGCCTTGCGCAGCTCGTCGCTGTTCAGGCGGCCACGGATCTCGTCGACCTGGCTGGGCAGCTCCTCCTGGAGCTTGGTCAGGTTGGTGCGGACCTCGCCGACGCGCGTGTTGGCATCGGTGCGGGCCTCTTCGGCGCGCTCACGCAGCGTGGCGACGATCTCGTTGACGGTGGCGAGCGCCAGATCGGCGGCGCCTACGGCGGCGAGCAACGGGGCCTTCAGGTCTTCGATGGTCGGCTGATTCTTCTCGGCCATGTCTCTTTCCTTTCGTGTAACTACTTCGGCAGATCTTGTTTTTCACGTGGTTGGTTGGAAGTCAGTCTTCAGTGGCTGGCTCCTCGTCTGTCACTTCGTTCTGCTGACAGAACGACGTGTAGATGTCGAGCAGCACCTGCTTCTGCCGCTCGGTGATCGCCATGTCCGTGACGATGGCGTCGCGAACAGCATTCGCCTCGCTCGGCTCCAGAATTCCGGCCCTGACGTACAGCACTTCGGCGGACACCCGAAGCGCCTTGGCGATCTGGTTGAGCACCTCGGCAGAGGGCTTGCGCAATCCCCGCTCGATCTGGCTGAGGTAGGGATTGCTTACGCCGGCCTTCTCGGCCAGCTGCCGCACCGAAACCTGAGCCAACTCACGCTGGCTTCGGATGAAGCTCCCGATGTCCTGAGCAGCGTTGGTGACGACAGCGGCAAGATCTCCCTCTTGCGGCATGCTTCACCCCCTTTGCGTCGGGTATCCGATATGCGAACAACACAACCGTACGACGGGGTGCTAACTTTTGCAAGCACTAGTTAGCGCAGGTCAGAACAGTAGTTGGGCTATTGAATAGATCGCCAGACCGGCAAGCGAGCCGACCACCGTGCCATTGATGCGGATGAACTGCAGGTCACGGCCCACGTACAACTCGATGCGACTGCTGGCCATGTCGACGTCCCATCGCTCGATGGTGTCGGTGATGATCGTTGTGATTTCCACCCCATATTGGGAGACGACGTGCTGGGCGGCTCGCACTATCCAGTTGTCCACCTTGTCGCGGAGTTCGACGTCGTCGCGCAGAGACTCTCCGATGCGCACGACGGAGTCGGCCACTCTGCTCCGAAGAGCCGACGACGGGTCGTCGACGGACTCGAGAATGATGCGTTTCGCCGCGGTCCACGCCGTCTCGGCGGCCTTGGCCACCTCGTCGCGGGCCATGATCTCGTCCTTGACCTTCTCCGCGCGAGCGATCGTCGCCTCGTCGTTCTGAAGGTCGTCGGCGAACTCGAAGAGGAACCTGGTGGCCGATCGGCGCAGTTCGTGGTCCGGGTTGCGCCGCACCTTGTCGGTGAAGTCCACCAGCTCGCGATGAATCCGCTCGCCGATGAGGTGGTCCACCCACCGCGGCGACCACGTCGGCGAATCCCTCTCGATGACCCGCTCGATGATCTCGTCGGCGTTGAGCGACCACTGGAAGGCGCGGTCTGCCAGAAGCTGGATGAGCGCCTCCTGACGACGTTCCTCCAGTAGCGACGTCAGCACCCGGCCGACCGGCGGCCCCCACTTCGGCTCGGCGATGCGCTTGACGATCATTCGATCGAGGACCTGCTGAATGTCCTCGTCACGCAACATCTCGACAAGGACCCGCAGCACCGTCGACGCCTCGGCTGCCACCCGCTGGGCATGCTCCGCGTCCGACAGCCACTTGCCCATCCGCCCTGCGATCTCCGCGTCGCGGACCTTGGTCTCGATGACCTCGGGTGATAGGAAGTTCTCCCGGAAGAACGTCCCGAGTCCCTCGCCGACCTGATCCTTCTTGTTCTTGATGATCGCGGTGTGCGGGATCGGGAGGCCCATCGGATGCTTGAACAGCGCGGTGACCGCGAACCAGTCGGCGAGTGCGCCGACCATGCCTGCCTCCGCCGCCGCCCTGACGTAACCCACCCACGCCCCTGCGCCGTGGGACTGCGCCCACGTGCAGACCAGGAAGATCACCGTGGCGCCGAGGAGGAAGCTGGTTGCCACGATCTTCATCCGCCGCAAACCGCGGCGACGTTCCGCGTCGCCTGCGCTGTCCCCGGCCACGAACGTGTTGGCGAGGCTCGCAAGGGAGTCCGATGTCGTTCTGTGCGCCACGGCTCCATCATCCGCTATCACTGCGGCAGCATGCCCTTCCCGACAGTCGGCGAAGCGAAATCAGCCGTATCATCAAAGCGAACTAAGGATTGGGATTGGCTCGACAAGTGACCGACAAGTGACACGGCAGACCACTGACGGTGCGGTGAAGACCGACGGCCGCAAGCGACGCTGGCACCAGCACAAGGTCGATCGCCGTGGAGAGCTCGTCGACGGCACCCTAGAGGCGATTCGCCATCGCGGTAGCAACGTCAGCATGGACGAGATTGCCGCCGAGATCGGCGTGTCCAAGACCGTGTTGTACCGATACTTCGTCGACAAGAACGACCTCACGACGGCCGTGATGATGCGGTTCGCGCAGACGACGCTCATCCCCAACATGGCTGCGGCACTCTCGTCGAACCTCGATGGCTTCGCCCTGACCCGCGAGATCATCCGGGTCTACGTCGACACCGTCGCCGCCGAGCCAGAGATCTATCCGTTCGTCATGGCGAACAGCTCGGCGAGCAAGAGCAAGGCCGTCGCCGACTCGGAACAGATCATCGCGCGGATGCTCGGGGTCATGCTTCGTCGGCGGATGGCGAGCGTCGGCATGGACACCAGTGGCGCGCAACCGTGGGCGTTCATGATCGTCGGCGGTGTCCAGTTGGCCACACACTCCTGGATGTCCAATCCGCGGATGAGTGCCGACGACCTGATCGACTACCTGACGATGCTGTCGTGGAGCGCCCTTCGCGGCATCGTCGAGGTGGGCGGATCGCTGGAGAAGTTCAACGCGATGACGCACCCGTCGCCGGAATTACCTCCGCAGCTGCTTCACTGAGCGGATGACCGAGTCATCCGACCTGCCCGAACTGTGGACGCACGAGCCGCACCGCCACCTCGCGTTCAAGCAAGGCGATTCCGTCGCCGAGATCAAGACGAACGCGACACCGGGATTCAAGGGCTCCAAGAGCGATGCACAGGACCTTCAGGCCGAGCGCAACGAGCGGTTCGCCGAACTACAGGAGATGCTCTACGCCGCCAGCCGCGCGGGCGACAATCGGAAAATCCTGCTCGTGTTGCAGGGCATGGACACCGCGGGCAAGGGCGGGATCGTCAAACACGTTGTCGGATCGGGCAATCCACAGGGCATCAAGTACGCCAGCTTCGGCAAGCCGACGGAGGAAGAGCTGGCTCACGACTTCCTGTGGCGCATCGAGAAGCAGCTTCCGACGGCTGGCCACATCGGGGTGTTCGACCGTTCGCACTACGAGGACGTGCTGATCGTCCGCGTGCACGACCTCGTCCCACCGGACGTGTGGGGTAAGCGCTATGAGCTCATCAACGACTTCGAGAAGCGGTTGGTGAGTGACGGCACGACGATCATCAAGGTTGCCATGTTCGTGTCGCTCGACGAGCAGAAGAAGCGGCTGTCCGAACGCCTCGACCGGCCTGACAAGTACTGGAAGTACAACCCCGCCGACATCGACGAGCGGCTGCTGTGGCCTAGGTACCAGGAGGCCTATCAAGCGATGCTGGAGCGCACGTCGACGGAATACGCACCGTGGCACGTCATCCCGTGCGACCGAAAGTGGTACAGCCGCCTGGCCGTCATCGAATTGCTGATCGAGGCGCTCGAAGGACTCGACTTATCTTGGCCACCAGCTGATTTCGACGTCGAGGCCGAGAAGAAGCGGCTGGCGTCGACCTAGCTCTCGCCTCCCCGCCGCGAGACTGCAACATATGACGGATCTCGCGGGAGGGCTCATCATATGTTGCAGTCTCGCGGAACCGTTTCGAGGTTCATTACGCCTAAACCTCTGTGGGGGGATTGATCGTCGGCTCGGAAGCCATGGCATCGGGACTGGTTACTCGACAGGATCTGCGCACGCGCTACGTGAGACTGCACTACAACGTGTACGCACCGAAGGGTCGAACATTGACCGCCGCGGATCGGGCCGTTGCAGCCTGGCTTTGGTCGCGACGTCACGCAGTCCTCGTTGGACCTTCAGCTGCCGCGATGCTCGGCACACGATGGTTACCCGACGATGCGCCGGCCGAATTGGCCAACGCCGGCGCCCACGCGCCGCGGGGGATCGTCATCCGCGGCGACGCCTTGGCCGACGACGAACTCCGCATGGCTCGCGGGATGCACTGTACGACGGCGGCACGGACGGGCTACGACATGGCCCGACGAATCCCCAACGACGAGGGCATCATTCGACTCGATGCGCTGTTGAACGCAACCCGCTGTCCGATCGCGGACATAGAGGCCATCGCCGCCCGCTACCCAGGCGCTAGAGGCATGCGGCAGCTGCGACGGACCCTCGACCTAGTCGACGCTGGCGCGGAGTCTCCACAGGAAACGCGCCTGCGCCTACTGCTCGTCCGATCCATCACGCCGCGACCCGTGACGCAGATTCCTGTCGCGGATCATCGCGGAGTCGTCCGTCGTCGCATCGACATGGGCTATCCGCAGTGGATGGTGGGCGTCGAGTATGACGGCGAGCAACACTTCGACAATCCCGGCGACTACGCCAAGGATATCGTCAGGCTCGAGTTCCTGGCCGAACGCGGGTGGACGATCGTGCGGGTCAGCGCGCGACAGCTTCGGTACGAACGACCGCGGATCGTCGCTAGGGTCAAGCGGGCACTCGACGCCGCGGGCGCTAGACGCTCGTAGCTTCTAGCCCGCTGAGAATCTCGACGAGACTACGCATTTCGTTCATCGAGCACCGCAGCAATGAGGTCGATGTCGAACTCGCAGGGCGGAGCGCAGGCCTGACGCGGTTTACCCGCCCTTCACCAACGTGAACTGACCCACGTTGGTGATGCCGCGACGGAAGAAGTCCGCGCATCCGGTGAGGTAGTGCATGTAGCGGTCGTAGACCTCAACGGACGTGATTGCGATCGCCTGGTCTCGGTTGGCCGCCAGGTTGGCCGCCCACATGTCGAGCGTGCGGGCGTAGTGAGGCTGCAGCAGATGAATGCGCTCCAGCGCAAACCCGGAGCCCGCCGCAAGCTCCTCGATGTCCTCGACGGCAGGCAGTTGTCCACCGGGAAAGATCTCTGTGCCAATGAACCGCATGAACTTCAGGTCACTGATGGTCAGCTTGATTCCGTTGTCGCGGAAGAACTTCTGCGTGTGTGCCAAGATCGTGTGCAAGAGCATCCGCCCATCGTCGGGCAGGATGTCGTACGCCTTGGCGAAGAATGCCGGATAGCGCTCGGCCTTGAAGGCCTCGAACGCGCCGATGGAAACGATCCGGTCGACGGGCTCGTCGAACTCCTCCCAGCCTTGCAACCGCACCTCGGCGGTTCGTTCACTGGGGATGTTCGCCAACAGCCGCCGGCTGTACTCGGACTGGTTGCGGCTCAACGTTATTCCGATGACGTTGACGTCGAAGCGCTCGATGGCCCTTCGCAGTGCTCCACCCCATCCGCACCCCACGTCGAGCAGGGTCATGCCTGGCCGAAGATCCAGCTTGCCGAGCGCGAGGTCGAACTTGGCGATCTGCGCCTCGTCGAGCGTCATGTCGTCGCGCTCGAAGTACGAACAGGTGTAGCCCATCGTGGGCCCGAGGAACAGTGCGAAGAAGTCGTCGGACAGGTCGTAGATCGATTGTGATTCCTCGTAGAACGGCTCGAGGTCGGATGCTACGTGTGACATACGGCGGCCCTTTCCCTTCGTCGTCGTAGCCGTTCGACTCGAAGACGACGGTTGGTATGGGCTCACGGACCGCAGCCAACCACCGACTACGCGCTGAATCGGCGTTAACTTAACTTCGGTATTTAGGGTAACTAACGCCGAGGGCAAACATCATCCGCCCCGCGGGAGGGCCGTGCTGCAAATCAGGTGTGAATTGCTAGTACTCGTAGAAGCCCTTGCCGGACTTCTTGCCGAGTTGACCGGCCTCGACCATCCGCTGCAGCAGCGGCGGCGGCGCATAGTGCGCGTCCTTCAGCTCGTCGAACATGGCATCGGCGATCAGCTTCATCGTGTCCAACCCGATCAGATCGCTCAGCCGCAGCGGACCCATCGGATGCGATAGCCCGGCGACGATCGCGGTGTCGACGTCCTCGACGGACGCGACCCCGGATTCGACCATCCGAATCGCAGAGAGCAGATAGGGCACGAGAAGCGCGTTGACGATGAAGCCGGAGCGGTCGCCGCAGCGCACCACCTTCTTGCCGAGCGTCGCACTGGCGAACTGCTCCACCCGCGCGGCGGCCTCGTCGGTGGTCACGAGCGTGCTGATCAATTCGACGAGCGGAAGCACCGGCACCGGATTGAAGAAGTGCAGTCCCAGCACGCGACCCGGATTCTTGGTCGCCGCAGCAATTTTCATGATGGGAATGCTCGACGTGTTCGACGCAAGCACGGCGTCGGGATCGGTGATGATCTCATCGAGTTGCGCGAAGACCTTGGCCTTGACGGCCTCGTTCTCGACGATCGCCTCGATCACCAGATCGCGATCGGCAAGGTCCTTCAGGTCGGTGGTCGACGTCAGCTTGGCAATTGCCGCATCGCGGTCGGCCTCGGCCAGCTTGCCCTTGCTGACGGCGCGCTCCAACGACGTCGTGATGCGGTCCACGCCTGCGGCGGCAAGTTCGTCGGTGGGCTCGTAGATCCTCACGTCGGCTCCGGCCTTCAACGACACCTCGGCGATGCCCGCGCCCATCTGTCCTGCGCCGACGACGCCCACCCGCTCAATATTCTTCACGCTCAAGGTTTTACTCCATCGCAGATACGCGTCAGGCCCCGCCCAGGGTTCGGGCGGGGCCTGCGCTTCAAGCCGTTGGGCCTCGTGAGCCTACTGAGCCTGGTCTCTCGAGCTCAGCAGCTCAGTGGAACTGGCCCTCTTCGGTCGAGCCTGCGAGCGCGGTGGTCGACGACGTCGGGTCGACCGTGGTCGCGATGCGGTCGAAGTAGCCTGCGCCAACCTCGCGCTGGTGCTTGGTGGCGGTGTAACCGCGCTCCTCTGCGGCGAACTCGCGCTCCTGCAGCTCGACGTAGGCGCTCATCTGGTTGCGGGCGTAGCCGTGAGCCAGATCGAACATCGAGTAGTTGAGGGCGTGGAAGCCCGCGAGCGTGATGAACTGGAACTTGAAGCCCATCGCGCCGAGCTCCTTCTGGAACTTCGCGATGGTGTCGTCGTCGAGGTGCTGCTTCCAGTTGAACGACGGCGAGCAGTTGTACGCCAGCATCTGGTCGGGGAACTCACTCTTGACGCCCTCCGCGAACTTCTTCGCGAGCGCCAGGTCCGGCGTGCCGGTCTCCATCCAGATGAGGTCCGAGTACGGCGCGTAGGCCTTGGCCCGCGCGATGCAGGGCTCTAGCCCGTTCTTGATCCGGTAGAAGCCCTCGTTGGTGCGCTCACCGGTGATGAACGGACGGTCACGCTCGTCGACGTCGGAGGTGATCAGCGTGGCTGCCTCGGCGTCGGTGCGGGCGATGACGACGGTCGGCACGTCGGCGACGTCGGCGGCGAGACGCGCCGAGGTCAGGGTGCGAATGTGCTGCTGCGTCGGGATCAGCACCTTGCCACCGAGGTGGCCACACTTCTTCTCCGACGCCAGCTGGTCCTCCCAGTGCGAACCGGCGACACCTGCGGCGATCATGGCCTTCTGCAGCTCGTAGACGTTCAGCGCGCCGCCGAAGCCTGCTTCGCCGTCGGCGACGATGGGGGCCAGCCAGTTCTCGATGGAGCGGTCGCCCTCGACCTTGGCGATCTGGTCGGCGCGCAGCAGCGCATTGTTGATTCGACGGACCACCTGCGGCACCGAGTTGGCCGGGTAGAGGCTCTGGTCGGGGTAGGTGTGGCCGGAGAGATTCGCGTCGCCGGCGACCTGCCAGCCCGACAGGTAGATCGCCTTGAGGCCCGCGCGGACCTGCTGCACGGCCTGGTTACCGGTCAGCGCGCCGAGGGCGTTGACGAAGTCCATGTCGTGCAGTTGCTCCCACAGCACCTCGGCGCCGCGGCGGGCCAGCGTGCTCTCCTCGACGACATGGCCCTGCAGCGCGACGACGTCCTTGGGCGAGTAGTTACGGGTGATGCCCTTCCATCGAGGGTTGTGGTCCCAATCGTGCTGGATCTGTTCGGGGCTCTTGGGCGTGCCAACTGTGGACATCATTGCTCCTTTGGTTGCTGTCGCTGTGAGCCGCGGGCAGGTTGCTTGTTAATCGAGCCGTAGCTTCACGTTTTGTGCTAACACGACGATGCCACGCGTTATATGCGCAGGTCCACCCGTTTCGATTGCCAATTTTCGCCAACGCCGTTGGCTAACTTGCAAAGATTGCGAAGACGCAGGGTAGCTTGACCGGTTCAGAAGTTACCGCCAAGTAACGCGTTTGCGCAGGTCAGTACGCTCGTACTGTTAAACCGAAACGCTCAGAGCGAGAAGATGCTGGCGACGGCTTTCGTCTCGTCGCCGACCGCATATGTGAGCGTTGTAACAGTCCGGTCGGTGAGCTCTTCGCCGAACTTGTCCGTCGAGCCCGCCGGATACACGTGGCGGATGATCTCCAGCTGGTCGCCCAGCGCCACGGGAAGATCGTGCTCGATGGTCACGCGCAGCGGCCCAGCCGTCAGTTCGGGCTGGGTGTAGAGATAGTCCTCGACGACCGACCAGTAGACCGAGTTGTTCATGTGGTCGAAGATGTCGATGTCGCTGACCCGAACGGGATACGCGCGGATGTCCTCGGCGTCCTCGCGGCTTCCGGGCTTCAGGTACGCCTTCCACCGCAGCCGGTCCACGTCGGTGGTGCGTTGCAGACCCTCTAGGAAGTCGTCGGAGATTCGAGCGGGGCCCTGTGTCTCGCGGTTGATGTTGATCCAGAACGCCTCAGATTCAATGAGGCCTCGATTCCGCAAGCCGTCAATGCGCACCCTCATCTCGCACCACCGGTTCGACGTGCCGGAGCACCAACGTCGCAGCCGCAACATCTCCTTGAACTCGACGGGCCTGATCATGTCGATCATCGTGCGACGGACTATCCACAGAGGATGCGTCTCCTCGAAGCCCATCTCACGCAACTGATCGGATCCGACGTCTTGGATGTGTCGGGTGGCGGCGTCGAACTTCAGCCGCCCTTCGCGATCGATGTCGGCAACGCGGAGTGGCCACTGCGTATCGAACACGTCGGGGTGCGGATCGGGCACGGGCATCATGACTTTGCCCAATCCAAATACCTGACCACTGCTCACGGTTCGAGATACTGCCACATCCCATCCGCGTGCCAAGAATGCGAAGGTCACCTTCGCAGCCTCGTTATGCTTGCTGACGTGGCCAAGACCTTCGTCGGATCGCGGGTTCGACAGCTCCGCGGCGAACGTGGTTTCAGCCAGGCCGCGCTGGCGCAGATGCTCGACATCTCGCCTAGCTACCTCAACCAGATCGAACACGACGTCCGACCGCTGACCGTCGCGGTCCTTCTTCGCATCACCGAGGTGTTCGGTGTCGACGCCACCTTCTTCGCCAGCCATGACGACACCCGGCTGGTCGCGGAATTGCGTGAGGTGACGATGGATGGCGACATCGGCATCGACGTCGACGTCGCGGAGATCGCCGACATCGTCAACGCACATCCCACCCTCGCGCAAGCGATGGTCAACCTTCACCGTCGCTATCGCCTGACCACCACGCAGTTGGCGGCCGTGACCGAGGATAGGTTCTCCGACGGCAGTGGTGCAGGCTCGGGGTCGGGCTCCATCTCGATGCCACACGAGGAGGTGCGGGACTACTTCTACCAACGGCAGAACTACTTGCACGAGCTCGACACCGCGGCCGAGGACCTCACCGTCTCGATGCGGATGCAACGCGCCAATCTGTCGCACGAACTCTCCGACCGCCTGACCAGGGTCCATGGCGTGCACATCGTCACGCGAATCGACCTCGGCGAAGGCGTATTACACCGCTTCGACCCCGTGACGAGGACGCTGGAGATCAGCGGTCATCTGTCGTCTGGCCAGCTCGTCTTCAAGCTGGCTACCGAACTGGCCTACCTCGAGTTCGGCGATCTGATCGACCAGCTGGTGACAGAGGGCACGTTCACTAGCGACGAGTCCCGCACACTGGCCCGCCTCGGCCTGGCGAACTACTTCGCCGCGGCGGCGATACTCCCCTACCGCCAGTTCCACGAGGTCGCCGAGAAGTTCCGCTATGACGTCGAGCGGCTGTCGGCCTACTACTCGGTGAGCTACGAGACGATCTGCCATCGCCTCTCCACGCTGCAGCGGCCGTCGATGCGGGGCGTTCCGTTCTCCTTCGTGCGCGTCGATCGCGCAGGCAACATGTCAAAGCGCCAGTCCGCTACGGGTTTCCACTTCTCGTCCAGCGGTGGCACCTGCCCGCTGTGGAACGTCTACGAGACGTTCGCCAACCCCGGCAGGATTGGCGTCCAGATCGCCCAGATGCCCGATGGGCGCCACTACATGTGGGTGGCGAGAACCGTGGAACGACGAGCGGCGCGCTACGGCCAGCCGGGAAAGACGTTCGCGATTGGACTCGGCTGCGAGCTTCGGCACGCGCACCGGCTCATCTACTCCGAGGGGCTCGATCTGTCCGGTGAGGTCGCCACGCCGATCGGAGCGGGATGCCGGGTGTGCGAACGCGACAACTGTCCGCAGCGGGCCTTCCCCGCGCTCGGTCGTGCGCTGGACCTCGACGAGCATCGCAGCACGGTGTCGCCATATCTGGTGAAGAAGTCCTAGCTCGAGCGGTCTTAGGCTTGAAGCCATGACACTCGAGGTCGACCCCACCGAACTTCGCGCGCTCGGTGGGCAGTTCGATGCTCTCGGCAACGACCTTCAGGCGGCGGTCGCCCCGATCACGCCGGGCCCGGACAGCCAGCCGAGTGCGGCAGCGGTCACGGAAGTGGCTGCGAGCGTCGACCATCTCACGCGGGTCGCCGGTTTCCGCCTCGGTGGATACGGCCACGACTTTGCGCGCGCGGCCACCGCGTACGAAGTAACGGATGCGACGACGGCGCGAAGCATCTCACAGACGATGAGGCCCGGCCGGTAGCGACGGGATGGTCGACACACCGACGCGGTCGCAGATCGAGGCCTGGACCACCGCGCACCTCGAACGGGCCGCCGACGTGTGGACCAACCGCGCCCAGCAGTTCCAGCAGAACTTCGACAAGGCGCAGAGCGCACTCAACGGAATCAAGTGGACGGGCGCTGCCGCAGATCAGGCTCGCGACCGGCTCTTCCGAGACCTCGTCGACATGCGGCGCGCAGAAGACCAGCTGCGCAAAGCCGCGCACATCGCACGAATCGGGGCCGTCGCGATCGCAGCTGCCCGGCAGGCGGCCCTCGCCGCGATCCGCGCGGCGGAGTTCCAGCTGTTCAACGTCAGCGACGATCTCCGCGTAACCGATAGACTTCCGCCTATTCCCGGTCCGTTTCACTGGCTCCGTGAACTCACCGCAAGGGTGCTGGAGGCGCAGATCCGGGCTCGTGCGCTCGCGTTGGCCTCGGCCGACGAAAAGGTGGCGAGCTTGCTCAAGCCGATCTCGGAGTCGTTGCGCGACTTCAGGTTCGACAGCGAAGGCCCTACGCCGGATCCCGCAGGCTCTGGCGGACCGACCATCACGGGGCCGGCGGGACCGCTCAAGTACGAGCAGGACGTCTACGACTTGCAGGTCGGGTTCGCAGACGGCAAGGGCCCCACCTTCGGTGGCGATCCGCAGACGCATAAGGCCGATTGGTCCCCCGTCGGCGACGAGGTGCCCCGAGATCCTGACAGCGAAAAGGCAAGGGATCCCAATGATCCCGATCACCACACCCGACCCATCCCCACGGGCACCGCGATCGGCCCCAACGGCGAGCGTTTCGCGTTCTTCAGCTATCCCGACGACCGGAAGCCGGCACCGGATGGCGTGAACCCGTACTCGACACCTGGAAAGGCTTGGGATTTCAGCGATCCCAACAATCCAAAACTGCTCGGCGACTTGACCTATCCGGCGCCGGATGGTTCGCGCCAGCCGATCTATCAGGCCAGCGGAGCCTACGACAAGACCACCGGGAAGATGCTGATCGTTGGCAATACCACGGACAAGGACGGCAAGATCCAACGCGTCCTGTTCGAGTCCGATCCCGTCAAGCCAGGCGACCTGCCGGGGCAGTGGATGCAATCACTGCATTCGTCTGGCTTCATCGAGGGCCTGCCCGGGGCGCGAGAGAATCAACTAGTGGCCTTGGAGGGCGGCGGCTTCGCGCTCGTCGGTTCTGACAACTACGACCCGAACAATCCGTCAGCACGACCGGCAGTCAGCGCGATCACCGCGTCGTCGGCCGAGGGGTTGAAGACGGCGGTGCCGACGACGCTGCTCGGGCCTACGCCCACCGACAACACCCACGGCTTCGCCGCGCCATATGGCCCTTCCGTCATCGGCACCACCTTCGATCCCGTCACGGGGAAGGAGACGATCGATCTGCGGGTGAGCACCTGGGACGGCATCAATCAGCGCCAACCCGATCCCAACAACCCTCACTATCCATACGACCCTAAGACGTTTACGACGACGTTCACCATTCAGCACTGAGGAAAGTATTCATGACCGAAGCATTAGAGGCCGGAGCTAGGCGTCCCGCAAGGGTCCGTGGGTCGGCTGCGATCGTCGCCGCAGCAGCCGTGGTCGCTTGTGGACACACGGAGCCAGGTACCGCCGTCGCCGAGCCTGCGCCCCATGTGTTTCCGAACCTCGACGAGTTCGTGGCGGACCAGTCCAACGCCTTCTACAGGCCGCTTCGTGGGGGACCGTCCTACGTCTTCTATAGCCCTGGAGGCATCGTATGCAGCATCACGCTTGGCAGCATGGGGTGCTCCGGCAGGTTCTCCGACCAGCCCTACGGACTCGATTCCACGTCCTGCTCCTTCGCGCAGCCAGTGGACCAAGCGAGTGCCAATGCGCCTCATACGTATGAGATCTCACCGTTGCCGACATGCCCTTCAGGCCCCACTTCACCGGATCAGATTCTGCCTGCGGGAAGGAAGTTCGCCGTCGTCTCATCGCCGGGTACATCGTTCACCTGCGCGGTCGGACCCGCCGAACGGGTCGCCTGCATCGACCAGATCCACAACCACGGCTTCGTCATCGAACCCCCAGGTGCCTGGACCTTCTGATGGCCCCGCGCAAAGCGACTGGATGTATGGCCCTCATCGCCATTGCGCTCGTCGGCTGCGCACGCCAAGCTACGGGTCCCGCGCACGCTGCACCAGACCACCCTGTTCACTTGCGCCGCAATACAAGACGACGCCGTCACCTGCATCGACCACGATCACCACGGCTTCGTCCTACAACCCACCCACAGCTGGACCTTCTGAATTCTCGCGAGGCAATTCGAAGGAGCACCGCGTCCGCGCAATACCAACCGTTGCAGGGTGACCCCGAGAAGGGTGCTCATCGTTGGCAACACGACCAACAAGGACGGCAAGATCGAACGTGTGCTGTTCGAGTCCGATCCGATCAAGCCGGGAGATCCACCCAACCAGTGGATGCAGTCGCTGCACGCGTCGGGCACCATTCAAGGGCTTCCGGGAGCGCGGGAGAACCAGCTAGTGGCGCTGGACGGCGGCGGCTTCGCGCTTGTCGGATCCGACAACGTCGACCGCAACGATCCCTCCAGGCATGCGGTAACCGCCGTCACTGCTCCGTCGGCGGCCGGCTTGACGACCGCTGTTCGGACCACCATCGTCGCAGGTGCCCCCACTGAGGGAAATCACGGTACAACTGCGCCATACGGTCCCTCCGTCATCGGCACCACCTACGATCCCGTCAGCGGACGAGAAGTGGTCGACACCAGGGTCAGCACCTGGGATGGGGTGAATTCTCCAAACGCTCGACACCCTTACGACCCGCGGACGTATACGACATCGTTCACCGTGCAGCACTGATGATTGCCGCACTCCCGAGGAAAGCCCGAAAAATGCGCCAGCAACGTCACATTTCGCACCTTTTTGAACGGAATTTGCGGAGGGCTCTGCTAGTCACGGCAGCCGTCGTGATGGCCCTGACAGCGTGTGCTCGAATGGAGACTGGCACCGCACGCTCGCAACCTCCCCGTGTCTTTCCCAATCTCGACGGGTTCACCGCTGTCGACGGCGACGATTACAAACGGTTCGAACACTCCGGCAATACCGTCTACTTCCAAGCGCCGAACGGTATTAGGTGCTCGCTGAGCGGTTATTTGTTGATGACGTGCAGCGGCGTCGATTTCACCATCCCAGAAGTCAATTCGGGCGATACGTCATCCGGCTGCACCGGCGTAGAGCCGACCGTCACTCCATCCCGCGAGAGCGGCAACACCTACCGCTTCTTCCATCGCACGGATCCTTGTTTGACATCCGATGCCGACGCGTTCAAGCCACTGCCCGCCAAGAGCAAGGTCTCGCTCAGCATCGGCGGCACTCCCGAATTCACCTGCGGCGTCGATACCGATCTCGTCGCCTGCATCAGTCCTGCCGAGGATCACGGCTTCGTGCTGAGTCCGCAAGAAAGCTGGGTGTTCTAGCTGTCATGAGGCAATTCGTAAGGACACTGCGCCCGGCGACCATCGTGCTGGTCGTGGCCATCATCACCGTCGCGCTCGTCGGCTGCGCACGCCAAGCTACGGGTCCCGCGCACGCTGAGCCGCAGGCCCACGCGTTTCCCGACTTGAGCAAGTTCACGGCCGTGCAGGCGGACACCTACTACGTACCGTTGCACGGCGGTCCGACCTATCGGTTCGTCACGCAGGCCGCGATCCGGTGTGAAATCAACCTTGCCGGACCGTGGTGTGCAGGCCGATTCTCCGCGGACCCGGCAGGCCCCAACGACGTCTGCTCGACGGTTGGACCACCGAACTCGGGTGGCGGCGCGGCCTACACGATCCAGCGTGACGACGACGAGTGCGGACCGTCGATACACGACGATCACGTGCTCGACCCCGAGAAGAAGCTCGTCGCCGATTGGGGCCCGCAGGTCGGTGTGTTCACGTGCGCGGTCGGCCCGAGGACTCGGGTGGCCTGCACCGACAAGGACCACAACCACGGATTCGTGATCGAGTCGACTGGCACCTGGACGTTCTAGCCCGGCCCCTGCTCGTGACAGACTCGGACGGGTGAGTGCTTCAGATGCCCCCGCCCGAATCCCACCAGGCACCTTCCGTGAGCTGGGACCGGTCAATTGGGTGATCGCGAAGGCGGGGGCCCGAGTGATTCGCGCACCGCGGTTCAGCCTGTTCGACGTGTTGGGTCAGCACCGCCTGCTGTTCCTGTTGTGGGCGCCGTACTCGGCGTTCCTGCTCGGTTTCGGCAAGCTGTCGCGCAAGGACGCAGAGGTCGTCATCCTGCGAGTCGCCCATCTGCGTAACAACGAATACGAGCTTCAGCAACACCGCAGGCTCGCCCGAACGCGAGGGCTCGACGCAGAAACTCAGGCGAGGATCTTCGAAGGTCCCGACGCCGAAGGGCTCACCGATCGGCAGCGAGTGCTGATCGCCGCGACCGATGAATTCGTGATGACCCGATCCATGTCCCCGAAGACCTGGACGGCGTTCTCTAGTCACTACAACCGTCGGCAGATCATTGAATTCTGCTTGCTGGCAGCACAATACGACGGATTGGCGGCGACGATCGCTACCCTTCAGGTGCCGCTGGACTTCCCGGACTAGTCACGTCATCGGCACACCGACCATAGTTCGTGCGCAGCTGATAGTTGCTGCGCGGCTTCGGCAGAGTTCGTCGCGAAGAATGCCTCCTGCAGGCAATCCCCTACGGCCCACTCCCTGACTGATTCGAGAACCGCTGTCGCGGAGGCAGTTTCGAACGGGTCGCGCCGGGTGAACACCGCATCGACGAGGTCTGCGACGTGCCTTGCCGCCGCCTCCCCGCCCGCCGCCACCAGTTCCGATAACGCCGGTTTCAGCGGCAGCTCACACCAGTCGAGAAAGTCCACGGCCGACGGGCAGTCGGAGAAGTAACCGAGGTCGGCTGGATAGCTGCTTGGCAACTCGGCCCATACCGCTTGGGCGAGTTGCCGGATGGCACCGCGTTCGGCAGCTGGCCAGCCCACCATCCGTTGCTTCAGCTCATCCGGTCGAAAGTCGAATACCGCTGCGGGCGTGCGCAGTAGCAGTTCGGCGAGCCTCGGGACGTAGAAGCGCAGCGCGTCGTCGTCGAGCGACATCACGTGGACGCCGCCGAGGTGCGAGAAGGACAGTGAGCGCAATCCAATCGCGTCGAATTCGTCGGCGGTCAGGCCGGGCGCGCACTGATCGCAGATCGACGGTCGCGGGGCCGGGTAGCCCGCGAAGGCGTCGTAAACCCGATCAATGCTCTGCTGCAGGGTTTCGGTGACCGCCACCGATTAGAGGTAGGTCACGCCGAGGACGACGACCGACAACAACACCGGAGCGGCGGGCAGGCACCAGAGGAATGCCGCCTTCGCGGTCGCCCTCGCGCGATAGAACGCCCCGCCCAAGACTCCGCCGACCACTGCCAGCGCCGCCGACGCAGCGGCGATGATCAGCACCCAAAGGCCGACCGTCGTCGACAGCAGCGCGAGGGAGACCGCGACCAGCCATACGACGTGACCGAGGATCAACCCGCCGAGACCAGCGACGACGGTCGACTTCGAGAGAGGGTGGGTTTCCAAGATGAACGGTCTCTTTAGAAGTTGATCATGTGGCCGGCCAAGCCGTGGAAGCACTCCTGCAGAGCCTCGGACAGCGTGGGATGGGTGTGCACGTTTCGCGCCAACTCGTTGACGGTCAGATCCCACTTCTGCGCCAACGTGAGCTCGGGCAGTAGCTCGGACACGTCGTGCCCGATGAGGTGGCCGCCGAGCAGTTCACCGTAACTGGCGTCGGCGATCAGCTTGACGAAGCCACCGGGCTCGCCGAGTCCGTGTGCCTTGCCGTTGGCCGTGAATGGGAACTTCGCGACCTTGACGTCGTAACCCTCTTCGCGGGCCTGCTCCTCGGTGAGCCCAAAGCTGGCCACCTGCGGCTGGCAGAACGTCGCGCGCGGCATCATCCGGTAGTCACCGAGCGCCAAAGTCTCTGCGCCCGCTATGGTTTCGGCCGCGACGACGCCCATGGCCTCGGCAACGTGGGCTAGCTGCAGCTTGCCCGTGACGTCGCCGATGGCATAGATGTGGGGCACGTTGGTGTGCATGTAGTCGTCGATGCCGATGGCCTTGCGATCGGTGAGTTCGACGCCCGCCTTGTCCAGCCCGAAGCCCTCGACGTTGGGCGCAAAGCCGATGGCCTGCAGCACCTTGTCGGCCTTGATCTCCTCGGACTTGCCATCCTTGCTAACGGTGACGGTGACTTGTGAGCCATCGTCATTGATGGATTCGACCTTCGTGCCCGTGAGGATCTTCACGCCCAGCTTCTTGTACTGCTTCTCGATCTCCTTGGAGACCTCGGCATCCTCGTTCGGCAACGCGCGCGGGAGGAATTCGACGATCGTGACGTCAACGCCGTAGTTGCTCAGCACGTAGGCGAACTCCATGCCGATGGCGCCCGCGCCTGCGATGACGATCGACCCCGGCAGGTCTCGCGAGAGGATCTGCTTCTCGTAGGTGACGACGTTCTCCGACAGCGACGTCCCTGGCACCAGCCGGGTGCTGCTGCCTGTGGCGATGATCGCGTTGTCGAACTCGACCGTCTCGGTGCCGCCGTCGTTGAGTTCGACCTCGATGGAGTTCGGTCCGGTGAACTTGCCGTAGCCGTTGATCTCGGTGATCTTGTTCTTCTTCATCAGGAAGTGCACGCCCGCGACGCGACCCTCGGCGACCTTGCGGCTGCGGTCGAATGCGACGCCGAAGTCGAACGTCGCCTCACCGTTGATGCCGAATTGCTTGGCTTCCTTGGTGAAGATGTGGGCCAACTCCGCATTGCGCAGAAGCGCCTTGGACGGGATGCAACCGACGTTGAGGCAGACGCCGCCCCAGTATTTCGGTTCGATGATGGCGGTGCTCAGCCCCAGCTGGGCAGCGCGAATTGCCGCGACGTATCCGCCAGGGCCTGCTCCGAGAACGACGACGTCATAGTGAGTCACGCAACCAGCGTAGTGGGGCGCGTCGCACAGCCGGTCTGTTGGTCGAACTGCGATCCGCGCAGGGCCAGCAGACGTCCGTCGACGTGGTTGCTCAGCCGCAGCGAGGGCAGCTAGTCAGTACTGCCAGTGTTTGCGGATCTAGGTCGCCCGCGCGGCTGGCATCGGGCAGGCGTCTGCAGCCTCGGCCACGACGTGGGTGCCGGCGTCGCGCGGCCGCTCACCGCGTTCGTATCCCGAACCCGTGATCGGCGGCTCGTCTGCGAGCAGTCGGTTCTCGTCGTCGGTATATGCGCGCCCGCGGCTGAGGAATCGAAAGCCCTCCGGGGCTTCGACACTGAAACCGCCGCCGCGACCAGGAACCAGATCGATCACCAATTGCGTGTGCTTCCACGCCTCGAACTGGCTGCCGGAGATCCACACCGGTACGCCGTCGCCCACGTCGAGGATCGATAGCAGGCGCCACCCACTCACCGCCAATGAAGTTCCCGTATCGCGACTCGAATGCCATCGCTGCGTCTGCAGATCCGGGGCGGGCGTAAACGGTCATCAGTTAGCTCCCTGTCTTCGTCGTCAGAGGTTCGGTCGAGGTGTAATACACATCACACTACCGCCGTGACCACAATGGCTTCCATGGCTTCTGACGAGCGCTCGCGCGAGGAAACGACAAGCACCGTCGAGCAGACCGACCCGTACCTCTGGCTCGAAGACGTCACCGGTGACGATGCACTCGACTGGGTGCGCAAGCACAACACGCCAACCCTCGACGAGCTAACCGGCGAGCGATTCGAGCAGATGCGGACCGAGGCGCTCGAAGTGCTCGATACCGACGCCCGCATCCCCTATGTCACGCGTCGTGGCGAGTTTCTCTACGACTTCTGGCGCGATGCGACGAATCCCCGCGGGCTGTGGCGGCGCACGACTCTGGAGAGTTACCGCACCGACGACATCGAATGGGACGTGCTGCTCGACGTGGACGCGCTCGCCACCGAAGACGGCGAGAACTGGGTGTGGTCGGGCCCGACGGTCCTCGTACCCGAGTACACGTTGGCGTTGATCAGCCTGTCGCGCGGCGGCGCCGATGCCACCGTCATTCGCGAATTCGACATGCGCACTCGCTCATTCGTCTCCCCCGAGGATGGTGGCTTCGAGCTTCCGGAGGCGAAGACCGACGTCGACTGGGAAGACGAGAACACCATTCTGGTCGGGACCGACTTCGGACCTGGCTCGCTCACCGAATCCGGCTACCCCAGAATCATCAAGCGCTGGCGCCGCGGCCAGCCACTCGCCGCCGCCGAGACCTTGTTCACCGGCGAAGTCACCGATGTGAGCGTTGGTGCAGGCGTCGACAGAACGCCCGGCTACGAGCGCACCTTCCTGTCCCGGTCGCTCGACTTCTTCAACCACGAGTTGTACGAGCTACGCGGGAAGGAGCTCATACGGGTCGACGTGCCCACCGACGCGAGTCCGTCCACCCATCGCGAGTGGCTACTGATCAAGCTGCGCACGGACTGGGAGGTTGGCGGCAAGGTCTACGTCGCGGGCTCGCTACTGGCCGCAAACTATAACGAATTCATCTCCGGCACAGTCGATCTGGCAATCGTCTTCGAACCGGACGAGCACACCTTCCTCAACCACTACACGTGGACCCGCGACCAGCTCGTCATGGTCACCCTCGTCGACGTCGCAAGCCGGGTCGAGATCGTCACGCCAGGAACATGGCACCGCGAACTCGTGCCAAACATCCCTGCGGCAACCAACACCGTCATCGCAGCCGCCGATCACCTCGGCGATGAGATCTTTCTGGACTCGAGTGGTTTCGACACCCCCTCGCGACTGTTGTGGGGTTCTGCAGGCGGTGAGCTGACGGAGATCAAGACTGCGCCAGCCTTCTTCGATGCCGACGACATCACCGTGGACCAGTACTTCGCGACGTCGGCAGACGGCACCGCAATCCCCTACTTCGTCGTCGGGCATCGAAGCGCGCAAGGTCCTGGACCGACGCTGCTCGGCGGCTACGGCGGCTTCGAGAACTCGTCGACACCTGGGTACGGCGGCGTCCTCGGCAGACTCTGGCTGGCACGTGGCGGAACTTATGCGCTGGCCAACATTCGGGGTGGCGGTGAATACGGCCCTCGTTGGCACACACAGGCGATGCGCGAGGGCAGGCACAAGGTGGCCGAGGACTTCGCCGCCGTGGCAGCCGATCTGGTTCGACGCGACATCACCACCGTCGATCGGCTTGGTGCCCAAGGGGGCAGCAATGGCGGTCTGCTGATGGGCATCATGCTCACCCAGTACCCAGAGTTGTTCGCTGCGTTGGTGTGCAGCGTGCCGCTGCTCGACATGCGGCGCTTCCACCTGCTCCTCGCAGGGGCGTCGTGGGTCGCAGAATACGGTGACCCCGACAACCCAGATGACTGGGCGTTCATCTCGAAATACTCTCCGTACCAGAATATCTCGGCCGATGCGGACTACCCGGCGTTGCTGATGACCACGTCCACGCGCGACGACAGGGTGCACCCTGGCCACGCCCGAAAGATGACGGCGGCGCTGGAAGCCGCGGGCCACAAGGTCCTGTACTACGAGAACATCGAGGGCGGTCACGGTGGCGCCGCCGACAACGCGCAGGCGGCGTTCAAGACGGCGCTGACGTACGAGTTCCTCCATCGCGTGCTCGTCGACCCCGAATGACCCTGTCGGGCAGAGGTGAATCTTCGCGCCACCGTCGACCGCTGACCGCCTAGCCCTGCTCGGTCATGCGCCGCACGGTTCGTTGGAATGCACCCGTCGTGAAGCAATTCGGCTCGGCGAACTCCTCCATGGTTATCGAGGATTCCCAGGTTGCGTCAGCGGCTTGGCGCAGAAGGGGTTTCGCCATCGCAAGCGCATGTGAGGGCAGGGCGGCGATTCGGTCGCACCACCGGTCGGCGGCGGTCCTCAACTGCTCCGGCGCGACGACTTCCTGGACCAGGCCCAGTTCGAGAGCGCGATACGCGTCCATCGGCTCCCCGCCCGCGAAGAAGGCGAACGCCCCCTGGTAGCCGAGCCGTCTCGTCAAGGCCCAGGAGGTGCCGACTTCTGGTAGCAGACCGAGCCTGCCGAACGCCGGGACGATCAGCGCGTCCTCCGACGCGAGCACGACGTCGCATGTCAATGCCCAGGCGAGGCCGACGCCAGCCGCAGGACCGTTGAGCGCGGCAATGAAGGCGGTGTCGCTTCGCGCGATTAGCCTTGCGATCCCACCGAATTCGTACCGTATCCAACGCCAGATGTCGGTCGAACCCTCGGCGTCCAACAGATGCTCCTCGGCCAACAGCATCATCTTCAGATCCCCACCCGCGCTGAATCCACGGCCGGCGCCCGTGAGGATGACGGTGCGAATGGCCGGGTCGGCGACGAGGTCGATGAGCGCCGCCTTCGTCTGCACGACGAGCGGTGCGCTGAGCACGTTCAGCCTCTCCGGCTCGTTGAACGTGACGACGGCCGAGTGCTCGCGCCGCACCACCTCCACGAAGTCGCTCGTCGCGGCGTTGCCCTGTCGCAGCAGTTCCTGGTAGACGCTCATCGGTCCTCCTCGTTGGGTGCGACGCTCAGCGATCGCCACGCCGCATCGGCGAGCAGCGAGGTCTCGCTGCGCAACGTGCCTTGCATTCCACGCGCGAGCCACAGTCGCGCAAGTTCCTGGCTCGGCCCGAGCCAGAGTGCGTAGACGACGTCCATGGACGCCGACCGGATCTCACCCGAGTCGACGTGGCGCCGCAGCCAGGCCTCGACGAAGGAGAAGAAGGCGTCGTTGAGTGGACGGAGTTCCACCCGTGCCGCACGTCTTACGTCCGCGCTGGCCACCGCAAACAGGAACTGCGCGCGGGCGGGATTCTGGCGGACCCACCGCAAGTGCATCCGCACCACGGCCTTCACCCCGCCCGATGCGTCGCGGGACCGTTCCAGCGTCGCGACGAACTCGCGCTGATAGTCCCCGAGCGCGTCGAGGTAGACGGCGGCGGCTATGCCCTCCTTGCTGCCGAACCGGTGATAGAGCGACCCGACGCTCGCTCCCGAGCGCCGACGCACTTCCTCGATCGACGCCGCTTCGACACCCGCTTCGAGGAAGAGCGCAAGAGCCGAGTCGAGAATCGCGCGGTGCCGCGCGTCGGAATGCGGTTCGGCGAGCATCGTCATTAGAATATTATTCTAGTCAAATCGCGCAGGCGCGAGGCACACTTCACTACATGCCGCCAGACTTCGAGACTCTGCTCTACAAGACCGAACCGCCCGTTGCGACCATCACGCTCAACCGGCCCGAGCAGCTGAACACCATCGTCCCGCCGATGCCCGACGAGATCGAGGCGGTGATCCGGCTCGCGGAAGGCGACCCGCGGATCAAGGTGATCGTGTTGCGCGGCGCCGGTCGCGCGTTCTGCGGCGGCTACGACTTCGGCGGTGGCTTCGGGCACTGGGCGGAATACATGAACACCGACGGGAAGTGGGACCCCGGCAAGGACTTCGCTGCGATCACCAACCGTGAGACGGGACCGCACCAGAAGTTCATGGCGATCTGGCGAGCCTCCAAACCGGTGATCGCCCAGGTACACGGGTGGTGCGTTGGCGGTGGCAGCGACTACGCGCTGTGTGCCGACATCGTGATCGCCAGCGAGGACGCCGTCATCGGCACCCCCTACAGCCGGATGTGGGGGTCTTATCTGACTGGCATGTGGCTGTACCGTCTTGGCTTGACGAAGGCGAAGTGGCACGCGCTGACCGGTGAACCGCTCACCGGTGTCGAGGCCGCAGACATCGAGTTGGTCAACGAGGCGGTGCCGTTTGAACGCCTGGAGACACGCGTGGCTGAGATCGCCGCGAAGCTGGCCCGAATCCCGTTGTCACAGTTGCAAGCTCAGAAGATGATCGTCAATCAGGCGTACGAGAACATGGGCCTGGCCTCGACGCAGACCCTCGGCGGCATTCTCGACGGGCTGATGCGGAACACGCCAGAGGCGCTGGCGTTCGTCGACACCGCCGCCACTGACGGGGTACGTGCGGCCGTAGAGCAACGCGACGGTCCATGGGGCGACTACAGCCAGGCACCTCCGGAGCGCAGACCCGACCCTTCGCATGTGATAGCGCCATAGACCTTGATTCCGCGTTCGCGTTAGTACTACATTCAGTAGTACTCGGAGCCGAGCTTGGAGTACGCCGATGATGATCGCAACCTACGTCGTTGCCATTTCCCTCGCCGCCGCCATGGCGATTGCGGCACTGGCCGACGTCCGGAAGTGGCCGCCCCCGATGAAGAGCGTGCGCAAGGGCATCGTCAAGGAGTCGACGTTGCCATTCCTCACGGCCGTCAAATCCGTTGGGGCCCTGGGAATCGTCGTCGGTCTGTTCGTCCACTGGGCCGGAATCGCGGCCGCCGTCGGATGCGTCGTGTACTTCGTCCTCGCGATCGGTGCGCATCTGCGAAAGCGCGACTGGGACGTGTTGCCGGCGACGGGCTATCTGGCGCTGTCCGTCGCCGCGCTGGTGTTGTTCAGTTCCACCCAACCTCAGCCCAATGCTCAGGAGGCGCTCAGAGAACGGTTGTTCTCATGTGCAATGATCGGCTGACCGACATCGACAGGAGGCTGAGGTGGCACAGCCGGTCCTGCATTCCTATGTCTTCGGGACCGAACTCCAGGTGCCGGCGCCGGAGCGGGTGTGGGCCGTGCTGGATCGGCACAAGGAGAGCCTCGTCGACCTCGGTGCGCACTACGTGTTCGCCTACGAGTCGACGGTCGAGGCCGGCCGGGTCCTGGTCCTCATCGGCCTTGCCACTGAGCAACCCTTGTTGAATCTGCTGCGCTCGCGATACTTGTTCGAATGGTTCGACGCGCTCGGCGTCGGTGACCTCCCTGCGGTGTTCGCCGGTGAGACCGTCGAGCGCTTCGACATCGGCGAGCAGCCCGCCTCCGATGACGAGATCGTCGTCGCGGCAGTGATGCCCGTAGACGACATCGAGGAATTCATGAGCCACGTCCGCGGCTCCCTCGTCGAGTTCGCCAGGTCCAGCATCCGCAGGACCGTGGTCTACCAGGCCTTCGACGGCGTCGGCGAGGTGATGTTCGTGCAACAGTTGGCTTCCGAGGAGAGTGCAAGGAGATGGACGGCGCGCTCCGACGTCACCGCGGACTGGTTGGCCGCCGCTGGCGTGGGGGCATACCCGCCGGTATTCGTCGGTCGATTCGCCTACGCCGCAAGGTTTTCGCAGCCAAGCGGACGCAGCCGCCGCTGATGTACGTGTGCCTCTGCGTCGGCGTAACGAACCACGCCGTTTCGGCCGCCGTCGCAGCGGGGGCCACGACGTGCAACCAGGTGGCAGAAGTCTGTGGCGCTGGAAGGGAATGCGGCAGATGCCGGCGCACCATCAGGGCGATCATCGACACGACCCAGGACCGACCGGACTGAACGTGAGCACGACACCACCATCCGCCTCACTCTGAGACTGCCACCCGACGATAGGGACGAATCAATGGATCTGGGCTTTACCGGCGCAACCGCCGTCGTCACCGGCGGCAGCAAGGGAATGGGGCTGGCAATCGCCGAGTGTCTCGGCGAAGAGGGAGCCTCGGTGGCCATCATGGCCCGCGATCAGATTGCGCTGGACGCGGCGGCCGAGAAGATCCGTGCGGCAGGAGCTCCAGAGGTCTTGGCGCTCAGCGTAGACATGAGTAGTTCGGAATCGATAACTGCGGCCTTCGAAGCCGTGGGAACGCGGTGGGGTCGCCTCAATGCCTTGGTGCACACCATCGGACCAAGCGCGGGCACGTTCGACGAACTCGACGACGACGATTGGCATTCGGCGTTCGACCTCGGCACGATGTCTGCGGTTCGAAGCATCAGAGCCTCCCTGCCCATGTTGCGCGCCGCCGAGTGGGCACGGATCGTCACCCTCTCCGCTCACTCGATCCAGCGTCAGAGCGCCCGCCTCGTCGCCTACACCGCAGCCAAGTCCGCCTTGTCGAGTGTGACGAAGAACCTCGCGAAGAGCCTGGGCTCCGAGGGGATCCTGGTCAACTGCGTCTGCCCTGGCACCATCGTCACCGCAAGCTTCACCGAGAACCTCAAGGAGATCCTCGCCGCCGACGGTCTGGACTCGTCGGATCCGTACGACGTCATGCGCTGGGTGGAGAACACCTTCGGCCACCCGTGCGACGTCGGCCGGGCAGGCCTGCCAGAGGAGATCGCTTCGATCACCACGTACCTGGCGTCGCGGCGCAACGGTTACGTGACGGGCGCGACGGTGAACGTCGACGGGGGCTCGGACTTCATCTGAGGCTCGCGTTCATGGGCTCGCAGGCATGTTCGTGAAGCCTCCGACGGGCATGTTGGTGTAGCCGGGCTACCGAGGCCATTCCTCGTCCCGCGGGCGAGGCAACACGCCCATGCGGTAAGGTGGAAACGGTCATTCTCGCTTGCGGAAATCGATGTGTCCGAAAATTGAAGCAATAGCCCGTCCTCGAAGGAGTGCCGCGTTGAGTGCAGACATCCTGATCGTTTCGCCGGACGACCACCTGGTGGAGCCGGCCGATCTGTGGACAAGCAGACTGCCCGAGCGCTATCGAGACATCGGCCCGCGGATCGTTCGTCACCGTGGGCGCATGGATCCCGCGGTGACCTCTGACGTCGCGTTCGTCGACGACGAGGACGGTCGTGACGCCGACGTCTGGCACTACGAGGATGCCGTCATCCCGATCCCGTTGATCAGCGCGGCAGCCGGCTACGAACTCGACGAGCTCACCACCGACCCGATCACCTACGACGAGATGCGGCCAGGGTGTTTCCGGCCAAAGGACCGGCTCGCGGACATGGACATCGCGGGCATCGAGGCGTCGGCCTGCTTCCCCAACACCCTGGTCCGATTCTGCGGCCAGCGCTTCCTGCATGCCAAGGACAAGGATCTCGCGTTGCTGTGCGTACAGGCCTACAACGACTTCCAGATCGACGAGTGGGGCGGCGACTCCAACGGAAGGTTGATACCACTTGGCATCATTCCGCTCTGGGACGTCGAACTCGCCGTCAAGGAAGTCGATCGGGTTGCGGCCAAGGGCATGCCCGCCGTCTGCTTCTCGGAGCTACCCGCGCGTCTCGACCTGCCCTCCATCCACAGCGGCTACTGGGACCCGTTCTTCGCCGCTTGCGAGCGGAACAACGTCGGCATCATGCTCCACATTGGCTCGAGTTCGTCGCTCACCAAGTCCTCTCCCGACTCGCCGCACATCGTCACCAGTGCGCTGATGGCCGTCAACTGCACCATCGCCCTGGTGGACTGGCTGTTCTCTGCCAAGCTGAGGCAATTCCCCAAGCTCAAGATCGCCTTCGCGGAGGCGCAGGCCGGCTGGATTCCCTACTACCTGCAACGGGTCGACGAGGTGTGGGAGGACCGACGCGCGTGGGGCGGCATCCATCCGCTGCTCACCGAACCGCCCAGCACCCAGGTGCCCGGCCGCATTTGGTTCTCCACGTTCGGCGACCCAGTTGCCTTCCGCATTCTCGACTTGGTCGGACCGGATCAACTCATGTTCGAGACGGACTATCCACACAACGACACGAACTGGCCGCATAGCACCGCTGTCGCCAACAAGGCGACAGAGGGGCTCGACGAGGAGACCAAGCGAAAGGTGTTGTCCACCAACGCGAAGACGTTCTTCGGTTTGGTGTAGCACGCTCTTCGAGCAAGACTCCTTAGCGGGTCGCGTCGCGGAATGCGTCGACGAAACCGGTGAGGAATTCGACCGCTGGGTCGTACTCCGCTGGCACGGTTAACGGCATGCGGAAGTCCGTCACGCCGGCCGCAGACAACCCTGCCACTGGCGCAAGCGTGGCCGCTACGTCGACACCGCCGCCATCCTTCTTGACCACCCGGGTCGACCCCTGAACCTGCAGTCCCGTCGGATCGCCACCCGCGTCGCGCACGGCGTCTGTCATCGCCACAATGGACGCCGGGAGGTCGGCCAGCGCAGCACCCCACGGAATCCACCCGCTGCCGAACCGCGCGAGCCTACGTGCGACCGCCTTGTTCACCGTGCCGCTAATCCAGAGCGGAATACCTCCGGGCTGAACCGGTTTGGGCATCTGGTGAATGCCGTCGAACGACAGTTCGGGGGCGTCGTAGCTCGCCCGCAGCTGGGTCCACAGCGTCTGACACACCTCGAGAGTGTGGTCGAGCAGTCTCCCCCGGTCCGCGAACGACAGGCCACACGCCTCATACTCCTCGCGCTGCCAGCCGACGCCCACTCCGAGGTCGACGCGGCCGCCCGAGATGTAGTCGAGGGTGGCGAGCTGTTTGGCGAGGACGGCCGGACGCCGCAGCGCGGCAAGCAATATCGACGTGCCCAGCCTGATTCGTGCGGTGGTTGCCGCAATTGCCGTTAGCACGATGATGGGCTCTAGCCAAGCTCCGTCGGGACCGGTCGGCTGCCTACCCCCCTTGGTACCGCCGACCGACGGGTCGCCGTACCCATCGAAGTTCTCGCCGAAGACGACGTGATCCGACACCGCAACGCGATCGACTCCCGCAGCGTCCATCGCGCGCGCCAGTCCGAGCGTCGCGGTCCAGTCGTGTTCCGGGCCGTCCGTGAAGACCGGCAGATACATCGACAGTTCGGGTCGAGTCACGGCGAAGCGCTCCAACGTCGGCCCCAGTGATTCACGGCCGCAACATCGGCCAGCGGCTTGCGCCGGACGTGCCGATGTCCGCCCCTTGGCCAGCCCACGGTGAGCAGCGTCGCCACCTTCCAGTCCTTGGGTATGCCTACTAAGCCGCGCAGTTCCGCGTCGCACGCATCTTGCCACAGGGTGATGGCCGCGCCGAGGCCTTGTGCACGTGCTGCCAGTAGGAAGTTCTGCACCGCAGGAAAGATGGAGCCGCCCTGCTGCAGTTCGGTGGTGCCGCGTTGGGGCTGAACGCAGAACAGTACGAGCTTAGGAGCGCCGCCACCAACGCGCATGTGTTCGGCCATGGTGCGCAGCGTGCGTGACTTTGGGTCATCCGCACCTTCGCCGACCTCTGGAAGGCGGTAGAAGTCCTTCATCACCTCCCATGTCTGCTGCGCAGCCGACGTGATCAGAGATCTGAGCTCAGGCGAGTCGAGAACCACGAACTTCCACGGTTGGCCGTTGCCACCCGACGGTGCCCACGACGCCGCCAGCAGGCAGCGCTCGAGCACGTCATCGGGAACCGGCTCGTCACGGTACCGTCGCACTGCCGTCGCCGACCGCATCACCGTCCACAGGTCATCCGAAACACTGTCCACTGCTTTCGAATTCACGGTTTTGCCATTCGAGGCAACGTTCCCGACCAGCCACCACAACACATCGCCGCGGTGAGCACCAGTAGATCGAGGCTCGACCATCGCCCCGATCGGGCCTGCCCCAACCCATCCCGACGCGACCTCGTATCGCTCGGTCGGCCGGGATGGGCGGTAATCGCCCACATGGCGCCGACACCGGCCTGTCCGAGACCGCAGAGGCTGACCCGTGGCCGGCGCTCGTTCGTCATCGTGGACCGCCGTCGACGATCCGATTCGCGGCACCCTTGCATTTCATGGTGGGGGGTCCGATCGCTAGTTTCGAGAACATATATTCTCTCTAAACGAGAACACTATTGTCCGCAATCGTCAAGGGAGAAACGTTGAGCGACTACGAGTTCCTGAAGTGGGAGACATACGACGACGGTCGGATCGTACGCATCTCGCTCAATCGGCCCGACCAGCGCAACGCGCAGAACCGCGGCATGCTGGTCGAGCTGGACGAGGCCTTCGGGGCGGCAGAAGCCGACGACGACGTGCGCGTCGTGATCCTTGCCGGTGAAGGCAAGATGTTCTCCTCAGGCCACGACATCGGCTCCAAACAGGCGATCAAGGAGTACACCCCCGGGCCGGACCAGCACCCCACCACGACGATCAACGGCGGCAGCCGGGATGGTGCCGAGAAGTGCATGCTCCAGGAATGGCATTACTTCTTTCAGAACACACTGCGGTGGCGCAACCTCCGCAAGATCACCATCGCCCAGGTGCACGGCGACGTTTTCTCGGCAGGCCTGATGCTGATGTGGGCATGCGATCTCATCGTCGGCAGTGACGACGTACGGTTCGCCGACGTCGTAGGCACGCGGTTGGGCATGTGCGGCATGGAGTACTTCGGGCACCCGTGGGAATTTGGACCTCGAAAGGCCAAGGAGCTCATGCTGACCGGAGATGCCATCGACATCCACGAAGCGCACCAGCTCGGTATGGTCAGCAAGGTGTTCAAGCGCGACGAGTTGGCCGACATGACCCTAGAGATGGCCCGACGCATCGCCGCCGTTCCCACGATGGCGGCACTGCTGATCAAGGAGTCGGTGAATCAGACCTTGGACAACATGGGCTTCTACAACTCGCTGCACGCATGCTTCACGTTGCATCAGCTGAACCACTCGCACTGGGCGCAAGTGCGAGAAGACAAGCGCGCCACAGCCGGACCCGAGAATGGAGTGCCAGATTGGCGCCATGCCCCGCCCGTCGAATTGGCGCTCAAGGACCAAGTCTGGGCGCAATCGTGATGGTGTCGTCGCCGTCGCCCATCTCTTCGATGAAACATGCTGTGCCGCAGCGCATGAAGATGGACATCCGAGGCCGCTCGTTCTCCGACCCCTTTTCGACCGTCGCCCTGAACCGACTCGACCGTCAGGACCCGAACGACGAGGGTGACGAGCGGCTCGGCACCGCTCCGTAACGCGCGTCGGCAACTCGGTCGAGCGCCGTGTTCGCCTCACCGTACACGAGTGCCCAGGCACGGACGCGTCGGTAATACAGCTGGATGTCGCCCTCCATACCGAAGCCATAACCGCCGTGGATGTGAAGGCTGCGCCGGGTGGCGTCACGTGCCGACTCGTAGGCGAACGCAAACGCCATCGCCGCCAGCTCGGTCACGCGGCCTGGGTCCTCGTCGAACGCACACGCCGCTTCGAGAGCCAACAGGCGCGCCCCGTCGGTGGCCGTTGCGCTGTCGGCCAGCGGGTGTGAAACCGCTTGGAAGAGGCCGATCGGTGAGCCGAACGCATGACGCTGTCGTGCGTACTCCACGCCAGCCGCGACCGCCATCGCACCCGCACCGGCCAGCCCCGCAGCGGTCAGCGTGAGCCACACGTCGAGTGCGCCGGAGTACACCTCACCGGCCAGATGACCACTCGCCAGCACCGTCCGATCCTGGCCGACTGCGATGTCCGCCAAGGGCATCGCGCCCAGGTTCTCCACCTGCCGAGGATGCGCGGCGATCGGTACGGCGAGCAATTCCTGGTCGACCAGCGCCACCACCACGTCCGTGACGGCACCGGCGGGAACCATCTCGAGTACGGAACCTCGGTATGACCGCGGCGCGAAGGTGATGAGCTTACGGCCTTCGAGTGCGTCGGCAAGGAGATCGGCGCCCGCTTCGCCACACGCAGCCAGCGCGCGTACGGCAACCTGCGCTTCGATCACGGGTGCCGAGGCCAATGCCCGGCCAGCCTGCTCTGCCGTTAGTACCAGATCGGCGACCGATGCGCCCCATCCCCCGACCTCCTCGGCCACGGCCATCTCGAGGACTCCCATGTCCCGAAGCGCCTTCCAGAGCTTCCGATCGAATCCCAGAGGTTCTGCCGCACGCACCAATTCCGACGTCGACTCACGCGCGTACAGGGCAGCGAACGAATCGACGAGCTGCTTTTGCTCGTCGGAGAGGGTGAGGTCCACGACGTACGTCCCATCACATGCGGATATGATTGTTCTCAGAAGCGAGATTAGCATTATCGACGGGTCACCTCCGCGACGCCTCCCCACCACAGATTGGGTTAAACGATGCACTTCAACCTCGACCCGGAAACGGCGGCGTACCGCGATGAGGTGGGTGAGCATCTGCACCAGGTGCTGACGCCGGACTTCGAGGAGCGCCTCTATCGAAGCGGCGTCGCCCATGACGACGGCTTCGCGCGCGGCCTCGTCGACAGAGGCTATTTCGCGCCCGACTGGCCCGACGAGCTCGGTGGTCAGAACCGAAGCGCCTGGGCTACACAGGTACTCAACGAGCAGATGATGCGCTTCGACGCGCCGGTCTACCTCTCCGAGACCACTCGCATGGTCGCCGCAATCATCCAAGAGATCGGCACACCCGCGATGCGGGAACGCATCCTCGCCGGAGCCATGAAGGGCGACATCACGATCGCGCTTGGATTCACCGAGCCGGAGTGCGGCTCCGACGTCGCCGCGGCGACAACCAAGGCGGTACGCGATGGCGAGTCGTGGGTCATCAACGGCTCGAAGATGTTCACGACGAACGGCCACATCGCCGACTACGTGTTCCTGCTCGCTCGCACCAATCCCGACAAGCCGAAGCACAAGGGGCTCACCATGTTCCTGGTGCCCTGCGAAACCACCGGCTTCGAGGCGCAGGCGGTGTGGACGCTCTCCGGCGAGCGAACCAACATCACGTTCTACGCTGACGTTCGCATCGGTGACGAGTGGCGAATCGGCGAAGTCGACGCCGGCTGGCAGGTGCTCGCGCTTTCGCTTCAGCACGAGCACGCCTCGGGATGGGGGCCGCACATCGCCCGTCTTCTGCACCACGCCGAACGGTGGGCGAACACTCCGTCGTCGGACGGTGCGCTCCCCGTGCACGATCCCGGCGTACGCAGGCGCATCGCCAGAGTGGCGATGGAGTCGGAGGTTGCGATGCTGATGCAACGCCGGTGTGTATGGATGTCCGAGCAGGGAGCGGTCCCGGTCGCCGAGGGCCCCATGTCCAAGCTATTCAGTACCGAGGCGCTCGAACGTGCCAGCCAGGACATCGTCGAATTGGTTGGACCTGCCGCTCTCCGTAGCTATTTCGAGCCGACGGCACCTGAGCATGGGCGGTTCGACCACACGATGCGGTTCTCACTCGGCACTACGATCTACGCGGGCACCAGCGAGATACAGCGCACGATCATCGCTCAGCGGGGCCTTGGACTACCCCGTTAGCTTCTTGCTTCTGGCTGATGTCGCGCGGGGGCGCGTTGCGGGCTTCGATCGAACCGCCTTGGGCTTGACTTCGTCCGGTGCCATGAGCGCCTGACGGCACCAGGCCCATAGCTGACTCTCCGTCAGCTCCGCGCCCCTGACACCGAGCTGGAAGACTCCGATCTGCGCCAGCGCAGTCAGCGTCGAGTTCAGCAGTGTAGTCAGCTGAGCCGGCGTGAGGTCCTTGCGGACTAGGCCTGCGCGCGAACACGCGGTGAGAATCTTGGTGAGCAGCTTCTGATGCGGTTCCCAAATCTTGGCGAAATCGTCGGGCCGCTCGATCTCCAAGCTCAAGTTGTAGATCGTCATGACGCGACCACCAACCTTTTCCGACGACTCTGCGCGCGAAAGGAAGCCGCGGCAGAAGGCTTCCAACTGCTCCATCGGGCCGTCGGCGGCCGCGACCTCCTGCCGGATGCCCTCGGTGAACTGACTCGTGACGTTCTCGTAGAGTGCTAGCAGCAACTCCTCCTTGCCTGCGAAGTGCTGATAGAACGCACGCAAGCTCAGGTTAGATCGGTCGATCAAGGTCTGAATGGTGAAGTCGGCGCGCCCCGACTCCTCGACGAGCTCCAATGCGGTCGCCAGGAAGCGTGAGCTCCGAGCGAGAGCGCGGGCTCTCGCCGAGCTGAGGCGCCGCTCGATCGTGCGCTGCTGCCACGATGTCGGCATGTCGGTGCCCGTCTCGACGAGCTCGAGCCCTTCTTCGATTACCTGATCGTTCTTGGCGGCCATGGCCGTTAGGATACGCGACCTCGGGGAGAATGCGCGATCTACCTACACGTGCATGTCGATTGTCGGGAACTGCAATCGCTTCTTCTCACCGGACTCGCCATCGGCGTTACAGGGCCTTCCAGTCGGGCTGGCGCTTCTCCAGGAAAGCACGGGGCCCCTCGATCGCGTCCTTGGTCAAGGCCACCTTCATTCGGTAGTTCTCCGCGAGCAGTTCAGCTTCATAGATGGGCAGCGTAAGGCCCTTGCGTACGGCCATCCGCGAACCCCGAACCGCAAGTGGCGCATTGGAGTTCACCACTTCTGCGATCTCCCACGCACGCGCCATCAGCGCATCGTGTTCGACGACCTCGGTGAAGACGCCGAGCTCATAGCAGCGTTGGGCGTCGAGTCTCTCGTGTCGGCCCATCAGGATGAGCCGCATGGCTACTGGCAGCGGGAGGATGCGTGCCAGTCGCACGCCCTCGCGTCCGGACGTAACTCCGATGCTGACGTGTGGGTCCATGAGCGTCGCGCGCTCCGAGGCGACGGTGATGTCGGCGGTGGTGACGAGGTCCATGCCTGCGCCACAGGCGATGCCGTTGACCGCACAGATGATCGGCTTGGTCATCTGAAGCCACGGCGGCGTCGCCTCCTGCGGCGCATCCCACTGCCGCAGCGAGCTGAGAATGGGCTCGCCCTGATTGTCGATGCCAGCGGCGTTGTCCATGTCATGGTCGGCGGCCTTGTTGACGTCGGCTCCGACACAGAGCGCGCGGCCCGCCCCGGTGATGATCACCGTCCAGATCTCTTGAGAGCGTTCGACTTCAGCGTAGACCTCGGCGAGTTCGGCGATCATCTCGTCATTGATTGCGTTGAGCACCTCGGGACGGTTCAACGTCACGCACGCGGTGTGACCCCTCACCTCCAGCTCGATGGTCTCGTACGCCGTCATCGTTACCCCTTCTTTCAAAGTCACTGTGGCGCTATCACGTTCACTCCGCACCGGCCGCGATCCGCGCCGCCGGGCGAACACCCAAGACCTCGTGGAAGCGTTCACAGTACCGGGGCCAGACGTCCGGATTGAGCAGGCGTGGCGGCATGCGGCCGTCGAAGATCGTCTGCCATTGGTTGGCGGTCGCGACGGCGATGTCCCGCGCGGCCTCCTTGGTGATGCCCGCGGTGTGTGGCGTCGCGACCACATTGTCGAGCTGCAGCAACGGGTTGTCCTGCCGAGGCGGCTCTTCGTGAAACACGTCGAGACCCGCTCCCGCGATGCCGCCGCCGACGAGCGAGTCGAGCAGGGCCGCCTCGTCGTGTACCGGCCCCCGCGCCGTGGTGATGAAGAACGCCGTCGACTTCATCGCCGCGAACTGCTCCCTGCCGATCAACCCTTTCGTCTCAGTGGTCAGAGGGCAGGTGACCTGCACGAAGTCCGAGCGAGAGACCAGCTCGTCAAGGCTCACGCGCCGCACGCCGCGGGTCTCGGCCGTCACCTCGTCGAGATATGGATCGAAGACGAGCACCTCCATGCCGAAGGGAGCACACAACTCGACGAGCCTTCCGCCGATCGCTCCGAGTCCGATCACGCCGAGCGTCTTACCGAGCAGCTGGCTTCCCCTCAGAACCAGCCGATCGCCGACCGGCCCACTCCGCAAGGCTCTATCCGCGAAGGTGATCTTCTTGGCGAGGTCGAGCATGAATCCCAACGCGTGTTCGGCAACCGCTTCGGCCCCTGGGCCGGAGTTGTTGCACACTGCGATGCCTGCGCGGGTGCACGCCTCGACGTCGATCACGTCGTAACCGGCACCCGCCGAGCACACCGCCAGCAGGCTCGGGCAACGCTCCACGAGCGCCCGTCCCGCCAACCACTGAGCGCCGTCGTTCGCCGACGCAACGTCCGTGCGAGTGGCCACTTGGTAGCCGTGCGCGGATTCCAGTGCCGCCCAGCCTTGTTCGTTGGGCGCATCCAGATCGAGCTTGACGACGTCGACGTCGGCCAACTCGAGGATGTCGCCAGCGACGGGGTCGGTCCACCGCTCGTACACCAACCGCGGACGCGGGCTGACGCTCATTTGTTCAGTTTGGGCTTCGCCTGGGCGGCCTTGAACATGTCCGCGAGCGTCGCATCGACGTTCTTGTAGTCGTTGCGCGAGATTGCGCCATCGCGACCTTCGACCACGTCGTAGCCCAGGCGGAGATCCTTGTTCTCCATGTGGAAGTATTCCCGTCCGATCGGTAGTCGCCGGTCCTTCCGCGGCACTTCCATCCACGCGCGCAGGAAACAACGAGCCTTCTTTGGATCGTTGCTGCTGACGAAGTCGGAGCGCGAGTGACACATCGCGAAGTTGTTGGCCACGGCGGCCTCTCCCGACTCCAGCCGGAACTCGACCTGTTGTTCGACGAGCACCGTCCGCAACAGCTCGATGGCCTCTTCCTGAACCGGCGTGAACTCGCGGCCGATGGTCTTCATCGCCGGCAGGATGCTGCTATAGGTGAAGTTGATGCATATGCGGCCATCTATCTGCGAGAACACGGGGACGTCGTACGGTGTCACGTCCGGCTGATCATCGGGCTGTTCGCTGCGTCGGTGATGCGGAAAGCCTTGGTAGAGAACGTCAAGCAGGTCAGGTCGTTCCGCAAGAATCCGGTTGTGCGCCGCAGGCCCGCTCGCGAACTGACTCTCGCCGCCCTGGAAAGCCGGGTACACGCAAAGCAACGCGAGGATGTCTGCGGCGTCGTTGTGCATCGCGAGTTCGGCCCTGGACTTGGTCCCACGCGCGGGCTGCTCGCCGTTGGGCAGGATTTCCTCCTGGACCCGCACCATGCGATGGCCAAACGAGTTGTTGGACACCAGGTAGCCAAGGTGCGTGCAAAACGCCCAGTAGATGCGCTCCAAATCCTCCACGGAGTGCTGTTCGACGGGAAAGCCGCGCACACACGCCAGACCCTTGCCGAACATCAGATCCCGATACAGCCGCGCCAGGTCGTCGTCGAGGTCGGGGTGACGCGCATCCTCTGGCGTGATCTCGTCGCGGTCCTTGTGCGCAGTCTTGGCGAGAATCGACTCCAGTGCCGCGACGTTCTTCGGCGACAGGTCGAAGGCGAAGTCTTCCTTGCTGGTGAAGTCGGCACCGGTCCACGCCATGGTGTCCGTTGTCGGTTCGGTGTAGATCGCGGTGGGCATCCGTCCTCCTGTTGTCGTGGTACGGCTTTCGGCAATCGGCACTAGTGGTCGGCAGACCCATCGAGCTCACGGAGCGCTGTGGCACGGGCAGTGGCAGCATCGGTCATCATGCCGATGTCCGTGCCTGCCGAGATGAAGCGCAGACCTAGGTCTACGAAGCGCCTCAGCAGGTCAACGGACTTGATCCCTGCCACTCCGAGCGCCACGCCGTGGTCACGACAAGCCGCTGCAACTGACTTTACCGCATTATGGAAATGTTCATTCTCATAGTCGCCGTGGATGCCCATCTCGGCGGTGAGATCGCTGGGCCCCAAGAGCAACACATCGATCCCCTCGACGGCCGCGATGGTCCCGGCAGCTACCACGGCTTCGGGCGTTTCGATCATCACCGCAACCACCGTTCGACTCTCGAGCACCGCGGTGAGTTCGGTCGCTGGCATGGGTATGTATCCGCTCACGGCGTTCGGTCCGGCTATGGACCGGTGCCCAACGGGAGGGAACCGCGCGGCGTCGACGAGCGCCCTCGCCTCCGACGCCGAGTTAACGTGCGGGACAATAATTCCCACCGCTCCGCTGTCGAGCACCCGAGCGATAACGCTGTGGTCCTGCGACGGTACCCGGACGAGCGGCGAGATACCGACACCAATTGCGCTAGCACACAGCATCGCGGCGGTCTCCAAGGACGTCGACGTATGTTCGAGGTCGACGTATATCGCGTCGTAGCCAGCCGCCGCGGCAATCGCAGGCACCTCGGGGGTTCGAGCGTTCATCAGCGCGAGACACAGCACCAAACCGTCGCCACGCAATGCCTGTCGCAAGGATGCTTGCACGAACACACGGTAACCGAATGAGAACGGGCGTTCCGTCGATTCGTAAACGACGTTATCGATGTGATTAACATGTGCTATGCCATCGGACCGCGTTGCCATCGTGGGAGCTGGTCTGTCCGAGTGCGGCCGGGTGCCCGACAAGACGGCGCTCGGCTTGATGGCACAGGCCTCGCGACGGGCGCTCGCCGACGCTGGGCTTACCAAGGACGACGTCGAGGGTTTCGGCGGCCACGGCACCCTTCTGCCGCCCATCGAGGTGAGTGAGTACCTCGGGCTTCGGCCGATCTGGGTGGACGCCACCAACGTCGGCGGGTCGTCGTGGGAGGTCATGGCACTGCACGCCGCCGCAGCGATCGCGTGCGGGGAGGTGGAGGTCGTTCTGCTCACCTACGGCTCGACCGCCCGCTCGGACGTCAAGCGGCGGGTCCGTGCCTCGGCCGCAGCGATGGGCACGGGCGGCGCCATGCAGTTCGAGGCTCCGTACGGTGCGACGCTCATTGCCAAGTACGCCATGGCGGCCCGGCGTCACATGATCGAATACGGCACGACCGTGGAGCAACTCGCCGAGGTCGCCGTCGCAGCTCACGAGTGGGCCGCCATGAACGACAACGCATTCGAACGCGAACGCATCAGCATCGCTGATGTCGCGGCCGCGCCGATGCTCGCCGATCCGTTCACCGCCAAGCACGTCTGCCTGCGGACCGATGGCGGCGGCGCCGTCGTGCTCGCCAGCGAGGCGGTCGCGGCGAACTGCGCGCGAGAACCGGTCTGGATTCTCGGCGCCGCGGATGCGACATCGCACGTCAGCATGAGCGAGTGGACTGACTTCACCACCTCGGCCGCCGCTCGATCCGGACCGCGTGCCTTCGCCGCCGCAGGTGTCAGCCCGTCCGACATCGACGTGTGTCAGCTCTATGACTCGTTCACTTCGACGGTCTTGCTGACGGTGGAGGACCTCGGCTTTTGCGAGAAGGGCGAAGGAGGCAAGTTCATCGAGTCCGGGGCGCTACGACCGGGTGGCGCGCTGCCGACGAACACCGATGGCGGAGGGCTCGCCTCCTGCCACCCAGGGATGCGAGGAATGTTCCTGATGGTCGAGGCGGTCCGACAATTGCGCGGCGAGTGCGGCGTCCGGCAGGTCGAGGATGCCCGGCTCGCGTGCGTGCACGCGATGGGCGGCTTCTTCAGTCATAGCGCGACGATGATCCTCGGGAGGCAGTGATGAGCCGCTTGCGCGAAGAACAGAGGACACCGATGAGGGCTTGCGCGAAGAACAGAGGACACCGATGAGCGCGCCGAACCGTCCGGTGACCGATAGCGACACCGAATCCTGGTGGCATGCCGTCTCAGAACACTCGCTGACTCTCAACCAGTGTTCGTCCTGCCGTCGAAGCTCTTTGTCCGTCAGGCCGTTCTGTCCGCACTGCTGGAGTGAGGACCTAACACCGACCCCTGCGAGTGGCCGCGCCACGCTCTACACCTGGACCGTGGTGCACCAGAATGCCGCGCCGTTCGACGCACTCCCGTACGTGGTAGCCATGGTCGATCTGGTGGAGGGACCGCGACTGATGACCGCGATCGAGAATTGCCCGCTCGACGCGTTGCGGTCTGGTCTGGAGTTGGCGCTCGACTTCCGACACGACGACGACGGCTTCGTCGTACCGATCTTCCGCCCGGTCACCTGACCGCCCGGTCGCTGCACACAACGAACAATCGAAGGACGCGAAGGGATACGAAATGAACAAAGACGACATGATCTTGATCAGCGTGGACGACCACATCGTCGAGCCGCCCGACATGTTTGCCAACCATCTGTCCAAGAAGTATCAGGACGAGGCGCCGCGGCTGGTGCACAACGCCGACGGTTCGGACACTTGGCAGTTCCGCGACATCGTCATCCCGAACGTTGCGCTCAACGCCGTCGCAGGCCGCCCGAAGGAGGAGTACGGCATCGAGCCGCAGGGGCTCGACGAGATCCGGCCCGGGTGCTACAAGGTCGACGAGCGCATCAAGGACATGAACGCGGGCGGCATCCTCGGCTCGATGTGCTTCCCGTCCTTCCCCGGTTTCGCCGGCCGTCTGTTCGCGACCGAGGATCACGATTTCTCGCTGGCGCTGGTGCAGGCCTACAACGACTGGCACGTCGAGGAGTGGTGCGGCGCCTATCCGGCTCGCTTCATTCCGATGACGCTGCCGGTGATCTGGGACCCGGTGGCCTGTGCGGCCGAGATCCGCCGCAACGCCAAGCGCGGCGTGCACTCGCTGACGTTCACCGAAAACCCCTCGGCCATGGGCTATCCCAGCTTCCACGACCTGGAGCACTGGAAGCCGATGTGGGAGGCGTTGGTCGACACCGACACCGTGCTGAACGTGCACATCGGGTCCTCGGGTCGGCTTGCCATCACCGCGCCGGATGCGCCGATGGACGTGATGATCACTCTGCAGCCGATGAACATCGTGCAGGCGGCGGCAGATCTGTTGTGGTCCAAGCCGATCAAGAAGTACAAGGATCTCAAGATCGCGTTGTCCGAGGGTGGCACCGGGTGGATCCCGTACTTCCTCGATCGCGCCGACCGCACCTACGAGATGCATTCGACGTGGACGGGTCAGGACTTCGGCAAGCAGAAGCCCTCGGACGTCTTCCGGGAGCACTTCTTGACCTGCTTCATCTCCGACCCGGTCGGGGTGGAACTGCGCGACCAGATCGGCATCGACAACATCTGCTGGGAGGCCGACTACCCGCACAGCGACTCGATGTGGCCCGATGCACCCGAAGCGCTCGACGAGGTGCTCAAGAAGTACGACGTCCCTGACGCGGACATCAACAAGATGACCTACGAGAACGCGATGCGCTGGTACAACTGGGATCCCTTCACCCACATCACCCGCGACCAGGCCACCGTCGGAGGTCTCCGCAGGGCCGCCGAAGGCCACGACGTCTCCATACAGGCGCTGTCGAAGCATGACCATGGCGCTGGCGGATCGTCGGACTGGCAGGCTCAGATGAGCAAGGCCACTGCCAATGTCAGCGGTCCCTCGACGAAATAGATTGGCTACGAGGCGATTCGTGCACGCATTCCCGCGGTCGCCGCGGGTTTACGTGCACGAATCGGGAGAACCCAGGGAGCCGATCAGGCGTTCCGCCAGCGCTCTCGACCGCCCTGACGAGCGGGCGTCCAAGGTGTTGCGCTCCACCTTGCCGTTGGCGTTCAGCGGCAGCGGCTGATCCCAGAACACCAATTCCTCCGGGAGCTTGTACTTGGGCAGACCCTCCGACAGCAGCGCGTCGGCAACATCTGCTAGAGAAAGCCGAACGTCGGCGTCGAGCACCATGGCCACCGCGAGCCGCTCCCCGGTCGTAGCGTCGGCCACCGAGTACGCGGCGCACTCCCGAACACCCGCGACCCGCGCCACGGCCTCCTCCACCTCAGTCGTGGGGATCTTCATGCCGTTGCGGATCACGATGTCCTTGATCCGCCCCACGATGCGCACTCGCCGGTGGACGACCTCGGCAACGTCACCCGTGCGGAACCAATCCCCGTCGAAGGCCTGCGAATCGTCATCGGCATCGGTGTAGCCGAGAAAGGTGTGTGGTCCGCGGATACAGCACTCGGTCGGTTCCGCCGCCGAGCCGACCCTCACCTCGACGTCCGCCAACGCGACCCCGTCGTCGGCATGGCGGACGTCTCGCGGCTCGGTCCGCAGGCCCGACGTGCTCACCGGCACCTCGGACGAGCCGTAGGCACGCATGACGATGATCCCGAAGTCGTCCTCGATGCGTTCGACGATGCGTCGGTCAAGAGCGGTGCCGCCCAGATATACCGCGCGCAACGGCACCTCGGCGTTCCGCGCCACGACCTCGTCGAGCAATCGGTCAAGCAACCGATCGGGACCTCCGTACCAAGTCGCGCCGGAGGACAGCAGGAGGTCACACGTCGCGGCAGGCTCCCATCTGTCCTCGAGGACTACCGGTACGGCGAGCACGGGTGCGATGAAGAGTGCTTGGACGACGCCGGTGACGGATGCGAGTGGGCTGATCAGGAAGATGCGATCTTCAGGCCCAAGACCGGCGGCCTCGATGTAGTTGGTGGACGCCTTCATCAGCGTGCTGAGCGAGTGGATCACGCCCTTGGGCTGCGACGTAGTACCAGAGGTGAAGAGCACGAACGAAGGTTGATCGGCGGGTCGTGCCGGAGCGATCGGAACCGTTGCAACACCGGCTCGCTCCAGATCGATCCAGCGCAGGGCCACCTCGTCGGCGGCATCCCAGCCAGGCGCTAGACCGTGTTCGGCGCCGGTTCGAGTCACGATGTCTGCGACCTGCTTCGGGCCAGCGCTGCGCGGCACCAGAAGAACCACCGACTCAACCCGGAGCGCGGCGTACACGGCGACGACGGAACCGACGTCGTTGCCGACGACGACCACCAGTCGCTTTTCGGCGCCGACGCCGGCCGCCGTCAAGGCACTTGCCGCCCGGTCGACGCGCTCGTCCAGTTCCGCGTAGGTCAGCGTGACATCGCGAGTCACCAGCGCCGCACGATCGGGAAACCGCGCCGCGGTGAACCGGACGACGTCCATCGGCTCGGCTGCCCAGAAGCCATCCGTGCGGTACCGCGACCTCAGACCGTCCGCCCGCCGTCGCGCATGGCAGAGCAGGTCGATAGGGCCACTCATCGATTCCTCCGATGCAAATGATGATTCTCTTCGGTGTAAATGTAACCTCTCACGAATGGAGGCAACCCAAAACTCTTCGCGCGAACACTCATCGATGACCTTCGACGGCCAGGTCGCCATCGTCACCGGCGCAGGGGGCGGACTCGGCCGGTGCCACGCCATCGAACTGGCCCGTCGCGGTGCCCGCGTAGTAGTCAATGACCTCGGCAGCGCGGTGGACGGCAGCGGCGCATCCACCTCGGCAGCACAGGCGGTGGTGGACGAGATCGTCGCCGCAGGCGGAACCGCGGTCGCCAACTGCGATTCGGTGGCCACCGAGGCGGGTGGTGCCGCGATCATCGCGGCCGCGATGGATGCATTTGGGCGGGTCGACGTCCTCATCAACAACGCGGGCATCCTGCGTGACGCCGCATTCAAGAACATGACCGCCGACCAGGTCGACGCCGTGATCGCCGTACACCTCACCGGCGCCTTCAACGTGACCCGTGCGGTCTGGCCCGTCATGCGCGAGCAGAACTACGGCCGGATCGTTCAAACAACTTCCGGTACGGGGCTTTTCGGCAACTTCGGGCAGACCAACTATGGCGCCGCCAAGATGGGTTTGGTCGGCATGATGCACGTGCTGTCCATCGAGGGCGCCCGCAACGGGATCGCCGTGAACGCGATCGCCCCGATCGCCCGGACCCGGATGACCGAGGACATCATGGGCGAAGCAGGCCTGGCCATGGACCCCGAACTCGTCACGCCGGTCGTCATCTACCTTTCTCACCGCAGCTGCGACCGGACCGCGCACATCTACTCGGTGGGGGCGGGAAAGGTATCGCGCGTCTTCATCGGTCAGACCGCTGGTATCGAGGACAAGGGGCTCACGGCCGAGTCCGTCGCGGCGGCGATCGACGCAATCGATGACACTTCGACCTTCACCATCCGTGGCGGACCCGCCAGCGGATGATCCCTCAGAAGCCTTGAAAACGAGGCTCTCGACGCTCGGCGAACGACTGCAGGCCCTCCTGGAGATCCGCGGTGTGAGAGACCACCTCCGCGGCCCACGCCTCCTGCTCGAATGCGCGGTCGCGGCCGGACTCCGACGACACCGACAGCAGCCGTTTGGTCAGCGCGAGCATCACCGTCGGCCCCGCGGCTAGTTGCACCGCCCAGGCATTGGCCGACGACTCGGTAGCCGATGGCTCGACGACCCGGTTGACGAGCCCCAACCGCTCGCACGTGGCAGCGTCCACCGCCTCTCCGAGCATGAGGAGTTCAGTCGCCTTGCGCAGCCCCACGATTCGTGTCAGCAGATGTATGGCACCTGAGTCGGGCAGTATGCCACGGCGAACGAACGCCTGAATCAGTCGAGCTTCGGTCGACATGACCACGAGGTCGCAGGCAAGCACGAGACTCGAACCGGCACCGATGGCCGCACCCTTCACCGCCGCGACGACGGGTTTGTCGCATTCCAGTACGGCCGCCACCAATCGCTGCCAGCCCTGCTGCAGCATCCGCGCGATGTCGCCAGGCCGTTTCTCGGAAGGCGGTGCCGTGCCCCCCTTCGACGGATCCAGTCCGGCGCCGGCACAGAAGTGCCGATCGCCCGCCGCAGTCAACAGCACGGCACGCACCTCCGGGTTGACGTGAGCCTGCCGAAAGGCATCGGTAAGTGCGTCACGAGCCAAGGGCGACAACGAATTACCAACATCGGCGCGGTCGATCACGATGCGTTGTACACCGTCCTCCCCGACGGTGACGACGATGCCGGATTCTTGTGCTGCCATGTCGCTAGTCCCCTTCGACCGCGCCTGCGTTAACGACGTTTCCGCTTTTCGGGTATCTTAATTTCCACCTTGGCTCCGCGAGGATGCGGGCCACCGGAACGAGGAGTGGAATGACCCAACCCTCTGCCACCTCTTCCGCCTCTGCTCCCTCTTCCAAGTCTGGCCAGATCACCGACGAGGGATTGGCCAGACTGCGTGCCACTGTCGGCGTCGCGGTGCCGCACACCCAGCCTCCGCATTACTTCCGTCCCAACGAGGACGCATTCCGTCACGTCGCGCAGAGCTACGGGGACCCCAACCCGCTGTGGTGCGATCCGGAGTACGCGGCGAAATCCGTCTGGGGCGAGTCGATAGCCCCGCCTGCGCTCGTCGGCGGCGACACGCTGATCGGCGAGGACGAGGTCACCGAGCTCTCCGATTCCGATCGCGAGCTGACGAAGGGCGATCCGCTGCGTGGGGTGCACGCCTTCTACGCCTCGTCGGCTCGGGAATGGTGGGCGCCGCTGCGCGCAGGCCACCGCGTGTTTCGGCGCAACGCGCTCGTTGCCGCGCTCGAAAAGAGCAGCGAGTTCGCCGAACGCGCCGTGCACGAGTGGACCGCCCAGGTGTTCAGGGACGACGAGGGCACCCTGCTCGGCGGGCAATACAGGAACATGATCCGAACCGAACGCAGCAAGGCGCGCGGCCGCAAGAAGTACGACGCCGTCGAACTGAAGACCTGGACACCGGAAGAGATCTCGGAGATCGACGAGCGGTACGCGCGCGAGAAAGCCCGCGGCGGCGAACCCCGCTGGTGGGAAGACGTCGCCGAGGGAGATGCGATCGGCCCGCTGACCAAGGGACCGCTCACGGTCACCGACATGGTGTGCTGGCACGTCGGCATGGGCACGGGGATGTACGGCGTGCGACCACTGCAGTTGGCCTGGCGCAACCGGCAGCGCATCCCCCGTTTCTACACGCCCAACGAGCACGGCGTACCCGATGTACAACAGCGCGTGCACTGGGAGCCCGATGCCGCTCGCAATGCAGGCAACCCAACCACCTTCGACTACGGCCGGATGCGCGAGACGTGGCTGATTCACCTCTGTACGGACTGGATGGGGGACGACGCCTGGCTGTGGACGCTGGACTGCGAGTTCCGCCTGTTCAACTACGTCGGTGACCTGCACACCATCTCCGGCACCGTCGTGCGTAAGTACCTGGCCGACGGCGACCGTCCCGCAGTCGATCTCGAACTAGAGGCGATCAGCCATCGTGGCCAGGTCACCGCACCTGGACGCGCAACGATCCTTCTGCCGAGCCGCGATCGGGGTCCCGTTCGACTGCCCGATCCACCCGGCGGTGCGACGAACCTCGCGGATCTGCTTTCGGCAGTGTCGGAACGGTTCACCGAACGCGCAGCGCCATGACCGAGTCCATGACGTACGAGAGCGTGCCCGGTCTTCGTGCCGAGCAGCGGGGTTCGGTGTTGACCCTGACGTTCGACCGTGCCGACCGGCGTAACGCCGTCAACGACGTAATGCTCGACGCAATGATCGGCCACGTTGCCGCCGCGGGAATCGATGAGTCGGTGCGGGTGATTCGCATCGACGGGGCAGGACCAGACTTCTGCGCTGGCGCCGATCTCATCGCCAACAACGCGCGCTCCGAACGCAAACCACGCGTTGGAAGCACCCAGCGCCGGCTGCCCAACAAGGCGAACCGGCTGATCCCCCTCATGCTCGAAACCCAGGTTCCCATCGTGGCGGTGGTACGCGGGTGGGCGACGGGCCTCGGTTTCCACATCGCCATGGCGTCCGACTTCTGCATCGCCGCCAGCGGCGCACGATTCTGGGAACCGTTCATGTCGCGGGGCTTCACCCCGGATAGCGGCGCCGCGTGGTTGCTTCCGAGACTCATCGGGCTGGTGCGCACCCGGCAGCTGCTGATGCTCGGCGAGGAACTGTCGGGAACCACCGCGGCCGAGTGGGGCATCATCCACGGCGCGCACGACGAAGACCAGTTGGATTCCGCGGCAGGCGAAGTAGTGAGCAGGTTGGCCGAAGCGCCGACCGTCGCGCTCGGCCTGACCAAGTGGCTGCTGCAAAGCGGCAACGGTCTAGACCTCGACCGTCACCTACAAAACGAGGCGCTTGCGCTCGAACTATCCAGCCGCAGTGAGGATTTCAAGGAAGGTTTGAGCGCCTTCCGCGAAAAGCGCAAAGCGGAGTTTCAGGGGCGTTAGCGACCATGACGCGACTTCCCATCACCGACACCACCAGCACCGACGACGCGGTGGCCGTCGTCTCTGCGTGGATTCAGTCAGAGGTGCCTGCGCAGTGGCGCGAGGCCGCCGCGGAGGGCGGAGGAGCCCTACGAGCGGTGCGTAGCCGCGAAGCCTACGAGAAGTGGTATCCCGTATTCGCCGCTACCGGCCTGGTGGTGCCGACGTGGCTCCCCGAGCACGGCGGGCTGGGCGTGAGCAGCGATACCGCGCGCGCGATCGACAACACGTTGGCTCCGCTTCGGTTGACACGGCTCAATCCGTTGGGGCTCAACAACGTCGCCGCGGCATTGTTCAGTCACGGCACCCAAGCCCAACGACTGCGCTTTCTGCCTCCGATCGTGCGGAACGACGAGAAGTGGTGCCAGCTGTTCAGCGAGCCGGGCGCTGGATCTGATCTGGCGTCGCTAGCGACTAGGGCCGTCCGCGACGGCGACGAATGGGTCGTGACGGGTCAGAAGGTCTGGACTACGTGGGCAGACGAGGCTGATTACGGAATCCTTTTGGCGCGTACTGAACCCGACGAGCCCAAGCACAAGGGCATCACCTACTTATTGCTCGACATGCACCAACCGGGCGTCGAGGTTCGCCCGCTGCGCCAGATCACGGGCGAGCGCGAGTTCAACGAGGTGTTCCTCGACGGCGCGCGAGTTCCCGATGCCCACCGAATAGGCGCGATCAACGACGGCTGGCGGGTAAGCGCGTCGACCCTTTCCAGTGAACGGCAGATGGTGTCGGGTTCCGGATCCGGCGGAATGGGCAGACTCGGCGGATCGAGCGCCGAACGGCTGATCGGCCTGGCCAAGGAGGTCGGACGCTGGGACGACCCCGTAGTCAAGCACAAGGTGATGCACGTCTGGGCGCAGGAGCAGGTGCGCGGCTGGACAAACGCTCGCGTGCGCGCCGCACTGTCGGCAGGCCAATCACCGGGTGCCGCGTCGTCGATCGGGAAGGTCCACCAAGCGACGCTCAACCAGCAGATCCAGGATCTGATGGTCGACCTCCTGGGCACCACCGCCCTCGCGTGGTCACCCACCGACGACGAGGACGCGCTTCCCCGCGAGGTACATGGCTGGATGCGTAGCCTCGCCAATGGCACCGAAGGCGGTACCACCGACATCAACAAGAACATCTTGGGCGAACGGGTGCTCGGCTTGCCGAAGGAGCCCGACCCGTGGAAGGGCAAGCCCTGGAAGGACGTTCCGCGCTCATGACCGACTACGAGCGACTCGTCGTGACGAAGTCGGACGGCGTCGGCTGGCTGATTCTCGATCGACCGGACGCGGGCAACGCCTTCGACGCGAAGATGCTCGACGAGCTAGAGTCCGCCTGGGCCGATCTCGAGGCCGATCCCGAGGTCCGGGTGATCGTCAACACCGCCAACGGCAAGTCATTCTGCACGGGTATGGACGTCAAGCAGGTGGCCCGCGACAAGGACGCCATGCGCAAGCACTCCCGCCGCACACGGGATGCCGAACTCAAGATTTCCTCGTGGCATTGCGGCGTGTGGAAGCCAGTGATCGCCGCCATCAACGGCGTATGCGCCGGCGGCGGGCTGCATCTCCTCGCTGACGCCGACATCGTCATCGCCGCGCGGTCGGCATCGCTCGTCGACCCTCACGTGTCGGTCGGACAGGCCGTCGCCTACGAAGCCATTACACTCGTGCGAAAGTCGCCGATGGAGACCATCGTACGAATGACGTTGAGCGGCAAGGGTGAACGGATTTCGGCGCTGCGCGCACATCAGCTCGGGATCGTCTCCGAAGTCGTACCCGACGACGAACTGCGCCACGCCGCCGGACGGCTCGCTTCGGCGATCGCAACGAACTCTCCTACCGCGATGCGCGCTACGAAGAAGGCCCTGTGGCGTTCCCTCGAACTCGGCCTATCCGCTGCCAAGCGCGAGGCAGCCGAAGAGATCTGGCAGTTGCGAAACCATCCCGATCACGCCGAGGGTGTCCGTGCTTGGCGGGAGAAGAGGCCTGCGAAGTGGCTGCCCCTAGAGACCGTGGAGGCTCCATGACCTACGAACGCCTGATCGTCGAACGGCGTGGACCGGTCGGATGGATCATCACCGACCGGCCCGACCAGCTGAACGCCTACGACGCATTGATGCGCGAGGAATTTCCAAGGGCATGGCGAGAATTGGACGATGACCCGGACGTCCGCGTCATCGTGCACACCGGCAACGGTCGAGCGTTCCAGGTGGGGGCCGACGTCGAGGAACTCGACGGTGACGCCGTTCGCCAGTTCCAGGAGACCATGGAAACACTCGACCTGAAGCTCACCAGCTGGCATTGCAACGTTGGCAAACCCGTCATCACGGCGGTCAACGGCGTATGCGCGGGCGGTGGCCTGCACTGGGTCGCCGACGCCGACGTCGTGATCGCCTCCTCGGACGCGACGTTCGTCGACCCGCACGTATCGATCGGACAGGTGAGCGCACTCGAGACCATCGCGCTGATGCGCAAGATGCCTGCAGAGGCCGTGTTGCGAATGGCGCTCGTCGGCAGCCACGAACGTCTCACCGCCCAGCGCGCCTACGAACTGGGCATGATCAGCCAAGTGGTCGACCCACCCGAGAAGTTGCGTGACGTCGCACAGGAACTGGCCGAGAAGATCGCCAGGAACTCCCCCACTGCCATGCGCGCCACGAAGCGCGCGCTGTGGGGAGCGCTCGAGTACGGCCTCACCGACGCCTGTCGCGAAGGTGCCAAGCATCTGACGTCGATGTGGGGTCATCCCGACCAGAACGAGGGGCCATTGGCATTCGCCGACAAGAGGACACCGAAATGGCTTCCCCTGGAGACGGATTCGTGAGCCTCGCGGCACTGCTGGATGGCCTTCCGGCGGTGGCGGTGCACACCGTCGGCGCGGACGTGACAAGCGACGACCTCATGGCCAGCACCGAGAAACTCGGTAACCTGCTCGACTCGACGGGCCTGCGAACCGGCCAGGTGGTGGCCGCGATGCTGCCGAACGACGAAACGACCGTGGCGGCCCTGTTCGGCACGTGGCGCGCGGGCGGCGTCTACACCCCGCTCAATCCACGCGCCGCCGATGCCGAGCTGGTGGCCCAGTTGGATACGCTGCGGCCGTTTGCCATCATCACCACTCCTGAACTGGCTCATAGGTTCTCGACGTTCGGCCTTGCCGTCGTTACGGGCTCGAACCTTTCGTGGTCGGTGATTTCGCCAGGCGAGCGGCCATCCGATCTCCGCGAGTACGACGCCGACGTTGCGCTGCTGCAGTTCACCTCGGGTACCACTGGTCCGCCGAAGCCGGTTCCGCTGCGCCACGCCACCGTACTGGACCTCATCGACCGGTTGCTGGAGAAGCTGCGCGGCCCCAAGGTCGACACCGCGAAGAAACACACCCCGATGCCCAACCTGGTGCCCCTGTCCCTGTCGCTGTGGGCGGGCATCTACCAGGTGCTGTTCGCGTTCAGGGCAGGGTCCGGCGTGGTCCTGATGGACCGCTTCTCACCCGTCGACTTCACGGCGCTCGTCAAGCGACATCAGTTGCGTTCCACCGTGTTACCTCCTGCCGCACTGACGATGGTGTTGCACGACGATCAGGTCACCGACTTGTCACCGCTCAAGATCGTGCGTTCCATCACCGCGCCGCTCTCGCCCGTGCAGGCGCGCCGGTTCCGCGACAAGTTCGGAGTGCTCGTCCTGAATTCATATGGGCAGACCGAACTGGGCGGTGAGGTCGTCGGCTGGTCGGCGGCAGACGCCCGCGAGTGGGGCGAAACGAAGCTCGGTTCCGTCGGCCGTCCGCTGCCCGGCATCGAGGTCACCATCGGCGGCGACGAGGTGATGGTCCGGACGCCGACGACGGCGGCGCGCAAGATCGATCCGGCGTTCCTGGATCGACTGTCCGACGAAGGCTGGTTCCACACCGGCGACCTCGGATGGTTCGACGACGACGGGTTCCTCTGGCTCGACGGCCGGGTATCGGACATGATCAACCGCGGCGGACTGAAGGTCTTTCCTGGCACGGTCGAGGACGTCCTGATGGCGGCCGACTGCGTACGCGAAGCCGCCGTCGTCGGCATCCCCGACGAAAGGCTCGGCGAGGTGCCGTGGGCGTTCGTGGCCCGTACCGACGACGCACTGAGCGCCGACGATCTGATGGCCTGGTGCCGAGAACGCCTCACGCCTTACCGCGTACCGGTGCGCATCGTGTTCGTCGACGCACTACCGCGCAACGACGTCGGCAAGGTGGTCAAGCGCGATCTGGCCGCGCTCGCCGGCTGACCTAGCTGGCCGCCGAACATTGGGCCGAACGCTTGGAATGCCAGCAGCCGTACCCACTCGGCGGTCCCCCGTTTGGCGGGGCCCCCGAAGCAGCAGGCCAGCACACGGCCAAGGACGAATGGGGAGTCCAACCGAAGCCGCGCTACGAGCGCATCGGGTTCCGGGAGCTGGTCAAGATCCACGACCAACGGATCGCACCGCACTCAGCCGGCCCCGCACATTCGCAGCCCTGACGTGGGGACCACGATGACGCCCGTCGTCCTCGGCTCTTCCGACCCGATTTCGGATGCGGTGGCTTCAAGTCTCGGCGTGCCCGTCACACGACTCGATTCACCCATCCCGCCAGGATCGGATTGCGTGGTGATCGTCGCCGGTTCGGATCCCCTCCCGGAACCAGGCAACGTAAACGCCTGCACGGAGGGCGAGTGGATTCGCCTCGTAGAATCGCCGATGTTACGAATTCTCAAGGCACTTCAGCGGGCTCATCGGTCCGCAGGTGGGCGGAGAGGACGAATCGTTCTCGTCATACCGACGATCGGCATGGCAGGCGCTGCCGAGTTGGTTCCGTACACCACGGCGGTGGAGGGCATCAGAGCGATGGCGAAATCGGCAGCGCGACAATGGGCGTCGGACAACATCGCCGTGAACATGGTGGCCGCTCCGCTCCGGCTCTTTGCGCCGACCATGGGCCAATTGGCTACGCACCTATCGGCGCCCGCGATCGACGACGAAGCCACTCTCGTTCAAACGGTCGTGGACACGACCACCTTCCTACTGCGCCTAGACGCCGCGCTCCCCGTCGGGGCAACCATCCTCGCCGACGGTGGGTCGGTGATGTTGCCATGAAACTCAGCGGGTACACGACGCTCGTCACCGGAGCAGCGGGTGGCGTGGGCCGCGGCATCGCGTTGGCCCTGGCGTCGAACGGCGCGCACGTGGTCATCGCTTCCCGCAAGCAGAACGGGCAACTGGTGGCCGACGAGATACTCAATCGCGGGCATCAGGCCACGTGGGTCCGCTGCGACGTCGCAGTGCGGGAGTCGGTCGTCGCTGCGGTGGGCCGAGCCGTCGAAATCACCGGACGATTGGACGCGTTGATACACAACGCGACGAGTAATGCGTCGAGCACACCACACCGACTCGTCGATGTAGACGACTCGCTATGGGAGGAGCACTGCTCGGTATCTGTGCGCGGGGCGGTGCACTGCGCGGCCGCGGGCTTCTCCGCGCTCAGCGAGCGCGGAGGGACCCTCCTGGTGATGACTTCGCCCGCAGGGATCGAGGGCAGCGCGACGCTACCGCTGTACGCGACCATGAAGGGCGCGCTGCGGGGCTTCGCGAAGAGCCTGGCCCGAGAATGGGCGCCGAGCCAGATCACCGTGAACGTGATCTCACCCCTTGCCTATTCGCCGGCGATGACAGCGGCCATCGAAGCCGAACCCGCGATGGAGGAGAGGTTGGCGCGTCGCATCCCGATTGGCCGCATCGGTGATCCCGAACGCGACATCGGTTCTGCTGTCGCATATCTCGTCGGACCCGAGGCCCGCTACGTCACCGGACAGACCCTCGGCGTCGACGGCGGCCACTACACGAATCTCTAGGTCGCCGTGGAGATCGGGCTTGTTCTGCCTCAGTCGGGGCCTGCTTCATCGCCATCGTTCATTCGGGACTTCGCCCAAGCCGCCGAGGAATCCCCTCGATGCCTTCTCGGACGGTCGATTGACCTACGGCGTCGGCGCCGGGCGGCTGCGCGAGGAAGCGGGCGCCATGGGCATGCCTTAGGACCGGCGCGGCGCCCGGAGCGAGGAGCATGTTTCACTCCTTCGCACGTTGTGATGTGCGACCGATTCGTACGTCGAGTTCCACGGCGACTTCTACGACTTCTCGCCGATGGATCCGCGCCCCCAGCCGGTCCAACGCCCGATTCCGATCCTGATCGGCGGGCATTCCGCCGCCGCATTGAGTCGCGGGGTCCGGATCTCATCGGCCTGGATCCAGACGAGCTCACCTACCAGGACTACATGATCAACTTCTTGCGTCAGGGCGGCATCGGGGCCAACTAACCCCCGCTACTTGTCCCCGGTCCGCGATTGCCTGGTCACGATCAGTGGACCCGCAAGCGGATTGTCGAGCACTCCTGCCTGCGCATCGACGACCGCAGGTATCGCGTTGACCGCAGCCATCGCCGTAACCGCCACGCCAGGATTGACCCGATCCGACTCTGACTGCTCGAAATAGAGCTCCAAGCACATACTGGGCCTGCCCTCGACTCGGATCACCATGCCGCCTTGGTCCTGCCTCGACGGCCGCGGCCAACGTTGCGGCCACGGTGTGGAACTCACCGTCGCGAAATACTGCACCGCCACCACGGGCCGCCCATCGACGACGCCGGCCAGTTGCCAACGATGCGCACAAATCGTTCCTTCCGGTATCACGCCGATCGCAGTCTCGAGATCCGTTGGAGCAAGCAGTGTTTCCCAATCCAGTTCAACGCCGTCGAGTTCTAGTCCGAGGATGTCGGCGATGTAGCGGACCACGGTCTCCCAGTCGTGGTTGACCTTGCCCGAGGCGATTCGAGCAGGCACGTGCCCTTCCGGCTTTCCGAATCCCATCGATTCGTGCAGGACATCCCAAATTGGATACGACTTGTCCAAGTCGATCGCGTACTCGTCCATCCGGTAGGACTGGACGGTACCGGCACCGGCGAGGAGGGCAGTAGGGATGTTGAGGCTGATGAAACCGGGTTCAGCGCCCGTGGCGTAGAAGGTCGAATTGCCCTTCACCGCAGCGGCTTCCACGGCAGCTTGCCACTCCGGCGGCGCAGCCGAGGGGTACACCATCGGGATCGTCGAGATCGTCACGACGTTGATGCCTGCCTCGAGGTAGGCCACCATGTCCGCGATCGCCTCGGCCTCGCGGCGAACGGCACTGGCGCAGTACAGAACGCAGTCGGGCGCGAGCGCCAACACCGCATCGAGGTCGTCGGTTGCCAACACGCCGACGTCGGGCCCACCCGACAGCTGACCTGCGTCCAGTCCTGCCTTGTCGGGGGTCGACACCTTGAGTCCGACAAGGTCCAATGCGGGATCGGCGATGACTGCCCGCAGCGCCTCCTTACCGGTCAAACCAGTGCCCACGTGCACGACCCGATGGATCCGAGACACGTTGTCATTTAGCATTGTTCGGCTTCTCTCTGTAAGTATTCCGCGCCAGCGCCGAACCTCGGCGTGCGCGCCTTCACCATCGTCGCTCACTGCCCCGCAGCATGGACCGGCACGCGTCCCCAGCCAAAGACGTTGGGCATCTTGACTCGTGAAAGACCCGTCACGTCCACCTCGAACTCGGGGATTAGGTCCAACAGAACGTCGATGGCGATCCGACCCTCCATGCGCGCCAGCGCGGCTCCGAGGCAGCTGTGGATGCCGTAACCGAAGCCGAGGTTGTGGCCGGAGTGCCCTCTGGTGATGTCGAAGCGATCTGGATCGGGGAACGCGCGTTCATCCCTGGTGGCCGAGCCGTTGAGGAGCATGACCGGCCTGTGCTTGGGAATCACTTGGCCATGCAGTTCGACGTCGACGTTGCTCCAGCGGATGTCGTATTGAGACGGTCCCTCGTAGCGCAGTAGCTCTTCGAACGCGGCCGGGATCAGGCTCCTGTCCTCCCTGAGTACTTGCCACTGATCTTGGTGGCGAGCGAATACTACTGCTGCGCTTCCGATTAGCTTCGTAACGGTTTCGGCGCCTGCGCCGCCGAGCAACGACGCAAAGGCGGCGATCTCCACGTCGTCGAGTCGGGTGCTGGTGCCGTTCTCGCGTTCGACCTCGACTTCGGTCAGCCTCGTGATCATGTCGTCCTGCGGATTGAGGCGTTTGTCGCCGACGAGGTCGTAGTAGTACTTCCACATGGCCACTGCCGCCTCGCGGCCAGCAGGCAAGACGCTGATGTTTCCCGGCTCGCGTTCCAGAAGTGCATCCAGCCAATGGCGTATCTGTTGGCGCCCATCCGGCGGCACCCCGAGCATCGTGGTGATGATCTCCACCGGAAACAGGGCAGAGAAGTCCTCGACCATGTCGAACGATGTCACATCGAGTTGCTCCGCCGTCCGTTCGATCACACTCCGAATCATGGGCTCGAGTTTCGCGATCGCACGCGGGGTGAACACCTTGTTCACCAGTGCCCGCATCCGGGTGTGCTGCGGGGGATCCATCATGATGATGACTCCGTCAGGGGTCAACGCCTCGGGGTCGATGAAGTCTTCGAGTGTGACGCCCTTCGCCGAGGAATACGTCTCGTGATCACGCATCGCGCTCGCAACGTCCTCATAGCGCGAAAGTGCCCAGAAGTCGTACTGCGTGCTGTGGTACACCGGCGCGTGATCACGCAACTGCCGGTATATCTCGAATGGGTCGTTGAAGAATTCGTCCGAGAACGGGTCGAAGTGCACGGCCTTGGACGAAGCGTCTGGTCGGTCGTTCATCTTCCTCGTCACCTCTCAACGTGCGACACGCGATCGTGCGCGTTACGCATGCGGTTTCCTTCGCCTAAAGACTCTGGGGCGTCAGTGTAAAGGTCGCCTGGCAATAATGAGAACAATTGTTCTCAACGAGGCGACGGCCCATGACGCTCACCGTGTTGCCGCGTCAGCTTCCGGTGCCGCCCTGTCGCAAGAAGTTGATGGTGTATTCCTGGCTCGTCAACCCGACGGGATCGAGGTCGACGAGCGACAGAAGCTTGGCCCACACGCCGGACTCGACGAACCAGTCCCAGCGAGTGACCTTTCCGTCTTCGTCGATCCAGATGTAGTCCCACTCGCGTAGTTCCAACGTCGTCCCGTCGGCAAGCGTCCCAGCGTAGGTGTCGCAGGAGGAGAAGCCCCAGTCCCCTGCGACACACTCGAATGGGCTGACGAGGCGGTAGTCCGGCATGTGCTTCCACCACATGCGCCACTCGGCTGTGAGCATGTCGCCGTCCGGCGCAAACTCGGCCATGGCCGCCGCCACCTCATCCGAGAACATATCGGCCGCCGACTGTGGGACGCCATCGTTGAACAGCGGACTCATCATGACGTAATCGGGTGCGAAGACGAACTGGTCGCCGAAGTTGACGTGGCGGCCGCGGTCAATGGGTTTCGCATAGCCCTCCCACTTCTCGAAGGCAATCTTCTCGTGTAGTGCGATGCGGTCCTTGCTCATGTCACTACCCTTTCGCTAGTTGAGTTCGGCGAATCTCTTCAAGTACGGCCACGCGATGTCGGGTGGTATCCCGCCGCACAACGGTGAGAGGTTGAACATCTCACCGTCTGCGACGCGCTGCCGTGCCTCCTCGACCGACAGGATCACGTGGGAGGACGACGTGCCGCGGAGTTCGTCGACGGTCTTGGCAGTGCTCATGTTGGCCGACACCTGGTTGTCGGGGTTCCATTCCGAATAGGCCATGGCGTCGTGCAGCAGGTACTTGCCGATCTCGTCCCAGGCGGCATCGACGTCCTCTGCGACGAAGAGGTTCGTCACGACATCCCGTTCGGGTATGAGCACGAAACCGGGCTCGAAACCATGGTCGCGCGCGGCCTTCTCGTAGGCCTGCTGCATGCCAGGTACCCCTCCGTTGGCGAGCAGGCCGATGCCGTTGCGTCCGGCACGCCGCGCGGCGGCGAGGCTCGAACCGCCCCAGTTCAGCATTGGCCCTTCCGGATTCCGCGGCCGCGGAGTCACCTTCATTCGCCTGCCGTCGTGTTCGACCTCGTCACCGGCCAACAGGCGGCGCAACAGACCGAGCTTCTCGTCGGCGATGCGGCCGCGATCGGACATTTTAAGGCCGAAGTGGTCGAATTCCTCGGCGCGGTAGCCGATTCCGAACACGTAGGTGGCCCTGCCCGCGCTGACGTGGTCCAGCACGGAGATGTCCTCCGCGAGCCGGGCCACGTCGTAAAACGGTAGGAGGATCGTCAGATTCAGCATCAGCTGACTGGTGCGTGCCGCGATCGCCGCGCCCAGCATCAGTGGCGAAGGAAGATAACCGTCGTCGGCACAGTGATGTTCGCACAGCACCACTGCGAGGCAGCCGTGATCCTCGGCCCACGCCGACATCTCACTGGCCGCGGCGTATAGCTCGGTAGCGGGCGCGCCGATCGACGGCGCCCTCATGTCGAAACGAAGGGTAAACATTGGAGCGGCTAGCCGCCTTCCCGCGTATCCGAGCCCATGACTTCGGCACTGGCAGCCATGATCATTCGGACCGCGTCGTTCCGCGTGAGCGTCCCGAGAAACTGCAGCGCCATCCGGACGTCATCGCCGGTGGCAATCGTCGGACCATTGGTCAGGTTTGCGAAGGCTTCGTCCACCACGCTCTCCGCCGTGACCGCACCCGGGGGAACCTCATCGAGCGATGCGAGCCGGCCGCGTTCGAACTCCAACTGTCGCAACGCAGGCGTATCCGTCATGCCGAGGATCAATCCGAGCACGTCCACGCCCTTGTCGTGCAGTTCCACCCAGAGACCCTCGGTGAACACCATGTCGAAGGCCTTGGTGCCGCCGTAGGCGACCATGTTGCGTCCACCTGCCAGCGCCGCCCCCGAACTGAAGATGACGAGACCGCCGGCTCCCCGCTCCACCATGGGCTGGGCATAGTGATGACACAGCCGCATCATCACGAGACAGTTGCGCTGCAGAAGGGCCTCCGCTGCTGCAATCGGACTGGCGAGGAAGGGCCGGTAATTGGGATCGCCGCCCGCGCAGTAGACGAGCATGCCGATCTCGCGATCGGCAGTGGCGTCGATGATCGCGCGCGACGCGTCGGGGTCGGTCAGATCGACCGACAGCGTCTGCACCTCGGCGTCAGTGCGCGCCCGGATGCCGTCGGCTACCTCGTCCAGCACCTGCTGCCTGCGTGCGACGAGCAGAACGTTGACGCCTTCCTGCGCGAGTCGTTCGGCGAAGATCGCTCCGACCCCGTCGGAGGCGCCGACGATGAGCGCCCACGGCCCGTACTTGGCCGCGAAGTCTTCGGTCATGCGCTCGCCACCGCGGCGATGCGAACGGCGGTGAACGTGCGGTGCGCGATGCGCCAGCCGTCGTTCGTGCGCACGGCTACGTCGTCGTAGTAGCCAACGGGGTTCGCCCCGCTGCCGTCCTCTAGCAGAATCAGCGCGTCGACGTAGGTGCGAACCTTCGCCTTGTCGCCGTCGATCGCGATCGCCTGGTTGGTCATTCGATGCATGGTGTGAGCCGCGAACACGTGGGCCTGCTCCATGAACTGGGCCACCTCCGCCCCACCGGTCCACTTGCCGACTTCACCGTAGTCGATGACCGCGTCATCGGCGAAAACCCTTGTCAAGTCTCCATATTGCTGGCTGTCGATGGCAGTGGCATATCGCACCGTGAGGTCGAAGATGTCATTCCGATCAGTCATCTGATCCCTCCTTGCGTCCGGGTCACGCCACGTCTCCGTTCGGATGCACCACGACGCGTGGCGGCCCCTGCGACTGGCGTGTCTGCTCGATCGCCTCCGGAACCTCGTCGAGTCCGATGATTCGGCCAATGCTGGGCAGCGGGTCGAGACGTCCATCGACGACGGCGTCGAGCACGCCATACCAGTCCTGAGGCATTGGGCCACCACCGAATTGCAGGGTCAACCCGTTGCGAGTGGCCTCCGTGATGCTCAACGTGTCACCGGTGTACCAACCGCCGGCGCAGTAGATTCGGGACGAGAACTCAGCCTCGCTGACGATCCGATCGATCAGACCGGAGGCGCCGACGCATTCGAAGACCACCGCCGACCCACCCATCTTGTGCTCGGCTCTAACTTCGCGGAAGACGTCGAAGACCGACCGCTCGGCAGGATCGACCAGGACGTGCGCGCCGAAACCCTTGCGCGCCAATTCACGTCGTTCGGAATTGAGGTCCGACACGATGATTGGGGCGATCGAACGAGCGGACAGAGCTGCGACCGCGGACAAGCCGACCGCACCGGCACCGATGACGATCGGGATCTCGCCCGGCTGCAGGTTCGCGGAGCGCACGTAGAACTCGCCGACGGCGAAGGCGTCGACGACGGCGATGGCGTCACTGGCAACCGAACCCTCGACGACGCGCGCGGTAACCTCTGGCACGACGAGCAGTTCGCCAAAACTGCCCTGTGCCTCGGGATGCTGACCGATGATGCGGAGCCCGCCCGCGCCGCCGTCCACCAACCTGATCGGCATCGACGTGACGCGGGCGCCGATCGGAAACGCGTCGCTGCAGCCGGGCCCGTGGTCGATGACTTCGCCGACGAACTCGTGGCCCATCACGATGTCGCGTTCGGTGTCGTACAGCGAGCGCCCGGTTGGATCGTCGATGCCGAGTTCCGGGTGATCCATGAAGTGGACGTCCGAGGCGCAGATGGCGGTGCTGAGGGTCTTCAGCAGCAGATCCCCTTGTCCCGGAACAGGATCCGAGGTGTGGCGTACTTCAAGGCGTCCGTCACGTAGCACTACTGCTCGCACGATGCCGCTCCCGCTTCGATGAGGTTGCGCCTTCTCGGCTATTCGAGATAAGTTTTTCGAACTTGTGAATCACCGTATGGCCAATGCCGAGGGGAGTCAAGAGTGCGCGGATCAAGCTCGGCACCCACGTCGCGCGTGCTCGACGTCGTCGAATTGCTCAGCCAACCAGGCGGTCGTCCCATGCGTTTCTCCGACATCGTGCGCGAACTCGAACTGACCCAGGCGACTGCGCATTCCATTCTCAAGACGCTCTCGGATCGCGGCTGGATCACCCGCGACCCGATGACGAAGACTTTCACCCTCGGACCTGAAATATCCTTGCTTGCGGCCCGAGTCGACGTCGCACGCCCGCTGACCCAACTCGCCAGGGACGCTACGCGGCGCCTAGTCGAGACCACCGGCATGGCCGCCTCCGTCGTCGAGAAGGCTGGCGAGCATCTCGTCATCACCGCCTTTGCGCTGCCGGAGGACAGCGACACCCCCACACCGAACGAACGCATTCCCTATTCCCCGCCCTTCGGAGTTGCGTTCGCCGCATGGGACGACGAGACGAGCCAGGCCGCCTGGGTCGCCCGCGGGGCGGCTGACGACGCCGCCCTCGCCGAACGCCTCAACGACGTCCTCGCACACACCCGCGCACGTGGATACGACGTCGACTGGATGACACCCGCGCTCGCGCAGGCCGCGCACGCAATCGGTGCACTCTCCGGTGACGCCGTGCCGCACAACCTCCGCACCGTCATCGACCAGCTCCGGGTGGAGTTCACCTCAGCTGTCGCACTCAGCGGCGCGTCGGGTCGCGACAAACGCCCCGTCGCCACGATCTCCGCCCCGGTCATCGACACCGGGGGCGGAATTCGTCTGGTGTTGGCGATTCACCCGCTGCGGACCATGACGGCGCGAGCCGTCGATGCGGCAGCCAGCTCGCTCCTGCGCGAGGTCGGTTCGCTCGGCCGCGATTCCCGCCACTAACCGAACCGCACCCGCAGTTGGTTCTTGAGAACCTTGCCGGTCAGGTTGCGCGGCAACTCGTCGACCAGTTCGAGCCGTTCGGGTGACTTGTGCTTGCTCAAACCCGTTGCCTGACAATGCTCGGCGAGTGCCGCGAGCGTCAGATCGACGCCAGGCGAAGCCACCACTACCGCGCAGACCCGTTCGCCGGTGCGCACGTCGGGCACACCGATCACCGCGACGTCGGCTACGTCCGGGTGGGTGACGAGAACTTCCTCGATCTCCAGCGCCGAGATGTTCTCGGCGTTGCGGATGATGGCATCCTTGATCCGACCGGTGACGACCACGTTGCCGTCGGAGTCGATGCGTCCGCGGTCCCCGCTGCGGAACCAGCCGTCGGCGTCGAACGCGTCCTCGTCCAAGGAGGCATCGACGTACCCGAGGAAGCACTGTGGCCCCTTGAGCCGGAGCTCGCCATCGACGACCCGTACGGAAACCCCTGGCACCGGTCGTCCCACGGTGTGATCGAGCACGTCTGGGTCGCCGTCGGGCACGGGTGACGTGGCAACCGGGAACTCGGTAAGTCCCCACGCATTGGCCACTCCGGCGACCGAAAACGTCTCGCGCACTTGGCGACCGAGTTCAGGCGTGATGGGCGCACCCCCAGCTACGCATGCCCGAAGGTCTGGGAAGAGTGGGTCGTCACCGTGCTCTCGCTGGGCGGCCATGAACGCGACGTAGAAGGGGGTCGCCGTCCCGAGCAGCGTAGGCCGGTGCGCCGCGATGGCCAACGGCGTGGTCGCGGGATCGAACGCGTCGAACAGCACCAGACGCATGCCGGTCAGCAGGCCCGCCGCGAGCATCGCAGCGCCGCCGATGTGCGAGACGGGGAACGGAATCGGATTGACGTCACTGCTCGATGCCCCCACCATGCCGACGACGCCCGCTGACCCGGCGATCACCGATCGGTCGCAATGCCGCACCCCCTTTGGCGCTGCCGTCGTACCCGATGAGTAGTAAACCCACCGCGGTTCGGTGTCCGACGTCGGCGGCGCCGGAAGCCCTGCCGGGTCGCCTGCGGGAAGCCGGAGACCGTCGCCAACTGAAGAGTCGTGGTCGATGACGACGACGGTCATGGCTCGTTCGCGGGCCAGTGCCTCGGCGAGTACCTCGTGATCGAACCCCCGCCACACGCCAGGGACGATGATCATGTCGGTGGCGAGTTGCGTTGTGGCGAAACGCACCTCGCTTTCACGCCAGATCGGCAGGATGGGGTTCTGGACGGCGCCAAGCCGCGTGAGCGCCACCATCACGACCATCGTCTCTAGGGTGGTCGGCAGTTGCCAAGAGACCACGGTGTCCCTCGCGGCACCCCGTTCCGCGAGCGCAGCGGCAGTAGTCAGTGCCGCGTCGCGTAGCTGGCTGCTCGTCAGAGTACGACCGTAGTCGTCGACGAGAACCACTCTGTCCGGATGCCGTTGAGCCGCGGATTCAACGAGGGACCAATAGGTTTCGGCGGTCATGGTGCTCTGCTCTTCGCGCAAGCGCTCACTGGTGCCCTCTGCTCTTCGCGCAAGCGCTCATCGCCGGCTCGGGAGCATCAGCCGCCGTTTGGCGAGGATGTTCCGCATCATTTCATTACTTCCACCCGAGATAGTGTATGCGCGTGACCACAGCCAACATTCTCGCAAACGCCGTTTCGCCTCATCGACGCTCGGATCGGCTGCCACGGTGCACAGCATGGCACTGAGTTCACAGCCATATGCCGAAACGCGGTGGTAGGTCTCGGCGAAGCTCAGCTTGGCGATCGAACCGTCGCCGGCCTGGTCGGCGCCCGCGATGAGACGTTCGACATGGTCGTCGATGAAGGACTTCGCCACCTCGACCTCGACGGCCAACTCGGCCACCGTCTGCCGGATGTCGTCGTGCTCGAATGCGGGCCTGCCGTCGAGGGTGGCGTTCCGCACCACGGTGACGAGGTCGTCGATCAGCAGCTCCAAGAGGATGACGTTGCCGCCTATCCCGAACCGCTCGAAGTCCAATCCCGCCATGATGATTGCCCAACCCTGACCGACCTCGCCTATCAGGCTGTCGGAGGAAACCACGACTCCATCGAGGAAGACCTCGTTGACCTCGATGGCCTCGTTGATGGTGCGGATCGGGCGAACCTCCACTCCGGGAGCAGACAGCGGTACGACGAACACCGAGAGGCCATGGTGGCGCGACGACGACGGGTCCGTGCGGATGAGCGCGAGGCCCATGTCGGCCCAATGCCCGTCCGTGATCCACGTCTTCTGCCCGTCGATGACCCAGCTGCCGTCGTCCCGTCGAACCCCGCGACTACGGACACCTGCGATGTCACTGCCCGCATCCGGCTCGCTGAGCAATTGGCACCATACGTGCTCGCTGCTCCGCATCGACGGCAATAGCGCGGCCTTCTGTTCCTCCGAGCCAAAGTGAAGCAGAACGTGTGCCGCGAGGTTGACTTGATCGACGGGACGCGGGGCGCGAGCACGCAGGATCTCCTCGCTGACGATGCGATCGTGCAGCGGGTGGTGATCGGCGCGCCCACCATGGTCGACGGGCCAGTCGGCCCCGACGAATCCGGCATCGAACAACGTGGCGAACCAGGTGCGCAAGACGGCTTCCTGCTCCGAATCCTCGGGAGCGCGACGCCCTTCTCTCGCCTCGAAGGGTGGCGCGTGTTCGGCAATGTGTGCTCGTACGCGATGTCTGAACTCGGCCAACTGCGCATCGCTTGGACGCATGCCTGTAGTGCTCACCAGCCGGCCTTCTCGGCGAGAAGTGCGCGGCTGCCACGTGCCGTGCCAAGGAGGTAACCGTTGTCGAACGTACGGCGCAGTTCGTGGTGCAACGGGTACTCCCACGTGAATCCGATGCCGCCAGACAATTGCATGCACTCGTCGATCGCAGCGGCGGCCTTCGCCGCGACGAACGCGTGCGCGACCGCCGACAGTGCGACCGCGTCGCCCGAGATCTCCTCGAATGTCATCGCGCGGGCAGCCTTCGTGACGACCGCGCGCGCCTTTGCCTCGAAGACCAGTAAGTCCACCAGCCGATGCTGCACCGCTTGGAAACTCGCGACGGGAGCACCAAAGGCCACGCGTTCCTTGAGATAGGCAACCAGCCGGTCGAAGGTCGCCGAGACGGCACCCAGCGAATCTGCGCTGAGCAGAATTCTGGCCAGCGCGAGCAGCCGATCCGCTTGTTCCGGCGCACCGATCAGCTGGCCGTCGAATCCGGCGACCTCGACGCGCCATGTCGCGCGGCTGACGTCGAGTAGCTCGTCGTCACGACTCTTCGGCATAGCATCGGTCGTCTCGAACAGGTGGATCCCGTTGCGCCCCAAGAGGACCAGGACATCGATGGCGTCGGCGCCCGTCACCCGAACGGTATCGCCAGATAGCGCGACTCCCGCCGTTGCCGTCCCGTCGAGCATCGCGGGCAACCATCGGTCACGGAGGTCCTCGGGCGCCGATGACAACGCCGCAGCAGCCAGTACACAGCCGAACCACGTCGACGAGTTCCGCGCTCGTCCCAGCTCTTCTGCAATGACCGTCGCCTCGACCGGTCGCCAACCGGAGCCACCGAGGCTCTCGTCGACCAACAACCCGGTCCAGTCCATCGCGGCGAGTTCCTTGACGCCCAGATGCTCGCCGCGATCGGCCAGGTATTCTCGCGCGGACTCCCGCAGGAGATCGAGGTCGACGTCGGAGGCCACGTCGCCGACTACGTCGTCTACCACCACCGTCCACTAGCTCCCGGCGAGCAGCGCGTCAGCGTTGTCGCGCATGATCCGCTTCTTGGCGGCGTCGTCGAGCGGGTCGAGCAGTTTGACGAAGTCGGCTGGCTCGGCCAGACCCTCCGCGTGCGGATAGTCCGATCCCATCAACAGGCACTCGTCGTAGCCGAGGCGGCCGACGATCTCGGGGATGTCGTCCTCCGGGTAGGGCACCACGCCGACGTGCTTGCGGAAGATGTCCGACGGCTTCTCGGTGAGCTTGCCGCCTATCCATGGCCCATTGCGGCCCATCCCACGGCTCTTGTTCATGTGAATCACGAACTGCGGCACCCACTCTGCGCCGTGTTCGGCCACGAGCACCTTGAGCCCGGGAAATCGACCGAACAGGTTGTCGAAGATCAATGCCGACAGGGTGTCCTCGATGGGACGCTGGCCGTAGATGTTCATCCACTGCCACGCAGACATGTGCCACGCCGCCGGATCTGGGTCCAGCCCCCAGGCCGGTGAGATGGCATTGAAGTACCAGAACGGCTGAATGTGAAAGACGAGGGTGCAGCCCGCCTCCTGCAGCCGGGCGTAGATGGGATCGAAGTACGGGTCACCGGGCGAGCGGCCGTGCGCAGGCCCGGTGGGCAGCAGCACCAGCTTCGCGCCCTGCGCGATGATCGCCTCGGTCTCGGCGATCGACGACTCCAGATCGCGAAGCGAAAGGAGTGCGGTCGCGTAGATCTTGTCCTGGTAGTTGAAACCCCACGTGTCGTCAAACCAGCGATTGAAGGATCTCAGGTTTGCGTAGAGGGCAGGGGTGTCATCGACGTAATGCTCGGCGGCGAGCGCCATGCCTGCGGGGAAGATGACGGCACGCTCGACGTTCTGCTCGGCCATGATCTTCAGCCGGGGCTCGCGTTCGAGCCATTCCGGTTGCATCGGCTGCGGTTCGTACGTCTCTTCCGGGTTGCCCGAACCCATCTGCTTGAGCATCTCCTTCAGCGACCCTGGCCGGTATGCGAGGTCGAAACCCAAGCCTGCTTCGCTGTTGAACGTCGCAATGCGGTGCCCGGCGAGGATCACCTCCTTGCCGTCGGCGGAACGCACCGGGGCGATGGCTCGATCGTGAAATTCCTTGGGCAGATACCGGGTAAACGCGTCGCGCGTCTCATAGCAGTGGGTGTCACAGTCGAAGATCCCGTAATCGAGTTTCGCCGTCATCGCGCAGCTCCTTCCGGTGAGAATGATTATTCTCTAATTCCAGAAAACATACTATCCTTATGCCGGAATGCCTATCCCGGGCTCGGAGGGGTTCGGCGACAGCTCGTCCGGCGGCAGGTATACACCGCACGGCCCCGACAAACCCGAGGGAGACATGATCCCGCTACGCCCATGTCGACACGACCGGCGGTGCACCCGTGACTGAACTCGATTCACTGAGGACGGCGGTTCGCGAGTTCCTGAACAGGACGTCTTCCAGTTCGACCGTCCGGGCGTTGATGAACAGCGAACGCGGACACGATGATTCGGCCTGGCACCAGATGGCCACCGAACTGGGGCTACATGGAATCGCGGTCCCCGAACGTTGGGGCGGAGCGGGCGCCGGATTGCGTGAACTCGCGGTGGTATTCGAGGAGATGGGGGCCGCGCTGCTGTGCTCGCCCTTCTTCTCCACCGTCGCCCTTGCTCTGCCTGCACTCCTCGAGAGCGGTGACGACGAGGCCATCGAAGAATTCGTGCCAAGCCTCGTGGACGGCGACAGGATAGCCACGCTGGTGCTCAACGGAACTCTTGGTGAGTGGCGCGCCGACGCAGTGACGATCACCGCACGCCGCGATGGCGCTCGCTACAGCCTGTCCGGCGACGCGCCGATGGCCCTGGACGGGCACACGGCGGACGTGCTGTTCGTGGCAGCGAGCACCGACGCTGGACCGTCGCTGTTCGCCGTCTTCGGCAATGCCGATGGGCTCGACCGCGAGCCACTGGCGACCTTGGATCGCACCCGCAAGGTGGCGCGACTCCGCTTCGACGACGTCGAAGCGAAGCTGATCGGGGTGGACGGCGCCGCTGGCGCCGGACTTGCCCGAACGTCCGACCGCGCCGTCGTCGCATTGGCCGCGGAGCAATTGGGCTCCGCACAGCGGTGTCTGGACGCTGCCGTCGAGTACGCCAAGGACCGCATCCAGTTCGGCCGCGCGATCGGTAGCTTCCAGGCGGTCAAGCACAGATGCGCCGACATGCTGATCCTCGTCGAAGGGGCACGCTCGGCAGTCGTCCACGCATCGGAGGTGGAAGACGACGCGGAGCTCGCCATAGCCGCATCGGTGGCCAAGATGGTCTGTTCTGAGGCGTTTCTGCAGGTTGCCCTCGACAACATGCGCATTCACGGTGGCATCGGTTTCACCTGGGAGCACGACTCCCACCTCTACGTCCGGAGGGCAAAGGCATCCGCACTCGTGTTCGGCAGCCCCGAGCTTCACGCCCAGCGCCTGGCCGAACTCGTCACTACGTCAAGTCACTAATCGGAAGGACCACCCGTGGCCATCTCCTTCTCCCTGGAACTCCCCACCCAGCGCGTCGATGCGCAGGCGGAGTTCGTCTCCGCTGAGGCGATCGCGGACGTCGCGCGCGCCGCCGAGGCGGCAGGCTACGCAGCCGTGCACGTCACCGACCATCCCGCGCCAGACGCGAAATGGCTCGACCACGGCGGCCACCATGCGCTCGATCCGTTCGTCGCCCTCTCGTTCGCCGCGGCAGCGACCTCGAACGTCAAGCTGCTCACAAACGTCTACATCGCCGCATATCGAAATCCGTTCCTGGGCGCCAAGTCGATCCAGAGCCTGCAGGTGCTCTCGGGCGACCGCTTGATCGTCGGCACGGCGGCGGGTTACCTGAAGCCCGAGTTCCGGGCGCTCGGAATCGATTTCGATTCGCGCGGCGCGCTGTTGGACGAGGCGCTCGACGTACTCGACAGGGTGCTCGGCGGCGAAGACGTGGCCTACGAGGGTTCGTCGTTCTCCGCAAGGGGGGTACGACTGCGGCCCGTGCCCGCAACGCCCCCGCCCGTGTGGGTCGGCGGCAACAGCAAGCCAGCCGTACGCCGCGCCGCGACCCGAGGGCAGGGCTGGGCTCCGTTCAATACGTTCGGATATGCCACTGCCTCCCGAACGGCGGAGATCTCCACGCTCGAAGAACTGAAGGCCGCGATCGCATGGGCGCGCGGGTACGCGTCCGAGATCGGGCGAACCGCGCCGCTGGACATCTGCTTCTCGGCGGGCAACCTACTCGATGAAACGAAGTCGGCCGATGAGCTCCATGCCACCCTCGAGGAACTGGCCGCGGCAGGGGTCACCTGGCTGCCCATTGCGCCTGCGGGTCAGGACCGGTCTGAGTACGTCGAGCGAGCCCGCTCCTTCGCCAAGGAGTTCATCTCGTCCTGAGCCGTCAGCCCGTCATCAGGCTGTCAGGCGAGAAGCCGTCCACTGAGATCTTGCGGTGGACGAATCGCCACTGCCCGTGCTCTTCGGCCAACACGTCTCGGTAGCGACCCCAGTGATCGAGGCCGACATCGGTATGGACGGCGAAGTAACTACTCACCTCGACCCGATCACGCGAAACTCTGCCGAACCGCACACTGGACACGTGGTGTCGCACGTGCGTCGCGGAGGGCAGGTTCGGGTCGCGGTCACCCTTCATCGCTGCGCCCAATCCCGCCTCGATTTCCGCCGGACCCGTCAGAGGCACGTCGCCGCCGTGAAACTCCAACACGCCACGTTCGGCGAAGCACCCGGCCAGCGCATGAAGGTCAAACCTGTCAGTGGCCGCGGTGTAATCGGCCAGAGTCTGGCGCACCGACTCGCGCACTTCGAGCTCCCATGAATGCATTTCGGACTCCTCCTGGAAAACGCAGTCCGGCACACGATAACGTCTGTTCTCATGCCTGCGCCGAACCTCCGCGACCTGCTTGACCCCGCGACGACCGCCGTGGTCACCCAAGAGTGTCAGGGTGGCGTCATCGGCGCGCAGGCCGGCCTCCCCATGTTGGCCGACGAAGCCCGCCGGGAAGCGATCCCGAACATCGTCAGACTGGTCGAAGCTGCCAGGGCCGCAGACGTGACGGTCGTGCATTGCCTCATGAATCGTCGCCAAGACGGACGCGGGTCGAATACCAATGCGCGTCTGTTCATGGCGGGCAAGTCGATGCAAGCCGACTTGTCTCCCGGCAGTCCCGGCGGCTCGGTGCTGCCCGAACTTGGGCCTGCTCCGAGCGACCTGGTTCTCGCCCGCACGCATGGCGTCGGGCCAATGACCGGCACGGACCTGGACTCGGTACTTCGCAATCTGGGAATCAAAACGATTGTCGGAGTTGGTGTTTCGGTAAACATCGCCATCCAGAACTTCGTCATGGACGCCGTGAACCGCAGCTACCAGTTCGTGCTAGCCCGCGACGCCGTCAGCGGATATCCACGGGAGTACGCCGAGTCGATCATCGACAACACGCTAGCCCTGCTCAGCACCGTTACGACGACCGACGCGGTGATCGGAACCTGGGCCGCACCAGCCAACGTCTGACCAGTCTGGATGTTGTCCTGCGTTGGTGATAACGTCAGTTCTCAATTGCGTAAACGGCTATATTCGCGCTTCAGGAGGACCACGAACATGTCGCCCCGCTCGCTTCCCTACCCGGTCTTCGACATCGACAACCACATGTACGAAACCCAGGAAGCCTTGCTCAAGTATCTGCCGAAGGAACATGAAGGCAAGGTCGGATACGTCGAGGTCAACGGACGCCCGAAGTTGGTCGTCAAGGACCACATCAGCCACATGATTCCGAACCCCACCTTCGCGCGGGTCGCCCGCCCCGGCAGCGCGGAGGACTACTTCCTCGGCAACAACCCCAAGGGCCTCAACTTCCGCGAGTTCATCGGCGAAGCAATGGACGTGATTCCCGCTTACCAGTCGCCGGCGCCGCGCCTCGAACTCATGGACGAACTCGGCATCGACCAATGCGTCATGTACCCCACGCTCGCCAGTCTGATCGAGGAGCGCACGACCGACGACGTCGTTCTCACCCATGCCATCATTCACGCGCTCAACGAGTGGATGCACGAGCACTGGACCTTCAACTACCACGACCGCATCTTCGCGACACCCGTCATCTGCCTGCCACTCGTCGACGAGGCCATCAAGGAGTTCCACTGGTGTCTCGAGCGGGGCATGAAGACCTTCCTCGTCCGGCCCGCACCGGTGCCAAGCCAGTTCGGTGGATCGCGGTCCATGGGGCTGCCCGAATTCGACCCGTTCTGGGAGGAGGTCGTGAAGTCAGGCCTTCCCGTCACCATGCACGCCTCCGACAGCGGATACCAAAAGCACCTCATGGAGTGGGAGGGCGGCGGCGAGTACCTGTCCTTCAAGACGAGCACTCTGCGCGAAATCGTCATGGGGTTCCGGGCCATCGAGGACACGCTCGCGGCCATGATCTGCCACGGCGCTCTCTCGCGGTTCCCCGATCTGAAGATCCTCGTGGTGGAGAACGGCAGTGGCTGGGTGCCAAACCTCCTTCGCCTACTGACCAAGGCCTACAAGACCATGCCGAATGAATTCGACGAGGACCCGGTGGAAGTGTTCAAGCGCAACATCTACATTCACCCGTTCCTCGAGGACGACCTCCAGAGCATCGTCGACATCATGGGTGAAGACCACGTGATGTTCGGCTCCGACTTCCCCCATCCCGAGGGCATCGGCGACCCCCTCAGCTTCGTCGATCGACTCGAGGGATTCTCTGACACCGCGAAGGCGAAGATCATGGGCGGCAATGCAATCGAGCAGTTGGGCCTGAAGGTTTCGGTATGACCGACGCGCCTGTCGCGCCGACCGTCTACGAGGGCATCTCGGCATTCGAGGCCCAACTCGGGAAGCATCTCGGCTTCAGCGACTGGCACGAGGTCACGCAGAAGCAGATCGACCTGTTCGCCGACGGTACGAGGGTAAACGGCATCTCGACGAATAGCGGCCGGTTGACACCGCGCGCACCGCTGGGCCCGGCGCGAGGCGAAGCGATGTCAACGCGACGACGATCGCGCGTGCCATTACGAGTCCAGCAACCGCTCGCCGATGACCTTCTGTTCGCGCAGCGCGGCAATCTCGTCCGCAGACACGCCGAGGTCGTTTAGCACCTCATCGTTGTGTTGGCCAAGCGTTGGCGGCGCGGTGCGGTGGTGGCGAACCGGACCTGGTGTAATCCGGAACGGCCAGCCTGGAAAGCGGTGCGGACCGGTCAGAGGATGTGTCAACTCTTGGTAGAAGTCGCGCGCGTCCAATTGCGGCACGGCGTACATGCGGTCTGCGGTCAAGAGCCGTTCGGCGGGCACTCCACGCGACGACAGGATGTCGACGACGGCTTCCGGCGACCGGGTGCGAGTCCATTCCTCAATCACGTGGTCGAACGCGTCGTGATTCGCCAGCCGTTGCTCTGAGCTCTCGAACCGACTGTCCCCGAGCAACTCTGGCCTCTCGATGACATCCACGACGGCCGCCCAGTCGGCGTCGTCCCGAACCGACAACGCGACCCATTCGTCGACGCCGGCAGCGGGATAGACGCCTTGGGCGTAGCGGCGGTCGCGGTTGCCGTCGCGCTCCCGAAGCCTGCCCGTCATCGTGTATTCGACGACCGGTTCCGCCGTCACCGCGGCGCCCACCTCGATCTGCGCCACCTCGATGAGCTGGCCCTCACCCGTTCGGCGCCTGTGGTCGAGCGCGGCGAGCAACGCTACCGCTGCGTGTACGCCAGCGATGGGGTCCGCGGGGCCTTGCAGGTTGCACGGCGGACCATCGGAATAGCCTGTGGCAGCTGACATTCCGGAGAGCTGCTCGATGTTCAGCGCCCACCCGACGTAGTCGCGCCACGGTCCCTCTAGACCGAAGCCCGGCATGCGGACCATGATGACCGCGGGATTGAGTTCGGCCAGCGACGAGTAGTCGAGACCGAACTGCTCGACCACCCGAGGCGAGAAGTTCTCGACGACGACGTCGGCCTGTGCGGCCAGCTGCAGCGCCAGCTCCCGGCCCGGGTCGGAAGCGAGGTTCAGTGTTATGTCGCGCTTGTTGAGGTTCGTTCCCTGCCAAAGCGGTCCGCGCTCATACCAATCGTCGCCCTCGCGCAGCATCGCACCGGAGTACCTGTGGCCGTCAGGTCGCTGGATGGACTCCACCTTCACGACGTCGGCACCGAACGCGCCGAGATAGGACGTGAGATACGCGCCAGCCCAGAACGTGCTGAGGTCGAACACCTTCAGTCCGGCGAACGGGAGCGCCACGTCGCCTTCATCGTCGGTGACCACGTTGTTCTCCGGTGCGTCCGCGGCAACGACGCCCAGATGCGGAGCAGGCAGCGGTGGGCGCGTTGGCGTCTTCGAGAGCCGGAACGGCGGTCCGGGCTGCACGAACTTCGAACCCTCGGCAGCGCTTTCGACGAAGAATTGCCGCTGCGCATACTGCGGACAGTCGAGGATCGTCGCACCGTCGGTGACCGGTGCCGCCGGAATCCTCATGGCCTGACTGAGGTCGACCAGGTCGGCCACCGTCATCGAGTCGAGCCAGGGCTGTGCCTTGGCGAAGAACTCGTCGCGTTCGGGTCCGCCGAGCATGATCGCGAGTTGGTGTTCGCCGAATTCGGGAACGCCCATCATCGCGCACACGTCCAACCAGTGCTGCCCGGTCAGACAGTTGATGCCGATCCACCCGTCCGAGGCGCGGACGATGCCAAGCATCGGGGCAGCCTTGGAGTTGGTCGGCAAGCCCCTGCGCTGCAGCCGCTCCGCCATCAGCATCGGGTAGGGCAGCGTCGAAACCAGGGATTCGAATGTCGATACGTCGACCTCCACGACCTGTCCCGGCGCCGCCGAACGAACGCGCAGTGCAGTCAGAAGACCAAGTGCCGCATACCCTCCCGCGACGTACTCGGGTATCCGTGCGCCAGCCTGGACCGGTGGCCTCCCGTGGTCCCGGAGGTTCACCCACCCGGATGCCGCCTGCATCGTCAGCGGCGTGGTGCGACGGTCGCGCAGAGGTCCGCTCTGTCCGAAGTCTGATATCCGCACTACCACCAGGCGAGGATTGATCTGCGCCAACCCGGCGGGGTCGAAACCGCACGCCCATTCCGATAGGGCGCCCGGATGCAGGTTCTCGACGAGAACGTCGGCCGAAGCGATCAACCGATGAGCCCTTTGGACATCATCCGGATTGACCAGATCTATTGTGGCTCCGTGCTTTCCACCGTTGAGATACTCGAACATGCCACATCTGTCGACATCGGCCACCTCGCCGGGAAACGGTCCCCATCGTCGCATCGGGTCACCGTCGGCCAGCTCTATCTTGTGCACCTCCGCGCCGAGGTCGACAAGCAGCTTGGTGCAGTATGGGCCAGCGATGTCCTGGCCGACCTCGACCACCCGCAACCCCTGCAGCGGTGCGGTCATGCGGGCACTCCGATCGCCTTTGGCTCCATGTAACCGCGAAGGCCGAGCACACCGCCTTCGCGACCGATACCGCTCTGGCCAAACCCGCCAAAGGGCGCGTCGCCCGAGCCGCATCCGTTGACGGCGATCTGCCCGGTGCGGATTCGACGTGCGACGGCCACCGCACGGTCGACGTCGGAGCTCCACACCGCGCCTGCGAGGCCGTATTGAGAGTTGTTGGCGATTGCAACCGCCTCGTCATCGCCGCGATACCGGATGACGGTCATGACCGGACCAAAGACCTCCTCCTGCGCGATGAAGGAGTCGGGCGTTACGTCGGTGAGAATCGTCGGCTGGAAATAGAACCCCTTATCCAGACCGGCGGGACGCCCGCCTCCCGCAGCGATGGTCGCGCCGTCACGTACTGCCCTTGCCACCAAGCCCTCGACGCGCTCGCGGTGCGAGTCACTGATGAGAGGGCCCATGTCCGTCGCCGGATTGGCTGGGTCGCCGACCGTGACCTTCTGCGCGAGACTCGCCAGCCGCGCAACGACGTCGTCGTGTAGCGAATCCGGCAGCAGCAGACGGCTGTTGAGGATGCAGGCCTGACCCGCATGCAGACTGCAGCTCTCGAACAGAGTGCGCTCTAACAGCTCGTCGGTGACTTCGGTGTCGTCGAGGAAGATCGACGCCGACTTACCGCCGCACTCCAACAGGACGCGCTTCATGCTCGCGGCTGCTGCCGCCATGACCTCCCTGCCGACGGCAGAGCTGCCCGTGAAGCTGACCATGTCGACGCGCGGGTCGGTGGTCAGCAGCTTGCTCGCCTCCACGCTGGTCGGCGTGACGACGTTGACCACGCCAGGTGGTATGTCGGTGTCCTCGTCGATGATCCGGGCTAGGGCCAGGCCTGCGAGAGGGGTCAGCGGAGATGGCTTCAGCACGACGGTATTACCCGCCGCAAGCGCGTTGGCCACCTTCATCACGTTGAGCGTGTGCGGGAAGTTCCAGGGGGTCAGGACCGAGACCACGCCGAGGGGCTCGTAGCGAAGAAGCGTCGTGCCTCCCGCGCCCCAAGCGTCCATCGGTTCCTCGACCGGCATCGCGGCCAGCTCGGCGGCGCGTCCCGTCATGAAGGCGGGACCCTCGATCTGGAACATTCGCTCGTTTGCCGTGCAGCCCCATTCCGTCCGTGCGAGGGCGAAGATGTCGTCGGCGCGATCGAGTAGCGCGGCGCTGAGCTGTTGCAGGCAACGTGTCCGTTCCTCCGGTCCAGCCGACGTCCACGAGCCACTGTCGTATGCGCGCCGCGCGGAATCGATCGCCTCCCCGACGCGTGCCACGCTCGCGTCGGGCGCGCTGGCGATTACCTCTTCGGTGGCGGGGTTGACGACGTCATAGCGGCCGGCATCGGGGGCGAGCCAAGCACCGTCGACGTAGTGGCCGTAAGTGTCGACGAGCGCGCGCGGGTCGGCCATCCAATACCTCCACTGCTGAATTCCTACATACCAGCCCTGTGTGTACACCCGCTTCGGTTCACACGTCAATCTTGGCGTCCACTATCTGCGTAAACGCTGATTGACAGTTATGCCGCAGGTCATGTAGACACAGAACATAGCGGACATGTTGGTTCGATGTGTCCGATCAGCTTCACGATCAGCTTGACGACGAGGAAGGCTTGCGGTGCTCACTTCGGTCCCGTTGCACTCACCGGATTTCTACGCAGGCGACCCTTATCCCGCGTATCGCGAACTCCGCGCCACCACGCCCGTGGTGTGGAACGACGTCACCAACTTCTGGGCGTTGACCAAGTACGAAGACGTTCGCTACGTATCGAGCAACCCCGGCTTGTTCACGTCCACGAAGGGCATCACCATCCCCGACCCGAGTCAGCCCGAGCCCGTGCAGGAGGGCAACCTGATCTTCACGGACCCACCGCGGCATCGTCAGCTACGAAAGCTGATCAACTCGGGCTTCACACGTCGTCAAGTCACTTTGCTGGAGCCGAAGGTTCGCGAGATCGTCAAGGGCATCCTGGACGAGGTCGAACCGTCGCGGGACTACGAGTTCGCCGAGGAGATCGCCGCTCCCCTACCGACCAGACTGATCGCCGAGATGATCGGCGCGCCGCCTGATGACTGGGAGCAATTCCGGACTTGGTCGGATGCCGCGGTTGGTACGGCGGATCCCGACATCGAGATGGACAACGTCGTCGCGCTGACCGAGTTGTACCAGTACTTCACCAAGTTGATCGACGAGCGACGCTCCGGCGCCGTCACCGGAGACGACCTGCTGAGCATCCTGGCTGCGGCCGAGGTCGACGGCGAGCGGCTCACCGATGCAGACCTACTCAACTTCTCGTTCCTGCTCCTCGTCGCAGGCAACGAGACAACGCGCAATCTCATTGCCCTCGGCACGCTTGCCCTCATTGACCACCCCGACCAGTTCGCGATGCTCCGCGCGGATCCGACGCTGCTGCCCATCGCCGTCGAGGAGATGCTGCGATACACCAGCCCGGTTACCCACATGGCCCGCCGTGCGACCCAAGACGTCGAGATCCGCGGCCAACAGATCAGCGCAGGCGACACCGTGGTCATGCTCTACGGTTCGGCCAACCGCGACGAAGAGGTCTTCGGCCCAACGAGTGAGACGTTTGACATCGCCCGTAATCCCAATCCGCACATCGCGTTCGGTGCGGGCGAACACGCATGCCTAGGGGCACAACTGGCACGACTCGAAGCACGCGTGATGTTCGAGGTGCTGTTGAGTACCTATCCGACGATCGAACTCGTCGGCGACGTGTCGAGGCTGCGTGCCACGATGGTCCCCGGAGTCAAGAAGATGCCCGTACGACTGGGAGTTGGTAACTGATGGATTTCGACTACACACCCGAACAGGAACAACTTCGCAAGGAGTACCGGCAACGCCTCGAGGCGGTGATGACTCCGGAGCGGCGAGCATCGGTGGCCGTCCCCACCGAGGGGGGTGCGGCCGTCGCGGAGTGTAGGCGTGCGCTCGGTGAAGCCGGCCTACTCGGCGTCGCATGGCCGACGGAGTACGGCGGCGGTGGGCTAACCGCACTGGAGCAGTACATCTTTGGCGAAGAAGCGCGTCGAGTGAACGCACCCCTGCCGATGATCACCCTCAACACCGTCGGCCCCACGCTCATCCAGTTCGGCACGGACGAGCAGAAGGAAAAGTTCCTCCCCGCCATCCTCAAGGGGACGGTGGATTTCGCGATCGGCTACTCCGAACCGGGTGCGGGCAGCGATTTGGCGTCCCTGACAACCAGCGCAGTCCGTGACGGGGATGACTACGTGATCAACGGCGCCAAGATGTTCACCAGCGGGGCGGAGTTCGCCGACTACATCTGGCTGGCCGCGCGCACCGACCCGGAGGCGAAGAAGCACAAGGGCATCACCGTGTTCATGGTGCCGACCGACTCTCCGGGCTTCTCCTGGAAGCCTCTGCACACGATGCCCGGCGTGTCGACCTACTACACCTTCTACGACGACGTCCGAGTCCCGGCAAGCTCGATTGTGTTGGGCGAGAACGAAGGCTGGAAGCTCGTCACGAACCAGCTGAACTTGGAGCGGGCCGCGCTGGGGAACCTTGGCGCACTCGAGCCGTTGTTCCTCCGGACGCTGAAGTGGGCCAAGACAACCGATCTCGACGACGGAAAGGTCATCGACCTGCCCTGGGTGCAGCAGGCGCTGGCCAGGGCCGAGGCTCAGGTCGCCGCATACAAGCTGCTAAATCTGCGGGTGAACGCATCCATGAGCTCTAGTGCCCTCGGCATGGGTGAGGCTTCGGCCGCAAAGGTTTTCGGTACCGAGCTAACTCAACAGGTCGCCCGTGAACTGCTCGACGTCATCGGCCAGGACGGTACCCGCACCGGTACGGCGGCGCCCTTGAAGGGTGAACTCGAGCACGCCTACCGGCTTGCGGTGATCAATACCTTCGGCGGTGGCGCCAACGAACTCCAGCGCGACATCATCGCGATGGCCGGACTACTCATGCCACGGGCCCCTCGTGACATGCGAGCCACCGCGAGCTGACGGAAGGAATATCCACATGACCGACGACGAGAAAACCGAAGTGCGGCAGAAGCTCGACGCCCTGATCGGAGTACCCGTGGGTAAGCTGGCCAAGGCACCGGACCCAGTGAACGAGGCGATGATTCGCCACTGGGCATATGCGCTCAATGACATGAATCCGGCATACCTCGACGCAGAGTTCGCGGAAGGTTCCCGATACGGGGGCATCGTCTCGCCCCCGGTCATGCTGCAGAGTTGGACGATGGCGCCCCCACAGCTGGAGGGCATCACTGAACGCGGCGGCGTTCCCATGGTGATCAAGGAAAACCCGCTGAAGTTCCTCGACGATGCGGGTTACACCGGAATCGTGGCCACCAACTCCGAATTCGAGATCGAACGCTATCCCCGAGTCGGCGACGTCCTCACGGCCGAGAACGTCTACGAGTCGATCTCCGATGAGAAGAAGACCGCGATGGGCAATGGCTTCTTCGTCACCTGGTTGACGATCTACCGAGATCAGGACGGCGAGGTCGTTGGTCGGCAACGGTTCCGCACGTTGCGATTCAAGAGAGGAAGTTGATGGCCACCCGACTCGCACCGTCCGTCAGCCGCGACACCGAGTTCTTCTGGAACGGGCTCAAGGAGCACAAACTACTGATTCAGCGCTGCACCGATTGCAAGACGCTTCGGGTTCCGCCGCGGCCGATGTGCGGCAACTGCCAGTCGCTCGAGTGGGATACCGTCGAATCCACCGGTCGCGGAACGGTTTACAGCTACGTGATGCCCAAGTACCCCCCACTGCCGTTCCTCGAGTACCCCTATGTGGTCGCTCTGATCGAACTCGACGAGGGGGTCCGGATCGTGTCCAATCTGTGTGGCATCGACCCCGAGGCCATCAAGAACGGCATGTCCGTAGAGGTCTTCTACGAGGCATTCAACTCCACCAATGGCGGCGAAGAGCTGGTACTACACCAGTTCCGGCCCGCGCCATAACCGACTGGATCAAGAAAGCCTTCGAGACAACATGGACTTCTCATTCACTGAAGATCAAGAGACCGTCGGCAAGGTGGCGCGACAGCTGTTCGAGCACCGTGCCACCCCGGAACACCTCACCGAGGTGGAGGCAGGCGAGGTTCGCTTCGACCCAGCGCTCTGGAACGAACTGGCGTCGTCCGACCTGCTCGGCATCGCGTTGCCAGAGTCCGTCGGTGGAACCGGCGGCGGATTCCTCGAATTGGGCCTGCTGCTCAGCGAGGTCGGCAGGGCCGTCGCACCCGTTCCCCTGTACGCCACACTCGTTCTCGGCGCCGACACCATTGCCCGGCACGCTGATTCGGTTATACAGGACCGTTACCTCCCTGGAGTCGTGGACGGCAGCGTCATTCTGACCGGCGCACTGGTGGAGCCAGGGAACTCCGATCCCACCGCACCGCGCACCACGGCCCGCCGCGACGGTGACTGGTGGCGCCTCGATGGCACCAAGACGCTGGTACCCGCGGCGCAGTTGGCGAACGCCATCGTCGTCTCTGCCGTGACCGACGGCGTAGCCGGCTTGTTCGTCGTAGATACGAACGACAACGCCAGCGGCGAAGTGCAGATCACACCAGTCTCCACCACCAACGGCGAACCCCACGCCGACGTCGTTCTCACCGGTGCAGTCGGGCACCGACTCGGCGACGCCGACGATGACGGAGATCTGGTCAAGGCCTTCTACGCCAGGGCCCTCGTCGGGCTGTGCGCCCTGCAAGTCGGCGTCACCGAGCGGGCACTGCGACTCGCCGCGAGCTACACCACCCAGCGCGAGCAGTTCGGCAGGCCCATCGGATCGTTCCAAGCCGTGCAGCAGCGCATGGCCGACGCCTTCATCGACGTCGAGGCCATTCGCTGGACCACCTGGCACGCCGCCTGGTTGATCGCCGAGGGCAGACCGGTCGACCGCGAGGCCGCCATCGCCAAGTTCTGGGCGGCCGAGGCCGGCGCAAGAGTGGTGGCGACCGCCCAGCAGGTGCACGGCGGCATGGGCATCGACGTCACCTACCCGTTGTCACGATATTTCTTGTGGGGCAAGCAGATCGAGCTGGCGCTCGGATCGGCTTCTCAGCAGTTGGCCCGCCTCGGCACCAGTTACACGGAGGGAATCGAATGACCGCCACACTCGGACGCACCACCACGCTTGCGTGGAACGAGATCAGCGTTGGTGACGAAGTCACTCCGCTCGACGTCAACGTGACCACCAGCCTGATCGTGGCGGGCGCCATCGCGTCGCGCGACTACATGCCGGTGCATCACGACAAGGACTTCGCAAACTCGCAGGGGTCCAAGGACATCTTCCTCAACATCCTCACCACCAACGGCCTTTGCGTGAAGTTCCTGCACGGCTGGGCAGGGCCCGAGGCCATGATCAAGAAACTGTCCATCCGCCTTGGCGTGCCTGCCTATCCGAACGACCCGATGCGCTTTACGGGCAGCGTCACCAATAAGTCGGTGGGTGACGGGGAGGGCCTGGTCGAGGTGACGTTCAAGGGTACGAATGGCCTTGGTGACCATGTCACCGGCACTGCGGTACTAAGCCTGCTCGACGGAGTCGACGCGTGAGTTCCATTGGGGGCAAGGCCGCGATCGTCGGCATAGGCCAAACGGAGTTCTCCAAGGAGTCGGGCCGTAGCGAGATGCAGCTGGCCTGCGAGGCGGTCAAGGCGGCCATCGACGACGCCGGCCTCAAGCCGACCGACGTCGACGGCATGGTGACCTTCACCGTCGAGGAGAACGAGGAGATCGAGGTAGCCCGCAACGTCGGCATCCGCGATCTCAACTTCTTCACCCGCGTGCCACACGGCGGCGGGGCGGCTTCCGGCACGGTCCTGCAGGCGGCGATGGCGGTAGCCACGGGTGTCGCCGACGTCGTGGTCTGCTATCGAGCCTTCAACGAGCGTTCCGGATTTCGCTTCGGAGGCGCAGGCCGCCAGGCGGGTGTGACACCGCTGTGGATGGCGCCGTATGCGCCGTTCGGATTGATGACGCCCGCAGGCTGGGTGGCGCTGCACGCGCAGCGATACATGTCCGCGTACGGGGTCACCAACGAGGACTTCGGCAAGATCTCGGTAATAGACCGTAAGCACGCCGCGAAGAATCCCGACGCATGGTTCTACGAGAAACCGATAACGCTTGCACAGCACCAGGAATCACGGTGGATCATCGAACCGGTGCTGCGCCTACTCGACTGCTGCCAGGAGAGTGACGGCGGCGTGGCGATGGTCGTCACCAGCGTCGAACGCGCCCGCGACCTGGCCAAGCCTCCCGCCGTGATCACGGCGGCTGCGCAGGGCGCGGCATACGACGGCGAGGTGATGACCAGCTATTACCGCGAGGAGATCACCGGCCTCCCGGAGATGGGCGTCGTCGGTGAAAGACTCTGGCACGATTCGGGTCTCAAGCCGGCAGACATCTCGACGGCGTTTCTCTACGATCACTTCACACCGTTCGTCTTCACCCAGCTCGAAGAACTCGGCTTCTGCGGCAGGGGTGAGGCCAAGGATTTCGTCTCCGTCGACGATCTCTCGATCGGTGGTCGAATGCCGATCAATACCAACGGAGGACTGCTCGGAGAGGCCTACATCCACGGGATGAACGGCATCACCGAAGGCGTCCGTCAGGTCCGCGGTACCTCTTACAACCAAGTGGACGACGTCGAGCACGTGCTAGTGACGTCTGGCACGGGCGTACCGACGAGCGGCCTCATCCTCGCTCCCGTCCACTAAGATCTTAAGAATGATTCGCAGGCACCTCAGGTCACGATGACACAAGCAACTGCCGCCGATACCCGGGAAGTCATAATCTCGGCGGCCTTTGCCTGCTTCAGGAACCAGGGACTGAGCAAGACCACCATCGTCGACATCGCCCGCGCAGCCGACGTATCGCGTAGTACCTTCTACGAATACTTCCGGGACAAGGAGACCATCGTCGAGGCGTGTGCAGAATCGGCCTCGCAGCGCTTCTACCGCAACATGTCGAAGGCCATCGACCGCCAGGGCGGAAACACGTTGGAGGAGAAGCTGGTTCGAGCCGCGATCTTCGTCTGCCAGGCGCGCCAGGTCCTCGATCCCGAACCCTACTTCGACGAAGGCGAAGTCAACGTGATGATGACCAAGAACTCCGAAGTGCTGCTGAGGGAATGTTGCGAGTTCTTCGCACCCTTCCTCGCTTCGGCCAAGGTCACCGGTGAAATCCGTCGCGAACTCGACATCACGTTGGCGACGGAATGGTTCTCTCGAATGTTGTTCTCGCTGTTCACGACACCGTCGCCGAACATCGACTTGCGCGACGACGCCGCCGTCGCGGACTTCGTCCGGCCATTCGTCGTACGCGGCTTCATCGACGACCGCAGCTTACGTCGCTCAGTCGCTGGCGGTTAGCGGCCTCGAACACCACACTTTCACCGTGACATCGACCCTACGATAATGTAGATTCTCATTTGTGGAAGTCAACGTTATCGGAGTGCTTTCACCCTGGAGTACCTTGCGATGAGCAAACCCGCAAAGAACACGGTCTCGGTTCACGACGAAAGACGTCGCCCCCATCGAGGTCGCGCGACCCGGCACCGGCTATCCGTACTGGCCGATGACGTGGCAGATGCCGTGTTGGCCGCGGGCGGCCTCATCTTCGACAGGGTGGGCGCCGGGTGGGACGTTCAGGTCTTTCTTGCCGCGCGCACCGACGAACGTGCACTGCGCATCCTGGGGGTCGATGCTCGCGAGCTCACTGACGGAATCACGTCTGGCAACGAGTGGCCCGATGCGATCGTCGTCGCGGCCGAGCTGTACGCGCACGAGGCCCGTGTGCGCCGCTACGTAGGCACGGCGTCGCGCCAGCACGGCAGCGAAGTCACCATTTGGGGCGGCGACTGGCCGGCGACATTGGACCCGGGCATCGGCGTCGTGGAACATCGGCTCAGCACCGCGGCGCAGGCCTTCAAGGTACACGCGATGCAGGCCGCAGGCGTATCACCACGAGTCACTTCGAGTGAGCGGTTCCGCAGCGGCAGTAAGAGATTCATCACCGCGACATCGCTGTTGCCGTCCTAGTCAGTTCACCGTGCGCACGGGAACGTTGGACCACCCGCAGACGTTTGCCATCGCCACACGCCGCAGCCCGCTGCGATCGACCTCGTACTCTGGGATGAGCTCGAGCAGCGCCTCTAGCGCGATACGACCCTCCATGCGCGCCAGGGCGGCGCCCAGACAGCTGTGAATGCCATAGCCCAAGGCGAGATTGAAGCCCATCTTGCGTTCGCGGTCGATGTCCAAGCGGTCCGGGTCGTTAAACATCCGCTCGTCGCGCGTCGCCGAGGCGGTGATCAGCAGCACGGCACTGCCCTCGGGAATCATCTTGCCGTGCAACGTTATATCGCGCATGGCGGTACGCACCTGATACTGGGACGGTGCTTCGTAACGCAACAACTCCTCGACCGCCGCGGGAACCTTGCTGGGATCGTCCCGCAACTTCTGCCACTGGTCGGGGAAGTCCGCGAAGGCGACCATCGCGTTGCCGACCAACTTGGTAACGGTTTCAGCGCCCGCACCGCCAAGCAGCGTGGCAAATCCCGCGATGTCGACATCGGTCAGTTTCTCGACCTGCCCGTCGCGTTCGATCTCTGTCTCGATGAGCCTGCTGATCATGTCGTCGCGAGGCTCGGCGCGCCTCTTCTGAATGAGGTTGTAGTAGTAGATGCCCGTCTTCATCGAGGCCTCGGTGCCCTCCGGCCCTATGGCGATCTGGCCTGGGCGCCGCTCCAGCAGCAGGTCCACCCAATGGCGAATCTGGTCCCGGTCCTGCTTCGGCACGCCGAGCATCGTAGTGATCACCTCGTTCGGGAAGATCGCCGAGAAGTCGGCAACCACGTCGAACGATGACGGGTCGAGGCGATCGATCAACTCGTAGACCTTTTCGCGAACCATGGTCTCCAACGACGCGATGGCACGCGGCGTGAAGACGTTGCTCACCAGCTTGCGCATCTTCTGGTGTTGAGGGGGGTCCATCGAGATGATCACCTTGGGCACTGCGAGCGCGTCATCGTGCGCCTTGACCATGTCGAGGGTCGCGCCCTTGGCCGACGAGTACGTCTCGTGGTCCTTGGTCGCTGGGGCCACGTCGTCGTATCTGCTCAGCGCCCAGAAGTCCCATTGGGCGTTGTAGTAAACCGGCGCCTCGTCGCGCAGGCGGCGGTAGGTGTCATACGCCCCGTCGAAGAACTCTTGGGAGAACGGGTCGAATTCGACTGGTTCTTGGGCAAGCGCCTGCGGCGCAGTGGAATTCATAGGATCGCTCCGGCCTCCTTGTACTTCTCGATGACGTCCCATTCCATGCCGGCGTCCATCAAGACTTCTTCAGTGTGCTGACCATGTTCCGGCGCTCCCGGCGGGACGACGGGCGTTTCGTCGAACTGCACCGGGTTCGTCGGCATTGCGTATGGAACACCGTTCATCGTGGTCGTCTGCGCGATATACCCATTGGCGGTAACCGCTGGGTCCCGGCAGAGTTCGCCGGGCGTCTGCACGATGCCCCACGCCCCGGAGAGTCCCGCCAGCGCCTCGCGCCACTGCGCAAGGGTGCGTTTTGCAAAGGCCTCGTCGAGGAGCGCGATCAACGCAACTCGGTTGTCGTACCGCGCGGCAGGCTCCGCAAATCGCACGTCGTCGATCAGCTCGGGTAATCCGATCACCTGCATTGCCTCGGCATAGAACTTGTCGAGTTGGGGCATCATCAGCTGGACGTGGCGACCATCCTTGGTGCGGTAGGTTCCCACCAGCGGATTGGGAGCGTCTGCGTGACCGTACTCTGGAATGGCGCTGCCACCGTGGATTTGGCTCACGGCAACGTCCGGGCTGAGATTCCACGCCGCCAGACCGAGAAGTGATACGTCGACCACGGACCCATTACCTGTGGTCGCCCGCTTGCAGAGCGCGGCGGCGATTCCGCCTGCGATGGTCATGCCGCCGAGCAGATCCCCGAAGGCGGGCCGAGATCGGACCAACTCCTGCGCATCCTCGGTGAGCACCGTGGCGATACCGCCACGCGCCCAGTAGGAGACCCCGTCGTACCCGGGTTTGTCGGAATCAGGTCCCTTCGGCCCGTGACCCGAGCCGCGGACGTACACGATGCTCGGATTGACGGCTTGGATGTCGGCGACGTCGATGCCCATCGTGACCAGCCCACGCTGGGGATCTCCACCGTTTCGCGGCTCCACCTTGATGACCTCCGCACCCCATTCCGCGAGCACGGCTCCGGCCGACGGGACGAACGTCCAGGCGGCAACCTCCAGCACGCGTACCCCGCTGAGTACTCTATCGTCGGAAATGACGTCCTCCATCGTGTTTGGCTGGCGCCTGCGGATCTCGCAGACAAGGTCGTCGAGTCTCGGCACCACGTGCGATAACGACAATTTACATTGAGCGAGAACAACGGTTTCGCATCGATTGTAAACTCTGCTAGATGGCCGGGCAGACGCTAGGGCTTGGCCGATAGCCGCCCCGGCAATGACGGATCGCCCGCTTCCCAGAAGGCCTTCCAGGTGGGCATCCTCTGCGGCATCGCGGCCCTGAGTGGCACGTCGGTCGGCCAGCGCACGAAGTCGGGGCCGGGGCGTTCGGTGACGTCGACCGAATACCACGGATGCTCCCGCCGACGCGCGAAACCCCATACCCCGTCCCGTCTTTCATACGTGTCGTCGTAGCGCATCGTGATGACGAACCAACCGTCGCCATCCTCGTGCTCGGCCCGGCAATAGATCGAACCGGTTGCATGGTCGGAATCGATGAATTCGAACTGATGACCGCAGATGAGGTGGATGCTGCGGTAGAACCGGCGCAGCACCTTGTCGTACCAACGCTTCAACGCCTCACGCCCACACCCTTCCGCGCTGGCGTCGACGTCATCGACGAACAACGCAACCAATGCGTCGAGGTCACGGGCATCGAGCGCCATCGCATACCTGCTGGGCAGCTGCCCGATCGCCTGGCTGGACTCGATCCGGTCCAATCGCATCGCCAACGCATCGTCACCTGTCACCATTCGGGGAATGCTACGGCCAGTCACCGATAATGAGAACCGCTGTTCTCAGGAATCAGAGGAGCAACTATCCTTGGGAGCATGCCGTTTCCCAGCATCACCCCGACGGTCCCGGCGTTGGTGCGGTCGAGCGCAGCGCGGTTCGGAGACAAGCCGTTTGTCGTTGCCGACGGCAACTCGCTGAACTACACCGATCTGGAGCGCCGGTCGGCACGTCTGGCGATGAACCTCTTGGGAGACGGCATCGGCAAGGGCGATCACGTCGGAATCCTCATGCCGAACGGGGTTGAGTGGGCCGTCGCGTGGTTCGCCACCACCCGCATCAGCGCGGTTGCCGTGCCACTCAACACCTTCTACAAGTCGTCCGAGCTGGCATGGACCGCCCGGCACGCAGACTTGCGCGCCATCCTGGCTTGGTCGGGGTTTCGCAACCACGACTTCCTGGAACGTCTCGAAGCGGCGCTACCCGGACTCGCCGATCAGCACAACCCGGGTCACATCACGGTGCGGGGCGCACCGTACCTACGCACCATCGCGGTGTGGGGTGGGAGCGATCGGCCATGGGCGACGACGCTGACCGACGACGCTGCACGAGAACCGTCGGGCATCGACGAGGACTTCCTAGTCGACGTCGAGTCGTGCGTGACGCCTGCCGACGAGGTCACCATCATCTACACCTCGGGGAGCACCGGTCCGCCGAAGGGGCCGGTACACACCCACGGTTCGCTCGTCCGCCATACGTACAACCTCACCTTCCAATACGGCGTGACCAACGACTCGGTGATGTTCACCTCGATGCCGTTCTTCTGGGTCGGTGGACTCATCACCGGCCTCAATGCGGTCATTCACCACGGCGCGACGCTGATCACCCAACCCGCCTTCGACGCTGCCGAAGCCCTCGAACTCATCGAAACGTATCGCGCCACCATCGTCCTCGGCTGGCCTCAGCAGGGCAGGACGTTGGCCGAGCACCCCGACTTCGTCAAGCGCGACCTGAGCTCCGTCATACGCACCAGCCTGCCCGCGATGGTGCCAGACGGACGGCGCCCGAAGGGCCCCAGCGCGCTGGGCATGACCGAACTCTGCGGAAACCACATAGGCGTCGATCCGTACGTGCCTCAGCCGCCCGAACGCGCGGTGACCGGAGGTCTGACGATCGACGGACTCGAACACCTCCTCGTCGACCCCTCGACGGGACAACCGGTGCCCACCGGCTCCGAAGGCGAGATCTGGGCCCGCGGTTACTCACTGATGCAGCGTCTCCACAAACGAGAACGCGAGGACGTGTTCACCCCTGACGGCTACTACAGGACGGGCGACTGCGGGGTTCAGGACGAGGACGGCTGGATCAGGTTCACGGGGCGGTTGGGTGAGTTGATCAAAACCGGGGGCGGCACAAACGTCACGCCTGCCGAAGTCGAACTGGCCCTGACGAATTGCGACGGCGTGCTGGAAGCGTATGTCGTGGGGGCATCGGATGGCGATCGCGGCACGGTGGTCGCGGCGGCGGTGGTGCCAAAGGGCGCGGCCGAACTCGATGGCGACGCGTTGAAGACCCAGCTGCGAAAGCACATGTCCGCCTACAAGGTGCCGAAGTTCATCTGGGTCACCGACAAGGCACAGCTGCCGTTCACCGCGACGGGCAAGATCCGCAAATCCGATCTGGCCGACCAGTTGAGCGGGCTGCTAGCCAAGAGCTGAGGGCTCATTCGAAAGCCCGCACCGCGAGTGTGAATCTCACGGCAGGTTGGTCTCGAGCAGGGTCAGGGGGATCCCGCACAGTGGCTCCAGTTTGACCTCCGTGACCTCGAAGCCGTCGCCTTCGACGTGCTGCCGGAAGTCGGCCTTGACGCCACGCCCCGACGCAATGTGCTCGCCCGCTTCGCAATCGGCCGTTCGGACCACCACCGAGAACAAGCCGTCGCCATTGCGGGCCAGGAAATCGGCCGCCGTCCCGGGGTGCGTGGGTGCGGCAGCCGTCGGTGAAATGAGCTCGAAGCCGTGGTCCCAATCGAGCCTGATCTGAAGGCCGAGCTCCTCGTGCTCGAACGCCACGAACTGAAAGCCCAGTGCCGTCAGGTAGTCGGCGGCGCTCTCGAGTCGCTCGGGGGCGACTGCGAAGACGACGTGGTGTAGTAGAGGCAGTGCCTGCGACATGCGCTCGACTCTAAGGCCGTTCCGAAAATTTCGTTCTCGGAACACGAAAACTATCATTCTCGCTCGGGTAGATTCACGTCGTGGCGCTGGAACAGTTCAAGCTCGACGGACAAGTAGCGATAGTGACGGGCGCGGGTCGCGGCGTTGGCGAAGGCATCGCGAAGGTGCTTGCGGAGGCCGGTGCGACAGTGGTGGGCACCGCCCGTACGTCGGCAGAGATCGATCAGACGATCAAGGAGATCGAGGCCGCTGGTGGCAGAGGTCTCGCCATCACTGCCGACGCCCTGGTTCGCGCCGACAGCGAACGCGTAGTCAAAACCGCGGTCGAAGAATTCGGCCGCATCGACATCTTGGTCAACAACGTGGGTTTCGCCACCTACGGCCCGTTCCTTGGCCTCGGCGACGACGACCTGCGCGAGACCTTCGACTACTGCGTCACGTCAGCGTTCATCATGAGTCAGCTCGTCGTGCCGCACATGCTGACGGTGGGTCAAGGCTCTATCGTCAACATCTCCTCCGGAGCTGGTCGATTCGGCATCCGCGGACTTCTGCCGTACTCCGTGGCCAAGGGTGGGCTAGAGGCGCTGACCCGAGCCATGGCGCAGGAGCTCGCGCCGAAGATCCGCGTCAACGCCATCGCACTCGGCGCCTTCATGACGACCGGGCTGCAGTCGAGCTTCGATTTGATGCCAGGCTCCGAGGACAAGCTCAAGGAGCTGACGCCGCTTCACCGCATCGGCGACGTCGCAGATCTCGGCCGGCTGACGCTGTACCTTTCCACGCGCGACTGCTACGCCACCAACTCGACCTTCGTCGTCGACGGCGGTCTCCAGGGCCCGAACTCATCACTTCCGATACCCGATCTGTAACCGACCGAAGGATTCGTGCACATGGCCGACAAGGTCTTCCGAGTAGCCGTCATCTCCACCGGCTGGATCAGCAGCTTGGCGATACGCACCATTGTGCGTCGCCCGCATCTGGACCTGGTCGGGGTCTGGGTCCATAGCGCGGCGAAGACCGGACGCGACGCCGGCGAGATCGTCGGTGTGGGTCCGATCGGAGTAACGACAACCAACGACCTCGATGACATCATCGCATTGAAGCCCGATTGCGTCGTCTATGGCGCAGCCAGTCCCGAGATGGACGCCGCCGCAGTGCGTGACTACATCCGCTTGCTCAAAGGCGGCCTCAACGTCGTCACCACCAACACGCCGGGAATGATGTTTCCCGACAGGTGGATTCCGGAATTCGCCGACCAGGTACGCTCTGCCGCCCTAGCGGCTGGAGTCACCATCTACACCTCGGGCATCGAGCCTGGCTTTGCCGGCGACCAATTCGCAGTCCTTCTCACCACGTTGTCCAACACCATCCGCTCCATTCGCGCGCAAGAGATCTTCGACTACTCCGCCTATCCGAACCGCGACCTCATGGTGACCGCGATGGGATTCGGAGAGCCGCTCGACTTCACCCCGCTGCTCGAACTGGATGGCGCTCAGGCCTTTGCATGGGGTCCCCCGATCGGACTCGTCGCAAAGGCACTTGGCATCGAACTCGACTCCGTCAGCGAGAAATACGAGCGGGTGATCACGCCGCGCGACCTAGAGGTGGCCTGCGGAACCATTCCTGCCGGGACCTGCGGCGCGGTGCGCGCCGAGACGACCGGGGTGGTCGACGGACGACCCATGATCACGATCGAACACATCAACCGGATGGCCCCAGACCTCGCGCCGGAGTGGGCATCGGCACCCAACGGTACCTACCGCCTCATCATCGAAGGGCAGCCCCACATTCAATGCGACCTGCGGTTGGGCACCGAGGACACGGCCGTATCCGCCAACGACAATGCCATGGAGGCGACGGCGATGCGCGTGGTCAACGCCATCCCCTACGTCATCGACGCCGCACCGGGCATCGCCACGTCGCTGGATCTGCCAATCACCGCGCCCCGAGATGCATTGGATCTCAGCTAGTTCGACGAAGATCAACTGGCTGCGGAGACGCGGGCACCGCGTCATTCATGGGTATCAGCCAATGCAGCAGCAGGTTTCGTTACTCGCGCCGAACTTTGGTCTGATGCCCCGAGATGGCGTGGTGCGACACCAGTTCTCGGCCACGCAGACGTCAGCACGCTAAACAGTGAACATGGGGCCGCGTGGCGCTCCCCTGACCTCGTTGCCACCGTCGATGGCGAAGCTCTGTCCGGTGACCCAGCTCGACTCAGGGCCAGCCAGGTAGCGGATCGCCGGAGCGATGTCATCCGAGACGCCGAGTCGCCCAAGTGGAACGCGCTCGAGAAAGCTCGTCGTCAGCTCCTCTAGGTGGATGTAGCCCTGCGTGGTGGCTGCCTCCGTGAGACCGGGACGCACCGCGTTGACGCGTATCCCTCGCGCGCCGAGTTCGGATGCTGCCACCCGAACCAGCATTTCGAGGGCTGCCTTTCCCGCCGAATAGTGACCGAGCCCCTCCATCGGGATCTTGGCCGAGGTCGACGAGACGAACACGATGGAGCCGCCTTCGGTCATCAGCGGCACCGAATGACGCATGGCCAGGAAGTTGGACCGCAAGTTGCCCATGACGAGGTCGGTGAACTTCGCGAGGTCCTGCTCGATCAGTGGTCCGGTGCCCCCGGTCGCGACCGTACCGACGACGATGTCCAGTCGCTGCTTGAGGGCGTGCGCGCCGCGAGCGGCGGCTTCAACCGTCGCCTCGTCCTCGGGATCGCCCTCGGCCACTTCGATTTCGGCGTCAGGTACCGCGTCGAGCAAGCGCTGCCTCGTCGCCTCCAGCCGCTTCATGGAACGGCCGAGAAGATAGAGCGCGGCACCGTCTGCCGCCAGCAGCTTCGCACTGGCCTGCGCAATGCCAGCCGACGCGCCGAGAACGAACGCCGTCCGACCTTCGAGCGTACCCACGGTGACTCCCCTCGACGACGTTGCCAATCGCACGGTAGCACCGCCGTTAAGCGCCGTTTCTGTTTTTAGCAATGCATGTTCTCACTCGGGTCTGGCCGGTGTAGCTTACGGATGTGACTGACTTGACCGACCGCGTCGCACTCATCACCGGCGGGGCGAGGGGCCAGGGACGCGCGCACGCCGCTCGGCTCAGCGCGGACGGTGCCGACGTGATTCTCGTCGACGTCGCAGGACCGCTTCCGCCCTGCGTCCCCTACGATTCTGCGACCCCTGACGAGCTGGAGGAAACGGCAGCACTGGTGCGAGCCAACGGCCGAAGGGCAGTGACCGCTTCAGTCGACACCCGCGATCACGATGGGCTGTGCGCCGCCGTCGACGATGCCGTAGCCGAACTGGGCAGGCTCGACGTGATCGTGGCCAACGCAGGCATCTGCGTTCCCGCACCGTGGGACCGAGTCACACCGCGTGACTTCCAGGACGTCGTGGACGTCAATCTCGTTGGCACGTGGAACACCGTGATGTCCGGCGCGAAGCACGTCATCGCCGGTGGCCGTGGCGGATCGATCATCCTCATCGGGTCAGCCGCCGGAATTACCATGGAGCCGTTCATGATCGCCTACACCGCAAGCAAGCACGCCGTGGTGGGGCTCGCGCGCGCGTTCGCTGCAGAACTCGGCACGCACAACATCCGGATGAACAGCCTGCATCCAGGCTCGGTGGCGACGCCCATGGGTACCGGCCGAATGCTGGAGGCGATGGCAGAGGCGGCTGCCTCGAATCCTGCACTGCGCAACGGCTTCGGCAAGCAGTTGCTACCCAACGCCGTCACCATGCCCGAAGACGTCGCGAACGCAGTCGCATGGTTGGCCTCTGATGAGTCCAGGTACGTCACCGCAACCGCGATGAGCGTCGACGTTGGCGCGACACAGGGTTAGTCCGGCGTAACCACGTGATGACCGCGCGCAACCAGTTCGTCGGCCACCAGCTGCCAGCACGAACCATTGTGCAGGCCGCCATGCAGCAGCGCGAAGGACGTCACCGATGCGCTCGCAGGGCGCCGAAGCGGGGCTGCCCCAGACCGATACGCACCATGTGATGCATGGCGATCGAGGGCATGACGCGGCCGACCATCCTGAAGATCTTGGCATCGAGCCCCGCGCCGCGGTGCACGATCGGACGGCGATCGCGCTCCAGCGCCCTTGCCAACGAACGCGCGAACCGCTCGGGGGGATTCGCCACCCGTACCGCGGCGCGCCCCCTCTTCTCGATCTTCGGGTGTTGTGGGCCGTAAGGGCCCACGTCGTCCCGATACACGGGCGTGCCGTCGCCGGTGATCTCGGTGCTGTACGTACCAGCAAGCAGGATGGTCACGCCCAGACCGTATGGAGCGACCTCGGCTGCAAGTGATTCCGCCCAACGCTCGGCGCCGGCCTTGCTCGCTGAGTAGATCGACGCCAGCGGCATCCCGCGAACCGCGCCGGTGCTCGACACCACCACGATCCGTCCTTGACCCCTCGCGCGCATCGCAGGGAGCAGCGCGTTGGTGAGGGCAGCCGGGAAGAACAAATTGGTTGCGAAGATCCGATCCCACTCGGCGGTGGGTGTTTCCTCCACGAATCCGGCGACCGCGACACCGGCGTTGTGCACCAACGCGTCCGGCGCGCCGACCAAGTCACCCATCGACGTCGCCGCCGCAGTGATCGACTCCGGATCGACCAAGTCGATTGCCACTCCTAGCAGGCGGAATCACCAGCACGCGCGCCCGTCGCCTCCCGCAGACGTTGCAGGCCCGTGTCGACCGAACGCATCGCGGCCACCACCCGCCATCCGCGCACGTACATCTCGGTCGCCGAGGCCAACCCCAACCCACGGGAGACACCCGTGATGACGACGGTGCGCAAGCCGTCACTCATCCCGACACCGCGGCATCGGCAGCCCCGGCACATGGTGCGCCTTTCACCGAAGAGCGCATGTCAACGCGCAGAGTGAACATCGAGACTCCTACTTGAAGAACGGTCCGGGCTTACCAGCATCCTCGAGATGGCCGTACGGGTCGTACACCTTGACGCTCGGGTAGGGGTTTTGGTCGTAGGCGGGCCTGGACAACCCTGCTTCACGCAACCCCGCCAGCACCGCGAGGGGTAGTGCAAACGACACTAAGCCGACGGATACCGCCACCAATAGCTGTCGGGTAAGCGTGACCTTCGGTCGGCCCGGTCGCGCGGGAAGCCAGCGCGCGATCCGATTGACGAGCACCAGTTCGTCGTCGTCATCGCGGACGCACATCACGGCGACCATGGCGAAGATGAACGAGTCGTAGACCGCCATGATCAACGGGAAATGGACGTGGCCGATCTGGAGCACGGGGCCAACTGCCTCGGTGTAGAAGAAGATGCCTGCCCTCATCCAGGTGAACTGGATGAGCCCATTGATCGGGATGGCCACGATGAACGCACCCATGAACACCGAAGCGAGCCTGTGTCGCGCAAGCCAATCGGCCCGACTCGTCAAGGGATCGACGAACCGGTCGTGCAACTGCAGGAAGCCCAGACCGTTCAACAGATAGTAGGCCGCATACCCACCCAAGAAGGACAGGGACGGTTCCAGGTTAGGCGAAATGTTGACGTACGGCCACGTCAAGGGGAAGTGGAGCATGCGGGGATCGAAGATCGCAAAGGTGGCCCAATTGGCAAGTGGGTCAAGGGCACCCGTGATCAGCCCGGCGAATGCGATCACTACCGCCCAGTGCACCTTGCGTTGCCGCCACGACAGCCAGGCCAACGTACCGATCAGACCGATCGCCATCGGGATGGAGCTCAGCCCGACGGCCAGCGGCCAGTCGTCGAAGCCAAGAAACGGCGGGTAGGGCACTGGACCGGGGTTGGGGTTGGTGACCCTCGGGTCGCCGTGCAGACCAGTCTGCATCGCCACGATGGTGACCACGGCGAACACCAGGTACGCGATGGCGAATGACCCCCAGCCGATTCGCGCGAGTGAGCGGCCAACCCCGTCGCTGGCCTGCGCCTCGGCCTCACTCTCAACGGTGTTCGTCATCGCACTCGGAAGGGGAGACTCTTCCAACCTCGAACACTCGTCGTATGGGTCTTCCGCCGCGGGGACGTCCACGGTATTCGCCACAGGCCTCCATCCGATTCGCGCGTCGCATGCACATTCACTTGAGAATATGCGTTGTCAATAACCGCAACGTGTCTTTCCGGAACTTCGGACGTTCCCGGCGAGGGCAACGGGGATCGTGCACGTCGATGAGGATTCTCATGAAGCCGCCGGGCGAGAGCTGTTGCCCTTGATCACGGGCATGTTGGTCCACCCGCCTTGATCGTCTTGGTACCAGCCCGCCGCGGCGAGTGCACCACCGTCTGCGTGAATTACGGTGCCCGACACCCAACTTGCGAGCGGACTCGCCAGGAACAAGACACAACCCGCGATGTCCGACGGCGTGCCGAACCGACCGAGCGGAATCCATCGTGGGATGTTGTGGCGCTGCGACTCATGGACCATTCGGTCGATCGGAACCTGGGCCGTATCGGTGGTCTCAGGCGCGACGACATTGACGCGGATCCCCTCGGGACCGAGCTCCAGCGCGAGGCTCTGGGTAAAGCCAGTGATGGCCGCCTTGAAGGCGCCGTATGCAGCGAACCGCGGAATGCCGCGAAACCCCTCGATCGACGAGATGTTGACGATGCTGGCGCCCCGGCCCGCGTTGCGCAACAACGGAAGCATCACGCGAGTGACGAGGAAGACGTGCTTGAGATTCATTCGATAGATGTCATCGAGTTGTTCGTCGGTCAACTTCTCGAAAGGGGTTGGCCTTGTCATGAAATGGCCCACGTTGTTCACCAGTACGTCCAATTTGCCGTACTTCTCGGCAATCGAGCTAGCCAGCGCGGCCACGACGTCCGGGTCGGTCGCATCGCCCTCCACGACGAGAGCGTCCGAGCCGAGTTCCGCTCTCACATCGGAAGCGCGTGCCGGGTCGACTTCGAGTATCACGACCTTGCCGTCGAGACCTGCGAACGCGAGAGCCGTTTCGCGGCCGATGCCCGCACCGCCTCCGGTGATCAGAACGACCTTGCCGCTGAAGTCAATCACGTCTCAAACTCCCATCGCCCTGTCGACCAGTTCGGCAGGTGAAGGCAGACTGTACCGAGAATGACCGTTCTCTGGCATGAGAACCTGGTTTCTTGCAACCAACCGACCGTGCACTTCGGCCGTGGACGAACCTCGAACTGAGCCCCGGCTAGCCGTTCTTCGACATCTCGCCGGCCGCCGTATCGGCCCACCGCGCCTCGTGGCGGCCCATGGTCATCGCCCCGTTCCAGCCCCCGTCGGTCCACAACACCGAGCCACCGACGTAGCTCAGCCGCGGACTGCCGAGGCAGACCAGCGGCCATGCCTGCTCGTCCGGCGTCGAGTACCGACCCACCGGCCCGATGGCCTGGTCGACGGTCTCCTTGCCCATCAGGTCTTGGAACGCGGGCATCATCGCCGTTTCGGTGGGTCCGGGGTTGATGCAGTTGATCCTGATTCCCCTCCGTCCCAGTTCCGGGTACCACCATCCCACCCAGGCGTCGATGATGTACTTGGAGTAGGCATAGCCGCTCCACGACCACTTCTTCTCGTTGGCCTTCAGCCAGTCGACGGCAGCATCGAAGCCATCCGTTTCCAGCAGCTGCGTGATCACCTTGATGTGGCCCTCCCAGCCGATCGCTGCCGACGAAGAGATGACACTGATCGCAGAGCCCTCGGCCATCTTGGGCACCAGCTGCTCGGCGAGATGGCGAGCGCCGACCCAGTTCACCAGGATCGTGTCCCACTCGGTGAAGGGTGGCCCAGGCAGGCCTGCGCAGCTGAACAGGCCGTCGATCGGTCCCTCGATCCGAGCGGCGACGTCTTCGATGTTCGCCCGATCGCGCAGGTCGATCTCGTGCGCACATGCGACGGGCACCGTGGTGGGCTTGATGTCGAGCGCGGTGACCTCGGCTCCAAGCTCCACGAGAATTCGGGCGGTCGCCTCCCCCATTCCGGATGCCGCACCCGTCACGACGACGGACTTGCCCTCGTATCCCAGAACGTCCTCCACGGTGGCATCCCTTCGATTCGTCGCCAGCGGCGAGAGCATAAATTTCCGTATTGCGAGAAGAAACATTATCACCGCAGATACAGTGCAGATTCGCCAGCGTGATGAGGAGACGACAAATTGGCCACGACATCGCGACCGCTCCGGGTGATCCAATGGGCCACCGGAGCCGTTGGCACTGAAATGGTCACGACGATCCTGGATTACCGACCCGACATCGAGATCGTCGGTGCTCGGGTGTACTCGGATGCCAAGAACGGCACCGACCTCGGCATCCTTGTCAATCGCCCGCCGATCGGGGTGATCGCCACGAACGACCGTGCCGAGATCCTCGCGCTGGAAGCCGATCTGGTGCTGTACGCACCGTCTTTCACCAGCGTCAACGACGTGTGCGCGCTACTGGAAAGCGGCAAGGACGTGGCGACCGTGTCGTTCCTCTTCCATCCGCGCCGCATCCCCGAAGCCGATCGAGTACGGCTTGCCGACGCTTGCCGGAAGGGCAACAGCACCATCCATGCCAGCGGGCTCAATCCGGGCAACCTCTCCGGAGTGTTGCCACTGGCGCTTTCGGGCATGAGCAGAACCATCGACAAGTTCACGCTGCAGGAACGCGCCGACTGGTCGCTCTGGGAGAGCACCGACATCACCTTCGACGGGATGTGGTTCGGGCGTCCACCCGAGGAAGTCACGCCGACGGCCAACGACTTCCTGTCCTTCAACACTCGTTTGTTCACCGAACAGACCTGGTTCATCGCCGACACCCTGCACGCGGCGATCGATGGCGTCGCCGTCACCGTCGATGCGGTTCCCGCAACCAAGGAGTTCCAGATCTTCGACCACCACGTCGCCCAGGGCACGACGGCGGGCCAGCGGTGGCGATTCGTCGGCACCCGCCGCGGTGAGCCGCTCATCGAGTTCGAAACCCTTTGGACCATCGGTGGTGAGTATCCCGAGCACTGGCCCAAGCCTGACGACGGATGGACCCTGACCCTCGAGGGCGACCCTTCGATGCGCGTCCACTTCTTTTGCCTCGCAAGCTATTCACGCCCGGCATCGATCGAGGAGCACGTCCGGGCCGGGCTGATCGCCGTGGCCATGCAGGTCGTCAACGCCATCCCCGCGATCTGTGCTGCACCACCGGGATTCGCGACGATGGCGGATCTGCCCCTCATTCGGAGTTACACCGGATTTGGCGACGGAATCTGACGCGGGCCGGTGAACCACGCCCTGGACGGGCTTCGCGTCATCGACCTCAGCATCGGTGTCGCCGGCCCGTACGCCACCCGGCAGCTGGCCGACCTGGGAGTCGATCTCGTCACCGCGAGCTCTGCATGCCGACCGCAATCTCGCACGGCGCAATCACTTCCTTTGGGCGTAGGTGCTGCGCACCAGCGAAACAATGCAATCCAACAGATCTTGCTTGGACATCGATGTCGTCTCTAACTCGCCGACGCCGACAGATGGTTCCTGAAGTAACCGCCCGCGTGCGGTGGCAACGTCAGATTGTTGAGCAGTTCGACCTCTGAGTTGCATACCACTGCAACCGAATTGAGCAACAATGTTGCCACCGACATCGACACCGCACGGCCCGCGTCGTGGGTGGTCGCCAAGGCGATCTCCGAGTCGACGGTCATGTCTCCGTCGATGTGCAGTATCCAGCGGCTGTCGCCTTGGGGCCACTCCGGCGCCACGTCATCGGTGACTCGCCAGATCCATTCGAAGAAGATGGCTGGCCGCCCGTTCATCCAACCGTCCAGACACATCTTCATCGCGGCAATCGTTCCTGCCTCGATGACGCCGGCGGCAATCGTCAGATCGCGTTCGGTCGCAACCACCTCGCGGTGATACCTCACCTCGTCGAGAGTCACGCCCATCGCGGAGCGACTGCAACTCGACGTACTTGTCGATCGCTCTGCGCCGCCCGCGCGCCCGAAGCCGCTGTCCTTGAAAACCCCCAGCAGGCGCGGCGAGTTCAGGCAAGTACGGGTGGATGCCCGCCGGACGGGGTGCTTCCCGTCGACTTCAGGCCGCAGCGTAAACCAGCATTTTGCAGAATCTCTACGATTATCGGCTGGTCCCGCGGGGCACCATGGGGTTTACGATCGGAACCAAAGGGCCTCGGCCGGACTCCGACAGCAGGGTGACGCACATGGGCCGACCGGCGAGGGGTCACGCACCGCTTGCGCGGCGCAGCAGCGGTGACCTCGTCGCCGAGCGCCTTCGTAGCCAGATCATCACCGGCGAACTTGGGCCGGGGCAGCGGCTCAACCAAGAGGAAATTGCAGCCCAGTTGGGCACCAGCCGCGTACCGGTTCGCGAAGCACTCGTCATCCTGGAGCAGGAGGGCTGGGTGAAGATGGAGATGCAGCGAGGCGGATTCGTTCTGCCAATCGACACCGCGGTTGCCGACAATGCCGAGATCTGGGATCTAGTGTTCGGCTTGGTCGCTCGTCGTGCCGTAGAGCGCATGACCCCCGAGGTGGCCGCTGAACTGGATGAGCTGGCCGCGGAACTGAAGAGCACCGAAGATTCGGAGGCAGTCTCAGCGCTCTGCGAGCAGTATCTCGACGTGCTCTTCGATGCGGCTAGCGCACCCGCAGTGGCTCGCATGGTGCGCCGAGCGCGCGCCACGGCAATCTACACGATATTCGGCGTCGCTCCCGAGACCATCGCGATCAGCCGAGCAGGCACGCTTGCGGTGATCGACGCGATTCTCGCCGGAGATAGCAAACGGGCCAACTCGGCTCACGAGGAAATGCAACGTGACTGCCTCGACGTACTCATGAAGGTCTTCAAGAATCGCGCATGACGATCCGATCGGCGCGACCGTCGGTCCACCAATCGGAATCGCCCATCGAATGGCGAACTTCCCTATCGTCACCGTCTCTGACGCATGTCCCGTCCGGGCCGATCATGGGAAAGTCTCCAAGCGACGGCCGCTCGCCCCGTGGGTCGATACGCCATGTCCAGGCTTGGTCGGCAAACGGATAGTGCACGCTCGACGGGTACCCATTCGAGCGCACGGTTGCCTGCGCCCGGACGTCGGTCGTCGCAGTAAAGTCGCGTAAAGGCAGGAACCCGACTTCTGCAGACCAAAGTACGTGGTGGAGGGAAGGAGCAGTTCGGGCGAGAACGAACACTCACCGACGAGGCGGTACACGAGTCCGACGAACTCCACCGCCGACCCGAGATCGCCCCTTCCGAGCGCCGTCGGCGGGCCCGACACGCTCTCCGCTTGCGACGTAATACATTTGAGCGCAGTTGTCCGGATGGCCATAGGCGGTGACGAGATCGCGGGAGCACGAGACGGTGCGCCCTTCCGTCACCAGGCGTGCGGCGGCGGTCCGGTGTTCGGGCGCAATGAGATTCAGCGTCCCGAGTTGATCATCGGGGCCCCACCTGCCCCAGTTCTTCAAATCCTCGATGTAGGTCTTGACTTCGGCCTTGGATGGCAGCGTCATCGGTCAGCCCCCCCTGGCAAGCGCGTAGACGGTGTTCGCCATGTCCATGAGTTCGGGGGTGATCATGTTGCCCCCGTACTCCGTCCAACACCAACTTCGCGCGATGTCCTTTCCGGACGGGCTGCTCGTCAGTGGACCAAACGTGTGCAGCGGGCTACCGCTGGCGTCGAACGACATGGTGTAGACATCGGATCCCATCGACGTATCGAGACCGACGAGCCTTCCCCCATCGTTGAAGGTCGGCTTGGCGACGACGTCCTCGTGCGTCGTGGTGACACCGTCTTTGAGTTGATAGCCCGGCCCGAAGGACACGCCGTCTCGCCCCTGCCAGAAGCTGCCACCGCCGAGCTCCCCGTCGGCGAACTCGTGCAACCACGACACCCACATTCCCTGCAGATGCCGCACGATTGGCAGCTCGGTGTAGATCGTCCCGGCCGGGCCGTAGGCGAAGTCCTGGTGAGCGTACCCGGACACCTCGACACCGTTGACCTTCCCGGTGGCGTACATCAGCTCGTGCCGGTAGTAGACGTCGGCATCGATTCCGTCCTGTGGTGAAACGTGGGTGAAGACGATGTCACTCACCGTCCGGCCGTGGAGCTCCCACCGGTTGCTGGCGTCGTACCAGTGAAAACCGTCGGCATCCCGCTCGATTCGGCCGCTTTGATAAGTCAGTTGCACACCGCGTCCGTCGTCGAGCAACTGCATGGGTTCGAACCAGTCGAGCGTCGCGTACTCAGGGAACAGGTGTGGGGCATCGACGTCCATTCCCTTCTGCAGGGATCGGAATCCACAGATCGGCGATACCACGTGGGTCATCCCCGGGACGAAGTCGTCGCATCCGCGCACCCCCCAGTAGTCGTTGGCCGCCGAGTCGCTGACAACCCCGCCCAGCCAGATGCCGCACAATCCTGGGGCCGAATCGGGACGCCAGTCACGCCGGTAGTGATCCAAAGTGGGCTTCTGACTGGTGACTTCGAATTCGATGTTCTCGTACATGGAGCTCTCCTTCTCGTTCGAATCAGCGGAAAGTGCAGAACGGACACGTGCTAGGCCCGCAGGTGCAGCAGGCCCAGCAGCTCTAGGTCGGACACGTACTTCTCGATGGTCGATCGGTCAATGCTTGGAATGGTGCCGTTGACGCCGATGCCGTTGTCCAACACTGCCTTTCGAAATCGATCGGTCGGCGCAAACGACCCGCTTACCGCCCGCTGGGGACACCGGTAGGCGGCAAGGAGCGGCAGCAGCGAGGCCTGGCGCTGCCGTTCGGGCAGGTTGCGCAATGCCACTTCGAACCGCTCGAACCACTGCGCATAGTCGGCGATGCGCTCGACGTCGCAGCCAGCCTCGACCATCCAATCAACGAAGGTGTCGAGGCTCACTCCATCGTCGTGCGGGTTGACCACGTGGAAGGTCCGAAACCCGTTGAGCTCACCGTCAGCCGAGGGCAACAACGTCGAGATGGCCTGCGCGACGAAATCCACGCGCAAGCCATCGAAGTGGGCTCGCGGCCTGCTCTGGTCCGTGTCGCGTTGGTAGAACGACTCCGGTGCGAGCCCTGTGGCTGCAATGCTGAGGATCAGTCGCGTGACCATGTCGGGCACGTTGAGTTGTCCGCGATATTTGGGCTCCGCCATGATCATGTCGCAGCGGGACACGACCACTGGCAGACCGCACAGGTCGTGCGCCTCACGGAGAAGGACCTCGCCTGCCCACTTGCTGGTGGCATAACCGCTCGCGTACTCCTCGTCCAGCCGTCGAGTCGCACTGACGCCACGCACGTCGGCGTCCTCGGTGAACTGGCCCGCCGGAATCGCGGCGCCGACGCCAACCGACGATACGTACGCGATCGGCTTCTGCCGAGTGGTCAGCGCGAGGCGGATGAGTTCTGCCGTGCCAACGACATTCGGGCCGAACAACTGGCGGTACGGCAGCATGTGATTCACCAACGCAGCCGGGTCGACGATCAGGTCGACGGTATCGGCCAGCCGCCGCCACGTCGGACCGTCCATACCGAGATGAGCCTCGCCCTTGTCGCCGACGAGAACTTCGAGCCCTTTGGCTGCCAAGGACCGATAGCGGGCCAACAAATTCGGGTCACCGGAGTCGAACACGTCCTCGAGTCGTCGTCGTGCCGTCTCTTCGTCCTTCGCACGAACAATGCAGATCACCGTTCCACCCACGAGATCCATGCGAGTGAGCCAGTCCAACAACAGAAATCGTCCGAGATATCCGGTCGCACCCGTCAACAACACTGCGCGAACATCAGAGTGTGGACCCTCGAGGGTGGCCGCGCCGTCGATCGTGGTGGCATCGATGAACTTGTCGAGCGCGAGCTCGCACGCATGCACTTCGGAGGTGTCGGCACCATGCACGGAGTTGAAGGTCGGCCCGCCTGACCTCGATTCGCGACGGCCTTGGATGTAGTCGGCGATGCTCTGCATGTCGTTCGTCGGGCTGATGATGACGCCCACCGGGACCTCGATGGAGAACACGTGCTCGAGTTGGCTCGCAAATGTCAACGCCGACAGCGAGTCACCACCGAGGTCGGAGAAGTGAGCATCGGCAGGCGCGCACTCGAGCGCCGCTCCGAATAGCGTGCCCGCCACGGCACAGACGGTGTCGACCACGGAGCGACTCTCGCCCTCCTCGCGAAGTTTCTGCAGCCGAGCGCTTTCGGCCCCTTCGTGCTCCGCGTATAGCTCTTCGAGTTGGTCGGCATAGCGCTTCTTGAGATTCGGCCGGGACGGTTTCCGGACACCGCCGAGCAAGCCGTTGTCGAGGGTGAAGGGTTCGAATTCCACGATGATGTCGCGCGGAATCTCGAAGGGTTCGAGTCCGGCTGACCGCGCCGCATCGCGAAGTGATCGCAGGATCACGGGCTTGAGTTCGGCGGAGTGGCCTTCGGCGAGGACCCTGCTCGAAGGCACGACGACGGCGAGCAGGTGGGATCGCTCGCCATTGCCGTACACATAGATCTGTTCCACCGCATCGCAATTGACGTATATCGCCTCGAGCTTGGACACCGTGACGAATTCGCCCTGAGAAAGCTTGATCACGTTGTTGCGGCGATCGACGTATCGAACTTCGTCAGGTCCGATCTCTGCAACGACGTCTCCGGTTCGGAAGAATCCGTCCGCGTCGAACACGTCCGCGGTTAGCTCGGCTCGCTTGTAGTAGCCACGAAACAGCGTGCGCGACTTGATCAAGAGCTCGCCCCGTGGATGCGGCCGGTCCGTGCTGAAGTAGCCGAGTTCGGGCACGTCGACAAGCTTGTAATCGGTGACCGGCGGCCGTTGCACCTTGCCGTCAATGACCACCGAACCCGATTCGGTTGCTCCCAGCGCATTCACGAGATGTGAGTCCAGCAACGTCTCCACCCAACCCGCGAGTTCGTCGGAGATGGGGGCCGAGCCGGTCAGCGCCGAGACGTATCGTCCACCGAGGACGCGGGTTCGCAGGTCGGCAAGGATCGCCTCGTCGGTGTCATCGGGCCGCGTTTGGCGCTGCTTGGTGAACTCCCGATACAACATTTCCCACACTCGGGGCACGAAGTTGAGTTGGGTGGGACGCACCAGGGCCAAGTCTTCCAGGATGGTCGACAAGTCACTACTGCCTGCGAAGTACGCCGTACCGCCTGCCCCGAGAGTCGAGTACAGCATCGCGCGGCCTGCAGTGTGGCTCATGGGCATGTAGTTCAGGGTGATGGCCGGAAGCGCAAAGCCCCGTTCCACCAGGACCGCCGCCGTCACGGTCCACACCGACTTGGCTAGACTCTCGGGTTGCATGGCGCCCTTGGGACTTCCACTGCTTCCGGACGTGTAGACGATCACCGCGAGCCGGTCGTCGTCGGACACAGGGTCTGGCGGCACCGGCAATCCAGATCCGCGGTCGATGGTCTGCGCGAGAGTCTCCAGGACGATCGAGCTGTCTGCCTCTGCGAGGCGGTTGCGAGCCGCGCCCAATGCCTCGCAGTGGTCGTCCACCTCCGCGTGGTAATCGAAGACGATGACGAGATTCGGCGGAGGGCCTTCGAGTGCGAGGGTGACGCCGACGTCGAGGTACTCGGCGCTGCAGGCGATCACGGACGGTTCGGTCTCTTCGACCATTGCCAACAATTGAGCCGCTGGTGCACCCGCATGCAGGGGCACCGACACTCCACCGAGCAGAGGCACCGCCATGTCGATGGTCGTGTAGTCGGCACTGCAGAAGCCGAGCGTGGCAATGCGGTCACCCGGTTGTACGAGTCCGTCGACAAGCGCAGCGGCGGTGGCCGTGACCCCGCGCCACAGCTGGGCGTATGTGATGGTGTCGAATCTGGGCAGCACCTTCAGGGACCGTCGTCCGTCGGCGGTGGTGACCTTTTCCGTGGCGCGATGCCCCAGCGCCGGCCGGTCGGCATACCCCTGCGACACCTTGCGAATCAGCTCGACCCAGCCGAGTTCGCCGCCAACGACCTCCTCACAGACGTCCCGGTCGGGCAGCGCCGCCGCGAACTGCGTGTCGTTGGCCAGCAGATGACCCACCGTACGAGCGAGCCTCTCGCGCTGATCGTCAACGAGCACGCGATGTCTCCGATACGCGATCACCGCGCACTATCGACGCCCGCTTCGAGGCCCATATCGCCAACGCAACTTCTCTCCTCGCAGGTCGAATCGACCTTTGAGGATCGCAGACATTCTATGATTTGGCCAGACCCTACGACAGCGCGCTACGCGCGAGCCTGCTTCTGGGTCGAACGCACCGGCCTTGAGGCAGCCATCGAAGCACTCGGATCCGAACACATCGTGTTCGAAACCGACTATCCGCACCCGACGTGCACCTATCCGAATGGACTAGAGCTCGCCGCCGAAGCGATAGCCGGCATCGAGGACCCTCAGGCGCGTCGAAACCTGATGGGCGACAACGCTGCCCGCCTCTACCACCTTGACCGAGGGCGCTTCGATCATCGCGATCGGATCAACCTCCGCCATGATGGATTTCGCCAAGAAGGACAACCCGGCCAAGATCCCGGTGGCACGGCATACGTCCATTCCAAGCGCGCACTATCCGCCTACGTACACGACCTGGCGACAGAACTCGCTCCCCGGGGCATCCGGGCCAACATCGTCCATCCGACCAACGTCAACACCGCAATGCTGCACAGCGATCCGATGTACCGGGTGTTCCGGCCCGACCTCGAACGTCCCACCCGCGAGGACGCGGAACTCGTGTTCACGGTGCAGCAGGCGATGAAGATTCCCTACGTCGAGCCCGAGGACATCAGCAATGCCGTTGCTGTGGCTGGCCTCCGACGAAGCACGGTACGTGACCGGCACGCAGTTCCGCGTCGACGCTGGCGGATATCTGAAGTGGTACGACTACCACGTCTGACTCCGTTGCCAGTGCTAACGGCCCACCGGACGACAGTGCAGCCAGGCCGCCGTGCGGAACTGCATGGGCGATGTCGATCGTCATCACGTAGTCAGCGAGTCGATCGCCATCTCGTCGAAGATCGAACCGGGTACCAAAAGCCCTGCGGGATCGGTGATCTCGGGCATATGCACAGCGACGTCCTCGGCACTCAGGCTGCCGGTGGGACTGGTCCAGCCGCGAGTGACACCGATTTGGACCGCCGCCACCCTTCCAAGGAACGCACTGAGCACCGTGTGCGTGTCCGTGCACGCCTCACTGGCCAAGTACGCAACGACCGGTGCAACCTGGTCGACGCGCAGACCGTCGAGAAAAGCACGCCCGCCCTCGGTCTCGGCAGCCTCTCTCATCAGCGCAACCGCCATGCGCGTACCCGCCATCGGCATGATCGCGTTGGCGGTGATGCCGAACTGTTCCCCTTCCAGCGCGGCGACGTTCATCAAGCCAAGCATCCCAGTCTTGGCCGTGGCGTAGCCCGTTAGACCTGGCTGGCCGAATACTCCCGCCGCGGAGGACACGAAGACGAGTCGGCCGTAGCCCGCCCGTTTCATCACCGCGAAGGCAGGACGCACGACGTGGAATGCCGCGAGGAGGTGGTGGCGCAACAGCGCCTCGAACCGCTCCGTCGGCCAATCCTCTAGCGGGTCATCGTGAATGATGCCTGCGTTTGCGACGACGACGTCCAACCGACCGAACTCCCGAACCGCCAACTCGACGGCCTCTCTGCCGCCCCCCTCGGTGCTGGCGTCCGACACACACGCCACCGCACGACCACCCTCGGCCACGATCGCAGCCGCGACGTCGCGTGCAGGCGCCGGGTCATGGCCGCGGCCACCAGTGTCGGCGCCGTTGTCGTGCACGACGAGTGCCGCTCCACGGCTCGCCAACTCGCGGCAGTAGGCCGCCCCCAGCCCTCTGGCACCCCCAGTGACGACCGCGACGCGGTCGACGAACGAGATCTCGGTCATCGCTGATGCAAGCCCCTTCCGGACGCTACTGATGCGCCGCCGGTGCCGATGAGGATGACCCGAAGCGTCATCGATTGGTCCAGTGCGCGACGAATGGCGCGATGGTCGACAAGTCGTAAAGGCCGGGCTCGGCGGCGAGCACGGTGGGTATGGCATTGATAGCGTGCATCGCGGTAGCGAGGCAACCCTGCGCGGCGTGATCCTCGTCGTGGGAGCCGACGACCATGTGCAAGCGCAAGTTTGGCTCGCCCTCGAACACGATTTCGTAGCCGATTTCGGTCGGCCAGTCGGGGGCCAGATCATCCGCCATCCTGGTGAGGTGCTCGACCGACATCGTCGTCTTACCGCAATCGATCTCGACGCCGAACCGCATGGCCCCGACGGTGCCCGCCGGGATCTCACCCGCCGCGACCGTCAACGCACGCGGCGTCGTCGCGACCTCACGGAAGCCCTCCACCGAGTGGATCTCTAGTCCAAGCGCCTGCGCCAGTACGGTGGCGCTGCCGATCCAGGCGCTCGCCGCATACTCCGTGTTGCTCAGCAGCGGCGTCGTGTCGTCGGGCGCGTGGCCGAAGCCCATGGCATTGAAGACCAGGTCGTGGCTGGCGTAGGTGGAATAGTTCAGGACCTCGCGCACGCTGATGTGGCTGGTGCTCTGGGTCAGCCGCGACAGAACGGGCCCCAGCGACTCCCCGAAGAATCCCGGGTACAACCCGAGCCCCAGGAACGACGAATTCCCTGCGCGACAAGCGCTTTCGATGGATTCGGCAAGGGCTTCGTGCAGCGAGCGAGGATGAGTGAACCGACTACCCGTGGCCACCACGTTCTTGCCCGACGCGAGAAGATCGCAGACGTCGGCGAAACAGCCCTCGGTGTCGGTCTCCACCTTGCCCATGTAGAGGACCACGTCGGCGTCGGTCTTCAACATCGCGTCGCGATCGTCGGTCGTCGTGACGCCGACTTCATCTGTTCCGCAGAGCGTTCCGGCATCAACACCCGACTTCGCCGGGTCGTAGACCCGAACCCCGACAAGCTCGAGGTCGGGGCGACCGATCACGTGCCGAAGCGACATCATCCCGGTGATGCCGGTGGCCCACTGGATTACGCGCGTCATCGGCTGACCCTCAGTCCCACACCACGTCGAGCCGCCGAGGCGATCGGAACATCGTGCCGGTCACGTAAGGGGGTGGCGAGTCGGGGTCGAGGCGCAGGCCTGGAAGTTCGTCGAACAGTGCGTTGAAGATCTTCGTGCTCTCCAGCCGGGCCAGGTGCATGCCAAGACATACGTGTGCACCGTGGGCAAAACCAATGTGCGGCTTTCGTTCTCGGAAGATGTCGAATCGGTCCGGGTCGTCCCACCGGGATTCGTCACGGTTGGCACTGCCTAGGCTCAGCATCATGGTCGCACCCTTCGGGATCTGCACCCCGCCCAACTCGGTGTCGCACGTCACCTCTCGCATGAAGTTGAGCAGCGGCGTCTCCCACCGGATGCCCTCCTCGATCGCCTGTGGCAGCAGGTCGCGATCGTTGCGCACCGCGTCGAGTTGGCCGGGATGAGTCAGCAGCGCCATCGCAAGGGTGGCGGTGGAGCGCGAGGTGGTCTCCGCACCGGCAGGCAAGAGGTTGCGCATGAACCCGTAGATCTGCTCGTCGGACATCTTCACGCCATTGACTTCGGACGAGGCGAGGATCGAGACCATGTCGTCTCGAGGCGACCGACGCTTCTCGGCAAGTATCCCGACGAAGTAGTCCTTCATCTCCGCCGATGCCGCCATCGCGGCATCCATGTCGCCTCTGAAGCCGAGCAGGTCGATGGCCAAGCGGTGGAACCAGAGGACGTCCGAGTCAGGGAGGCCCAGCAGTGCGGCGATCACTCGCACGGGGATCGGCATGAAGACCTTGTCAACGAGATCGGCCCGTTTGGAATCCTTGAACTTCGCGATTGCGTTGTCGACCAACGGGCCGACGAGCTCGGCGTCCCAACGCTTCATGGACGAACGCGCGAAGGCGAACTCGTGCAGCTTGCGATACACGGCGTGCTCGGGTTCCTGCATCTCCAGGATCGTCGGCCCCTGCAGCGGTCGGACGATGTCCTCGTAGCAGCGGGTGCTGAAGGTTAGGTTGTCCGTGAAAACCGCCTTGACGGCGTCGAACGAGTAGGCGGTGAACGTCGGCGGCCCATCGCCCGAGTTGCCCATCATGCCCATCTCCGGCCAACCCGCGTGGACGGGGGACTGTTCGCGCAGCTCCTTGAGGAGCGGATACGGGGTGGCGTCGCCGTCGGCGCCCATGCCGACGTTGAATCGCTCCTGTGCGTCTCGAATGCTCTGTTCGAGCTCTTCAACGGTTGCCGGCTCCATCATCCATCGGCTCCTCCCACGTGCGTGGCGCTCAACATACATCCTGGTGGTTGAAAACGTACATGGTGTAGGTTGATCTGCCTAGCAGTCATGCCGAAGCGAAACCGCAACCAGGAGCGTTCGATTGGCTATTCGAGTAGTTCAGTGGGCCACGGGGGCCGTCGGCCGAGCAGCACTGGAAGAGCTCATTGAGAATCCTGATTTCCAATTAGTGGGCTTGCTGGTGTACGACCCGGCCAAGGCTGGTCAGGACGCGGGCGCGCTCTGCGGACTGCCGCCGACGACGGGCGTGCTGGCCACCACGGACAAGGACGAGATCCTGGCGCTCGGTGCCGACGTCGTCATCCACGCCGCGAGCAAGGCGCACGCAGTCGAGACGAACGCCGAAGACATCTGCCGACTGCTCGCAGCGGGTACCAACGTGATCACCACGACGTCGTACAACCACCTGCCGACCTACGGCGCGGAGACAGAGGCGGCGTTCGTGGCGGCCTGCCGGGCAGGAAGCTCGCGCTTCCACGCCGCGGGCGAGAACCCCGGCTTCATGTTCGAACGCCTCGTCGCGACGGTCACCGGGTTGTCGAAGTCGATCGACCGCATCGACCTCTACGAGGCAACCGACGTCTCGGCCGTCGACAGCAGGCCCATGCTGGTCGACCTGATGGGCATGGGGCGGCCGCCCGAGGACGTCAGCGCCGATTCCCCGATCATCAAGAAGCTCGACATGGCCTACCGCCAGACGCTCAACGCCACGGCCGACGTTCTCGGCATCACGCTGTCGAGCATCGAGGTGACCGTCGACGCCACCACGCTCCCCCACGACATCGAGGTTCTGGTTGGCACCATCGAGGCGGGAACCGTTGTTGGGCAGAGATTCTCCTGGGTCGGCCATTGGTCGGGCCGTCCCCTTCTGGCGATCCACGAGGAATGGGTACTCACCCGCGACCTACCGCAATGGGGCCTCAAACCGCTCGCCGAGGGCGAGAAGGCGCCGCTCATCCGTGCCGTCATCAAGGGAATGCCGAGCTTCGAGCTTCAGCTCGACGTCGGCTGGGATGGCGTGGCCCCGACCGGGCAACATGCCCAGCCGGGGCACCTGATGATCGGCATGAGCGCCGTCCGTGCCATTCGTGACGTCTTGGCGCAGCCGCCGGGAATCGTGACCGCGCCGGTGTTCGGGGCGATCCAACTAGCGAGTAGCGACGCCAACCGCTCTTGACATGTGTTCGCTTGGGGCTGAGTGGAATACGTGCGTACTGCCATCGGGCAGCACCCGCCTGGCGATCAGGTAATCCGTTCCCATCCAGCCCTGCCGGATGAAACGGCCGAACCGTAGAAAGGTGCCGGGGGCGCCGCTAGCCGATGGAACCAGCTTGACCTGCTCGATGCCGTGCTTGACGCCTTCGCCGGTGAGCGGCCGCGCCGCCGCCAGGCCGCGGGTGATCACCGTGGCGGCATCGTGGCTCAGCAGCGGCATCGAGTTTTCTGGTCGCCGGCCGTAACGCGCCTCGAAGCGGTCGAGGAAGGCTTGGCCGACCTCGTTTCGCGCGTCGTAGCTGTCCAGGCCGATCCAACCGGAAAGGTGTCGCATCCATTCGACATTGATGTGGGCCATCTCGAATGCAGTCGTCGTGTATCGCGGCGGATCCCAACCGGCCGCACGGAGCGCATCGGTGAAGCCCCAGAGGCCGTGCCCGAAACCCACGTGTACCAATGCGTCGGGCTCCGTCGCGCGCAGCGCGGCCACCGTCTCGGCCTTGTCGGCTTCGACTTGAGGAATCGCGATGGTCGTCACCACGTTCAGACCGGCTGCTGCGTATGCCTTTTCGGCGAAGGAGAGGTACTCCTTTCCGATGAGGGACGCCTCGTAGGCAATGGCGATCCTTGATCGCCCGTCGCCGAGCAGCACCGCGGCCAGCATCACGGGTTCCTCTGGCATGGACCCGTTGTTCAACGCGAAGCACCACTCGCCGAGCGCTCCCTCCGATCCCGACAGGATGATGTTCGGCACTTTCGCGACCTTCTCTACGTGGCTGCCCAATGGCACCGCGTTGTCGGAGACCCAGGGACCGTAGATCACCAGGCAGCCCTCCTCGACGAGTTCGTCGTAGGCGCGTTCCACCGCCTGATAGGTGCCGTTCGGCAAGCCGACCACGTTGCGCTGAACCAGTTCGATCGGACGATCGACGAGCCCGGCCGCCAACGCTTCGTCGAAGACCAGCCGAAGGGCGGCGATGGTGTCGCTGTCCGTGTCCGACTTCGTCGGATAGTCGTTGAGCAGCCCCACTTTCAGCGGCGCCACCGAGCCAAATGCGCGAACCTCGTCGTCAGCCATACTGGCAACATACATGACGAATGTTGGCCATCGACGGCAGGCCAACTGGTGGAAACTTCCATTTCCGAAAAGTGCGTATTGCCTTTCTGCCTCACTGCTAGCGTCAGCGTCGAACGAAAGAGGGTGCGATGACGCAGACCATGGCCAGCGGAGAACCGATCGTCTCGACCCACAAGAGATACCGCGTAATCCAATGGGGCTTGGGCAACGTCGGCACATTGGCCTTACGCCACTTTGCTCACAACTCCACCTACGAAGTCGTTGGAGCGCTGTGCAATCGTCCGGAGAAGGTGGGCAAGGACGCCGGCGTGCTCGTCGGCGTTCCGCCGATCGGAGTACTCGCCACCACCGACAAGGACGCTCTAGAGGCACTCGATGCCGACTGCGTCTTCTACGCACCTCTCTGGTCAGACGTCGACGAGGTCTGTCGGCTGCTGCGAGGCGGCAAGAACGTCGTCGCCTCCGGTGGAGCGTGGTGGTACCGCACCGAGACCAACAGTGCTGACATCGACAAGATCAATGCCGCATGCCGAGCAGGCGGCACGTCGTTCCACGCGGGTGGCATCCATCCCGGCTATGCCGCAGACCTCCTGGTTCTGACGCTTGCCCGGATCGTCGGCAAGACCGACCACATCCACATCTACGAGGCGGTGACCTTCAACAAGGACACCCTGAAGTACTTGGACGAGATGGGATTCGGCAAGACGCCGGACGAGTTCGCCAAGGGCAATCTGTTCGCAGACGCATGGTCGCTCTTCGCGCAGTCACTGACCATGGTGGCGGAGGGATTGGGCAAGACCGTGGACAGGTTCACGACAGACGTCGAGTTGGGCCTCGCCACCCGGGAGATCCCCTATGAGGGGACCGAGGACATGGACATGCCGGGCCTGAAGGGCGTGATCAAGACAGGGACCGTAGCTTCCCAGCACCACGTCTGGACGGCGTGGGTGGACGAGAGACCATTCATCACCTTGCACGAGCTGTACTCGTTTGATGACCATGACGCCATCGACCCTCGACCCGACTGGGAGCCGTACTACCACTACCGCATCGTGATCGAGGGCGATCCCGGTACCGAGCTGATCCTTCGAGGCAGCGAGGATGCCCGCGCACACGCCAAACCCGGCTACATCGGCTACGCCTGGACGGCGATGGAACCCGTGAACTCGATCCCCGCCGTCTGTGACGCCCCGCCGGGGTTCAAGTCACACGACGAACTCGGGCTCGTGCAGGTGCGCGGGATCGTCCGGTAGGACGCCAGACTCTCTGCAACATTCAGTATGAATGTTGCTACTATCTCCCACATGGCGAAGCGGGGCGGCACCGAGGACGAGCGCCGCGCCCGCGGCGATCGAACCCGAAGGGATCTCATCGACGCCGGTCGGGAGCTGTTCGTCGACAAGGGCTTTTTCGCGACCAGCATCGGTGACTTGGTCGGCAAGTCAGGAGTGGGCACCCGCGGCGCCTTCTACCACCACTTCAAGGACAAGGCGGAACTCTTTCGAGCGGTGTTCGAAGAGGTGGAGCGCGACCTCACACTGCGCTCACTGGCTGCACCGCCACCGGGCGCCGACACGTGGGAGCGACTCTCGCGTGGCTTGCACGGCTTTCTCGAGTCGGCTCTCGAACCCGAGGTACAGCAAATCATGCTGTTGGACGGTCCGGTGGTGTTGGGCTGGCAGACGTTGCGCGCGGTCGAGGAGGGAAACAGCATCGCGCTGATCAACGAGATGGTCAGGGAGGCGATATCGGAGGGCGTCATCGACGAGCAACCGGTCGACGAGCTGACGCACATGCTCATTGCCGCACTGGAGGAGGCGTCGCTGCTGGTGGCGCACGCTCCGAACCCGACAAAGGCGCGTCAGCGCGCGGCGAGGGTACTCGACCGGCTACTGCTCAGCTTCTCGGTCCAGCCGCGAAAAGCACTGCGACGGTGATTCTTTCAATGAACACTGAGCCATCTCCGGACCAGTTGAAAATGACCGTTTCCGATTATGCATATACTTCTTCTTCACTCTGATAACGTGCCCTCAACCTTTTGCCGAAGGAGAAACATGCATCCCGAGGACATGACCCCGCCGAGCGCGAAGCTCCATGGCTGAGTCACCCGCACTCCGAATTGCCGTCGTCGGAGGGTCATCCGGGCTCGGGCGATGCATTGGAGTCGGCCTCGCTGAGAAGGGCGCGCGTGTCGCGTTTCTCGCTCGCAGGCACGATCGCCTGGTGAACGCCGCCAAGGAGGCAGGGGACAGCGCGACCGCCGTCGTCTGCGACGTCACCGACGCGGCGTCGTGCCAGCGGGCCGTGTCAGACGTCGTCGACGCCTTCGGCGGGCTGGACGGGCTGGTCTACACCACGGGGGTCGGCGTGCTCTCACCGCTCGCCGACGTCACTGCCGAACAGTGGGCGCAGCTGTTCGCGACCAACGTCACCGGGGCGTCGCTATTCACCGCCGCAGCCGCTCCACACTTGGCAGCCGCGACCGGCTCCGCGGTGTACCTGTCGTCGCTCAGCGCGTCCTATACCCCACCGTGGCCCCTACTTGGGGCCTATGCGGCATCGAAGGCGGCACTGGACAAGCTGGTCGAAGCGTGGCGCATCGAGCAGCCCGGCATCGGGTTCACCAGGCTCGCCGTCGGCGACAGCTTCGGCGGTAGCGGCGACTCGCAGACCGAGTTCAACAGGAACTGGGACCCCGAGACGTTGGACAAGGCGATCCGGCTATGGATGGAAGAAGGCCAGATGAAGGGGGGCCTAATCGACGCCGACCACCTTACAGAAGTAGTGCATTCCGTAATGCTGTGCGGCAAGAGTAGCTTCATTCCTTACCTGACCCTGGCCCCCCGGCCATCCGCAGCGGTCAAGGAACTTCGACAGTGGTAAGGGACGGCAACGAATGACGCACGAATCACGCATGCTCATCGACGGCAAGCTCGTCGACTCCGAAACGGGTAGGACCTTCGACAACGTCAACCCAGCCACCGAGGAGGTCCTTGGCCTCACGGCCGACGGCACACGGGCCGACATGGAGCGGGCTGTCGCCGCGGCTCGGAACGCCTTCGACAACACCGACTGGTCCCGCAACGGCGAACTGCGCGCCGCCGGACTGCGCCAGCTACAGGCGGCGCTTGAAGCCGAACGCGAGGACATCCGCAACGAGCTCATCGCCGAGGTCGGCTGTCCCCTGCTCAGCACCTTCGGTCCCCAGCTCGACGTTCCGCTCAAGGAAGCGCTGACGTGGCCGACCCAAATGATCAGCGACTTTCCTTGGAAGCGAACGCTTCCCGATAAGGATGCCTTCGGAATGGGCACGCCAGCCGCACGCGAGGTGTGGAAGGAACCGATCGGCGTCGTCGGCGTCGTCACCCCATGGAACTTCCCGTTCGAGATCATCCTCAACAAGATCGGGCCCATCCTCGCGATGGGCAACACCCTGGTCTTGAAGCCTGCACCCGACACGCCATGGAACGCGACGCGCATCGGCAGGATCATCGCCGAGCAGACTGACATCCCTCCCGGCGTCATCAACATCGTCACGTCATCCGATCACCTCGTCGGCGAGGTGCTCTCGACCTCGCCCCTGGTGGACATGGTGGCTTTCACCGGATCGACCGCGACCGGCAAGCGCATCATGAAGGCCGCCGCGGAGACCCTGAAACCGACCTTCCTCGAACTCGGTGGCAAGTCGGTGTACCTCATCCTCGATGACGAGAGCATCGAGACGGCAGTCGGCGGAAGCGCGTTCATCATGATGCACGCGGGCCAGGGCTGCGCGATGCCGACCCGGCTGGTGGTACCGAACTCCCGGTACGACGAGGCTGTCGAAATCGTCAAGGCCGCAATGGAACAGAACAAGTACGGCGACCCCACCGACCCATCGGTACTGCAGGGCCCACAGGTCTCGAAGCGACAGCAGGAGCGGGTGCTGGGCTACATCGAGAAGGGCAAGGAGGAGGGCGCCCGCCTCGTGATGGGAGGCGGCGTGCCCACGCATCTACCGAAGGGCTACTTCGTCGAGCCGACACTGTTCGCGAACGTCGACAACAAGATGACCATCGCGCAGGAGGAGATCTTCGGCCCGGTCCTATCAGTCATCGGCTTCGACGGCGACGACGAGGCGGTCCGGATCGCCAACGACTCCATCTACGGCCTCTCCGGCGTGGTGTTCGCCTCGGACCTCGAGCGCGCAAAGCGCGTCGCGAGCCGAATCCGCACGGGCACACTCGGAATCAACGGCGGCCTCTGGTATGGCGCCGATGCGCCGTTCGGCGGATACAAGCAGTCCGGCATCGGACGGCAGTGCGGCATCGAAGGTCTCGAAATCTTCACCGAAACGAAGACCGTCGGCTGGCCGGCGTCCTAACCAGCTCCACCCCACGAAGGAGACCTCGATGAAATCCAAGGCGGCAGTGCTGCGCGGCGTCGGCATGGACTGGGAAGTCACCGAGGTCGAACTCGATGCTCCACATGCCGGTGAGGTGCTCGTCAAGATGGCCTATGCGGGCATCTGTCACTCCGACGAGCACTTTCACTCGGGTGACAGCGTCCCAAGCAAGGACATGGAGGACATGATGCGGGCAGCCGGCGTGGCCGTGCCCGAATGGTTCCCCATGCTCGGCGGCCACGAGGGATCGGGCGTCGTCGAAGAGGTCGGTCCCGAGGTCAAGACCCTCAAACCCGGTGACCACGTGGCGATCTCGTTCTTTCCCGCGTGTGGCAACTGTCGTTGGTGTGCGACCGGCTTCACCTACCTCTGCGACGTGGGCGCCGACATCTACAGCAAGGACATGACCACCGACAAGACGCGGCGCCGCCACCTGCCTGGTCCGGACGGCGGCGAAGACCTGATGGCGATGATGCAAGTCGGAACGTTCTCCGAGTACGTCGTCGCGTCCGAGCGGTCGCTGGTCAAGATAAACGACTGGATTCCCCTGGAAGCGGCCTCGCTCGTATCATGCGGAGTGACAACGGGATTCGGATCGGGCTCGGTCGCGGCCGGCACGCAGATCGGCGACACCGTCGTGGTGATCGGCGTCGGCGGCATCGGTATGAACGCCGTTCAGGGGGCGGTCGCCGCGGGCGCGAAGCACGTCGTCGCGGTCGATCCCAACGAATTCAAGCGGGAGGTCGCGCCGAACTTCGGTGCCACTCACACGGCCGTCGACGCCGGATCTGCGGTCGAACTCGTCAAGGAGCTCACGTGGGGCGTGATGGCCGACCGCGTCATCCTCACGCCGGGCGTCGTGCCTCCGGATCTCGTCATGGTCGCGATGATGCTGCTCCGCAAGGGCGGCACGTGCGTGTTGACGGGAATGGCGAAGATCACCGACATGATGATCCCGCTCATCCTTCCCGACATGGTCAGCTCGTGTAAGACGCTCAAGGGTGTGCTCTACGGCGAGATGAACCCGCGCGAGGCGATGCCGCGGCTGCTTTCGATGTACGAAGCGGGCAATCTGAAGCTCGACGAGCTCGTCACCCAGAAGTACAAGCTGGACGACATCAACGAGGCCATGAAGGACCTGCGCGCGGGACGAAACATTCGCGGGGTCATCGAATTCGTCTGAGTATGAGGTACTGACCGTCGGCGCATTAGGTGATCTCCAACTTTCCAGGACCCGAATTCCCCTCTACGTGGGCGGCGCGCGGCCTGAACTATTGATGCCGATAGGTTCGAAGGATGACCGACACGACACCGATCGAGAGACGCTTCCGACTCGACGGCAAGGTCGCAGTGGTGACTGGTGGCAGCCGTGGGATCGGAGCCACCGTCGCACGGGCTTTCGCAGTGGCAGGCGCCGACGTCGTAGTAGCAAGCCGGAAGCTCGACAAGTGTGAGACCACGGCACGCGCGATCGCCGACGAAACCGGCCGTCGCGCGCTGGCCGTCGCGTGCCACGTCGGACGCTGGTCGGAGTGCGACGACCTCGTCGACACCGTGTATCGCGAGTTCGGCCGATGCGACGTCCTTGTCAACAACGCTGGCATGTCGCCGCTCTACCCCAGCCTGCCCGACGTCACGGAGGAGCTCTATGACAAGGTGCACGCGGTCAACGCGCGCGGACCGTTTCGACTGTCCTCGCTGATCGGCACCAAAATGGCGGAGGGCGACGGCGGCGCGATCATCAACGTGAGCACCGCGGGCACGCTGCGCCCCGACGCCACGGACCTGCCGTACGCCATGGCGAAGGCGGCGCTGAACGCGATGACGCTCGCGCTCGCCGGGGCCTGGGCGCCGAAGGTCAGGGCCAACCTCGTCTTGCCTGGAGCGTTCGACACCGACATCGCGCAGGCGTGGACGCCCGAAATGCGTTCGGCAGCAGGCGCAATGAACCCGTTGAAGCGCATAGGTGCACCCGACGACATGGTTGGACCGTGCCTCTTCCTGGCCAGCGACGCGGGACGCTACGTGAACGGCGCGCAACTACTGGTCGACGGCGGGGCCTTCCGCACGCTGTGAGAGCGCACGGGAGAACGCGGTACTCCCCACGGAGAACGGTATCCTGCAAGCATGCCGAAGCAACAGATCGACGATCACGGCGACTGGCAGGACCGCGCGGTCGAACGGTCACTTGGTGCAGCACGTGCACGTGCCCTGTCGCACAGCTCCCAGTTTCTGGCTGCCGCAATGGAACTCGCCGAGGAGACTGGTCGCCTCGATTTCACCATCCGTCGTCTAGTCGACAAGTCCAAACTCAGCACCAAGGCGTTCTACCAGTATTTCGACGGTAAGGACGACTTGCTCCTCGCCATGTACGAGAATCTGATCGGCAGATTTGTCGACGACCTTCGCGAAGAGGTACTCGCCCCGAAGGACCCTCTCGCCCAGCTAGAGACGTTCTGCCGCGCATACCTGACCCGTGCCGCAGAGTCTCAAACCGTCGGCGGCCGCGCTCTGACGATCTTTCATCTGCGCCTCGAGATCGACCGACCGGAGGACTTCGTCAAATCCTATGCGCCACAGCTACAACTGCTCACTGAGATCCTCACCGGTTGCGTCGAGGCGGGCGTGGTTCGCGACGACCTACCTCCCGCGAAGCTTGCCGTGCTGCTGAGTTCTACGTTGATGTCGCTTGCGCAGACGGGGGTCCTACACGCAGGCGTCGAAAACGTCGACCTCACTGGTGACGACGTGTGGGCGTGGTGCCGGCTGGCGGTCGGAGCGCACGAACTGGCTACGAAGGGACGCGGTCGCAAGTCTTCGTCTGGGCATACAGGGGCGGCATAGCGCCCGTTCGCAGACTGGAGAACGCTGTATTCGGCTTTGAGAACGGTGCTATCCTACGAGCTGGAACTGCACGATCCACGAGGAGCCAGCATGCCGCGAGAGCCATACGAGGTATGGGACGCCGACAACCACATGTACGAGACGGTCGACGCCTACACCCGCTACCTGCCGGAGCAGTACGCCGAAGCGGTGAAGTACGTCGACGTCAACGGCAAGACCAAGTTGCAAGTCCTCGGCGTCGTCACCGAATGCATCCCAAACCCCACCTATGAGGTCATCCCGACGCCTGGCTCGTGGGCGGACTACTACCGAGGCATCAACCCCGAGGGCAAGACGCTGCGCGAGCTCGCCGACCCGATCCGATGCCCCGACGAGTTCCGCCGCCCCGACCTGCGGCTCGCACTCATGGACACCCAAGGCGTCGACGGTGCGGTCATGTTCCCCACCACCGCGGGGATGCTGGAGGAGCGCATCAAGAGCGATACCGAGCTGACCCACGCGGTCGTTCACGCATTCAACCGCTGGCTGCTGGAGGACTGGACGTTCAACTACCAGGACAGGATCTTCCCCGTACCCGCCATTGCACTCAACGATCCCGACCTAGGGCTAGCGGAGCTGGAATGGTGCCTCGAGCACGGCGCCAAGACCGTGCTCATCCGCCCCGCCCCCGTCCCTCGCGGAGACGGCACCTCCCGCTCCCCCGCGCTGCCCGAATTCGATCCGTTCTGGCGGACCGTTGAAGCGGCGGGGATCTCCGTGCAGATGCACAACTCCGACTCCGGGTATGACCGCTACATGAGCGACTGGGAACCCGGTCGCGACGAGTTCCAAGGCTTCCAGCTGACCACCTTGCGCGGCTTCATCTACGAGGAGAGTCGCCCGATCTTCGACACGCTCGCAGCCTTCATCGCACACGGGGTCTTCGAACGGTTCCCCCGGCTTCGGATCGGCGTTGTCGAGAACGGCGGATCCTGGGCGCCGCGCCTCATCGACGCCTTCGACCGCGTCTACAAGAAGCAGCCGCGGAACTTCAGCGAACCGCCAAGCGACGTATTCCGCAGGCACGTATGGGTAAACCCGTTTCACGAAGAGGACATGAGCCACCTCATCGACGTGCTCGGCGCCGATCGGGTGATGTTCGGCTCCGACTTTCCCCACCCCGAGGGCCTTGCCAAACCAGCTGAGTTCGTTCACGAGCTCACCGACATGCCGGACGACACCGTGCGACGGGTCATGGGCGGCAACCTCAAGGAATTGATCGGCTGCTGACGTCGAGCGAATCGATGAGGGACTCGAGATCACCGAGGGCTCGCAACGTATCGTTGAGGTGAGTGCACGTCGAGGTACCGACGAACTCAGCCTTGACGCGAGAACGTAAGTCCGACAACGCCATTCCTTCGGTCCGCGATGCGCTGCCGATCGCCGCGGGGCACTCCTGCCACGGTAGGACTCGCGGCTGTGCCATGATGCTCTCGACCGTCCGGCTGGCGCGATTCACCACGCCGTCGACGGTGTACTCGTGCACGATGGTCTCGACACCTGCGCCGTCGACGTGCGTGTCGCGAAAGTGCCCGTCGAACGCGACGAGGCCAGCGCCGTTGTCCCACACGTCCATTCGACGCATTCTTCGCATGCCATGGGGGCGAAGGGGTTGCGTCGAATGCATCCCGTCGCGGTCGTCGGCGGCGAGGTCGGGCGCGATCGGCCCGTGGACGCACGGAATGACCCCGTTTCGGCGGGCATAGCCGACGAGCGAGGCTTCCGGAGCGAACCCCGCGCAGATGCCTGCCATCCGGTCGGCAACCCCGTCGGGCATCTTCTCCTCGAGACCGTCGGTGATGGTTGCATGCTGCGTCGCATACCCCGACACCAGCGAGGCACCCGCCCAGTCGTCGAGCAGCAGGTGCAGACGAGTCGAGCGTTCGATCTCGGGGCCGAGCACCTCGCCGACGGTGGCACGAAAACCAGGGCCGACGCGGGCCCCTCGCAGTCGATCGAGCCGCTCGTCGGGTATCGCCGCATCGATGTCGACGATCGCGCGATCGGTCAGCTGCGCGCGCAGAACCGTCTCGCCGACTAGGTCGAGTTTGCCTGTGGCGCCGGTCAAGACGTCGCGGCTGCGCAGGTCGACGTCCGCGCTTCGCGAATCCGTCGGGTGGGTGTCGATCGTGCTTGTCCGTCGCAGCGACCCCCGCCTGCGCGTGGGCCAAACCTCCACAGGGTGTTGCGGTCCGACGATGTCCGAGACGAACGGCATGTTTACTCTTCCTGGCTGGTGAGAATCGAGCTTTACACTCGCAGCTGCGAATGGCAAGGTCAGCTAACCATGAGCGTGAACGTTGAGCGGCGCGACCGGACCCTGGTGATCTCTATGCAACGCCCCGAGAAGCGCAACGCCGTCAACCGTGAACTCGCGGTCGGCATCAGCGACGCACTGGACACCCTCGACGATGACGACGAGTTGTGGGTGGGCGTCCTGACCGGCACCTCCGACGTGTTTTGCGCGGGGACGGATCTGCGCAGCGGAGGCGACGCCCGCACCGAGCGCGGTGGCGAGTACGGCATCATCCGGCGGCAGCGACGCAAGCCGCTGATCGCCGCGGTGGAGGGCTATTGCCTTGGGGGCGGTTTCGAAATCGCGCTCGCCTGCGACATGATCGTCGCCTCCACGACTGCCCGGTTCGCACTGCCAGAATCGCGCCGCGGCTTGATTCCGAGCTCAGGCGCCATGTTCCGGGCGATCCGCGCGCTGCCCGTCAACGTCGCCAAGCAACTGATGATCACGAGCGCGGAGTTGACCCCGGAGCGGGCACACGCTCTCGGCGTAGTCAACGAGGTCACCGCACCAGGTGCGGCACTGGAGTCGGCGATACGGCTTGCCGAGGACCTGTGTCAGTCGTCGCCCGTCGCAGTGCAGGCCATCCTCGCTGGGATCGCAGAGCAGTACGCTCCGGGGGATGCCGCGGGATGGACGGCTACGGATCGCGCGCTGCAGACGATCACCGCTTCGGACGACGTCAAGGAAGGCGTGACGGCGTTCTTCGAGCGCAGAACTCCACAGTGGCGGGGCCACTAATCCGGTCCAGTGGACGGGCCGCTAGGCGGGCGGCCTGGTCAGCCCGCCGATCAAGGCGAAGATCACGCCAAGCACCAGGAGCAGGCCACCAGCTCCCAGGGTCAAGTTCAGCCACAGATGCATGCTGCTGATCATGTGGTCGACCATCACCTCGGCGATTCGACGGACGTTGCCGGACGTGTCGTTGAGCGCATGATCGACGTACCTCCTGCTGCCCACCTCGATTCCCGCATACCCGGCCGCGCCGACCAGCAGCGCCGAAACACCCAGCGCGCCAACCGCCTTGCCGCGCGAGCGCGCCGCGACCAGTGTCAGCAAGGCCATGATGACCGCGACGACGGCCGAACCCACGCTCACCCACGACCCCCACTGCGCCGCAGGCCGAAACTGTCCTGGCCGCAACGAGTTCGACACGTTCTCGGTCAACGGCACCTCGAGTTTGTCCGGTGCCTTGATGCCGAAGTCCGTCAAGGTCTGCTGGAACGAGCTGTCCGCCAACATCGGAGCCAGATCGATGGTCCAGCGTCCCGACTCGTCGGACTGGCCGACGGCGTCGGTGAACAGCCAGCGGTGCGCAACCTGATTGGCCAACGCGAACTGGCCAGGAAACGCGGAGCTCGCCGTGTATGCCCTTGCGCCCAAGTGCAACACGGCTTCGTTAGTCTCGAAGCCAGTGCCGGCCCCCAGCTTCACCAGCTGGGTCGTCAACTCGGCAGCCATCGCGGACTGCAGTTCAGGGTCTTTCGCAGCCGACGCGGCAAGGGCCGTATACCCGTTGCGGTCTATGACGTAGTGCTGAGCCCACATCGCGGGCACCGCGATCGCCAATGCCGCAGTCGCCAGTAGCCACGACAGCAGCGTCACCAGCAACCGCACGCGCGCGTCCTCCTATCCGGACGCTTGGCTTGGCGGCGTGTCAATCCGTGAGCGCGCGTCCGACGATGAGTGGGTCAGCTACGGCGACCACCTCGCGGTCCTTGTTGTCGTAGTCGAACTTACCGAGCACGTGGCGCATGGCGTTGATGCGGGCGCGTTTCTTGTCGTTGCTCTTGACGACAGTCCATGGCGCGACGTCGGTGTCGGTGGTCGCGAACATGTCCTCCTTGGCCGCGGTATAGGCGTCCCACTTGTCCAGCGACGCCAGGTCGGTGGGCGAGAGCTTCCACTGTCGGACGGGATCGACCTGACGGATCGTGAAGCGGGTGCGCTGCTCGCCCTGGGTGACCGAGAACCACAGTTTGGTGAGGCTGATGCCGTCGTTGACCAGCATCTGCTCGAACAGCGGCACCTGGCTGATGAACTCGGCGTGCTGATCGGGCGTGCAGAAGCTCATCACCCGCTCGACGCCTGCGCGGTTGTACCAGGACCGATCGAAGAGCACCATCTCGCCGGCCGCGGGCAGGTGCGTGACGTAGCGCTGGAAGTACCACTGGGTGCGCTCACGATCGGTGGGCTTCTCCAGCGCGACGACGCGGGCACCGCGCGGGTTGAGGTGCTCCATGAATCTCTTGATGGTGCCACCCTTGCCCGCGGCGTCGCGGCCCTCGAAGAGGATGACGTGGCGCAGGCCGTTGGCCTGGCTCCACTTCTGCAGCTTCAACAGCTCGATCTGCAACAGCCGCTTCTGCTCCTCGTACTCGTGACGCGACATGCGCTCGTCGTACGGATAGCCCTCGCGCCAGGTGTCGACGTCGACCCCGCTGGGATGGTGCACCAGCACCGGGTCGTCATCGTCGTCGTCGCGGACGCTGTAGTACTCGGTTCCCTGGAGCGTGGTCACCGGCAGAAGGTATCGACCGATGCCGACGCCAAGGTGACCTGGCGGTAAACGGAAGGTGGCGCCGACTACTTGGCCATGCGACGGGGCCTGCGCAAGGCCATCTTCGTCATCATCGTGTTCATGCGCTTCATCGCCTTGAGCGAGTTGTTGTAGTAGTTGCCGCCCGCACCGACGTTGGTTCGTGGCGCGACGACGGCCTCCTGGCGGCAGAACTTGCGCAGGCCGTCGGCACCGCCGAACCGGGCTCCGATGCCAGACGTCTTCCAACCACCCATCGGCGCGGTCGTGCACATCAGGTTTGAGATCACGTCGTTGATGTTGACTGCACCGCAATCAAGCTCGACGGCAACGTCTTTCGCGCGCTCGACGTCGCGGGAGAACACCGAGGCGCTCAAGCCGTACGGGCTGTCGTTGGCCAGCCGCACCGCCTCGGCGACCGTCGAGACCTTCATGATCGGCAGCGTCGGCCCGAACGTCTCCTCCACCATGCAATCCATGGAGTGGTCGACGTCGACGAGCACCGTCGGCTCGTAGAAGCTGCCCGCGCCAGGCGCCCGTTGCCCGCCGGTGAGCACCTTGGCGCCCTTGGCCCGAGCGTCGGACACGTGCCGTTCGGTCACGGCAACCTGACTGTCGTCGATTAGCGCACCGAAGTCGAACCCTTCGCCCGCACCCATCCTGAGGTTCTTGACGTCGCGGACCACGGCGTCGACGAATTGGTCGTACACCCCCTCCATCACGTACACCCGCTCCACCGACACACACGTCTGGCCGGCGTTGAAGAACGCGCCCCAGACCGCGGCATGCGCGGCAAGGTCGACGTCGGCGTCCTCCAACACGATCATCGGATCCTTGCCGCCGAGCTCGAGGCTCACGGGAGTCAGCCGTCGCGCCGCGCGTTCGGCAACCTTGCAGCCCGTCGCACTGGACCCGGTGAACTGGACGTAGTCGGCGTTGTCGACGACTGCCTCGACGGCGCTGCGAGCGCCCTGAACGATCGCCATCACCTCGGGGGCGCCCGAATCGTTCCAACCCTTCAACAGCAGTTCGGCAGTCAGCGGCGTGCGCTCGGACGGCTTGAGAAGAACGGCGCAGCCCGCGGCCAACGCAGCGATGGTGTCCATCAGCAGGTTGGCGATCGGGTAATTCCACGGCGCGATGACGGCGACGACCGGGCGCGGCCGGTAGTGCACGGTCACCTTCTTGATGGCCAGGAACGGCAGTGCAGCGGGGCGGGATTCCGGCGCCAGCGCCTTCTCCATGGTCTTGATGTAGTACGAGATGACCATGATCGCGAGCGGAATCTCCTGCGCCGCATCGGTTGCCGACTTGCCGGTCTCGGAGATCAGGAGCCCCTCCAGCTCGTCGCGATGCTCGCCCATCCACACGGCGAAGCGGGCGAGCACCTTGGCTCGTCCTGCGGCGCCGCGCGCCTCCCACTCCCGCTGGGCCTTTCGCAGCCCGGCGGCGATGCGGGGCACGTCGGCTGGATCAGTCCAGCGCACGGTTCCCACGGGCCCACCCGTTGCTGGGTTGTTGATGGTCGCCGCGTCTATCTCGTGCGTAGCTGTCATGGCCCCATGCTAACCGTTGCTGTGACGTGCGTCGCACGTGGGTTGACACCTGTCAAGTCTGCCATGCTCGCCGCGAGACACAGCAATGCAGTGCCGAGCAGCAGTGCGCCGATCGTGTCCGTGAAGTAGTGGTAGGTGACGCCCTGCCCGACAAGGCCAAACAGGCAGTAGACGGTTGCAACCACGACGGTCCACGCATTCACGCCCACGACCATGACGACCACTCCCACGACGACGACCATCGCCGTGCTGTGTCCGCTCGGATAGGCGAGAGCACCGTCGTGCAGTCGTCCGAAGAGCCGTTTCGCCAGACGGGCTGCGGCGATCGCGATCGGCGGGGTCAGCACGACGGCCGCAGCCAACCGCCACCGGCGCTGATAGAGCACGACCACGACGCCGACCGCAAGAAGACCGACCAACACCCGCGGATCGGTGAAGAAGAGCAACCGACCGAGGACGTGGTGAGCGTGCCCCAAATCCGTGAACCAGTCGTCGATGCTCGTCGAGCCCCGACCCACCACCAGACCCAACGCAACCATCGCCGACAGCCCGATCAGCGGCCACCAGCGCACCGCGTTCCGAAGGTTCACGTCGGCGCCGATCATTCAGGGATAATGCCCCGAAGGTAAGCCGCCTGGCCCAAGTGCTGCGCGCAGTCGTCGATGATGCTGACCAGCCGGGCGCTTGCGGTGACGGCAGGCGTCCACCGCCGGTCCACGATCCGCTCGAGCTCGTCGGGAGTCACCGACGCCACGAACTCCAGGGTCGTCCTGTGGACGGCGTGGTAGTACCCGGCGAGCAAGTCGGCTGGTGCCCGTACCTTCGCCACCTGCTCGGGGGTGTGCCCATAGCCATGCGAGTCCCTCGGCAGGTCGAGGTCGAACCGGTCCACCCAACCGTCCCGCGTCCACACCTGCTCGATGCCCGCGATGTCGCACAGCTGTGCGTCCTGGACGCGGGCGCTGTGCCAGAGCAACCACGCGATGCTGTTCGCGTCTGCCGTCGGTCGGTAGAACGAGACCTCGTCGGTCAGTCCATCGGTGATTGCGTCGACGTGTTCGATCAGCCTGGTGAAAGAGTCGCGGAGCAGTTCCCGGGCTGCGGTGGAGTCAGTGGTGACCATGCGTTTCACGCTACCCGCTGTCACATGCCTTGACGTTCATATGAATCTATGGTGGTATGAGGTTGTGGACGCGTTCACCGTGATTGCCGACCCCACCAGGCGTCGCATCATCGACTCACTGCGGGAAGGCGCCGCCGACGTGGGCACACTCGTTGCGCGCCTTCGTGTTTCGCAATCGCTGATGTCGAAGCATCTCGCCGTACTTCGGGACGCGGGCACCGTCGACGTCGAAGTGGACGGAAAACGCCGTGTCTATCGGTTGGCCGACGACCCACTTCCCGCGGTGTTGGCATGGGTCACGCCGTACCACCGGAAGTGGTCGATGAGCCTCGACCGGCTCGCTGAACTGATCGATGAGGAGCAATCGTGACGATGGATGCAACATTGGAAAGCCGCGGCGACGGTTGGGTTTTGACCCTTCGGCGAGAGTTCGCCCATCCCGTCGAAGTCGTGTGGCCCTGGCTGACCGACCCAGCGCGGCTGGCCAGGTGGTCGCCCATCGTGCCGGACCTGCCATTCGACTCCGTTGGGGCGCGACAAGTACGGGAGAACCCTGGCGACGAACCGCACGACGGTGAGGTCATCTCGGTCGATCCACCACACGAACTCGTGCACCGATGGGGTGACGACGTCGTGCGCTGGCGACTCGACCCGTCGGACTCCGGTTGCCTGCTGACTCTCGAACAGGCCATGCGGCAACGGGATCCGGCCGCGATGAATGCGGCAGGCTGGGACGTCTGCTTCACCGTGCTCGACGACGTGCTCGCTGGCTCCGACACCGCCAGGATCGTCGGACCCGACGCACTGGCCGCAGGCTGGGAGGCGCTGCGTGACCATTACGCGCTGTTGCTGGAGGCTTGAATCCCCGTCCCTCTAGCCCCGGCCCGTCGATTCGACTAGGCGTCCGGCTTGGCTCCGTGGAATACGGCCTCGACGTTGTTGCCGTCGGGATCGCGGACGAATGCCCCGAAGTACCCTGGGTGATACTCCGGCCATAGTCGTGGGGCGTGGAGCGATTCGGCGCCCGAGGAGATGGCGGCGTCGTAGAACGCGTTCACGGCGTCGACGTCGGCTGCCTGAAACGCGAAGTGGATGGGCTCGAGCGGACCGCGGCCGTTCGCATCCTCTAGCCAGAAGTCCGGCTTGCCGTTGCGGCCGTACCCGATGGCCAGCCCGACGTCCATCTGGGGCGTGTAGCCGAGTGCGCCGAGGACGACGTCGTAGAACTCCTTGGACCTGCCGTAATCGGCACAGATGATGCCAAAGTGATCGATCACGGGCTCATCCTGGCATGTACCCAGCATGCAGTCGTACATTCAGCTAATGGCTTACGACTTGATTATTCGCAACGGCAAGATCGTCGACGGTCTCGGCGGTGAGCCGTACGTGGGCGACGTGGCGATCGCCGACGGCGTCATCGCCGCCGTCGGCACCGTCAGCGGTGAGGCCGAACGCGAGATCGATGCCACCGGGCTGCTCGTCACTCCCGGATTCGTCGACCTGCACACCCACTACGACGGCCAGGCGATCTGGTCGGACCGCATGACACCGTCGTCGGCGCACGGCGTGACCACGGCCGTCATGGGCAACTGCGGCGTCGGCTTCGCGCCCTGTCGGGTCGACGACCACGAGACGCTCGTCGACGTGATGGCAGGCGTCGAGGACATTCCAGGCGTCGTCATGGTCGACGGGTTGCCGTGGACGTGGGAGACGTTCCCCGAGTTCCTCGACGCATTGGATGCGCGACGGCGCGACATCGACGTCGCGGCGTTCCTGCCGCACTCGCCGTTGCGCGTGTACGTCATGGGCCAACGAGGCGTCGACCGCGAACCCGCGACGGCCGAGGACCTCTCCCAGATGCGCAAGCTCGCATCCGAAGCCGTCCAGGTCGGCGCGTTGGGCTTCGCGTCGTCGCGGTTGACGTTCCACAAGAGCGAAAGCGGCAATCCGATACCGAGTTTCAATGCGGCCCACGAGGAGATCGAGGCCATCGCTCAGGGCGTCAAGGATGCAGGAGGCGGCCTGATCCAGTTCGTGCCCGACCTCGCCGCTGGCGACTACGAGCCCGCGCTGCGGACGGTGTTCGACGTCGCCGAGGACGTCGGCCTGCCAGTCACCTTCACGCTGGCAATCGGGAACGCGGGCGATCCGTTCTATCTCGAGGCGCTCAACATGGTCGAGAAGGTCAATCAAAACAGCGACTCCGAGGACCCTCAGGTCACTGCGCAGATCTTCCCCCGTCCCATCGGCCTCGTCATCGGCCTCGAGCTGACCGGCAATCCGTTCGTGCTGTATCCGGCCTACGAGGAGATCGCTCACCTGCCGCTCGCCGAGCGGGTCGCCGAGATGCGCAAACCCGAAGTGCGCGAGCGCATTCTGGCCGACCATCCGACGAATACCGGCCATCCGCTGATGTTCATGGCACAGGCATGGGACTGGATGTTCCCGCTGGGCGATCCGCCGAACTACGAGCCCGCAGCGTCGGACAGCATCGGTGCGCGGGCCAGGGCGCGCGGCGTCAGTCCGTTGGAGGAGGCCTACGACCGCGTGCTAGAGGACGACGGCCGCGCCATGTTGCTCGTCGCGATGGGCAACTTCCGCGACAACTCACTGGACACGGTGGGTGAGCTGATTCGTCGCGACGACGTCGTCCTCGGTCTCGGCGATGGCGGTGCGCACTACGGAATGGTTTGCGACGCAAGCTTTCCCACGTTCCTGCTGGCGCACTGGACCCGCGATCGTGCGTCGGGCCAGCTGTCCATCGCCGAGGCGGTACGCGAGCTCACGTCGGTGCCTGCCCGGGTTGCGGGGCTCGCCGACCGCGGCCGCATCGCGATCGGATACAAGGCCGACGTCAACGTCATCGACCACGCCGCGGTGCGGATGCACAAACCCGTTCTCTCACATGATCTTCCGGGCGGTGGCCGGCGACTTGACCAGAGCGCCGACGGCTACGTCGCGACGATCGTGTCCGGTGAGGTCATCGCCGAGAACGGCGTGCCGACGGCGGCGCGACCGGGCAAGCTGGTGCGCGGCAGGCAGTCCGCGCCCGCTCCTGCGTGACGCGCATCGCCCCACTCGCGCCGCCCTGGAGCGATGAGGACGCCGCAGGCATCAATAGCTGGGGGCATCCCGACCGGACCTACGAACCACTTCTGCTGGTGCGCTGTCTGCAACGGCATCCTGCATTGGCCGCACGCCAGCCGTGTACGTGCGGACGAAGGCCTTGGTGCCCGCGTAGCCGGCCTGGCCGGGGAAGGGGTAGAAGCCAGCAGACGATCCGACGTCGAGAATCGCGCCGCGGCCGCGAAGCACCATCTGCCGGGCGTCGGCGTCGGCGACGTCGCAGCCGATGACCTCGACCCTGACGTTGGTCAGCTCGGCGGCAAGCTCGGCGAGCCGATCCTCGCGGCGGGCGACGAGGGTGACGCGGTAGCCGCGCGATGCCAGCTCGCGGGCGAGGTCGGCGCCGATTCCCGACGAGGCTTCCGTGACGACGGCGGTGGTGGTCTCAGACGGCTTCGGTAGCGGCATCCTGGTGCCGACGTGCTCGTCCCCAGTCCCATTCCACGCAGCCCGAATCGCTGCCACAATCTGCTTCATGTCCGACGCGCCCGAAAGTCCGATCCCCACCTACGAAGACGTGCCGATCGGCATCGATGCCGCCGGCGAACGCACGGAGTTCGACAGCCTCGGCAACGTCGACGTGCCCGCCGACAAGTACTGGGGTGCGCAGACCCAGCGCTCGCTCGAGCACTTCTCGATTGGCAACGACCACATGCCGATCGAGGTCTACCGCGCCTACGGGCTGGTGAAGAAGGCCTGCGCGATGGTCAACCACCAAGCGGGGCGCCTGTCCGACTGGCGGGCGAAGGTCATCGTCCAAGCCGCCGACGAGACGATCGCGGGCAAGCTCGACGACCAGTTCCCCCTCTACGTGTGGCAGACCGGCTCAGGCACGCAGAGCAACATGAACGTCAACGAGGTGTTGTCGAACCGGTCGATCCAACTGCTCGGCGGAACGCTGGGAACGCAGCGACCGGTCGGCCCGAACGACCACGTCAACATGGGCCAGAGCAGCAACGACACGTTCCCCACCGCGATGCACGTTGCGGCGGTCACCGAGCTCGACGAGCAGCTGGTGCCCAAGGTGACGGCCCTGCACGACGAGATCGCGGCCAAGTCCGCCGAGTGGATGGACGTCGTCAAGATCGGCCGAACCCACCTCGAGGACGCCGTCCCGCTGACCGTCGGCCAGGAATGGTCCGGCTACGCCGCGCAGCTCCATGCGGCGCTCGCCGACGTCGCGCACGCCCGAGAAGGCCTACTGCAACTGGCAGTTGGCGGCACGGCAGTCGGGACGGGGCTCAACGCACCGGCAGGCTTCGGGACGAACGTCGCCGCGACGCTGGCCGAACTCACCGGCGTGCCCTATGTGACGGCGCCCAACAAGTTCGCCGCACTCGGCTCGCTCGATCCGATGGTGCGCGCGCACGCAGCGCTGCGCGGTCTCGCGGTGGCGCTGATGAAGATCGCCAACGACATGCGGTGGTTGGCTTCTGGCCCCCGCTGCGGATTCGGCGAACTGCTGCTTCCCGCCAACGAGCCCGGGTCGTCGATCATGCCCGGGAAGGTGAACCCGACGCAGTGCGAGGCGCTGGTGATGATCACCATCCAGGTCATCGGCAATGACACCGCCGTCGCACTGGCAGGCTCCCAGGGCAATTTCGAGCTCAACGCGATGCGGCCGGTCATCATCAACAACTTCTTGCACTCGGCACGCATCCTCGCCGACGGCTGTGAAAAGTTCCTCGCATATTCCGTCAAGGGCACCACCTTGAACACCGACCGCATCCGCGACTTCGTAGCCAAGAGCGCGATGTTGGTGACGGCATTGTCCCCCGTCATCGGCTACCAGAATGCGGCGCACATCGCCGAGGACGCCGTCGCGAACGACACGACGTTGCGCGAGGCCGCACTGGCGTCGGGCAAGGTGACCGCCGAGCAGTTCGACTCGATCGTCGATCCGCTCGGCATGGTCGGTGAGGGTGTCGCAGGTGCGTGATGAGCGCATGACCGACGACGGGAAGGCCGAGCGCTACGATGCGCTGCTGGCGGCAACGGCGTTGCTCTACGCCAACGGCCAGTCCACGCAGATGACCCTGACCGGAGTCGAACGGCTCAACCGCGGACTGGACCTCGACGCCGTTGTGGTCCCGTCGTGGCCGATGTTGACGCTGACCGCGGCCGGGTCCCGCAAGACGGTCCTCACGGCGGCGGTGTCTCCGACCGCGATCAACATGCATCGAGTCGGCACGATGATGGCGGTGGTCGACGCAGCCCAGGACGGCCCCCTCGAGCTCGAGAGGGTGGTCGCCGGAGTCGCCGCCGCGGAGGCTCAATCATCCTCCGGCACAATCGCTTTCACGATCGCCTGCGCTACGGGCGCGACGGCGCTGTCGGTCATCTACGGAGCCACCCATCCGCTGGCGATACTGCTCGTCGCACTCGCAGCCGCAGCAGGCGGGCTGCTGCGGCGCTGGCTGGGCGCCATCAGTGCGGGCCCGTTGGTGCAGGTCTTCGCCGCGGCGCTCGTCGCTGGCGCGGTCGGTGCGGCGGCCGCTCACCTCGACCTCGGCGCGTCCACCGGGGTGGTGGCGATCTGCCCGGCGATGGTGATGGTGCCAGGCCCCCACATCCTCAACGGCGCTCTCGACCTCCTCGACCTGCGGATCACGCTCGGACTCGCACGGCTGGCCTTCGGGTTGCTGATCCTCACCGCCATCGCCGGTGGCCTGATCCTCGGCCTACGGCTAGGCGGCCAGACGCTCCCGGTGACCGCTCCGTCGAGCGCCGCGCCGTTGCTCATCGACGTGCTCGCCGCGGGGGTGGCCGCCGCGTCGTACCCGATCTACTTCTCGATGCGGTGGCAGCTGATTGGTTGGCCGGTCGCGGTGGGCATGCTTGCCCACGCGGCGCATTGGTACGCCCTAGCGGCCGGCGCAAATTTGGCGTTGGCGGCGTTCGTGGCCTGCCTACTGGTCGGCGTGGCTCTGGTGCCGGTCGCTCATCGGAAACGAATCCCTTTCGCGGGCATAGGTTTTGCAGCCGTCGTCGCGTTGGTGCCCGGGGTGTTCGTGTTCCGCACGCTTGCCGGCTTCGTCGACTTCGTCGCCCATCCGAGCGCACAGCTGTTGAGCGGCGCCGCCGCCGACCTGATCGGGGCGACGATCGTCGTCTCGGGGATGGCACTCGGGCTGGCCATCCCGATGCATCTCTACGCGGCCGTCGCGGCGCGTCGTAGGCTGGCGTCATGAGCGTCAAGGTCGATCTCGACCGACTCGCCGATGCGTTGGCCGACTTCACCTTCGCCTACCTGATCACCGTCGGCGACGACTATCGCGCTCACACCGTTGCGGTGGACCCAGCCTTCGACGACGGCGTGTTCGCGCTCGAGTCCGTGGGCAACAGGACTCGTCGCAACGCGACCGCGCATCCGGACGTCACCCTGCTGTGGCCCCCGCGCGAGCCCGGCGGCTACTCGCTGATCGTCGACGGACTGGCCCAGCTCACCGACGCCGCACTCATCATCAAGCCCACCGGCGCGGTGCTTCATCGCCCAGCGAACCCGGGTATCCCGACGGCGTCGGGCTGCGGCGACGACTGCGTGCCGCTAGGCGGGTGACTCGGGAAGGCCGAAGGCCTTTCTGTACATCCATAGGTTAGCCGAAATACCTTGCCGTTCAACGGCATCAAGCATTCGCATCCTTAGCGATTCGGGGCACCGCCAACGCTCGCCCGGCTTGCGGTAGTCGAAGCCGTCGTCGGTGAACAGCCTGGCCGCGCCCAGAAGGATGGCATCGTTAGTGGTTTCGGCGGCCTCGATCAATGCGTCCGTTGGGTGCTCCAGCAAGAGAACTTCGGGAACGTGTTCGTATTGGTAGAACTCGTTCCACGGTCCCACGCTCGCCGCCAACCACGTGTAGAGCGCGCACACCCGTTCGACGGGGTCGGGCACCGCTGTCTCTAATGCGTGGAGGGCAGTGCTGAGATCGCGATCTGGATCGTTCAGCTCAGCGGGCCACAGCGCGCGCAGGCTGAGCGGTATGGCGCGTTCCCAGTCGGCGCTGTGCCGCTCTTCCGCGCGCATGCGCCGGTCCCGATCGTCGAGCTCGTCGCGTGCATCGTTGATGCCATGGCGCATGACCCATTCCGCGAGGTGTCGTGGTTCTGCGAGCTGCGCGTCTCCGCTCCACATCTCCCTTCGGATCGACTCCCAATGGTGCAGTCCGATCGTCTCGACGAGCCGATCGTCCGCCCACAGTTCCAGCCGATGGTCACCGATGCACATGCAGTGTCCGTATTGGTCGGCCTCTGCGATCCGCAGCGCCGCAACGAGTTCGGCCACCCTGTCGGGGTCGGACTCGTCCAGTCGCAGCACGTCGAACGCGACGTACGTGTCGTAGTGGTGCATGCCCATCAGCCGGACCCTGGTGATCCCCTCGAGGGCGGCGTCAAGGCTCTCCTGCGTCGGATCTGGGTCTGTCGACGCCAGGAAGTCGGCAGTCATCTGGTCGATGATGCCGACGATCTCGCCGTCATCGTTGACGATCGGCTGGAATAAGTCGTCGAGATCGTCGTCCGCAGCCACGTGGTTCCATCCCCGTCATTTCAAACTTCTTTGTCATCGAACAACGAAAAGGCCCGGCCTGCAAGCAGACCGGGCCTTCCCGTAGATAGAGCCAGGACTTAGAAGTCCATGCCGCCCATGCCACCGGTCGGGTCGCCCGCGGGTGCGGACGCCTTCTCCGGCTTGTCGGCGACGACGGCCTCGGTGGTGAGGAACAGCGCCGCGATGGACGCCGCGTTCTGCAGCGCCGAACGGGTGACCTTGACCGGGTCGGCGACGCCGGCCTTCAGCAGGTCTTCGTACTCACCGGTCGCGGCGTTGAGGCCGTGACCCGCAGGAAGGTTGGACACCTTCTCCGCGACGACACCCGGCTCCAGGCCGCCGTTGAAGGCGATCTGCTTGAGCGGAGCCGACAGCGAAACGCGGACGATGTTGGCGCCAGTGGCCTCGTCGCCCTCGAGCTTCAGTTCGTCCAGCGACGGAGCCGATTGCAGAAGAGCCACGCCGCCACCGGCGACGATGCCCTCTTCGACGGCAGCCTTCGCGTTGCGAACGGCGTCCTCGATGCGGTGCTTGCGCTCCTTGAGCTCCACCTCGGTGGCAGCTCCGGCCTTGATCACCGCAACACCGCCTGCCAGCTTGGCCAGGCGCTCCTGCAGCTTCTCGCGGTCGTAGTCGGAGTCGCTGTTCTCGATCTCGGCGCGGATCTGAGCCACGCGACCGGCGATGGCATCGGAATCGCCCGAGCCCTCGACGATGGTGGTCTCGTCCTTGGTCACGACGACCTTGCGAGCCTTGCCGAGCAGCGAGACGTCGGCGGTCTCTAGGGAGAGGCCGACCTCTTCGCTAACGACCTGGCCACCGGTGAGGATCGCCATGTCCTGCAGCATCGCCTTGCGACGATCGCCGAAGCCAGGGGCCTTGACGGCGACGGACTTGAAGGTGCCACGAATCTTGTTGACCACCAGCGTCGACAGGGCCTCGCCCTCGACGTCCTCGGCGATGATCAGCAACGGCTTGCCGGACTGAATGACCTTCTCCAGCAAGGGAAGCAGGTCCTTGACCGTCGACACCTTGGAGCTGACCAGGAGGATGTAGGGATCCTCGAGGATGGCTTCCTGACGCTCGGCGTCGGTGACGAAGTAGCCCGAGATGTAGCCCTTGTCGAAGCGCATGCCCTCGGTGAGCTCGAGCTGCAGGCCGAAGGTGTTGCTCTCCTCGACGGTGATGACACCCTCGTTGCCGACCTTGTCCATGGCCTCGGCGATCAGGTCGCCGATGGACTGGTCACCGGCCGAGATGCCCGCGGTGGCAGCGATCTGCTCCTTGGTCTCGACCTCCTTGGCGGATGCAAGCAGCGTCTCGGTGACCTTCTCGACGGCCTTCTCGATGCCGCGCTTGAGGCCGAGCGGGTTCGCACCGGCTGCGACGTTGCGCAGACCTTCGCGGACCAGCGCCTGAGCGAGAACGGTGGCGGTGGTGGTGCCGTCGCCTGCGACGTCGTCGGTCTTCTTGGCGACCTCTTTGACGAGCTCGGCGCCGATCTTCTCGTAGGGATCCTCCAGCTCGATCTCCTTGGCGATGGACACGCCATCGTTGGTGATCGTGGGGGCGCCCCACTTCTTCTCCAGGACGACATTGCGACCCTTGGGGCCCAACGTCACCTTTACCGCGTCGGCGAGGGCATTGAGGCCCCGCTCGAGGCCGCGACGGGCCTCTTCGTCGTACGCAATTATCTTGGACATTGCGAAGTGATTCCTCCGGATTGGGGATGACACGTTCTTGGGCCGGGCTCAGTGCCCGCGACGGACGACCTCGGTTGTGCTTGGACCGTGGTCTCACCGTTCCCGACCTAGCACTCACTGGTCGCGAGTGCCAACGTCCTTTTTAGCACTCGACCATGGCGAGTGCAAGGAAAGCCCGGTGTCCTTACCTGGGCCGCAGACCTTCGAGGACGATGTCCGTGACCCGTTCGGCGACGTCTGGGTTGTAGCCCTGCATGGCCTGCGCGCCGACGAGCAGAGCCTTCGCCTCGGGGACGGTGACGTCGCTTCGTGCAGTGCCGGCCCGCTGGGCATCGACCAAAAGGGCTTCGAGCAGACCGAGGAACTCCTTCTCCGCGTCCGGCGCCACGACGTTGACGTCGATGCCATAGCCGGCCATCGCCTGGGCGAGGCTCATGTCGGCGGCGCCCTCGGTGACCATCGCCCTGATGAAGGAATGCAGCGCTTCGCCTGGCTCGCTCGACGCGAGAAGCGAACGGCCACACGCGACCATCTGCTGGAGACGGTCCTGAACCACGGCGCCGAACAACGACTCCTTCGTCGGGAAGTGGCGATAGACGGTGCCCGCGCCGACGCCTGCCCGGCGGGCGATCTCGTCGATGGGCACGGACAGTCCCTCGGCCGCCATCGTCTCGTAGGCGACCTCCAGGATGCGGGCGCGATTGCGTGCCGCGTCAGCCCGCAAGGGCTTCTCGGCTTGAGTCACGACACCTCCAAGGAATAAACGGGGCCACCGTTCCGTATAGTTGGATGAAACGGAGCGCACGCCCCGCTTTACATTCTAGTGAGGAGAAGTCATGAGCAGGTGGAACACCGCAGACATTCCCGATCAGACCGGCCGCGTCGCGGTCATCACCGGGTCCAACACCGGCCTCGGCTTTGAAACGGCCAAGGCGCTCGCCGCCAAGGGCGCGCGCGTCGTGCTCGCGGTGCGCAACCTCGACAAGGGCAAGGACGCGGCCACCCTGATCACGCGTGCGACGCCGAGCGCCGACCTCGCACTGCAGGAACTCGACCTCGGCTCGCTGGCCTCCGTACGCGAGGCGGCGGCAGAACTGAAGTCCGACTACGACCACATCGACCTGTTGATCAACAACGCCGGGCTGATGTACCCCTCGCCACGGCAAACCGCCAAGGATGGCTTTGAGATTCAGTTCGGCACGAACCATCTCGGGCACTTCGCACTGACCGGACTGCTGCTCGACCGACTCACTGACACAGCTGGCTCGCGGATCGTCACCGTCAGCAGCGTCGGGCACCGCGTCAGGGCTGCCATCCACTTCGACGACCTCCAATTCGAACGCAGCTACAACCGGGTCGCCGCATACGGTCAGTCCAAGCTCGCCAACCTGTTGTTCACCTACGAACTGCAGCGCCGCCTGGCTGCCACGGGCGCGCCGACGATCGCCGTCGCCGCGCACCCTGGCGGCTCCGACACCGAACTGGGCCGCCATCTGCCCGCGTTCCTCCTGCCGGCGGCGATGCTCATCGCGCAGAGCGCCGCCATGGGTGCGTTGCCGCAGCTGCGTGCTGCCACCGACCCGGCTGTCGTCGGCGCCCAGTACTACGGCCCCGATGGCATCGGTGGCATGCGCGGCAACCCCAAGGTGGTGTCGTCGAGCAAGCAGTCCCACGACGTCGAGTTGCAGCGCCGACTGTGGGCGGTATCCGAAGAGCTGACGGGAGTGGTGTACCCCACCGACTGAATGGCAGGCTGTGAGCCGTCCGACGAAGAGCGTCGCCAGTGGTTCATCGCCAACGACGACTTCATCGTCTGAGTCGCGCGGAAAGGTAAGGCGCCGTGCGACTTTCGGCACTACTGGCGACCTGAGCAGGAGTCCCCGCAGCGACGACCCGTCCACCTGCCTCACCAGCACCCGGTCCGAGGTCGACGACCCAGTCGGTACCCGCGACGACTCGCATGTCGTGCTCGGCGACCACCACGGTGTTGCCGACGTCGACCAGGCGATGCAACTGACGGTCCAGCAGGTCGACGTCCGCGGGGTGCAGGCCGGTGGTGGGCTCGTCGAGCACGTAGAGCGTGTGTCCGCGTCGGGGCCGTTGGAGTTCGGAGGCGAGCTTGATGCGCTGCGCCTCGCCGCCGGACAGTTCGGTCGCTGGCTGGCCGAGGCGCAGATAACCGAGGCCGACTTCTTGCAGCGTCACGAGGCTTCGCGCGGCAGCGACCACGTCGGCGAAGAACTCCGATGCCGTGTCGACCGTCATCGCCAGCACGTCGGCGATCGTGTGGCCGCGGTAGCGCACCTGCAGCGTCGCGTCGTTGTACCGAGCGCCGTGGCACGTCGGGCACTGGCCGTAAGTGCCTGGGAGGAACAGCAATTCGACGGACACGAATCCCTCGCCCTGACACGTCGGACACCTGCCCTCTGCGACGTTGAACGAAAAGCGACCTGCGGACCAACCGCGCTTGCGCGCCGCTGGCGTGGCGGCGAAGACCTTGCGCACCGCGTCGAAGAGACCGGTGTAGGTCGCGAGCGTCGAACGAGGGGTACGGCCGATCGGCTTCTGGTTCACCGCGACGAGGCGATCGATCAGTTCGACTCCAACGGCGTCCACCCCGATGCTGGCATCGTGATCGAGGTCGACGAACTCGGAGTCCTGTTCCTCGTCACCTGCTTCGGACTCCGCCACGTCGCCGCCGAGGGCGCGGGCGATGACGTCGCCGAGCACCTTGTAGACCAACGTCGACTTGCCAGAGCCAGACACTCCGGTCACGGCGGTGTAGACCCCTAGCGGGATGTCGACGTCGAGACCACGCAGATTGTGAAAGTTGATGCCGCGCAGGGCAAGTACGCCCAATGGGGTCCGCGGGCTTCTGGCGGGCGACGGCGTCTCGTCGAAGAGGTACCCGCGGGTGACCGACGCCTCGACGTCCGCCAATCCCGCCACCGGTCCGCTGTAGAGCACCTCGCCGCCGAGCTCGCCCGCGCCGGGACCGACGTCGACGATCCAGTCCGCACGGCGCACCACGTCCATGTCGTGCTCGACCACGAACAGCGAGTTGCCCGCCCGTCTCAGCCGGTCCAGAACGTCGAGAAGGGGTTCGGCGTCTGCGGGATGCAGCCCGGCCGACGGCTCGTCGAGCACGTACAGCACGCCGAACAGGCCCGCGCGCAGTTGAGTGGCCAGGCGCAGCCGCTGCAACTCACCCGGCGACAGGGTCGGCGTGCGGCGGTTCAGCGCCAAGTAGCCAAGACCCAACTCGATGAGCACCTGGATGCGGGCCACCAGGTCGGCCGCGATCATCGTCGCGACCTCGGTTAGCTCCCCGGACTCAGTGCCCTCGAACGCGGCCTCGAACTCGGTGCGGGTGGCGGCGGGGCGCAGCGCGTCGGCGAGTTCGGCCAGTGGCATTTTCACCAGCTCCGCGATGTTGTGGCCCGCGAAGGTGACGGCCAGCGCCTCGGGTCGCAGGCCGGACCCGCCGCACAGCGGGCAGTCGACGGTGTCGACGAACTTGAGCACCCGTCTGCGCATCATCGCGCTCTGCGAGTTGGCCAGCGTGTGCCTGACGTGGCGTTCGGCGCTGGAGAAGGTGCCGTTGTAGGTGTAGTCGGCGGTGACGGCAGCTCTGTGCGGGTGGATCTCGACGGTTGGCTGCTCGTCGGTGAACAGGATCCAGTTGCGCTGCTTCTTCGGAAGCCGGTGCCACGGCTTGTCGATGTCGTAGCCGAGCGTGATGAGGATGTCGCGCAGATTCTGCCCCTGCCAAGCGCCCGGCCAGGCGGCGACGGCACCCTCTCGGATCGTCAGCGACGGGTCGGGAACCAACGTCTCCTCGGTGACCCGGTGAATCCGACCGAGGCCGTGACATTCCGGGCAGGCGCCGATTGCCGTGTTCGGCGAGAACGAATCGGAGTCCAGCCGCTCGGTAAACCCCTTCGGGAAGGTGCCGGCGCGAGAGAACAGCATTCGAAGAAGGTTCGACAGCGTGGTCACCGTGCCGACCGACGACCGCGACGAGGCCGACCCGCGGCGCTGCTGCAGCGCCACCGCCGGTGGCAAGCCGGTGATGTCGTCCACCTTGGGTGCGCCCGCCGGCAACAACAGCCGCCGCGCGTAGGGCGCGACCGACTCGAAGTAGCGGCGCTGCGCCTCTGCGTACACGGTGCCGAACGCCAGCGACGACTTGCCCGATCCCGAGATGCCCGTGAACGCGACCAACGCGTCGCGCGGGGCCGCTACGTCGACGCCGCGCAAGTTGTGCACCCGCGAACCGACGACCCGGACGAACGGGTCGTGGGCGTCAGCGCGCTCGGCGGCCATCCGACCATTCTGCGCGCAGCCAGGCCGACTAAGTCGCTAGAGCCATCACTGCACGGACTGGCTGGCCAGCCGGACGAACTCCCACCCAGCTCCAAGCATCGCGGGAATCGCGGCGGCGACCCCTGCAGCGGTACCAGATCTCGGATGGTTCATGTGGGCCAGCACGATCGAACCTGGCGACGCCGCGGTGATCGCAGCACCGACCTTGCCGGCCGGTGCGGTGGCCCCGTTGTCCGCGTTGACGGAGAACCCGACGGGAGTCAGGCCCAACTCGTGCACGATCTGCACGGCGACGTCGTCGTAGTGTGCGGTGCCCGTGCGAAACCAGGAGGGTGTCCTACCGGTGAGTGCGGCGATGCGGTTCTGATTGGTCCACACCTCGGCGACCGCCTCGTCGGCCGACTTCGTTCCCGCGATGCCGTACGCGGACCGACCCGTCACCGACAGCGGCACGTGGCGGGTGCCGTGATTGCCGATGTCGAACAACGGGTTCGCTACCAACTGCTCAATACGCCCAGGGTTGGCGTCGATCCACTTCGAGCAGACGAACAGAACGGCGGGAACGTCGTACTGCTGCAACGTGTCCAGCAATCGCTCGTCGCTCGCGTGATCACACGCGTCGAACGTCAGCGCGAGTTGGCGGCCAGCCGGGGCAAACCGCGTGGCGATCCCCGGTAGTGCCATCCCCCACTGCGTCGGCGCCCGGCCCGCGTTCAGTGCGGCGACGGAGTTCGCGTCGACCCCGGATGCGGCGGGCGCCGGAGCGGGCCTCAGCGCGGCTGCGCCTGCCAACGCGGCGGTGCCGGCCAGAGCCGTCAGGAAGGTCCGCCGGGTGTGCATGAGCGCAACATAGATCTCCAGCCTGGCTGCACCTTGATAACTAGGCGGCAAACGACTGAGTGCCTGGTGCGGCCGCGCCACGCCCGGGGACGCCGCCGACCGCCGACACGCCGTGATTTCGACACGAAAAGCCGTGTCCCCTCGCATTATTAGCCCCGAGTGGGAGCGTGCCCTAGACTGCCCTTCGACCAGATAGGAGTCTTCGGGTGCGGGCTAACGCAGCGCCCAGCACCCAGGCTTTGCGGGGCTGGCAACGTCGCGCCATGGTGCGATACCTCGGTGCGCGGCCACGCGATTTTCTGGCCGTCGCCACACCGGGATCGGGCAAGACGACCTTTGCGCTGCGGATCGCCGCCGAACTGCTGGCCGACGGGACCGTCGAACGGATCACCATCGTCGTCCCCACCGAGCACCTCAAGACGCAGTGGGCGGGTGCGGCGGCAAAGGTCGGCCTCGCGTTGGACCCCAAGTTCAGCAACTCGTCGGCGCAGAACTCCGATGAATACCACGGTGTGGTCGTCACCTACGCCCAGGTCGCCAGCCACCCGGGTCGCCACCGCGTGCGGACCGAGAACCGCAAGACGCTCGTCGTGTTCGACGAGATCCATCACGGCGGCGACGCGAAGAGTTGGGGCGATGCCATCCGCGAGGCGTTCGGCGACGCGACACGTCGGCTCTCACTGACCGGCACGCCATTCCGCAGCGATGACAGCCCGATCCCGTTCGTCACCTACGAAGCGGATCGCGCGGGCTTCAAACACTCGAAGGCCGATCACACCTACGGCTACTCCGACGCCCTCGCCGACGGCGTCGTGCGGCCCGTCGTCTTCCTGGCCTACTCCGGCGAATCGCGCTGGCGCGACAGCGCGGGCGAGGAACACGCGGCACGCCTTGGCGAGCCGCTGACGGCCGAGCAGACCGCAAGAGCCTGGCGCACGGCCCTCAACCCGGCTGGCGAATGGATGCCCGCGGTGATCGCCGCGGCCGACACCCGCCTGACCCAGAAGCGCCAGCACATGCCGGACGCAGGCGGCATGATCATCGCTTCGGATCAGACGGCGGCGAGGGCCTACGCCAAGCTCTTGACCAATCTCACGGGCGAGGCGCCGACCGTCGTGCTGTCCGACGACAAGGGCGCCTCCGACCGGATCAGCGCGTTCTCCGCGGGAACCAGCAGATGGCTGGTGGCCGTGCGCATGGTGTCCGAAGGAGTGGACGTGCCGCGCTTGGCCGTCGGCGTCTATGCCACCAGCGCGTCGACGCCGTTGTTCTTCGCACAGGCGATAGGCCGATTCGTCCGCTCCCGCACCCCAGGTGAGACGGCCAGCATCTTCCTGCCATCGGTACCGTCGCTGCTGCTCTTGGCCAGCGAGATGGAGGCGCAGCGCAACCACGTCCTCGGCAAGCCGCACCGCGAATCCACCGACGACTGGGACGAGGTAGAGGAGAAGACCAAGTCCGAGCCGAGTGAGCTGGACAACGGCTTCGAGATGCTTGGCGCAGACGCCGAGCTGGACCAGGTGATCTTCGACGGCTCCTCGTTCGGGACCGCGACGCCCGCGGGCAGCGACGAGGAGGCCGACTACCTGGGCATCCCCGGTCTGCTCGACGCTGAACAGATGCGAGATCTGTTGCGCCGCAGGCAAGAAGATCAGTTGGACCGCCGCAGCCGCGCGAACGGCGACAATGTGCAGAAAGCGGCCGGTGGGACACTGCCGGTGATATCCACCACGCACGGCCAATTGCGCGACCTACGCAAGGAGCTCAACGCGCTGGTGACCCTTGCCCACCATCGAACGGGCAAGCCGCACGGCTGGATTCACAACGAGCTTCGCCGCATCTGCGGTGGGCCGGTGGTCGCGGCGGCGAACTCCGAGCAGTTGGCCGCCCGCATCGAGGCCGTCAGGTCGTTGAAGACCTAGGTCATAAGGTGGACCCATGTTGAATGAGCCGCCGCAGCAGCGCCAACGAACGGCCGTGATCGCCTCGGTGATCGCGGTAATCGCGCTAGCGGTCGGCACCATCGTCGTCGTTGCACATTACGCGTCGCGCCCACCCATCCATGGCACGGCGATCGCGGCTACCGACGGGACCGCGGGCGCCACGACCACCACGCAACCCGCGACCATCGATCTCAGCGGTGACTGGACTGGAACCTATACGTGTCTGCAGGGACTGACCAGTTTGGACTTGGTCGTCACTCAGACCAGCCCGACCGCGATCGGAGCCGTCTTCAACTTCTCTGCCCACCCGACGAACCCAGGAGTCGAGTCGGGGAGTTATTCGATGTCCGGCACCTTCGATCCCGCGAGCAAAGCGGTGTCTCTCAAGGCAACTCAGTGGCTCAATCAACCGCCGGGCTACCGAACCGTCGACCTACAGGGACTGGTTTCGAGTGATCTCAAGACGATGTCGGGTCAAGTGGTCAACGCCTCGGGGTGTACGACGTTCATGGTTCAGCGGCATCTCGTCGATCAATGACGGGCGCTACCCGCGCTTGCTGACGCGCCACGTGACACCCTCGGCGAACCCCACGTCGCCGAAGGTGCCACGCCCGCACGTCTCGGCATCAGAGGCAAGGTCCCGTCGACAGACCTGCCTCGCCGGTGCGGTGGCGGATGGGCTCTAGCGTTGCGAACATCCTGGAGCACTCCATCCCTTGGTTTGGTGATGCCCTTGGTTTGGTGATGCCCTTGGTTTGGTGATGCCCTTGCTTCGGTGATGAAAGAGTGTCCTGCGGACCTTAAAGACTTCTAAAGCGCCTAAACTCCCAGGTTGATGGCCGCAGACACGCCCACGATCCTGGCCACCAGTGGTGGAATCCAGCCAGGTCGACGGACCAGGCTTGCCGTCAGTCCATTGACCGAATACGCCGTCGACCTGTCGGGCACGACCGGCCGGGCGCCACGGGTGTGCATCTTGGCAACGGCGATGGGCGACGACAGGGCGACCTTGCACTACCTCACCGAAGCAGCTCGGGAGCGTGACTTCGATACCTCACACCTCGCGCTGTTCCCGATGCCGAACGTCGACGACGTCGTCGAGCACCTGCTCGCTCAGGACGTGGTGTGGGTCTACGGCGGCAGCGTCGCCGGCTTGCTCGCGATGTGGCGATTGCACGGAGTCGACGCGGCGATGCGCATCGCGTGGAAGGCGGGCGTCGTACTGACCGGTGTCTCGGCAGGGTCGATCTGCTGGCACGCCGGCGGCACCACGGACTCCTTCGGGCCTGACCTACGACCCGTCACCGAGGGGCTTGCGCTGGTGCCCTTTTCCAACGGCGTGCACTACGACTCCGAAGCACAGCGCCGCCCCCTGTTTCAGCGCCTCATCGTCGATGGCACGCTGCCTGCCGGATATGCAACCGACGACGGCGTCGGAGTTCTTTACCGCGGCACCGAGTTCGCTGAGGCTGTGACCGAACGTGATGGTGCCGCAGCGTATTTCGTCTCCGCATGCCCGGACGGCGGCGTCGACGAGGTCCAGCTCGACGCCCGCCGTCTCTAGCCTTGGAGGCTACAAACCCATGAGCTGGGGCAAGTCGGCGACCGAGTCTATGACGTGGTTGGGCTGCATTGCGAATTCGTCTTCAGCCCATCGCGTTAGCGTGTCCTGGCGGAATTTCCCGGTGCGCACTAGCACGCCCGTCATGCCGACGATCTGCGCGGCGATGACGTCGTTGTTGAGATCGTCTCCGACCATGTACATCTCCTCGGGTTCGACGCCGAGCCTGGCGGCCGCGGCGAGGAAACCCTCCGGCGCGGGCTTTCCGACCGCGACCGCCTTGCGGCCGGATGTCTCCTCCATGCCGACCAGGTACATGCCGGTGTCCACGCGCAGGCCTTCGGCGGTATTCCACGACATGCTGCGGTGCATCGCGACGACGGGCACCCCCTGGGCCATCCAGTCATAGACGCGGCTGAGCGTGACGTGGTCGTACTCGGGCCCGGCGCCGCCGAGCAAGATGACGTCGGGAGCGTCCGGGGCTGCCTTGCCCGAGACGTCGCCGGCGTGTACGAGGTCGATGCCCGGCATGTCCTCTTCGATGTGGCCGCTGTTCACCAGGAAGCAGCGGGCGTCCGGGTAGCGGTCGCGCACGTAGTCAGCCGTCAGCATCGCTGCGGTGATGACCTCGTCGGGTGTGACGTCCATTCCGGCCTCGTTGAGCAGGGACGCGATCTGTACCCGAGTGCGTGTCGTCGTATTCGTGAGGTAGGAGCGCGCGATCTGGTTGTCCGCTAGGACCCGCAAGGCCGCCGCAGCTCCCTCGATCGGCCGCCAAGAAGTCACCAGAACGCCATCGATGTCGAACAGCACTCCACCGACAGCCATGCTGCCGAGGTTAAACCGCATGCGGCGACTCGCAACTCCGGGCACCAACCAAGCAGTATCCGGCCAGGATGCCGAAAGGATTCCCAGCGTCGTATCAGGCGCTGGGTAGAGTCGTCGACATGAGCAAATGGACCGCCGCCGACGCGCCAGACCAGACCGGCAGGGTCGCCATCATCACCGGCGCGAACACGGGTCTCGGGTACGAAACCGCAGCCGTCCTTGCCGACCACGGCGCCCACGTTGTACTCGCCGTGCGAAATCTCGACAAGGGGAAGGACGCCGTAGCGCGCATCAAGGCGGAGACCCCGACCGCGGACGTCACGTTGCAGGCGCTCGATCTGACGTCGCTGGACGACATTCGCAAAGCCTCCGACGAACTCCGCAGCGCCTACCCGCGTATCGATCTCCTGATCAACAACGCAGGCGTGATGTACACCGACAAGGACAACACCAAGGATGGCTTCGAGCTGCAGTTCGGCACCAACCACCTCGGCCACTTCGCTCTCACCGGACAACTCCTCGACAACTTGCTTCCCGTCGACGGTTCCAGGGTCGTGACGGTGAGCAGCGTGGGCCACAAGATCCTCGCCGACATCCACTTCGACGACCTTCAGTGGGATCGCAGCTACAACAGGGTCCGCTCCTACGGGCAGTCGAAGCTCGCCAACTTGATGTTCACCTACGAGTTGGCACGACGGTTGGCCGCCAAGAACACGCCAACGATCGCCTTGGCGGCACACCCCGGCGGGTCGAGCACCGAATTGAACCGAAACATCCCGAAGGCAGTTCGGCCCGCAATCGACTTCGTCTGGGGGCTTTACGCGCAGAGCGCGGAGATGGGCGCACTCCCGACGTTGCGCGCGGCGACCGATCCGTCCGCCAAGGGTGGCCAGTACTACGGACCCGACGGATTGGGCGAGGGCCGTGGTCATCCGAAACTCGTTGAGTCGAGCAAGAAGTCGCACGACGAGGCGGTACAGGCCAGGCTCTGGAAGGTCTCCGAGGAGCTGACCGGCGTCACCTATCCGGTATAGCGACATGCGAACCGTCGATGATCACCAAGACGTGGTGGCCGCGCTGATCAAGCCTCGGCCGCCGGTTTCCGTCGCGCCGTCGGACGCGCTGGGTCTCGTGCTCGCCGCCGACGTCGTCGCTCCGCTCTCGCTGCCTGGCTTCGACAACTCGGCGATGGACGGCTACGCGGTGATCGCCGAGGACATCGCGGGCGCCTCCGCCGAGTCTCCCATCGTGCTGCCAGTCGCGGAGGACATCCCGGCAGGCCGGACTGACGCCCTCTTGCTGAAAGCCGGTACTGCACACCGAATCATGACGGGTGCACCGATGCCGGTAGGCGCGACGACGGTGGTGCCCGTGGAAGCCACCGACGGCGGAACGACCACGGTCGCGATCCGCGCGAGCGCAAAGTCTGGCCAGCACGTCCGACGCGCCGGTGAGGACGTCGGCGAGGGCACCACGGTGCTGCTGGCGGGCCAGGTGTTGACCCCTGCGGCACTGGGACTGGCCGCAGCGTTGGGCCTTGAGTCGCTGAAAGTCATTCCGCGGCAACGAGTTCTGGTGATGTCGACGGGTACCGAGCTGGTCGGCCCCGGGACCCCGCTGCAGCCGGGGCAGATCTACGAGTCGAACGCCGTCATGCTCGCAGCAGCGGCCAAGGAGGCGGGCGCCGAGGTCATCGCCGCACCGATGACCAGTGACGACGTCGCGAGCTTCCGTGAGGTACTGCACGAGCACGCGGGTGACGCCGACCTGATCATCACGACGGGCGGGGTGAGCGCAGGTGCATACGAGGTCGTGAAGGATTCGCTCGGTGACGAAGTCGAGTTCGTGAAGGTCGCGATGCAGCCCGGCATGCCGCAGGGAGCAGGCACCGTCGCCGGCACGCCGATCATCACCTTGCCGGGCAATCCCGTCAGTGCGCTGGTGTCGTTCGAGGTGTTCATCAGATCGCCGCTGCGAGCGGCAATGGGGTTGCCGCATCCCGAGCGCCCGCGCCTCGAGATACCGCTCACCGAAACGCTCACCTCGCCCGCGGGTAAGCGTCAGTTCCGTCGCGGCGTGTTGGATCCGAGCGCCTCGGCGGTCATGAGTTACGGACCGCCCGCATCGCATCACCTGCGCTGGCTGGCATCGTCGAACTGCCTGCTGGAAATTGGCGAGGAAGTCGTCGAAGTCGCGGCGGGCTCGCCCGTGCGGGTGTGGGACCTGAGATAGGCGTCCTAGCCCGAAACGCTCGCCCGTAGAATCGAGGCGCCATGGCCAGACCCGCGCGTCCACCCGCCGACGACGACCGCTCCGAAGTCTCACGACTGGTCGACCTCGTCCGTTCGACCGTCCCGCCGATTCACCGAGCCGGCCTTCCGTTCGTTGCAGGCAGTCTCGGCATCGCCGCCGTCGGCCGTCGGCACCCCCGGCTTCGTATCGCCGGCCTGACCGCCGCCGCGGCGTGCGCCGGATTCTTCCGTCATCCGCCGAGGGTTCCGCCGACCCGGCCGGGCCTGGTGGTGGCACCCGCCGACGGCCGAGTCACCTTGATCGACCAAGCGGTTCCCCCGCCGGAGCTCAACCTTGCCGACGCTCCGATGACGCGCATCAGCATCTTCCTTTCGCTGTTCGACGCGCACGTCCAGCGGGCGCCGGCGGCTGGCGAGGTCGTCACGGTCAAGTACCGCCCCGGTCAGTTCCTCTCTGCAGACAAGGACATGGCCAGCTCCGACAACGAGCGCAACAGCGTGTGGATTCGAACGCCCGACGGCGTCGACGTGGTGGCCGTGCAGATCGCCGGGCTGCTCGCGCGCCGGATCGTCTGCTCGGTCAGTGCCGGAGACAAGGTGGCGCTCGGTGAGACATACGGCTTGATCCGGTTCGGCTCGCGACTGGACACCTATGTTCCGCAGGACGCCACCGTTCTCGTCGAAATCGGTCAGCGGGCCATCGGCGGCGAGACTCCGTTGGCGACGTTGGCATGAGCGCCAAGGGGGGCGAGTCGGGTAGGCGGCCGCGCGGGCTTGTCATCCTGCCCAGCGCGACGACCGTGCTGGCCATCTGCGCAGGGCTCAGCTCCATCAAGTTCGCCCTCGACGAGAAACCGTGGATCTCGTTGGCCCTGATCGGCGCAGCGGCCGTTCTGGACGGTATCGATGGCGGCATCGCTCGCGCACTCAACGCTCAGTCCAGGATGGGCGCGGAAATCGATTCCCTCGCCGATGCGGTGAATTTCGGCGTGGCGCCCGCGCTCGTGATCTACGTCAGCATGCTGGACAAGGCTCATGTCGGCCCCCTCTGGTCGCAGGTGGGCTGGATCTGCGTGCTGCTCTACGCGGTCTGCGTGGTGTTGCGACTGGCTCGTTTCAACGCCCTGCTCGACGACGACACCCGTCCTGCGTACACACGCGAATTCTTTACCGGAATGCCCGCTCCGTGTGGCGCGGTTGGGTCGATCGGCCCCTTGGCCGCCATGCTCGCATTTCCCGACCACCACGGCTTTTGGATGCAGCCGTGGTTCATCTGCGCGTGGCTCGCTCTCAACGCTGCGTTCCTAGTCAGTCGCATACCGACGATTGCGTTGAAGGCGATCTCTGTACCGCCGAACGCCGCGCCCATCCTGCTCATACTGGTCGCGGCCGCCGCTGCCGGACTGCTGCTGTTCCCCTACCACTTGGTCCTCTTGATCATCGTCGGGTACCTGCTCATGATTCCGTTCACGGTTCGCAGTCAGCGCTGGGTTGCCGCACGCCCCGAGGCGTGGGATGTGAAGCCGGGTCAACGCCGAGCTGTGCGTCGCGCCGCGCGCCGCAACGCGCCATATCGCCGCTCGATGGCACGGTTGGGTCTGCGCCGGCCTGGGCCTCGACAGTGACCCAGATCCCGGTCGAGGTGACCGATGATCCGCCGATGGGCCACCTGAGGTTGACGGCGCGACTCAACACCTCGGCACTGGACTCGCGGCGCGGTGTTGTTCGCCTCCACCCGGAAGCGATTGCTGCGCTTGGTATCCGGGAATGGGATGCGGTGTCGTTGACGGGCGCGCGCACGACTGCCGCGGTAGCAGGCGTCGCTCCGGCAGGCGTGCCTGCGGGCACGGCTCTGCTCGACGACGTGACGCTGTCGAACGCGGGATTGAGGGAGAACGCGACAGTGATCGTGGCACCGGTGGTCGTCTACGGTGCGAGGTCGGTCACGCTCAGCGGCTCTAAGCTTGCTACCCAATCGATTTCGTCGGCGACCCTGCGAATGGCGTTGCTCGGCAAGGTGATGACGGTCGGAGATACGGTGTCGCTGCTGCCCCGCGACCTCGGGCCAGGCACCTCCACGTCGGCGGCGACCACCGCGTTGGCATCGTCGGTCGGGATCACGTGGACCTCGGAGTTGTTGACCGTCACCGGCACCGACCCGCGGGGCGCGGTGAGCGTGCAACCGAATTCCGTGGTGAGTTGGGGCGACGGGGTGACGCCCGCAACGGACTCGGGGATCGGGCAGCACACCGTGAGCATGCCTGCTAAGAAATCGACGACGCCAGCCGTCTCCTTCGACGACCTGAAGGGCGCACACGTTCAGGCGGGCAAGCTCGCCGAATGGTTGAAGTTGGCGCTCGACGAGCCAAAGTTACTCGAAACCCTAGGTGCCAAGCCAAATCTCGGCGTTCTGGTGACCGGCCCGGCAGGCGTGGGCAAGGCCACCATGGTGCGCGCGGTGTGTGCGGCGCGGCGGCTCGTCGAACTGGACGGCCCCGAGGTCGGTGCCCTGCGCGCCGAGGACAGACTGCAAAGCGTGTCGTCTGCGGTGGCGACGGTGCGCGACGGCGGTGGCGTACTGCTGATTTCCGACGTCGACGCGCTGTTGCCATCGACCGCCGAGCCCGTGGCTACCATGATCTTGACGGAGCTTCGTGCCGCGGTGGCGACGCCGGGGGTCGCGTTCATCGCGACGTCGGCGATACCCGACGGCGTCGACGTTCGGCTGCGCGCGCCCGATCTGTGCGACCGCGAACTTGGCCTCAGCCTGCCGGATGGCTCTTCCCGCAAGGCGCTGCTGGAGGTGCTACTGCGCGGAGTTCCCGCCAACGACCTCGATCTCGACGAAATCGGTGGCAAGACACCGGGATTCGTCGTCGCGGACCTTGCAGCGCTCGTCCGCGAGGCCGCGCTGCGAGCTGCCGCTCGTGCCAGCAGTGACGGCCAACCACCGGCACTGACGCAGGAGGACTTGACGGGCGCGTTGGGCGTGATTCGTCCACTGTCGCGATCGGCGACCGAGGAGGTGTCGGTCGGGTCGGTCACGCTCGACGACGTCGGCGACATGGTCGAGACCAAGCAGGCCCTCACAGAGGCGGTGCTGTGGCCCCTGCAGCACCCCGATTCCTTTGCACGCCTTGGCATCGAACCCCCGCGCGGCGTGCTGCTGTACGGTCCGCCTGGCTGCGGTAAGACGTTCGTGGTGCGTGCGTTGGCCAGCACCGGGCGACTGTCGGTGCATGCGGTCAAGGGTGCCGAGCTGATGGACAAATGGGTGGGCTCGTCGGAGAAGGCAGTGCGCGAATTATTCCGTCGCGCACGCGATTCCGCGCCGTCACTGGTGTTCCTCGACGAGATCGACGCGCTGGCACCGCGGCGTGGGCAGAGCTTCGACTCCGGCGTCACCGACCGCGTGGTCGCCGCGCTGTTGACCGAACTCGACGGCATCAACCCGCTGCGCGACGTCGTCGTCCTCGGAGCCACCAACCGAGCGGATTTGATCGATCCCGCGCTGCTGCGGCCGGGCAGGCTGGAGAAGCTGGTGTTCGTCGAACCGCCCGACGCCGAAGCTCGCAAGGAGATCCTGCGCACCGCAGGCAAGGCGATCCCGTTGAGCGCCGACGTGAATCTCGACGCGCTCGCCGGTGAGCTCGACGGCTACAGCGCCGCGGATTGCGTTGCGCTGCTTCGCGAGGCGGCGCTGACGGCGATGCGCCGTTCGATCGATACGACGGACGTGACCGCCGCAGACGTGGCGAAGGCGCGCGAGACCGTGCGTCCGTCACTCGACCCCGTACAGGTGGAGTCGCTGCGGGCGTTCTCAGAGGGTCGCTGACTCAGACCGGTTTGGCGTTCGGCGATCTGAAAGGACCATCGCCGCTGCCCGCCTCTGAGCGAATTCGCTCCGCTTGGGCGCGCAGTGCGAGCACTCGCTGATGGATTCGGTACTCGGTCGAGCGAGGCATCTCGAAGGCGTCATAGACACCGCGGCCTCGTCGAAAGACCCTGCCGTGCGCCATCTCCCAGCGCAAGGCATCTGATACGGACTTCGGCGGATTGCCATGGATCACGAAGCCCTGATGAGTCAGCGCGTCGACCAGCGCTGCGATGCTGCAGCGGCCGTGCTGGGACAGATATTGGGTGAGCGCGTAGCGGAGCTCGATGCCACGAAGCGTGCGAGAGTCGTCCATGTCGTGACGATCGCACGTGGCACCGACATCCGCGGATTCGCTCAGAGGCGGGCAAGTGCCATGTCGCGGGGAAAACGCGGGGAGACGTAAGTGCCGTTCTGACACGACCATTAGTCATCTCACAGCAGTCTGTACCAACGCCACGCGAATTCGCTCAAAGGCGGGCAAGTGCCATGTCGCCCGGAAATCTGATGCCGCTCAGCTTGATTCGGCGACCGCAGCCAGCCGCGTCAGCGACGCCATCAACTGGTCGGGCCCCGTTGCGCGGGCACGCACCAACCGCTTCTCGTCGGCGAGCCGTGTCCAGTCGTAGGTGTGCGTCACTCGGGTGCGACCGGAATCCAACGGTTCGAGCTGCCAACGCCAGAGGTGACCGGGCGGGGGCGAACCGGGCTCCGACGGGTTCCATGCCATCAGTCGACCCTCGTCGAACTCGACGACGTGGTTCTCCCTCACATGTCCGTTCTTGAGTGTCATCGTGAAGACGTCGCCCACGGCGCGCACGCGCTGCCCTGCGGACGCCTCGGCGAGATTGTCGTTGCCGTCCCACCGGGGCTGCTGCGACGGGTCGGCGATCAGTTCGAAGATCGTCGACGCCGGTGCAGCGACGTCGAGGCTGGCACTGACGATCGTTTGTTCTGGCATGACCCAATTCAAGCGCAAGCATTGACAGTCCTATATTGACATGTCACAGTCGGAGTATCTAACTAGTCACCGTCAAGATCAGGGAGAGGCGCCATGGCCATCGTCACCACCCGAGACGTGCGCGTAGGCGATCGCGAACGGGAGTCAGCGGCCCGTCAACTAGGCCAGGCCCTCACCGAGGGTTACCTCGACATGCGCGAGTACGAGGAACGAATCGGCAGAACGTTCGAAGCCCAGACCGCTTCGGAGCTGCGGCAACTACTCGCCGATTTACCCACCAGTCGGTTGCGGGGCAACGACCCCACACGCCACGCAGCCAGGCAGCGGGCAGCACGCATGTCCGTGCGCATCCACCTTGCCGCGTACCTCACCATGGTCGTCATCGTTCTGACCGTCTGGCTGGCCGTCGCACTCACCGCGGGCGCTTGGTACTTCTGGCCGATCTGGCCGATCCTCGGCGCGGGCATCGGCGTCCTCGGTCACGCCATCCCGATTCGGCTCGCCTGCGGCAGGCCCTGACCAGCCGGGCTCGAATTTGGCGCATCAGTAAACTGGGGCCCACCCCCCGGCCTGAAGTACCCATCGCAGGCTGACACCCCGGAATCGGAGTGCCATGCTCGCCGTTCTCTACGCCCACGCGCTCGCCGCGGTGGTGGCGCCGGTGCTGGTGCGCCGGTGGGGGCGGATGGCCTTCTACCCGTTGGCGCTAGCGCCCCTTGGCTCGCTCTCGTGGGTGGTCCTGAACTGGCCGGGTGCCGATCCCGAGACCGTCCACCTCGACTGGGTGCCCGCGCTGTCGATGGACATCACCTTCCGGTTCGACACGTTGGCCGCCGTCATGAGCGTGCTCGTTCTGGCCGTCGGCGCTCTGGTGCTGCTCTACTGCGCCGAGTACTTCCACCATCACGACGGACATCGCGAGAAGCGGCTGCCCAGCTTCGCGGCCGAGCTCGTCGCGTTCTCGGGCGCGATGTTCGGCTTGGTCGTCAGCGACAACATGCTGATGCTCTACGTGTTCTGGGAGCTCACCACCGTCCTGAGCTTCCTGCTCGTCGGCCACTACGCCGAGCGGGCCACGAGCAGGCGCGCCGCCACTCAGGCGCTGCTGGTCACCACCGCAGGCGGGTTGGCGATGCTAGTGGGCATCGTCATCCTCGGCACGGTGAGCGGCACCTATCGCCTCTCCGAACTCGTCGCCGCTGCGCCGACGGGAACGGCCGCCTCGGTCGCCGTGCTCCTCTTGCTCGTCGGCGCGATCAGCAAGTCCGCGCTTGTTCCACTTCACTTTTGGCTTCCGGGCGCGATGGCGGCCCCGACGCCCGTCAGCGCGTACCTTCATGCCGCCGCGATGGTCAAGGCCGGCGTGTACCTCATCGCACGCATGACGCCCGGCTTCGAGGACTCCCCCGGCTGGCGACCCGCCATCGTGACGCTCGGGTTGCTGACCATGCTGCTCGCCGGCTGGCGGGCCGTACGTGAGTACGACCTCAAACTGATCCTTGCGTTCGGCACTGTCAGCCAGCTCGGGCTCATCGCGCTGATGGTCGGTGCAGGCGGCGGGGACCTGATGCTCGCGGGGCTCGCGATGCTCTGCGCGCACGCCATGTTCAAGGCGGCACTGTTCATGGTGGTCGGCATCATCGACCACGCCACGGGGACCCGCGACATTCGGCGGCTCGCGTGGCTGGGGCGACGCAACAAGCCGCTGCTCGTCATCGCCGTCGCGGCAACGGCAAGCATGGCCGCCCTTCCTCCGTTTCTCGGCTTCGTGGCAAAGGAAGCCGATTTCGAGACTCTGCTACACAGCGCGTCGCTCGGCTCGGCTGCACCGTTCGCGCTAGCCGGGATCGCGTTCGGCTCGGTGTTCACCACCATCTACAGCCTTCGCTTCCTCCACGGCGCCTTCGCCAGCAAGGGCGAAGCGAAACCGAGTCGACGCGTAGCCGAAATACACTCTACCCCTGCACTATTCATGCTCTCTCCAGCGATTCTTGCGGCGGCGGGATTGGCGTTCGGAGTGTGGCCGACCGGCCTCGACCACGTCCTGGAGCGCTACGCCAACACGGTGCCCGGCGGCACCTACTACCACCTGGCGCTGTGGCACGGCGTGAACCTTCCGCTCCTGCTGTCGGCATTGGTCTTGGGCGCAGGTGCCGCCGCATTCCTAGGCCGGTCCCGACTGCGCCGCCTCCGCTACGGGTACGTGCCACTTGGCAATGCCGATCGCATCTACGACGCCGTTCTGCGCGGCGCCGACGTCCTCGCGGTGCGGTTGACGGCGCTGACGCAACGCGGATCGATACCGGCGACGCAGGCGACGATCCTCTGCACGCTGGTCCTGCTGCCGATGGCGATGCTCCTGCTCGGCGCCCGTGACCGTCCGGAATTGCGACTGTGGGACTCGCCCGTGCAGGTCGTCGTCGGCCTCATCATCCTCGCAGCTGGGTTGAGCGCAACGGTGCTGCGCAACCGCCTCGCCGCGGTGCTGCTCGTCGGCGTCACCGGCTACGGCTGCGGCGCCATCTTCATCTTTCACGGGGCGCCCGACCTAGCGCTCACCCAATTCTTGGTCGAGACACTGACATTGGTGATCTTCGTGCTCGTGCTGCGAGTGCTGCCAGCCGAGGCCGACGCGTCACCGATGCGACGCCATCGGCTCCCCAGAGTCCTCATCGCCGTGGCGGTCGGCGTCAGCGTCACCACGTTGGCGGCGTTCGCGATGGCCGCTCGCACCACGACGCCGCTCGCCGAACTCCTGCCAGACGCGGCGTACTACCGGGGCAACGGATCCAACACCGTCAACGTGCTGCTCGTGGACATCCGCGCGTGGGACACGATGGGTGAGATCTGCGTGTTGCTCGTCGCGGCGACGGGTGTGGCGTCACTGGTCTTCCGGCACAGGCGGTTTGGCTCGGCTCCCCGGGTTTCCGACGCAAGCCGAGCCGACGATCCTTCATCCCGTCGCTTCGCTCGCCCCGGCGGCCCCGTGATCGCGACCAGCCCCGCCGTCGGCGACGTCACGTGGTTACGTGGCAGCGAACTTCGTGACCCTCGATACCGATCGCTCGTACTGGAGGTCGCCACCCGAATGATCTTCCCGCTGATGATGGTGCTGTCGGCATACTTCTTCTTCGCGGGCCACAACACCCCCGGCGGTGGATTCGCGGGAGGCCTCACCGCCGGCCTCGCCCTCGTGCTGCGGTATCTGGCCGGAGGGCGCTACGAGCTCGGCGAGGCGCTGCCGTTCGACGCGGGCAAGGTGCTCGGTACCGGCCTTGCCCTTTCAGCGGGGACCGCAGTCACCTCGCTGTTCCTCGGGGCTCCCGTTCTGTCGTCGGCGGTCCTGCAGTTCGACGTCCCCGTGCTGGGTCACGTGAAGCTCGTCACCGCACTGTTCTTCGACCTCGGGGTGTATCTGATCGTGGTAGGCCTCGTGCTCGACGTGCTTCGCAGCCTCGGCGCCCGCGTCGACGTCGAGATTGTCCAGGCGAGCGGAGCGACGGGAGAGGTTTCGGGCCGATGATCACCTACGTCGTGCCACTGGTCCTCATCGGCGGCCTTGCCGGCAGTGGGGTCTACCTGTTGCTGGAACGCAACCTGACCCGAATGCTGTTGGGACTGTTGCTCATCGGCAATGCCGTCAATCTTCTGATCCTGACCGTAGGCGGCACGTCGGGCAATCCGCCGGTGCGCGGTCGCACCAGCGCAGGCGAGACGACGACCGCGGACCCATTGGCGCAGGGCATGATCTTGACGTCGATCGTCATCACGATGGGCGTTGCGGCGTTCGTGCTCGCACTCACCTACCGGTCGTACCGGCTGACGACGAAAGAGGAGGTCGCCGACGACGCCGAGGACACACGGGTATCGCAGTTGGCCGACGGCGAGGCAGACGACCTCGACGAGGCCGTCCCGCAGGCCGATCCAACCCGCGATACCGATGCACCCGACGAACTCGACGCGTTACCCGGCCACCAGGGGTCGCGATGACGGGCCAGGTGCTGACGCCGCTGCCAGTACTGATCCCGACGCTGGCCGCCGCGGCCACGTTGTTCATCGGTCGCAAACCGCGGTTGCAGCGCGCCATCACGCTGGTCGCATTGACGTCCGTCGTCGCGGTGTGCATCGCGCTGGTGTACTTCGCCGACCGCGACGGAACGCAAGTCGTGCACGTTGGCGGCTGGGGACAGACGGTTCCCGGCATGGGTCCGCTCGGCATCACGTTGGTCGTCGACCGCCTCTCGGCACTCATGCTGGTCGTATCGTCGATCGTGCTGCTGGCCGTCGTGGTCTACGCGATCGGCCAGGGCATCCGCGACGGCGATGATCGCCAGCCGGTGTCGATCTTCTTGCCCACCTATCTCATTCTGTCGGCAGGGGTGTGCACTGCGTTCCTCGCGGGCGACCTCTTCAACCTGTTCGTCGGCTTCGAGGTACTACTTTCCGCGAGCTTCGTCCTGCTGACCATCGGTGCGAGCGCCGAACGCGTACGGGCCGGAATCGCGTACGTCATGGTGTCGATGGTGTCGTCGTTGATCTTTCTGATCGGCATCGCGTTGGTCTATGCGGCGACGGGCACCCTCAACATGGCCGAGTTGGCGGTCCGACTCGACGACGTTCCGAGCGGTACCCGCAGCGCGTTGTTCGCGGTGCTGCTCGTCGCGTTCGGCATCAAGGCGGCCGTGTTTCCGCTGTCGGCATGGCTGCCCGACTCCTATCCCACCGCACCCGCTCCGGTCACCGCGGTGTTCGCGGGCCTGCTGACGAAAGTCGGTGTCTACGCGATCATTCGGGCACACTCGTTGCTCTTCCCCGACGGTGGACTCGACCGTGTGCTCTTGGTCGCCGCATTGCTGACGATGATCGTCGGCATCTTCGGCGCCATCGCTCAGAGCGACATCAAGCGCCTGCTGTCGTTCACTCTGGTGAGCCACATCGGCTATATGGTGTTCGGCATCGCGCTGTCCAGCGCGCTCGGCATGTCGGGCGCGATCTACTACGTCGCACACCACATCGTCGTACAGACCACACTGTTTCTCGTGGTCGGTTTGATCGAGCGACAGGCGGGCGCGTCGACGCTTCAACGCCTGGGTGGGTTGGCGGCCGCGAGCCCATTGCTGGCCTTCGTCTTCATCATCCCTGCGCTCAATCTTGGTGGCATACCGCCATTTTCGGGATTCATCGGAAAGGTTGCGCTCCTGGAGGCCGGTAGCCAGAACGGCTCCGTCCTCGCCTGGATACTCGTGGGCGGAAGCGTCGCCACCAGCCTTCTGACGCTCTACGTGATGGCGCGGGTGTGGACGAAGGCCTTCTGGCGGGCGCGCGCCGACGCGCCGGAGGGCAACCTGGCCATGGCGACTCCGTCGGCACTCCTGGACGACTCCGACGACGTGGCCTACGCCGACCGTGACGACGTCGGTCGGATGCCCATCGGAATGCTCTTGCCGACAGGCGCTTTGATTGCGGTCGGACTCACGCTGACGGTGCTCGCCGGACCCATCTTCTCCTACAGCGAGCGTGCGGCGGCCGAGGTCCTCGATCGAGGTCAATACATCTCGGCCGTATTGGGAGGGCACCCGTGAGACGACTTGCGTTGCGGGCATGGGTGCTGTGTTGGCTGACCCTGATCTGGATCCTTCTCTGGGGCGACGTCTCCGCGGCGAACATCCTCAGCGGCCTCGCCGTAGCCCTGATCGTCACGCTGCTCCTGCCGCTGCCACCCGTGCCAATCGAAGGTCGGCTGCACCCACTTTCGTTGTTGCGCCTCGTGATCAAGGTGGCGTACTACCTAGTGCTCTCCTCCGTGCAGGTGGCATGGCTGGCCATCAAACCCGGTCCACCGCCGAGTTCCGCCGTGCTCCTGGCGCACCTCGCGCTCAAGTCGGATCTGGTGCTGGCGTTGGCGGTCAACGTCATCAACCTGATCCCCGGATCGATCGTTCTGGAGATAGACCAGACCAGCCGAATGATCTACGTACACGTGATCGACGCGGGATCAGAGCGCTCGGTGCGGCAGTTCCATCGCCAAGTCGCCGAAGTCGAGCGGTTGATGATCGCGTCGTTCGAACGTCCGGAGGATTGGCGACCAGCTTCGCGGACGGAGGTGCACCAGTGAATACGGTGTGGGTGATCGCGGCGGCGATGCTGACCGCTGCCGCCGGGATAACGATGATTCGACTGCTGGCTGGGCCGAGCACTCTCGACCGCCTCGTCGCGCTCGACACGTTCGTCGCCGTGATCATGTGCGCGATCGGCACGTGGGCGGCCTATAGCCTCGACACCACGGTGACGTACAGCCTCACCGCGCTTGCGCTGATCAGCTTCGTTGGCTCAGTCAGCGTCGCTCGCTTCCGCGTGCGGGACAACAACTTCAGCCGCGTGCGGGACAACAACTTCAGCCGCGTGCGGGACGAAACGCCCCGAGAAGGGAGGCAACGGTGAACGCGCTCGACGTCATCTCCGGCGCCCTCGTCCTCGGCGGTTCGGCACTTTCCCTCACCGCGGCCATCGGCGTCGTGCGCTTCCCCGATACGCTGGCGCGAATGCACGCCGCCAGCAAGCCGCAGGTTCTCGGCCTACTACTGGTGCTGGCAGGCGCGGCGATCAGGTTGCGCGACCACGCCGACATCGGCATGGTGCTCCTGGCCGCGTTGTTCACGGTCACGACCGCGCCCGTCGTCGCCAACCGAGTGGGTCAACTGGCCTACCGGGAGCAGAGTTTTCGCAAGGATCTCTTGATCACCGACGACCTTTCAACCAGAGACGAGATGGCCGAGCATGGCGAGAGCTGACGATGACACGTGGGACATCACCAAGAGTGTCGGGGTGACGGCTCTCGGCGTGGCGTACGCGAGAGCGCACGAAAGCGCCTCTGAGCAACCGCTCGTCATCGACCACCATGCTCAACAGTTCATCGACGCCGCGAGGGCGCAGGGCTGGCAACCAAGCGTTGCCATGGCGCAGCGCTTCGACCGAATCGCAGGCTACGCCGCGGTGCGGACCAAGTGGTTCGACGAATTCTTCACGACGGCGGCTGCCCACGGCATCACCCAGAACGTGATCCTCGCCGCCGGTCTCGACGCCAGGGCATGGCGACTGCCGTGGACGTCGGACAGCGTCGTCTACGAACTCGACCAACCGCTGGTGCTGAAGTTCAAGGCAGAGACCCTGCACGCCAACAACTCTCACGCCGGCACGCGATACGTGCCGGTCGCCGTCGATCTGCGACGAGATTGGCCAGCGGCACTGCTGCGCACGGGTTTCGACCCAGGGATTCCAACGGCCTGGTCGGCGGAGGGGCTGCTGCCCTACCTACCCGCCGCCGGGCAGGATCTCTTGTTCGAACGCGTTCAAGCGCTGAGCGCACCCGACAGTCGGTTCGCCGTCGAAGCCTTCGGCCCCGACTTCTTCGACCCTGCGTACCAGGCCGAACGCCGAGAGGCGATGCGCCGCGCCCGCGAGGAAGCGGGCGAACCCGATGGCCCCGACGTGGCCGACCTGTGGTTCATGGAGGAACGCGAAGACGTCGCCGACTGGCTGACCAGAAATGGCTGGGAGACAACGGTCGTCACCGCACCCGTCCTCATGCAGCGCTACCACCGCGACGTCACCGAGGTGACGCCGCGCACGGAGTTCGTCGAGGGTCTTCTGGCCTAGGCGCCCTGCGAGCCACCGTCGGCAAGCTGGAATTCGACCATGGCCGCGACGGTCTCGACAGCGTCGCGCATCGCGTCAAGGCGAGCGGCAGCCGTCGGCGCCTCCAAGACCGAGTAACGGTCGGCCTGCCCCATCGGTATGCGAGAAGCCAACGCGTACAGCCTCTTCCCCGCGTCATCCCCTGGTTCGGGCTCGCCGAGCAGTTCCTGGCGGGGAGGCAGCGTCGCCTGTTGCGACGTGGCGATCCGCTCGAACAACTCCATCACCCTGTCCTCGACCTCGCCGATGTCGTCACCGGTGACGTTGGCACCTGGCTCGTCGGGCCAGGTTTCGACGGTCGCCCGAGGGTATGGGTCGTCCTCCAGCCAAGAGGTGACGCGAATCCGATCGCGCATTTCGCACGCGAGATGATAACGACCTCCACCGAAGTCCTGGACGTCGACGATGTGAGCCATCGCCCCGACGTCGCAGCGTGCGTCATCACCGCCGACCTCTCGGCCCGCAGCGATCAGCACGACGCCGAATTCGCGTGCATCGTCCAGGCATTCGCGTACCAACGCTGCGTAGCGGGGCTCGAAGATGCGCAGCGATAGCTCTTCGCCAGGCAGTCGCACGGTCTCCAGCGGAAACATCGGCCTGATCATCACAGCACCAACTCCCCAACCAATGCGTCGACGACGGCGCGCAGGTCCCCGCCGTGTCTGTCGGCGACCTGGCGCTGCCGCTGATAGGACGCCCCGTTGGCGGCTATCGACGACGCCATGGCGAGTTCGTCGGCGCAGCCAAGCGACGCCGCAACGGGGTACAGCCGGTTCAGCACGTCGTCGAGGTCTTCGGTGACCAGCCGCTCGTTGCTCTCGGCGTCGAGGATGATCACTGCGTCGAGGCCGTATCGCGCTGCGCGCCACTTGTTCTCCTGGACATGCCACGGCGGCATCGTCGGCAGCTGCTCGCCCGCATCGAGTCGGCGGTCCAGGTCGACGATCAGGCAGTGCGTGAGCGCCACCAGCGCACCAAGCTCGGCGATGTTGGAAACGCCGTCGAAGATTCGCACCTCGATCGTCCCCAAATGCGGGGATGGCCTGATGTCCCAACGGATTTCGTTCATGTGGTCGATGATGCCGGTCTTCTTCTGATCGTGGACGAACCGTTCGAAGTGCGACCATCGCTGGAAGTGGAACGGCAGGCCGGCTGTCGGCAGCTGCTGGAACATCATGGCCCGGTTGCTGGCATACCCGGTGTCGGCACCGTCCCAGTACGGCGACGACGCCGACAGGGCCAATAGATGGGGGTACTGGTTGAGCAACGACGTGATGATGGGCATGACCTTGTTCGCCGAGGAGATGCCGACGTGCACGTGCACGCCCCAGATCAGCATCTGCCTGCCCCACCACTGCGTGCGCTTGATCAGTTCCGCGTATCGAGGCGCATCGGTCAACTCCGCGGCCTCCCATTCCGCGAACGGATGCGTGCCCGCGCAGAACAGCTCCATGCCGCGCTCGCGCACGATCGGCCTGACGATGCCAAGCGTGCCGCGAAGGTCTTCCATCGCCTCGCCGGCGTTGGCGCAGATCCCAGTCACGACCTCGACGGTGTTGCGCAGCAACTCCTTGTGCACGTGTGGGGTTTCGCCGATCTCGGCGATCACTGCGGCAGCCTCGTTGCTCAGGTCCCGGGTAGCTTTGTCGACCAGCGCGAACTCCCACTCGACACCGACCGTCGGCCGCTGTGAGCGATTGAACGCGATGTGGTCCGGTCGCAGCCCCGCCGGTGACCTACGAGCGGGATACGACACCGCACGCCACGCGCTTGCCTGCGTCGCCGGTGGCCATGGTCATCTCGTCAGGGCCGGGAACAGCGCCGACCACCTGCTGATAGCGATCGGGGGGAATGTTCGCGAAGTTGTCCGCCTTCTCGTGGATCATGATCGCGGTACCCGCGCCATCGAGCAGGTCCTGGGCGGTGAAGGCGTCGGTGGTCGTCACCAGCATCGCCGAGCCGTCGCCGCGGACCTGCAGCGAGGAGAGGTCACCGCTGGCGGGATGACCGGTGCGGCCCTTGACCTGGAAGTGCCCTCCGGCGGACAGGAAGTCGCCGGGAGCGCCGCCTGCGGGGGCTACCGAATTGGGCTCACACTTGCCGACGGAGTGCAGGTGCAAGCCATGGAAACCGGGGTTCAGCAGCCCGGGCGCGACGGTCTTGACGGTCACCGTCGCGAACCCGTCGGCGAAGGCGAACTCCGCGGTGGCGACCGTTGTGCCGTCGGCCGACTTGATGTCGGCCTTCAGGTTCCCCGACGCCGGGCCTTGGCTTTCTTGGCCCCCTCCTGCCGAGGGCGCCGGAGAGCCGGTCCAGATCGCCGGCGTGGTGCCGGGAGACGTGGCGACCGGCTCGTTGGGACTGCATGCGCTCGCAATCGGAACGATGAGCGCCGCGGCGAAGATGAGGCGAAGCGGGGCTGAAATCGACATGCCCGGAAGCCTAGCCGGTGACCGCCTCGATGACGCCGAGTGGCTGCGCTTAACTTCGGCCTAGCTGATGACCGCCACGATCACGCCTGGCGGTTGCTCGGCGAGCCCGGGAACTCGCGGTTCGACCGGCGCGGCGAGCAACTGGCCGACCTGCTCTGCGGATTCCTTCTCGCCAGGAGTCTCCCCGTAGAACACCGTCGTGGCCGTGACGCCCTCGATGTCGAGATTGGTCACTTCGGTGACGTTCCACTCGGCCGCTTTCAACCGATCCCCGACACCGGCGGCGGCTCCAGGCACCCCGTCGGGGCCGGACGCGTTGTACACCCGCACCTCGGCCTTGGCGACCGCTGGCGGCGTCGTCGACGTTGCAGCGCTCGTACTGCTCGTGGACGTCGCCGTGGTCACCGAGCTCGATTCGGTGCTGTCCGAGTCGTCGCTCGACCGCGCAGCGTTCCAACCGACGAGCAGGAAGGCCACTCCCAGGAACAGCAGCACCATCACCATTGCCCGGATGGGCAACCCGGAGGACTCTCGCTGATTCATCGGACCCACTGTATCGAGAAGCGCCGGTACGGAGAAAAGCTCAGGTGACGTCGAACCCCAGCCGACGGGCAGCCCGCGCCTTCTGTCGGCTGGCACGCAGCCTGCGCAGCCGCTTGACCAGCATCGGGTCGGCGGCGAGCGCCTCGGGCCGGTCCACTAGCGCATTGAGCACCTGGTAGTACCGCGTCGCCGACATCGAGAACAGTTCCTTGATTGCCTCTTCCTTGGACCCCGCGTACTTCCACCACTGCCGTTCGAAGGCCAGAATGTCGTGTTCCCGGCGGGTCAATCCGTCAGTGAGCGCAGAGTCGTCCCCGGATTGCTCAGTCTGCGCCATGGCGCCGTCCATTTCGCTCCTGGACCCTTCCCCACATTCGACACATTCCGGTGGCTACGGCGAACATTCAACCACGGGCGGCGTAGTTGGGCCGTGACCATTACCCGCGAGTCGGCTGACTTAAGCTTGCTGCCCATGGCAGTCGTACCAATCCGCATCGTGGGAGATCCCGTCCTGCACACCGCGACCACGCCCGTACCGGTCGGCGACGACGGTTCGCTACCGGAAGACCTCGCGGATCTCATCAAAGACCTCTACGACACGATGAACGCCGCGAACGGTGTCGGCTTGGCCGCCAACCAGATCGGCGTGTCGTCACGTGTGTTCGTCTACGACTGCGCCGACGACCGAGGGTCGGCGTCGCGTCGTCGCGGAGTGGTGGTGAACCCCGTGCTGGAGACCTCCGAAATACCCGAGACCATGCCCGATCCCGACGACGATGACGAGGGTTGCCTCTCGGTGCCCGGCGAGAACTTCCCGACGGGCCGGGCGGATTGGGCGCGGGTCACCGGACTGGACGCCGACGGCACGCCCATCACCCTGGAGGGCACGGGCCTGTTCGCGCGCATGCTGCAACACGAGACGGGCCACCTCGACGGATTCCTTTACCTCGACCGCCTCGTCGGTAGGCACGCGCGTGCGGCGAAGCGCAGCGTGAAGTCGCACGGTTGGGGGGTGCCCGGCCTCAGCTGGATGCCCGGTGAGGGTCCCGATCCGTTCGGCCACTAGGCATGCCCGACATCCCTGCGGTCGGAACTCGGGTGAGCCTGCGCTACCGACTGCCCGCCGGTTCGGTGCCACCGCTGTCCGACGTCGTCGGGCATCTGCTCGACGTCGGCTCGACGCTGTTGGTGCGCACGAAGCGCGGTGACGTCGTCGACGTGTCGGCGGCAGACGTCGTCGCGATCAGAGCCCTCAGCGACCAGCCCGTCCGGACGGGTGACATCCGCAACCTCGAACATGCAGCGGCACTGGCATGGCCTGGCGTCGAGCAACAGTGGCTCGGCGGCTGGTTGTTGAGATCCGGCCGCGGGAGTACTCGCCGCGCCAATTCTGCCGTGCCGCTTGGCCTTTCCCGCGACGACGACACCAGTGCCATCGTTGAATGGTACGCCGATCGCGGGTTGGCGCCGCTGCTCTCCGTGCCCGACCGAATGTTCCGGCTACCGCACGGCGCGCACACCGAGGCCGAAACCATCGTCATGACAAGGGAATTGACCGTCGGCCTCGGGTACGAATCGGACGTCGCGCTGGCACCTCGGCCTGACGACCAGTGGTCGAGGCTGTACGAACGCGACGTACCGGTCGAGGTGTTGACGGCGGTCGTCGACGGTGAGGTCGTGTTCGCGACCATCGACGACGTCGCCGTCGGAAGAGGCGCCGTCACGGTCGCACCCGACGGCACGCGATGGGTAGGACTGTCGGCGGTGCACGTCGTCGAGGCAGCCCGGCGTCGCGGCGTTGGGCGCAGGCTGTGCGAGGCATTGCTGGGTTGGGGCGCCGAGCGCGCAGCGACGCGCGCGTACGTCCAAGTGCTCGCCGACAACGCCGCGGCGACACGGTTGTACGAGTCGATGGGCTTCGGCGTCCATCACCGCTCGCGCTACCTTCGACTTACTCCCCGTACCCTCTGATCCATGCGCCTGGCGACGTGGAACGTCAACTCGATCCGGTCCCGCATCGACCGCGTCACCGACTGGCTTGCCCGCGCCGACGTCGACGTGCTGGCGATGCAGGAAACCAAGTGCACTGATGCTCAGTTCCCCACGATGCCGTTCGCGGCGCTCGGGTATGACGTGGTGCACGTCGGGCACAACCAGTGGAACGGCGTGGCCATCGCGTCGCGAATCGGCGTCGAGGACGTCACGTTCGGCTTCGAGGGGCAACCGGTGTGGAACGACGCCGACGAGGCCCGAGCGATCGGTGCGACGTGCGGTGGCGTGCGGGTATGGAGCCTGTACGTGCCCAACGGGCGTACCGTCGACGACCCGCACTATGTCTACAAGTTGGAATGGCTTGCTGCACTTCGTAATACAGCCTCCGGCTGGCTAGCCGCAGACGCTGCAGCGCCGATCGCGCTCGTCGGCGACTGGAACATCGCCCCCACCGACGAGGACGTCTGGGACGTCGAATTCTTCAAGGGCAGCACCCACGTCACCGAGCCAGAGCGCGCTGCCTTCCGCGCGATCGAAGCCGAGTACGCCGACGTCGTACGCCCCTACGCACCCCCTCCGGAGAACTACACCTACTGGGATTACACGCAGCTGCGGTTCCCGAAGCGCCAAGGCATGCGGATCGACTTCATTCTGGGCTCGCCTGCGCTGGCCGCGCGCGTGGTCCACGCCGAGATCGTCCGCGCCGAACGCAAGCCAGGGAAGAAGGGCACCCCGGCACCGAGCGATCACGCTCCGGTGCTCGTCGAGTTGAAATGAGCTAGACGAACGGCGCCTGCGCAGGTCGCGGGAATTGTCACACCCCCAAGCCATAATCGAATGCATGTTCGAGACAGCGTCTGCCGGCGAGCTCGTCGGGGTGGTCGAGGACACCGCGCGCGAGGAATCGATGCTGATGGCCCGGCGGATGTCCGCGGTGGCAGCTCTGTTGTGGCTGCGCACCAACGAGGCCGGGGACGGGCCGACCGCGGACCCTGGATACGCGTTGATCACCGGTTTCGCCCGTACCAGTGCCGAAGTGGGCGCAGCGATGAACATGTCGTCAAAGGCCGCCAAGGACGTGGTGGCCGCCGCCGAGGCACTGGATAGCCGGCTGCCCGAGGTCGCCAAGCTACTCGCGGCTGGGAAGGTGGACTGGGCCACCGTGGCGTTGATCGTCGACCGAACCGAATTGGTCGACTGGGGTCTGATGGATCAGATCGACCCGTCGCTGGCCGAACAAATCGGCGGGTGGGGTTGCTGGTCACGCAAGCGGATCATCAACGCCGTCGACGCCGCGGTCATCGCCGCCGATCCCGACGCAGCCAAGGAGCGCCGGGTCAACGCCGACACCGAACGCCACATCTCCATCACCAAGCTGCCCAACGGTACGGCCCGGGTGCGCGCGACGCTGTCCGCACCGGCAGCCGCGCTGGTCGACAAGCGCCTCTCGGAAATGGCGAAAGAGGTGTGCCACGGCGACTCGCGCACCATCGAACAACGCCGCGTCGATGCGTGGGTCGCTCTCTGTGAGGGCCGTGCGCTGGCATGTGACTGCGCCGATCCCGACTGCCCCAACCAAGGCGCCGATCCCAACGCACCCGCGACGACCTCGCGGTTCGTCATCAACGTCATTGCCACCGCCGAGACCATCACCGGCAACGGTGATCACCCCGGTTACCTCGAGAACTACGGAGTGATCGACGCCGAGCAGGTCCGCGACCTCGCCGAGAACGCCGCCTTGTGCGAACTGGCAGAGCCGACCGTGACCGAGGAGCAGGCGGCGCGCTACCAACCAACGCCGTCCGTGGAGCGGTGGGTCAGGTGTCGCGGTCTGACGTGCTCCTTTCCCGGCTGCGACCGCCCCGCCTGGCGAGCCGACATCGACCACAGCGTTGCCTTCGACCGCACCAACCCCGCCGCCGGTGGCCCCACCCGTCCGGCCAACCTCGACCCCAAGTGTCGAGAACACCACCGCCTCAAAACCTTTCACACCGGACCTGACGGCTGGGCCACCCGACAACACCCCGACGGAACCGTGGTATGGACCTCACCGACCGGACGGACCTACCGCGTGGCGCCCGCTGGCGCGGACCTGTTCCCCGGCCTGCGCCGCGCCTGCAGGGCACCCACCGCACGACGGCACAGCCGCATCCGCGACCGATGGGCCCACACCGAAGCCACCCGGGACAGGCTCGAGGAGCTCCGACCCGCGAACGCCGAAACCCGGCGGATCAACGCCGCCCGCGCCCAGGAAATCCAACGCCGCCAATGGCGCAACAACATGCGCCGCACGCTGCTCGTCTTCAAGGGCGGCCAACCCAGTACCAGTCCGTACTGCCCATGGGTCAACGACCCACTCGAAGACGAACACATCACTGCCGACTGGCAACCACCGCCGCGCCCCACACCGGAACCCGGCGACGATCAACCACCGTTCTGACGAACATGTCCAAGAAGGAACAGCTAGGCGGGCTTCGGTCGGATGGGCGTGTGTTGTCCTGCGGCCAGCCACCATTCACCGTCGCGCCTGACGAGGACGAACGTGGTCATCTCGGAAAAAGTGCTGGGATCGTCTGCGGCGACTGGCGTCCCGTCCTCGGTCAGGGCCGTCCGCCTTACCTGCGCGATTGCAACATCCTGCGCAGGCGCCGCTACGCGTACGGCTTCGTAGTGCGACGACGCGCCACCGACCCGCTGAGGCAGCATCCGCCGATGTACGGCATGCAGGGTCGCGTAACCAGAGACGGTGTCGCCGTATGGAGTGCCCCACGCGACGTCGTCGGCGAAGTGCGCGTTGAACACCTCGGCATTGCGGGCGTCGACACCCTCCTGCAGCTCGGCGACGAAGGCATCGACGGCTCGTCGAGCCTCGCTCAGGCGTGCGGCGTCATCGGACAGCGTGGGCCGGTCATCGGTCATGGCTCCAGGTTAGGAGCTCAGGCGACGTTGTCCGCGCCCGGAGCGGTGCCGTAGCGGCCCGGGTTGAACAGCGACGCGATGGCCCCGATCACCATCATGACCGCTGCGGCGATGAACACCACGCTCAGCCCGGAGTGGAACGGCTCCGTGATCAGTTGCGGGAAGAAAGTCTGCCCCGTCAACACCTCGGCGTTGACGCCTGGAGCATCCAACGCGCCCGATGGCCCGACCAACTCGGCGATCGGGTTGTACCCGAGGAACGCGGCGAACAGGCTGCCGACCGGAGGCAGGTTGGCGACCTCGTGCGCAACGCTCGCCGAAACACCTTGCGCCTGAAGGCCACTGCTCATCGCCGACGGAAGCGTATTGGCCAACCCCACAATCATCAACGAGAAGAAGATGCCGATGGACAGCGAGTTGCCTGCGTTGAAGAACGTCGCGCGGACGCCAGAGGCGGCGCCGCGCTGGGAGGCGGGCACGCTCGACATGATCGCCGCGGTGTTGGGGGCCGTGAAGATGCCACCGCCAAGCCCGTTCAGGAAGACGAGAATCGCGAACATCCAGTAGTCGAAGTTCACCGGAATCATCAGTAGCGCAACGAAGGTTGCCGCCATCAGAAGCATCCCGCCGACCGTCAGCGGGCGCGCGCCGATACGGTCGGACAGCGTGCCTGCGATGGGGGCGGCGACGAGGAAGCCGACCGTCACGGGAAGCAGATAGATGCCTGCCCACAACGGCGTCGACTCGAAGCTGTAGCCGTGCAACGGAAGCCAGATGCCCTGCAGCCAGATGATCAGCATGAACTGCAGCCCACCCCGGCCCATCGACGACATCAGCCCGGCCAGATTGCCCATGCCAAAGGACGCCGACTTGAACAGGCGGATGTCGACCATGGGTGAGTCGACGTGCAACTCGACGAAGCAGAACGCCACTAGCAGGAGAAGCCCTGCGGCGATGGATCCCAGCACCCACGGGCTGGTCCACCCGGTGGTGGAATCGCCGTAGGGCTGGATTCCGTAGGTGATGCCGACGAGCAGCACCGTCAGGCCCAACCCGAACGTCAACGTGCCCGCCCAGTCGAGTCGCCCAGCAGTGCGCACGCCGAGCTCCTTGAGCGATCGGTAGCTCCAGATGGTTCCTGCGATGCCGATCGGAACGCCGACCCAGAAGACGGCCTTCCAATGCCACTCCGACAGGAAGCCACCGATGAGCAGTCCGAGGAACGAGCCGGCGACCGCCGCGACCATGTTGACGCCGAGCGCCATACCCCGCTGGTTGGCGGGGAACGCGTCGGTGAGAATCGCCGACGACGACGCCATCAGCATCGCCCCGCCGACGCCCTGGACGACCCGCCAGCCGATGAGCCACAGTGCACCGCCGCCGAGGTGGAACGGATCGAACGACAGCGCAACCGCAGCGAAGGTGAACACGACGAAGCCGAGGTTGTAGATCTTCACCCGGCCGAACATGTCGCCGAGCCGACCGAATGGGACGACCAGAACCGCCGTCACGACCAGATAGCCCATCAACATCCACAGCAGGTAGCTGACGTTGCCAGGGGACAGCGGGTTCAGACCGATCCCGCGGAAGATGGCTGGCAGGGAGATCATCACGATCGAGGCGTTGATCGCGGCGAGGAGGATGCCCAGTGTGGTGTTGGACAGCACGACCCACTTGTAATGAGGGTGGTCGTGGTCCATCCGCCGACGGCGGTCGGCGGTTTCCGCCTCTGCGGCGTCGTCGGTCACGAGGGGCGGTTTCGTCATCTCGATCTCAGTCGTCATCATTCATCGCTTTACGTATCGAATGAGGCCGCGAACGGCCCAAGCATCAAAGAACATATGTTAGCTATACAAATCATCTCGCGGCAATTCCGATTCCCTGCGGTAAGTTGAGCGGGACCGCGCGGGAGCGCCCGAGAATGCGCTGAGAGGACGGCTGAGCCGTCGACCGTATGAACCTGACCGGGTAGTTCCGGTATAGGGAGATGAGTGAATGACCGTTTCCTACGACTCGATGTCGACGCCGACGTGACCGATGTCACGCCTGGACTGCCACTAGCCGTGCCAGGAGAAACACCTCTCCGGGTGATGACTATCGCTGGCTCCGACTCCGGCGGCGGGGCTGGAATCCAAGCCGACCTGCGCACCTTCGCGATGCTCGGTGTCCACGGGTGCGTCGCAGTCGCGGCGGTGACCGTGCAGAACTCCGTCGGCGTCAAGGGCTTTCACGAGATCCCCCTCGACGTCATCACCGGCCAGATCGAAGCGGTGATCGATGACATCGGCATCCAAGCCGCCAAGACCGGCATGCTGGCGTCGTCCGAGATCATCTCTGCCATCGCCGAGACGTGGCGGTCACGCGGTTCGGGCACGCCCTTGGTGGTCGACCCCGTGTGCGCGTCGATGCACGGTGACCCGCTGCTGCACCCGTCGGCGTTGAATACCCTCCGCGTCGAACTATTTCCGCTCGCCACCCTCGTCACACCCAACCTCGACGAGGTGCGCCTCATCGTCGACATTGAAGTCGTCGATGCGAAAACTCAACGCGACGCGGCGCGGGCGCTGCACGCATTGGGTCCGCAGTGGGCACTCGTCAAGGGCGGCCACCTGCGGTCGTCGTCGCGGGCTCCCGATCTTCTGTACGACGGCACCCAATTCCACGAGTTCGACGCCGAACGTATCGATACGCCCCACGATCACGGTGCGGGCGACACGCTGGCGGCGGCGACCGCCTGCGCGCTGGCCCACGGCTACTCCGTACCCGACGCGGTGGCCTTCGCCAAACGCTGGGTGACCGAATGTCTGCGCGCCGCTTACCCTTTGGGTCGCGGGCACGGTCCGGTCTCCGCGCTGTTTCGGTTGTCCGCCCATGGATCTTGACGCGATCGCGGGCATCGCTCATGAACCCTCTGGCACGCCGCTAGGGGCGGTGGCGCTGACGCACGGCGCGGGCGGTAGCAAGCAGTCGCCGATGTTGATCAAGTTGTGCGATCAGTGGGCGGCCAACGGTTGGCTGGCCGTCCGGTACGACCTTCCCTATCGGCGACGCAGGCCGAAGGGTCCGCCTTCTGGCTCGGCGAAGGCCGACCAGGAGGGCATCGCCGAAGCCGTCGAGCTCGCGCGCGAATTGGCGGGGGGACGAGTAGTCGCGGGCGGCCACTCCTACGGCGGGCGCATGACGTCGATGGCGGTGGCCGATGGGCTTGCGGTCGACGTGCTGACGTTGTTCTCCTATCCCCTTCACCCGCCTGGCAAGCCCGAACGCGCCCGTACCGAACACCTGCCGCGCATCGCCGTGCCGACGGTATTCACCCATGGCACCTCCGATCCGTTCGGCACGCTCGACGAGATTGGCGCGGCGGCCGCGATGGTTGCCGGCCCGACCACCATCGTCGAGGTCACCGGGGGCAGACACGATCTGGGCTCGAAGACACTCGACGTGCCCGCCCTCGCGGTGGCGGCGGCCCTGGCGTTGCTGCCCTGACCGCTCCCAGTCACCACGCACCTGATCCTGCTATCTTCTGCGAAATGACCTGGCCGAATGACCCGAACCGACCCCGGTACGGCGCACCCCCACCGCCACCGCCGATGCCCTATGAACAGGGTTACGGCCAGTCCCCCGGCCGACCCGCGGGGCCGAAGAAGTCACGAACCGGGCTCTACATCGCGTTCTCGGTGATCGGCATCGTGCTCATCGTCTTGATCGCAGGTGGCGTGGCCATCGCCCTGTACGCACGGCACAACGTGGTCGCCACGCACGCGAAGGTCGGCGACTGCATCGACGAGGTTCCGACCGACTCGCTGATCCTGACGCTGCCCACGGTCGACTGCAGCCAACCGCACGGGGGCGAGGTCTTCGCGGTCTTGACGTTGCCCGACGGCGACTATCCCGGTGCGGCCACGATCGACGAGTGGCAGCAAAAGTGTCCCGTCGAGTTGGCCTCCTTCTCCGAACAGGCCAGCCAAGACCCAGCCGTCGGGATCTTCGTCCTCTATCCCACCGAGCAAACCTGGGGCCAGGGCAGCCGTGCGGTGACGTGCATCGCGACGATCAATCCCAAGCGGGCAGGATCGCTGGCGACGAGTTAGCGCCGAGGTCGCCACACTCGATCCGACGCGGACTGGGGCGCTGAGGGGCTAGCGGTTCCTACCTGGTACCTGAGGTACCGTCTTGGCATGACTTCGGAGCAACTCGACGCGGTCATCGTGGGGGCCGGGTTCGGTGGAATCGGCGCGGCCATCCAACTCAAGCGGTTGGGCTACGACGACTTCGTGATCCTGGAGCGCGAGGACGATCTCGGCGGGACCTGGTACGTCAACCACTACCCCGGCTTGGCCGTCGACGTGCCTACCACCACCTACTCATACTTCTTCGAGCCGAATCCGAACTGGTCGCGACTGTTCACCCCGGGTCCGGAGATCAAGCAGTACGCCGACGACGTCGCGGACAAGTACGACGTGCGCAGGCACATGCGGTTCAACACCAGCGTCGAGGGTGCCAGGTGGGACGAGGAAGCTGCGCTGTGGCGGGTTGCCCTCGCAGACGGCGAGACCCTGACCACCCGATACCTGATCACCGCGACGGGCTTTCTCTCCCAGCCCAAGATCCCGGAGATTCCCGGCATCGAAAGCTTCGCAGGCAAGGTCATCCACACCACGGACTGGGACGACGACTTCGATGCCGCCGGGCACCGCATCGCGGTGATCGGCACCGGCGCCACGGCCGTTCAGCTGATTCCCCAACTCGCGAAGCGAGCGGCCGACCTGACGGTGTACCAGCGCACCCCCATCTGGGTGGTACCGAAGATCGACCTGCCCTTCGGCGAGTGGGCCAAGCGACTCTTCGCGCGAATCCCGTTGACGCAGCGTGCAATCCGCTGGCTGACGGATTCCATCTACGAGGTGATGATCAACACCGCGATCATCCACCACCGCCAGTTCAGCAGGCTCAACGTCGCCGCGGCCGACCTGTCGAAGATGCACAGGTTTGCCTCGATCCGCGACCCGGAGCTGCGGCGCAGGTTGACGCCGGACTACGACTTCGGCTGCAAGCGGCCGACGTTCTCCAACGGCTTCTATCGTGCCTTCACCAAACCCCATGTGCACCTGCAGGACAGCGGCATCGCGCGGGTCGAGCCGGACGGTATCGTTTCGAACGACGGCACCAAGACCGTCATCGACACCCTGGTGCTCGCCACCGGCTTCGATCTGTGGGAGGCCAACTTCCCCGCCATCGAGGTCATCGGCCGCGACGGTCGCAATCTCGGAAAGTGGTGGCGCGACACCAGATTCCAGGCTTATCAGGGCGTCTCGATGCCCTACTTCCCGAACTACCTCAGCCTGGCAAGTCCATATGCGTTCCTCGGGTTGAACTTCTTCAACACGATGGAGTACCAGATGCGGTTGATGGACCGGCTGTTCACCGAGGTGAAGCGACGCGGCGCAACGACGTTCGAGGTCACCGAGGAAGCCAACACCCGTTACCTCGACCGTATGACCGAGATGCTCGGCGACTCGCTGTGGACGATCGGCAACTGCGCGACGTCGCGCTCCTACTACTTCAACCCCAGCGGCGAACCAACGCTGCTGCGGCCGATGTCCACCAAGGATGCGGTCGCAGAGGCGTCCAACTTTCCATTGACCGATTATCAGATTGCGTGATCAGAAAGGCTCACTGGTGTCGAAAGAGAATTCTCGGGCTGCCGTCTTGGTCGGGTTGGCCTTTGCCGGTACGGGCGTAGCGCACTTCGTTCGCCCTCAGGCGTTCGAGGAGATCACCAAGCAGGCGTTCCCGCGCGACGTCGCGAAGCACACCTACACCAACGGTGGCATCGAGACGGCCATCGGACTCGGTCTCGCAGTGCGCAAGACCCGCAAGCTGGCGGTCGTCGGCCTGTTGGGTTACGGCGCCTACCTGGCAGCGAACGTCGTCCGCAACCAGTAGGTTCTCAGCGGCGCTCTAGCCGCGCTTCCCGCACATCGGGCCGTCCGGCAGCTAACCTGCTTGACGTGGCCAATGCGACCAGAGTGACTCCTGTGAATCTTGGGTCGATGCTGCCGCGGCGCAACGTCCTCTTGGGGTTGCTCGCGACGGTAGCCACCGTGGCCATCGCGAGCTGCAGCACCGAGGCGTCCGGCCAAGCCGCAGGCCCACAGATACCACCGATGCCCGCGCCGCCGCCGTGGCCGCCACTGCTCCCGCCGCCGCCGGCACAGATGCGGGTATTGCTTCCCGGCGGCGGAGTGCTCAGCGCGCTGCCGGGAGCGAGCGACCTTCTGGCGCTCACCCTCGACGACGGTGTCGACACCGACGTCGTGCGTGCGTACGCCCAGCTCGCGAAGGACACCGGCATTCGCCTCACGATGTTCGTCACCGGCGTATTCAGCTCGTGGACCGACAGCCGGGATGTGTTGCAGCCCTTGGTGGATTCGGGTCAGATCCAGCTCGGAAACCACACCTGGCTGCACCACGACCTGACCAAGATGACGCCACCTCAGGTCGCCGACGAACTCCGGCACACCGATCAATTCCTCAAGGACACCTTCGGCGTCGACGCAACGCCCTACTTCCGCCCGCCGTACGGGGCCTACAACGACATGGTCACCTCGGTGGCCACCGACCTCGGCTACACGGTCGCCACGATGTGGAACGGCACGCTCGGCGACGACGCGATCCTGGCTCCCGCCGACATCGTCGCCAACGCGAGGAAATACTTGGTCGCCCAGCAGATCGTGATCGGCCATCTGAACCACCCATCGGTGATGAGCGTCTACCACCAGTTGATCGACGTCATCGCCGAGCGCAATCTGCGCACGGTTACCCTCAACGACGTGTTCGTGAAACCGGAGGTCGCGCGCCTGACGTCGGCGTACCCCGGCTAGTTTCTCTACGTGGCATTGGAACGGCGGCTCGGCACCGTCGACGCCGTCACCATCGGGCTCGGTTCCATGGTCGGCGCGGGAATCTTCGTGGTGCTGGCCCCGGCCGCAGCGGCTGCTGGATCAGGCCTGCTGATCGGGCTGGCGCTCGCGGCCATCGTCGCCTACTGCAACGCGACGTCTTCGGCCCGATTGGCGGCTCGCTATCCCGCGTCGGGCGGAACGTACGTATATGGCCGTGAACGCCTTGGCGCGGTATGGGGATACCTCGCAGGGTGGAGCTTCGTCGTTGGCAAGACGGCGTCGTGCGCAGCGATGGCGCTGACGGTCGGGTTCTATACGTGGCCGCAATACGCACACGCCGTCGCGGTCGCCGCCGTGGTGGCATTGACGGTCCTCGACGTCGCAGGCATCGAACGTTCGGCGATGCTCACACGCCTCATCGTTGCCGTCGTGCTCGCGGTGTTGGCCGCCGTCGTCGTGGTGGTCATCGGCGCCGGTGATGCCAACCTTTCAAACCTGTTGGTTGGCCCCGACGTGACCGCGGTCGGCGTACTGCAGGCGGCGGGGCTGTTGTTCTTCGCGTTCGCCGGCTACGCGCGCATCGCCACACTCGGCGAGGAGGTTCGGGACCCGGCACGGACGATTCCGCGTGCCATCGCGATCGCGCTGGCCATCGCGCTATTGGTCTACGCCGTGGTCGCGACCGTCGTACTCGCTGAATTGGGTTCGGCCGCATTGTCTTCCGCGACCGCGCCGTTGGTCGATGCCGTTTCCGCGAGCGGGCACGCCGGCTGGGCGCCGGTCGTGCGCGTGGGGGCTGCGGTCGCCGCTCTCGGCTCACTGCTCGCATTGGTTCTCGGGGTGTCCCGCACGGTGTTGGCGATGGCGCGTGACCGTCACCTGCCTGGCGCGTTGGACGCGCTGCATCCGAGGTTCGGCAGCCCGTACCGCGCCGAGATCGCCGTCGGAGTCGTCGTCGCCGTGCTCGCGGCGACCGCCGACGTGCGCGGGGCCATCGGCTTCTCGTCGTTCGCGGTGCTGGTCTACTACGCGATCGCCAACGCCTCGGCGTGGACATTGGGCGCCAGGCTGATTCCCAGGCTGACCGCCACCGTCGGCCTGATCGGCTGCGTGGTGCTGGCCTTCGCCCTGCCTCTGGCGGCAGTGTTGGCGGGCGTGGGCGTCGTGGCGGCAGGCGCTGCGGTCTATGGGATGAGACGCTGGGCCTCATGATTCCGCTGACCTGGAAGCCCGTCCCAGCCGACGCTGACGTCGTCGCCCCCGACGAACGGCTGAGCTGGCCGCGCACCTTCGGCATGGGGGCCCAGCACGTCGTCGCGATGTTCGGCGCCACGTTCCTCGTACCGGTCCTGACCGGCTTCCCGCCCGCGACCACGTTGCTCTTCTCCGGCGTTGGCACCGTGCTGTTCCTAGTGATCACCGGCAACCGGCTGCCGAGCTACCTGGGGTCGAGCTTCGCGGTGATCGCGCCCGTGACCGCGGCGGTCGCATCGAACGGAACCGGAAGCGCGCTAGGCGGATTGGTGGCCGTCGGTCTCTTGCTCGTCATCACCGGCGCCGTCGTGCACTTCGTCGGCACCCGTTGGCTGGATCTGACCCTGCCACCGGTCGTGACGGGGGCGATCGTGGCGCTCATCGGGTTCAACCTCGCGCCCGCCGCGAAGGCCAACTTCGAGAAGGGGCCCCTCGTCGGCCTCGTCACCCTGGTCCTGCTGGTGGCGATCCTCGCGTTCTTCCGCGGCATCGTCGGAAGGCTCGCCATCTTCCTCGCCGTCGTGATCGGCTATCTAGTGGCGCTGGCACTCGGCGACGTCGACACGGCCGCGATCGCTGCGGCGCCGTGGCTGGGTCTGCCCGAGTTCCAGACGCCGACGTTCACGCTCTCGGTGCTGCCCCTGTTCTTGCCAGCCGTCATCGCGCTCATCGCCGAGAACATCGGGCACGTGAAGTCCGTTGGCCAGATGACCGATACCGATACCGACCCGCTCATCGGACGCGCGATCGCCGCCGACGGCATCGCCACGATGCTTGCTGGAGCGGGCGGCGGATCGGCCACGACCACCTACGCCGAGAACATCGGCGTCATGGCGGCAACGCGCGTGTATTCGACTGCGGCGTATTGGATTGCCGCGGGCGTGGCCATCATGTTGTCGCTGTGCCCAAAGGTGGGTGCCGCCATCTCCGCGGTGCCGCCGGGTGTACTCGGCGGTGCGACGATCGTGTTGTACGGTCTGGTCGGCGTGCTCGGCATCAGGATATGGCTCACCAATGACGTCGACTTCAGCCAGCCGATCAATCAGATGACGGCGGCCATTCCGCTCATCATTGGAATCGCCGACTTCACTTGGCATGCAGGGTCATTGACCTTCACCGGCATCTCACTGGGGTCGATCGCCGCGCTGGTGGTCTATCATGTCATGCGCCTGCTCGGTTTCAGGTCTGCCCGAGAATCGCGCCAGGACCCCGATTCATCAACTGGCGAGCCACGATGATCCGCTGAATCTCGCTGGCACCCTCCCAGATTCGTTCAACCCGGAGTTCGCGATACATTCTCTCGGCCACGTTCTCGCGCATGTAGCCACGACCGCCGAAGATCTGCACGGCCCGGTCGGCCGCGCGGCCCGCCATCTCCGAGCAGTACAGCTTGGCCATCGAGGCCTGCGCGTGCAGCGTCTTGCGGTCCGTCCCCGCGTCGATGGAACGTGCCACCTCGTAGAGCATCGTGCGTGCGGCGAACAGTTCGGTGGCCATGTCGGCCAGCATTCCCGCGACCAGCTGATGATCGCCAAGGCGCTTCCCGTCGACGACCCGGTTGCCTGCAAAGGCCGTTGCCTCGTCGAGGAGACGCTGTGCGGCGCCGACGCATCTCGATGCCACCATCAGCCGCTCGAAGCGGAACCAGTCTTGGCTGAAGGTCATGCCCTCGCCCTCCGCCCCGACAAGGTTCTCGACGGGCACTCGGACGTCGGTGAACGACACGATCGGGTGCTCGTCGGCGATGTGATGCGAATAGTGCGGCGTACGAACCACTTCCACACCCGGCCATGGCAGGTCGACGACCAGCAGGACATGGTCGCCCTCGTGCTCCCCACCGACCAGCACTGCCTGCACGAACAAGTAGGCGGCGAGATTGTACGACGTCACGTGCCACTTCACCCCGTTGACGACGTACTCGTCACCCTCGCGGCGCGCGGTGGCCTCCAGCGCCGAGACATCGGAGCCCGCAAACTCTTCGGTGATCGCGTATGCCTCGTGCTTCTCCCCGCGCACGGCAGGCAACAGCCACCGCTCGCGCTGGTAGTCGGTGGCGACGTCGACCCACCACTGCGGCGGTGTCGCCATGACCCAGGCCAGCCCATTGGTCGCCCGCCCGCACTGTTCCTGTACGAGCACCTGCTGTAACGCCGTGCATCCCTGGCCGCCAACCGACGTGGGCATGTTCGTCGCGTACAGGCCCAATTCGATTGCCCGCGCGTGATGTTCGGCTACCAGCTCCTTGGGAAGCGTGCCGCCCGCCAGCTCGGCCTCGACCTCGTATGGGATCACCGAGTCGACGAACTCGCGCGCCGTCTCCCTGATCCGCAGATCCTCCGCCGACAGTCCGTACATCCTCCGCACTCCGATCCTCGCCGACCACTTGACTGAGCGTTCAGTCTATGCCACCGTCTCGTAGTATGACCAGTTCGTCCCGCGCCGACGTCGTCGTCGTCGGCGGCGGTACGGTCGGCGCGTGGACCGCCGTGCTGCTCGCCGAAGGCGGGGTAGCCAACGTCGTGTTGGTGGAGGCGAATACGCTCGGCGACGGGGCCAGCAGCCGCGCCGCGGGGATGGTCCGCGCGCAGGGCGGCACCGAACCCGCGATAAAGCTCGGCATGCGGACGCAGGAGTTCTACAAGGCCAGCGGTGAACGCTTTCCGCTCGACTGTGGCTTCGTCGAGCAGGGTTACCTCATGCCCTGCTTCAGTCAGGCGGAGGTCGACCAGGCGCATGCCCGCATCGCGCTGCAGCAGAGCCTCGGACTGAACGTGGAGTGGCTCAGCAGCGAGGAAGTCGACGCCCGCCATACGGGCATCGCACCGGGCATGACTCTCGGCTCCTCGTTCGCCCCGGGCGACGGCTACATCGACGCGCCACGAAACGTGCTGGCCTACAGTGCCGCACTGCCCGCGGTCGGCGTCGACGTAAGGGAGCACTGCGCCTTCACCGGTCTGCGTACCTCGGGCGGCCGCGTGGTCGGCGTCGACACGTCACGGGGTCGGATCGACACCGAGCACGTGGTGTTGACGGGCGGCCCGAAACTGGGCGACGTCGGTAAGCGCGCTGGTGGTCGCATCCACGCGGGCGGAGCCCGGCATCAGGTCGTCGTGACCGCCAAGCTCCCGGACCTTGACGTGTACGACCTACCGATGGTTTTCGACTTGCCATCCGGAATCTATTGGCGGCCAGGCGAAGCCGGTGGATTGCTGTGGGGCATGAGCAATCCCGACGAGCCGCCTGGCATCGCCGTCGACTTCGACACCGTGTACTACCGCAAGGCAAGGGATCGCATCGAGGAGATCTTCCCCGCGGTGAAGGGCCTTGGCCTTCGCAGGTCATGGGCCGCGACGATCGACTACACGCCCGACCATCTCCCGATCCTCGGCCCGCTGTGGAACGACGACGGCCCCATCGAGGGCACCGTCGTCGCGAGCGCTGCCGGCCACGGCATGATGTGGGGTCCCGCAGTCGCCGAAGTCGCAGCCGATCTGACCACCACGGGCACCTGCAGCTGGCTCGACCTGACCGACCTTGGGCTGGACCGCTTCGACGCCGACGGCAACAGTCGCGTTGCCCCCGAACCGATTTCGCTTCCATTCCCGGAAAGCGTCGCCAACGAGAGGATCGATTCATGACCCACGCAGTGCTCACCAGTGTGCTCGCCGGGGCCGCCGATGCCGAGCTAGAGGATTGGGGTCCACTAGAGGAGGCGACCGGTAAGCCGATGGCCACCCATGGCGTCGAGATGTGGGTGGACGGCGACAAGTCCGCAGGAATCTGGCAGTGCACACCGGGCCCGTCGTACTGGGTTCAGGAGGAAAACGAGGTCATCTACCTTCTCTCGGGGCGGATGACGGTGACGCCCGACGGCGGTGAGCCCTCGGTCGTCGGCGCAGGCGACATCGCCGTGTTCCCGACGGGATGGAAGGGCACATGGGACATTCACGAGACCGTCAGGAAGGTCTACTCGATCTTCTGAATCGGATCTCCAGCTCGCCGGTGCCTCAACTCAACCCGGTGACGGACCGCCTGCGGCGAGATATCGCATCCACGCTCGCGGCCAGCAGCAGCACGCCGCCGGTGACCAGGAAGTTGATGTAGGACGACTGGTTCAACAGGCCGAGGCCGTTGGCGATGGTGGCCACCACCACGCCGCCGATCACCGCGTCGAGTGCGCGGCCCTTGCCGCCGAACAGGCTAGTGCCGCCAATCACCGCGGCGCCGACCGCATACAGCAGGACGTTGCCCGCGCCCGAGGATGCGGACACCTTGCCGCCGTAGGACGCCGCAACGATCCCGCTCAACGCGGCGAGCGACGAACACATCACGAATACCGACATCCGGATGCGGTCGACGTTGATGCCCGCGCGGCGCGCGGCCTCCGCGTTGCCACCCACGGCGTAGATGTGGCGACCGTAGGACGTGCGGGTCAGCACGACCGTCAACACGATGAGCAGCACCCCGACCATCGGCAGCACGTATGGGATGCCGCGGATTTCGATGTTCGCATTGACACTGCGGTTGAGGCTGAGCAGGTAGGTGACACCTAGTGTTACGGCGGCGACGCCGACGATGCGCGCCGCCACGACCCCGAAGGGTGCGTGGTGCAGTCCGGCTGCGACCTTGCTGCGGTGCCGGTGCAGCTGCAGTCCTGCGTAGCCGACGACGACCAGCAGCGCGCACGCCCAGCCCACTGTCACTGGCAGGTTCGTGACCGTGATCCCGCGGATCACCGGATCGTCCACCCGGACCGATCCGCCCTCCCCGATGAGTTTGAGCGTGACACCTTGCAGCCCAAGAAAGAACGCGAGTGTGACGACGAACGACGGGATGCCCAGCTTGGCCCGTAGTAGTCCGATCGCGAGCCCGATCAGCGCGCCGCAGGCCACTCCGGCCAGGATCGCAGCCCACCAGGGCCAACCATGATCGGTGATGGACAGCGCCATGGCGCAGGCCGAGACGCCGCCTGCCACTCCGGCGGACAGGTCGATGTCACCGAGCAATAACACGAAGACCAGACCCATCGCGAGCACGCATATGGAGCCGGCCTGCGTCACCAGGTTGGCCAGGTTCAGCGCCGAGGTGAACCGCTCGTTGGCCAGCCCGAACACGACGAAGAGCACGACCAGCCCGAGTACCGCGGGCAGCGAGCCCATGTCACCGCCGCGCACCCTTTGCAGGTAGCTGCGTGCGGCATCGCGGAACGTCTCATCGGAGCGGGCGTCGGCGCTGAAGGCCGAATCGGCGAGTTCGGTTTGAAAGGTGGTCATTTCGCGATCCTTCACATCGACTTCGCGGCTTCGGCTGGCGCCAGGCCGAGGTCGCCGGAGCGGCCTGCCGTGATCAGCTCGACCACCTGGCTGTGGGTGACCTCGGACGCCTTGACCTCTGCCGCCACCCGGCCGAGGTACAGCGCGCAGATCCGGTCGGCCACCTCGAAGACGTCGACCATGTTGTGCGAGATCAACACGACGCCGAGACCCTGTTCGGCCAACCTGCGCACCAAGTCGATGACCTGACGGGTCTGTGCCACCCCAAGCGCGGCCGTCGGTTCGTCGAGCAGCACCACGCGCGAATTCCACAGCACGCACTTGGCAATCGCGACGGTTTGGCGCTGGCCACCCGACAGGCTGGAGACGGCCTGACGCACGGACTTCACCGTCCGCACCGACAGCGATGCCAGGGCCTCCCTCGCCAACGTCTCCATCCGGGCCTCGTCCAACATCCCGCGTTGCCTGACCTCGCGGCCGAGGAACATATTGGAGACGATGTCGAGGTTGTCGCACAGCGCGAGATCCTGATAGACGACCTCGACGCCAAGCGCCGCAACGTCGTTGGGCCCATGCACCGAGACCGGCTTCCCGTCGAACAGATACGTGCCGCTGTCGATCGGGTGGATCCCGGCGATGGCCTTCACGAGCGTCGACTTACCGGCGCCGTTGTCACCCACCAACGCGGTCACCTCGCCGGGATAGACACTGAAGTCCACGTCGTGCAGTACGTGCACCACACCGAAGCTCTTGTTGACGCCTCGGAGTTCGAGGATCGGCGCGGTCTTCGGGATCGCCTCTGCGGTCATCGCTCGATCAGAGCCCCGCTGCGGCGCACATAGCCGCGAACTTACCGGCGCACACCTCGTCCTTGGTCTGTCCGCCGTCGGAGAAGACCACGTCGACGTTGTCCTTGCTGATCGACTTGGGAGTCAGCAGCACCGAGGGAACGTCGCGGTTGCCCTTGTCGTCGCGCGAAGTGGCACCGGCGCTGACCTTTTCGCCCTTGACGAGCGCAATCGCGGCCTTGGCCAAGGCGTCGGCTTCGTCCTTGGCGGATTTGTAGACCGTCATGCACTGCGTTCCGGCGAGGACGTTCTGCAGCCCCTCGACGGTGGCGTCCTGTCCGGTCACCGGCACCTGCCCGGCGCGCTGGTTCTTCTCCAGGATCGAGATGACCGACCCGGCCAGCCCGTCGTTCGCGGCGTAGACGCCGTCGATCTTGCCGTCGGCCGCGGTGTACATCTGCTCGAAGATGGTGACCGCCTTGTCGTTGTCCCAGTCCGGCACCGACTGCTCACCGACGATCTTGATGGTCGGCGTCTTGTCGACCGCCGAGTGTGCCCCGGCCGTGAACAGGGTGGCGTTGTTGTCGGTGGGAGAACCGTTGAGGAACACCACGTTCGACGGCTTTCCCCCGAGACAGTCGACCAGACCCTGGCCCTGAAGCTCGCCGACCTTGGTGTTGTCGAATGACACGTAGGCGTCGGCCGTCCCACCCAGGGTGAGCCGGTCGTAGTCGATGGTCTTGACGCCCTGGCGGGCGGCCTTCTCCTGAATGGAGGCCCCGCTGTCGGAGTCCAGGTTCACGATGGCAAGCACGGTCACGCCGTCTGCGATCATGCCGTCGGCGATGGTGGCCATGGTGTCCGCAGAACCCTCGGCATTCTGGATCGTGTACGGAACGCCCGCCGCCTTGAAGGCCGCCTCTAGCGCAGGCCGGTCCTTGGACTCCCATCGAACCGACGACTTGGTGTCGGGCAGGATCACTCCGATCTTGCCCTTGGCCTGGTCACCACCACCGCCGCCGCTACTGCCACCACACGCGGTGAGGGTCAACGCCGTTCCGACCAGCACTGCAAACATCAGAGCTTGCATCCGCTTCATGGAGATCGCTCCCAACCTTCCCGATTTGTTGTTTGGGACAACATATGACGTGATACACATCACGTCTAGAGCCATTACCCCTGGCTCAGCGCGCACCCATCAGGTGCTCGATGGCGAGCTGGTTCAGCCGGACGAAGCCGAATCCCTTTGCACCGAAATATGACTCGGCGTCGAAGTCTTCGTACGCCGACTGGTCGGCCAACAGGTCGCGATAGGACTCGCCAGGGTCGAGCGTCGGTCGCCGCAGCTCGTCGACCCGGGCGGCCGCCATCGCCTCGGCGACCTCGGGGTCGGACCGAAACGCCGCGGCACGCTGCCTGAGCAACAGGTACATCCGCATGTTCGCCGCTGCCGAGACCCACACTCCGGCGATGTCTTCGGTACGGCTGGGCTTGTAGTCGAAGTGCCGGGGTCCGGTATAGCTCGGGCCCCCGTCGACACCGCCGTGCTCCAGCAGATCGACGAGTGAGAACGCGTTGGCGAGATCGCCGTGACCGAACACCAGATCCTGGTCGAACTTGATGCCACGCTGACCGTTGAGGTCGATGTGGAACAGCTTCCCGGAGTACAGCGCCTGGCTGATGCCGTGGGTGAAGTTCAGTCCAGCCATCTGCTCGTGTCCGGTCTCGGGATTGACGCCGACCAACTCGGGGTGGGCAAGCGTTTCGATGAACGCCAGCGCGTGACCAACGGTGGGCAGCAGGATGTCGCCGCGCGGCTCGTTTGGCTTGGGCTCGATCGCGAAGCGCAGCGGATAGCCGTTGTCGATGGTGTACTCGCACAACAGGTCAAGCGCTTCCCGATACCGCTCGAAGGCGGCCCTGACGTCCTTGGCGCTGTCGTATTCGCTGCCCTCGCGCCCGCCCCACAGCACGAAGGTCTGCGCGCCGAGTTCGGCGGCGAGATCGAGGTTGCGCAGCACCTTGCGCAGCGCAAACCGGCGCACGGCGCGGTCGTTGCTGGTGAATCCGCCGTCCTTGAAGACCGGCTGGGTGAACAGGTTCGTCGTCACCATCGGAACGACCATCCCGGTGGCGTCCAGGGCCGCCGAGAGTCTGCCGATCGCGCGCCGCCGCTCGAGCTCGCTGGCGCCGAACGGGAATAGGTCGTCGTCGTGGAAGGTCAGACCGTACGCGCCGAGTTCGGCCAACCGCTCGACGGCCTCGACGACGTCGACCGCAGGCCGCGTCGCGACGCCAAACGGATCGGCCGCCGTCCATCCCACTGTCCATAGCCCGAAGGAGAATTTGTCCGACGGTTGCGGGATCAATCCCTCGGCGGCCGGGATGCTTGACTCAAGAACGGACATTTCCGCCTCCTCGCACGGTAGATTTGTTCTGTTCCAGAACATATTGTGTGTCCCAGGCCACTGTCAATGGTTCGGCACGAAACGGGAGGGGTGAAGAGCGCCGTGGATCGCACCGCCAGGATCGGCACCAGCACCGACGACGTCCGCAGGCGGAACCTCTCCGGCGTGCTCACCCTCGTCCACCGCCACCGGTGCATGAGCCGCGCGGAGTTGACCCGCCGCACCGGGCTGTCCCGCTCGACGGTCAAGGACCTCGTCGAGGAGTTGGTCGAACATGGCCTCGTGGAGGAGGCACTACCGACGGCATCCACCCAGGTCGGCCGCCCGAGCCCGGTGGTGCGCCCTCAGAGCCGCAGGCTAGCGATCGCCGTCAATCCCGAAATCGATTCCGTCACAATCGGTTTGGTTACCATGGGCGGTTCGGTCCTCGAGGTGACGAGGCGCACGACCACCGGCGTCCCCACCGTGGAGCAGACCGTCGCCCTCGCCGCCGAGACGATCGCGCAGATGCGGCGCCAACTCGCTCCCGACCGCGGTGTCACCGCCATCGGCGTCGCCGTGCCCGGGCTGGTGCATGCGGCCGGTTCGATGGTCCGGCTGGCCCCGCACTTGGACTGGCATGACGCACAGATCGGTCGAATGCTGGGCGCGGCGACCCACCTACCGGTGTTCGCCGCCAACGACGCCAACCTCGGCGCGGTGGCCGAACACCTCTTCGGACGCCACGCCAACTCCGAGCACATGATGTACGTCAACGGCGGCGCGGGCGGCATCGGCGCCGGAGTAGTGGTCGCCGGTGAACTGCTCGGCGGCACGGCCGGTTACGCGGGCGAGCTCGGCCACACCTACGTCGGCGGGCTCGGCACGTGTCACTGCGGCATGATCGGCTGCCTCGAGACCGAGGTCAGCCAGTCCCAGACCTACGACACCGACTCCAGCGTGATGGCGAGAACCGTTGCACGTCAGGCACGGTATCTCGGAATCGCGCTCGGCAACGCGGTGAACCTGCTCAATCCCGGGCTGATCGTGCTCGGCGGATTCCTTCGCGTGTTTCCTGCGCTGGCGGCCGACGCGCTCAACGACGCCGTCGCCCGGCACAGCCTGCGCGCCCCCCGCGAGCTGGTGCGGATCGTGCCCGCCAGCCTTGGCACGGAAACGCTGATGATCGGGGCCGCCGAGTTGGCGTTCGCGCCGCTACTGGCCGACCCTGCCGCGCACTACCGCCAACGCATCGACCGCGACGGCGCCGCGGGCTGACGCGATAACCGGATTCGCCTCGACGGCGTCCAGCACGTCGCCGAGTTCGACGGCCAGCCGGGAGAAGGCAACGATGGCGTCGGCAAGTGCCGTCACGTCCGCAGCGGGCGCACCTCGCCAGCCGTCGAGCAGTGCGTTGATGCGCAACCCCTTCAGCAGGCCCGTCGCCGTCGAATGGGATACCGGCGGGACGGCAAGCACGCGATCGGCGAGGAGTTCGACGAGCGTGCCGCCTGCGGCGATGACGAGCAGGGGCCCGAAACTCCCGTCGCGGACCAGGCCGATCGAGACCTCGATGCCCTCCGTCGCCATGGGTTGAATCGTGACTGCGGGTCCGAGCCTGCCCGCCAAGGCCTCGTACTCGACACGCAGCGAGGCTGAGTCGGTGAGCCCGAGAACCACCCCTCCTACGTCGCTCTTGTGCTCGGCGCCAAGCGTTTTCAGCACGACGGGATAACCGGTGTCGGCGGCGGCCGCCAGAGCCTCTTCGAGGGTCCGCGCCACCAGCGGGGAGGCGACGGGAATGCCATAGTCGGCCAGCAGATCGAACGCCAGCTCCGGCGCCCACGCCGTCAGCGCGCGCCGCCACCGGTCGCGCCTATCGGCGTCGATCTCGTAGTCGGGCGCGTCGACGTTTCGCGGCCAATGGGCGAGGTGGTCGAGGGCGACCAACCCGCTTCGCGCGCCCTCCAACACTGGAATTCCCTTGCCTCGCAATAGGTCAGCCTTGTCGCGATCGATCGCCGACGCCACTGAGGCCATGACGGCAAGAGGAGCCGTGGTGTCGCGGGCGACGTCGAGCACGGCGTCCTCGTAGGCCGTGTCGCCGTCGAACTCCGTCACCAGATCGATGGCGAGCGCGGTCACGGCGACGGCCGGGTCCGCGGCAATCGCACGCAGGCACGAGCCGAACAACTCGCGGGTGTCGGCACCGGTCCCCCACACGTCCAGCGGGTTGGTGGCGATCAGTCCGTCGTCGAGCAAGGCCTCCATCGTCTGCACGGTGTCGGATGCCAGCGTTGCGTACTCGACGCCGAGCTCGTCAGCGAGATCCGCAGTGAGTGCCCGTTCTGCACCCGAATCGTGAACGGTCGCAATGCCCGTGCCTCCAGTCGCACGCCTGCCCGCTGAGAACAGTTCGATCGTGTCGGCGAACTCGGCGAGATCGCGTACCCGCACGGCGCCCACCGCATCGCAGAAGGCCCGCCACGCGGCGTCCTCGCCTGCGAGGGCGCCCGAGTGTGCGGCCACCATCGCGCGCCCCGTTGGCGAGCCGCCGACGGGCAGGATCACAACCGGGATGCTCGCGTCGGCGGCCCGCAGCAGCACGTGCCGCAGCCGAGGCACTGCGCGCGGGGACTCCATCATCAACGCGAGCAGCTTGGTCTCCGGATCGGCAAGCGCGTACTCCACGTAATCCGCAGTGTCCGTGACGATCTCCTGCCCGGACGACACCGCGAGCCGAAAGCCGAACCCGCGGCGTGCGCGCAGCATCGTCGAGAACGCCGACCCCGAATGCGTGACGAGACTTACCCCACCTGCGGGCAACGGATCGGGCTCCAGGTAGCCCAAGGCGCGTACGCCGAGCGCATTGTTGACGAAGCCCATACAGCCCGCACCGCACAACGCCATGCCGGCGGCCGACGCCACTGCGGCAACCTCGTCGCGCAGCCCGAACGCAGAGCCGAAGAGCACGGCCGAGCGGGCCCCCGCCGACGCCGCTGCCTTCAGCTGGTCGATCAACACGCCGTCGGGAACTCCGAGCAAGACCAGATCGACGGCCTCGTCGACGTCGGCAAGCGACGGCACGCACGGCAGATCGCCGATCCGGTCGTAGCGCGGATTGACCAGATGCATTCGGGCCGAACTGCGTTGGGCCTCGATGATCATGCGCTCACCGAAGCTGCCCGGTGTGGCGCTGGCACCGACGAGCGCCACCGACCTCGCGCCGAGCATGGCGGCAACGCCTGCCTGGCGTGCCTCCATCATCGGGTCACCCTAGGAAGACCGGCGGGTGAGCGCCGCCCGCAGCCGGCTGCTGCTCTTCTTCTTGTCCGCCAGCGCGGCCCTCGCGGCCTGCCACCCTGGAATGCCGCACACGCCACCGCCGGCGTGGGTGGCCGAGCTGCCGTTGTACAACCCCGCGATCGGGGTGCGGTAGTCGGCGAAGCCAGGGGCTGGCCGCATGTGGAAGAGCTGCTCCAGCGACAGCTCACCGTGGAAGATGTTGCCGCCGACGAGGCCGTACTCCTGCTCCATCTCGTGCGGACCGACCACGTCGCGGTGTGTGATCGACGCCTTGAAGCCGGGCGCCACCTGGTCGTAGGTGTCGATCACGCGATCCGCATAGGCGTCGAGTTCCTCGGTGTGCGGTGCGTCCGCCCACTCGGCGGGGCACCACTGGGTGAACAGCGACATGATGTGCGTGCCATCGGGATTCAACGTCTTGTCCAATGTGGTCGGGATGACGCCGTCGCTGAACGGCAACGTGGCGGCCTTGCCGACTCGCGCCTCTTGGAACGCGGTCTCCAGCCATTCGATCGACGGTGCCATCTCGATCGAGCCGGTGAGGTGCTCGGCCTCACCGGAACTCGGGTCGGCGGTGAAACTGGGTAACTCGGACAGTGCGACGTTGATCTTCACCACGCCGCTGCGAGTCTTCCAATGCTCGATGTCGCCAACGAAGGACTCGGGTAGCTCGTCGCGCGAAAGATGGTCCAGGAATGCGATCTTCGGGTGGAGGGTCGTGATGACCAGCGGGGCGGAGATCTCCTCGCCGTTCTCCAACACGACACCGCGGACTCCGCCGCCACTGGTGAGCACGCGAGAAACCCTTGCGTTGGTGCGGATCTCGGCGCCAAAACTGCGTGCCGAGTTCGCGATGGCCTCCGATACACCGCCCATGCCGCCTTCCGGATAGCCCCAGCTGCCGAGTTGGCCGTCGCCGACGTCGCCGATAGAGTGGTGCGCCATCACGTATGCGGTGCCCGGCTCGCACGGACCTGCCCACGTACCGATGATGCCGTTGACGGCCATCAGGCCTTTGACTTGCGGTGATTCGAACCAATCGTCGAGCAGGTCGGCGATGCTCATGGTCAGGAGTCGCGTGATGTCGGCGGTCATGCGCGAGCTGATCTTGCTGCGCATCGGCCATGCCAACTTGGCGAGGTCGAGCAGGTCGGACGGTCGCGTCGAGCCGACGTTGGGCGGCACCTGCGTCAGTAGCGGCCCCATCACCTCGGCGATCCCGCCGATCCAGTCGTAGTACTCGGGCAGTGCATCGGCGTCCTTCTTGGAGAACTTCGATAGCTGCTCGTGGGTCCGCTTGGGGTCGTCTTCGTAGATGATCAACGAGCCGCCCTCGGGAAATGCTTGGTAGGACGGTCCCATCGGATGCACCTTGTAGCCGTGCCGCTCCAGGACGAGTTCGCGCACGATCGTCGGCGGCATCAGGCTCATCACGTAGGACAGCCGGGTGACGCGCAGATGTGGGGCGTCCTCCCATGGCGCCTCGGTGGTCGCCGCACCGCCGAGCGAACCGCGGGATTCCAAGACCAGGGTCTTCGCGCCCGAGCGCGCAAGGTAGGCCGCGGACACCAACCCGTTGTGGCCGCCGCCGATCACGATCGCGTCATAGGCATTCGGCATGGGGACCTCTTTCATGGCTGGCTCGAAAATCCTGACTGACTGTTCAATCTAATCAAGTGTTAGGCTACAGACAAGTGGCAGAGCTGCCAGTCAGTGGGAGGGAAACGATGGCTGAACCTGCGCCAGCAACGGAGAACAACGAGGCCCGTAGGATCGACATGCTGCGCGCCGCAGCGGAGCTGATCTGCGAGCGGGGTTTCGGGGATACCCGCATCGCCGACGTCGCCAAGCGCGCCGGAGTGAGCTCCGCATTGGTCATTTACTACTTCGGCACCAGGGATCGGTTGCTCGTCGACGCGCTCCGCTATTCGGAGGAGTCGGGCTACGCGGCAGCGGAGAAGATGCTCGCCGAGGTCCCGTCGTTGCGCGAGCGCATTTCGCTGCTGATCAAGTGGACGTGCGTGCCATCGGCCGAGAACGAGGTACCAGGAGCGTGGGGGCTCTGGTTTGACTTGTGGGCGCAGGCCTTTCGGCACGACGAAGTCAAGGCGGGTCGAGTCGAGCTGGACGCCCGCTGGCGCGGGATGATCGTCGACGCCATCAAGTCGGCCGAGGCGGCTGACGAACTCGAAGCAGCCGTCGACGCCAGGATGTTCGCACTCGAGTTCGGGGCGCTGCTGGACGGCTTGTCGATTCAAGTCGCACTGGACGACCCGGAGGTGGACTCGGACGTCGCCTACGACATCGCCATGCGGTTCGCAGAGCGCGAACTCAATCTGCCGCCCGAGAAGAAGCGCGCCGCCAAGAAGAAGCGCTGAAGGTCGCCGCCAAGATCACGTCGCGCTGAGCGCCTCGGCCTCGTCCTCGCTCTCGGCCATGACCGGATCGGTGACCAACGACGCGGAGCTCCGATGCAGCACCCGCACCGCGTCATGCGCACATACGCACGTCACCGCCGCACCCGGTTGGTGACTGACCGATGCAGGCCCCGAAGCGTTGGGCACTTCGACCATCAACGGCAAGTGGCCACCGACGTCGACATGCACTTGAGTGGAAGAACCGAGGTAGACGATCTCGGTGACGGTGCCACGAATGGCGTTGTGGCCCTGGGTCACCGGCGAATCAGGGTCTTGCAGAGTGATGCGCTCCGGTCTGATGACGACAGCGGCTGGGCCGGTGCTGGTCGAGCCGTCGACGGCCGCACCAAGGCGGGTGTCAAGAGACGAGCACACCGCCGACGAGCCGGTCAGCTCCAAGACCTCGGCGTCGAAGATGTTTGCGGCTCCGAGGAATCCGGCCACGAACGTGGTCGCGGGCGCCGAGTAGATCTCCTGAGGTGGGCCCACCTGCTCCACGCGCCCTTCGGCCAGGACGGCGATTTGGTCACTCATGGTGAGTGCTTCCTCCTGGTCGTGGGTCACGTAGACGAACGTGATTCCGACCTCACGCTGCAACGCGCGAAGCTCCAGTTGCAACTGCTTGCGCAGTTTGGCGTCGAGCGCGCCGAGCGGCTCGTCGAGCAGCAGCACGCGCGGACGGAGTACGAGGGCCCTTGCCAATGCCACGCGTTGCTGCTGTCCGCCAGATAGTTGGCCGGGCTTGCGCTTGGCGAAGCGGTCCATCTGGACGAGTTCTAGCGCCTCGGCGACCCGCCGCTTGGTTTCGTCGCGCGATGTCTTCTGGTAGGTGAGACCGAACGCGACGTTGTCCCACACCGACATGAACGGAAACAGCGCGTAAGTCTGGAACACGGTGTTGACGGGCCGTTTGTGCGGTGGGTCGCCCGCGACGTCTCGGCCGTCGAGTTCGATGCGGCCGGAGTCCGGCTTCTCGAAGCCTGCGATCATCCGCAGGGTCGTCGTCTTCCCACATCCCGAGGCACCCAGCAGCGAATAGAACTGCCCCGCAGGGATGTCCAGGTCGATTCCGGTCACGGCAGGTACCCCGCCAAAGGACTTGACGAGTTCGTGGAGCCGGATCTCCCCGCCGGCCGTCATCCGTTGCTCAGTTCGACACCGCTGTTCTGTTCGACACCGCTGCAGCGAACCGGCCGAAATTGGCGGCGAAGCGTTCGATGTCGGCGCGGTCGTGCTGGACGGATAGCAGCCATTGCTCCACCTTTCCCCATGGCGGCAGAAACACGCCACCATTGTGCTGCACGAGCCAGTGCAGGTGGCCCAGTCGAGCGTCGATCGTCAGGAAGTCGCGGAACTCGCGAACCGGCTCGCGCCGGAAGGTCACGCATCCCTTGGCGCCTGCGGTGACGACATGCCATGCGAAGCCGTGTGCGGCGATGACGTCCTCCAGCGCGAAGCGCAGTCGCCACGCCAACTCGTCGAGGCGTCGGTATGCGGCGGGCGTGAGCACTTCGGAGAGCGTCGCCCTGGTGGCGGCCATCGCCAACGGGTTGCCGTTGAACGTTCCAACCTGCTCGTAGCGGCCCTCGGCGATCGCCGACATCACGTCGTGGGTTCCTCCGATTGCGGCCACCGAGATGCCGCCGCCCAAAGCCTTTGCAAGGCATATCATGTCGGGTGTCACGCCATAGGTGGCGGTCACTCCGCCCGGGCCGGTGGTGAAGCCGGTCTTGACCTCGTCGAAGATGAGTAGCGCACCGTCCGCGTGGACGAGGTCTCGAATTGCGGCGAGGTATCCGTCGACCGGCGGGATGATGCCCGCGTTCATCATGATCGGTTCGAGGATCATCGCGGCGATCTGCCCGCGGTGCGCGTCGATGGCACGCGCGACCGCGTCGACGTCATTGAATGGGACCACGACGACCAGGTCCCGGATCGCGGCGGGGATGCCGGTATTGCCAGGCACCCCCGTTGGCCGGTCGCGAGGCCCTACCTCGTCGGCCTCCGGAAGCACCGACACCTGGACCGAGTCGTGGTGGCCGTGGTAGCAGCCCTCGACCTTGATGATGAGATCGCGTCCGGTGATGGCGCGAGCCAGATGCACCGCATCCATCGTGGCTTCGGTACCCGAGTTGGCGAACCGCCACAGCGGCAAGCCGAATCGGCGAGCCAGCTCCGAGGAGTTCCAGATCGCGTCCTCGGTCGGCTGCGCGAAGTGCGTGCCGCGCCGAACCTGGCTGCTCACGGCGGAGACGATGGCCGGATGGCCATGTCCCGCAATCGAAGCGCCGTAACCGCCATGCATGTCGACGTATTCGTTGCCGTCGACGTCGTACACCTTGGAACCCTCACCGTGACTCATCCACACGGCTTGGGGCTGGGCGATCTGCCAGTTGGAGGTTGCCCCACCCGCGAGGTGATCGCCCGCGAGCGCGATGAGTTCGGCACTGCGGGGCTGACGGGCCAGGAAGACTTCCTCCTCGCCTGCGATCAGATCGTCTACGAGATCGGCCACTGGACTTTCAACCACCGACGAAGACACGGTGGGACCTCCGCTCTATCGGTTGACTGAGCATTCAGTCTATGCGAGAGTCGATGCAGCGACAAGGCGGCTATCAGCGGGAGGCCACAGATGTCAGGACCCATCGGACCCGAGCGAGGCTTGCCGAGCGAGAATCGATTTGGTTCGAGTCGGCGACAGTTCTTGGTACGAGCGGCGATTCTTGCCGCCGCGGTACCCACGCTCGGCGCCGCACTCGAGGCGTGTTCGAAGCCGCCAGGGCAGTCGGGCTCGAGCGGTGGCGGGGGCGGTGGCCTGAAGATCGCCTCGCCGGACAACCCCGTCAAGTGGGACATCCCCGCGGACAACCAGGCGATCGCCGACGGCCTCGCGCCAGAGAAGGGCGCGACGCTGAAGATCTACAACTACGCCGACTATCTGAGCCCGAAGGCGATCTCGGACTTCGAGGCAAAGTACGCGTGCAAGATCGAAGTCTCGACGTTCAACGATGGCGACGAGGCGCTCACCAAGCTGCGCAGCGGAGTCGACTTCGACATCTACAACGCCAACTACAACGAGATGGGCAAGCTGGTGACGGGCGGACTGCTGCGCCCGATCAACCACAGCTACATCCCGAACATCAAGAACGTGTGGTCCACGTTCACCAACCCGTGGTACGACCAGGGCTGGCAGTTCACCGTGCCATACACCATCTACACCACCGGAATCGGTTGGCGCAGTGACCAAGTGCCCGCCAAGATCGGCGATCTCAAGAACCCGTACGAATCGCTGTGGGACCCGCAGTACAAGAACAAGACCGCAATCCTCGACGACTGGCACAGCGCGATGGCGATGGTGCTGCTGAAGCTCGGTATCACCGACATCAACACGTCGTCGGCCGACGACCTGAAGAAGGTCAGCGACCAACTCACCGCGTTGGTGCAGGCGACGTCACCCAAGGTCACCATCACCATGTACAGCGACCTTCCCGCGGGACAGTTCGCGTTGAGCCAGATGTGGTCGGGGGACATCATCAATGCGCAGTCCTACCTGCCCGAGGGAGTCAAACCCGACATCCTGCAGTACTGGTTCCCATCGGATGGCAAGGGCCTCGTCGACAACGACATGCTCGTGACGCTGAAGGGTGGAAAGAACCCGGTACTGGCGCACCTGTTCCTCAACCACATGCTCGACCCGGACGTGGCCAAGGAGAACTTCTCGGCGATCGGCTACCAGCCGCCGCAGAACACCATCACCCCGGACTCATTGGTCTCCGAAGAGTTCATCCCCGAGAACCTGCGGTCCGCCATCGTGAAGCCGGAGTATTTCGAGGCCGGCTTCCGTACGCTGGAGCTGGAGCCCGCCAATGACACTGCGTGGCACAATGTTTGGAATGCATTCAAAGCCGGCGGATCCTAACCAGCACCAATGCTGCTGAAGGCACGCGAACGGAACAGTCGCCTGTGGGCCGCACTGGCCGCACCCGGCATCGTTTGGTTGCTGCTCTTCTTCGTCGCGCCCGTCTACGTGGTGCTCGCGATAGTCTTCGGCCAGATCGACCCCATCTTCCGCACCCCCGTTCCGGTGTGGAATCCCCTGCAGTGGGATCCCACGCAGTTCAACTACGTCCTGTCGCGGATCACCCCTGGCGACGTCTACTTCCCGGCGATCCTGCGCACCGTGGTCTACGTCGGGGCAGCGAGCATCATCTGTCTGTCGATCGCCTTTCCGGTGGCCTACTACGTGTCGCGACTCGCGACTAGCCGCAAGGGCTTGTTGCTCGCCCTGCTGATCGCTCCCTTCTGGATCAGCTACATGATGCGAATGTTGGCCTGGGTCAACCTTCTTCAGAACGACGGTCTCGTCAATCGGATTCTGAGCTTTGGCGGCCTGTTCGACGTCCACGTGGACTGGCTAACCGGTCAGCCGGTGGTGGTGATACTCGGATTGGCTTACGGCTACGTCCCGTACATGATCCTGCCTCTGTACGCGGGTCTCGACCGGCTGCCTCAGTCCATGTTGGAGGCCGCGAGAGACCTTGGCGCGAACCGAGTTCGGTCGTTTCTGCGTGTGACGCTGCCCCTCTGCCGCCCAACGATCCTGGCCGGAATCCTATTGACCTGCTTGCCGATGCTCGGCGATTACTTCACCAACGACCTTCTCTCCGCCTCTCCGAAGACCGCGATGGTGGGCAACCTCATCAACGCAAGCGTGCAGGCGCCTGGCCAGACCGGGCAGGCCGGCGCGTTCGTGATGCTGGTGCTCGTCGTCACGGTGCTGCCGATGCTCTACTACGTCAGGGTCACGCTGCAGGGCGACGAGGTGAGGACATGACCACCAAAACCCTTCGCGGCCCGATCGGTTGGTGGCGGGATCCGTGGCGCAAGCCAAGGGTGCTCGCGGGCATCACCATGTTCTACCTGGTGTGGTCGCTGCTGCCCGTACTGATCGCGATTGCGTTCTCGTTCAACGCCGGTCGATCCCGAACCAACTGGCAGGGCTTCTCCTTCCGGTGGTACTGGGGTGATCCGACCCGATCGGTGTGGCACGACGCCTCGCTTCACACCGCGTTGCTACAAACGCTGAAGCTCGGATTGATCGCGACCGTGATCACCGTTCCGCTCGGCGTACTGTTCGCCATCGGCGTCGACCGGTGGCGCGGCAGGCTGCCTGCGGGGGCGAACGTCTTGATGCTGATCTCGTTCGTCATCCCCGAAGTCTTGCTCGCCGTCGCGCTGCTGTTCGTCGTGACGAACCTCGCGCTTCCGATCGGGCTGGGCACTTCGGCCCAGGTGATCGGGTTGGTGACCTATCAGGTGGCTTACCCCGCCGTGCTGGTCCGCGCCCGCCTGGCCACCATCGGCAAGCAATACGAGGAGGCGGCAACGGATCTCGGCGCGTCACCGCTGGGCGCGCTGCGCAGGATCACGCTTCCCATGCTGATGCCCGCGATCTTCGCGAGCACGGTTCTCGTCTTCGCCGACATCATCGACGACTTCGTCCTCGTTCGCTATCTGTCCAGCGGCGCATCGACCGAGCCGGTGTCGGTGAAGATCTACAACACGGCGCGTGCTGCCCCAACTCCTGCGCTGAATGCGCTCGCGACGATGCTGCTCGTCTTCGCGTTCGCGGCCGTGGTGATCGGCTACCTGATCTTCCGCAGGATGACGCGCGGTGACGACACGGCTGGCAACCGCGGTATCGCCGCCTTCGCCGGCGAGGCGTGAGCGGCAACCCGCCTCTCCGCCCTCGTTAGTGCATTTCACGACGTTTCGCGAGGTAGTCGTCGTCATCGCACGAACGACGGCCTGGCATTTCGATCCAGCCAAACGTCTCCGCGAGCGCTAGACCAGAACGACCCCGCAGACTAGGCTGACTGTATGTTCAAACAGCACCTGGGCGAGCGAAGCGATGGGACGAAGCGTGGTCCGGCACCCGTTCCCGCCGATGATCTGGCAGCCGCATTGGCACCGTTCGGCCAATCCCGCATGCTGCCCCGCGAGGCATACGTCGACCAAGAGGTCTTCGAGTGGGAACAGGCCAACATCTTCTCCGGCTGGGTGTGCGTGGGCCACGCCAGCGAGCTTGCAGGCGTCGGCGCACAGCGCGCGGTCGGCTCGGGACCGAACGCCGTGCTACTGGTGCGCGGCGAGGACGACGAGATCCGCGCGTTCGCCAACACCTGCAGACACCGCGGCCACGAACTCCTGGCGTGCGGCGCAAATACCAAGCGCCGCAGCATAGTTTGCCCGTACCACGCCTGGTCGTATCGGCTCGACGGTCAGCTGCGCAACGCACCCGGTTTCTCCGAGGTCGGCGGCTTCGGACCCGACGAATTCGGTCTTGCCCCGCTACGGATGACCAACTGGCACGGCTGGCTGTTCGTCGACGCCAGCGGAAGCGACGTCGAGTTCAGCGCCCACGTCGCGGGCATGGAGGACGTGATCGCGCCCTATCGCCCCGAGGACCTGACCATCGTGGCCCGCCACTGCTACGAGCTCACGACCAACTGGAAGGTGATCGCAGAGAACTACCAGGAGTGCTACCACTGCTCGAGCATCCACCCCGAGCTATCCAGGATCAGCCCGCCAGACAGTGGTGAGAACCTTCACGTCGAGGGGTCCTGGCTCGGCGGCTGGATGTCGATGATCCCCGAGGCCGAGACGATGTCGCTGACCGGAGCCAGCGGCGGCGTCGCGATCAAGGGCCTGTCCGAACACGAACTTCGAACCGTGATGTACGTCGTCGGGTATCCTAACCTGCTCGTCAGCCTGCATCCGGATTACGTCATGACGCATCTGATGACGCCACTGGCTGCGGACAGGACGTACGTCGAGTGCGCATGGGCATTTCCGCGCGAGGTCGCGAGCAACCCCGACTTCGATCCGTCGTACGCCGTGGACTTCTGGGACCTGACCAACCGGCAGGACTGGGCGGCGTGTGAGTCGGTACAGCGGGGGCTGAGTTCACCGCATGCCCGTCCTGGCCCCTTGGCGCCGGACGAGGACGGCGTCTACCAGTTCGTCACCCGTGTTGCTCGTTCGTACCAGGGCAGGAATCCCGGCGCCGCATCGGCGTAGGGCTTGGGGTCAAGACCGCGGCGGTACGCCGTTGACGCCCTCGGCGCCATGGGCGTAGGTGCCGACCGCGAACGCCACGGCAGGCCCCGTGATCGACAATGCCCGGCGGTCGACGTTGTCGATGCCGTCGCGCGCAGTCCGATAGTTGGGGTCGAACGGCACGCCTGCCTTGCCGCCCCAAAGTCGTTCCTGCACTGGGCTCTTCACCTGTGTCGAGCCGGTGGTGACGCCGCCGATCGGAATTCCCACCGCGAGGAATGGACTGTAGTCGCTGGCACCCCCGAGCGGCTGGTCTGCTGGCCGCACACCCGCCAGGTTCAGGTAGCCTGCCAACGTGCGTTCCACACCCGCTGAGCCCGCGGGCACGCTGCCCGCCGGAATTGCCGGGTTGGGCTGACCGGACTGGTCGCCATCCATGGTGAAGAATCCCGCGTTCGGCGAGCCGAGCAGGTCGAAGTTGAGATACATCGCGACGTCCTTGCGCCCGTCCGTTCCCAAGTTCGCCACGTACTTCGTCGACCCGGCGAGGCCGGCTTCCTGGCCACCCCAGAACGCGAACCTGACCGCATTCGTCACCGAGGGCGAACCACCCAGCTGGACGGCGGTTTCCAGTACCGCAGCCACCCCGGTCGCGTTGTCGTTGATTCCTGGGCTCGCCTTGGCCGAATCGAGGTGGGCGCCAACCATGATCACGTTGTCGGCGGACCCGGTCTTGGTCTGCGCCACAACGCTTTTCGACGTGATGATTACGCCCTTGGCATCCAATGACAAGCGGACTGCGGCGTTGGTGCGACGAAGCGCGGCGTCCACGTCCTTGCCGATGACGGCGACGGGGGCCTTCAGTTGCTCGTAGTAGCCATTCGGGAACAGGCCACGCGGCACACCGCCAGACCCCGGATCGCTCACCACCAGTAGCCCGACCGCTCCCTTTACGACGGCCACCTTTTCCTTGTCGACCACCGAGCATCCGGTGTCGTCGACGATCGCCAACGCGCCGCGCACGTCGACCGCGCCGTAGTCGATGGCCGTACAACCTTCCGGCTTCGATGGCCGAAGGGTCACGGCGGAGACTCCATTCGGTGGGGTCATGACGAGTAGCGAGGCCTGATCGACCGCGAAACTACTGCCCGACACCGTTAGGGACGGCTTGCCCGGTGCCGTGATGCTGACGCGGTCGAACTCTGGTGTCTGGACGTCGAAACCCTTGTCGCGCAACACCGTCGCCACGTAGTCGACGCTGGCGTCGTAACCAGGGGTGCCATCTGCGCGGCTGCCATTGTTGGCCTTCGCGATGTCGTCGAGCTTGCGCAGATGGGTGTACATGCCGTCCGCGGTCACCTTGCCCGCCAGCTCACGACCGGGATCGGCCGAAGGCGTCGGTGGCTGCGTCGAACACGCCGCCGCGACCAGAAAAGCAGAGGCCAGAAGGGCGGCGCGCCTCACGACTCGGTGACCTGGTGGCGGGTGCGATCCTCCCGTACGGGTACTCCGTTCCGGCCGCTCTCGTCCTGCGCGTACAGGCCGATGGCGTACGCGACACCGCGCCCGTGGATGTCGAGCGAAGTGCGGTCGATGTGGTCGAGGGTGTCGGTGCTCTGGTGGTAATTCGGGTCGAACGGCTTGTCGGCGTCACCACCCCAAAGCTTGGCTTGCTCAGCGTTCTTGACCTCTTCGGCGCCAGAGAACAGGCCGCCTGCCGGGATGCCCGCCCTGGTGAAGCCGTCGTAGTCGGATCGCCCGTCGAAGTTGGTGTCCTCGGCTTGCTTGCCAGCGGCCTTCAGGTATGCCACCAGCATCCGTTCGATTCCGGCAGAGCCCTCTGGCACCCGGGGAACCCCGTCGTTCGACGGTGGGGCGGACTGGTCCCCGTCGTAGGTGAAGTAGCCGGGGTTCGGCGAACCGAGCATGTCGAAGTTCAGGTAGAGGGCGATGTCCTTCAGCGCCTCCACGTCGAGGCCCTCGATGTAGGCGTTCGAGCCCTTGAGTCCCAATTCCTCCCCGCCCCAGAAGGCGAACCGGACGGCGTTCTTCACGTCGGGCGAACTTCCAAGCTGCACAGCGGTTTCCAACACCGCGGCGGTACCAGATCCGTTGTCGTTGATGCCGGGACCCTCTGGAACGCTGTCGAGGTGGGCGCCCGCCATGACGACGTCATGTGTCGAACCCGTCTTGGTCTGCGCGATGACGTTGTGCGTGTGTTCCACCCGAACGCCTGCATTGAGTTTGATGGTGGTGGGGCCAGGGTTGGCGCGCAGCTTCGCGCCGTCGTCCTTGCTCACGCTGACCACGGGGATCGTCACCTTCGTGTCCTCGCCGAGAGTGCCGCCCATGTCGCCCTCTTCGTTATTGGCGACGATCAGCGCGACCGCTCCGCGGGCGGCAGCGGCTGCCTGCTTCTGCCCGAACGGACACGTGCCGCGATCCACCAACACCACGGCGCCCTTCACCTGCATACCGTCGTAGTCGGATTCCGCGCAGCCGGGGCTCTCGTCGGCGCGGGCAGGCAGTAGCGGCCCGCTCACGCCGTCGGGCGGGGTGCCGATGGTGAAGTTCAGCGGCTTGGCCTTCACGGCCTGTCCACCTACGGTCACGGCCGGATCGTCGGCGTATGGCAGTCGCACCTCGAAGTCAGTGGCCTGCACGTCGAAACCCTTGTCCCGCAATACCCCAGCCACGTAGTCCGCACTCGCTTGATAGCCGGGCGTTCCGAGCGCGCGGTTGCCGCCGTTGGCATTGGCGATGTCCTGGAGCTTGCTCAGGTGCGCCATCATCGCGTCGGGGGTGACGCGCTGGCGCAACGACTCGGCGAAGTCGGTGGCCGCCGTCGCCGAGGTGCCGGGCGCCACGGACGATGCAGCGGGCGGGGCGGACGGCTCGTGCGAACACGAAGCCAACGCCATCGAGGTGACGATCGCCGTAAGCGCCGCCACTGTCCGTCGAGTTCTATGCCTGACCACACGCCCACGTTAGCCCGACCGGGGTGGGCACTCCCTGACCCCGCCCCTTGATTGACGCGGCACGAAAGTCGTGGCACGCTGGCTATTACGTGACATGTCACTCAATGGAGGAATCATGGGAGTTCTCGACGGCAAGACGGCACTCGTCACAGGGGCCACCTCGGGCATCGGCCTGGCGACGGCGCGCAAGATGGCCGCCGAGGGTGCGCACGTGTTCATCACCGGTCGCGATCAGGCCAAGCTCGACGCGGCCGTCGCGTCGATGGGGACCGGCGCCACTGGGATCCGCAGCGACGTCAGCGACCTCGCCGACCTCGACGCAGTGGCCGACGCGATCGGCGCACGCGGCGACGGCCTCGACGTCGTGTTCTGCAACGCAGGCGGCGGCGAGTTCGCCAGCTTGGCGGACGTTACCGTTGCCCACTTCCAACACACCTTCAACAACAACGTCGGCGGCACCCTGTTCACCGTGCAGAAGGTGCTGCCATTGCTCAACCCGGGCGCGTCCATCGTCCTTGCGGGCTCGACCGCCGCGAGCCGAGGCGTTCCGGCCTTCGGCGTCTATGCCGCGTCGAAGGCGGCGATTCGGTCCTTCGGTCGTACCTGGGCAGCCGAACTCGCCGAACGGGGCGTCAGGGTCAACACCATCGTGCCGGGACCGGTCGAAACACCGGGTCTGACGGGCCTTGCGCCGGCAGGAGGCGAGCAGGGCCTGCTCGACGGCTTCGCAGCCGAGCTCCCCGTGGGACGTGTCGGGCAGCCCGACGAGATCGCCTCTGCCGTGGTGTTCCTCGCCTCCGACGCGAGCAGCTTCATGACGGGCTCGGAGATGTTCGTCGACGGCGGAGAAGTACAGGTCTAGCGTGGCGGGATCATTCCGGGCAGGGCAGCGTGCCCTCTCGCAGAATCGTTTGGTAGACCTCGCCGAGGAGGTCGCCGAGTTCGGCTGTCCGCTTCGCGTCGAGGTCGGAGAAGAACAGCGTTCGGACCCACGCGATGTGCTTGGGTGCCGCGACGCGCAGCGCCTTCAATCCGTCCGTGCTCAGGATTGCATCGGTCGCGCGGCCGTCGGTCTCAGACTGCGCTCGCTCGACGAGTCCGCGCGCAGCCATTCGCTGAAGGTGGTGCGACAGCCTGCTGCGCTCCCAACCAATGGTCGTGGCCAATGCGGAGAGCTGAAGGCGCCTCGCAGGTGCGTCGGAGAGCGCGGTCATGACGGTGTAATCCGCAAGGGACAAGCCGCATTCGGCCTGGAGCTGGCGGTTCATCTCGTACTCCAGGCGAAGGTACACCCGCATGTAGTTGAGCCACGTCCGCTGCTGCGGTGCACTCAACCACACCTTGTCCGCCATCTCGACATCATGAGCGATAGATGACACATCACGCAATATTCAGGAGGACTCCGGAATGACGATCGACGAAACGACCACACGACTGATGCGAGCCAACTTGCTGGAGGTCTTCGACCAACGCGACGGCGATGCGCGGCGGGAAGCCATCGAGCGGACCTACGCGCCCGACGTCCGGTGGTCCGACGACGAGGGCGTGACGGTGGGCATCGTGGCACTCAACGCGAAGGCCGAATTGCTCCAATCTCAACTCGGCGATCTGCGCTTCCGCGAGGCGGGCGCCATCCAGGGGACGCGTGGACTGGGATACCTGGCATGGGAGCTGGCGCCTCCGGGCGGAGCGCCAGCGGCGGCGTCGGGCTTCGACGTGGCGATCATCTCGGAGGACCGGATCGTCGCCCTCTATACGGTGCTCACCTGAGCGACGACTAGGTCTGCGACCGCCCGCATGCCCGCCGCGTTGGGATGAAGGGGCGCGACCCTGCCCGGCAGATACCAGCCGTACCTCTCCGTCCACGGGTCGTCCGACCATGGGTGATGGTCGCGGCTTGCGGCGCCTGCGCGCACGAGTTCGCAACCGGTATCGGCGGCCGCGGCGGCGGTAAGCGTCTCTAGCGTGGCGGCGATGTACCTGCCCGTCTCCAGGTCGGCCTCGGCGAATGGCGGTGCGGACACTCCCCGTGGCGGCAGCAGGGTCAGGTAGTCGGCGAAGACCACCCGTGCGTCGGGCGCACGACGACGCAGCTGGGCACCAACGGTCCGCAACGAATCGCCAAGCGGAACCAACGCCTGCCGCCTGGCCTCCGGGTCGAGCTGCCTTCGAACGGCTCGTCCCATGAACGGCACCGAACGCACCCACCGCGGCACGCCAGCGGCCATCAGGAACAAGAGGTACCCGGCGTCGTTGCCGCCAATCGTCAACGTGACGAGCTCCTCCGAGCCGTCGAGGGCCTCGATCTGCGGCGGGGCACCGTTTTGACCTTGACTCAACACGTTCGCGGTCGTCGCGCCCGAATACGTCACGTCGACGAGGTCGTGGCCCAGCCGCTCGGCAACGAGATGCGGATAGTTCACCGCCGATCGCGCAGCCATCGCAGGGGCTCCCGGAACACCCGGCTCGATTCCTGGCCCCGCGGCGAACGATGAACCCATCGCCACGTAGCGGCTCACCGTCAGATGCTCGGGCTGGACGCTTGCGCCCAGAACCGCTTTGGGATTCGCCCGGCCTGGCGTGCCAGGTATCCGGCGGTGACGGCACTCGCCATCGCCGCGGCCATCACCGGTGGATCCGCCGACCGCGTCACGGCCGTCGCCAACAAGACTGCGTCACAACCCAATTCCATGGCCTGGGCGGCATCGCTCGCCGTGCCTATGCCTGCGTCCAGGATGACAGGGACGCCTGCACGCTCGACGATCAGCGCGATGTTGTGCGGATTGGCGATGCCGAGCCCGGTGCCGATCGGCGAGCCGAGCGGCATCACCGCGGCGCACCCGACGTCTTCCAGCCTGCGAGCCAGAACCGGGTCGTCGTTCGTGTATGGCAGCACGACGAATCCGTCGTCGACCAATTGTTCTGCAGCCCTGACCAATTCGATGACATCGGGCAACAGCGTGCGCTCGTCGGCGATGACCTCTAGCTTGACCCAGTCCGTGCCGAGCGCCTCGCGGGCCAACCTCGCAGTGAGGACGGCTTCGGCGGCACCCCGACACCCGGCGGTGTTCGGAAGCGGGGTGATACCGAGCCTGCCGAGCAGGTCGAGCACCCCGGTGCCGCCCTCCGCGTCGACGCGCCGCATCGCGACCGTGGTCAGTTCGGTGCCCGACGCGACGAGCGCCTCCTCCAACACCGCGAGGTTCGCCGCCCCGCCGGTACCCATGATCAGCCGCGAGCCAAAGCTTCGGCCCGCGATGACCAGCATTTGGTCAGCCACCCTGCACCGCCGTCACGACTTCCACCTTCGCCCCGTCGCTCAACGTGGTATCCCATTCCGACTTCGGCAAGACCTCCCAGTCGACCGCGACCGCGATGCCCTTCTGGGGTAGGCCGAGGTTCGCCAACAACCCTGCGACACTGGTGTGTTCGCCGACTTCCATGTCTTCGCCGTTTACGACGATCTTCACGCAGGCACCCCCACCGCAAGCTCCGCCGCGATCTGCGCCGCTGTCCACGGCGCCAGCAGGAAACCAGACCGACCGTGGCCCGCCGCAACCAGCGTGCGCTCGTCGAGACGTCCGACGATCGGTACGTTGTCCGGCGTCACCGGACGCAGACCCGCCGCACACTCGGCGAGTTCGTACTCACCGAGCGCCGGCATCACCTCGCAGGCGTCGTCGAGCAGTTCCCGCACGCCAGCGACGGCGGGAGCGGTGTCGCGGCCGTGCTCGTACTGGGTAGCGCCTACCACTACGCCGTCGGCACGTGGCACCAGGTACACCTGTCGGCCGTGCACACGCGCCCGGATCACGCGCTCCGGCAAGGGCATACAGCCGCGACGCCAGCGCAGACGAAGAACCTCGCCCTTGACCGGGCGAATGGGCAGACCAGGCCACAGCGACGGCGCGTCGATGCCGTTTGCGATGACGATCGTGTCGGCGTCGCGGGCATCGTCCAACGACGTCACTTTGGCAGCCCACGTGACGCCCAGCCGCTCGCACTCGTGCGCCAGGGCGGCAACCAATGCCCGGTTGTCCACGGCCAGTTCGGTTTCGGCGACGAACCCGTGGCGAATGCCTTGCGCGAGCAGCGGCTCCAAGTCTCTGGCGGCCGTCGTCGGCGTCACCGGCTGTCCTTGTTTCGCGAGCCACGCAGCGATCGTCGACAGGTCGGCAGCGTCGGCGCGATCCACCGCGACGACCAGTGACTCCCGCGCCGTCACGACGTCGGCGGGAAGTCCATCGACGAATCCGTCGTGCCACATTTGCAACGAGGCAAGACCGATCTGGAGCAGTTTCTCTTCACCGGGCCAGCCCTCGCCGAATGGGGCGATCATGCCTCCCGCCACCCACGATGCGCCCCGCTCCTGCGTTCGGTGAACGCGCACCGACCAGCCGTCGGCCGCTGCGCGGCGCGCCACCGATAGACCGATGACGCCGCCGCCGACGACGGCGAGTGTCCGGCCGTTCCGATCAGAGGGCATCTCGTGCCTCCCTTCGCCGGCATTACCCGGATCAGGTGTGACGGTCAGGGCTGGTTCTTGCCCACTCTCAGTCCCAGGCCCGGGACTCCCGTGTTGCTCGAACCACATTACCCGCCGGTCGCTAACGTCACGGGGATGCTCGATCAATCGTTGGATCCACGCGACCGCCTGCGGACCGCCCACCTGTACCTGTGCACGGATGCGCGTCGAGAGCGCGGCGACCTCGCCGAGTTCGTCGACGCCGCTCTGGCAGGCGGCGTCGACGTCGTGCAACTGCGTGACAAGGGTTCGGCGGGCGAACAGCGCTTCGGGCCGCTGGAGGCGATCGGCGAATTGGCTGCCCTGGAAATCCTCGCCGACGCCGCTCACCGGCACGGCGCACTGTTCGCCGTCAACGACCGAGCCGACATCGCACGGGCCGCGGGTGCCGACGTGCTTCACCTCGGCCAGGACGATCTCCCGCTGCCGGTGGCACGCGACATCATCGGGCCACGGCCGGTGATCGGACGGTCTACGCATGACGAGTCGCAGGTGGCTGCCGCCGTCGCCGAAGAGGTCGACTACTTCTGCGTCGGTCCGTGCTGGCCGACGCCGACCAAGCCGGGAAGGCACGCTCCTGGCCTAGACCTGGTGCGGTACGCCGCCGCACTGGGCACGGACAAGACATGGTTCGCGATCGGCGGCATAGACGAAAATCGGCTGCCCGAGGTGATCGGCGCGGGTGCGAACCGAGTCGTCGTGGTGCGAGCGATCACCGCGGCGGACGACCCCACTGCCGCCGCACGGGAGCTGAAAGCTGCTCTTGTCAAGCAGGATCGACCGGCAGCGGGATCGACGACATGACGTCGAGGAGCTTGGCCCAACTGTCCGCGAACCCTGGGTGCAGCGGCAGCTCGGACACTTCGTCGACGGCGACCCAGCGCAATTCTGAGCTCTCCCGGTTGGGCACCGTCGCCAACATCTGACCCGCGTGGGCGATGACGGTGGTGTAGGTCCAACACGGCCCGCCGTGGCCGAGGATCTCGGCGGTGACGACCGTCGTCTGCACCGTCATCTGATCGGCATCCAGGCCCGCCTCTTCGTGTGCCTCGCGGACCGCGGCCTGCTCGGCGGTCTCGTGGCTGTCTCGTGCTCCACCTGGTAGGCCCCAGGTGCCGCCCTGATGGCTCCACGGCGCGCGATGTTGAAGCAGCACTGCCGCGCCACCTTCTGGACGCGGCGCCCGCAGAAGAAGCCCTGCCGCTCCGTGGCGTCCCCAGAAATGTCCGCCGTCGGCCGACAACACCCACCCGTCGCCATCACCACGCACGAGTTCAGGATAGGGAACTAGTTGCGACCGCGGCGGTCGTACCTTGCAGTCCGGCCAGGATTGCCCGCGCGTCCCGCAAGAAACTCTTAGACTTCTTTCATACAGTGGAGGGAATCGAGAAGGCAGCCGGAAAGTTGAGGTCCGCGCACAGGTGACCGTGGAGTTGGCGCACCCGTCGACCGAGCCTCTGGCGTCGCGGTCGCCGACTACTCCAGCGCACCCGCGGTGGTGGTTCCTCTGGACCACGCCCGGCCGGATCCTCACCATCGGCTTCGTGTTGTCCGCCCTCGTGATCGCATGCGCCTTCGCCACGTCCACGACCATCAACGACCGGCAGCAGGCGCTGACGACCGTCCTCGATCACACCGAGCCCTTGGCCTTCGCCGCCGGTCAGCTCTACACCACACTCTCGATTGCCGACGCGGCCGCTGCGACGGCGTTCATCGCAGGCGCAGAACCCCGCGACGTCAGGCAGCGCTACGAGCAAGCCATCACCGACGCGGCCGTCGCCCTCACGCGCGCCTCCAGCGGGCTGACCGACGAACCGATGGTGCAACTGCTCGGCAAGCTCAACGCGCAGCTCGCCGTCTACGCGGGCTTGGTTGAGACCGCTCGCACCAACAACCGCGCGGGCAACCCCGTCGGCTCCTCGTACCTGTCCGAGGCGTCGTCGCTGATGCAGACGCAGATCCTGCCGAACGCGCAGCGCCTCTACGAGGAGACCTCTCGCCAGGTCGACGTCGAGACGACGGCGTCCACACGGATTCCCGCGCCAGTAATCCTGGTGGTGCTCGCCACCCTGATGTTCGGTGCTTTCGCCAACCGATGGCTGGCCAGGCGCACTCGGCGCCGGGTCAACGTCGGGTTCGTCGCAGGCGGGATCGCGGTCTTGGTGATGATCGTCTGGGTGGGCACGGCACTCACGATTTCGACGGCGGATAGCCGTAGCGCCAAGAGCACCGCGGCCGAATCGTTGAAGACGGTCACGACGATGGCCATCACCGCACAGCAGGCGCGTGCCGACGAGACCCTCTCCCTCGTCCGGCGCGGTGACGAAGGCGTCCGCAAGCAGTCCTACTACCAGCGCATCGACGAGATGCAGCAGCAGCTGGCCGACTATCTCGGTCGCGACGACGCGATCGACAAGGCCGATCTGGTCGACGCGGAGCAGCTGCTGCGGCGCTGGCGTTCTGCCGACGACCGGATCAACGCCTACATCGCGGTCGGCAACTACCAGGCGGCCACCCAGGTGGCGCTCGGTACCGGCGAGGACGACTCGACGCCTGCATTCGACAAGCTCGACGCCGCGTTGACGAAGGGCATCGGCGAGAGCCGCAAGCAATTGCGCAGCGACATCGTCAACGCACGGCGGGTGCTGTCCGGCGCAACGGTCGGTGCGGCCGTGCTCAGCTTGATCGCAGCTTTCGCCGTGACTCTGGGGTTGTGGCCGCGATTGAGCGAGTACCGATGAGCAGCAGCATCAGAGCGATTCGTGCACGATTACCCGCGCTCACCGCGGGTGCGTGTGCACGAATCGCGGGAGTTCTGGCCGTGATGCTCGTATTGGCTGGCTGCTCCGAAACCGCACCGCCAGTGTCAGCACCAGAGGTGACGTTGGTGCCGCCGACGCCCGCAGGCATGGAAGAGCTTGCGCCGCAGCCTATTTCGGCACCCGAACAACAAGACGACTGCACGGCGAGCCTGCGACCGTTCAACAACAAGGCACAAGCAGACGCCGCCGTCGCCAACATTCGCAATCGCGGCCGCCTGATCGTCGGTCTCGACATCGGAAGCAATCTGTTGAGCTTCCGCGATCCGATCACCGGCGACATCAGGGGCTTCGACGTCGACATCGCAGGCGAGGTCGCCCGCGACATCTTCGGCACGCCGTCGCAGGTGGAGTACCGCATCTTGTCCTCGGCCGATCGAATTGCGGCGCTGCAGAACAACCAGGTCGACATCGTGGTGAAGACCATGAGCATCACCTGCGAGCGCAGGAAGCTCGTCAACTTCTCCACCGAATACCTCTCGGCCAACCAGCGGATCCTCGCGCCGCGCGACTCGGCGATCGAGAAGGCCTCCGACCTTTCTGGCAAGCGGGTTTGCGCGGTGAAGGGCACGACGTCGCTGACCCGCATCCAGGCGATCGCACCGCCGCCCCTCATCGTGGAGGTAACGACGTGGGCGGACTGCCTCGTAGCGCTTCAGCAGCGACAGGTCGATGCCGTCAGCACCGACGACTCCATCCTTGCCGGCCTCGTCGCGCAGGACCCATATCTCCACATCGTCGGACCGAGCATGGCCCAGGAGCCGTACGGGATCGGCATCAACCTGCAGAACACCGGGCTGGTGCGATTCGTGAACGCCACGCTGGAACGCATCCGCCGCGACGGTACGTGGAACACTCTGTACCGCAAGTGGTTCTCGGTCCTCGGTGCCGCACCGGCACCGCCCGTCGCTAGGTACGTGGACTGATGGCCGAATCGCAGGAGCACGTCGTCCACGGCGGCGACGATGACGCCGAGAACCCGGGAACCGAGGCTGTCGAGGTCTCCTGGGACACGCTTTCGACGATGCGCCCGATGTCGACCCAGTCGGTGTTTCGTCCCGAGTTCGACGACTCCGACGGCTTCTCGGGAGGGACGGCGGATACCGAGCCCCAGGACGCGTCGACGACGGTGACGCGTCGCTGGCCCGCCATTCGAAAGCTCGGTGGTGGGTTGGTCGAGGTGCCACGGGTACCCGAGCGAGACCCGCTCGCGGCGCTGATGACCAACCCCGTCGTGGCGGAAGCGAAGCGGTTCTGCTGGAACTGCGGCAAGCCGGTTGGCCGATCGTCGAAGGATGGGCGTGCCCTGTCAGAGGGTTGGTGCCCACACTGCGGCAGCGCGTATTCATTTCTGCCGCAATTGGTTCCAGGCGACGTCGTGGCCGATCAGTACGAGATCAAGGGCTGTATCGCGCACGGCGGGCTCGGCTGGATCTACCTGGCGTTCGACACCAACGTCAACGACCGCCCCGTCGTGCTCAAGGGCTTGGTCCATTCCGGCGACGCCGAGGCGCAGGCGATCGCGATGGCCGAACGCCAGTTCCTTGCCGAGGTGACCCACCCCGCCATCGTCAAGATCTTCAACTTCGTCGAGCACGACGACAAGCACGGCGACCCGGTCGGCTACATCGTGATGGAGTACATCGGCGGCACCTCGCTCAAACAGGCCAAGGGCAAGAAACTGCCCGTCGCCCAAGCCATCGCGTACATGCTCGAGATCCTCCCCGCGCTGAGCTATCTGCACTCCATCGGGCTGGTTTACAACGACCTCAAGCCCGAGAACATCATGATCACCGAGGAACAGCTCAAGCTGATCGACCTCGGGGCGGTGTCACGCATCAACTCGTACGGATTCCTGTACGGCACGCCGGGCTATCAGGCACCCGAGATCGTGAAGACCGGACCCTCGATCGCCACCGACATCTATACCGTCGGTCGCACGCTGGCGGCGCTCACCTTGAAGATGCCAACCCGCAACGGGCGCTACGTCGACGGCTTGCCCGACGACGATCCCGTTCTCAAGCAATACGATTCGTTCGGCAGGTTGTTGCGGCGGGCGATCGACCCGGACCCACGCAGACGGTTCGTGAGCGCCGACGAGATGTCGGGTCAGCTGCTTGGCGTTCTGCGTGAGGTCGTCGCCACGGACACCGAGATGCCGAGGCCCGGCCTGTCCACCGTGTTCAGTCCGTCGCGCTCGACCTTCGGCATCGACCTGCTCGTTGCCCACACCGACGTGTATCTCGACGGGCGCGTGCACTCGGAGAAGCTGACCGCCCAAGAGATCGTCAAGGCACTGCCGGTGCCGCTCGTCGATCCGCTCGACGTCGGTGCCGCTATCCTTTCGGCCAACGTATTGAGCCAGCCCGTTCAGACCCTGGACTCACTGAGGGCCGCCAGGCACGGCTCGCTCGACTCCGAGGGCATCGACCTTTCGGAGTCGTTCGAGCTGCCGCTGATGGAGGTGCGCGCGCTCCTCGATCTCGGGGACGTGGCCAAGGCCACCCGCAAGCTCGACGACCTCTCCGACCGGGTTGGCTGGCGCTGGCGAATCGTGTGGTTCCGTGCAGTCGCCGCACTGCTTTCTGCCGACTACGACACGGCGACAAAGCATTTCAGCGAGGTGCTGGACACGCTGCCCGGCGAACTCGCGCCCAAACTCGCGTTGGCTGCGACGTCGGAGCTCGCTGGCTCGAGCGCGGACCTGAAGTTCTACAAGACCGCGTGGAACACCGACAACGGGGTGATCTCGGCAGGCTTCGGACTGGCCCGCGCACAGTCGGCGAATGGCGAGCGCGCGGCCGCCGTCAACACCCTCGACCAAGTGCCCGCCACGTCGAGGCACTTCACCACGGCGCGACTCACCAGCGCCGTCACGCTGCTGTCAGGTCGATCGGGCACCGAGATCACCGAGGCGCAGATCCGTGATGCCGCCCGGCGGGTCGAGGCCCTGCCCGACAGCGAACCCCGAGTGCTCCAGATTCGCGCATTGGTGCTCGGCACCGCGATGGACTGGCTGGCCGACAACACGGCGAGCACCAACCACATCCTCGGCTTCCCGTTCACCGAGCACGGGCTGCAGCTGGGTGTCGAGGCATCACTGCGTGGCCTGGCCCGTGCCGCGCCAACGCAGGCTCACCGCTACGCGCTGGTCGACCTTGCCAACAGCGTGCGTCCGACCAGCACGTTCTGACGTCTGGCGGACCACGAACGTGCGATTCGCGAGGGTATCCCGCCGCTAACGCGGAATGGTGCTGACGAAGAACACGGTCGCCACGACGACCGCCAGCAGCACGGCCACCACGATCAACACCCGTCGTCGATCCGCCGCGCGTGCCAATTCGGCCGGGCTCGGGGTCGAGTCAGGCGGTGCCGCGACCGGTGGACGCTCGTATGCCTGACGAGTCGGCGGCGGCGGGGCTTGGGGCGGGGTGGAGGGTGCTGGCCGCGGCGCGCGGGCCGTCAGCACCGGATACGTCGGCACCGGGTTCGGCGGCGCAGGTTTCGGCGGCGCAGGGCTTGGCACTGTGCTCCGTGGCACCGGGGGTGGCGGAGCGGGCTTCGGCGCAGTCGGGGTTGGGACCGCGAGGGCCGCCCTGGCCGCGCGGGCCAACTCCTTGGTGGTGGGATAGCGATCGTCGGGGTTCTTGGCCATCGCCGTCGCGAGCACGGCGTCGAATTGTCTTGGGATGTCTTGCCGCATCGCCGACGGCCGAGGCGGCGCGTGCTGCAGGTGGGCCAGGATGACCTGTTCGTTGCTCGTCGCTGGGAACGGGCGTTGCGCGGTGAGCGCCTCGTACAGCACACAGGCAAGGGCGTAGATGTCGGCCCTGGCATCGGCGACGCCGCTGCTGAATCGCTCCGGCGCCATGTAGGCCCACGTGCCGATGGTGGCGCCGTGGCTCGTCAGTCTGCTGTCACCCTCGGCCTGCGCGATGCCGAAGTCGATGAGATACGCGAAGTCGTCGTCGGTGACGAGGACGTTGGACGGCTTGACGTCGCGGTGTATCAAGCCGACCCTGTGGGCTGCGTGCAACGCCGAGGCCACTTGTTCGACGATCGACACCGCGCGCTCGGGAGACAGCGGACCCTCGACGAGCATCTCCCCCAGGTCGCGCCCCTCGATCAGGCGCATGGTGACGTAGAGCCGGTCGTCGATCTCGCCGAAGTCATGGATGGGCACGACGTGCGGTTCGGCAAGGCCTGCCGCCGAACGGGCCTCGCGGCGAAACCGCTCGCGATAGGTCGCGTCGTCATGCAGTTCCGCCGTCAGTACCTTGAGCGCGACGAACCGCTCGGTAGCGGTGTCGTGGGCGCGCCAGACTTCGCCCATACCGCCCCGACCCAGCAACTCGAGCAGCCGATAACGCCCGAACGGAGTCCCATCCACAGGCGTCACAATAAACCCAGGGGACGGTCCGGCTCAGATTGTTGCCAAGCACGCCCTAGCGATCGCGAGCTCCTCATTGGTCGGAATGACCAACACCGTCGTCGGCGACTTGTCTACCGAGATGCGCCGAGGGCCTCTCTCGTCGCCATCGTTCAGGCGTTCGTCCACTTCGATGCCGAGCGTTGCGAGCCCGCTCAGTGCATCGCGGCGCACCGCTGCATCGTTCTCGCCGACGCCCGCCGTGAAGGTGATGACGTCGGTATTGCCGAGGAGCGCCATGTAGGCACCGATGTACTTGCGCAGTCGGTGGATGTAGACGTCATACGCCAATCGCGCTGCGGAGTCCCCGGATTCGATGCTCGCGTGCAGCACGCGAAAGTCGATCGCGCCGCCGAGCCCGAGTAGCCCCGATCGGCGGTTGAGCATCGACTCGATGTCGTCCATGCTCATCCCCGCTGTGCGGTGCAGATAACCGATGATGCCTGGGTCCACGTCCCCGGAGCGGGAGCCCATCACCAAGCCCTCCATCGGGGTCAGCCCCATCGACGTGTCGATCGGGCGACCTTCGACGATCACCGACGCCGACGCGCCATTGCCGAGGTGCAGCACGATCTGGCTGAGCGATTCCAGCGGAACTCCGAGGAACTCCGCCGCCTGCTCGCTCACGTACTGGTGCGACGTGCCGTGGAATCCGTAGCGACGAATGTGCCACCGCTCAGCCAGGTCTGGGTCGATGGCATAGGTCGCCGCTGCAGGTGGCAGATCGTGGAAGAAGGCCGTGTCGAACACCGCGATGTGCGGCAGGTCCGGCAGTGCCCGCCTTGCCACCTCGATGCCCAGGAGCGCTGGCGGGTTGTGCAACGGTGCCAACGGCGACAACTCGACGAGCTTGGCTATTACGGCGTCGTCGATCAGCGTCGGTTGATAGAACGTGGCACCGCCGTGCACAACGCGATGCCCCACGGCCACTAGTCCCGCGTCGGTCAACTGGACACCCGCTTGCGCGAGTTGATCGAACACCGTCTGCAGCGCAACCTCGTAGTCGGTGACCTGTTCGACGATGCCGTCCGCCAGCTTACGGCCCGAGATTGGCTCTACGACTTGATATTTGACTGACGACGAGCCGCAATTCAACACCAGAACGGTGGACGAATCGGTCACTTGCCCTGCGCTTGGATCGCGGTGATGGCCACGGTGTTGACGATATCCTCGACCAGCGCGCCCCGCGACAGGTCGTTCACCGGCTTGTTGAGCCCTTGCAAGACGGGGCCGATCGCGATGGCTCCTGCGCTGCGTTGCACTGCCTTATAGGTGTTGTTGCCGGTGTTGAGATCCGGGAAGATCAACACCGTCGCGCGCCCTGCGACCAGAGAATCGGGCATCTTGGTCGCCGCGACGGACGGCTCGACGGCCGCGTCGTACTGGATCGGCCCCTCCACCAACAGGTCGGGTTCGCGCTGACGCACCAATTCGGTTGCCGTCCTGACCTTTTCGACGTCCGCACCGGTCCCCGACGTACCGGTCGAGTACGACAGCAACGCGACGCGGGGTTCGATGCCGAACTGCGCTGCCGTGCGCGCCGACGAGATCGCGATGTCGGCAAGTTGCTCGGAGGTCGGATCGGGCACGATCGCACAGTCCCCGTACGCAAGAACCCGATCGGCCAGACACATCAGGAAGATGCTGGACACCGTGGAGACACCCGGCAATGTCTTGATGATCTCGAACGCAGGCTTCACCGTGTGCGCGGTGGTGTGAGCAGCGCCGGAGACCATGCCGTCGACCATGCCGTCGTGCACGAGCATCGTGCCGAAATACGAGACGTCGTGGATGACTTCGCGGGCCTGCTCCAGTGTGACGCCCTTGTGCTTGCGCAACTCCGAATACTGTTGTGCGAACTGGTCACACAGCTCGCTGGTCCGCGGGTCCAGCACCACCGCGTCCGACAGATCGACTCCGAGTTCGGCCGCGCGACCACGCACCTGCGCCTCGTCTCCGAGGATCGTCAGGTCGGCCACGGAGCGCTGCAGCAGCCGACCCGCCGCCTTGAGGATGCGATCGTCGTCACCCTCGGGCAACACGATCCGCTTCCGGTTCGCGCGCGCCCTGTCGAGCAATTGGTAGGTGAACATCTGCGGCGTGACGACCGACGGTATCGGGATCGACAGCTGGGCGAGGAGGTCCGCGGTATCGACGTGAGTCTCCATCAGCTCCAGGGCAGTGTCGATCTTGCGCTGCGAGGTCGTCGTCACCCGTCCGCGGGCTTGCGAGACCGCGCGAGCGGTGTCGTAGGTGCCGAGATCGGTAGCGACGATCGGCAGTCGCAACCCCAGTCCGGACACCAGCTTCGCGATCGACGGGTGCAGCGGCAGCCCGCCGTTGAGAATGAGGCACGACAGCGACGGAAAGCCAGCTGCGGCATGGGCACTCGCCATCGCCAGAACCACGTCGGAACGGTCGCCCGGCGTGATCACCGCCATGCCCTCGATCAACCGCTCCAGCACGTGCTCGGCCGTCATGCCTGCGACGAGGACTCCGAGCGCCTCGCGGGTCAGCAGGCCCTCGTCCCCGCTGATCACCGTTCCATGCACGGCATCCCTGAGCTCGGCGACCGACGGTGCGATCAGGAAGGGTTCCTCTGGCAGCACGTAGCACTTCACCCCGTCTGGGTCGACGCGATTCAGTGCCGCCGCCACCGCGTCGAGGTCGTCGGGAGCGCAACGATTGGCGACCACGGCCGCGGTGTGGGCGTGCTGTCCCGCTATCTCGGCCAGGCATAGCTCGACGACGTGCGCGACGTCGTCTGGCGTGCGATCGGCCGCGCGAACCGCGAGGACCACTGGCGCACCGAGGTTGACGGCGATGCGCGCGTTGACCGATAGCTCGCTCGGCGAGGCCACGTCGGTGTAGTCGGACCCGACGATCAACACGACGTCGCACCGTTCCGCCACCTGGTGATAGCGATCGACGATGTCGGCCAGTGCCGCATCGGGATCCTCGTGAAGCCGTTGATAGCCGACACCGACGCACTCGTCGTAGCTCAGCCCAGCAGTGGTGTGAGCGAGCAGTAGCTCGAGGATGTAATCCCTGCTCTCACCTGAGCCATCCCCCGATTCGCTGCGCTCGTGCCCAGCCGGCACGCGGGTGATGGGGCGGAACACGCCCACCTTGGCTACCGTCGCCGTCAACCGATGCAGGATGCCGAGCGCGATCGTCGACTTGCCGGTGTCACCCTCGGGCGACGCTATGTAGATCGCGCTTGCGCTGGCCACGGCTAACAGCCTGCCGTATTACCCCAGCTTGCGTAGACGCGGCTCCAGATCCTTCTTGAACAGTTCGAGAAAGCGCAGCTGATCGTGCCCCGGGGCGTGGAAGACGAGGTGGTTGAGGCCCCAGTCGACGTAATCCTTGACCTTCGCCACTGCTTCGTCGGGATCGGACGCCACGATCCAGCGCTTGGCGACCTGCTCGATCGGCAGTTCGTCGGCGGCCTTCTCCATCTCGAGCGGGTCGTGGATGTTGGTCTTCTGCTCGGCGGTGAGTGACAGCGGTGCCCAAAACCGGGTGTTCTCAAGTGCCAGTTCGGGATCGGTGTCGTAGGAGATCTTGATCTCGATCATCCGATCGATGGCGTCGGGAGCCTTGCCTGCCGCCTCCTCGCCCTCCTTGACGGCGGGAATCAGCTTGTCCTTGTAGAGCTCCTCGCCCTTGCCCGACGTACAGATGAAGCCGTCGCCCGCGCGGCCTGCGTACTTCGCGACCTGCGGTCCGCCGGCGGCGATGTAGATCGGGATGCCACCCTCGGGAACGTCGTAGATCGACGCACCCTTGGTGTGGTAATACTCGCCCTCGAAGTCCACCCTGTCGCCGAGCCACAGCTCGCGCATCAACTTGATGGACTCGCGAAGCCGCGCGTACCGCTCCTTGAACTCAGGCCACTCACCCTCGAAGCCGGTGGCGATCTCGTTGAGGGACTCGCCGGTTCCCACGCCAAGGAAGATCCGGTCGGGGTACAGGCATCCCATCGTCGCGAACGCTTGGGCGATCACCGCCGGGTTGTAGCGGAAGGTCGGGGTCAGCACCGACGTACCGAGGAAGAGACGTTTGGTGCGCTCTCCTACGGCGGTCATCCAGGCCAGCGAGAACGGTGCATGCCCGCCCTCGTGCCGCCACGGTTGGAAGTGATCGCTAACGGTTGCGCTGTCCATGCCGTGCTCTTCGGCGGCCACGGCCAGCTCGACGAGTTCTCGCGGCGCAAACTGCTCTGCCGATGCCTTGTATCCGAGTCTTAGTTCAGCCACATTACGTTTCTACTCCACACCGTCTCCGCGTATTCCGCTGCGGTCCGCCCTGTGTGAAAGTCGCGACACCGAGAGCCGCGTCGGTGCCACGCATAGACTCAGCGCATGGCAGCCCTGACGGCCATCACCGATACCGTGCATTTCGCGCAGACCGATCTGGTGAACTGGACGTTGATCACCGACGGCAGCGGCGTGGTGATCATCGACGCCGGCTTTCCCGGTCAGCGTGAGGAAGTCCTTGGGTCGGTGCGAGAGCTCGGCTTCGGCGTCGACGACATCCATGCGATCCTGTTGACCCACGCGCACGTCGATCACTTCGGCACCGCCATATGGTTTGCGAAAACCCATGGCACACCGGTCTTTTGCCACGCCGACGAGGTCGGCCACGCCCACCGCGAATACCTAGAGCAAGTGTCCATCACGGATCTGCTTACCCACCTCTGGCAACCTCGATATCTCTCGTGGTCGATGGCGATAGGCCGCAAGGGGGCGCTGATCCGCGAGGGCATCCCGACTGCAAGGGCGCTGACCGAAGAGGTGGCGGCGAACTTGCCTGGCACGCCGATGGCGATCCCGACGCCTGGCCACACTGGCGGCCATTGTTCGTTCGTCGTCGACGGCGTGTTGATCAGTGGCGACGCGCTGGTGACCGGACATCCCGTCTCGACTGTGCAAGGACCGCAACTGCTTCCGGGCCTGTTCAATCACGACCAGGCGGGCTGTCTGGTCAGCCTGGCCGCTCTGGGCATGCTCGACACCGACGTGCTGCTGCCCGGACACGGTCCGGTATGGCGTGGGCCCATCCTCGATGCCGTCGGTCAGGCCGGCCGCGGCTAGGTGACGATCGCGTAGCCCAGTAGGAAGAAGGCCGTCAGCGCCAGCCCGCAGAAGATCACGATGGTCGGCATGAGAAACGTCTGATCCAACTCGTCGTCGTCGAGCGCATCGGTGACGATGGGGCCGTACAGCACGGCGCCCACGGCGGATTCGCGAAACGAGCGCACGATTTTGCCGACCCTCGCATCCCGCCGACGACCGACGAGGACGCGCAGTCCGATGCCGCCGCCGAACGTCGCGACGGCGGCCAGAAGCATCAACAATCCCACGGTGAGTTCCGACGGCACTGGCAGCCAGCCTATAGACCCAGCCTAGAGAGGATCGGTAGAGTCCCGCGAAATCTACGTTTTCGTGAACTCCACTCGACCTTCTCCGCAGAAACGTAGATCTGGGGCAAACCCCCTTATGGGAGACCCCAACGCTTGGCGATCAACTCGTGTGAGCGGAGGCGATCGGCATGGCGGTGTGTGACCGAGGTGACGACGAGTTCGTCGGCACCACTCACCCGTTGGAGCGCGTCCAGCCGGTGCGCGACCTCGTCTGCATCGCCGACGAACTGAGTTGCGGTGCGGTCCCTGACGACCTCGGCCGCCACGGCGTCGAGCGGGGCGTGACGGTCTGGATCGGGGTATGGGACTGCGCCGTCGCGTTCGCGGATCGCGTACACCCAGTGGCCGTATGTCGACGCGAGATGTCTTGCGGTGGCGGTGTCGTCGGCGACCACGACGTCGGCCGACACCACGACGTACGGTTCGCCTAGCACGGCAGAGGGCGCGAAGGAATTGCGATACGCCTCGATGGCCTCCAGCGCCGTGGCGGGGGTGATGTGATAACTGGCGACGAAGGGCAGGCCAAGCGCGCCCGCCACCTGGGCGCTCCGCCCCTTGCTGCTGCCAAACACCCACGGCCGCAAGCCAGTTCCCGTCCCTGGCACGGCCGTCATGGCGATGCCATCGGCGCGATACGTCCCGCCCAGCAGCGCCATGATGTCGTCGAGCTGATCGCCGAAGTCTGGCGCGACGGCCTCCGGTTGCTGCAAAGCGGCCATCCTCGCCTGCAGTATGGGGTTTCGCAGCATCGCGCTCACGTCGAACGGCGGCGGTACGACGACACCTTCGACCTCTTGCCATTCACGGGCCTGCGGCTCGCCCGTCGGATTGGCGGCCGTCGCCCCACTGCGACGTTGAGCTGATCGACCGACGCCCATGTCGATGCGTCCCGGGTAAAAGGCGTCGAGCATCGCGAAGCTCTCGACGACGGCGACCGCCGTGGTCTGGCCCAGCTGCACCGCGGCAGCCCCGACGTGAATCCGTTGGGTGGCCGCCGCAATCTGCCCGATCAAAACCGCTGGCGACGAACTCGCGACGGCGACGAAGTGATGCTCGGCCACCCAAAAGCGTTGATAGCCCCACTGTTCGGCGTGGGCGGCCAAGTCGACGGTGTTGCGCAGTGCCGTCGCGGCGTCACTGCCCTCGCTGACGGGTGAGAGATCCAGAATCGACAAGGGCACGTTCACGGCTGCAATTCCTTCACGAACGCGACTGGGTAGACCTCGCCCCCGGTGTCCTCGCCTGCCAGTGGTTTGGCCAACCTTCGATAGCCGGTGGCCAGATACAGCGCTTCGGCCTCCGGTTGGCGGTCTCCCGTCGTGAGGTACACCCGCCGGTACCCACGCGAGGTAATCGCCGACTCGAGTTCGACGAGCAGTGCCCTGGCAAGTCCGCGACGTCGATGCCCGCCATCGGTCCAGATGCGCTTGAGTTCGGCCGTCTCCGAGTCGAAACGACGGAAGGCTCCGCCCGTGACGGGTCGTCCGGCCAGCAGACCGATGAGCATGCCCCCTCCAGGCGGCTGAAATTCGGTCACCGGGTAGTCGCGAAGCCAGGCGCCGACGCGCTCGATGGTGCCGCCGTACCTAGTGGCGTACTCGATCGCCAATTCGGCCATCAGCGGCTCGGCAAGCGGATCGTCTTGACTGACCGCGACGAAGCGCAGCTCGGTACCTGCTGAGCGGGTCGGAACGGCCATCACCTAACTCTCCAACGCGCGTGGGCGCCACGCATTCCGAAAAGTCGCATTCAATCTTCACGAGGAGAAGTCCGCCCTGATCAGGCCCGTCTCGCCATTTCCACGTCAAACTTGACAGGTGTAAAGTTCTGCCGCATGGACAACATCCGTGGCAAGACAATCGCTATCACTGGCGCCGCTCGCGGTATCGGGCACGCCACCGCAAAGGCCCTGCTGGCACGCGGCGGTCGGGTCGTCATCGGCGACCGCGACGTGGCCGCACTAGAGGCCGCCGTCGCCGAGCTATCCAAGTTCGGCCAGGCGTCGGGCTATCCACTCGACGTCACCGACAAGGAATCCTTCGCCACCTTCCTCGACAAGGCTCGCAGCGACGGCGCAGGGCACATCGACGTTCTCATCAACAACGCGGGCGTCATGCCAGTCGGTCACTTCCTCGAGCAGTCCGAACAGGCAATCCGTTCGGCGCTCGAAGTCAACGTCTACGGTGTTCTCACCGGTTGCCAGCTGGTACTCCCCGAAATGGTGAAGCGCCGCAGCGGCCACGTCGTCAACATCGCATCGATGGCCGGCATGGTCGCCGTGCCAGGACAGGTCGTCTACGCGGGCACGAAGTTCGCCGTCGTCGGCCTATCCACCGCGATGGCTGACGAGTTTGCCCCGCACGGTGTCGAGGTGTCGGTCATCCTGCCGACATTCACCAATACCGAGCTGATCTCGGGCACCAAGAACACCGGTGCGCAGAAGCCCGTCGAACCAGAGGACATCGCGGCGGCCATCGTCAAGACGCTCGACAACCCGAAGACGCACGTATCAGTGCCCGCCCCGCTGCGATTCGTCGGCGCCGTCACCTCGATGCTCGGTCCACGCGGCAGGCGTTGGCTGTCCAAGCAGATGGGCAACGATAACGTCTTCCTCGATTTCGACAAGGCCGCGCGAGAGGCCTACGAAGCGCGCGCTCAGGCCGCGCAGGGTGTCATGGAGAAGTCCGAAGAGAGTTAGCGGCAAGAGGCCTACGTTCCAGCGGCACCCAGCTGCGCCCGATGTGCCTCGATGGCGTCGAGGCGAGCGAACAGTTCGTCGACGCCGAAGGTGTACTGCCCGCCGTCGCCCTCGACGGAGCCCGCAAGCAGCACGTGCGGTTCGGCGGGGTTGGTGAGCCAAATGCGCGTGACGGGTTCGACCGCCTCGTCATCGATGTCGACGCCCGACGGCGGGTAGTGCCAACTGATGACGTCACCCGTCGAGGTCTCCGCGTCGAACACCCAACCGCGCGGGATGATCACGTTGGCGATCCGCGCGACGCCCTCGACCTCTGCGTGCGCCTTGTCCGACAACCATCGTTCGTTGCGGGAGGCCAGCCGCCTCTTGCGTCGGGCTTTCTTGTCGGCGTTCGACTTGGACACGGATCGATGCTATTCGCAGGAGCGCAGCTTGCGAGGGCCTTCTCAGGGCCTTCTCGATGTCGGCTGCCATCTTCTCGGCGTTCGACGGGCGTGCGCTCGGCGCAACGAGGTCAGCTCAGGGCCTGGCCGAGGTCGGCGATCAGGTCCTCGGTGCCCTCCAGCCCGACCGAGATACGCACCACGCCGTCGCCGAGGCCGATGGCTGCCCGGCCCTCTGGCCCCATCGCACGGTGGGTGGTGGTCGCCGGATGCGTGATCAACGACTTGGCGTCGCCGAGGTTGTTGGAGATGTCGATCACCCGCAACTTGTCGAGGACCTCGAACGCGCGCTCCTTGGTACCACCCGCGAGTTCGAAGGTGACCACGGTGCCGCCGCCACGCATCTGCCTCTTCGCGAGGTCGTATTGCGGGTGGGACTCGAGGAACGGGTAGCGCACCCAGCTCACCGCGGGGTTGTCCTCTAGGAACTCGGCGACGCGGTGCGCCGAGGTGTTCGAGTAGTCCACCCTGACCGCGAGCGTCTCTAGGCCCTTCAACATGACCCACGCGTTGAAGGCGCTCATCGCTGGACCGGTGTGCCGCATCAGCTTCTGCACGGGCCCGTCGATGTACTCCTTGTCACCGAGGATCGCGCCGCCGAGGACGCGACCCTGACCATCGATGTGCTTGGTTCCCGAGTACACCACGACGTCGGCACCCAGCGGCAGGCCCTGTTGCAGCAGAGGCGTGGCAAAGACGTTGTCCAGCACGACCTTTGCGCCTGCCGCGTGGGCGAGGTCGCATACTGCCGCGATGTCGACCAACGACTGCATGGGGTTCGACGGGGTTTCGAAGAACACCGCCTGAGTGGGTACCGACAGCGCCTCCTCCCACTGCGAGAGGTCTTCGCCGTCGACGAACACCGTCTCGACACCCCATCGAGGCAAGATCTCGTTGCACACCACGAAGCACGACCCGAACAGGCTGCGGGCGGCCACCAGCCGATCGCCCGCGCCGAGAATCGCGCCGAGCGAGGTGAACACTGCCGCCATTCCGGTGGACGTCGCGAAACACGCGGGGGCGCCCTCGATCAGCCTCAGCCGCTCCTCGAACATCGAGATCGTCGGATTGCCATAGCGGGAGTACACGTAGCGGTCGATCTCACCGGTGAACGCCTTCTCGGCGTCGGCCGCTGATCCGTAGACGTAGCCCGACGTCAGGTACATCGCCTCTGCGGTCTCTTCGAAACCGGACCGCAGTAGGCCGCCGCGCACGCCGATCGTGGCCTGGCTTACGCCGTCGGGAAGGGGTGTGGGAATGCGAACGGACGGTACGGGCGAGTCGGGACTGCTCACGATTGTCTCCATGGCAGACCGACGGCCTTCCACCCGGTGGATCCGCGATGCCCGGCGCCGTCGAGATTGCCCTCGAACCCGTCGAGCACGTTGTACGACGGCGCGATGCCCGCCGCGGTGGCGGCCTCGGCGGCGCCGATCGACCGGTTGCCGGAGCGACACAGGAACACCACGGGGCGATCGCCAGGCGCTACGCCCGCGGCCACCAACTCGTCGACGAAGTCGTCGTTGTGCGTGCCGTCGGTCTTGTTCCATTCGACGTACACGACGTCACGGCCAAGTGTCGACGTATCCGCGACGCCGACGAACTTCCATTCGGCCGACGTCCGGCAATCGACGAGTACCGCGTCGGCGTTGTCGCTGAGCAGCTTCCAGGCCTCCTGCGGCGTGATGTCTCCCGCATAAGTCACGCTCGCGAGTCTCCCACATTGGGCTGAGACCGGGTCAACACACCTTCCATGCCCCACCCTCGCTCACCAGGGCGACGTCTGACGTCGTCTTGGTGTCACGGGACTTGTCGAACGAATACGTCACCTTGGCGGTAGCGGTGTCGCCGTCGATCTTGATCGCCGTCACGTCGTCGACGTAGCGCTGGCCGTTCTTCGCCGCCGAATCACGCTGTGCAGCAACGATATCGGATTCGGTGCCCTGTTTCGCTCCACAGGTGTACTTGCGATAGTCGCCGTAGTCAACGCGCTGCAGCGCGTCGTTCTGGCCTACGACCGCGACGCCGACGTCCTCCGGTCGCGAGCTGTCACCACCGAACGCGTTGAACACGACGATTCCGATCACGACGAGGACAATGATGGCCAAAGCGCCGAGGAACGGCGCGATCGTCGGCCGATCGGGATCCGCGCCTGGGTCCGGTTCTGGCTCGGACGGGGTCACGACCCGGATTTGTGCAGCGCCGTCGAGACCTGATGCGCCCGGTCTCTTGCGCGCACGACGTCGGGCGCGGTGGCAAGCGCGACGAACGTGTCGCCGATGAACCTGACGTCGCTTTCCGCAACCGCCAGCGCCTCGGCCAACGGTTGCGCGCCCCGCACGTTCTTCGCCGATCGACCGTCACTGATCTCCGCCGCGGCAGGCGAGATCATGATCGTGTCGGTACTCAATCCGAGGATCGCCCGTGCGTGCAGCTCGAACTGGGTCAGCCGTTGCGAACGAAGCGTCACCAGGCCCGTCTCGTGCGGCCGCGGCCGCACGGTGGAGAAGTAGACCTCGTCGCCGCGAACCAGTAGGTCGACCGCGAACACGCCGCGACCGCCGAGCGAGTTGACGATGCGCGCGGCGACCGAACGAGCCGCGTCGAGCGCTGCAGGCGACAGCTGGTGCGGCTGCCACGTCTCCAGCGCGCCGCCGGTTGCCCTGTGGTGGCCGATTGGTTCGCTGAACTGCACCGTCGGCCCTGAACCGCCGACGTTGCGGATCGTCAAGAGCGTGATCTCGTCGTCGACGTCGACGACGGTCTCTGCCATCACCCTGGCGGGCGCGGGCCCCGCCTCTGCGGCGAGGTTCCAGGCCGCCTCGACGTCGTCGGGCCGGGTCATCACCGATTGGCCCGCCACCGTGCCGTCGACGACGGGCACCGCGACGGGAGTGACCAGGAGCGGGAACCCAGCATGTTCTGCCACGGCGGTGAGTTCCTCGATCGAGCCCGCGAACCAGAACGGCACGGTTGGCAGTCCGAGTTCGTCGGCGGCGAGGCGTCGCAACCCCTCGCGGTCCATACTCAGCCGGGCGCTGCGCGGGGTTGGGAACACCTCGACCGAGTTGTGGTCGGCAGCGGCGATCAGCGTGTCCGCGGCGACCTCGGCCGAGTCGGCGACCACGTAGCGCGCCTTCTCGGAGTCGATGCGCGCCTCCAGCGTCGCGGCGTCCGCATCCTCGGGGACGATGATCACCGCAGCGCCGAGGCGGGTGAACGCCAACGCCAGATCACGGCCAGAACCAGCGGACACGAGAAGGAGAACAGTCGGGCGATCGGTTGGTTCAGTCATTGCGATTACACCCTGCCAGAACTTCAGCGCGGTGCGCTGTCGAGGCGAATATCCACATAGCACCAACGCCAGTTCTCGCCGGGTTCCGCAGAACGCATCACGGGGTGTTCGGATTGATGGAAATGAGCCGACGCGTGTCGGTGTGGACTCGAATCACAACACCCGACGTGCCCGCAGGTCAGGCACATTCGAAGGTGGGCCCAGGTACTCTCACCCAGTTCCTCGCATTCCTGGCAACGCCCGGGCGTCAGGGGTGCGGGCTCTTCGACGCCGTCGGCCGCCGACAGGTGCTCGCACGTGTCTGGCGGGGAGTTTGCCGGGGAATTATCGTGGCGCGCTCGCGTTTTCCTCCGCATGCTGACCAGGATAGGGCGGCGACGGTCGGCGGTTGTTTGAGCGGTAGGTGGAGGTGATTGGGGCGTGGACGCCGCACTGCTAGCCGTGCTCGTGGCATCGATTGCGGTGGCAGGCATGGCCCGCCGGTACGACGTCTCGGCGCCGCTGGCGTTGGTCGTCGCGGGCTTGATCGCAGGCGGCGTCATCCCAGGCGCGCACCGCATCGAATTAGAGCCGGAACTGGTGCTGAACGTGATCTTGCCGCCGCTGCTCTGGTCTGCAGGCCTGGAAAGCAATTATGTGGCGCTGCGCACGTCCATCCGCCCCATCGGACTGCTCGCCGTGGGGCTGCCGTTGGCGACGACGTTCGCGGTCGGCATCGTTGCCTTTCACACGGTGCCCGAGCTTACGATCGCCGCAGCGCTCACCCTGGGTGCGATCGTTGCGCCGCCCGATGCGGTGTCGGCAGCCGCGATCGGGCGCAGGCTGGGGCTGCCTCGCCAGATCATGACGCTGCTCGGCGGCGAGAGCCTGCTCAACGACGCCACCGCTCTGACGGCGTACAAGGTCGCCCTCGGCGCAGCGATCGGCACGGCAGCCACATGGGGGCAGGGCATCGGCACGTTCGCACTTGCCGCCGTCGGCGGCGCCGTCGTGGGTGCCGCGATGGGCTCGCTCATCGTCTTCATCAGGACGTGGCTGGACGACCCCCTCGTCGAGAGCGCCGTCGGTTTGGTGACCCCGTTCTTCATCTATCTGCTCGCCGAGGAGGCGCAGGGCTCGGGAGTGATCGCCGTCGTCGTGGCCGCACTCATCCTCGGCCAGCGGTCGACGCGCGCGGGATACGCCACCCGCCTTCAGGATTCGGCCGTGTGGCGCGCAGCGCAGTTCATCCTGGAGTCGTTCGCCTTCCTGCTGATCGGGCTGCAGTTGCCGACGGTGGTGCACCAACTCACCGGGATTCCCGCGCTGCGGCTGGCGATCGCATCTGTCGCGGTGTTGACGACGGTGATCGTGGTCCGCATCGTCTGGGTCTACGTATTCGCATACCTACCAAGGAAATTATCGCCACGGATTCGCCGGCGAGAGCCGAAACCGACGCCCGCTCAGGTCTTCATCGTGGCATGGGCGGGCATGCGAGGCGTCGTCTCGTTGGCCGCCGCATTTGCGGTGCCGATGACGGTCTCGGGTGAACCGTTTCCAGGGCGGCCGCAGTTGGTCTTTCTGACGTTCGTCGTCGTGATCGGAACGCTTCTGCTGCACGGGTTGACGCTGCCGTGGTTCATCAAGGTGCTCGACATTCAGAACGACGAGGCGAGCCAAGACGCTCTCAAGGAGGCGACGGCGCAGACCAAGGCCGCGCATGCCGCAGCAGAGCGCCTCGACGAACTGCTCGCCGCTGCGCCCGCCGGATCCGACGTCTACGAGCGCGCGGCCAAGATCCTGCGGCACTGGAACGACCGGCGCGGCAACTCGGCGTGGGAGCAGTTGGGCCGCGGTGACGACGAAATCGGCGAGGGACCCGCGGCAGCGTTCAAGCGCCTACGGCTGGAGATGCTGAAGGCCGAACGCGAGACGTTCATCGCAGAACGTGACGCCGGCAACATCGACGACGAGATACTCCGATCGGTGTTGCGCGGATTGGACCTCGAAGAGGCGACGCTCAATCGCGATTAGCCGGTACCAACGCGGGCTCGGGCAACTCGGTGCGGAACGCGTGCATCGACTTCGCAAGCGCGGCAAAGGTGCGATGTGCGGCTTCGAGGTCCGAATCGGGAAGGTCGGCCAAAGCGCTGTGGTTGTGCGCCGCCAACTTCGTGAAGTACTTGCGCGCGATATTCATGCCATGGTCGGCGTAGCGAAGGATTACCTTACGTCGATCCTTCGGGTCGGCGTCGCGTCGCAGGTGTCCAGTCTCGGTCATTCGCTCGACCAGGTAGGTAATCGCCGCACCCGACAATCCCATCTGTCTGCGGAGATCACCCGCCGTGAGTTGCGTACCAGACGATTCGGCCATCATTACGATGAGAAGTGCACGAAAATCGTTGGCAGTCATGCCATTTTCCGAGGCGAACAATCGAGAAATCATGTCGGACTCGGATGTCAGGGTTCTGAGATCCGCACCTATTTGGCGCTCCAGCTTCATCCGTTCGCCAGAGCACCCGTTCATACCAGTTGGCACCGGCATTCACCCCCTTCGGGGCCGATACAACAACCTGCAAAATCACTGCGATTGTCTGGGCAGCAACTTGACTGTACTACCGGAGACCCGTAAGCAACTGAAATATTCCAACCTCTTACTGAACTATTCCTTTCTCCTCATGAAAGGTTCTGAACTCAGTCAGACTAAGCGTTAGCGTGTTTAACATGGAGGCGGGTTCGCATCGTGTCGCTGTAGCTACCGCGTAGGCCAGCTAAGTGTTCGAGTGGCCGGCAAAGGCGTGGCCACCATATTTGGCCAAGCTTGTCGATGGCGAAAGCACCTGGAAAGCCTAGGCGGAGCACTACGGCAAATCGACGGGTGGTCTTGGCGACCCTCCGCGGCACGGCCCGAGCGAAAGGCTCACGGCACCTTTCGCTTTCGTAGATTGCGCGCGATGCGTCGTCGACATTCTCGGCGCATGTCGGCGTCGGGCGGGCGCACTCCGTCGGCACCTCCTAGTCCGGAATGATCGGCGGCACGTTCGCAGCCACCTACCCGACCGCATCGGGCGTGCGGTCTTGGCGACCTCCAGAGCGTCAGCCCTCTGGCGCGTGGCAGGAATTCGAATGCGGTCTTATTGCTAAAAAACGGCAAAAATACCAAGAGGCATTCGCCCGCCGCTGACACGTTCAGTTATTAAAGCTTCCTTGGGGTCGACGCCACTTCGCAAGCGCCCAGACGTCGTCGCGTTCGTCGGCAATTCGATCTAGGCGGTCGGTTTGGATTCGAGCGCATGGGCGGTGCGCAGCGTGGTACCGCGACGCGAGTCTGACCGGTGACCATCGCGCGTACCGTCGATTGCATGACTCAGGCGCTCCCCCTGCCGCCGGTACACATGCGGCGCGATGCCTTTGACCCAACACCCGAACTCGCCGAGATCAGGCGCAACGAGGGCGTCCGCAGCGTCGTGAACGCCTTCGGGATGCAGGTGTACCTCGTCACCAGGCATGACGACGTCAAGGCGATGCTGTCCGATCACGAACGGTTCTCCAACACGCGTCCGCCAGGATTCGTCATGCCGGGCGCGCCCGAGGTCTCCGACGAGGAGGTGTCCAGCGCGCGGGCGGGGAATCTTCTCGGCCTTGATCCACCCGAACACCAACGGCTGCGCCGCATGCTGACACCCGAGTTCACCATCCGCCGGATCAAACGGTTGGAGCCCCGCATCACCGAGATAGTCGACCAACACCTGGATGCGATGGAAAAGTCGGGTGCGCCTGTCGATCTAGTCGAAAGCTTCGCGCTGCCGATTCCGTCGCTGGTGATCTGCGAACTGCTCGGCGTGCCCTACGGCGACCGCGAAGACTTCCAACGGCGGTCGGCGCACCAACTCGACCTGTCGGCTCCGATCGCCGAGCGAGTCGACCTTCAGCGGCAAGGCCGCGATTACATGCGGTCACTGGTGCGCCGGGCGCGCAGCGATCCCGGCGAGGACATCCTCGGCATGCTGATCCGCGAGCACGGCGCGGATCTGACCGACGACGAGCTGGTGGGCATCGCCGGACTGCTACTTCTCGCTGGCCACGAGACGACGTCGAACATGTTGGGGCTGGGAACGCTCGCGCTGCTGCGTCATCCCGATCAGCTCGCCGTCGTGCGCGACGACCCAGATGCCATCGGGCCTGCCATCGAGGAACTGTTGCGCTGGCTGTCGATCGTGCAGACGTCGATTCCCAGGATCACCACCTCCGACGTCGAGGTCGCGGGGGTGTCGATCCCCGCTGGTCAGCTGGTCTTCGCATCGCTACCGGCTGGCAATCGCGATCCCGGTTTCATCGATTCGCCCGAAACCCTGGACATCCGACGCGGCGCGGCCGGCCACTTGGCGTTCGGCCACGGCGTTCATCACTGCCTCGGCGCCTCGCTTGCTCGGATGGAGATGCGGATCGCGTGGCCTGCGCTGCTGCGCCGGTTCCCGAATCTGGCCCTCGCGGAGGACTTCGACGAGGTACGGTTCCGGTCGTTTCACTTCATCTACGGACTCAAGTCGTTGGCAGTTAGGTGGTGACGTTTCGATGAGACTCGAAGCAGATCATGACGCGTGCATCGCATCCGGAAACTGCGTGATGGTCTCGGAAGCGCTGTTCGATCAGGATGACGACGGCATCGTCGTGCTGCTTGCCGACGACGTGCCCGCAGGCGAAGAGGAGCACGCGCGCGAGGCCGTCAAGCTGTGCCCCGCTTCGGTGTTACGTCTGGCCGACTGAGTCGGGCTCGTCGTGGTGCAGGTCGATGACGCCTGCACGCACCAGAGCCAGCAGGCTCACGACGAGCACCCAGAACGGGAACGCCAGCGTGAGCCACATGCTGACGTCGCTCGCGATCAAGAGACCAAGTGCGACAAGGTAAGTCATCGCGATCAGCCATCTCGACATCAGCTGTGTCTTGAGCCATATGGTTGCCAACGAGATCATGAACACCGCGGCCATTCGCAGCGCGTACGTAGTGCTCAACGTAGTCAGCAGCCCCTGACCGAAGGCCGCCAACTCCTGGTCCGCGGCGTGGTCCACCGCCGCCTTCCTTGCGGCGACCAGTCCAACGCCGACCGCCGACGTCGAGAAGATCATCGCGAGGAACAGCAACCCGCTACCGAGGAACACCGACGAGAAGAACCGGTCCTCGAACTTGCCGAAACCATCACGGACCACGCCGATGAACCAGAGGAACGCTATGCCTGCGAACGGCATCAGGATCGACGCCAGCCTCAGCTTGCCGCTGGCGCCGGAGACCCACTGCGAGCCGGGTTCGCCACCTTCTGGCAGCGATCCGCGGATGAGGATGAGCGCCGCCCCGAACAGCACGGCGAACAGCACACCTGCGAATCCCGCCGCACGGGGAGTCGACAGCTTGCGCAGGTGCCTGTCGGTCGCACGTTCGGTCATGGGCTGATCTTGTCACGCATCACGAGCGATTTGGGTCCGCGAATCGCGAATCACGGCTGGCCGGGCAGCAGTTTCACCATCAACCCGTGGCTCTCGGCGCAAAGTGTTCCATCGGGAGTTCGAAGTTCCGCGTTGACGAACGCCTTGCGGCCCTCGGTTTTGGTGACCCATCCCGTCGCGGTCAGCGGCGTGTCGATCGGCGTCACGTTGCGGTAGTCCACGTGGAGGAACGCGGTGCGGCTGATGGGTCGACCCGCGGCGTGAATCACCATGCCGAACACCGAGTCGAACAGCAGGGGAAGCACGCCACCGTGCACGGCGTAGTTGCCGCCGACGTGAAACCGGCTGAACTCGACCGTCAACCGCACGCCGTCTGCGTCGAACTTCTGCATCGACCACGGCGGCATCAACAGGCTGCCCGCGCCAGGCAGCGAAGGCATGCGATTGGCGGGGCCGACACCTTCTGCAGCCACGTACGGCTCCAGCAACTCAACGAGTTTCGCGACTCCCGCGGCGGCCTCGACCCAGATGTCGCTGTCCGGGTTCGCCGACACCGCGAGATCCTGTAGCCGTCGCATCGATGCCACGAACGGCGCGAAACCTGGACCCGGCTGGGCCTCCTCGAAGACGGGGAAGCCACCGTGCTTGTCGTAGTCGGGGTCGACGTCCCTCGGGTCGGTCACCTCGGCGCCAGGATGTCCCGGCGCACGATGGTCTGCTCGCGACCGGGCCCGACTCCGATACACGAAACATGTGCTCCGGCAAGCTCTTCGAGCCTCAGGACGTAGTCGCGGGCCTTGGCCGGGAGGTCGTCGAACTCCCTGGCATCCGAGATGTCCTCCCACCAACCAGGTAGTTCCTCGTAGATCGGCACGGCCTTGGCGATGTCGCTCTGCGTCATCGGCATCTCGTTGGTCCGCTTTCCGTCCACCGTGTAGCCGACGCACACCGGGACCGTCTCCAGGCTGGAGAGCACGTCGAGCTTGGTGAGGAAGTAGTCCGTGATGCCGTTGACCCTGGTGGCGTAGCGGGCGATGACGGCGTCGAACCAGCCACAGCGCCGAGGCCGACCGGTGGTGACGCCGACCTCGCCGCCCGTCTTCGAGAGATAGGCGCCGAACTCGTCGAAGAGCTCGGTGGGGAAGGGCCCCGAGCCGACGCGCGTCGTATAGGCCTTGAGGATGCCGAGCACGGTGGTGATGCGCGTCGGGCCGATGCCCGATCCGACGGCCGCACCACCTGCGGTCGGATTCGAGGACGTGACAAAGGGATACGTGCCGTGGTCGACGTCGAGCAGCGTGCCCTGCGAACCCTCTAGCAATACGGTGTCGCCCGCTTCGAGCGCCTCGTTGAGCAACAGCCGCGCGTCGGCGATGCGATGCTTGAAGCCCTCGGCTTGTTCCAGCAGCGCGTCCAGCACCTCGGTAGGTTCGAGCGCCTTGCGGTTGTAGATCTTGACCAATACCTGGTTCTTGAATTCCAGTGCGGCCTCGATCTTTTGGGCAAGCTGGTCGTGGTCGAGCACGTCGGCGACCCTGATCCCGATTCGGGCGATCTTGTCCTGGTAGCAGGGTCCGATGCCTCGACCTGTGGTGCCGATCTTGCGGCTACCCATGTAGCGCTCGGTGACCTTGTCGATGGCCACGTGATACGGCATCAGGAGGTGGGCGTCGGCGGAGATCAGCAGCCGCGAGGTGTCCACCCCTCGTTGTTCGAGGCCCTCGAGCTCCGTCAGCAGCACCCCAGGGTCGACGACGACGCCGTTGCCGATGACGTTGGTAACGCCAGGGGTGAGGATCCCGGATGGAATGAGGTGGAGGGCGAAGTTCTCGCCGGTCGGCAGGACGACGGTATGTCCGGCGTTGTTGCCGCCTTGGTACCGAACGACCCATTGCACGCGACCACCGAGAAGATCGGTGGCCTTTCCCTTGCCCTCGTCGCCCCATTGGGCGCCGATGAGGACGATTGCCGGCATGGCGTCTCTCCTGCTATTTGTGGTCCAGCCGGGGAGCTACCCTATCCGACCAGACATCAATCCGTTTGCGAGGAGCCACGTTGACCTCCGCAGAAGTCGCCGTCCTTCGCTTCGCCGGCAGGCGGGTTCCTCCTGCGTTGTCCGATCTGCCGGTGCACGACGTCGTGAGCGGCGGCGATCCCAAGGCGATCGACGAGGCGATCGACGAGGCGACGACAGCCCGCCGGGTAATCGTTCTCGGCGCCCACGCTGACCTGTCCGCGCTGCTCACCCGCCTACTGCGCATCGACAGGCTCGGCGTCGAGGTCGGGTTCGTCCCGGGCTCGTGGGGCGCACGCAAGGCCCTGGCCGGCGCCGCACGGCGCGTCCCACTCATTCGCGACGAGACGGGCACCGTCATCACCAGGGCCGCGCTGTGGCTGCCTGCCGACGAGTCCGCGCAGGCCATCACCGGCGAGGCGGTCGTCGACGACACGGTGTTGTTCGACGGCGAGGTGGCCGGCGTGCGCGTGGAACCGACGGCGACCATGCCCGGTCTGCGGGCCAGCCTGACGACGGGCAGGCGGCCGCGTCGCTGGGTGACCGGTCGCGCCGCCCAGCTCGGCACGACCGGCGCACTGGTGGTCCGCGACGGAAGACCCTCGGCGCGTCCGGTCAAGCGATCGACGTTCTATCGGCACACCACGGGTTGGCTTCGGGTCGGCTGACCTCGAATCCAGGTAGTTTCGTGAGGTGAACATCCGTCCGCTGCGCCAATCGGTGCGACCGAGCCCGATCTTTCTGGCAATCGTGGGGATCACGGTCGTCGGCGGCGCCATGGCCTGGTTCGTCCCGCTCGTACCCGGAGAACGCTGGCCAGTGCTGGCCTACGTCGCGGTCTTCACGTTCGTGGTATTCGGCTGGCTCGTCTCGCTATGCCTGCACGAGTTCGGCCACGCCTACACCGCGTGGAAGTACGGCGACCAGGACGTCGAGATCCGCGGCTACCTGACGTTGAACCCGCTGAAGTACAGCAATCCCCTTCTGTCGCTTGGCCTTCCGGTGTTGTTCATTGCCCTCGGAGGGATCGGGCTGCCAGGCGGCGCGGTGTACGTGCGCACGTCGTGGATGACCAAGCGGCAGCGGACCACGGTGAGCCTGGCGGGTCCGTTCGCCAACGTCGTGCTCGCGGTGGCACTGCTTGTCCCGACCGCACTGGTCTACGACGACGAGCATTCGGTGTTCTGGGGCGCGATGGCATTTCTGGGCTTCCTCCAGGTCACCGCGGTTTTGCTGAACCTGTTGCCGATTCCTGGCCTCGACGGCTACAGCGCGTTGGAGCCGCATCTGAGCCCGGACACGCAGCGCTCGCTACAACCCGTAAAGCAGTGGGGCTTCCTGATCTTGCTGCTCCTGTTGTTCGCGCCGCTTCTCAATCAGTGGTTCTTCTCCGTGGTGTTCTGGTTCGTCGAGTTGTTCGGCGTGCCGAGCCCGCTGGTGTCGATCGGTAGCCACCTGACCAGGTTCTGGTCCGCCTGGTTCTAGACGACGTACGGCGGCGTCGGGATCTACCACGAAATGCCTTGGTGTACAAAGCATTCCGAACTTAAGCGCGGCGGTGAAGACCGGCCCGGGCACACGACTCCCGCCTGGCCCGATCGTTTCGACGTCATTTGGTCATTCACCTTGACCGACGCCGGCTACGGATGGACTCATCTCCCCTCGGCGCCGGGCCGAGGTGACGCCGCCTAGGTAGCGAACAGGGAGCCTTGCAATACATGCGCCAATGCGCATATATTGCTGGCATGGGAGCCGGCCACGATCACAGCCCTTCCGGTGACGTCCGCGTGAGCCGGATGGTCATCGCCGCAGGGGTGTTGACCGTGTTCTTCGCGATCGAGCTTGGCACTGCGCTGTGGATCAACTCGATCGCCCTGCTCGCCGACGCGGGCCACATGCTGACCGACCTCGTCGCCATGTTCATGGGGCTGACGGCCGTCCTCCTAGCCCGTCACGGTCCCGCCTCGGCAGCCAGAACGTATGGGTGGCACCGCGCCGAGGTGTTCACCGCCGTCGCCAATGCGGCGCTGCTCGTCGGGGTCGCAGGCTTCATCCTCTACGAGGCGTTCGAGCGACTCGGCGACGCACCCGACGTGCCCGGCGTCCCGATGATCGTCGTCGCGGTCGCGGGACTGCTGGCCAATTTCATCGTCGTCCTGCTGCTTCGCTCCCAGGCAGAGGGCAGCCTCGCGGTCAAGGGCGCCTACATGGAGGTCGTCGCCGACACGGTCGGCAGCATCGGAGTGCTGATCGCGGGCGTCGTCACGGTGACGACGCACTGGCCGTACGCCGACGTCGTCGTCGCGGTTCTCGTCGCACTCTGGGTGCTACCCCGCGCGTTCGCGCTAGCCAGGGCCGCTCTGCGAATCCTGTCCGAGTCGTCACCCAGCCACATCGACGTCGACGAGCTCCGGTCGGCACTCGCAGACGTCGACGGCGTCACCGGTGTGCACGACCTCCACGTGTGGACGCTTGTCCCAGGCAAGGACATGGCTACGGCACACGTGACGTGCAACGGCGATTCGGCTAAGGTGCTTGACGATGCTCGCGCGGTGCTCGCCTCGCGCGGCCTCGCGCATGCCACCGTGCAGGTCGAGTCGGCGGCCAACGCCGGCGACTGCGACGAACACTCGCGCTGCGACGACTAGGTCAAACCGAGTTCGCCGCGCGCCGACGGATCGCAATCGTCGAGAAGATCGAGGCAACGCTGGTACTCGGGCGTCTCACCGATCGCATCGGCGGCGTGCGCGAGGGAGGCGACGCATCGCAAGAATCCGCGATTGGGCTCGTGCGAATAGGGCACGGGGCCGAAGCCCTTCCAGCCGTTTCGACGCAGCTGGTCGAGGCCGCGGTGATAACCCGTCCTCGCGTATGCGTACGCCGTCACCGCCTTGTCGTCGGCCAGCGCCTCCTCGGCGAGCACCGCCCACACGACCGACGCAGACGGATGCGCCGCCGCGACGATCATTGGGTTCTCCCCTGCGGCAAGCGCCTCCTCTGCCTCGACGTCACCCGGCAACCGCACCGGATCTGGCCCCAACAGATCACCCATCCGTGTCATGGGTCCCATTGTGCCGTGCTGGTCTCGTGTGGTGGCCCGAGGCACGACTCAACGCGGGTCGATAAGCTCGTCGGCAGCATCCCAGAGTCCGGCAGTAATCACCGGGTCGACTTCAATCACCTAGGAGATACAGACACCGATGTCGAACCCATCAGGGCCCGATGACACAGTCGCCGCACCAATACCCGAGAGCAGCGCCGCCAAAGAGGGCACGACACCCGAACGCCTATTTACGGCGGAGTCCGCCTTCGATGCCGGCGAGACCGAGATCATCGGCGCCGTACAGGAGCCCGCCACCGAGATCATGTCGGCTTCGGAGGCACCCGCTGGCACCGCCAACGCCTCTGCCGTCACCGAATCGTTTGCACAGGCATCGGGCGCACTGCCCCAACAGATTCCGGGCCGCACGCCGTCGGGAAAGTCGAAACGCCGGCGTACCAGCTGGGGCTGGGTGATCGCACTCATCCTGGTCATCGCGGCGCTGGCGGCCGTCGCCGTCCTCGCCACCGTGTTGCTGACGAAGAACGACGCCCCTGCCGCGTCGCAAGAGGATCTGGTTCGCACGACGATCGAGAACTTCGACACGTCGATCTTGAAGGGCGACCTGGCCACGCTGCGCAGCATCACCTGCGGCGAGACCGCGGACAACTACATCAAGTACGACGCCACGCAGTGGAAGGACATTCACGCCAAGATCGCGGCAGCCAGGCAGTACCCGGTGATCGCCAGCATCGATCAGGTGGTGGTGCACGACACCCACGCCGAGGCCAACGTCACGACGTACATGGCATTCGACCCGTCGACGAGGTCGACGCGCAGTCTCGACCTGGAGTTCCGCGACGACAAGTGGAAGATCTGCCAGGCGCCTAGCTAACCGCGATTTCGGCGCGCTAACACCCCATTTCTGGGGCGAAAGCGCGCCGAAATCGTGAAAGTCTAGCCGGCGGTCACCGAGCGACCGGTGCTGTGCAGGTCGTTGCATGCCTCGACGACGCGCTCGCTCATCGACGCCTCGGCCTTCTTGAGGTAGCTGCGCGGGTCGTACGCCTTCTTGTTGCCGACCTCGCCGTCGATCTTCAGGACACCGTCGTAGTTGGTGAACATGTGGGCAGCAAGCGGCCGCGTGAACGCGTACTGCATGTCGGTGTCGACGTTCATCTTCACGACGCCGTACTTCAGCGAGTCCTCGATCTCGGACTTCAGCGAGCCCGATCCGCCGTGGAAGACGAAGTCGAAGGGCTGCGCGTCGGCGGCCAAGCCGAGCTTGGCTGCAGCCACTTCCTGACCCTCCTTGAGCACCTCGGGCTTTAGCTTGACGTTGCCCGGCTTGTAGACCCCGTGCACGTTGCCGAACGTCGCCGCCAGCAGGTACTTACCGTGCTCGCCAGCACCGAGCGCCTCGATGGTCTTCTCGAAGTCCTCCGGCGTGGTGTAGAGCTTGTCGTTGATCTCGGCCTCGACGCCGTCCTCTTCGCCGCCGACCACGCCGATCTCGATTTCGAGGATGATCTTGGCGGCCGCCGCAATCTTGAGCAGTTCCTGCGCGATGGAGAGGTTCTCGTCGATGGGCACCGCCGAGCCGTCCCACATGTGCGACTGGAACAGCGGGTTCAGCCCCTTGGCAACGCGCTCGCCGGAGATCGCCAGCAGCGGCCGGACGTAGGTGTCGAGCTTGTCCTTGGGACAGTGATCCGTGTGCAGTGCGACGGTGATCGGGTACTTGTCGGCGACGATGTGAGCGAACTCGGCGAGGCCCACGGCACCCGTCACCATGTCCTTCACACCGAGCCCGGAACCGAATTCGGCTCCGCCCGTTGAGAATTGGATGATGCCATCGCTGCCCGCGTCGGCGAAGCCCTTGAGCGCGGCGTTGATGGTCTCCGACGACGTGCAGTTGACCGCCGGGAATGCGAACGACTGCTCCTTGGCGCGGCCAAGCATTTCGGCATAGACCTCGGGCGTGGCGATGGGCATGGGAGTTCCTCTCGGCGATCCGACTGTGGTGGTCAGTATCTCAAGAATCCCGCCACCGCGATCGATCAGGTCTAAACCGTCAGCACACCGCGGTAGCGCGCCTTGCCGGTGATCATGGCGTCGAAGGCTTCCGCGGCCTGCGCGAGCGGCCGCTCCTCGACCACCGCACGCACGCCGGAGAGCAGCGCGAAGGCCATGGTCTCCTCGACGTCTCGTGACGTGCCAGAAGGATGTCCGGTGACGGACAGGCTCGGCGTGATGAGGTCGAGCGGACTGACCGGCAGCGGCTCCGGCGTCACGCCCACGGTGACGAGCTCGCCCTGCGGCGCCAGCCCGCCCACGGTGGCCCCCATTGCCGACGAGCTGGCCGCCGTCGCCAGCACGACGACCGCCCCGCCCAACTTCTTGAGCTCGGCAGCGACGTCCGAGGCATTCGAATCGACGTAATGGTGGGCGCCCAGCTTCTTCGCCTCGGCTTCACGCGCAGCGCCACGGGCGATCGCGACGGTCTCGAAGCCCATCGCCCGAGCGAACTGAACCCCCAGGTGGCCGAGCCCCCCGACGCCGATCACCGCGACGAGGTCGCCTGCCTTGGCCCGCGTCTGGCGCAGGCCGTTGAACGTCGTCACGCCCGCACAGCCCATCGGTGCCGCCTCGACGAACGACAGCCCGTCGGGGATCCGCGCCAGGGCGGTAGCGGGCACCGTGATCGACTCGGCGTATCCACCGGGGTAACTCAGGCTCGGCACCTCGCCGCGCTCGCACTGCATGAACTGGCCCTTGCGGCACGGAACGCACCGGTTGCAGTTTCCGCCGAACCAGCCGACCGCAACACGATCACCGACCGCGAAGTCCTCGACGCCGTCGCCGACCTCGGCGATGCTGCCCGCGATCTCGTGGCCCAGCGTCAGCGGCCAGGTCATTCCGGGGAAGTGACCAGCGTGGAATTCACGGTCGGTCCCACACACGCCGCAGGCGGCGACGGCGATGCGGACGTGATCCCTTGGCGGCGAGGTGGTTTCGACGTCGGCGAGAGTCAGGTCTCCGCCAGCCTCTGCGACGTGCACTGCTTTGTGTGTGGCCATGGTTCGACATTAATACTGCAGACGCTCGGCAGCAGGTGGGATTCCGCGGTCGCGGTCGTGCTGAAACCCAGCTGAGGACGATTCGGGGACTCCCCGGACCCGCCGGTATCTTGGGGTCTCATGATCACAACCGTCGTCGCCATGCCGTCCTTCTTGGACCCGCTGACCCTTCTCGGGTATTTCGGCACGTGGGCGCTCGTTGGCCTGCTGGTGGTGATCTTCATCGAGTCGGGCGTGCTGTTTCCCGTGCTCCCCGGCGACACCCTTCTCTTCGTCGCTGGCATGCTCGCGGCGGGCACCGCGGCCCAGGCCAAGGAGGTACAGGCCAACTTCCACCTGTGGCAGCTGCTGCTGTTCATTCCGATCGCGGCGATCCTCGGTGGTCAGGTGGGCTACTGGATCGGCCGCAGCATCGGAACGTCGATGTTCAAGCCGAACGCCCGGTTCCTGAAACAGCGCTACCTCGACGAGGCGCACGTGTTCTTCGAGCAGCGCGGACCGTTCGCCATCGTGCTCGCGCGGTTCGTCCCGATCGTGCGGACGCTCGCGCCGATCACCGCGGGCGCGGCCCGGATGGGCTACGGCGCGTTCACGCTGTTCAACGTCATCGGCGCGGTCGTGTGGGGAGTCGGACTCGTGCTGCTGGGCTACGGCCTCGGCCAGTTCGAGATCATCCAGAAGCTGTTGGAGCCGATCTTCATCCTCATCGCGCTGGTCTCGGTTGCCCCCCTCTTCTGGGAGTGGCTCAAGCGGCGCAGGGCCGCGAAGGCCGCTGCCGAGCCCTCGTAGCTCCCTTCCACCGGTGATTTGTGGAGTATTTCCAGCGCGCACCGCGGGAAATGTTCCACGAACCGCTTGGGGAAGTTCGAGCGCGGCGGCGAGTTTCGCGCAACGCGGGCCGCCTGTCGAAGTCAGCTGCGATCGCGTGCCACTCGTCGACCCAACGCCAATCGACCGAGTGCGAACAACGCAACCGCCACTGCGAACGCACCGAGCACCACGGGTGCGTACTTCTTCAGCGCGGTACCGCCAGCGAGTTCCAGCAGATCGATTGGGGCCGGTTCGGGGCCTGCGGCGAGCTTCGGCGTGCTAGGCGTCGGAGCCGCCGTTGGCGTCTCGGGCTGGGCAGGGGCGACGACCTCCGGTTCGTGGTCCTTGGCCAACTTGGCCTCCAGCGATTCGACGAACTGTCCGAGCAACTTCTCCGAAACCTGTTGCAACATACCGCTTCCAAACTGGGCGAGCTTTCCCACGATCTTCAGGTCGGTGTCGACCGTCACGCGTGTCTGGTCGCCTGCCTCGTGCAAGGTGGCGGTGACGGTGGCCGCCGCGTTTCCCGTTCCGCGGGCCTCCTTGCCCTTGGCGTCGATGACCGCTCGACGCTGCTCACGATCCCGCTCGACGAAGTGCACCTTCCCGTTGAACTCGCTCGTCACGGGTCCCACCTTGATCTTGACCTTGCCAAGCACGTCGTCGCCGTCGTGACCGGTCATCTGTGCGCCTGGCATCAACGGGATCACCTGCTCGAGGTCGATGAGCACGTCCCATGCCTCCTCGATGGGCGCGCTGACGGTGAACTCGTTGGCGATCTTCATTCCTGGATTCCTCTCATCATGAGCTGTACTCGGCGAATGCATCGCCGATCACTTGGCGGTCGTCGGGTGTCTTCGCAAGGGCTCCGAGGCTCGCGAGATCGTGCTGAATACTTGCCGACGCGAGGTCACTCACGCCGAGGGCGTAGAGGGCCGACACCCAGTCGATGGTCTCGGCGACCCCTGGTGGCTTGTCGAGATCGAGACTCCTTGCGTTGACGACGAATTGGGTCGCGCGTTCGATCAGAGCGGTGGTTGCGCCTGGCACCGTGCGCCGCACGATCTCGGCAGCCATGGCAGGCTCGGGGTAGTCGATCCAGTGGTAGAGGCAGCGCCTGCGGAGAGCGTCGTGCAGATCACGGCTGCGGTTCGACGTCAGCACCGCGATAGGTGGCCGTTCGGCGACGAACGTGCCGAGTTCGGGGATGGTGACCGAGGCCTCGCCGAGGAATTCCAGCAGCAGCGCCTCGAATTCGTCATCGGCTCGGTCGATTTCATCGATCAACAGAACCGGAGTGGTCGGCCCGCGATGCCGAACGCATCGCAGGATCGGTCTGTCCACCAGGTACTTCTGCGTGTGCAGGTCTGCTTCGTCGATGGTGCTGCCTCTCGCCTCGGCGAGTCGGATGCTGAGCAGTTGGCGCTGATAATTCCAGTCGTACAGCGCCTCGGCGGCGGTCAGACCTTCATAGCACTGTAGCCGAATGAGTGGCGAATTGAGCACCACCGCAAGCGTCTTCGAGTCGGCGACCGTGGCTCACAACCATCGAAGGGAGCCCCAGTCTCTGGCTGACCAGCAGACCCGTCAATACCGAGTTAGGGAATCACGGAACTGGCTATGTTGGTCCCGATGTTGATGGATCCGGCCACCGGCCTCACTCAGCGGCTGACCGCTGCCACCCCATCTACCTGCGATGATCTCGGCTGCGATCGACACCGCGGTCTCCTCGGGAGTCCTCGCGCCGAGGTCCAGTCCGATCGGGCTCGACAACTTGGCGAGCTCGGCGTCGGTCAGGCCGACCTCCCGGAGCCGGGCCATCCGGTCGTCGTGCGTGCGCCGAGAACCCATCGCCCCGACGTAGGCCACCTCCGGCAGGCGCAACGCGACCTCGAGCACGGGCACGTCGAACTTGGGGTCGTGGGTCAACACGCAGATCACCGTCCGCGCGTCGATCGCGCCCGCCTCGGCCTGTGCGGCGAGGTACCTGTGTGGCCACTCGACGACGACCTCGTCGGCCGTCGGGAACCGCGGGGAGGTCGCGAATACCGGGCGGGCGTCGCACACGGTCACTCGGTAGCCGAGCACCGAGCCCTGCTGCGCGAGTGCGGCCGCGAAGTCGATCGCCCCGAACACCAGCATGCGTGGTCGCGGTGCGTGGCTCTCGACGAACACCTCCATGCCGACGCCTCGGCGCTGTCCATCGGGACCGTACGTCAGCACTTCGCTGCGACCCGCGGCCAGCAGCCCGCGTGCGTCGTCGGCGACGGCGGCCTCAGCCCGCTGGGAGCCAAGCGATCCCATGACGTCGTCGGTACGCACCACGAGGCGGCGGCCCACCCGGTCGGCCGAAGGATGCGCGATGACGGTGGCGACCGCCACGGGCCGATGTTCGTCGATGTCGCGAGCAAGCAGCTCGAGTTCAGGGAATGTACTGTGCGACACGGGTTCCACGAAGATGTCGATGGTGCCACCACAGGTCAGTCCGACCGCGAATGCGTCGTCGTCGCTGACCCCGTACCGCTGCAGCACGGGAACCCCAGAGCCGGTCACCTCGGTGGCAAGGTCGTACACCGCACCCTCGACGCAGCCCCCGGACACCGAACCGCTCACCGTGCCGTCGGGACCGACGACCATCGAGGCGCCTGGCAGACGTGGCGCCGACGAATAGGTGCGCACGACGGTGCCGACGCCTGCCGTCTCGCCGGCGCGCCACAGCGCCAGCACTTCGCGCAGCACGTCTCTCATTCCGCCCAAAGTAGGCTCATTTCGTGACACCGGCACAACTTCGCGCCTACTCGGCGGTGGTACGGCTCGGCTCCGTGCACTGCGCGGCCGAGGAACTCGGCATGTCCGACGCCGGAGTGTCGATGCACGTCGCTCAGTTGCGCAAGGAGCTCGACGACCCGTTGTCCACCAGGAGGGGGCGGGTTTGGCGTTCACGCCCGGTGGGCTGCGGCTGGCGAGCAGGGCCATCGAGATCCTGGGTCTTCAGCAGCAGACGGCCATCGAAGTCACCGAGGCTGCGCGTGGTAGACGGCTGCTCCGCATCGCCGCGTCGAGCGCATTCGCCGAACATGCGGCGCCCGGCCTGATCGAGCTGTTCTCGTCACGCGCCGACGACCTGTCGGTGGAACTCACCAGAGCGACGCGGCAGCGTGCGAGGAGGTGCGGCGCGTCGGCGGCCACCCTGCCATTAGCCTCGCGCCAGCCAGCCGTCTCCGAGTTGGTCCTGCGATTTGTGCACGTTCGCCCGCGCTCACCGCGGGTGCGCGTGCACAAATCGCGAGGGGGTTAGGCCTCTAACGCGCGGATGAGGCTTGCCGCATCCCATGGCCCTTGGTGTCGTCGACCGTTGACGAAGAAGGTGGGCGTCGAGTTGAGGTCCATCAATTCGGCGTCCTGCGCATCGTCCTGTACGCGGTGTAACACCTTCGCCGAGTGCACGTCCTCGTCGAACTTCTTGATGTCGACGCCAACGCTGTCGGCGTAGCGGTACAGGTGCTCCCATTCCAGGTGGTCCTGGAACTCGAACATCTTGCGGCCCATCTCGAAGTATCGGCCTTGCAACCCCGCGGCTTCGGCGGCACGGGCACAGTCCATCGCGTGCGGGTGGACGCGTTCCAACGGCAAATGCCGCCACACGTAACGCAATTGGTCGCCGAAGCGGTCGATCACCTCATCGATGGAACCCGTGGCTCGGCTGCAGAACGGACACTCGTAGTCGCCATACTCGACGAGGGTCAGCGGGGCGTTGGGGTTGCCCCGCATGTGGTCGCGGTCGGGGTCCACGTCGCGAAGCAGGGTCATGCCGACGGCAACGGGCGGACTCAGCCAATCGGTTATCCGGAAGGTGGCCCAGCCGAACACGAGGGCGAGCACTGACGCCGCCAAGACGCCGACACGAGCCTGGTCTTGTTTGTAGGGATCGCTTATCGCAAGCTCGATGATGAAAAGTGCGATGGTGAAGCCAATTCCAGAGAGAGCGGCTCCGCCCGCGACGCGCCGCAACGTCAACCCTGGCGCAAGTACCCCCAGGCCCGTGGCGCGGATGATGGCGGTGGCACCGGTGATCCCGATGAACTTGCCGATCACCAAGCCCGCCACCACACCCCAGGTAATCGGTGACCGAATGGCCTCGGACAATGTCTGGGCGTCCAGGTGCACGCCCGCGTTGGCCAACGCGAACAGTGGTAGTACGAAGAACGAGACATAGGGCGCGAAGCCGGTCTGCAATCGTTCGTTGATCGAAATCGACTCGCGCAGACTACGACTGGCGGCCCTCGCGTATTCGGAGTTGGGCGACTGCCGAAACGCGCGAATTATGTCGACGGCCTCCTCGACGCGTCGCCGCTCCGGCGTGAAAACGGGGATGAGGAGCGCGACTGCGACGCCGGCAAGCGTCGGATGCACCCCGCCCATGAAGAACGCCAACCACAGGGCGAACGCGAGGATCGAGTAGGCGGGCCCGCGCGCAACGCCGGGCAACAGGCGGACCGCCGCGATGCCTGCGATGAGCGCCAGCGCGATGAGCAGTGGCGCGAGTCGCACATGATCGGAGTAGAACAGTGCGATCGCGAGCAGCGCGCCGACGTCGTCGACCACGGCGAGCGTGAGCAGGAAGGTACGCAACCGCGCCGGGCACTGAGGCCCGATGATCGCCAAGGCGCCCACCAGGAATGCCGTGTCGGTGGAGATCACCACACCCCAGGCACGCGCGTCCTCGCCGGATGGGTTGAAGAGGAAGAATACGAGGGCAGGCACCATCAGACCCGCCAGCGCCGCGACGACGGGTACCGAGGCCCGTGCGCGGTCGGTCAACTCACCGATCGTGAACTGGCTCTTGACCTCTAGGCCGACGATGAAGAAGAAGAACGTCATCAAGCCGTCGTTGACCAAGTGTTTGACCGAGAGCTCGGCGCGCACGTCGCCGAAGTGGAAGCCGACCATGGTGTTCCAGAAGTCCGAATAGCTCTGCGCCCATGGCGAATTGGCCCATGCGATGGCGACGATGGTGAACGCCAGCAGCAGCGCGGCAGCGGTGTTCTCGCCACCGCGAGCCGCGGTGGGGTCGTGCGCAACCCTGTTCTTCGCAGACGTCGCCACCGGTGACTCGTCGTTCGAGCTCGATCCGTCGGCCTCGGGATCTGGGCTGGGTTCGGTCACGTTCGCGCGTGCTCCGTGAACACCACCAACAGATCCGGCCGGTCCACAGCGCTAGGGGTCAACACATCGGATGGTTTGGCACCCAGGAGAATTCGCTTGATCGGTATCTCCAGCCGTTTGCCCGTCATGGTCCGCGGGATGCCGGGAACGGCGATGATGTCGTCGGGAACGTGCCGCGGTGACGCGCCGGTTCGGATGGCGTCGATGATCTCGGCGCGCACGCCGTCGTCGAACTCGACACCGTCGGCGAGCGAGACGAACAACGGCATCCAGTAGCCGCCGTCGTCGAGTTCGCACCCGACCACCAGGCAGTCACTCACCGTGGGCATGCGCTCGACCGCGTTGTAGATCTCCGCGCTACCCATCCGAACCCCCATCCGGTTCAGGGTAGCGTCGCTACGACCATGCACGACAACCGAATTCCGTTCGGTGATGGTGATCCAGTCACCGTGACACCACACGCCCTCGTACTTGTCGAAGTAGGCCTTGTGGTACTTCGCGCCGTCGGCGTCGTTCCAGAAGTGGACGGGCATCGACGGCATCGGTTGGGTCACCACCAGCTCGCCGGCCTCCTCGGTCACCGGCCGGCCACCTTCGCCCCACGCCTCGGCGGACACACCCAGGCAAATCGCGTTGAGCTCGCCCGCCCGTATCGGCACCAGTGGGCACCCGCCGATGAACGCGGTCACCACGTCGGTTCCGCCACTCATCGAGATCACCGGAATCGGCCGCCCGACGCCCTCCTGTACCCATCGGAATCCCGAAGCGGGCAAGGGAGATCCGGTTGAGCCGACTGCGCGCAGCGACTCGAGCGGATAGTCCCGACCTGGATGCAACTCCTCCTTTGCGCACGCCAGCCAATAGCCGGCGCCCGCGCCGAACACAGTCACACCATGCTCTGCGGCCACCTGCCACAGCCGATCGGTCTTACCGTGAGTCGGGCTGCCGTCGTAGAGCACGATGGTCGACCCGACGAGTAGGCCCGACACCAGCAGGTTCCACATCATCCAGCTGGTGCTCGACTGCCAGAAGAACCTGTCCTGCGGCTTCAGATCCAGTTGCAAACTCAGGTATTTCACGTGTTCGAGCACGACGCCACCGTGGCTGTGCAGGATGCCCTTCGGCGTACCGGTCGTACCCGAGGAGAACAACACCCACAGCGGATGCGCGAACGGCACCGGCGTGATCTCCAGTGGGACGTCATCGGCGACGACGTCCGCCCACGCAGTCGTGCCCTCGACCTGCTCGCCAAGTCGGGGCACCAGCACCGTCGCCTTGAGCGTGGGAAGTTGCGCGCGGATCTCCGCCAATTCGGTACGTCGGTCAATCCGCTTGCCGTTGTAGATCGACCCGTCGCTTGCCACCAGAACGGAGGGTTCGAGCTGGCCGAGTCGCGCTACGACGCCGCCGACCGCGAGGTCCTGGTTGCACACCGCCCACGTGGCGCCGACGCTGGCTGCGGCGAGGAACGCGACGACGGCCTCACCGATGTTCGGAATGTACCCGACGACCCGGTCGCCGGGCCCGACGCCGATGCCGCGCAGGTAGCCTGCGAACGCCGCCGTCTCCTTCGTCAGTCGGTCCCATGACCAGTCGGTCGCACCGTCCTCGCCGACGACCACCATCGCGGGCCGGTCGGCCGTGGCATGTCGGAAGATCTCGCTGGCGTAGTTGAGTGTCGAACCTGGAAACCATTGTGCCCCAGGCATTTCAGAGCTAGCCAACACGGTCTCGGGCGGGCTGGCGGCCCTGATGTCGAAGAAGTGCCACACCGCGTCCCAGAACCACGCCACGTCGCGCACCGACGCCGACCAAAGCTCGTGGTAGTCGGCGAACTCACCGCGACCGGTGTCGGCCAGCCAGGCGATGAAGCGGGTCACGTTTGCGTCGTCGATAGTGTCCTGATCTGGCGACCAGCCGCCCGGTTCCGTCACTCGCTACCCCCCACGCTGACGGCGTGCGCCGCCTCCATCAACATCCAGCCTGACAACTGCACCGACATGTCCCGTTCGGGAATCGCCGAGGCGTTGACCGCACCCTCGACGAACTGAGCTTCGGCACCTTCGGCCTTCGGGATGTCGGCGGTGCGATCCCAGAACGGTCCGAACAAGGGCAGCCCATCTACGGTCTGTCGGTTGTCCCACGCCGCTTGCGCGGACTTGAGCACCACGTCCTTCGCCGTCGCGCGCGCCTCTAGGTCGGCGGGGCTCACCTCGGGCAACGTGTTCGCGACCAACGCCAGGTATCGCGCAGTGACGCCGCCGAAAAGGCCACCGTCGCCGCCGCCCTCCCCCTTGAGCACGCCATCGGTCGTCATGTTGTCGCGCACCGCCGCCACCATCCGGTGGACGCGCTCGGAGTGGTGGGGATCCTGGGTTCGCACCGCAAGTTCGACCTCCAACCCGAGCACGACGCCCTGACAGTAGGTGTATTGGGCGCGGACCAGCGACCCGCCCTTGAGCCCGTCGAACACGAGGTGGTTCTCGGGGTCGATCAGGGTCTCGTCGATCCAGTCCGCCATCTGCTGGGCGCGACGCAGCCGATCGTCTTCGTATCGAGCCAGGAAGATGCCCGCGGGGCCGTTGGCAGGCGCGTTGAAGAACTGATCCTGCTTGCGCCACGGGATGCCGCCGCCATCCTCGGGCACCCATGCGTCGAGGAACTGCTTGGCGAGTTTGCGTAACGCTCTTGGCCTCTCGACGCCTGCCAGCCGATCCGCACGCTCCAACGCCAGCGCCAGCCAGGCCATGTCGTCGTAGTAGTTGTTGACCCAGGATCCGTTGTTGCGGATGCGCTGCCCGCGAATCTGGCGTTCGATTTGCTTCTTGCGCTCGGGCTTCGGGTCGCGCACTTGCGCGTCGATGAGGCAGTCCAGCAGATGTGCCTGCCACCAGTAGTGCCAGGTGCCGAACAGGAGGTACTTGCGGGCAGGCGGCCAAGCGACCACTCCGAGCTGGGTGCCTGGGATCTGCCAGAGGCGTCTGAGATGTCGTTTCGCGATTGCGGCCTCGGCGCTGGCCGCCCGATTGGCCCATACCTGATCCATGGTGACGATCCTGCCCTACCACGCCCTGTTCAAGTCAGCGTGTTGCGTGATCCACGCGTGCATCGCGATCCCTGCCGCACCTGCGACGTTGATGCTGCGGGTGGAGCCGAACTGTGCGATGGACACGGTCATTGCGGCACCGGCCTTCGCGGCGTCGGTGATGCCCGGCCCCTCTTGCCCGAAGATCAACAGACAGTTGCGTGGCAGCGACGTCTCCTCGAGGCGCACCGCTCCCGGCACGTTGTCCACCGCGACGGCCTCGAGGCCGGCCTCGGCCGCGAACGCCAACAGGTCTGCGGTGGTGTCGTGGTGGCGAAGGCGCTGGTAGCGGTCGGTCACCATCGCGCCGCGCCGGTTCCAGCGCCGCCTCCCGACGATGTGGACGGTGTCCACCGCAAAGGCGTTGGCCGTCCGCACGACGGCGCCGATGTTGGCGTCGTTGCCGAAGTTCTCGATGGCGACGTGCAGCGGGTGTCTGCGCTCGTCGATGTGGGCGACGATGGCCTCGCGCGTCCAATATCTGTAGGCGTCAACGACATTGCGCCGGTCGCCGTCGCGCAGCAATGTCGGGTCGTACCGCGGATCGATCGGGAGTGGCCCCTGCCATGGCCCGACGCCCGTGGCTTCACCCCATTCGGTCGGGCCGGCTTTGGCAACTGGGTCGAAGTCCGTCACTGCTTGGTCCACAGCGCGGCGTGCGTTCCGATCACTGACACTGTCGGGTACAACAGCGCGGCGTTCATGTCGCCCTGCGTACACAGCGACGCGCGCACCGAAACGGCGTCGAGCGATGCCTCCGGCAGCACCAGCAGGGACGCGCCGTACACGGAGCAGGCACGCGAAAGCCCCTTGCCAGGCAGCGTCGGCGCGACGAGGAGCATCAGGGGCCCGCCACGTTTGGCGGAGTCATCGCGGTATCGCTGGGCAGGGCCGGTGATCTCCAACCCAAACAGCATGTAGCCGTTGCCGTTGAACGCGGCGGGGTCGCCGAGTGCGGTGGGATCGAGCTGACCGCCGTCGGCCCGGAAGGCGTCGAGGCTTGTCGTCTTGATGACCAGCCCGGTGTCGTTGTCGTTGGTCGGCAATAGGCCGACGGGAAACGAGGCCGGATAGGCGACGGTGGTCTTGGGAATGCGGTCGGTTGCCGAGTAGACGTAGACGCCGCGGACCTGAGACTGATCCCGCAATGGGCCCAAACAGACTGTGCCCGTTAGCTTGTCGGATGTCGGCGCACTCGCGGGGTGGAGGTCCAGATTGGTGAGATCGGTACAGCCACCGACGGCGTTTGCCTCGATGGGATGGGCAAGCGCGCCGTAGAGGCCGAATCGCAGATCCTCGGCCTTGGCGTGCTGCCCTCCCGACTGCGAGGCCGATGCGTCGACGTCGGCGAGCACGTAGTCGCCATCGAACCGCAGGTCGGACACCGAGACGTTCCAGCCGAGGATCGTCTGCGACTCACCGATCTTCGCGCCCTCGGTGGCGTACGGACCCGCGTCGTCGGCACCGCTCGAGCATGCCGCGAGGACGAGAACCAGGAGTCCAGCTAGCGCACGCGCCGAGCGCACTCAGGTTCTCCCACGGCCGCGTCCCACTACCTTCGTGAAGGCGCGCACCAGGTTTCGCGGCACGACGCGACCGCCCGTCGTCAACACCTTGTATTGAAGACCCGGCACGATGACGACCTGGTTCTTGGCGACGGCGGCAAGGCAGTCCCGTACGACGTCGGCCACGTCGAGCCAGAGGAAGGACGGCGTACCCTCCATGTCGATCCCTGCCCGCTCGTGAAACTCGGTACGGACGAAGCCGGGGCATAATGCGTGGACGCCGACGCCGGTGCCGTCGAGCCCGTTGGCCAAGCCTTCGGAGAACGCGATAACCCAGGCCTTGGACGCCGAATAGGTCGAGCCGCGACCTGGCAGGAGACCCGCGACGCTCGCGACGTTGATCACCGTGCCTGAGCCAGCAGCGAGCATCGGCGGCAGCGCGGCGTGCGTCAGGGCCAACACGGCGGTGACGTTGACGTCGAGCTGGGACTGCAAGACGTCGAGGTCGGCGGTCCAGAACTCACCGGAGGTGCCGAAACCCGCATTGTTGATCAGGACTTGCACGCCCTTGGCGAGGCGGTCGGCGACCTTGGCCCTGTCGGCGGCGACGGCCAGGTCAGCGGCCAGCACCTCGACGTTGGCGCCCGCCTCGTGGTGCAGTTCGTCAGCGAGTTGCTGGAGCCGATCGGCGTCCCTGGCGACCAGCACGAGATCGTAGCCATCGTTGGCGTAGCGGCGGGCAAATCCATTCCCCAATCCGGACGTCGGTCCGGTGATCAGGGCGACGGGGCGCGGCATGGCCACACTGTAGCCAACGGGAAAGAGGCGAATTGCTCAGCGCTGATAGTGCGGTGCTTGGCGAGCGTTCCGCGGTGCTGGCGGGCGCTGCTGCGTGTATCGGCTCACGTCGGCGCGCGTCGGTGGCTGGTCGGAGCGGCCGACCGGCAACTCGCCCTGCCTGGCCTGTGCGGTGGCGGTTCCTGGCCTGCCGGGCGATCCATTGCGACGGGCGGTGGTCTGGCCGGTGATCGCGTTCTGGCCTGGTTGCGGGATCGGCGGGAGCACGCGAAGGAGGTCGTTGAACTGCCGAACGGTCAGCAGGCCCTCGTCCCATTGGGCTCGCGTGCTCGTGATCGGCATGCTGACGAGCGTCCAGTGCTGCTCGTTCCACATGATCTCGGCGCAGTCGGGCGCGGCGTGCGCGAAGGTCACCATCCGCCTATCGCATGCGCGGCGGGCAGCGTCGAGGTTGGTGGAATACACCATTCGGGGACCGATGGCGCCGAGCAGCCAGATGTCGTTCTCCCGCGGCTCCTTGATGTCCTTGAGCCTGACGTCGACGATGACGTTGGTGCCGACCTTGCGGTGAAGGGCGATCACCGTCGCGACGTCCTCGAGATCGAAGATGAACACGGCCTCGCCGCGGATCTGGCCCAGCACGACGTTCTTGGCGGCGACGTCGCCGACCGAGGACATCACCCCGCGCTTCCAGCGGCTGACGATCTCGGTCGACTCGTGCTCGTAGTCGAACCCATGCGACTTGGCCCAGGACTTCCTGCGTCTGCCCAAGCCGCGCCTACGGTCGAGGTCGACGTACAGCAACACGACCGCACTGACGAAGCACAGTGCGGACAGCGTGAACCAGAGTGGAACCATCCCCGCCAGACTACTTGCTAGTAGCCGTTTCGCCCGAACTCGATCCGATCACAACCCGGTTACATACGTGTGCGGCGGCACGAATCGTGGGATAGGCGGCCTGGTCATGCTCTTCTAGGCCAACCCAACGGCGGTCCGGGCGTCGGATCGGTCTTCTCAGCGCGCACCAGCTCCTCGGCATGGGCGAAGGCGTTGACTTCGTCGTCGGGTTCGGACATGCAGGCCGACGCGTCTGCGGCTGCTAAGTCACTGGCCTCGACCAGTCGTCGCCTGCAGGCGGTCGATCATCTCCGAGGCCCGCGCCTTCGTCAGGTCCGCTGGTACGTCCTCACCCGCCTCTTGCGCGAGCGTGCCGAGGTAACTGCGTTGCGCACCCGTCATGGGCTCGTCGCCCGTGACCCAGTCGCTGGGATCCTTCTCGGCGTTCTCGGCAGGGGCGCGGTCGATTTCTTCACTCATGCGTCGGGTATGCCCACCCGGCACTGGTTGTATGCACACTTTCCGAACGTTTGTGCGAATGATTCATCAAAGGTCAGCGGACGCAAAATCCCCTCATTCGCGGGGAATGAGGGGATTTTGTGTCTGCTCGCGGAAGGTGGATCAGCCAAGGACGAGCGAGTCGCCGTCCACGCTGACATTCACCGGAACCACGTCGCCGTCGTGGACGTCGCCCGCCAACAGCAGCTTCGCCAGCTGGTCACCGATGGCCTGCTGGATCAGCCTGCGCAGCGGCCTGGCGCCGTAGAGCGGATCGAACCCGCGCTCGGCCAGCCACTGCTTGGCGGGCAGAGAAACCTCGAGAACCAACCTGCGCTGAGCCAGCCGCTTCTGCAGCTGCGCCAGCTGGATGTCGACGATCGACACCAATTCGTCGGGCCGCAGCGAGTCGAAGACGATCACGTCGTCGAGCCGGTTGATGAACTCGGGCTTGAACGCCGAGCGCACCGCCGCCATCACCTGTTCCTCAGTGCCGCCTGCACCGAGATTCGAGGTAAGGACCAGGATCGTGTTGCGGAAGTCCACCGTGCGACCTTGGCCGTCGGTCAACCTGCCCTCGTCGAGTACGGCGAGCAATACGTCGAACACGTCCGGGTGAGCCTTCTCGACCTCGTCGAACAGCACCACCGAATAGGGCCGCCTGCGAACCGCCTCGGTCAGCTGACCGCCTTGGTCGTAGCCGATGTATCCGGGAGGTGCACCGACGAGCCTTGCGACGGAATGCTTTTCGCCGTATTCGCTCATGTCGATGCGGATCATCGCCCGTTCGTCGTCGAACAGGAACTCCGCAAGCGCCTTGGCGAGCTCGGTCTTGCCGACACCCGTCGGTCCGAGGAACATGAACGAGCCCGTCGGCCTGTTCGGATCCGCAACGCCTGCGCGGGTGCGGCGAACCGCGTCCGACACCGCCTGTACGGCCTTCGTCTGTCCGACGACGCGCTTGCCCAGCTCGTCCTCCATGCGCAGAAGCTTGGCGGTCTCGCCCTCGAGCATTCGGCCCGCAGGGATACCGGTCCACGCCGACACCACGTCCGCGATGTCGTCGGGCCCGACCTCCTCCTTGAGCATGACGTTCTCCCGCGCCTCTGCCACGGGGAGAGCCGCATCGAGCTTCTTCTCCAGCTCGGGGATGCGGCCGTAGCGCAGCTCGGCGGCCTTGGCGAGGTCGCCGTCGCGCTCGGCGCGATCGGCCTCACCTCGAAGCGTGTCGAGCTGTTCGGTGTAGTCGCGGACGATGTCGATGGCGTTCTTCTCGTTCTGCCAGCGGGTCGTCAGCTCGGTGAGCTGTTCCTTGTGGTCGGCGAGTTCGGCACGCAGTTTCTCTAGCCGGTCCTTCGAGGCGGCGTCTTCTTCCTTTGCCAACGCCATCTCCTCGATCTCGAGACGACGGACGAGCCGCTCGACCTCGTCGATCTCGACGGGCCGGGAGTCAATCTCCATGCGCAGCCGCGACGCCGCCTCGTCGACGAGGTCGATGGCCTTGTCGGGCAGGAATCGGGACGTGATGTAGCGGTCGCTCAGAGTTGCCGCGGCCACTAGCGCCGAGTCGGTGATGCGCACGCCGTGGTGCACCTCGTAGCGGTCCTTGAGCCCGCGCAGGATGCCGACGGTGTCGTCGACGGACGGCTCGCCGACGAAGACCTGCTGGAAGCGACGCTCCAGCGCGGCGTCCTTCTCGATGTACTTGCGGTACTCGTCGAGGGTGGTAGCGCCGACAAGGCGAAGCTCACCTCGGGCGAGCATCGGCTTGATCATGTTGCCCGCGTCCATCGCGCCTTCGCCGCTCGCGCCCGCACCCACGATGGTGTGCAGCTCGTCGATGAAGGTGATGATCTGCCCTGCCGATTCCTTGATGTCGTCGAGCACCGCCTTGAGCCGCTCTTCGAACTCACCGCGGTACTTCGCGCCCGCGACCATCGAGCCGAGGTCGAGGCTCACCACCGTCTTGTCGCGGAGGCTCTCCGGCACGTCGCCGGCGACGATCCGCTGGGCGAGGCCCTCGACGATCGCCGTCTTGCCGACGCCGGGCTCACCGATGAGTACGGGGTTGTTCTTGGTCCGTCGGCTCAGCACCTGGATGACGCGACGAATCTCGTTGTCGCGTCCGATCACTGGGTCGAGTTTGCCCTCGCGCGCACGCGCGGTGAGGTCCGTCGAGTACTTCTCGAGCGCCTGGTAGCTGGCCTCGGGGTCGGGACTGGTGACGCGAGCGCTTCCGCGTACCTTCGCAAACCCTTCGCGGAGCGTCTGAGGGGATGCGCCGCTGCCGGTGAGTAGCTTGGCCACGTCACCGTCGCCGCTGGCTAGGCCCACGAGCAAGTGCTCGGTGGAAACGTACTCGTCGTCCATCTCGGTGGCGAGATGCTGCGCCGCGGTGATCGCCGCGATCGAATCGCGGGAAAGCTGCGGGGTGGAACTGGCGCCGGTCGCCGAGGGCAGCCGGTCGATGAGGCGTGCCGCCTCAGTCCGTACGGTCGCGGGGTCGACGCCGACCGCTTCCAATAGGGGTACGGCGATGCCGTCGTTCTGCGTCAGCAAGGCCATCAGCAGGTGTGCGGGCCGGATCTCGGGGTTGCCCGCGGCGGTCGCCGACTGTAACGCCGAGGTCAACGCCGCCTGGGTCTTCGTGGTCGGGTTGAACGAGTCCATGTGTGTTTAAGCCACCTCTGTTTCTAGTTGTAAAGATGCTCGTCGCAGGCAACAACACAGTCAATGTTGAGTCTATTCCGCTCAACTCTAGCCTGTTTCTTCCTCATGCGATAGAGCGAGGCCTGTGCACACGCTGGCAGCATCGGGAACACTGTTGCCATGCGTTTCAACTCACCGCCGAACTGGCCGCCTGCGCCCCCCGGCTGGACACCGCCGCCAGACTGGCGTCCGGACCCCTCCTGGCCGCCTCCGCCGCCGGGATGGCAGCTGTGGGTCGACGACACGCCGCCAAGCAACAAGAAGGGGTTGATCATCGGCGGCATCGCTGCCGCACTGGTGGTGATCATCGGGGTGGTGCTTGCCATCGCGATCTTCTCGATGGACTCCCCCGAGGTCACGGTGAGCAAGCCGACGACCACGACGCACAGCAAGGCCGACGACGAGGACGAGATCAAGGACGTCGTCAAGGATTACGAAAGCGCCTGGAACGACGAGGACTTCGACGGCTTCGAGCCGATCGTCTGCGAGAAGATCAAGGACGACGAGGAGTTCAACGAGACCGACTTCCTCAAAGCGCGGCAGCGGAATGGCGAATACGACCTAGTGGTCAAGGACGTCGACGTCAATGACGACAAGGCGACTGCGTCAGTCGAAAACGGCAACAACAGCCCAGACGACGTCGACTTCGTCCGCGAGGACGGCAAGTGGAAGTGGTGCGACGTCTAGCGCTAGTCCCAGCGGTGCTCACGCGCTAAACCGTGATGCGCCGACCGTGCACGTACACCTCCGCGATCGACGACTCGCGCAACCCCATCAGCAAAGCAAATAGCGTTTGATCCCTGGCAAGCTCCGCATCCGATGAACGAAAGGCATTGCGCAGCAACCCATTCAACGCGTCCTTCGGATCAACCACGACGAAGTCGGCTTCCTTGCCGACGTCGAAGTTGCCAAAGCGGTTCTCCATGTCCAGAGCGCGTGCGCCCGCCAGCGTCCCGATGAAGAGCATCTCAGCGGGATGCATCGACACCCCGTCATCGCCGGGCTCGGTGATGTGTTGCTTGAACGCGTCGCCGAGCACCCGCGGGATGAGCCACTCGTCACCGCCGCCGAAATCCGTTCCCACAGAGATGTTCACACCTGAGGCCACCGTACGCTTCCACGGCATCGTGCCCGAGCCGAGGAACAGCTGGGAGACCGGACAGTGCGATATCGACGTTCCCGTCTCGGCCATCCTCTCCAACTCGACGTCCTGGCAGTGCACGCAGTGGGCGAGGATGGTCCGCCTGCCGAGCAGGCTCTTTCCGCCAACCTTCGACCCGGGAAGGAACTTGCCGTCGTAGGTGTCCAAGTACGAGTTCACCTGATAGGCCTGCTTGGTCGAGTCGACCTCGCCCGTGCCAGGCCTGTTGTTCTCGTTGAGGTGACTGTGCACGTACACGCCTCGATCCTTGACCGAATCGTACAGTTCGCCAAGGGCTTCCAGAGTCTGCGTCGTGACCGAGAGGGAGAACCGCGGAACGATCGCGACGTGGAGCAACGCGGTGTCTGGATCGCCGGTATCGGCGGCGTGCCACTTCTCGATCTCCTCGGTGGTGAGCCGGATCGCGTCCTCTTCCGACGTAATCAAGGGCTGAGCGGTTTCCCCTCCGACCGTTTGAATGCCACGGCCGCTGACGACCCGCAAGCCAAGGCGCTGCGTCTCGGTGAACAGTGCGTCCTGCGCATGGGGGAAGGCCGAGCCGAAGACCATCGCGGCGGTCGTACCTGCGGCGACCCGGCGTGCGCAGAATTCCTCGGCCGCGCGCTGAGCGAACTCGGGATCGGCGAACTTCGACTCCGACGGGAAGATGCAGAGATTCAGCCATTCGAGGAGTTGACCGCCACCGTACGAGTCACCCGCATACGTCTGAGGGAAGTGGACGTGGGTGTCGACGAACCCTGGGAGTAGGAATCCGCCGCTGTGGTCGTGCACGGGATCCGAGGCGAATTCGCTTGGCACGGAGTCTCGTTCCCCGCAAAACGCGATGTTGCCGTCGTCGTCGACGACGAGTGCGCCGTCCGGAATGGATACCAACGCGTCGGCGGCCTCTGTCACCAGCGGGCTACCCGCGATGTGGTAGACGTGACCGAGATGGACTTGTTTCGCCATTGACCTAGTTCCTTACTCGCCTTGACCCATCACTGCGAACTCGTACTCGGTGCCCGTCACCATGTTTCGTCCGGATGCATGGCGCGCCAAACGCGTACCGGGTTCATCGGCAGCTCGTAGACGCGAGCGCCCGTAGCACGCGCGACGGCGTTGGCCACCGCCGGCGTCACGGGGTTGTACGGTGCCTCGCTCATCGACTTCGCGCCCAACGGGCCGAGCGTGTCCTGCGTGTCGGCGAAGTAGACTTCGGTGGTCGGAACGTCGACGATCTGCGGAATGTGGTAATTCCGAAGCGCATCCGTGGTGATCGTGCCCTGCCCGTCGCTGATCATCTCTTCGTAGAGCGCGCTGCCATACCCCTGGGCGACGCCACCCTCCACCTGACCGCGAAGCTGTTCGGGGTTGATCACACGACCTGCGTCGCATGCGTGCACGGAACGTAGGACACGTATCTCACCGGTGCGTTCATCGACCGCCACCCGGGTGGCGTGAACGTTGAACGCGACGGACCGGACCAGGCCCGCTGAGTCGCCGCGCGCGCTGATGGCACCCCCGCTGGCTGCCACGATGTCGGCGAAGCCGATGAGTCGTTCGCCGCACAGCACGCCATCGGGCCGGAGCACGCATTCGAGCGGCGCCGCGCCGGAGATCGCCCGCGCCGCCGTCACGATCTGACTGCGCAGCGATTCGGCGGCCACCGCCAGCGCCTTACCGGTCACCGTGGTTCCGGTGGATCCGAAGGCACCCGTGTCGAATTCGGCCTTGTCGGTGTCGGACTGCTCCATTCGCAGCCGCGACGGCGTCGTCCCGAGAATCTCGCAGGCAATTTGTTGGAATGCGGTGGTCGTACCGTTGCCGAACTCGGCGGAACCGACACCGAGTACGTAGGTGCCGTCCGCTTCGAGCGTCACCGACGTGGTCGAGGCGTGTCCGCGCGGTGGAATGGTCGCAATCATGCCGATCGCCATGCCATCGCCGATTCGCCAGTGCTCGCCCTCTGGCTCGACGGCGGCGCCGCCCTCGAGTGCCATGGCGTCCTGAACGATGTCGAGGCACTGGTCCAGCCCGTAGCTGCCGCCGTACTGCAAGTCGTCGCCCTCGACGTGGGCGGCGACGAACGGGTCGCCAGGCACTACGACGTTGTGACGGCGAAACTCGAACGGGTCGATGCTCAGCCGCGCTGCCAGGTCGTCGATCGCACTCTCGATGGCCCAGCTCACCTGTCCGAGTCCGTACCCGCGGAACGCTCCGGACGGAATGTTGTTGGTGTACACCGCTCTAGCGTCCACACGCTTGTTCTCGCACCGGTAGATCGCCACCGATTCTCCGCAGGCGTGGAACATCACGCCTGGCCCGTGGTTGCCGTACGCCCCGGTATCGGACAGTACGTCGATCGCCAACGCCGTCAGGGTGCCATCGGGTGTCGCGGCCGCGGTGACGTCCACTCGCATCGGGTGCCTGCATGGCGCGACGGTGAATTGGTCACTGCGGCTGAACTCGTACTGGACGGGACGCCCAGTGGTGCGCACCGCGAGCGCCACGATGTCCTCGGTCAGCATCTCCTGCTTGCCACCGAATCCGCCTCCCACCCGTGCGGTGAAGACACGAACGTCGTCGGGGCCGAGACCGAATACGCGGGCAACCTCGTCGCGGACGAGGAACGGCACCTGGGTGCTCGACCGCAGGACGATCCGGCCTGCGTCGTCGAGCCAGCCGATGGTCGCGTGGGTCTCCAAGTGGACGTGCTGGACGCGTTGACTCTGCCAGCGACCGCGAACCACCGCCCCGCCTGCCGATTCTGCTTCGGCGACCCCGGTGTCGACGTCGCCGACCCCACCGTGCAGCTCGGCAACGAGGTTTCGCGACGGATCGACGATGCGGGCTTCGGTGGCCACCAAGTCACCATGCACGAGCGGAGCGTCTGGAGCAGTGGCAAGTTCGGGGTCGAATATCGCCGGCAGAAGCTCGTAGGAAACCTTGAGCGCCAGAACCGCTTGGTCGGCACTCTCTTTCGTCTCGGCGACGACGGCGGCGACGCGCTGACCTCGGAAGCGCATCACGTCGTCGAGCACCACCGTGTCATCGGGGTCGTCCAGCCTGGACATGTGCCTGGCCGTGGAGAACTTGACCTGCGGGCTGTCCCGATGTGTCAGGACCGCCATGACGCCCGGGATCGACTCTGCGGCGGTGGTGTCGATCGCCGTGATGCGCGCGTGTGCGTGCGGGCTGGGGAGCACCGACATGTGCAGGAGCCCGTCGATCGCCACGTCCATCGTGTAGGGCTCGGTGCCGGTGACGACGCGCGGACCCGCTGGCGCGGGCAGTGAGCGACCGAAGACCTTGTCGTCGCTGTCGATTGCGTCTTCGTCGACGTTGACCTTCCCCGCAAGCGCGTCCCGAATCCCGCGATACCCTGTGCATCTGCAAAGGTTGCCCTTGAGGTTCTGCGGCAGATCGGTGAGCTGCTCGTCGGTGAACGTCGACGTTGTGACGATCATACCTGCGGTACAGAAACCACACTGAAACCCCGCTGCAGCCAAGAACTTTCGTTGCACAGGGTGAAGGTCGTCGGGTGTGCCCAAACCCGCCACGGTCGTGACGTCGCGATCGGCAGCGCGATAGGCCGGGAAGACGCAGGAGTGCACGGGCTCGCCGTCGACGAGCACCGAACACGCGCCGCAGTCACCCGCATCGCAGCCCTTCTTCACCTCGAAGCTGCCTTGCTCCCGCAGGAGGGTGCGCAGGCACTGGCCCGCTCGCGGCTCGGCGTCGATCGTGATTCCGTTGACGGTGAACTTCATTCGAGTTCGTCCCGTACTTCGCGACCGAGGACCGCGGAGACGGCCTTGCGCCAATCCGGGGCACCGTGCGCGTCGGAGTGCCATGACTCGTCGGGGATGCCAGCGAGGGCGGTACCGAGGTCATTGGCCGTCGGCACGTCTGGGAACGACAGGCATACGGGCTTGGTCGTCGAACCCGTGACGATGAGAGTGAAGGCACCGCCGTCCTGCGCAGTGTCGCGGCGGCCGACGACGACCGCGCCAGAGCGCCCCAGCTGCGACAACGCGATCTTGCGGTACGCCGTCCTGGCTCGCAAGGCCGTCGCCGGCAGGAAAACCGACCGGAGGATGTCACCGTCGGCCATCGCATTGGTCGCGGGTCCCGTGACGAAATCCGTTATGCCCAGCTCGTATTCGGAGCCGTCGGGGCGCCACACCGTGACCGTGCCGTCGAGGCCGGCGACGAGCGAGATCATCGCTCCCGCGGGAAACGAGAGCGACAAATTTCCCCCGATGGTGGCGGTCTTCCAGATCTTGAACGACGCCAATAGCGCTGTCGCGCACTGATGAAACAGCGGCGCAGCCGTCCAGTCGTCGGGCAACGCATGCGATAGTGCGGAGATCTCTTCGATCGTGCAGGTAGCTGCGAGCTCTAGCCCGTCATCGCGCGTCGTGACCGACGGCCAGCCTAGTGCGGTGACGTCGATGAGTCGGCGTAGATGAACCTGCGGTTCCGAGAACAGCCACGTCCCGCCGGCGATGACAGCGTCGCCGGGTCGCCAGTGTGGGAGGTCAGCGCGGTGGACTGGCACGACCACCTCGCCGACGGTGTTCAGATCCACTGCGACGCCTCAGCCGTGGCCGAAGTCAGTTGAGCGAGTCGGTCGATTGCCCGCATTGTTCGACGGTGTCTCCCCTGTGCAATGTCACTGATCCTGGCTGTCCAATCGAGTTTGCTACGAGCGCCTCACCATAGCGCGCCGGAGGCCGAGCCCCCATCAAACGACTGTAATATTTTCGCAGTCGAAACTTCGCCGCCACAGTATCAGCGAGGCTGATTCACAGCGGATGGAGCGCAAGGAGACAATCCTGATCACAACGCTGCCGCAACGTGAGCAACCGCTGAAGGTTGCTGCCGACGGTGTCGCCGGCGAGCACTTGCGGTACTACCTGCGGCGTGTACGGCGTCGTCGTCGGCTCCGGCCTGGCAGCTAACCATCGGCGAACGTCGAGCAGGTATGTCGGGGAGGCGGCAACGGCCCGATCGAGCTGCTTCACGCACCCTCGAAGGCCACCCTTTCGCGGTCGCAGTGACGAGCGCGCTGCATCGAGAGCGTTTCAGCGGCTGTCGTCGCCCCAGAACCCGAGCGCCGCGATGAATCCCGCCGAATCCGGTTGAGATGCGTTGCCGTGAACGGTTATTCGAGTAGCCATCCCGGTGTCCGCGTCCGCCTTCGGCGATGATCGGCCCCCAGTGCTCAACTCGAGTACTCAATCGTTCGCCGTCACCGGACACGCTGAGATCGTCGCCAGCCCGTCGCCGTGCGGTTGCCACCGACCCCGCCTATTGACTCGCGCGTCGGTTATTGTTGCGCAAACCGGCAACGCCGGGCGGGGAAAAGAAATACAGTCGGCTTCGGCCATTCACCTAGGGGGACCTCGTGGACATCACCACCGTGACGGAGGTCGTCAGGAGACCACCAGAGCGGCCCGGCTCAGCCTGGCGGCCCGGCGACGCGTGGCTCGCGGGCGGCACGTGGCTATTCTCCGACAAGCAGCCCGACGTCTTCCGGCTGATCGACCTGGCGCCGCTGGGCTGGGAATCGGTGACTGAGGTCGACGGCGGTCTGGAGGTCGGGGCCATGTGCACCGTTGCCGACCTGTATGCCTTTGCGGCACAGGCTGATCTGCCCGCAGGACCCCTACTGCGGACGAGCTGCGAATCCTTTCTCGCGTCGTTCAAGGTCTGGAACAGCGCCACCGTGGGCGGAAACATCTGCATGTCGTTGCCTGCTGGCCCGATGATCACGATGACCGTCGCCATGGAGGGCAGCTACACCCTGTGGTCGGCCGACGGTCACGAACGCACCGTCGACGCTGGCGATTTCGTCACGGGCAACCACGAAAACATCTTGGATCCTGGCGAGGTGCTGCGCAGCATTCACCTCCCTGCTGCGGCGCTGCGCAAGCGATATACACACAGACGTTTCACGCTCACCAAGCTGGGCCGCTCGACGATCTTCATGATCGCCACGCAGACTCCGGAGACAGACGATCTGCTGCTCACCATCACTGCGGCCACCACGCATCCGGTCCGGCTTTCCTTCGATCAGATGCCAACGGCCGACGAGCTTCGGCATCGCATCGACTCGATCAGCGACGACGTGTGGTTCGACGATCCGAACGGGTCCCCCGACCACCGACACCACCTTGCGAGGTACTTCGCCGAACAGATCCGCACCGAACTCAGCATGGGAGTGCTGTCGTGACGTACACGGTCAACGGCGAAACCTACGCTGCTGAACCAGATCCCGGGCAGTGTCTGCGGACGTTCGTACGCTCGCTCGGCATATTCGGTGTGAAGAAGGGCTGCGACGCGGGTGACTGCGGAGCATGCACGGTATGGCTCGACGGCACCCCCGTGCACAGTTGCATTACCCCCGCGTTCCGCGCCGACGGGCGTCAGGTGACTACCATCGAGGGCCTCGGCACGCCGGACGACCTTCACCCGATGCAGAAGAATTTCAGGGATGCTCCAGGCTTCCAATGCGGCTTCTGCACGGCTGGCATGATCATGACCTCCGCCACCTTCACGGAGGAACAGAAGAAGGACCTCCCGCGCGCGTTGAAGGGAAACCTCTGCCGCTGTACCGGCTATCGAGCCATCGAGGATGCGGTCAACGGCGTCGTCGAAATCGAAGCAGCAAAGCCCGGCGAGGCCGTCGGCACCAGCATCGGCGCACCTGCGGCAGCTGGAGTGGTAACCGGCACGGTCGAATTCACCATGGATACCCAGATGGAGGGCATGCTCCACCTGAAGGTATTGCACTCGCCGCACGCGCATGCGCGGATCGTGTCCATCGACAAGTCGGGTGCGCTGGCCGTGCCCGGCGTTCATCGCGTCTATACCTGGCAGGACGTCCCGCGAAAGCGTTACAGCACGGCGATTCACACCGATCACCTCGTCGATCCAGACGACACCTACATGCTGGACAACGTCGTCCGTTTCGTTGGACAACGCGTGGTCGCGGTGCTCGCCGACTCGGTCTGCGCCGCCGAAGAAGGGGTCCGCAAGGTCGTCGTCGAGTACGACGTCTTGCCCGCCGTCTTCGATCCGGAAGAGGCCATGAAAGATGGTGCTCCGCAACTGCATACGTACGATGATCCCTTTGCCCACGACAAGGTCCGCAACGTCCTGTTGGAGTTGCACGGTCAAATCGGGGATGTAAAGCGGGGTTTCGACGATGCCGACGTCGTGCACGAAGCCACCTATTTCTCCCCACGCGTCCAGCACGCGCACCTAGAGACACACGGCACGATCGCGTGGATGGAGGACGGCCGTCTCAACGTGCGGACGGCGTCGCAGTCTCCGTCCATCGCGAAGCTGAAGCTGTCCCATCTGTTCAGTCTGCGGCCCGACCAACTCCGCGTGTTCTGCACTCGGGTGGGCGGTGGCTTCGGCGGCAAGCAGGAACTCATCTCGGAGGACCTTCCGGCGCTGGCGACCCTCGACACCGGTCGCCCGGTGTCCTTCGAGTTCACCCGCGAGGAGGAGTTCATCACGGCCTCGCCTAGGCATCCGATGAAGATCACCGTGAAGATCGGCGCGAAGGCCGACGGCACACTCACGGCGCTCTCCTACCGCAACGTGTCCAACACCGGCGCGTACGGGAACCACGGCGGTGAGACCCTGTTCGCCGCAGGTGCGGCGATCGCGCTCTACCGTTGTCCCAACAAGAGTTTCGACGCTTGGTCGGTGTACACCAACACCGTCCCGAGCGGTGCGCTGCGCGGGTACGGCATGACCCAGCCGGCGTACGCCGTCGAGTGCGCGATCCACGAGCTGGCGGTCAAGCTCGGCATGGACCCAATGGAAGTGCGCAGGCGCAACGTCATCCGGCCAGGGGACAGGCTGCTTGCGCTAGGCGACCATCCCGAAGACGTCGAGTTCACCGAGGACGGGGTCATGCAGTGCATCGACATCGTCGACGACGCATTGCGTCGCGATGACGGCGACCACGGTCTCGGTGAGGACTGGCTGATCGGCGCGGGCGCGGCGACCTCCCTACACGAAACGGCCCCGCCCACCGATCACATCTCCGATGCGTGGGCGACGCTTCGCGACGACGGAGTCTACGAGATCGCGGTCGGCACCGTCGAATTCGGCGAGGGCACGTCCACGGTACACGCACAGATTGCGGCCACCAACCTAGGTACGACACCCGATCGAATCCACTTGGTACAGTCCGACACCGACCGGACGGGCTTCGACACGGGTGCGTTCGCGAGTGCGGGCATGTTCGTCGCAGGCAACGCGGTGAACTACGCTTCCAGCGCGCTGAGCAGGCGAATCCTGCGTTTCGCCGCGTCGCATACCGGAGCACCGGTCGAGGAATGCCGGATGGACGACGACGGCGTCCTATGCGGCCACACGCGGTTGTCATTGACGCAACTGCTCGATGCCGGGCACGCCCGTGGCGTCCGATTCACCGAGGCGCGCAAGGCATTTGGCTCACCACGTAGCGTCACGTCGAACTCGCACGGCTTCCGCATCGCAGTTCATCGCGTGACGGGTGAGATCCGGATTCTCTACAGCGTGCACGCAACCGACGCGGGGGTGATCATCAACCCAGCTCAGGTGCGCGGGCAGGTGGACGGCGGCGTCGCCATGGGCATCGGGTTCGCACTCACCGAGAATTTCCGCGTCGACGACGCGGGCGTGATGGGCAATCCGAACCTGCGCAACTACCGCATCCCCACATACGCCGACGTGCCCCGGACCGAGCTGATCTTGGTCGACTCCAGTGACTCCGTCGGGCCGATGAAGGCGAAGGGCATGGCAGAGTGCTGCATCAACCCCGTCGCTCCCGCACTGGCCAACGCGCTGGAGGACGCCACCGGCGTGCGGTTCCGCGAGCTTCCGCTCTCCCCGGAACGGATTTATAGTCAACTGGTCCAACGGCAAACGCTGTTGGCGAAATGAGCGGCACAATGGACGCCAAATTACCTGCCGACGTCGCGGCGACGGTCATCATCGGCCAAAAGGTCCTTCCCGGCTCGGAGCAAGAGTTCGAAGCCTGGCAGAAGGGGATGAATGCCGAGGCGTCGAAGTACCCGGGATTCCTTGGCGCGGAGATCAACCCGCCGACGGCAGTGCAACCGGACTGGGTCGTCGTGTACCGATTCGACTCCGTTGCGAACGTGCAAGCGTGGATCAACAGCGCCACCCGCCAGGAGTGGCTCGACAGGGGCAACCACTTCTTCGACGGCCCCGGCACACAGCAGGTCATCAGTGGTGGTGCGCGCCAGAATGATTCGCTGGTGACGGTCGTGGTGACCCATCGCGTCAATCCCACCGACGTGCTCGAATTCCTGGCCTGGCAAGAGCGACTGCGGTTGGCCGAGAGCAAGTTCGACGGTTTCCGCGGTACCGAGATCTTTCATCCCGTCGAGGGCATCCAAAACGAATGGACCGCGCTCTACCGGTATGACAACCTCGCCGATCTCGACAAGTGGTTGCTCTCGCCGGAACGGCAGCAGCTGCTCGCGGAGGGGACGAAGTTCTCCGACTTCAGTTCCCACACCATCGACAACTCGTTCGGCAGTTGGTTCGCCTTCGACGAGAAGGGCCAAGAGGCATCTCCACCGTCGGACCTCAAGACCTCACTCGCCGTGTGGATGGGGCTCTACCCCACCGTGGTATTCCTGACTCTCGCAACTTCGCCGCTGCACATGCCGCTGTGGTTGAGCATGCTGGTGGGGAACTTCCTGTCCAGCTTCGCGATGACCTACGTGACGATGCCTTACTACGTCAACCTGACGCTGAAGAAGTGGCTGCGCGTTCCGCCAGACGCGTCCAAGACGCGGGCCAACGTCCAGGGATTGGCAATCCTACTGGGGCTCAATCTATTCTGGGTCGTGGTGTTCTACCTGATGACTCGAGTGTTCTGGCACCTGCCCTAGCGACCCCCAAGCGGAGCGGCCGACTCGAGGCCGGGGATGGCGGGGAGGTTGGACAGCTGCTTCGGGTCGAGTGTCCTCGCGTCGGGGGTCGCACGCAGCAGCGTGTACCTGCGGACCTCTTGACCAGCGGGTGTCATACCCGCGATCAACAGGTCGGCGCCCTCGGTCGTGCTGGTGGTCGCCACCGTCACGCCGGGTGTGGTACCCGGGAACGGAGCGAACGACGCGATCTGGGTGTACTTGACGTTGTCCTCGTGATGGTTCGGGCTCTCTAGGTAGATACTTGGCTGCCCATCGAGTAGAGATCCCGTCGACCACACTCGCACGGTGCCCTCGCCGCCGAGCTGGCTGGTCACGATGCTCTTGGAGCCACCCTCTGCGCCTGCGACCCATCCCGTCGTCAGCGCGACGCCACCCTTGTAACCCTCGTCGTAGGCCAAGAACTCAGACGTCATCCTCGGATCGGTGGGCTTACCCGAATGCTCCTGCGGCACGGTGCCATTGGCCACCGCGCGCGCCGTCGGCGTGTATAGGTCCCAGCGGAACGTCTTGATCAGCGGGGTGTCGCCAGGGCCAGGGGCGGTCACTATGCTCTCCCGACCCGACCCCATCTCGACCATGCCGGTGGCCAGCGTGACCCCGGACTGCGAGCCCGGGTAGGGCGTGAAGGTCGAGAACAGGTCTGGCGCCTTGCCCGACTCACCCGGCAGCGTCGACGAGAAGACCTTGACCTGCGATTCCATCCCGGCACCCGAGCCGACGATGATGTTGTCGGCCAACGCATTGCCGTCGATGTCGGCACCGGCGACCGTCACGCCGCCACGGAAGCCGGCGTCGAATGGGGCGAACCGCGTGATCTCGGTCTTGAAGAGGCCGTCCTTGGTGTTGTTTCCGTCGTACGCGACCACCTCGGGCGAGGCGCCCTTACCCGTGCCTGCGACCAGGTCGAGAATCCCGTCACCGTTGACGTCGGCCATCGCGACTGACGGTGTGCCCTCGAAGTTCGGGAAGGGGAAGACGGTTTGCAAGACCTTGTCGCCGTTGCCATCTCGAATCTGCACCGATGCTGGCTTGCCCTTGCCCCCGGGAATCGCCACGGCATACGTCGAGACCTCCGGGATCACGTTGATGGTCGCCATCAACCCGTTGTCCTCGTGGTTGAGCCGGTGACAGTGGATCACGTACGTGCCCGGATACTCGAGGAACTCCTGACGAATGGTGAGCTCCGCCGGGGTCGTCACGACGTGCATGTCGTTGAATATCGGCGCTGGGACGTTGACGTTGTCGAGACCCCACGGTTCGATGCCCGTCTTGCCATGGTTCGGATCGTCGATCGCCATCACTTGAAAGTCGTTGACGTGGATGTGCATCGGATGCGCATCGTTGTTGAAGTTCGTGATCTGCCATTCCTCGACGGAGTTCAGTCGAGGCTGGATCAGCGGGACGTTCGGGAATCCGGCGGGTTGAAAGAAGTAGATGACGGCCTTGGGATCGTTGTGGCTGGCCTTGTCGCCGCCGATGGTGTCGACGATCGTCAACGCCCGTTTGAGGGCGGGCGTCATCACCGACGTATCGACGAACGACGTATACGCATCGAGGTTTTGGCCAGGCTCGAAGGCCGTCGTCTGCCCAGGTCCGCTGGTGTCCTGCGTGGCGCGGATCAGAGTTTGCGTCGGGAACACGAAGAAGCCGTCGGCGAAGCTCAGGTACTTCGGATCCACCGTCAGCGTGCCGAGCACCGCGGGCGTGTTCTTGGTGCCGTTGTTCGTATACAACACACCGGGACCCGTCAGCGGCTTGGCACCGGGGTTCGGTGGAAACTCCAGAACGAGGTCGCCTTCCTTGGGCATCGCCACCGCGATCGCGTACCGGGAACCCGGCGGAATGCTCAGCGTCGTTCCATCGCCATATACGGGCCGTTGGACCTGAGTGTAGGGGTTGCCGTCCTGCCCGACGATCGCGAACTTGGGATGATTCCCGGTGGCGGTCTCGGTCAATCGCACTGTCATGTAACCGATGTCGCTGATGTTGGCCACGGCCCAGATCTCGGTCTGGCCCGGCTTGATCTTCAACTCGGGCTGAAACTGCCCGTTGACGGTGAACTGCACGTCGCGCTCGTTCTCCGGTAGCGCCGCGTTCTCGGGGACCTTCGTCGTCGGGCTATCGAAGCTCATCAGATTCGGTGGGATGAACTGTGTTTGGCCGCGGTTGTTGTGTGGCGACAGCGGTCCGGCCCACCACGGCGTGAGGTATTGCGAACCGATCGCGGTCTCGGACATGTTCACCGGGGCGAGGCTCGGTTGATACGTGCCGTCGGCAAGCTGATTGCCCTCGGGAGGCTTGAGGGTGCTCACGAACTGAGGCCAGCTGTAGTTGTTGAGCTGATGGCCCGTGCCGTTGCGATTGAAGACGTAGTTGTACTGAAAGGCCATGTCGCGGATGGGAATGTTGTTCTGCGTGACGATCGGCAGGTTGCCGTCGGGTCGACCGATCTCCAACAGACCAGCCAGTCCCGCGTAGGTCTGTTGTGTCGTCATCGTGTGACGGTGACTGTGGTACCAGTACAAGCCATTGGGCATGTTCTTCGGCACGTCGTAGGTGTAGGTGTTGCCCATGCCGGCAGGAATGCTCAACAACACATTGTCGGCGTTCCCCGACGGGCTCACGTGCAAGCCGTGAGTGTGCAGGTTCAGCGGGGCCTCGGTCAGCTGCGGCGGATAGATCGGCACCTCGCCATTCGTCGGAGTCATGGCGGGGTCGTAGAAATCCTTGATGGTCAGGCCCTGAAGATCGTTGTCGTAGTGCACGATCAGCTTCTCGCCTGGGTTCACTCGCAGCGTCGGCGCCGGATAGAGGTTGTCGCCCTTGGTCGAACCGTCCGAGGAGGCGCCCTTGATCAGGTCGAAGCCGAAGATCAGGAAGTTGGTGACTGGCTGCTTGACGGTGTCGAGGTTGACCGTTCCCTGATGGGCCGACAACCGCACTTCCAGTACGCCGTCCCTGCTGGAGAGCCGAAGGGGCTCGCGAAAGGGCGCCGGTTTGCCGTCTGGCCCCGCGTTGACTCCCGGTGGCGCGACGTCCGCTTCCTTCTGTTGGGAGGTACAGCTCGTCAGCATCGCGGCCATCGCCATCACCACGACGAGGCTGACGATCGATCTGAGCGAACGGATCTTCATCCCGGCCTCCCCAGCTGATGGTCAGTCCGCGCCGACCGACGCGAACGTTACACAGCAAAACTCGTCGCTGTCAGGCAAAAGACCGGCAATTCCAGAAATTGACGGTCACGGCATCTGCCGCCGAAGGCGCGAGTCAGGACAGCAACGAAATTCCCGACGTCGGCTCACAGATTTCCCGGCTCCCGGCGTCGGACTTCGACCGCCCTGGAGTAACTACTGTTACGTTCACGATCGTGTTGACCGAACTGATCCCGCTGGCACTCGTGGTCGCCTTGTCGCCGCTGTCGATCATTCCCGCGGTTCTGGTCCTGCACACGCCACGGCCCAGACCGACCGGCTTGGCATACCTGCTCGGCTGGCTGGTTGGTCTTGCGGGGCTGACGGCCATCTTCGTTGAGCTTTCTGGCCTGATGGGCGGCGGTGGGACGCGTCAACCACCGAGTTGGGCGTCCTGGTTGCGCATCGTCGTCGGAGCCGCGTTGATCGCGTTCGGCCTCTACAAGTGGTTCACCCGCAAGCAGGCGGAGCACACTCCGAAATGGATGAGCAGTTTGACCACGATCTCCCCCGCCCGTGCGGCGGTGACCGCCGTCGTGCTCGTCATCGTCAACCCGAAGGTGTTGTTGATATGCGCGGCAGCGGGTTTGGCGATCGGGACCGAGGGTCTGGGCCCGACGGGCGTCTGGCTTGCGGAGCTGTACTACGTCGCGGTGGCCGCCTCGACTGCCGCCATCCCGATTCTGGCCTATCTGGTGGTTGGTGAACGCCTCGACCAACCGCTTGCCCGCCTCAAGGAGTGGATGGAAGCCAACCACGCCACCTTGATCGCGGCAATCCTCGTCGCAATCGGTTTGATGGTGTTGTACAAGGGAATTCACGCACTCTAGCCTGCTACGGGGGATTGCGGCCTTGGCTGCGATGGGCCTGACTTAGAATCGAGCGGCGTGGGCCTCGACGATCAGAACGCGCTGCGGACGTTACGCGCCGCGATCGTTCCCACCCCAGACCCCGAGGGGATCGTCGGGCAGTTCTACAGCCGTTGGTTTGGCATCGACCCCTCGGCCCGTGACCTGTTCCCGCCCGACATGGGCCACCAGCGAGCGGCCTTCGCCCAAGCCCTCAGCTGGGTGCTTGGCGAACTGGCCGCACAGCGAGCGGAGGAGCCCGTCGCGTTCCTTGCACAGCTGGGTCGCGATCACCGCAAGTACGGCGTCGCGGGAGAGCACTACGACACGATGCGCGAGGCCTTGTACGCAACGCTGCGCAATCACTTCGCCGACGAGTGGGGCGATGCATTGGCCGGAACGGCACGCGATGCCGTCGACTTCATCGCCGGAGTGATGCGTGGCGCAGCCGATGCCGAGAACACGCCGCCGTTCGCAGACGGCACGGTCATCGAGCACATCCGGGCGACTAGAGACGTCTCGGTCATTCGGCTGCAACTCGACCACCCGCTGGCGTACCACGCAGGCCAGTACGTTGCGGTCGAAGTACCTCAGTGGCCACGCCGGTGGCGCTACTTGAGTCCGTCGATACCATTCGATCCCCATGGCGCCATCGAATTTCACGTGCGGTCCGTGACCGGCGGCATGGTCAGCACGGCGATCGTGGGCGACACCAAGCCCGGCGACCGGTGGCGACTCTCCAATCCCCATGGCGCCCTTGAGATCGACCGCGACGGGGGCGACGTCCTCATGGTTGCGGGCAGTACCGGACTGGCCCCCCTGCGAGCGCTGATCATGCACATGACCCAGTGGGGCGTGAATCCGCGGGTGCACCTGTTCTTCGGCGGGCGATACCCGTCCGACCTCTACGACCTGCGGACGCTGTGGGAGATCGCGTCGGGCAATCCGTGGTTGTCGGTGACCCCCGTCTCCGAGTTTTCGACGGACCCTCCGTGGGCGGCCGACTACCCCGACGTCGAGCCGCCGCGTGGTCTGCACGTCCGTCAGAAGGGTCTGCTGCCCGACGTCGTCACCCGCTACGGCAATTGGGGCGACCGGCAGGTGCTGGTGTGCGGTGGTCCTCAAATGATCGAGGCCACCAAGGCCGCGCTGATCGCCAGGGGCTTGCAACCGGAGAGCATCCAGCACGACCCCGTGGCTCTCTGACTCGTGCACGCCAACCCGCGCTCACCGCGGGACAGCGTGCACGAATCGCCGGTTTGGTGACGGCGGGCGCCGTGACAGAATTCGACGATGCCCGAGTTCCAATCCGTGACGCTGAAGGATCCCTCCTCGTCGCTGACCGCCACCTTCGTCCCCGCCGCTGGGATGATCGGCACCTCGCTGTCGGACGACGGCGTCGAGTTCCTCGGCCAACGTCGCGGCCTGGAGGCCTACGTGACGTTGGGAAAGACGATGGGCATACCGATCCTCTATCCGTGGGCAAACCGGCTGAGCGCCAACAACTATGGCGTCGACGGCGCGGTCGTTACGTTGACCCCGGACACCGGAGGAGTGCACACCGACGATCACGGGGCGCCGATGCACGGCCTGCTGACTGCCTACCCGGGGTGGGTGGTGACCGCGCAGTCGGGCAACGAGCTGACGGCTGAAGTGGACTTCGGCGCAACGCCGAGCCTGCTGGCCTACTTCCCGTTCCCGCACCTGCTGACGCAGACGGTCACACTGGCCGACCGGACACTACGAATCGAGACCACCGTGACGCCGACCACCGCCGCATCGGTGCCAATGTGCTTCGGCTACCACCCGTACTTCACGATTCCTGGTGTGCCGCGGCCGGATTGGACGCTTACCACGCCTGCGATGCGGCACCTACCGGTCGACGAGTTCGGCATCCCGGTGGGCACCTCCGAGGAGTGGCCCGCATCGTCGAAACCGCTCGGCGACACCACCTACGACGACGGCTTCGACATGGTGCCCGAGTGTTCGGTGTTCGCGATCGAAGGCGGGGGACGTCGCGTCGAGGTGACCTACGAGAAGGATTACCCGTGCGCGCAGTTGTTCGCGCCGCCGAACGGTGACCTGATCGCCATCGAGCCGATGACGGCGCCCACCGACGCCTTGCGGCGCGGTAACTTTCGCGTCGCCGTCGCAGGAAATCCCGAGGCAGCCCGCTTCTCGATCAAGGTGACCTAGCGCCCGATCTTGCGCGGCTGCCACACCACGAGCGCAGTGCTCTTGGGTGGCACCGCGACGTCGCGGCGCTGGTTGGCGCGCAACCGATCTACCTCGTCGGCCATCTCGGCCAGCCTGGCCTGCAACGCCTCGACCTGGTTGGTCAGCTCGATGATGCGCTTGATTCCGGCGAGGTTGACGCCTTCGTCCTGGGACAGCCGCTGCACCTCGCGCAGGAGGTCGACGTCCCGGTCCGAATAGCGGCGCCCACCGCCGGAACTGCGCTGCGGACTCACCAGGCCGAGACGGTCGTAGGTGCGCAACGTTTGAGCGTGCATTCCCGCCAACTCGGCCGCAACCGAGATGAGGAACGTTCGCGCGTCGTCACCCTTGCGGCCGGCCATCAGAGCGACCCTGCCCAGCCCGCGCGCGGATCGAACCCTGCCGCGCGCTCGGCCTTCGCGTAGGCCTCCAAGGCCTCGACGGCCTCGCCCTCCAGGTTCGGCGGAACCGCGACCTTGACGGTCACCAGCAGATCGCCGTGACCACCCGACCGCTTCGGTACTCCGCGTCCGCGTACCCGAAGGATCCGGCCGTCGGAGGTACCCTTGGGCACCCGCACGCCAACCTTGCCCTCCAGAGTGGGCACCGAAAGCGTTGTGCCCAAGGCGAGTTCGTGGAAGCTGACCGGAGCGGTGACGGTCAGGTCATCGCCATCACGCCCGAACACGTTGTCAGGGCGCACGTGGACCGTGACGTAGAGGTCTCCTGACGGAGCTCCACGCAGGCCAGCCTCGCCTTGACCGGCAAGCCTGATCCGTTGACCGTCCTCGACACCCGGGGGGATCCGGACGTTGATGGTCCTGGCACGCGTGGTGACACCCATGCCGGAGCACTCTTCGCACGGCTCGTCGATGAGCGAACCGCTTCCGCGACAGTCGGCGCACGGCTCGGAGAACCCGAATGCGCCCTGGTTGCGGCTGATCACGCCCGCGCCGTTGCAGTTGGGGCACACCCTTGGGCTGGTGCCAGGACGCGCACCACTGCCATGGCAGTTCGTGCACGGCGCCTGGCTGGTGAGCCTCAACGGCATCGCCACGCCCTTCGTGGCCTCCAGGAACGACAACTCGGTTTCGGTCTCTAGGTCCTTGCCGCGACGTGGGCGAGTCGGCCTCGGCGCCGCGCCACGCCCGAAGATCCCGCCGAACAGGTCGCCGATGTTGGCGCCACCCGCTTGGGGAGCTTGGTCGAACAAGTCACCGAGGTTGAACTCGACACCGTCGGCGAAGCCACCGAAGTTGCCGCCGCCGCCGTTGAACCGGCGACCGAAACCACCGTTGGCGAACAGCTTTCGCGTCTCGTCGTATTCCTTGCGCTTCTTCTCGTCGGTCAGGACATCCTTTGCCTCTCCCACCGCCTTGTAGCGCGCCTCGGCGCTCGGGTCGTTGGGGTTGCGGTCGGGGTGGAGCTCGGCCTGTAGCTTGCGCGCCGCCCGCTTGATGTCGCTGGTGCTCGCGTCAGAAGCGACGCCGAGCTCCTTGTAGAAGTCTTTCTCGACCCATTCGCGTTGGGCCATTCCGCGTCACCTCCTCAGGTATCGCGATGCGGATCTCTAATCGTTAGATTCTGCGTCTTGATCGGTCGCTCCGTCGGCATTGTCCACCGTTTCGGAGCCCGCCGGTGTGTCGACCACACCGACCAGAGCGTGCCTCAGCACGTTGTCGCCGAACTTGTAACCACGCCGCATGACGGTGCCGATCACGGGATTGGAGCCGTCACCCTCGTGCTGCACGGCCTCGTGCAGCGACGGGTCGAACTCGTCACCCTCGATACCGAACGCCGTGAGGCCAACCCCTTCAAGCGCACCGATCAGCTTGTCGGCCACCGCTTTCAGCGGCCCCGACTCCAGATCGCCGTGGCTGCGGGCGTTGTCGAGATCGTCGAGCACCGGCAACAACTGGGCGGCGAAGAGAGCCTTCGCCCGCTCAGCCGCTGCCTGCTCCTGACGGAGCGACCGCTTCCTGTAGTTGTCGTATTCGGCCTTGACCCGCTGAAGAGTCGTCGTCAACTCGGCGACCTCGTCCGACGCGGCCGGGGCCTCCGGCGCCGACCCACTTGGGGCCGGCGCCGAGGCACCTTCGCGTACCTCACCGGTGACGGGGTCGATGCGCCGCTTGTCGGTGACGATCACCGGCTCGTGCGGTTCGCCTTCACCATCGGCAGGGCCGTTGGACGGACGAGTCACTTGCGCTCCTCGTCATCGTCGACCACCTCGGCGTCGACGACGTTGTCGTCGACGGGGCCGGCACTGGCCGCGGACGCCTGCTGGGCCTGGGTGGCCTCGTAGATCGCCTGACCCAGCGCCTGGGATTCGACGCCCAACTTCTCCATCGCGGACTTGATGGCCGAGATGTCGGAGCCTTCGAGAGCCGACTTGGCCTCGCCGACCGCTGCCTCGACCTTGCCGAGCGTTTCCTCGGGGACCTTCGATCCGCCCTCGGCCTCACGCTGCTCCTTGACGAACTTCTCCGTCTGGTAGACCAGCGACTCGGCCTGGTTGCGGACGTCAGCCTCTTCCCGACGCTTGCGATCCTCGTCGGCGTGAGCTTCGGCGTCCTTGATCATCTGGTCGATCTCTTCCTTGGAGAGACCGGAGCCCTCCTGGATCTTGATCGAGTTCTCCTTGCCGGTGCCCTTGTCCTTGGCCGTGACGTGCACGATGCCATTGACGTCGATGTCGAAGGTGACCTCGATCTGCGGGACGCCGCGGGGCGCCGGCGGGATGCCGGTCAGTTCGAAGGCGGTCAGCAGCTTGTTGTGCGCCGTCATCTCACGCTCGCCCTGGAAGACCTTGATCTGCACCGACGGCTGATTGTCGTCGGCCGTCGTGAAGGTCTCCGACTTGCTCATCGGGATCGTCGAGTTGCGCTCGATCAGTTTGGTCATCACTTCGCCCTTGGTCTCGATGCCGAGAGAGAGCGGCGTGACGTCAAGCAGCAGAACGTCTTTCACCTCACCCTTGAGCACACCGGCCTGCAGTGCGGCGCCGACGGCGACGACCTCGTCCGGGTTGACGCCCTTGTTGGGCTCCTTGCCGCCGGTGAGCTCCTTGATCAGATCGGTCACCGCGGGCATGCGGGTGGAACCACCCACCAGCACCACGTGATCGATCGACGACACCGAGATGCCGGCGTCGGCGATGACCGACTGGAAGGGCTTGCGCGTGCGATCGAGGAGATCCTGAGTGATCCGCTGGAACTCGGCGCGAGTGATCTGCTCGTCGAGGAACAGCGGGTTCTTGTCGGCGTCCACCGTGATGTAGGGCAGGTTGATCGAGGTGCTCTGGCTGGAGCTGAGTTCGATCTTGGCCTTCTCGGCCGCTTCACGAAGCCGCTGCATGGCCATCTTGTCCTTGGTCAGGTCGATGCCTGCCGAGGCCTTGAACTTGTCGACCAGCCATTCGACGATCCGGTCGTCCCAGTCGTCGCCACCGAGGTGGTTGTCACCCGAGGTCGCACGGACCTCGACGACACCGTCGCCGATCTCGAGCAACGAGACGTCGAACGTACCGCCACCGAGGTCGAACACCAGGATGGTCTGTTCCTTGTCGCCCTTGTCCAGGCCGTAGGCCAGGGCAGCAGCGGTCGGTTCGTTGACGATCCGCAGGACGTTGAGGCCAGCGATCTGGCCCGCGTCCTTGGTTGCTTGACGCTGGGCGTCGTTGAAGTACGCAGGCACGGTGATGACCGCGTCGGTGATGTCCTCACCGAGGTAGGCCTCGGCGTCGCGCTTCAGCTTCTGAAGGACGCGAGCGCTGATCTCCTGCGCCGTGTACTTCTTACCGTCGATGTCGATGGTCCAGTCGGTGCCCATGTGGCGCTTGACCGAACGAATGGTGCGGTCGACGTTCGTGACCGCTTGGTTCTTGGCGGGCTGTCCCACCAGCACCTCACCGTTGCGCGCGAATGCGACGACCGACGGGGTGGTACGGGAGCCCTCGGAGTTCGCGACGACGACCGGGTCGCCACCTTCCAGAACTGCGACGACGGAGTTGGTGGTCCCGAGGTCGATACCGACCGCACGAGCCATAGTTTGTTGCCTCCTGATAGACGTATTACGGGTCTGAGTGGACCACGCTCAAGACTGCACCTTGCCAGGGACTCCTGTCAAGACAGAGTTGAGTCTGATTCACTCAAGTTGATGTCTGGGTCAACTGGGTCGATTCGCGATCTATTCCCTGGCGCTGCCAAATTCCGCGAAAGTGCGGATTCGTCCAGCTCCAATCGGCTCAATCCGCGCGTTCGGCGAGCGGCGCGCCTCGATCAGGGCTGGACGAACGGCTTGACGAAGGCGACGAGGTCGTCCTTCGACGGCACGGCGTCATACGTCGTCTTCTGACTGTCGTCGTCGAACGACATGAACATCGGGCAGGTGTCGTCATCGCTGGAAACCAGGGTCATGTCGAGATCCTTGCCGGTGGTCGCCTCGTGGACCGACACCGTGTACGTCGCAGAGGGCAGGTCGAGGATCCCACTTGCATCCCATGTCGACATATAGCGGGGCGGGTTGCACGCGGCCTTCCACCGATCGGGGGACACGGCTTTCACCCGACTCATCGGCCGTTCACCGGACAGACAGCACGCGAGTACTGGGACATAGTTATCCCAACGCAGGAAACCAGCCAGGTGAAAAGCGAAAAAGCAACTGACACAGAAGGATTGAGAAAAATGATCAACGCAACCACCATCGCCCGATTCGTCGCGATGCCCATCATCTCGGCAGGCATCCTCGGCGGAGCCCTCGGCACGGCCACCATGGCCAACGCCGCCACGAACCACACTCCTCAGGGCCCCGGCCCCTCCTACAGCGCGTCCTTCGCGCCGCAGACCCACGCCACGGCCCCCACTCGGGGCCCAGTCGCCGGCTGGCACAACCGCCACCTGCAGCGCGTTGCCGGCCTCAACGGCTAACCCCCCGGGCACTACGCCCCCACGAACCCACCAGGCCCTCCTAAACATCCCCGGGGAGGGCCTGGTGTTCGTGTATCAGACTGCGACGGCGACGTCGATCCCCAACACGTCGCCGAAGGCGTGAGCGGCGGCCCAGTCACCGACGCGCACCGCGTTGGCGAAGTCATCGACCAAGGGGCTCTCGACGTCCAGGTCAGCGAGCCAGCCGGACACCGTCGAGGCAATCTCATCGGGCGACACGCGCGATGCGCGGCCAAAGTGCAGACGGTCGGTGAGGTCGTAGACGGTCGTGCACTGAGTCCGCCGGTGCAACCAGTGCAGGCGGATGGCGCTCATGATGGTCCTTGTCGTCGGTCGACGCGACGAGGATTCGCCGCATCGACACACTTTCAAGGCGTTCTTCAAGGATTCTTGGAAAGCGACGTCAGGCGCCGGTGAGCGCGTGCAAACCCCGAATGCAAAGGTCCCACGCGATCGTGCTCGGTTGGAAGTGATCACCATCGAAGGTCCGCAGGTCAGACGTGTCGCCGGCCCGTTGCGCCACCACCACGAAGCGCTCCGAGGAAGCGATGGGGGGCCAGCGCCGTTCGCCTGCTAGGGACGCATCTCGTAGGCGCCATCGTAGGCCTTCACCTGCTCCCACACCCGGTCGAAGCGCGCCTTGTCGACCACCGGCTTGCGGATCGCAGATATTGCCCAGTCTTGTTGTGCGACAGTCGAACTCGGTTTACCGTGCAGCGATACGGCGTGTGCGGAGAAGTCGCGGATCTGGAAGTCGAAGATCTGGTCCACTAGGTCTTCAAGCTCGGGGCCGAGTCCCAGAATGCGTGCCTGTTCGAGAATCAACTGGCCGTACACGACGAGCGAGAACAGGTGCCCGCCGACGAGGATGAAGTCCAGATCGCTCAACTGGTCGGCGTCGGGCGCCGCCGTCGTGAGCATCTCCTTGAACGCCTTCACCTGTTCGTAGAAGCGTGCGACGTTCGGAATGTGCAGTGCGCCTTCGTAGATCGGCGCCCAGTCGGCGAACTGAACCTTGGACGCACCGCGCGCCGGTCCCTGCTCCCAGAAGAACACGTCGTCGGCGTCGTCATCCCTGGTGCCGATGTCGGGATAGTGCGCCGGATTGAACATGTAGTTCGGCATGAACTTGAGGATCTGCGCGACGTTGACGTGCACCGTGCCCTCCAACCGAGGCAGGCACCCGATGAGGCGAGCTACCTCGCTGAAGTAGGTGTTCTTCTCAAAGCTCTTGGCAGCCAGCACATCCTGTAGCAGCGTGACGACGATCTCGCCCTCCGAGGTGACCTTGGACTTGGTCATCGGGTTGAACAGCAGGTACCGACGGTCGTCTCGGCTCGCGCTTCGGAAGTAGTCGATCGCGCGGTCGCTGAACAGCTTCATCGCGATCAGTCGCGCGTAGGCGTCGACGAAATTCGCTCGCACATGCGGGAAGTCGGTGACGCGGTTGCCGTAGAGAATGCGATTGTTCGCATGGGTGATGGCCTCGTAGAAGGCGTGCTCGCACATCCCGATCGAGCCGCTGCACAGGTTGAACTTGCCGACGTTGACGGTGTTGAGTGCCGCCGAGAATGCGTCGGCGCCGGTGTCCAGAATATCCTCCTCGCGCACCGGATACTCGTGCAGCGCGAAATTGCTCACGTACATCTGACCGTGCACGACGTTGCCGATCAACTCGTAGTTCGGGTGACTGCTGTCGGCGACGAACCAGACGTAGCCATCGGCACCCTCGACGTCGGCACGTCGGGAGAACACCGAAACCATGCCTGCGACATTGCCGTTGCCGATGTAGTACTTCTCGCCGGACGCGCGGAACGCGACCCCTTCCTCATCGGTCGGGGTGAGGATCATGTCGGTGTTGTAGATGTCGGCGCCGCGCTTCTGCTCGGACAGCGCGAACGCCATCACTCCCCCGGCCTCCAACTGATCCGCGGCCCGCTGCATGGCTTCCTTGTTGTTGCTCTGCCAGATCGGGCCCAGGCCGAGGATCGTGACCTGTTCGGCGTACCAATAGGCCAGCCCGTAGAAGCCCAGGATCTCGCTCAATGCCGCATTGCGCGACGTGTCCCACCGCTTGTTGTCGTCGCCACCACCGAACGCCGACGGCGTGAGGAACGTGGCGAAGATGCGCTCCCTACCGACGAAGTCGAGGAAGTCTGACACCCACGTCGCTTCCCGATCGTCTTGGAGCAATTTCCCCTTGCCCCTGGCCTCGAACCAGTCGATGAGCGCCCTGAGCTGTCGTCGAGTCTCCTGGTCGAACTTCGCGGGGTCGTAGGTGTTCGGGTTCAGCAACAAGCCGCTGGAATTCGCCACGGTGCGCCCTTTCCTCGATGCGGGTCCGGCGTCGAATCTAGCAGTGCGTCACGGTTGCAAATCCGCTGTTCGCGGGCAATGGCCGTGACCCTCCGCGTCGGCCGAAGAACCGTCGTCAACCCGGCACTAGTGCTAGACACGGAACCCGTGAGCACACTTGCCGAACAGACCCGATGGATGGACGCAGTCGACCAGGCAGCGCTGGTCGCCTCTAGTGACGCCTCGCCGAGCGAGCTTCTCAAGGCGGCCATCGAACGGATCGAGCGGATCGACCCGACTCTCAACGCCGTCGTGATCCGGTGGTTCGACCACGCGCGCGAGACTGCGAAGGGCGAGTTGCCCGACGGCCCCTTCCGCGGTGTGCCGTTCCTGCTCAAGGACCTGTACGCGTCATACGCCGGACAACCGATCAGCAATGGCAACCTGGCGTTCAAGCGCGACCGCGTCATCGCCGACGCCGACACGACGCTCGTCAGTCGGCACCGCGCTGCGGGGCTCGTCATCGCCGGACGCACCAACAGCCCCGAACTCGGCAGCGTGCCGACCACCGAACCGATCGCGTGGGGAGCGACTCGAAATCCGTGGGACACCACGCGCACGCCTGGAGGTTCGAGTGGCGGGGCGGCTGCGGCCGTCGCGTCCGGCATGGTCCCGTTCGCCCACGCCAGCGATGGCGGCGGGTCGATTCGCATTCCGTCCTCTTGCTGCGGCCTTGTGGGTCTCAAGCCGAGCCAGGGCCGAATCACCCTCGGCCCACTACGCGACGAGAGTGGTCTCGGGGTGGAGCACTGTGTTTCCCGGACGGTCCGCGACAGCGCCGCTCTTCTGGACGCGACGCGCGGGCCTGGCATCGGCGACACGGTCATCGCTCCCTCGCCCGCGCGGCCTTACGTGGAGGAGCTGACGACCGAACCCGGCCAGCTGCGCATCGGCATCCTCGACCATCACCCCCAGGGCGGCGACGTAGATCCAGCGTGTACCGCTGCGGCGCGAAACGTCGGCGCCCTACTGGAGGCGCTGGGGCACAACGTCGAGCATGCATGGCCAAAGGCGTTGGAGGACAAGTCTTCAGCGATGTCGTTCGGTGCATTGTGGGCCACCGCAATGGGCCTGTCGAGCCGGGGTTTCGAACGACAGCTCGGCAGACCGCTACGGGACGACGAACTAGAGCCGATGAACCGAGCGCAGGCCGACGCCGCCGCGAACTTCTCGGCGGTCGACTACGCCTTGGCGCTTGGGGCGGTGGCGCAGTATCGGCGTGCGCTGCAGTCATGGTGGCATGACGGCTGGGACCTGCTGCTCACCCCGACACTGGCAGAGCTCCCGCTCGAGCTCGGCACGCTGGCCCCTGACCCCGACGACCCCATGGCGGTCATGCGGCGCGCGGGCCTCTTCGTGCCGTTCACCCCACCGTTCAACATGAGCGGCCAACCGGCGATCAGCCTGCCACTGGAGTGGACCCCAGAAGGTTTGCCCGTCGGCGTGCAACTCGTCGCCGCCTACGGCAGGGAGGACGTGCTGGTCCGCGTCGCCAGCCAATTGGAGCAGGCGAAGCCATGGGCTCATCGAACCCCAAACATCTGACCTGCCACCTGAAGTGGCCACCTCGTGACATCCTGCGGAGGTGGCCACGGGTGCGCCCTCGGGGGTAGTCACGTTTCTCTTCACCGACGTCGAGGGGTCGACTCGTCGGTGGGAGGCTGACGCCGCGTCGATGAGGGTCGCCCTCGCCGCCCACGACGACGTCTTGCGCGCTGCGATCGAGGAACGCGGCGGTTGGCTGTTCAAGCACACCGGTGACGGAGTGTGTGCCGCGTTCGGCTCGCCGAAGGCGGCGGTGGATGCCGCCGTCGCCGCGCAGCGTTCGCTGCAACTCCCGGTCCGGATGGGCATCGCGACCGGCGAGGCCGAGCTGCGAGGGGAGGACTACTTCGGCGTCGCGCTCAACCGTGCCGCGCGCGTGATGGCTGCCGGACACGGGGGCCAGATCCTGGTGGCCGACTCGACCACTAGCCTGCTCAGCGGCGTCGACCTCACCGACCTCGGAATGCGCCGGTTGCGCGATCTCCCGACTCCACTCGGGCTCTTCCAGGTCAGAGCCGACGGGTTGCGCTCGGAGTTCCCGCCGCTGCGGACGCTCGATGCAACGCCTGGCAATCTGCGCCCGCAGCCCGCCGACCTGATCGGGCGCGAGTCCGAACTCTCGGACGTGATCACGGCGGTGAAGCTGAACCGGTTGGTCACCCTGACCGGCGTCGGCGGGGTCGGCAAGACACGGCTGGCAATGGAGGTTGGCACGCGGCTGGCGACCGAATTCCCGGACGGTGTTTGGGTTTTCGAGCTCGCGAGCGTCGCCGACCCGGCTGCGTTACCCGACGCGGTGGCCTCGGTGTTGGGTACCATCCAGCAGCCTGGCGTGACCATTGCCGAGTCGGTGGCCGCAGCGTTGGACGGCAGGGTGCGGCTGTTGGTATTCGACAACTGCGAGCACATCCTCGATGCGGCAGCGGACCTGATCGAACTCATACTCGCGCGATCGCCGACCGTCAGCATCATCGCCACCAGCCGCGAAGGACTCGCGATCGCCGACGAGCAACTGTGGCCGGTGCGTTCGCTCGACGTCAACTCTGCCGCAGACCTTTTCGTGGAGCGGGCACGAAATGCCTTGCCGACGTTCGTCGCCGACGATGACGCAGCCGTCGCCGAAATCTGTCGCCGCCTCGACGGCATCCCGCTCGCGATCGAGTTGGCCGCATCGCGGATGGCCTCGATGACCGCCGCCGAGGTACGGGATCGTCTCGACGATCGGTTCAAGCTGCTGACCGGGTCACGAAGGGGGTTGGAGCGCCACCAGACGCTGCGCCACGCCGTGCAGTGGTCATACGATCTGCTCGACGAGCCCGAGAAGATGCTGCTGGAGAAGTGCTCGGTGTTCGCCGGTGGCTTTGATCTCGAAAGTGTCTGTGCAGTAGCGGGATACGATGACGAGTATCGTGCTCTAGATCTGCTGGACGCCTTGGTCCGCAAGTCGTTGCTCGTCACCGATCGGTCGTCGGGCCGGACCAGGTACTCGATACTGGAGACCATCCGACAGTTCGCAGAAGATCAACTCGTCGCACGCGGCGAAGCGGACTCGATACGAGCCGCACATTCCGGCTACTTCGCCGCTAGAGAATCCGACATTCTCGCCTTGTGGGACGGCCCCCGACAGCGCGAGGCCTACGCCTGGTTCGCCCGCGAACTCGCCAACGTGCGCGTCGCATTTCGGCGGGCCGCCGACCACGGCGACGTCGACGCGGCCGCGGCCATCTCCACCTATGGCCTATTCCTCGGCGGTGGGAGCGAAAACTACGAACCTATAGCCTGGGCCGAAGAAATCATCGCGCCGGCTCGAGCCATCGGCCACCCGAGGCTAGCCGTGCTCTACGTCATTGCGTCGCAGTGCTGGATGCCTGGCCGAATCGAGGACGCCGTCCGCTACAGCGAAACTGCCCAGGGCGAGATCGATTGGGAGCGTGTCGATCTGCCCTTCGGCATTGACGGGTGGCTGGCCGGGTCGTATATCAACGTCGGAAGGGTTGACGAGATGGTCGACTGGTGTCGGGCTCGGCTCGAACGACATCGCGACACGCACACCCTCACCAGAACCTGCCTTGCCCTTGCGCTCACCATCCGCGGCTCAACGGCTGACGCAATGACCATCGCCGACGGCCTCGGCGCCGCAGCCGGGGCGACCGGAAACCCGTACGCGCACTCATTCGGGCTCTTCGTGGAGGGCTCCGCCTTCGAAGCGTCGGACCCGACCCGCGCGCTGGACGCCCTTCGCCGGGGATTCGCCATCGCCCAGGACAGCGGCAACCGGTTCATCGAGACTGGTTCGGCGACCGCGCTCGCCCGACTGGAGGCTGAGTACGGCGATCCACTCGCCGCGCTCGACTACTCACTCTTCGCGATCCGCAATTACGGCAACGCTGGCAATCTCGCCAACATGCGCGTCGCACAAGTAGCGCTCGCAATGCTCCTGGCTCGCCTCGGGCACCACAAGCCCGCGGCCACGATCACCGGCTTTGCACTCAGCCCCGTCACCGCGGGCCGCCTAGCCAAGGTGACCGAGGATCTCCGAGAGGTTCTGGGTGACGACGGGTATGACTCAAGCGCTCGCGAAGGCGAATCGATGGCACTGACGACCATAGTGAACTACGCATACGAGCAGATCGATCTGATTCGAGCCGACATCGCCCCGCCCGACTGAGTTCGGCCAAACATCTGACCTGCCAACTGAAGTGGCTCGCTCGTGACATCCCGCGAGGGTGGCCAGGGCAGGTGCGGCTTCGGGTGTGCGTGCTCAGGCGTCCAAGCGGGTGAATTCGTCCTGGCGGTACTGCTCGACGCATGCGGCACGCCGGACCTTGCCACTAGTGGTCGTGGGAATCGACCCCGGAGGCACGAGAACGAGATCCCCGACATTCAACCCGTGTGCGACGGATATGGCGGAGGTGACGTCGCTCTTGATCTCCTTGAGCCAGTGCACTGCTTCTATCGGAGACTCTCCTCGTTTCTTGACCTCGATCACGGTCACCAGCTGCTCGGTACTGTCCACCGGCACCGAAATCGCCGCGACCCGGCCACCGGTGATCTGCTGCACCGTCGCCTCGATGTCCTCGGGATAGTGATTGCGGCCGCGGATGATCAACAGATCCTTGATGCGCCCGACGATGAACAGATCACCTTCGGAGACGAAGCCCAGATCGCCGGTTTTCAACCACGGTCCGGCGGGCGTACCGGGTGTTGGGTCAAGGAGTGTGGCGCCGAAGCACTGCTGCTCCTGCGGTGACCTACTCCAGTAGCCGGCAGCCACATTGTCACCGTGGACCCAGATCTCACCGACCACGTCCTGCGCGCATTCCCTGTTCGAACCGTCGACGATGCGCACCGTCGGTGATTGCGGCAGGTTGTATTTGACGAGCGCAGAGCCGGTTGCCGACCCACACCGCCGTACCCTGCCCGCGGAAAGCTCATCGCCATCAAAGTAAGCAGGCTCCGCCGACTCGCTCCAGGTGCCTGCGGCCACGAATACGGTTGCCTCGGCCAGCCCGTACGACGGGCGCAGCATACGGTCCTGAAAGTTGAAGTGGGCGAACCGATCTGTGAAACGTTCCAAGGTGGCCGGTTCGACACGTTCGGCGCCGTTGATGATGCCCAACACCCCGCCGAGATCCAGTCCGGCGAGGTCAGCGTCCTTGGTCTTGCGGGCGGCCAGGTCGAAGGCGAAGTTTGGGGCTGCGGAGAATGTGTGCGGGTGCTGCGCGAGCGCCCGTACCCACCTGGACGGCTTCTCCAGGAACGCCAGTGGGCTTGTCAGCACAGCGTGATAGCCGCCCAGGATGGGTGCGCAGACGCCTAGCACCAGACCCATGTCGTGGTAGAAGGGCAACCACGACACGATCGTCAAATCTTTAATTGATCTCGCCTGAGCATCCGCCAAGAAGCTGCGCATCAGCTGCTCGAAGTTCGCCTGGACATTGCGGTGCGAGATCATGACTCCGGTGGGCAGCCGGGTCGAACCCGAGCTGTACTGCAGATACGCCGTGGCGGGGAACTCCTTTACGCCACTGTCGAACCCGTCCGCTCCATCTTCGTCATCCAGGTTCAAGGTATCGATCGCCACGAGCTTCGGCGCGGTGACCATCCGCGACTGATCCACGTAATCGCCGACATCTTCGGCGACCGCAGACGTCGTTAGGACAACCGACGGTTTGGTATCGATGAAGACCGCGCTCACGCGATCATGACTAGAACCGCGATGAGGCATGGGCAGCGGAACCGCCACGAACCCGGCCTGCATGGAGCCCAGGAACGCCACGATGTAGTCGAGGCCCTGCGGGGCCAGGATCACCGCCCGGTCACCGACCGAGCCGTGATGGCTGAGCTCACGTGCCGCGTTCATCGTCCGGCGTGACAGCTGAGACCACGTCAGGGACTCTTCGATGCCCGCCGGGTCGGCCGTGTAATCGGTGAAGGTGAAGGCCACGTCGTCGGGCCGCATTTTGGCACGTCCGTGCAGCATTGAAAGAATTGATGATCGGGGGTTAGGCATCACGTCACGTCCGTAACTCGTCGAATCAATCGGTAGAGAAGGCGCGGTCAGCCCGCACCGTGGGGGTTCAGCATCGACAACGCAGCGTTGGCAAGATCCGACATGGGATCAGTGCGGCCGCCAAAGGTCGCCGCGTTGGCAGGTGCGGTGACCTTCGCCGGGTCGAAACCGTGCACCGGGTCCACCGTGATCGGAGCGGTCGCGGGGTCGTCGTTTCGCGAATAGCCGGCATCGACCATGGGCAGCAGTACCCGGTCCAGTTCGTTGAGCGTGTTCTGGTCATATCCGAGGTACTGGAAGGGCAACACCAAGGGCAGGTGCTGCTCGGGAACCAGGTACGTCGTCGTCGTCGCACCCTTGGAATTGACCGTCGTCCTGATGTTCTGCGCCGGAACATTGCTCGGATTGGTGAACGCAATCGCGGTGTGACCGGTGGCCAACCCTGCGATCGCGTTGATTACGCTCATCCAGTTGTCGGGCCGGTCCGGCCAATCGGCGATGCTGTCGTAGGCCGAGATGAACTGATCGGTGTGATATTGACTCTCCACGGGTGCCGGAATGCGGTAGTCCATGAACGGAACGACGCTGCCGACGGGAAAGTTCTGGGTCAGGAAGCTCTCGCTGAAGGGGCTCTTGGCAATCGGGTCACCGAACGTGGCGAAACTCAGCTGGTCTGTCGGTGGAGCAGTCGGGTCATTGACCAGTCGCGCCTTCACGGCATCGAGCACGAGCGCACCCTCGGACAGCCCCATCGCCGTCCCCTTGCCACCGTTGCGGATCGCTGCGTCGAGGTTTCCCTCTCCCTCGTCGACAGACTCACCGATGCTGGGCCCGTCGAGACCGATACCGGGATAAATTTGCTCTCCGAGCGCACCTATCCCTGGGAGGAACCGTTCCAGGGTGTGGCCCTGGATCTGACCCGCCGGGTAGTCGACCTTCGTCCGCTTCATCCCGGGGAACCATTGCTCGCCCGTCATACGGATGTACTCGTCATAGGGAATCCCGAGGACGTGGGCGCCACCCAAGGCGTACGCGGTCCCCGGGTTCGACGGCGTCGGCGCAGCCGGGCCACCGGGCACCGGCTGGGGAGGTGGCAGCGTGTCATCGGCCAACGCACTCCCGAGGACGCCTGAGGATCCTGTCAGGCTGGTAGTCATCAACAATGCAAGTCCTGCAAGGAGTTTCTTCATCTTCACTCCCGATCGCCTCGCTTCGTTTCGTAGTCTCACACACATCATGCGTGCCCGCTCACCGGCACTTGCGCGCCCAACTTCCACGTAGTTCTCACGTGCGCTGGGCCAAGATTGCTCCTCACGTGCGCTGGGCCAAGATTGCTCCTCACGTGCGCTGCCTCCCTCCGGGCACTCGTGATGGCCACCAGTTCGCCTTGCCGACGAGAGCAGCGATTGCGGGCACCGTGATGGTGCGCACCACGAAGGTGTCCAGCAGGATGCCCACCCCGATCAGGAAACCGCCTTGGACCACTATGCCGATGGAAGAGAACATCAGGCCTGCGACCGACGCAGCGAAGATCAGACCCGCTGCGGTGATCACCCCTCCAGTCGAACCCAGAGTGCGGATTACCCCGTACCGCATGCCGTGCGCAGACTCGTCCCGCAGGCGCGACACCAGGAGCATGTTGTAGTCGGCACCCACCGCGATCAGCACCACGAACGCGAGAGGAGGGACGCTCCAATGCAATTGCTGGCCGTGCAGGTTCTGGAACACCAGGACAGTGATACCCAGCGCCGCGAAGTACGAGACCACCACCGACCCGACGAGGTAAAGGGGCGCGACGAACGAACGCAACAGCAACATCAGGATCAGCAGGACCACGACGAGGGTCGCGATCATGATGAATTTGATGTCCTGCTGGTAGTAGTCGCGCGTATCCCGAAGTGCCGCAGGGAAACCGCCCATCGAGATCGAGGCGTCGGCCAGCGTGGTGTTCGGCTGAGCGCCCCTTGCGATGTCCTGGATCTGATTAACCTGATCCATCGCCTCGGAGCTGAACGGGTTGAGCTCGGTCTGAACCAGATACCGCACCGACCGGCCGTCCGGCGAGACGTACGCCGCAGCGGCCTTCTTGAACTCGGGCATGTTCAGAACCTCGGGCGGGATGTTGAATCCCGCCTGGGACGGATCGGCGGCGTCGTCGCGCATCGTCAGCAGGAACGACGAGGCCTGATTGAGTCCGGCGGAGATCACCTTGATCTGCTCGACGAGTTCATCTACGCCGCTCGCCACTTCACGGCTTCCGCCAGCCAGGCGGTTTGCGCCTTGCTGCAAATCCTTCAATCCCGACTGTGGCCCGCCAGGCTTGTTCAGCCCCATGGCCTTGACCGCCTTGTTGACGCTGGTAAGCGCTGCGTTGAGTTTGGTGACCGTGGCGTTGAGCGACTGCTTGTCGTTGCCTGCGCCGTTCAGCTGGTGAGCGAGATCGTTGATCTGGTCGAGACTTCCGTCCTTGTTTGCGTCGACGAGCCGCTGAAACTGGATGCGGGTCTCGGCGCAAGAGGGGTTGGCATCGCAGACTGCATTGTTCTGCAGTGCCGCCAGGACCGGATCGATCCAGGCGAAGATGTTCTTGACGGCGGAGAAGTTGTAACCCATGGCGTTGGAGAGCGCATTGACGCTTTGCACCAGCTTTGCCGCGGTTTCAACGTCCTTCACCAGTTTGTCGCCGCCGTATTCGGTGCGCACCGACGAGAACGTGTCGACCAGGCTCTGCAGGCTGGGCGCGATCTGGTTGATCTGAGTGCGCACGTCCGCGAGACTGCTGGCCAGCGTGTTGGCCCCGGCCGCCAGGCGGTTGAGATCGCCGGAGCGCTGATCGATCTGGGTGGAGCCGTCGGCCAGCCTGGTACCGACGAGGCCCGCCTGGAACGTAGCGCGGAACTCCGCGGGCACCTCGCCGAGCGGACGGGAGATGCCGCTGACCAAACCGACGCCGGGCAACTGGGCCACCCGCGAGGCCATCTGTTCCAGGTCGGCCATGCCTCTGGGCGTGCGCAGGTCATGCGGAGACTGGATCAAGATGTATTCGGGGATCGACTGATTGATCGGAAAGTGGCGTTCGACCGCGGCGTATCCGACCGAACTCGGAGCCGACGCATCCACGACCTTTCGATCGTCGTAGTTGTACCGGGCAAAGACCGCGGCCCCCGCGAGCAGGACCAATACGAGAAGACTGGCGACAAGATGGGGCACCGGACGGCGCACGATGCGGATTCCCGAACGCCGCCAGAACCGGGCGGTCAGCTCCCGCCGCGGCTCGACCCACCCGCGCGGTCCGACGAGCACCAGGATGGCTGGCAGCAGGGTCAGCCCGGCGAGGTAGGCGACGGCGATACCGATCGCCGCTGCCACTCCGACCGTTCTGAACACTCCCATCTTGGTGAAGCTCAACAACAAGAAGGTGACCCCCACCGTCGCGGCGGATGCCGTGATCACCTTCCCGATCGACAGCATCGCCGCGCGCACCGCCTGGTCGAAATCCTTTCCCAACCGCAGATAATCGTGACAGCGGCTGATCAGGAACACCGCGTAGTCGGTGCCCGCCCCGGCCATGATCGCGCTCAGAAATATGACGGATTGATTCGAGACACCGGTGCCCGTCAACCCGGAGAACCCCGCCACGAGTGACTGGGCGATGAGTAGGGAGGATCCGATCGTCGTCAGTGGCAGCAGCATCGTGACCGGACTTCGGTAGACCACCAACAACACCGCCAGGACCAAAACCGCGATGGCGATTTCGATCGGGAAGCGATCGTTCTCACCCGCAACGGTGAGGTCGGCGGCGGTCGCCGCGGGTCCGGTGAGGTGCACCTGCAGCGGGCTGCCAGCGGTGCTCATTTTGACGATGTCGCTAACCCGGTTGAATGAGTCGATCGCACGCGGCGTACCCAGCTCACCCGCCAGACCCACGGGCAGCACCCAGGTGGTCTTGTCCTTGCTCGTCAGGAACTGTCGCAGTTGTGGCGTGGCGACGAAATCCTGGACGCTCTCGACGTCTGTCACGTCGTCGCGCAGCGCATCCACCAGCTTGCGGTACGTCGCCTCGTCGGAAGGGCCGAGCCCGCCCTCGTTGATGAGGGCCACCAACAACAGGTCGTTGTTGCCCGACTCGTGAAAGGCCCCAGTCATCTGCTGTGCGGTAACGCTGGACGGCGCGTCGCTGGGCAGGATGGCGAGCGGATGTTTCTGGGCCATGTCGCTCAGCGACGGGCATGCCAGTGGGAGGGCGATCACAAGCGCGACCCAGATCCCGATCACCATCCAGGGCCGTCGCACTACTAAATCGGCTAGCCGTCCCATGCCGCCCTCACCCCTCTCGCCCCGTCCGTGGCCATACGTTTTTCGCCGCTACGCGACGCGCCCCCAGTGTCCGCTGTCAGCAACCCTGGACGACACCGACTTCATCGCCTCCATGTACCGCATGACCGATTTCTCGGCAACGGCGTTGTCCGGATGCATGATCGCCATGACCGTGCCCTCCCCGTACCGGAAGATGTAGATCGTCAATTGGTACGAGAACCGATTGTCCGGATACATGCCGATGTCGTCCGCTAGCCCCAAATCGCCTGCCGCGAGGATCGCGTTGAGCGGAGCGGCGCCACCATGAAGGAAATTCGACACCGGAAAGTTCGCCTGCGGCCATTTCAGCCAGGGCGCCAGTTCGAGCACGCGATAATATGGCACACGCGCCATGTCCAGGCCCGAATCGAAAGATGCCTGCGCGGCCCCGGCCGCCTCGCTGAAAGATGTCGCCGCGACCGGCACCACAATCGGGATCAAGCCGGTGAACCAGCCCTGCGTCATGAAATTGTCGCCGGCCGTTCGCGAATCTCTCGGCGTGAGTCCGTAATAGGTGAGTGCACCGGTGAACTCGTGCTCGACGAGGCCCAGACAGGCAAACAGGCCGCCAACGAACCGGGCACCGGCCGCCGCACAGGCCGCCTCGAAGCGTTCGGTCTGCGCCGTGTCCATCAGAACCAGAGAGCTCCAAGCACTGCTCGTCGACTTGTCCGGATTGCCAAGCGGCAGCGGGAATTCGGGGAAACCGTCCCCGTTGTTCTCGGCGAACTCGATCCATGCCTGCACCCCGGGCGAATCCAAGTTCAACGCTGACGTGTATTCCCGTTCGCGGATGCAGAAGTCGTCGAAGCTACCGGCATCGGGCAGCGCCAGGATCTGGCCGCTCCCGCTCTTCGCCGAATACATGCCATTGGCTTCCATCATCGTCGTGCCGATCAAGGTGGCATCCCCGTGCACGTGATCCATGGAGGCGAAGAAAGTGAAGTAGTCGTCGTTCTGGACTATGCCGAAAGTGAAACAACCCCATTCCAACGGACTAGGTATGTCTACGACGTGGGCGTGAATTTCCTCTAGCGTTAATCGACCCTGGTCGACCGGCACGAATACGATGTCGGCCGGATCTTCGATTGCATGCCGAACGAATTTTCCGTCGCCGGTCGGTTTGAACCAGCTGCGGAACGTGTCGTGCCGACGCAGGTAGGTGTTGACCGCGTAGTCCATGGCCGTGATGTCGCATTGACCTGCCACCCGGCAGCTGGCGATGATCTGCCGGGAGAAGTTCAGGCCGGCAGCTTTCCGCTCGCTGTAATTGCGAAGATGTTGGCTCTGCATGTAGCTAACCGGCACTGAGCTGACCGGTGCCAGATCCGCCGTTTCTTGAGCCGCGGCTGTCGGATGCCAGGACGTGACCGATCCCGGACTCAACGTCCATTCGTCGAGTGCGCCAACAGTTATCTTCCCGATGCGCAAATCCAAGTCCTTTCACGTATACCCTAATTAGCTTGGCTCTTGGTCCTGCACTTCACTTCACGGCAATCAACCGACTCGGCCGGTTCTGTTCTGGCCGCCGACAACGCCGTCGGGCGCGCGCACCGAATCACGTCGCGTGGCCCAACGTCGGACTTTCGTCAAGCTGTCGCCAGGACGTGATTTTTACGGCCGAGCAAGTTAATCTGACCGCCGAGTAAGTTACCCGACCGTAGGCTGTAGAGGAAGGGCACGTCACCATGAACTCCGCCAAATCCCCGATCGAGGCCCCACGTTTTGCCGTGATCGGGTACGCCGCACGCTTTCCCGGTGCTCCCGACGCCGACGCGTTCTGGGAGATCTTGAGCGAGGGCCGCGATGCGGTCTCGGAGATACCCGCAGACCGCTGGGACGTCGACGAGTTCTTCGACCCGGAACCCGGCGTTCCCGGCAAGGTGGTGACCCGTCGTGCGGGTTTCGTCGAGGACGTGACCGGGTTCGACGCACCGTTCTTCGGCATGTCGACCCGAGAGGTCCGCCTGATGGACCCGCAACATCGACTCCTGCTCGAGACGGCCTGGCGCGCAGTGGAGCACTCCGGAACTGCGCCAACGGCTTTGGCAGAAACCAACACCGGTGTCTTCGTCGGTTTGGCCACCCACGACTACCTCGGAATGGCGTCAGACGAGCTGACCTACCCCGAAATCGAGGCCTACATGGCCATCGGGACGTCGAATGCTGCAGCAGCGGGCCGGATCAGTTACCGGCTGGGCCTGCAGGGCCCCTCGGTCGCCGTCGACACTGCGTGCAGCTCGTCGCTGGTGGCGATCCACCAGGCGTGCCAGGCTCTGCGACTGGGAGAGTGCGATCTCGCCCTGGCCGGTGGCGCGAATGCCCTGCTCACGCCTGCCACGATGATCACGTTCTCCAGCGCTCACATGCTGGCCCCAGACGGCCGCTGCAAGACCTTCGACGCCGCCGCAGATGGCTACGTGCGCGGCGAAGGTTGTGGCGTCATCGTCATCAAGCGCCTCGAGGACGCGATCCGTGACGGCGACCGGATTCGGGCCGTGATCCGCGGCAGCGCGGTCAATCAGGACGGCGCCTCCGGGGGGTTGACAGTACCGAACGGCGTAGCCCAGCAACGGGTTATCACCGACGCGCTCGACCGCGCCGGCGTCAAACCCAGCGAAGTCGGATACCTGGAAGCACATGGCACCGGCACTTCGCTGGGCGATCCGATCGAGGTGCAGGCCGCAGGCGCAGTGCTCGGCGCGGGACGCGAACCTAGCCGGCCGCTGTTGATCGGCTCGGCGAAGACGAACATCGGGCATCTGGAAGCGGCCGCAGGGATCGCGGGCGTCATCAAGGTCATCCTGTCGCTCGAGAACGAGACACTGCCGAAGCACCTCCACTTCGAGAACCCGTCGCCCCACATTCCGTGGGACCGCCTCGCGGTGGAAGTGGTGAAGGAATCCACGCCTTGGGAACGCAACGGCGAGCCTCGAATCGCAGGCGTCAGCTCATTCGGTTTCGCGGGCACCAACGCGCACGTCATCCTCGAAGAGGCTCCCGCGCCAACGGCACGGCAGGTGCCGGACCAGACCGGACCACGCGAGAGCAAGCGGTTCAGCATCCTTGCGCTGTCCGCGCGTACACCCGCCGCGTTGGTGCAGCTCGCAGGCGAGTACCGCAACTGGTTGGCCGCACATCCGGATGCCACCTTGGCCGATGTGTGCCTCACCGCCGGAGTCGGGCGAGCACACTTGGAGCAGCGCGCCGCGTTGGTGGTCAATACCAGAGAGACCGCCCTCGAGCTGCTTGGCGCGCTCGCTGACGACCGCCCGGCCCCAGGTTTGGTTCGCGGGGAATCCCATGAAACGCCGAAGACCGCGTGGCTGTTCACAGGCCAGGGCAGCCAGTACCCGGGCATGGCCCGCGAGTTGTTCGACACCGAACCGATCTTCGCCGAGACCCTGACCCGGTGCGCGACGGTCGTCGCCGACTTCCTCGAAAAGCCGCTTCTGGATGTCATTTTCGACCTCGGCAGCTCGGAAGGCGGCGAGACGCTGCGGCAGACCTCCTACGCCCAGCCCGCGCTGTTCGCTCTCGAGATGGGCCTGGCCCGGCTGTGGCAGTCCTGGGGCTTCGAACCGGACGTGGTGCTCGGGCACAGCGTCGGCCAGTACTCGGCCGCGTGCGTCGCGGGCGTGTTCAGTCTCGAAGACGGCGCGCAGCTCATGGCCGAACGCGGCCGCCTGTTCGGCAGTCTGCCTGCGGGCGGTCGGATGGTGGCGGTGTTCACCGCCCCCGAGCGGGTCGAGCGCCTCACCGACGAGTACCCGGCTCTGTCGGTCGCCGCATACAACGGGGCCAACACGGTGCTGTCCGGACCTGCAGAGCCCCTGGAGAAGGCTGTGGCCGGGCTGACGGCCGACGGCCTCCGTTGCGACTGGCTAGAAACCAGTCACGCCTTCCACTCGTCGTTGTTGGAACCGATCCTCGACGAATTCGAGTCATTCGCAAACCGGTTCACTTTCAAAGCACCACAACGGATTCTGATCGACAACCGCACCGGTACAGCCCTGGGCCGGAGTGTCAAGATGGATGGCGCCTATTGGCGCCGTCACGCGCGCCAACCGGTGGAGTTCGCCAAGAGCGTGCGCACCCTTGCCGACCTCAACTGCAAGGTGCTACTCGAGGTCGGCCCACGACCGGTGCTCACCCCAATGGCCATGGGCGCATGGCCCGACCCGACGACCGCTCCGCGCGTGATCACCTCGCTGCGGCAGAACACCGCTGACCATCGTCAGATCACCGAAGCCGTGGCCGATGCATACGTATTGGGCCACCTGCCCAACTTCAGCGCTTTCCGGCGGGCCGACGCGCGAAAGCTGGACCTTCCGACCTACCCGTTCGAACACCGTCAGTACTGGTACCGCGACAACCGTGAAGAGCCCACCCAGCAACACCGCGGCGCCACACGCACCCAGGCCGTCCGGCTTCTCGAAGACGGTCGGCTCGAGGAGCTCGCGGCCCTGCTCGACGGCGCAAGCGCCGACGATCAAACGCTAGCGGTACTGACCAAGCTTGCAGCCCAACACAACCAACAACTCTCAACCCAGTCCATCGCCGATGACCGCTACGAATTCCGCTGGGAGAAAGCCGCCGCTCCACTCTCCGGCGCGGAAGTCGGGGAGAGTTCCTGGATCCTCATCGGCGATGCTTCCGAAGCAGTCACCCCTCTGGTGGACATGCTCACCGCGCGTGGGCAGCAGCATCAGTTCCTTGATTTGCCAGCGTCCGACGCAGACGAGGCGCAACTCGAAGAATTATTGCGCGCCGCGGCAACCGGCGATTCGACGCTGCGCATCGTGCACCTGGCCGCCATGGACTCCGGTGGTGCCCCTACCGTGCAGTCACTACTGAGGATGCAGAACCAGGTCCTGGCCGGAACGCGGCGGCTCTTCCGCGCCGCGGTCGCCGCGAACCTCAGGGTGCCCATCTGGCTCGTGACCCGCGGAGCGCAACGCATCACCGCCGCAGACACCGTCGCGCCGGAACAGAGTGCGCTTTGGGGGTTCGGCCGCGCCGCAGCCCTCGAACTTCCCCAGCTGTGGGGTGGTCTGGCTGATCTCTCCGACGGCACGACCGACGAATGGTCCGGACTGCTCAACCGGATCACGGCATCAGAATCGACCGTCAAGGAAGACCAGGTCGCCGTGCGCGGTCAAGAGATCTACGTTCCCAGGCTGGTGCGGCCGGCGGACCTGCCGAGCGGCAAACCCCTGGAACTACGCGATGACGCAACGTATCTGGTGACCGGAGGGCTCGGATCCATCGGGCTCGAGATCGCCGGGTACCTCGCCGCGCATGGCGCGAGGCAACTGGTGCTGACCAGCCGGCGCCAGCCCAGCGACGCCACGCAGAAGCGCATCGAAACGCTGCGCGAACAACACGGCTGCGCAATCCGAGTCGCCACGGCCGATGTCGCCGACGCACACGACGTCGCACGCCTTCTGGCTGACGTGCGGGCCGAGCTGCCGCCACTGGCCGGTATCGTGCACGCTGCAGGCGAGATCGGCACCACCCCGCTGAGTGAGCTCGACGACGCTGAAGTGGACCGCGTATTCGCCGGGAAAGTCTGGGGTGCTTGGCATCTGAGCGAAGCCGCGGCGGCCGCGGGAAAACTCGACTTCTTCATCAGCACTTCGTCGATCGCTTCGGTGTGGGGTGGCTTCGGTCAGACCGCCTACAGCGCGGCCAACGCGTTCCTCGACGGGCTGGCCTACCGGCTGCGCACGCAGGGCATCGTCAGCGCCAGCGTCAACTTCGGTCCTTGGTCGGCAGGCATGGCCGACGCGGAATCCCGTGCACGGCTTGAACAGCGCGGGATCGCGACGTTGTCGCCTTCCGATGCTCTTGCCGGCCTGGCTGATGTCGTCGCGGCTTCCTCGGCGGATGGCCCCGCCCAAGGCGTGATCGCCCGTATCGACTGGGCCCGCTTCCTGCCCCTCTATCACCAGGCAGGCCGAAGGGCCTTTCTAGCGGAACTGGAACGCGAATTGCCCGCCCAGATGACCGGCGCGGCGTCGCTGGCCAGCCCGTCGGGAAAGACCAAGCTGGTCGAGCAGCTCACGAACGCGCCCGTGCAGCAGCGCAAGAAGCTTCTCACCGACTACCTGCGCGATGCCGTGGCGGAGGTGACACGCGTCGATACCGCGGAGATCCGTGAGGACGCAGGATTCTTCGACCTCGGAATGGATTCGCTGATGGCCGTCGAACTGCGCCGCCGCATGGAACAGGGAGTGGGTGCAGAGATTCCGATCACCCTGGTGATGGATTACCCGCGGATATCCGACGTGGCCGACTATCTACTCGGCGACGTGCTCGGACTCAGCGAACAGGCCAAGCCCGCACCGCAATTGGCGTCGCCGTCGACGGGTACCAACGACCCGATCGCGATCATCGCGGTGTCGTGCCGCTTCCCCGGTGCGCCCAACCCGGAAGCCTTCTGGGAGGTGTTGTCCGGCGGCGTCAATGCGATCGGGGAAGTCCCGGAAGACCGGTTCGACATCGACGAGTTCTACGACCCGGATCAGGACGCACCGGGCAAGACCTACACGCGCTTCGGCGGATTCCTCGACGGCATAGACGGATTCGACCCGGAGTTCTTCGGCATTTCCCCCCGTGAGGCGGTCTGGATCGAGCCGCAGCAGCGGCTGATGCTCGAAACGACCTGGGAGGGTCTGGAACGCGCCGGGTACGCGCCCGCGACGCTGCGCGGCAGCCGAACCGGGGTCTTCGTGGGTGTCGCGGCCAATGAGTACGCGCACCTGCTGTCGTCGGAACCCATCGAAAAGATCGAGCCGCACTTCATCACCGGCAATGCACTCAATGCCATCTCCGGTCGCGTTGCGTTCGCACTGGGACTCGAGGGACCCGCAGTGGCGGTCGACACCGCGTGCAGCTCGGCACTCGTGGCTGTCCATCAAGCGTGCCAGGCACTGCAGTCCGGCGATTGCGACATGGCCCTGGCCGGCGGCGTGAACGTGCTGCTTTCTCCGGTGACCATGGTCGCCGCATCCCGTGCCCGGATGCTCTCGCCCGTGGGACAGTGCAAGACGTTCGACGCCTCCGCGGACGGCTATGTGCGCAGCGAAGGCTGCGGAATTCTCGTACTCAAGAGATTGAGCGACGCGCAGCGCGACGGTGATCGGATCTGCGCAGTCATCCCGAGCAGCGGGGTGAACCAAGACGGCGCTTCGAGCGGTTTGACCGTTCCCAACGGTGGTGCGCAGCAACGGCTTATCCGAAGCGTGTTGGCCCGCGCCGGCCTGGCCAGCGCAGACGTGGACTACCTCGAGGCGCACGGCACGGGCACTCCGCTGGGTGATCCGATCGAAGTGCAGGCCGCCGCCGCCGCCTACGGCACCGCACGTGACCAGGACCACCCGCTGCTGATGGGATCGGTGAAGACCAATATCGGCCACACCGAGTCGGCGTCAGGCGCAGCGGGGCTGATCAAGGTCGTGTTATCGCTACAGCACGAGACACTGCCGCAAAGCCTCCACTTCGACAACCCGTCACCGCACATCCCATGGGAATCGCTGCCGGTGAGGGTCGTCGACAAGTCGATTCCGTGGCATGCCAACGGCAGGCCGCGACGCGCGGGCGTGAGTTCCTTTGGATTCACCGGCACGAACGCGCATGTGCTGGTCGAGGAGGCGCCACCACAGCTGGCACCGGCGTCGGCCGAAGTGGGCCTCGCCGACGGCCCGGTGACGGAATCGACCTCGGAAGCCGAACCTGATCAGATCAATGTGCTGCCGCTGTCCGCGCGGTCACCGGAGGCTCTCACGGCGTTGGCGAAGCGTTACGAACACTGGTTGGCCGCCCATCCGGATACCGACCTCGCGGACCTGTGCCATACCGCAGGCGCCGGCCGTTCGCATTTCGAGCACCGTGCTGCGCTGGTAGTGGACTCGGTCGACGCGACACTTCAGGGCCTGGCCGAACTGGCCGAAAACCGTCTGCGGCCCGGCGTCGTGCGCGGCGAGCACGTCAACCACCCGACGACAGCGTGGCTGTTCACCGGACAGGGCAGCCAGTACGCGGGGATGGCCCGTGATCTGTTCGACTCCGAACCGGTTTTCGCGGAAGTCGTGAGGCGCTGCGCAGACGCGGTCAAGGACATCCTGCCCAGCCCGCTCCTCGAGGTCATGTTTGCCTCCGACCGGGATACAGCCGGCAAGGCCGGAGAGACGTTGCGACACACGTCATTTGCCCAACCGGCGATCTTCGCCGTCGAGATGGGCTTGGCTCGGCTGTGGCAGTCGTGGGGCATCGAGCCCGACGTGGTGCTCGGGCACAGCGTGGGCCAGTACGCGGCAGCCTGCGTAGCCGGAGTGTTCAGCCTCGAGGACGGTGCACGGCTCATCGCTGAGCGTGGCCGACTGTTCGGCAGCCTCCCAGAGGGCGGGCGGATGGTGGCGGTATTCGCCGATGCCAAGCGCGTCGAGCAGGTCGCCGGCGAGTTCCCGCGGGTGTCGGTCGGCGCCTACAACGGCCCCAACACCGTGCTCTCCGGTGCGGGTGACGATCTCGAACCAATCGTCGAGAAGTTCGAGGAGGAGGGGATCCGGTGCACCTGGCTCCAGACCAGCCACGCCTTCCACTCCGAACTGCTGGATCCGGTGCTCGATGAATTCGAGTCTTACGCAGCACAATTGCAGTTCGCGACCCCGACATTGCCGTTGGTCTGCAATCGGACCGGCGCCGTGCTCACGGCGCAGACTCCGCTCGACGCCCAGTACTGGCGGCGGCACTCTCGCCAACCGGTGCAGTTCAGCGAGAGCGTCCGCACCGTCGCAGCACTGGGGTGCTCGGTACTGATGGAGATCGGCCCGCAACCGGTGCTCACCGGAGCTGCGGTTCAGGTCTGGCCGGAGCACCTGACGGCGCCCCGTGCGATCGTGTCGCTGCGTAAGGGTGTCGCCGACAGGCGCCAGATCGCCGACGCGCTGGCCTCGGCCTACGTCGGCGGTCACCGGCCCGATTTCACCGCGCTGCATCGCATGCCCCGTCGTCGACTGGAATTGCCGACCTACCCGTTCCAGCGGCGGCGCTTCTGGCCCAAGGGAGGCGGAATCACCTCCGACGTCAGCGGTGCAGTGGGATCGGGAATCCTGGGCAGTGGAAGGGATCTCGCTTCCGGCGATTCGATCTACACCAGCCGGTTGTCGGTCAAGTCGCAGCCGTGGCTGTGCGACCACGTCATCTACGGCACCGTCGTCGTTCCCGGAGCGACGTATGCGGCGATGGCACTGGCGGCGGTCGGTACACCAGCGCATGCCAAGGATGTCTTCTTCTACGAGCCAATCATCCTGCCGGAGAAGAGCTCTCGCGAGGTACAGCTGACATTGCATCCGCTGGACGGCGGCGGAGGATGGAAGTTCCAGGTGCACAGCCGTCCTTACGGGGAGAGTGGCGCCGACTGGTCGTTGAACGCCGAAGGCACGGTGGTGAACGGTGTCGACGACGCGCCTGGGGCGACGGTGCCGGAGGACGACTCCGTCGACGAGGCAATCGAGCGCATGACCCGCATGCGTCCGCAGGAGCTCTTCGAAACCTTTGCCGACCTGGAACTGGCGTGGGGGCCGAATTGGTCCGGTTCCCTGAAGTCGCTGTGGCTGGGTGAAGGTGAGGCGATCGGCGACATCCTCGTCGGTGCAGAACTCGCCGAACAACTCGGGAGCGAGCCGATGCACCCGGTGCTGATGGACCTGTGCACCGGTGTCGCGTTTCCTGCGTTCCCGGCGCTTCTCGCTGCCGAGCAGGGCGTGAACGACCTGTTCCTGCCGCTGCGGTACGGGCAGGTGACGTTGAAGGAGAAGATGCCCCGCCGGTTCTACTGCCGGGCGAGGTGGCACGAGAGTGCCCTGGACGGCGAGACCCAGGTCTTCGATCTCGACTATCTCGACCGGGACGGTCGTCACCTCGGCGGTATTCGCGAGTTCACGGTGAAACGCGCACCACGTGAGGCGCTGTTGCGCGGCCTCGGCGGCGACGCCACCCGGCTGCTGTACACGCTCGGCTGGCACGAGGTTCCGGTACCGGCATCCGACGATGGTGCGACCGGCAACGCCGGCGCTAGCTGGCTGATCGCCGGGTTCGATGAGCTTGCCGCCAAGGTGCCTGGCTGCACCCGGTTCCATCGGAACACCGGTCAGCAGTTGGGGGAGGTGCTGGCAGAGGCCAAACAACGCGGCCTGCCGTTCTCCGGTGTCGTCTGGCGCGCCAGTGTTCCTGGCACGGAAGGCGTGGGCCCTGACAGCCAGGAGCGACTCGAAGCCGAGATCGCCAACCTGCTCGGCGCGGTGCACACCGTGCAGGGCGGCGAGGTGAAATTGCCCGGCGGACTCTGGATCGTCACCGAGCGGGCCGTCGCCACCGAATCCGGTGAACCGGTCGATCCGGCACAGGCCGCGCTGTGGGGCTTTGGTCGCACCACGATCAATGAGGAACCGGCGCTGCGCGCCAAGCTGATCGATTGCGACGGATCGCCGGAGGCCGTGCAGGCGCTGGCGAATCTGCTGGCCGCGCCGCTCGACGAGCCGGAACTCGCAGTGCGGCAAGGGAAGCTGCTGGCGTCGCGGCTGCTGCCGTGGTCGCGCAGCGGGCATCTCACGGTGCCGCGCGGCAGCGATTACGCGTTGGCGCCCACCGAGCGCGGCGCGATCGACAACCTGCGGCTCACCGAGAAGGAGGTGGCCGCGCCGGACGAGGGTTACGTGCAGGTCCGGGTGGAGGCTGCAGGCCTCAACTTCCGCGACGTGCTCAACGTTCTCGGCCTGTACCCCGGCGATCCGGGACCAATCGGCGGCGACTTCGCCGGCGTCGTCACGCAATTGGGTGACGGCGTCAGCGGACTCGAGGTCGGGCAGCGCGTCTACGGCTCCATGCAGGGTGCGTTCGCTAGCCGCTTCAACGTGCCTGCTCAGTTCCTGGCGCCGATCCCCGCCCGGGTGAGCGCGGTGGAAGCCGCGACGATTCCCGCCGCGGCGCTGACGGTCCGGCTGGCGTTCGACTGGGCGCAACTCAAGCCGGGCGACAAGGTGCTCATCCACGCCGCCAGCGGTGGTGTCGGGCTGGCGGCCATCCAGATGGCGCAGCAGCTCGGCGCCGAGGTGTTCGCCACGGCCAGCACCTTCAAGCGCGCAACCCTGCGCAAGCTGGGCGTGAAATACGTCTACGACTCGCGGACGACGGACTTCGCCGATCAGATCTTGGCGGACACCGACGGCGTGGGTGTGGACGTGGTGCTCAACAGCCTGACGAGCGAGGGCTTCATCGAGGCGACGCTGAAGGCCACCGCCCAGAACGGCCGTTTCGCCGAGATCGCCAAGCGCGACATCTGGTCACCGGACAAGATGGCTGAAGCCCGTCCCGACATCGACTACGAGATCGTCGCCTTGGACACGGTGATGTTCACCGAACCCGATCGCATTCGTGACTTGCTGAGCGAGGTGTCGGATGGTTTGGCCGACGGTAGGTGGACCCCACTGCCTGCAGAGATCTACCCGCTGACCGAGGCGAGGGCCGCGTTCCGTCGCATGCAGCAGGCTCGGCACATCGGGAAGATCGTGGTACAGATCCCGAACCCGCTGCAGCCCAAAGCCGATAGGAGTTATCTGATCACCGGCGGCCTTGGTGCGATCGGTCTGCACACCGCGTCGTATCTGGCACAGCTCGGTGCCGGCGACATCGTGCTGACCAGCCGCCGTGCGCCCGATGCGGACGCGCAACGGCTGATCGAGGAGATCACCGAGCGCTACAAGACCCGCATCCACGTCTTCGCCGCCGACGTGGGCCAGGAGTCCGAGGTCGCAAGGCTCCTCGATCGGATCCGCGCGGAGCTTTCGCCCCTCGCAGGTATCGTGCACCTGGCGGGCGTGCTCGACGATGCACTGCTCGGCCAGTTAACCGTGGAGCGATTCCGGACTACGTTGGCGCCCAAGGCCTTCGGAGCTGAGTACCTGGACAGGATGACGAAGAACGACGATCTGGACTTCTTCATCGTGTCATCCTCGGTCTCCAGCTTGTTCGGTTCACCCGGCCAGTCCAACTACGCGACTGCCAATGCGTTACTCGACGGTCTAGTCGCACAGCGCAGGGCGCAGGGCCTACCGGCCACCGGTGTCAACTTCGGCCCATGGGGTCAGGGCGGCATGGCGTCGTCGGAGGCGGCAACCGCGAACATAAGTGCGCAGGGCCTGATTCCGCTGGAGCCCTCGGCGGCGCTCGCCGCACTTGCCGAGGTCGTCGCCAACGGAACCGGCCAAGCAACCGTCATCAAGGCGAATTGGCAGCGGGCCGCAAAGGTACTGGGCAGTCAGCGACCGCCGATCCTCGACCTGGTCCTGCCGAGTGCTGTCGGCGAGGTCGCCGCCGACAGCGAGGTTCTCAAGCAGCTGCTCGAGATCCCGGTGCCGCAGCGTGCAGGGTTCGTCACCGAGTTCCTACAGAAGGAGGTGCAGAACTTCTTGCGGTTGGCCTCACCCCCGGCCGCAACCAGCCGCTTCCTTGATCTCGGCACGGACTCGCTGATGGCGATCGAACTCCGCAACCGGCTGCACACTCAGTTCGGCGGGAAGTTCACACTCAATGCGACGGCAGTGTTCGACTACCCGACGATCGGCGGCCTTGCCGAATACCTCGTCGGCCAGTTGCCCGACGCGGAATCGCCAGAGGCGCCGGAGAAGACCGAGGATGCGCCGGAAGACCCGGAACCCGCCATCGCAACGGAAGACTGAGTGACGCGACCAGACGTCGAGGTACCCGAAGGCGCTGATTCGGCGGTGATCGGCGATGTCGGGATCGTGTTGGGCATCGAGGTGTCGCGGCTGGCGCGCAACAACGCCGACTGGTATCAACTGCGGTTTTGTGTGCTTTGAGCGAAAGTCGCTGGGCCGCACCACCTCTGGACGGCTGCGGGCACGTCGTCGCCGACCGGCGCTTCCGACGCCCACGCGACGTACCCGTCCGGCCGGACCAGGACCACCGCCGGTAGATCCGTGACGGTGTCTCGGCCGACGTACGCCGTCCGGACTCGGTCCGACCACCGGGCACCGATGGAGTCGACACCCGCGGTGCCCGGGGCCGCCACCAATACGAAGCGGCCGTCGCGCAGCAACTCGTACAGTGGCCCCTCGCTGGCCTTCATGACCGGCATACGACGGCCTGCCCAGGAATGGTGCCCGCGCCCGCGGGTCTTGTAGGCGATGCCAACGCCTGTGAGTCGGCCCCAGATCGCACGACGCATCCTGCCGAATCGCAGGACCACAGTGACCAGTCGACGTGCCCAGGCGCGCACGAGCGCCGAATCGTTGACCATCATCTTGTTGAAGACGTCGGTCATCACCAACACCTGGTGCCCAACCGGATGACGCTCGTCTTCGTAGCTGTCCAGCAGCCACGACGGTGCCCAGCCGTGCACCGCCCCTGCCAGCTTCCAGCCGAGGTTCATCGCGTCGCCGATACCAGTGTTCATGCCTTGACCACCTAGGGGTGAGTGCACGTGTGCGGCATCGCCTGCGATGAACACGCGACCGACTCGATAGTGCCGAGCCTGCCGATGCTCGCTGAGAAACCGCGAACTCCAGCGCGGTTCGCTCATGCCGAAGTCGGTGCCCGCGATCCGGTCGAAGGCCGAGCGCATCTCGGCGGCGGTGATCGGCTCGTCCAACGGCGCTTGCTCACGCATCCGGTCCCACGCGATGGCCCGATACCAGCCGTCGCCGAAGGGGACGCAGAGCACCACCCCCTCCTCGCTGTTACGGGCGAACATGGCCTCGTCAGGAGGTTCCGCGAGCTGAACGTCGGCCAACAGGATGTGGGTTGGGTAGTGCTCGCCGACGAAGTCGATGCCGACCAGTTCGCGTACCGCACTGTGTGATCCGTCGCAGCCGACGACATACCGGGCGCGTTCGGTCGTCACCCGTGCGGCCCGACGAACGTCGACGCACACGCCATCGCCGTCCTGGCTCAAGCCGACGACCTCCGCTCCGTACTCGATCTGAACGCCCAGACGCAGCGCCCGGGCCTCCAGCAGCTTTTCGGTCGCGCTCTGCGGCGCGATGAGAACCATGGGATAGGGCGTGTCGAACTCGGTGAGGTCGAGGATCGCGCCGGGAGCGGGCTGGATCTGCTGCACGGGTATCCCGCGAGGCACGAGGTCGTCGGCGAGACCGCGCGCATTGAGCAGCTCGAGGGTCCTGGCGTGTACGGCAAATGCCCTCGTCATGTTGGACTGGCCCGCACGCTTGTCGAGCACGCGGCATTGCACGCCAGCCAGCGCGAGCTCACATGCCAGCATCAAGCCTGTCGGTCCGGCTCCGCTGACGATGACGTCGGTGGTGTTCATGGTGTCGTCCTCCTTTTCGTTGTCGAGCACCACGATGCCGCTGATCATCACCAGTCGAATCGGTGTAATCACCAGTCTCGGTCGCCAGTGTCGGCCCTACGTCGGGGTTAGCATTCGGTTCATGCTGCACGGGCGCGAGCGGGAGTGCGCGCAGCTAGACCTGCTGCTCGACGACGCCCGAGCGGGCAGGAGCGGCGCCCTCGTGCTGCGTGGCGAGGCGGGTATTGGCAAGTCGGCGCTGCTCGACTACGCCGCCGATCGTGCCAACGGCTTCCGCGTACTGCGCGGCGCAGGTATCGAATCGGAGTCGGAATTCCCTTTCGCGGCGGCCCACCAACTGTTGCGTCCAATCCACGCCCACATCGGCGAATTACCCCCGCGACAACGAGTCGCCGTCGAGGCCGCCTTCGGACTGGGACCAGCCACCGGTGACGACAACTTCCTCGTCTCGCTCGGGATCCTGAGCCTGCTCTCCGAGGCTGCCGAACAGGAGCCGGTGTTGTGCCTGATCGACGACGCCCAATGGCTCGACGAGCCATCAGCCGATGCACTGACCTTCGTCGCTCGTCGACTGGAGGCCGACAGGATCGTGCTGCTCTTCGCTGTCCGCGACCAGGAGACGGCGATCCTGGCAGGTGGAGCGCTCCCCAATCTGCGCCTCGAAGGACTCGACGCCAAGGCGGCCCACGGACTCCTTGGCGACGGACCAACCGTCTCGCCTGCCGTTCGCGACCTGCTGATCGCCAGCACGGCCGGTAATCCTCTCGGTCTTCGCGAACTGCCTGCCGCACTGCGGCCCGAGCAACTCAGTGGTCGAGAACCGCTGCCCGACCGACTGCCGTTGAGCGAAGAGCTCGAACGTGCGCTCCTGACGCGCCTCGATCGTCTGCCCGCCGCCTCGCACACGATGTTGCTGTTGGCGTCCGCAGAACTCACCGGCGACCCGAGGGTGATCCTCGCAGCAGCAGAACTGCTCGACGTTCCTGCCGACGCACTGGCAGATGCCGAGGCGGCCGGCATCGTGCGAGTGGTGGACGGCCAAGTGACGTTCCGAAATCCGCTAGTGCGGTCGGCGATCTACCGGAACGCCACGTTCCTAGAGCGCCGCGCAGCGAATCAGGCCCTCGCCTCCGCGCTGACGAGTCCCGAAGACGCTGACCGACGCGCGTGGCAACTCGCCTCCGCCGCAGTCGGTCCCGACGAAACGCTGGCCGCCGAACTCACCGCGGTCGCCGAGCGAGCGCTGGAGCGCGGCGGCCATGGCGCCGCGGCCACTGCCTACGAACGAGCGGCCGCGCTGACACCCGCCACCGCCACACAGTCCGAACGCTTGGTGGCAGCCGCCAGAGCAGCCTGGCAAGGCGGCAAGCCCGACCGCGCGCGCGAATTGCTCGACAGCGCGGGGCCAATCGCTTCGAGCGCGCACCTGCGGGCCGACGTCGCACGCCTGCGCGGAAACATCGCGTTCTCGTGCGGCGAACCCGGCGCAGGCTACGTGAGCATGTCCGACGGCGCCGACGAGATCGCTACATCCGATCCCTCACTGGCGGCGAGCATGTTCGCCGAGATGGGCCTACTTGCGTGGGTCGGCGGCGACGTGCTCGGCGTCACCGAGGCCGCGCGCAGGCTCGCCGATCTCCCCGCTCCGTCGGATCGTACGGCGATCACGGCCTCGCTCATCGTCGGACTTGCCCACTTCCTGAAGGGCGACAGCGAGTCGGCAGCGGCCGCTCTGCAGCGTGCTGCCGAGTCGGCGCAGCAGACCGACGACTTCAACGGGCTGAGTCAAACTGCAAGCGCCGCACTGTTTCTCGGTGACGACGCGCGGGCAATGACGATGTTCACCCGAGCAGCGGCGCGGGCGAGGGCGGACGGTGCGGTGAACAGCCTGCCCGTCGTGCTCGGTCCGCTCGGTACGTTGCAGGCGTGGACGGGCCGGTATACAACCGCGGTCGCCACCGCCTCCGAAGGGTTGCGGCTTGCGCTCGATACCGGGCAGGAGAACGCGGCCGCTCACCATCGGAGCGTCCTGGCGTGGGTGGCCGCAGTGCAGGGCCGCGAAGACGACTGTCGGGACGCGGCCGCGTCGGCACTGGCCCGTGCCATCGGACACCGACTCGGCCCGCAGGGCGGTATCGCATCGTGGGCCTTGGCCTTGCTCGACCTCGGAATGGGCCGCCCCATTGAAGCTTTCGACCGGTTGAACGCGATGGCTGGCTCGAGCCCCGCTGGAACCCATCAGGCCGTGAAGACGTTCGCTGCCGCGGATCTGGTTGAGGCGGCGATCCGAGCGGACCGACTCGACCGTGCAGAGGAAGCGGCGATGACACTGCGCGCCTGGTCTTCTCACGTCGGGGCGCCGTGGGCGCTAGCGCTCTCGGCGCGGTGCGACGCGCTGCTCGCCGACGGTTCCGAGGAGCACTTCGCCAGGGCGGCGGCGCTACATGCCCAGAGCGGGCGGCCCTTCGACGCCGCAAGGACCGCGCTATTGCGGGGCGAGTACCTGCGCCGCAGCCGACGCCGCACTGCGGCCCGAACTCACCTGCGGGCGGCATGCGAAGCGTTCGAGGGACTCGGCGCGACGCCATGGGCCGAACGCGCAAGGGCCGAGCTAAAGGCAACCGGTGAGACGGCGCGCAAACGCGACCCGAGCACGATCGGTCAGCTGACTCCCCAGGAGCTTCAGATCGCTCGGCTCGTGGGCGAGGGGGGGACCAACCGCGAGATAGCCGCGGAACTGTTCCTCAGCCCACGCACCATCGACTATCACCTGCACAAGATCTTCACCAAGCTCGGCATGTCGTCCCGCGCCGAGTTGGTCCGTCTCATAACGGCGGGCGATGCTGCGCGCTGAAGGGCGGCACGTACTCGATGATCCTGCCGAGATCTCGGAAACCGACTGCGGCATAGACACCTTCGGCCATCGGCGTCGACTGCAGACTCGCCGTCGAGCATCCGCGCGCAAGCGCGTCGTGCAGATGTGCGGCGGTCAGTGCGGTGGCGAGCCCCCGTCGCCGATAGCGATCCAGCGTCCCGACGTTGTAGATGCCACAGTCACCGTTGACATCCAAGGCCATTGCGGTAGAGACGTTTTCGGACCCCTCACGGGCGATCAGGATGTGGTAGGCATCGCGGTGGGCGTTGCCGAGATAGTCCGGCGACAGACCGTTGATGCGCACGTGTTCGTCCCAGTTCGGTGCCGCGAAGTCGATCGTCGGCCGCGGCATCCGAATCTCGTCGAGATGCATTCCCATCGCGCGCGTCACGGTGCCGACGGTGTAACCGCGGCGCTCGAGCAGCCGAGCGACGGCGTACTCGGTCTCGTGCACCCAGACCGCGTATCGGTTTATGCGCGCGGCGCCGTAGGTGACCTCTAGGGCATCGACGGCGTCATTGCCTGCTCTCGTGGCGAGACCTCTTTCGAGTACTGCGGTGCTGTGGATGAGGGCATTGTTGTAGAACTCGCGCTCGGGACCGACCGGAAAGACCGCGACGGCCACGCCAGGAAGCGGTAGCACTGCGGCGCCGATCGCTCCGCGGGCGTACTCCGTCCATGACGCGACGAGGGTCTGCATGCTGCGGTCGTAGAGGTCCGTGCCCAACGTCGTTCGAGCGTCCATGGTCGCCTCACCCTCCTTTAGTTGTTCGAGGTGCAGTCGAGATCGACGTACACGGTCGTGAAGTGCGGCGGCTGGCCACCGGCTGGGTCGTTGGGTAGGCCGTGGACGCCCGTGACCGAACAGGATGAGAGCGAGCCCACCGTATTGCCGTTGAATTGCACGGCGTACCCCGCGGCCTGTAGAGCGTTGACGGTGTCCTGTGCGTTGCCATCACCCGACGGTGCGGCATCGGAGATCCCGGCGATTGCTCCAGATCCCATTGCGCCAAGGCAGATTACGGCAGCGCCGATGACCATCGAGGTGAACCTGCCCATGACTGCAACTCCCTTGTTGACGTTCGAATCTCCAACAAGGAGATAGCGCGCGGAGTTACACGAGCTCCGTCGTGTAACCCTCACGCATATCCATGGGTAGCTGGGTTTGATCTGCGTGGGATCCGGTGGAAACCTTGAGCGAAGACAGGCAGGTGATCTGGTGATGATGGTCAGGCGTGACCCCGACCCACCGAGGGCGCTGCACATCGTGCCCGATGGTCGGTACGCCAACTGGGAGGCCGTCTACCAAGACAATGCGACCTGGGTGTACCGCACGATCTTCGCCAGGGTCGGCAATCGCGCCGACGCCGAGGATCTGACCGCCGAGGTCTTCCTCGCGGCACTCCGACCCTTGAAGATGACGGCGTCGGTCGCCGAAGTGCGCGCGTACCTGCGCGCCACCGCCCGGACCGTCCTCGCCGCGCACTGGCGAGCGACGCTCGGCCGCGAGATCACGTCGATCGACGACCTGGAGGATCTCGCACCCGACAGCGAGCAAGCCATCAGCACCGCACCCGAGCGCGTCAAGGCCGTGCTCGCGACCTTGCCTGCTCAGTACAGCCGAATTCTGGAACTGAGGTTTCTGCAGGGTCGTTCGGTCCAGGAGTCAGCAACCGAGATGGGAGTCACGGTCGCGAACGCCAAGGTTCTTCAGCACCGCGCTCTACGCTTGGCGGCACAGGTCACCGAGGAGGGACAGCGATGAACGCACGTGACATGCGTCGCTACGTCGACGACCTGTTGGGCGGCCGCCGCCCGAGGCCATTCCATGCCGACGACTTCGAGGCCACCCAGATCCGCACCGCGATCGATCTTGCGGCTGCCCGGCCAGACAGCGACGCCCCGCGGCCGGAGTTTCTCGCCGACCTGCAGAAGCGCCTCGCCGCTCAGATGGAAGAGCCCGCGGAGAACATCGCGCAACTACCGACGAAACCGCCTGGAACGACTCGGCGGATGGTGATCACGGCAACCTCGGCGGCTGCTGCCGCGGCTGCGGTGGCGGTGACCGTCGATCGATTCGCCGTGAACAAGGAGAGCGAATCTCCTCCGACCGCCGAAGGCCCTGAGTTGGTTCCCAATCAGGGAAGCTGGCACGCGGTGGCGGCTAGCGCCGACGTCTCGGACATCGGAATGCACCGGTTCGAGTTGGGTTCGATCGCCGGATTCATCCGCCGCGTCGACGGCACTGCGGAGGCGGTGTCCGGGGTGTGCACCCACCAGGGGTGCAAGTTGTGGTTCGACGGCTCCGACGACCGGCTGCGCTGCCCGTGCCACTCGACGTCGTTCTCCCCGGCCGGACAGGTCCTCAGCCATCAGCTGTCGATCTCGCCCGCCCCGCTACCGAAACTGCAAGTGCGCGAACACGACGGCACCATTGAGGTATTCGCTCCGACCGAGCCCCTGTAAGCCCTCGTAACCGCTCGCTGTAACCAGCACCCCTATCTCTTGGTGAACCGTCCGCACCCGCGGGCGGAAAGCCGAGAAATGAAGGTGCACCAGCCATGTCCCTCACTCTTCACCGCGTATGTCACGCGGTGCCAGCGGCCGTGTGTGCGTTCAGCGCACTGCTGCTCGCCACCGGTTGCTCTAGCTCTGCGCCAGCATCCGTCAGTCAAACAGCGCCGACGGTGAGCTTCTCGCCGGACGTCAGAACCACACCGGGAATGCAGGGTATGCCAGGCATGGGTTCGATGTCACCGCCTGCCGCCTCCTCCACGCAGGGTTCGACGGCGCCAGTCGGTGGAACCGCAGTCGGCATCACCGACTTCGCCTTCAGTCCAGCCACTTTGACCGTTCCCGTTGGCGCGACCGTGACGTGGACCAACCACGACGCGGAGCCACACACGGTGGTCGCTGGCGACGGTTCGTTCCACTCGCCTGGCATGGACACCGACGCCACCTTCACCTACACGTTCACCAACGTCGGAAGCTTCGACTACATCTGCTCGATCCATCCGATGATGCACGGCACCGTGGTGGTGACCAAATGAGCGACGATCGCGACCCAAATGGCATGACGCGCAGGCAACTCATGCGCCACTCCGCCTGGTTCGGCGCCGCCGTAGTGCTGACGGTGGCAGGCGGCGAGGTGATCTCACACGTCGCGGGTGCAGCCAGCAACGCTCCAATGGCGAAGCGTCCCGATCTGCGTTTCGTTCAACTCAGCGACAGCCACATCGGATTCAAGGGCACCGCCAATCCCGATGTAACGGGCGCCTTCTCGCGCGCCATCGACCAGATCAACCACTTGGACGACGCGCCCGACTTCGTCATCCACACAGGCGATCTCACCCACCTTGCCACTCCCGAGCAATTCGACCAGACCAGGCAGATGCTGACCGGCCTGCGCACGCCGCACGTGTTCACGGTTCCTGGTGAACACGACTCCGTCGACGACGGCGGCCAGAAGTATCGGCAAGCCTTCGGCGCAGGCACCCGTGGCGATGGGTGGTACAGCTTCGACATCGCGGGAGTTCACGTCATCGGGTTGGTCAACTCGCTCCACATGACCAAGTTGGGGCATCTCGGCGTCGATCAGCTGGAGTTCATTCGCAAGGACGTCGCGCCCCTGTCGAGTGACACCCCGGTCATCGTGTTCAGCCACATCCCGTTGTTCGCGATGTATCCCGACTGGGGCTGGGGTACCGATGATGCCGCGCAAGCGCTCAGCTACCTGCAGCGGTTTTCATCGGTCACGTGCCTCAACGGTCATGTGCATCAACTATTTTCCAAGACCGAGGGCAACGTCACCTTCCACAGCGCCACCACCACCGCGTACCCGCTGCCGCACCCTGGCGACGGAACCGCACCCAAGCCGCTCACCTTGCCAGCGGGTCAACTCGCCGACGCGCTCGGCATCCGTGAGGTCACCTATGTCAAGGGCCAACAGGGCCTCGCTCTCAAAGAGGACAAATTGCAATGAAATTCGACACAACCGACATCGCGACGCGGATCGTCATCGCTGCAACGCTGGTTGTGAGCGGCGTCATTCACGCGTACCTCTACGTGGACGGTTACCGCCACATCCCCGCGGTCGGGAACGCGTTCCTGGTCCAGGCTGCGGCATTCGTCGCACTGGCGATCCTGATTCTGCTCGGCGGACCGGGCTGGCTGCGACTGGCGGCAGGCATCGGATCCGCTGGCGCGTTGGTGGCCTTCGGACTATCACGCACCATAGGCTTCTTCGGCTTCACCGAAGTCGGTTGGGAGCCTTCGCCCTATGCCGTTGCGACAGTCGTCGCCGAGGTGTTGACGGTCCTGGCGTGCGTAGCGTGGGTATTCACCGGCGAACGGTCGCGCGCGAGGTGACCGCCGCTATCTCTTGCTGCGCGGGAGACGGCATCCCGTGTAACCAGAGACCACCAGGTTGCCGTGGTAGGCGATCTTGACGGAAATCCCGATCGGTCCCGAAAACCAGACGTCGTGATTGCCGGGCTGATCCTTCATGACCTGCACGTCGGTTGCCTCGATCTTCGCGGCCGAAGTCTTCGCCGCGGCCAGGATCGTCGCCCACTGCGGTTCGGAGACGTGCACGCCCTCCGCCACCGAGTCGGCAAGGAACACGCGCTTCCCGTCCGTCTGGTCATAGGGCGACTCGCAGTTGCCGATGTCCTCCCCGTGAACCGACAGCCACTGGATCTCGGGGATGACGCCGGCGGCGGCAGTGGTGATCTCGCTCACCGCGTTCTGCACCTGTGCCTTCGTATCCTCAAGGGAGGGAAGAGCTTTCAGTTGAGCCAGCATCGAAGCCGGAGTGTTCTCCTGCGGCCTGCCTGGTTCTTCCACGTGACATCCCGTCGCTAGTAGTCCAATGGCGGCCGCGCACGCACCGATGCCGCCGCGAATCACGAGCCGAGTGATGGCTACCTCACTTCTGCCTGACGGCGTCTTCGTCGAGACCAGCGATCACCGCGGCGATGTTGTAGTTGGTCGTACGCGGCAACCCATCGCCACTGAAGCGCGGGTAGTCGCTGTGACCGTGGGCGGCTTCGAGGGTCAGAGTGCCTCCGTATCCGTCGGAAACGGTAGTGGCCCCGGTCTCCAGATGGGTGAAGTTGGGGTTGGTAGCCGGGTTGGGTCCGAACTGCCCTGCTCCGCTGAGGTCCAGACCAGCGAGCGCCGACTCGGCGATCGCGTTGAAGGGCGCTGGCAGCGCAGCGGCGGCCTGGTGAAGTATCGGCGGCGCGTCGTACACCAATTGGATTGGGTCATCAGAGGTTTCCATGGTGAAGACATGCCCGTTGTCGAGGTGCAGCTGCTGCGGCGTGGTGGCTTCGATGCCGGGCGAACCGTAGAAGATGGCGTCGGTGACGCCGTGGTTGCCTGGCTCCTGCAGTGCGAGGCCGGTCGTCAGGGATCCGTACGAATGGCCGATGGCCGTCAACTGGGCGGGCACGCCCTCGTGGCTTGCGCCGAGACCGTCGTAGAAGCCCGCCAGGTTGTGCGCCCCGGCCCTCGCCAGCTCGTCGTGACTCACCGCCCAGATGCCCTGGGCCGAACCGTTCATGTCGTCCCAGCCAGGTACCTGAGGTGCGTCGTACCCGATCCAGGCAATCGTCGAGACGCCCTCCAACTCGTGCCCTGGAGTTGCGGCCAACTGACGCAGGCTCTCGCGCTGGAGGTTGGTCGCCTCTTCGCTCATGCTCCCGATGCTGCCGTGGACGGTGGTGTTGAGCCCTGGCGCAGTCACCGAGACATGCTGGGCGGTATCGGGATTGCCGATGGCCACGGCAGCGTGGACCTGCTGACCGCTGTGCGTGTCGAGGAGCAGCAGTTTGCGATTCGGGTTGTCGGCGATGGACTTGTTTACCGCTTGCAGATCTGGCAGGTTCTTCGCGGCGTTGCGCGCGGAATCGTAATCTCGTTGCCAGGCTTCGTATCTCAGTCGATCATCGAAGATGGCGCCTGGCTCGTTCGGTGGCGGAATGTTGTGGCCGTTCGCCCAATCGGGATGTTGACCTTCAATGCGTCGGCGGTGTTCTGCGCCGTCTGCGCTCGACCGAGCTCGTCGTCGAGGGTCAGCCGGTTGTAGTAGTCGCGGTCGACGGCGGGCATGCCATCGTGGTTGCCGAGCAGGTGATTGCGCTGATACAGCGCGTCCTTCTCCTCGGACGTGAGCTTTCCCCATAGCTCACAGAACTGCTTCGGATCGTCGGGCAACGGTCTCGACAAGTCGGCCAACACGTCTGGACGGATCTCTGGCGCCTCAGCCGCGTCGTTGCCTGCCGTCGTGATCGCCCTTGCGAGATCGCCATCCGCGGCGTTGGCGGCCGCCAACAGCTGGGAGATTCGCGTCTCGAGGTCTGCCTGCTCGTAGGAGTAGATCGGGTCACCGATCATGTCCTGGCGCACCGGTGTCACCTCGCCCGAGACCGGGTCGACGCAGAAGCCCTCGTTCTGCGCATCGCTGTTGATGCGCTGAAGGGCGGCTTTGCAGCGCTCTATCTCGTCGGCGGCGTTGGCCGTCGCCGACGAGACCTGCGCCATCTCCTCGCCGTGCGCAGCTAGGTAAGCGCTCAGATTGTCGAGGGAGGCTCTCGCCGCGTCGCCGCCACTTCCCTGCCAGCTAGCGATCAGAGGCAGTTTCGTCAGCCCGGCTCTGACGTCGTCGGCACTTGCACCACGTCTCGCGAGGGCAGTCGACACGTCGCGGATTGCGGAGGCGTCCCACCGCTGAATCTCAGCCAGCGTCAGCGACATCGGAGCCGTACCACATCAGAGTGTGCCGGTGAGCCGCTCCGCGCCGTCGCAATCGGAGGTGACATACCCCGCGGCTGCGGTCTGGAAAGCCCGGCCGTGAGCCGCGAGCTCGCCGGTGATCTTCGACGTCGCGGCCTGCCACTCGACGAACTTTGCCTGCAGGGCTCGCGCCGACGATCCCACCCAGCCGCGCTGCGCTTCTTCGATCGCCCCGTTGGCGGCCGCGTGCGCCGTCGAAAGATCCGCGTGGTGCATGCCCATGTGATCTGACGACAAGTGCAGATCGACCGGGTCCACCTTCAGCTGGCCTGCCATCACACCTCCCGTGCAGTCGCGAGTCGGTTCGCTGCGCGCGCCCATCCACGATAAAGCCGCCGCTGGGGCGCCTTCGACACCAAATCTCCGCGGCCGACGCGAGGCCCGGTACGGCTACGACGCGCTTTCGACTGCGTAATCTCTCCCTCATGAAGGCACGGCAGGTTGCGGCGTGTGTGATTGCGACGGGTGCTCTGCTCGCCGGTTGCGACTCCACCATCACGGGCACGCCAGAACCCACCGTCGGCTCCCCGAACGAGCCGAGCTTCCCAACCCCGAGACCCAGCCACACCACACCGCCGTCTGCCACCGTGCAGACGTCACGACCGCCCACGGGCGAGCCATCGCCAGGGGCCGAGGTGCTTGCACCACAAGACGGCTACGTCTTCATCGAGACGAAATCCGGCAAGACCCGCTGCCAGATCGACGCCGATTCGGTGGGTTGCGAAGCGCCGTTCACGAATTCGCCGGTCATCGACGGAACTCAGGCCAACGGCGTGCGGCTGACCTCGGATGGGCAGCTCAAGTGGATCCTCGGCAACCTCGGTGACATCCCCGTCGTCACCATTGACTACAAGACCTACTCCGCGCAGGGGTGGACGATCGTCGCAACGGAACAGGGCACGCGCTTCACCAACGACAAGACGGGACACGGAATGTCGGTCAGCATCGAGAAAGTGGAGAGCTTCTGATGTCGATCGCTCAGAAGGAACGCGCAGCCCTCGTGGCCCTCATGCGCGAAGTCGGCCCCGACGCACCGACTCTTTGCGGAGACTGGACGACTCGCGATCTCGCCGCGCACCTTGTGGTTCGGGAACGTCGCCTCGACGCGGCACCGGGAATCATGGTCCCCGCGCTCGCGGACTACACCGCACGGGTTCAGGATCAGGTAGCTGCGGACAACGACTGGGATTCATTGCTCGCCAAGTTCGCATCCGGCCCGCCGCTGTACTCCCCGTTCAAGCTCCTCGATCCACTGGTGAACGCGGGTGAGATGTTCATCCACCACGAGGACGTCCGACGCGCGATCGACGGCTGGGAACCACGCGATCTCGATGGCGGCACGACCTCCGCCATCATGCGCCAGATCCCGATGATGGCGCGGATGACGCTGTCGAAGGCGCCGGGCCACATATCGCTGCGCACGCCAGAAGGCAAGACAGTAACCACGATTGGGCGCGGACCGACTGTCGTCGTGACCGGTGACCCCGCCGAGCTTCTGATGTTCGCATCGGGTCGCGACCAACACCGGGCAACCTTCTCCGGTGACGACGACGCGGTGCGCGCCATCAGTGAGGGCCGCAGCGGTTTGTGACCAGCGTCACATTTCTGCCACCTACGTGACCTCGGGAATGTTTTGCCGCTGACCCTCAAATGACTCTTCTGCTATGAGCGCTGCGATGTATACAATCTGAACCACTGCTCGACTGGGCCCGGGGGGGTTCGAATGAGCCTTACATCATCCGGGGGGATGAGCATGAATGCTTCACGTGTCTATTCGAGTCGCGTCGCATCAGTTGGCGCGACGCTGAGTATCGGGGCAGCGCTGATCGCTTGCCCCAGCACTGCGTCCGCCGCGCCACCACTTCCGCCGGGCATAGGCGGTGGTCAAGTCAGAAACAACGTTCAGCAGGTCATCCAGCGCGTGTTCCCGCGGCTAGGAGGTCGGTTGCCGGGCGCCGTTGGCTCAGGATCGGGCTTCCCGGGTCAGTTTCCTGGGCAGTTCCCGGGTCAGTTTCCTGGTCAGTTCCCAGGGGGGTCGAGCGGCTGCACCGGAGGTTCTTGCCCGCCGCCACCGGAAACATGCAACTCGGACAGCAGTATCTCCTGCCCGGTGACGAACGTGATTAATAACGAGTCGAGCGGGAACAGTCCTGGTCCGACAACGTACAAAGTCGACATTCCGGACCCCATCGTGTGGGCGGGCGGCACTCGCGCCACGGGGCACAGGACGGTTCCCGAGGTCACCGGATCGCTCTTGATACCGCCACCGCCGCCGGTCTACCGGCCGCAACCCATTGTGGAGACGCCGCCACCGCCTCCGCCGCCTCCGCCGCCCCCGCCGCCGCCCCCACCCGCGCCGCGGGTCGAGGCCTTCACCGTCACCAAGCAGATCACCGGTGTCGCCGTCGGGCAGGGACAAGGCTGCAACTCCAACGCCCCGGTCACCCTGACCGTCGACGGCAACCCCGTCGCGAACACGGTGGCCAATTCGCAAGGCGGCTTCCAGACGACCTTCCCCACGGGGACGATCCCAGCTGGCCAGCACGCGGTCGTGGCTCTCTGCGGCGCCACTCTCAATGCAGTCCTGGACATCGTGTTGGTGTCCGAGATCGGCACTCCTGCGGCCACGGTCGCAATGATTCTGCTGTTCCTGTTGATGATCGGCTGGCTGCAGCGCAGCAGGGTCGAGTCGGCAGCTGACAGCTCGGCAGCGGAAAGCTTGGTGAACTCGTGAAGCGTCTAGGGATTGCAGCGCTGATGATTGCGCTTGCTGCGTTCATTGGTGGCGGCTTCGCTCGTGCCGCCGACGGTGGGGTCACGGTATCGGCCACGGTCAACGGACAGGACGTCGCCACCGCGACCACCGACGCACCGTTGCGGCTGGAACCCAACACCCCGGCCAACGTCGACCTCGAAGTGACCAACAACGGCACCCAAGCCGTGGCCATCAAGAGAGTCGAGTTCTCCGGAAACATCCTGGGGCTCAGCTTCTTCCGCTACGCGGCATCCACCGAACTCACCGTCGCACCCGGAGCCACCGGCAAGCTGGGCTACCAACTGGATCTGTCCGACCTCGACCACCAGGCCACGGGACTGATCCGCGGCGACCTCAAGCTCACCGACGCCACCGGCCACGTGGTCACCGTCGTGCCCACGGTCACCGACGTACGCGGCTCGCTGTGGTCGGTGTCGGGACTGTTCGGCTTGTCGCTGATCGTGTTCACCGCGATGGCGCTGCTCGACGTCGCCCTCGCAGTCGGACGCAACCGCCTGCCCGCCAACCGCTTCCGGCGAGGCCTGCGGTTCCTGCTACCCGGAATCGGAATCGGGCTGGTGCTCGCCTTCACCGCAGCGGTCTTGCGGTGGTGGGCACCATCGACGGTCACCTGGATCGCCGCGGCAGGCATCTGCGCCGCAGTCGCCTTCGGACTGGGCTACTTCTCGCCGACACCCGGCGACAAGGACGAAGACGAAATGCTGGCCGACCTCGAGAACGCCGACGAGTTCGACGACTTCGACACCGAACAACTCACCGAAGACTTCGGCTACGACCACACCACCGAAGACTTCGGCTACGACCAAGCCACCGACGACCTCCACGACGACCAACAAACCGACGTGGTGACCGTCAGTAATGCCCCTCGCGGGCCTTCCGATGGGTAACACATGAGCTCCAACATGGTGGACCGCGTCCGCGCCGCACTTCCCGGTTACGAGATCGGAGACGTAATCGGGAGGGGCGGGTGCGGCGTGGTGCTCGGCGGAATCCACCTGCAGCTGCAACGCAAGGTGGCGATCAAGCAGATCCCAGCGGAGTCTGCCGAGGACTTGGACGCACGGCGCAGGTTCATCGCCGAGGCCAGGATCATGGCCTCGATCAACCACCCCCACGTCGTGCCGGTGTACGACTACGTCGAGAACGACGACGTGTGTCTGCTGGTGATGGAGTACCTACCGGCAGGCACGGTGCTCAGCCGGTTCAGCACGCAGGGCTTCGACGCCGCCTCTGCGGTCGCCGTCTCGCTGGCATGCGCGTCGGCCCTGGAGGCCGCACACAGCAAGGGGGTACTGCACCGCGACGTCAAGCCTGCGAACCTCATGTTCGACGAGAACGGCACCGTCAAGCTCACCGACTTCGGCATCGCGAAGAACTTCGGTAGCGAAGGTGGACTGCAGACCCAAACTGGCATGGTCCTCGGTACCTGGTGCTACATCTCGCCCGAACAGGTTCGCGGACATCCGGTTTCGCCTGCCACCGACATCTACGCACTGTCGACGATGCTCTACCAGTTGTTGTCGGGTGTGCTCCCGTTCCCGCCGTGCGAAGACCCGGTGGCGACGCTCTTCATGCACGCGTCCGATCAGCCGATACCACTCACCAAGGCCAAGCCGGACATCCCGACCCCGATCGCCGACGTCGTCATGCGCGGCTTGGCGACCGAACCGAAGGATCGTTGGTCCTCCGCGGAGGCGTTCGGTGTCGCGCTCGCCGCGGCTGCCACCCACTGCTGGGGACCCAACTGGCTTGCGCAGGCGGGCATTCCGGTCGTCGGCAACGAGTCGATCACCGCGGCGAGCGCCGCCATCAGCAGCCCTCCCATGTTGAGCCCAATCCCGTGGTCGCCACCGCCAGCCACGCCGCCCGAGGCACGAACGACCGGTGGCACGGTACTCAACGGCGAGCTCGCCTCACCCAAGGTGCCGCTCATCGCGACGGCGGTGCTCGCACTCGTGACCATTGCGCTCGCCATCATTGGCCTGGGTGCGCCACAGCGCGGGGGTGACCTCAAGCCTGGCATGGTGACGATCGCGGGGGTCGACCCCGTGACGTCGGACGAGGTTCAGATCGACATGACCAAGCCGATCCCGGTGACGGTCACGGGCATCCCAGGCGACAACGCATCCCTTTCCCTGAACGTCCTCGGGTTCGAGCTGGGCAACCACGATGCGCCGCTCGCCGGAAGCGGCGGGCCCAATTCGACTGCCGAGTTGCCCGATCCGCTGCACCCCTTGATCGTGGCAGGCCGGATGTCGGGTGAACTCCGCATCAGCGACGGCGCGACGACCACTGCGACTTACCACTTGGGAATCCGAAGCACACAGTCTGCGACCACCACAGGCGTCGCTGCGGGCGTCGTCTTCCTCGCGTTGTTCGCTCTCGCCTACCTCGAGTCCTACGCCCGCACCCTGCGACGCGGACGCAACAAGGTCTCGGCGACCGTGGGCCTTCCACTCGCAGCCGCTCTCCTTGCCGTCTCGATCGTCGGGGCGGTCTGGGTGCTGATGGGACGCGAGCCGACCGTGGCCACGTTGTTCGGTTGCGCGGCAGTTGGTGCCGCCGCAGGGGTGGGGGGCGTCATCGCTGCAACTCGGCAAGGTCGAGTGAACCGATACCGCCGAGCGCACCGGACGCCAACGACTGGGGCGACGACCGTCTACACCAGCGGCAAGACGGTCATCATCCGCGAGGCGAACACGAGCGGTAACAACACGGGCGGCCCCACCACCGGAGGCAGCACCACTCGCGGCGGCGGCCAACCAGACTCTGGAAGAACTCGCGTACCTGGCTCGGGCACGCAAAGCAGGCACGGCTGACCCAGGTCACCATCTGGTCGGCATTAGTCTGGCGGGCATGGACTTCCGTGTGTTCGTCGAGCCTCAACAAGGCGCCACCTACTCCGATCAACTTGCCGTCGCACGGGCCGCGGAGGCTCTCGGCTACTCCGCGTTCTTCCGGTCCGACCACTACCTCGCGATGAGCGGCGATGGCCTGCCCGGCCCGACCGACTCCTGGGTGACGTTGGCCGGTCTGGCTCGCGAGACGTCGACGATCCGGCTCGGCACGCTGGTCAACTCTGCCACGTTCCGTCACCCGGGGCCGCTCGCCATTTCGGTGGCTCAGGTCGACGAAATGAGTGGTGGCCGTGTCGAATTGGGCCTCGGCGCGGGATGGTTCGAGGCCGAGCACCTCGCATACGCCATTCCGTTCCCACCCCTGGGCGAGCGCTTCAACCGGTTGACCGAGCAACTCGAGATCCTCACAGGGCTGTGGACCACGCCCGTCGGCGAGACCTTCGACTTCTCCGGCGATTGCTACCGGGTGGTCGACTCCCCTGCCCTGCCCAAGCCGGTGCAGGCGCCGCACCCGCCAATCGTGATCGGTGGCGGCGGCGCCAAGCGGACCCCGGCTCTTGCCGCGAAGTTCGCGGCGGAGTTCAACATCTCCTTCGTCCCCTTGGACGTGCTGACGAAACAGTACGGCCGGGTCGCCGACGCACTGAAGGCCGCGGGACGGCCCACGGATGCGCTGACCTACTCGGCGGGGTTCGTGGTCTGCGCCGGGCGCGACGACGGCCAGGTCGCGCGCAGAGCCGCTGCCATCGGTCGCGAGGTCGACGAGCTTCGGACCAACTCACCGCTTGCGGGGACCGCCGCCGAGATCGTGGACCGCCTCGGCCCGTTCGCCGAAGCCGGGGTTCAGCGGGTCTATTTGCAGCTCCTGGACATGTCGGACCTGGACCATCTCGAGTTCTTCGCCAGCGAAGTCGTCAGCCAACTGGGCTGACACGGCAACCAATCCATCCGACTATCATCGATCCCCGTGACCGGCGACCTAGTGGATCTCGACGACGAGTCGACCACCCCGCCGTGGCACGAGCGCACCAACACCGTCGTCGGGGCGAGCATCGCGGCACTGCTCGCGCTACTGCTCATGTACTTCGCCGTGTCCTGTGTCTCGCGTGAGTTCAACGACCCGCAGACACCCCAGTACTACATCGACCCCGGCGGCTCCACGACGTCGTCGTGGAGCTCCGAGACGACGCCAACCACCTCGACGAGCTACAGCGTGAGCCCGCCGCAGACCACCGACATCAACCCTGGCGACACGACATCGACGTCGCCAACCACGACGATCAGAGGCGACTCCACCACCACTCACCGCCGCACCCCGAACACCGACGATGACGACACGAGCACGTCGCGACGACCCCGGTTCAATCAGACCCGGCCCGTCTTCCGGCCCTTCACTCCGAACTTCTTCGGCCCCAGTCCGTAGCGAGGTCAGCGACCGCGGGCAGCGTAGTCGGCGACCATCGCTTCAGCGCTGCGCACCGCGGCGCGACATGCGCGAGTGGTGAACGGGTCGTTGAGGGGATGGTCGGCGCGCCTCCGCCACCGCTGTGCAGCCGAGAACGCCGCCCTGGGGCCGTCATGTTCAGCGTCGGGCCGCAGCCCGAGGCGGGTGCCGAAGTCGGTGCCGGAACCGCCGATGATCCGACGCAGCGACGCCATTTCGTCTTCATTCAATGTCGTTGGACGCGAACGTAATTGACTGAGCAGGCGGAGTTCTTCGAAGGCATGCGTGTCGGCGAGCAAGGGATCGATGTCGGCGATGATGCGCGGCGTCGCATAGATCGGGTTGACCTCGACGAACTTCCTCAGCGACAACATCGCGGTGTGCGCCTTGAGCAGGTCGGATCGTTGCGCGAACTGTTGGTCGATCACGTCGCGCAAGGCGATCAGTCCGCTGCGCTCCAGCAGCTCGTCTGCCAACGCCGTTGCGCCAGTGACCCCCGACCGCAGAATCGCGATCGATATCCTGATTCCGAACATGCCAAAGCGCTCTAGCAGCGCGGCGCGGGTCGCGGCGTCCACTGGCAGCGAACTGTCCTCGCGGACGAACCGGTCGACCGACAGCATGGCCTTCGTCAGATCTGTCGCGTCGATGCCCGCAAGCTTCTCAAGGGCGACGAACTCGCTCTGTCGGAGTGTCCTCGCCGTCAACGCCAACAGCCCGGACACCGGAACCACGGCCTGGCAGATGCCCGTCTTGTCCATCTCCTCGGTGAACCGGCTCGCGACGTCGCGCGCCGACATCATCGCGTCGATGCGTCCCGCACCGATCTCGTCGGCCCTCGATGCCACGCCGATCACGCCGAGCGCTCCCGCGGAGCCCCCGACGAGCGCGCCGATCTGGGTCAGAAGTGCGATGTCTGCGGCATTGAGGGTGCGCAGGAGGAACACCACCGCGTCGACCCGGGGCACGCCGTCGTCCGGCACCAACAGACGCAGCGTCCGCTCCGAGACGTCCCGCGACAGCGACGACGTACCTGGCGTGTCGATGATCGTGGTGTTGATCAGTTCCGCGGCGGGCCACTCCACGTCGAGGTCGACCACGTCCTCCGGGTCGAGGTGGGCGAGATCGAAGGTCAACCCCCTGGAACCATCGGAACCGTCACCGCTCACACCGCGGACGATCGGCACGTTCGTCCTGCGCCCATTGCGGTGGTTCGCAGTCACCTTCGGAGTCGCGCCGTTGCGAAACCACGTCACGATGCGCGTTGCCTCGGTGGCATCCGTCGGCGCAATGTCTTCGCCGACAAGGGCATTCACCAACGTCGACTTGCCCGCTTTTAAGGTCCCCGCAAGCGCGATGCGCATCGGCTGGTTGAGCCGGGCGTCAATCCGCACGAGCTCGTTGTGCACGTCGGGGCGATGGGCGTAGGCGGGATCGGAACGGTACGCCTGAATCGTTGCGCCAAGGATCGCCCGCACTCGATCGGCCGTGCTCATCTCGCGTTACCTCGTGGTTCGTTCATGTCGGGGTTTGCTGGTCCATCAGCTTAGGCATGGCGATTCGCGGGCGGCGCGGGAGCCACGGCAGCATCAGGACGCTGGCGCCTGCCCCGCGACCGCGAGTTGCGGGGCGATGTTCGTCGCGTGCTGCGTCACTTGGCTGAGGATGTTGAGCCGACGCTCCAGCTCGCCAACCCGCGTAGCGCGCTCGTTTTCCTCCAGCTTCGCCGCGGCAAGGCTGGCCTGCAGCGATTCGTTCAGCGAACGCGTCGTCTGGTTGGCGATGCCACGGTAGTGATCGCGAAGCTGGCGCTGAATCGCCTTGAGCCTGTCGCGAGACTCCTTGATGACGATGAACGAGACGTCGTCGATGAACTTGCGCAGGTTGGTCTTCGCCTCGCTGCGCACCCGCAACATGCGGTTCTCCATGTCCTCCTTGTAGGCCTTGCGGCCAAGCATGAGGCCGGCACCCAGCGACAGCGGGTTCAGCATGCCGAGGCCCGCCACCGAGGTAAGCATGCCGAACATCAGCACGCCGCCGTATGAGCCCCTCATGCCAGTCACCACCTTGTGGCCCTTGCCAATCGGCTTGGCATCCAGCTTGGAGACCGACTTCATCTCGCCGAGGCCCGCACCCATCTGCCGCGCATCGATCTTCGGCATGTCGATGGCGTCGATGCCCGCCTCCATGAAGGTGCGCGCGACTTCCTCGGCCAACGCCTCGGCCCGCTGGTATGCCCACACGAAGTTGTCGCCGACGGCCGTGCCGACGGCGTTCTCCAACTCGGCGCCGATCTCCGCCCAGTGCTGAGTTGGATCGGTGCTGTCGATGACCTCTTCGGTGTGCTGAGTAATGGCGCGGAATCGACCGCGCAGATCGTGGTCGACGTCGGCCGTCAGGTCGGCGATGCCGTCGTTGAGCACCTGCTGCCACAGCGCCGTCTGGGCGAGCGCATCGGTCGCCTCCTGCTTGCGCCGCTCCAGATCCGCGTTCAACCGCTCGCGGGCCTCTGGATCATTGATCGACGACAGTTCGGAGGACACCGCGAGCGTGAGATGCTCAGCCGCAGAACGTACTTCGAGGAGCACTTCGTCGCGCACCCTGTCGTTCTCCCGCGTCAGCACCTTCTCGCTGAGGAACTTGACGATGGCCGGGAAGTTCGATTCCTCGTTGAGTTCCTTGTCGTTGAGCGAGATGGCGTGGCTGCGCAGGGCCGATGACACCGGTTCGATCGGGGTTGTGATCCCCGCACGCTGCAGATGCCCGGCGTTGGCATTGACGATCTCCCGCCAGTGCGGGTAGAGATCGGTCTTGGTCGCGAGAATCGTTGCCACGGGGCAGATTTCAATGGCTTGCCGGATGAAGGTCATCTCCGGTTCGGTGAACTCCTGGCTGGTGTCGCTGACCATCAGGAGCGCGTCGGCGTCGGGCAGCAGGCCGAGCGTCGCAGAAAGATGCGGCTGGCCGTGCCCTCCGACGCCGGGCGTGTCGATGAACGCGAGCCCATTCTTCAGCAGCGGGCTCGGTGCGGTCACCTCGACGCGGAGCACTTCTCGGCCGCCCGCCTGGGGCGCTCGGCGCAGGTCGTTCTGCACGTCGGTGGGCGGGATGTCGATGGCCACCGGCTCAGCGCCATCGCCTGCGTTGACGATCAGCTTCGCCGACGGCTGTTCACCGTAGGACACGACGGTGGCGAGCACGGTGCTCTCGTCGTCGCCGACGCGGGCGACTGGAACGTTGAGCAGCGAGTTGAGAAGTTGACTCTTGCCCTCCTTGAGCTGGCCTGCGATGACCACGCGAATCTGGGGATCCTCGATCCGCTCCTTCGCCCTGGCCAACCGCTCGACCAGGTCACTGCGCTCATAGATCGTGGCGATCTTGGTGGTGTGGTCGATCAGCTCGACGATCACCTTGACCTTGCGTGGGTCGTTCGGTTGCGTCATGGCGCCCTTCTTCGGAGCCGCCCCGGCGGCGACATCCAGCTTCGATGCTCGGAATCAACGGTAGGCGTGCAAACTGGGCGGGAACCACGAGGGTTCCCGCCCAGTCCGTCTAGTCGCCGTGAATCAGAAGGCGTCGAAGTGGTTGTCATGGGGCTGGAAATGGGTGGAGTTGTCCATCGTGTTGCCCTCGTTGCTAACCCCGGTCACGGAGTGATTGTCCGTGGTGGTGTCGACGTGGTTGTAGGTTTCCTGGTTCTCCTCGGTCGTGACGGCGCTGTGTTGCTGAACGCTGTTGTCGACGTGCGACGAGTTGTCGGTGTGGCTGTCGGTCTTGTTGTCGACGTAAGTGATGCCGCCGCCACCGCCGTTGCCACCTGCCGCGCTGCCGCCCGAAGCGTTGCCGCCACCGATGCCGATCAGGCTGCCGCCGCCGTGACCGCCGCCTGCCTGGGCGCCGCCGCCGTTGCCGCCGCTGGCGTCGACGTCGTTGAAGACCGGTCCCTCGTTGCCCTGGATCACCGTGCTGCCATTGGTGGCGGTGGTGCCGTTGTCGTGGATGGTGCCGTCGCCCATGTTCACGTTGGACCCGGTGCCCGCATAGACGTCGCCGTTGTTGACGTGGTTGTTGTTGCCGAGGACCGCTCCGTCACCGGTGACGATGTCGCCGCCGTTGTCACCAGCGACCACCACGCCGCCGTCGGTTGCGGTGTTCGTGGTCTTGTCGCCGAGCGTGATGTCGCCGAAGCCGAGGTTGAATGCGCCGTTCTGCGCATTCGTTCCGCCGGCCTGCTCCGGGCTCATGAAGTCGTTGTTGCTCGCCACCTGGGTGTCGTTGTGGCTGGCCAGATCGTTCTGCTGGGCGAACGAGGGCTGGAACGGAGCCGAGATGCCGTGGTAGTCGGACACCGCGCGCTGCAGGCCGAGGACGGGGTTGCCGCCGCCGAGTGCGATGCCCGCCGGCGCCGCGGTGGCGGCAACAGCCTGGATCTGCGCGGCGCTGACGTTCTGCAGGCCGACATTGCGCAGAGCGCCGTCGGGGTCGGTGATGAAGGCCGTCGCCGCATCGGGACTGCGGAACAGGTCGAGGATGTAGTCGATCAGGTTCATTGGAGTGCCTCTCGGTCGGGTTCTGTTGGCTTGTCGCCAGGTGAATCCGGCGAACTGGTGACTACGTTATGGATCGTCAGAGCTACCGGAAACGGGGCCGAAACCCCTAGCTCGGCCCCGCCGTGGTGGGGTGTCCGGCGGTTACCCATTAGGGGATTAGGGGATAGCTAGGGGCAACCCCGTCGAGCTCACTCTACCTGCGCAGATACGACGACAGCGCGACCGTTGCCGGCCGCGCTGTCGTCGTGTCTTGGTTGCTGGGTCCGCGAAAGACCGCGAAGACTACGTGAAGAGGTCGAGTCCCGAATCGTCTTGGTGGTGGGCATGATCGTCGATGACGTCATGGCCCCAGGGGTGGTCTTGGCCACTGTCCAAGACGGGAACGTTGTCGAGCACGGGTTGATCTAGGTGTACGACCGGTTCGTCGTGCGCAGCGAGCACCGGCACGTCGCCGAGATCGAAGTCCATCGGCGGCGCCGAGCCCGGCGCAAAGTCGTGAACCACTGGTTGACCGTCGTCGATGACCTGGGTAGGCAGGTGATGATCGAAGGAATCGAACGCATCGAAGGCTGCCGTCGCAGCTCCACTTGCCCACACGTTGGCACCGGCGTGGTCAGCGCCGGCGGACGGCATGGCCGACGACAGGGACTCGGCGACCACCGGTATGAGGTTGTTCACGTCCACGCTGGTGACGTCGGTGAGGCCTGCGTTGGCGATGGCCTGTGCAGGGTTGTCCGCGTACTGCGCGGCGACGTCCGGATCGCGTACGACGGACATTACGAAGTCGAGAAGCGAATTCGCCATGACACACCTCCTTCCTGTTCGGCGATACACACGAGTGAAGACTCTCTGCCTACACAGGAATGTTATCGATGGGCGACGTCGCTGTGATCGGTGCCGAACCCAGCCCTGCCGACACCGCGTTAGGGGACGCGTCATTAGGGGATCGTGGCCATTAGGGGGATCGGTGTCGCTCCGCACGCGGGCCGCTATGGTGAGGTCTGTTTCCCGACACGGGCGCCGCCGGGGCGGCTCCGACAATCCGGCAGGGGTGAAGGTATAGATGAGCGACTCTCTGGGGTTGTCCGTCGGAACCACAAACCTGGTGGCGGCACCTTTCGGCCGTCCCCCGATCGTGCGCCAATCTGTGCTCACCCTGTTCAACGACCGCGGGCCCGAGGTGGGCTTCGTTCCAGGGCCCAGTCGACTGGTTCTGACGGGGTTCGTCGAACGCGTCGGCGACCCGGTCCCCTTCATCGCATCCGACGGTTCGTCGCATCGCGCCGAGATCGTGCTCGTGGAGGCGCTCGACGCCTTGGTCCGTGCGGCAGGAGGCGGCTCGCCGATCACGATCGCCGTACCGTCCCACTGGGGACCGGGCATCGTGGGCGCTTTGCGCAACGCACTGCGCGTCAAGCCCGGCCTGACACCCGGCGGCGTGCCTGCGACGGTGCTGCCGGACTCGAACGCAGCCCTGATGAGCCTGCAGGTCGCCCCCGGGCTACCCAGCGACGGCGTTGTCGTGCTGTGCGACTTCGGCGCCAGCGGAACGACCGTGACGCTTGCCGACGCTCGCGCTGGGCTGACCACCATCGGCGAATCGGTGCGCTATCCGGAGTTCTCTGGTGACCTCGTCGACCAGACGCTGCTCAACCACGTCGTCGCGAGCGTCTCGGACGCCAGCGGCAGAGATCCGGAAAGCACCGCGGCGGTGGGGTCCCTCGTCCGCCTGCGCGACGAATGCCGCCACGCCAAGGAGCGGCTGTCTGCAGAGACCGCGGCCGCGATTCCGGTGCAGATGCCGGGCTTCTCGTCCGAGGTTCGCATCACGCGGGCCGAGTTGGAGCAGATGATCGATGGGCCACTCGATGGCCTGTTGGACACCATTGAAGACACGTTGCAGCGGTATCGCGTTCCGCTGGCTAGCGTCTCCACGGTCGCCACCGTCGGCGGCGGCGCGGCGATCCCACTGATCACCCAACGGCTGTCGGAGCGGTTGCGCGCGCCATTGGTGACCGCCGCCATACCGGCATTGTCTGCGGCCATCGGTGGAGCGGTGGTCGCCGATCGCGGCCTGAGCGTCGACGCGCCCACAGGCTTGGCACCCGCAGCGGGAGCCGGGATGGCCGCCGCCGCTGGGCTGGGAATTGGCGCGGACGCACCTACCGGCCTCGCCCCGACCATGAGCGGTGCGGCAGTCGTACCCCCAGCGAGCCAGGACCCCGCTTCCGTCGGCGGTCAGTTGGCTTGGTCGCAGGACGACGACGTCCCCGGTGACGAGGCCATGCCCTACGAGGGCTCCGAGTATCCATCTGACTATCCGACCGGTTATGCCGGAGGGACCAGTGCCCGGCCACAGGTCGAATTCCTCCACGAAGAGGAAGACGAGTTCGCGGACCCGGAACCGTTGGCCTGGTGGCGTCGGCCACCGATCCTCTTCGGTGCCGCCGCGGCCGCGGTGCTGTTGGCGGCGGGCGGCCTCATCGCGGTGAATCTGACGAGCTCGTCCGAGCCGTCGGGACCGGTGACCAAGCTGGAGACGAGTTACTCCGAGGTCTCCCAGACGCAGACGCGCACGGGCGAGAACGGTGAGATCACGACCACCGTCGTCGTGAGCCAGAGCCCGGTGACCCGCACGATCACGTCGGATACCACCCAACCGTCGACGGCGCCCACGACGACGACGACCACCACCGAGCCGACTACGACGACGACCACCACGACAACCACCACGACGACGACCACCACGACGACGACCCCGCCGAGCTCGTCGTCCAGCAGCTCCAGCTCGAGCTCCAGCAGCTCTAGTTCTGAGTCCAGTTCCAGCAGTGCGACGGTCGCTCCCATCACGCCGGAGAGCAACATTCCGGTCATCACCTTCCCCCCGTTATTCCCTCGCCTCAACCCGTGATCCCGCACGCCGCCGTCGTCGACCTGACGACGTCGCCAACCGAACCGGCGAAGCTGCTGGTTGCCGGAGGCATCGGCACGGGAAAGACGACTCTGCTGGCCGAGATTCGGTCTGCGCTACGGGCGGCGGGTGTCAGCGTGATCGCGCGATCGCCGCGACACGGTGATCCGACCGGGGCTGCGGTGGTCATCGACGACGCCCACCTGGTGGAAGGAAGCGAACTCTCGCTGTTGGTCGAGCTGGTCACCGACCCCACGGCGACGCTCGTCGTCGCGACGGAGCCGCTCGCACACCGTCCCGAACTGACGGCCTTGACCACCGCCATCACACGATCGGCGCCCGCAGTCGCGTTGAATCCCTTGACTCCAACGGAATTGAGTCATGCCGCCGGCGACGTCCTAGGCGCGGTGCCTCCTGCCGAAGTGGTACGGGCACTCGCCACGACGACCGCGGGACTGCCGTTCCTGGCATACCCGGCGCTTGCCGCCGTCGGTTCGCTGGCCGACGAGTCGTTGGAGTCGATCGAGTCTGCACTGTCCCGAGCCACGCGCATCGCCCTGATCGAGCGACTAAGGCGCATGGACGAAGCGGGGCTGGACACTTTGCTACTGTCCTCACTCAGCCCCGAGCTTGGGCCCGATGACATCGCCGCTGCACTGGCGATCGGCGGCGAAACTGCGCAAGCGCTCGTCGACCGTGCGAGAGCCAGCGGACTGATCGCACCATCACACAGCGAGACGTTCGTGCGTGCCCTTCACCAATGTCTCGCCGAGATCATCGGTACCACCCGCCACCGCGACGTCGAGCTTGCCCTTCTGCAAAGCCAAGTCGAGAAGTCCACGCTTTCAATGGATCTCGCGTTGAGATTGGCCGATCATGGGCTACGGGATCCGCGACTCGCCGAAGCTCTGACCGACTTCGCCAGCAGCCAGGCTCACCCGGAAAGGGTGGCGCGGCTATATCGGGCCGCCGCCGAGGTGGGCACCGCCGCAGTCACCGCGCGTCTTGCCGACGCGCTCGCGTTGACGGGGGACTGCCACACGGCAGGTCGGCTCGCCGACGAACTGCTGACGTCGTCGGATCCGGCCGAACGCGCAGCGGCGGTTCGCATCGGCGCAAGCGTCGCGATGCACGACGGAGCCACGATGCAAGCGGCCGAACTGTTCAGGTGGCTTGGCACCTGTCCGGATGCGGCAGTCAGCGTGGCTGGCACGATGGTGGCGATCGGTGCGGGCGACGCCGAGGCCGCGAGAGTAGCGGCGACGATCGACAACGCGGGACCGCCGACCTCATCGGCGAGGGCGGCGCGAAGCCTTGCCGAAGGGTTGGTGAACACTCTCGACTCTCCCTATGCAACAGCGATTTCGCCTCTCTCCCAAGCAATTACGACTGACATCGCCGTTCTCACCGTCATGCCGGACACCGCGCCGGCACTGGTCACTCTCGCGGCTCTGCACGCGGGCGACGCGGGGCGAGCGCGCAGCGTCATGGGCCGCGCCGCCGGTGCCACGGGTGCAGATGATGGGTTCGTCGGGCGTCGGCATCGGCTCTTGCTCGGGTGGGTCCACATGCAAGATGGGCAGCTAGCAGCGGCGGGTGCGCGGGTCGGTACCGTCGCCGACCTTCATCGCAGGGACGCATTGTGGGCTGCCGCGCTTTCGACCGGCATCGCCCGACGCAGCGGCGACAGCGGATCGATGCAGATGCATTGGCACGCCGCAATGGAAGTGCTTTCCGAGTACTCGATGGACCTCTACTCGCTACTGCCACTTGGCGAACTGTGGATCGTGGCGGCCCGCATGCACCAGCTCGACCGAGTCGAACACGCCGTCGCTGAAGCCTTCAATCTGCTTGACCGACTTGGCAATCCAATCCTGTGGTCGCTGCCGCTGCATTGGGCAGGCGTGCACGCGGGAATCCTGGCGAACTCTCCGGAGGCGGTGGCGCCGCATGGCCAGGCGCTGTCGGCGGCGGCGAGCCACAATCCGTTCGCCAGGGCGCTGGCGACATCGGGACGCGCATGGCTCCGGGTGCTGGCCAACCACGTCGACGCCGACGAGGTCACTGCTGCTGCGCGTTCCCTCGCCCAGTTCGGCCTGACGTGGGACGCGACGCGGTTGGCCAGTCAGGCAGCACTGCAGACCGACGACGCGCGCGTTTCCGGCGCGATGCTTCAACTGGCGCGTGACCTCAAGATGTCGACCGTCGACCAGACCGCCGTAGCCGATCAGGCCGTCGCCACCGCCACGCCCACCACCACATCCGCGGCGCCCCAGCAGACGCCGCACGTGCCAGTTGCGTCACGATTGTCCGACAGGGAGCGCGAGGTCGCAGAGCTGCTGCTGCAAGGGATGCCGTACCGGGACATCGGCAGCCAGCTCTTCATCTCCGCCAAGACGGTCGAACACCACGTGGCGCGCATCCGTCGCAGGTTGGGTGCCGAGTCGCGGTCCGAATTACTGTCGATGTTGCGGGCCACGCTGGGGTAGCCGGCATTGGCACCTCACTCCGCGTCCGATAGTGAGTTAGGTCAACCTTCGTAGCGATCCTGATTCGCTAGATGGAACTATGAGCAGGCATCTAGCACAAAGTTACCGGTCAGTAACCAGTCCCTATACTCGCCGGTAACTTGGATCGGGAGGCGAGCGGTGGACACGCAGACGTTGATCAGGCTGATCCTTGGCCTATTGCTGACCGCCATCGTCTTGGCCTTCGCCGCCAAGCGGGTGCTCTTCCTGACCAAGCTGATCAGCTCAGGTCAGAAGACGATCGACGAAGACGCTCGCAAGGACGACCTGAAGACGCGCATAACCACCCAGTTCACCGAGGTGTTTGGGCAAACCCGCTTGCTGCGCTGGTCCGTACCGGGCATCGCGCACTTCTTCACCATGTGGGGCTTCTTCATTCTCATCACGGTCTACATCGAGGCTTACGGCGTCCTGTTCAACCCGAAGTTCGCGATTCCGTTCGTCGGGCACTGGGATGCCCTTGGCTTCCTGCAGGACTTCTTCGCACTCGCGGTGCTACTCGGCATCGTCACGTTCTCGATCATCCGATTGCGTTCGGAGCCCAAGGAATACGGGCGCGACTCACGTTTCTATGGCTCGCACACAGGTGGTGCGTGGCTGATCCTCTTCATGATCTTCAACGTCGTCTGGACCTACGCACTGTTCCGTGGCGCAGCGGTTGCCACCGGCAATCTGCCATACGGCTGGGGTGCGTTCTTCTCCCATGGGATCGGGTCGGCGCTCTCGCACCTTCCCCTGCACGTGAACGAGATCATCGAGACAGTCGCCCTGTTGCTGCACATCGGCGTCATGCTGGTGTTCTCGCTGATCGTGTTGCACTCCAAGCATCTTCACATCGGCCTGGCCCCCGTCAACGTCACGTTCAAGCGCCTGCCCAACGCGTTGGGCCCGCTGCTGCCGATCGAATACAAGGGCGAGTACGTCGACTTCGAAGACCCGGCAGAGGACGTGGTGCTCGGCCGCGGCAAGATCGAGGACTTCACCTGGAAGGGCTACCTCGACTTCACCACGTGTACTGAGTGCGGGCGCTGTCAGTCGCAGTGTCCCGCGTGGAACACCGGAAAGCCCTTGTCTCCCAAGCTCGTCATCATGAACCTGCGCGATCACCTCTTCGCAAAGGCGCCCTACATTCTCGGCGACAAGGAAACACCGCTGGAGAATACGGCGGAGGGTGGCGTTGGCGAGGAATTGCGCGGCGAGAAGCACGCTGAACATCACGCGGTTCCGGAGTCCGGATTCGAACGAGTCCTCGGATCGGGCCCGCAGCAGGCGACCCGTCCGCTCGTCGGGACCCTCGAAGAGGGCGGCGTCATCGATCCCGACGTCCTTTGGTCCTGCACCACGTGCGGCGCCTGCGTCGAACAGTGCCCCGTCGACATCGAACACATCGACCACATCGTCGACATGCGCCGCTACCAGGTGATGATGCAATCGGAGTTCCCAGGCGAGCTCGGCGTGTTGTTCAAGAACCTCGAGCGGGCGGGCAACCCATGGGGCCAGAGCTCCAAGGAACGCACGAAGTGGATCGACGAGGTCGACTTCGACGTACCCGTGTACGGCGAGGACGTCGACTCCTTCGCCGGCTTCGAGTACCTGTTCTGGGTTGGGTGCGCAGGTGCGCTGGAAGACCGCGCGAAGAAGACCACCAAGGCCGTCGCCGAGTTGCTCGCGGCCGCAGGCGTGAAGTTCGTCGTCCTGGGCACCGGTGAGACGTGCACCGGTGACTCGGCGCGACGCGCAGGCAACGAGTTCCTGTTTCAACAGCTGGCCGCTCAGAACAAGGAGACCATCGACGGGCTGTTCGAGGGCGTCGAGACCGTGGACCGCAAGATCGTCGTCACCTGCCCGCACTGCTTCAACACGATCGGCCGTGAGTACGAGCAGATCGGCGCGAATTACCAAGTGCTGCATCACACTCAGTTGCTCAACCGCCTGATCCGGGACAAGAAGCTGGTGCCCGTCAGCCCGGTGAGCCAAGAAGTCACCTATCACGACCCGTGCTACCTCGGCAGGCACAACAAGGTCTACGAGCCGCCCCGCGACCTCATCGAAGCATCGGGCGCCACCCTGACGGAGATGCCTCGCCACGCCGACCGCGGCCTGTGCTGCGGAGCGGGCGGCGCGCGGATGTGGATGGAAGAGCACATCGGCAAGCGGGTCAACCACGAGCGCGTGGAAGAGGCCTTGAACACCGGGGCATCGGCGATCGCCACCGGCTGTCCATTCTGCCGCGTGATGATGACCGACGGTGTCGGCGACAGGGCCGAGGAGATGGGCAAGGAGGCCGAGGTCCTCGACGTGGCCCAGTTGCTACTCGCGGCTCTGGACAAGGACGCGATCACGTTGCCCGCCAAGGGCGCTGCCGCCGAGGCCGCCGCAGCCCGTGCCGAGACCGTCGCGGCGAAGGCCGAGACGGCTCCAGCTGAGACCAAGCCCGAGCCGGAGACTCCGGTCGAGGCAGAGGAAGCGCCGGCCGCCAAGGCCGACACGGTTGCCGCGCCGAAGCCCGTCAAGGGGCTGGGCATCGCGGGCGGAGCCAAGCGACCCGGCGCCAAGAAGGCCGCACCGGCGGCGGAGGCAGCACCTGCCGCCGAGGCAGCGCCTACGGCCACCCCACCCGTCAAGGGACTCGGCCTGGCCGGCGGAGCCAAGCGACCCGGCGCAAAGAAGGCTGCGCCTGCCGAAGCGACTGCACCTGCCGCGGAATCGGCACCCCCTGCCGAGGCCGCGCCGCCCGCCGAAGCACCAGCGGTGCCCGTGAAGGGACTCGGACTCGCGGGCGGAGCCCGACGGCCCGGCGCCAAGAAGGCTGCGCCCGCCGCTGCCTCCGAACCCGCACCAACCTCTGAGACCGCAGCTCCAGCGGCCGAGGCGCCTGCCGCACCGCCGGCTCCCGCCGTACCCGTGAAGGGACTGGGTCTCGCTGGCGCGGCTCGACGGCCTGGGGCGAAGAAGGCGGCGCCGGCCACCGAGGCTGCTGCTGCGCCTCCGGCATCCCCCGAGGAAGCACCTGCCGACGCCGACGAACCAAGCGCACCAGCGGCCGAACCTAGCCCGCCGGAGGGTAACGGTGAAACCGCACGCCCGCCGGTGAAGGGGCTTGGCATTGCTCCGGGCGCCCGCCGACCCGGCAAGCGCTGACAATTCGCTGACGTAGAACGGCCTCGACTCGTCGGCGGCCAGATCCGCCACTTCCAATGGCCGGGCGTCCCGATTACCAGAGTCGGACAGTGGCTAATGCACCCCGCTTCGACATCAGCTACGTGACAAGACGTCAGCAACATTGCGCGAGTCGAAAGACGCTCCGCAGGGCCACCGAAGCCGTGCGCTGCACCAAAAGTAGCTGTAGTTAGCGTCGACGCTTGATCAATTCGGCGCACGCAATTACCCGTACACGCTGGTCAGAAATTTACGCCTCGGACACCGAATTAGTTGCTCCGATAATTCTTAGCGAAATGATTGCGGCGCCGTTTTGCCTGTCTTACCCTCCTATCCAGAGTTGGGGAAATTCACAGCAATGCTCACAGCTTGGGGGAAGGTTAACCATGACACCGGATTCGTACGCCCTGCGTAGTCGCCGTCACGCCGCCAAGCGAGCGGTCCGACGCTCGTTTGCCAATCGCGTCGCAATCGCGGCACTGGCGACGGGTTCCCTCGCCGTCGGTGCGCCTCTCCTCGGACAGGCAGCAACCGCCAACGCCAGCTGCGCCGGCGCGTTCGGCGTCAATACGCCGGGCTGCATAACCGACGCCACATCGGTGGCGTTCGCGCTGGGCCCCGGCAGCACGGCTACCGCAACCGGGTTCTCCGTCGCTTCGGTCTTCGGCAGGAACAGCTCCGCGAGCACGACGGGTGGCTTCATGAACAACGCCACCGTCATTGGCGACGACAGCCACATCGCGTCCATCGGCGGCGACGCCTTCACCAAGTCGACGATCTTCGGCAACGACAGCTCGTTGATCACCGGCGGCAACAATGCGTCGAACCTCGTCGTCTCCGGTGCGGGCAACGACACCAACGAAGCCTTCGGAAACACCTTGTCCACGTTCGTGGTCTCGGGAGTCGACAACGACGGCAACGTCGCCACGGGCAACCTGCTGTCGCAGAACATCATCTCCGGCGTGAACAACAGCGGCAACGTCTCCACCGGAAACGTCCTGTCCAACTTCATCGTCTCCGGCGCAAACAACAGCGCGAACAACTCGGCCGGAAACCTGTTGTCCAACGTCATCGTGTCGGGCGTCGACAATGACAACGGCGCCATCACGGGGAACTCGTTCTCTAACTACATCCTCTCCGGCGTCAACAACGACGGCAACAACGCCCGCCAGAATCTGTTCTCCAACGTCATCATCTCTGGCGTTGACAACGGCGGCGGTCCTGGTGTCGGAAACACCTTCAACAACGGCACTTTCAGCAACTTCATCCTGTCCGGCGTCGACAATGACGACAATCACGCAGGCAGGAAGGCGCCGGGGGCGGGCAACCTCTTGTCCAACGTGATCATCTCCGGGGTTGGCAACTCGGGGAACACCGCCAACAACAACACGCTGTCCAATTTCATCGTCTCCGGCACCGGCAACGACAACAACCACGGCAGCGGGAACACCCTGTCGAACTACATCCTCTCGGGCGCCGACAACGACAACAACACGGGCGATGGAAACCTGTTGTCCAACTTCATCGTGTCCGGCGCGCAGAACGACAATTCAGTGGCCAACGGCAACGCCCTGACCAACAACGTCGTCTCGGGTGTGCGCAACACGACCATCTCTACCAACAACGCGTTCACCCAGAACGTCGTGTCGGGCGTCCGCAACCAATCGCTGGTTCAGAACAACGCCTTCAGCATCGCGAACGCAGCGGGCGTCCTGAACAGCGCCACCGTGCAGAACACCGGCTTCTCCGTCGGCAACGCCTCCGGCGTGCTCAACCAGTCGAAGGTCACGGGCAGCCTGTTTAGCCGCGCCGACGCCATCGGTCTCGGCAACGAGGCGAGCGCCAAGAACGTCGTCGGCCGCTTTGCCCGCGCGTTCGGCGTCGGTCAGACTGACAACGTCCCGTAACGAGCCGTTCGCTACCGATGAGTAAATCATTGGACATCGGTGGCACCATTGGCGACGTGAGTACGCATCAGCTGCCGTGGCAAACGGGTCATCAGCCGCGCCAACGGACGTTCACCCAGTCGACGAAGTTGCAGGACGTTCTGTACGAGATCCGCGGACCGGTACACGACCACGCCGCGAGGCTGGAGGCCGAGGGCCACAGGATCCTCAAGCTGAACATCGGCAACCCCGCACCGTTCGGCTTCGAGGCTCCCGACGTCATCATGCGCGACATGATCCAGGCGCTGCCGTACGCACAGGGCTACTCGGACTCCAAGGGCATCCAGGCTGCCCGCCGAGCGGTATTCACGCGCTACGAACTCGTCGACGGGTTTCCCCGCTTCGACGTCGACGACGTCTTCCTCGGCAACGGCGTCTCAGAGCTCATCACGATGACGCTGCAAGCGCTGCTCGACAATGGCGACCAAGTCCTGATTCCTGCGCCGGACTATCCACTCTGGACGGCGTCGACGGCACTGGCCGGTGGCACTCCCGTTCACTATCTGTGCGACGAGACCCGCGGCTGGGAACCCGACCTCGCCGACCTCGAGTCGAAGATCACCGAACGCACCAAGGCGCTCGTCGTGATCAATCCCAACAACCCCACCGGTGCGGTCTACAGTCGCGAAACGCTAGAGGGGATGGTCGAACTCGCGCGCAAGCATCAACTGCTACTGCTCGCCGACGAGATCTACGACAAGATCCTCTACGACGACGCCGAACACATCTGTCTTGCCTCCGTCGCGCCGGATCTCTTGACCCTGACGTTCAACGGGTTGTCCAAGGCCTACCGGGTGGCGGGCTATCGGTCGGGCTGGCTGGTGATCACCGGGCCGAAGGAGCACGCGAGCAGTTTCCTAGAGGGCATCAACCTGCTGGCCAACATGCGGCTGTGCCCAAATGTGCCTGCGCAGTACGCGATTCAGGTTGCCCTCGGCGGACACCAGAGCATCGAGGATCTCGTCCTGCCCGGCGGCAGGCTGCTAGAGCAGCGCGACGTGGCATGGACCAAGCTCAACGAGATCCCTGGGGTGTCCTGCGTCAAGCCCGAGGGAGCCCTGTACGCGTTCCCTCGGCTCGACCCCGAGGTGCACGACATCCACGACGACGAGCAACTGGTACTCGACCTGCTCCTGCAGGAAAAGATCCTGGTCACCCAGGGCACAGGGTTCAACTGGCCCGCACCCGATCACCTCCGCATCGTCACGTTGCCATGGTCCCGGGATCTCGCGAACGCGATCGACCGCCTCGGAAACTTCCTGGCGGCCTACCGCCAGTAACGGGCTCTACTCTGTTCCGGGTGTCGCACTCGCATTCCCACGGCTCATCTTCGGGTCCGGCGCCACTGGGACCGGTGGCAGCGAAGATCGTGGTCGGCCTGCTGGTCGCCATCGGCGTGGCCGTCGTCATCGGGGCGGTGTGGCTCTGGCCGACCAAGCAGACCGTCGACATCCCGTTGCCCTACCAGAATTCTTCCGGCGGAGCGGTCACCACCGAGTCGGGTCACGTTCTGTCGACGACGACCGCCACCTGCGGTAGCCCGTCGGTGGGAGCAGTCCTGACCGCCCCGCCGACTAACCTGCCTGCCAACGGAACCGAATGCGTACAGACGCTGGTGTCCATCACTTCGGGGCCCAACGCAGGGGCGAACACGCTCCTGGAGTTCAGCGAGGGACCGGGTCAGCCACGCATGACTGCCGGCGACGACATCCGGATCACCAGGCAGGTGGATCAGGCGGGCACCACCACGTACGCCTTCTACGACTTCGAGCGGACGTGGCCACTGGTTGCGCTGGCGGTCGTGTTCGCCGTGGTGATCGTAGCGGTGGCGCGATGGAGGGGCTTGCGAGCGCTCGTCGGCATCGTCGTGGCCTTCCTAGTGCTGGTGGTCTTCCTGCTGCCCGCCCTGCGCGACGGCGCCTCGGCGATTCCCGTCGCGTTGGTGGCGTCGTCGGCAATCCTCTACGCGGTCATCTACTTGGCGCACGGCGTGAGTCTGCGCACCAGCGCGGCGCTGCTCGGCACGCTGGCGTCGTTGGCGCTGGCGACCGTATTATCTTGGGGGGCAATCGAACTCGCACATCTGACCGGCCTGTCCGAGGATCAGAACAACGAGATCGCCGCCTACATGGGCAACGTCTCGATCACGGGACTGCTGCTTGCGGGATTCATCATCGGCTCACTCGGTGTGCTCAACGACGTCACAGTCACACAGGCGTCGACGGCCTTCGAGCTTGCCGAGCACGGCGCGTCGCGGCGGGCGGTATTCCTTGGGGCCATGCGCGTCGGCCGCGACCACATCGCCTCGACCGTCTACACGCTGGTTCTCGCCTACGCTGGCAGTGCCTTGCCGCTGTTGTTGCTATTCAGCGTGGCGAACCGTTCCTTGGGCGACGTGCTGACCAGCGAGACCGTCGCGATCGAGATCGCCCGCTCAGCCGTTGGCGGCATCGCGCTCGCGTTGTCGGTTCCGCTGACGACGGCGATCGCCGCGGCACTCGCGACTCCTACCGCTCCAGCAGCTCCAGCAAGTACGCGCCGTATCCGGACTTCAGAAGAGTTTCCGCCCGTGCGGCGAGATGATCGTCGTCGATGAAGCCGACGCGCCACGCCACCTCCTCGGGCACGCTGATCTTGAGTCCCTGCCGGCGTTCTATCGTGCGGACGTAGTCGCTGGCGTCCAGCAGCGAGTCGAACGTGCCCGTGTCGAGCCACGCCGTGCCACGCGCCAAGACTTCGACCGTCAGCCTGCCCTGCTCGAGGTAGGTCTGGTTGACCTCGGTGATCTCGTACTCGCCACGCGCCGACTTCTTCAAGGAGCGGGCTACCTCGACGACGTCGTTGTCGTAGAAGTACAGGCCGGGCACTGCGTAGTGCGACTTCGGGGTGGCAGGTTTTTCCTCCAGCGACGTTGCGACTCCGTCGGGGCCGAACTCCACCACGCCGTATGCCGAGGGGTTGGCCACCCAGTAGGCGAATATCGCTCCGCCACTGACGTTTTGGAAGCGACGAAGACTCGTGCCGAGGCCCGGACCGTAGAAGATGTTGTCGCCGAGCACCAGCGCGACGGAGTCGCTGCCGATGTGGTCGGCGCCGAGCACGAAGGCTTGAGCGAGCCCGTCGGGCTGGTGCTGAATCTTGTAGGTGATCGCGACGCCGAAGTCCGACCCGTCGCCGAGCAACCGTTGAAAGGCAGGCAAATCGCTCGCGGTGGTGATGATCAGGATGTCGCGGATCCCGGCCATCATCAACGTCGACAGCGGGTAGTAGATCATCGGTTTGTCGTAGACCGGCAGCAGCTGCTTGCTGGCGCCCATGGTGATCGGATAGAGCCTGGTGCCCGAGCCGCCTGCCAGGATGATTCCGCGCACCAACTGAGCCTATCCCTTCCGCCGAAACGCACATTTGGGCGAAGAATCGCGAGTGGATTCCGCCTAAACGTCGATCTCGACGGCGCCTAAAAGGGCGTGCGCTCCAGCCAAAGGTCCAGCACGGAGCGGTCGCCGAACACCTCGAGGCCGGCCTCTTCCGCGGTCCGGCGTCGGACGATGGCCAACAGAAGATCGGTCGCCTTGCCCCGCACGGCGGCATCGCCCTTGCCGTGGTCGTGCGACCAGTTCAGGCCGTCCTCGTCGTTGGTGATCGTCCATTCACCGGTGGGACCGAGGCCGTCGTCGGTGGCGTGCAAGTGCAACGCAACGCCGCGCTCCACCGGCGGCGAGTGGACGTCGGCCTGTGAAACCATGAGCTCGATCCACTCGCTGATGCCGTCGGCGGCAAGCTCGGGTGACAACTCGTAGTCGGCCCCGACGGCGAGCGCGGCGTCCGCCCTGTGCACCGTCGCCTCGTGCAGGCGCCGACGGATCCAGAAGCCCGCGGGCTTGGGGGCGATGAACGTCCACACCCGGGCGTCGGACCCGACGCGGTCGACGGCGTCGATCACCGCCTGGGCGCTCCCGTTGAGCCAGCCGATGGCCGCGTCGGGATCCTCGGGTGGCTTGCCGTCGCGCACCTCGCGCGGATCGAGCGGCTCGGCACGTCTCTCGGCGACGATCTGGGCTGCCCAACGATTGCCCCGACCAACATGTTTGAACAGCTGGTTCATCGTCCAGCCCGGGCACGTGGGCACCGGGGTGGTCGGGTCGGCGCCGTGAATCACGTCGCCGAACGCCTTGGTCTCCTCGATCAGCGCTGCTCGAAAGTCCACACCTAGGAAACTACCGCTGCGCGCGCTTCACCGAGCCTGATCGGGAGCGACGACCAACCGCGAAGCACCCTGGTGTCCGTGCGGCTGCCTGCACCGGCGAGTCGAGCGTCGGGATAACGCTCGAAGAACGTCCGCAACCCGACTTCTCCCTCGGCCCGCGCGAGTGCGGCGCCGAGGCAGAAGTGCCGCCCACCAGAGAACGAAAGGTGCTTGCCTGCGTTGTCGCGGGTGACGTCGAAGCGATGCGGGTTGGCGAACACTGCCGGATCGCGGTTGGCGCCTGCGAGGTAGAGGATGACGAGCTCGCCCGCCGCGACTCGACGACCGGCTACCTCGGTGTCGACCTGGGCGAGTCGGGCACTGAACTGGACCGGTGACTCCAGTCGCAGGATCTCCTCGACCGCACCTGGCCAAAGGTCGGGCTCCTCCAGCAACATGGCGAGCTGGTCGGGGTGGTCCAACAGAATGCGGATGCCGCTGCCGAGCAGGTTCACCGTGGTCTCGAAACCCGCGGCGAGGACGAGGCCTGCGGTCGCCTTGAGCTCCGCGTCGTTGAGCCTCGCTCCGTCTTCGCTGGCCGCGATGAGCTGGCTCATCAGGTCGTCGCCAGGGTGATCGCGAAGGTGCTGGATGTGATCTGCGAGCCAGGTATTGAAGCCGTCGAGACCATCCTCGACCCGTAGGTACTGCGGCCACGAGAGCCCGACGTCGAGGCTTGGCGCAGCCAGTTCGCCGAATTCGAGAATGCGTGGCCGGTCCGCGTCTGGCACGCCGAGGATGTCGCCGATCACCGTCACGGGGAGTTGCGAGCAGTACAGATCTACGATGTCGACCGCGTCGGTGGGGCCCCCTGCGGCAACGCCGTCGATGAGCGCCATGGCAGCCTCCTCGACCCGAACCCGCAGGGCCGCAACGGCTCTGGTGGTAAACACCGACGAGACCGTCTTGCGGTAGCGGGTGTGTTCCGGCGGCTCGACGGACAGCAGCGAGGGCGGAAGCAGAGGATGCAGCCTGCCCTTGACCGTGGTGCGCTGCTCTAGCCAACCCAGCGGACCAGGCAGCGTCTTGCCGATTGCGGTAACGGAGAAGTCGTCGGAGCGCAGCAGCTGGTGGACGAGTTCGTGGTCGGCCGTGATCCACGCTGCACGGCCGCGGACGAAGCGACCGTGCGACCGAAGCTCGTCGGCGAAACCACCCGGGTCGGTGCGTACCGTCGGGTCGGCCAGCATCCTGCCTTGCATCTCACCGCGTTTGGCACCGAGCGTAGACAGCCCGCGGATGACCCCGTGGAGTGCGAACCAATGCAGTCGTTGTCGGATGTTCGGCCTCATGATTCGAGCTTAAGCACCGGCCGTAGATCGTCCAACCGATCGAAGAGCTGCCAGATGTAGGCCGACGTCCCGTTCTCCCGGTGCGCGTGGAGGTCCGCCAGCGTCGGATCGTTGCAATAGCCGTCGAACGCGTCCTTGTCGGGCCATTCGACGAGGATGAGAACCTGTCTGCCCGTGACGTCGCCGGTCACGTTCTCGCGGAACTTGCCGAGCGCGACCACACGTCCGCCGTATCTGGCCACCTCGGCGACGGACCTCTTCGAGTAGGCCAGATACTCGTCTCGATCCGCGACGTCGAACAGGTTGAGTGCGTAGACCGTCATGCGATCCACGTTACGACGTGACGAGCTCCGGGATGCGACGGCCCAACGCGTGCACCTGCCAACCCGCTGAGTGCCATTTCTGGACGTCGAGGCAATTGCGGCCGTCCACAATGACTTTGGCGCGGACTGTGGCGGCGAGCTCACTGGGATCGAGGTCGACGAACTCCTGCCACTCGGTGAGTACCAGCACGGCGTCGGCTCGTTCACACGCATCGATGACCGACGTCGAGTAGTTCAGCGTCGGGAAGATGCGTTGGCTGTTCTCCATCGCCTTGGGGTCGTAGACGTTGACGGTCGCGCCGTTGAGCTGGAGCAGACCCGCGACGTTGAGCGCAGGCGAGTCGCGCACGTCGTCTGACTCTGGCTTGAACGCGGCGCCGAGCACCGCCACGTTGGACCCTAGGAGCGAGCCTCCGCACGCCTTGGTGGCCAACTCCACCATCTTGGCCCGGCGGCGCATGTTGATGCTGTCCACCTCGCGGAGGAAGGTCAACGCATGGTTGGCGCCGAGCTCGCCGGCGCGGGCCATGAACGCGCGAATGTCCTTGGGCAGACAGCCGCCGCCGAATCCAAGGCCCGCGTTGAGGAAACGACGGCCGATGCGGGGGTCGTAGCCTAGGGCGTCGGCGAGCATCGTGACGTCGGCATCGGCTGCCTCGCACACCTCGGAGATCGCGTTGATGAACGAGATCTTGGTCGCAAGAAAGGCGTTCGCCGATACCTTCACCAACTCCGCGGTCTGCAGATCGGTGACGAGGAACGGCACCCCTTCGTCAAGAAGCGGGGCGTACAGCTCGCGCATCGCATGTTCGGCGCGCACCGAATTCCGTTGCACCCCAAGCACGATGCGATCTGGGTGCAGGGTGTCGTGGACGGCGAAACCCTCGCGGAGAAACTCGGGGTTCCAGGCGATCTCGACGTCCACGCCGGCGGGCGCGAGGTTGCGGGCCCGCTCCGACAGTTCGGCGGCCGTGCCCACCGGCACCGTCGACTTGCCGACGATCACCGCAGACCGACGCAACCGCGGCACCAACGCGTCGATCACCGAGTACACGTGACGAAGATCGGCGCCGTATTCGCCCTTCTTCTGCGGGGTTCCTACCCCGAGGAAGTGCACGTCGGCGAACTCGGCCGCCTCTTCGTAGTCGGTCGTGAAGTGCAGTCGGCCTGCTTCGAGGTTGTCCCGCAACACCTTTCGCAGGCCGGGTTCATAGAAGGGGATGTCGCCGGAGGCCAGCTTCGCGATCTTGCCAGGGTCGACGTCGACGCCGATTACCTCGTGACCCAGAGCCGCCATGCCAGCGGCATGGGTGGCACCCAGGTAGCCCGTACCGAACACTGTGCATCGCATATGCCCTGCATAGGCTTCCGCGATGAGCTAGTTGCCAACCGACACTTAGCGTCAGACCAACGCTAGGTAACGACTCGGCGTTCGGTCAGTGATGACCGCCACCTCCGACGCACAGGAGGAGCACGCAGGCGCTCGGGCCTCCGCCGCCGCCCGAGCCTCCGCCGTAGCCGCCTGAACCGCCTCCATAACCACCGCCGGAACCGCTGTCGTAGTCGTCATGTCGGCCGTAGCCACCACCCCCGCTGGATGGCGGATACTGCGGCGCCTGCGAGGGAGGCGGGTACTGCGGTCCCTGCCCCGGGTACTGGGGTGGGTACTGCGGCGGATATTGCGGTCCCTGCGGCGGGTACTGCGGATACGGGTCCTGACGCCACGGCGGACGGAAGATCGGCGGGAACAGCCGCGGTGGAACGTAGACCGGCGGCGGGACGTACACCGGAGGCGGAATGTAGGCGGGCGGCGGCGCGATCACCGGTGGCGGCGCCTCGGGAAGCGGTGGCGGCGGTGCCGCCGGAGGAGGCGGCGCGGCGGCGGGGGCCGGCGCGTTGTTCACGACGACCCGACGGGGTGCAGGGGCTTGTTGCACGACGGGGACCGGCGCCTTGATCGTCTCGGGTGGCGGCGGCGGGGCGGGCGGCAGCGCGACGGTCGGCAGCTCTTCCTTGGTGGGCGGAGCTGCAGGCACGAGGCTTGGCATGATCGCGGCCCTGCCAGCGTCGGGACGCTGATCGGCCGTCGGTCTAATGCTCACGGCAAGCGAAATCACCAGTCCCACAACGCCGATGATGAAGATCGCCGTCAGCGCGCTTCCGACGAGAAGGAAGGGCTTGCGTCGTTCGTCGATCGGCCCGTCGTCGAAGCCATCGAAGGCTTCGATGTCATCGGAGTACATCGCCGGGTCCACGCTCGCGGACCGCATTTGGGTCGCCGCGTCGGCGAACCCCAGGGCGCTGCCTGCGGTCGCACCGTCCGGGTCCTCCGAATACGCGAGTCCGTAGAGTCCGGCGGTCGCGGCGTCGAAGGGAGGCGCACTGGCTGCCGCCAACGCTGCCCCGCGCGCCATCGCAAGGGCAGACTCGTCGGGCGCGTTGACGGGAATGGACACCAAATCGCTCAGGTGGTCCTTGACGGAGGCGATGTCGACACCCGAGCCGACGACGAACATGCCCTGCGGCGGCGAGTCTTGCGCCTCGACGGCCGCGACCATCTCTGCGAGCACCGCCATCGCATCGGTGGCATGCAGACTGCGGCTCAACACCTTCACGATCGAGCCGTCGTCGCTCTGGACGACGGACAGTGTGGCGGTGTCGCGATCGACGAACAGCAAACCCGTGCTGTCGTACCCGACCGCCTTACCGACGGCTTGAGCCAACGCGCCTGCGGCGTGCAGCTCCGAGACCAGGATCACGTCGGTGATGCCGCGGGCGGCAAGGGAATCGCGCAGCGAGGCTGCCATCGCGCGGTCGGTCCATGTCACGCCGATCGACTTGAGAACGTGACCGCCCTCGGCGGCGCTCTCCTGGGTTCCAAGGACCGCCGCGACGAGCTGATCGGCGGCGCTGAGGTTTGCTGATCCTTCGTCTGACCACAGGTCGAAGGTGTCGTGGTCGACGATGGCACCGTCGGCGTTGGCGCCTTCGACCAGCACCATGCGCACCGTCTTAGGTGTCAGCGACACACCAAGCACGATGTCCACGAAGCCCCTCCAAATGTTTGCTGAAGATCAAGTTATCGTTTGCCGTCTCAGACCCTACGAGCCGACGACTAGTTGGTTCATCGGTGCTACCTGCGGAGTCGTTACAGGCGAACCTGTTAGCTGATGCCCCGACTGGAGCCGACGAATCCACCGTACCCGCGGAGACCTCGTTGGGTGGCGGTCAGTGCTTGATGAAGTTCTGGTACGACTTCGATGGCGTCGGGCCGCGCTGGCCCTGGTACTTCGAACCGACCTGCGAACTGCCGTATGGAAACTCGGCGGGACTGGTCAGCCTCAGCAGACACAGCTGACCGATCTTCATGCCCGGCCACAGGGTGATCGGAAGGTTGGCGACGTTGGACAGCTCCAGCGTGATGTGACCGCTGAAGCCGGGGTCGATGAACCCGGCAGTCGAGTGGGTGAGAAGGCCCAGGCGTCCCAGCGACGACTTGCCCTCGAGACGGCCGGCCAGATCATGGGGCAGCGTGCACCGTTCTAGCGTCGAGCCCAGCACGAACTCGCCGGGGTGAAGCACGAAGGGCTCGCCCTCCTTGGGCTCGACGAGAGTGGTGAGGTCGTCCTGGCGCGTCGATGGGTCGATGTGGGTGTAGCGGGTGTTGTTGAACACGCGAAAGAGGTTGTCGAGGCGGACGTCCACGCTCGACGGCTGGACCAGGCTGTCCTCGAAGGGGTCTATCCCTAGCCGCCCGGCGGTGATTTCGGCTCTGAGGTCACGATCGGAGAGCAGCACCCGACGAGCGTAGCGACGACGGTGCCGGGAGACCTCAGCGCAGGTAGGTTTCGCCCATGGTCGGGTATCCGCCGCCATGCGTCGTGATGTGCACGTGGTCGTAGTGGCCGTATCCACGGCCGCCCTGCGCGCCGTTGGGCGTGTAGTACACGCCGCGCCAGATGCAGTCCTGCAAGTCGAATCGCTCCGCGTTCGCCAGCGCGTACTGCACGATCTCGTTGCCGAGCGCGATGCCTTCGGGACTGCTCGGGTTGGGGATCATGACGTCCAGCGCCAAGCCATTGGGATGCCACCTCAGCGCATCTGGCCGGACGCCGCCGATGTCGTGGATCTGGGGAAAGTCCTCGCTGATCGCGCGTGAGGCGAGGATCGTCTTGACCTGCAGTCCCCTTTCCGGGGCGATGCCCGGCGGCAGAGCGCGATCGACGATGCGGTATCTGGATGCCATCGCTTGCACGACGGTCGCCTGCTGGCCGGACAACAATGCAGGGCCTGCGGTTGCCGGAACTATCTCGATGTCGAATTGTGCCGCCTTGTCGACGACTGGTTCGGTCTGCGGAGCGGCCTCCACGGCCGGGTGAACGTCACTAGCTCCGGCGACGGCTGCGGCCGAGGCTGCCGTGACGGCTGCCAGAGCCATCTTGCGCGTCATCGTGGCGCCGCCGATGGCGATCAACGGGGTGACGACCGAGCTCAAGACATCCGACGCGCTGCGCCGCTCCTTGACCAACTGGTGCCGACCCACGCACAGCAGGATAAACGCAATCGTGGGTAAATATCTCATTAGTCTTTGGTGGAACTGCATTTGCGCTGGTAATGGCCTGGAGATACGTTCGTTATCTGACCGTTATTGTCTACGGCGGGGCCGATCTGCGGTTCTCGCGGCAGCCGACCGTCGAGATGAGGTTCCTTGCCGAGGCTGGGCGCCGAAGTGCTAGCCTTCGTGGTCACCAGCCAGGCTGGTCAGGCCGATGTAGTTCAATGGCAGAACATCAGCTTCCCAAGCTGAATACGCGGGTTCGATTCCCGTCATCGGCTCCCAAACGTGCAGGAACACCGTGGCAGCGGATCTTGCAGAGGCATTGGATTCAGCGAGGATCCGTATTTTGCCCGTGAGTTCGATGCTCATACCTAGTTGCCATCACCAGCCCAGCCATCCAGCGCGGCGCGGTAACCCTTGGGCACGGACTTGTCTCAATATCTAGAAATCCGAGATCAATCAGTTGTTGTCTCTTGTGGTCGCGCAGTGATGTCGACGGTTTGACCTGTGTTGGAGAGTTCTGCTGGGCAGTCTGAGCAGACGCTGCGGTCGCACAGTCTGCAGAGACGGCGCATGGCATCGACGTCGTTGATGGTGGCGCCCAGGACGGGCTCGACGAGCCCGGCCATGAGGTGTACGTCTTGCTCGGGCATGGCGCCCAGCAAGGTGGCCACGGCGTGCTCCCGTGCTGCGGCCAGGCGGCGTTCGACGGTGCGCCCCCAGGACGTGGGGTGCAGGCGGATGGTGCGGCCGGTGCCGTGTTGACGTTGGACCCATCCGTTGTCGACGAGGCGGTCTACGAGTCGCACGGTGCCGGGATGGGTAAGGGCTAGGACCCGGCGTAGCTCCTCGATGCTCATTCCTGGGTCGGCCACGACGGCGACCAGCGCCGCGGGGCCGCTACCGGCCATCCCCGTGGCGTCCTCGACCGCGCCACGCACGGCGTCGGAGAGAGCGATAGCCCACGCCGCCAACACGTTGTGGTCGCGACGGTTACCCTCTTCGATATGCATGACTCATATTACTTTCGTCGGGACCGGAGCATCCCGCGGCGACGATGGGTGTGGTGACGGCGGCGTCTCGCGTGAGGCGTCGTTCGCCGACTCCATCACGATTTCGCATTGCATGCACGCTGGTCACCGCACGTGCGAAAACGCGCCTCACGGGTACCGCGCGATGACGATTTTGCTGGCGTTGGGGTCCTCGCTGTTGTGGGGAGTGGCCGACTTCTTCGGTGGCAAGACCTCCCGCGGCCGCTCTACGGTGCTCGTCGTCCTGATCTCACAAATGGCGGGGTTCCTCCTCGCGCTCATCGTCGCAATCGTGTCGAGGTCCTTTAGCGCACCGACCGGATACCTGCCGTGGGCCATCGGGGCGGGTCTGGCCGGGGCGTCGGCGGTGGTGCTGTTCTATCAAGCGTTGGCGATCGGAACGATGGGGATCGTTGCCCCCATCGCTGCGCTGGGCGTCATCATCCCCGTCCTGTTCGGCGTGTTCAGCGGCGTCGTGCCCTCGGCACTGTGCCTGGCAGGCATCGTGATCGCCATCGCCGGCGTCGTCATCACGGCGCGACCCACCGATGCCGCGGTGCGCACCGAGCGACACGCACTGTCGATCCTGCTGGCGATCGGTGCCGCCACCGGATTCGGGCTGCTGCAGTACGCGATCTCGGGCGGAGCGCACTACTCGACGGTGATGACGATGCTCGTCATGCGCTGCACGACCATTCCCCTGCTCGCTTTGGGCATCGGTCTTAGCCTGCACCCCGGACGTCGAGGACCTCGTGAACCCGCATCAGGCTTTCCGCCGAAGGTAATCGCGCTGATCATCGTCATCGGCGTCTTCGACGTCAGTGCCAACCTACTGTTCGCCCAGGCCAGTATCTACGGGGCATTGTCCGTGGTGGCCGTCCTGGGATCGCTCTATCCGGCCACCACGGTGCTCTTGGCGCGCATCGTCGACAAGGAGAAGATGTCCCCACTACAGAACGCAGGTGTCCTGAGCGCCATCACCGGCGTCGCCATGATCGCCGCCGGGTCCTAAAGACCCGGATCACCACTGCGTCCACAGGATTCGCAAGCGTGTCGTATTCAAAGAAACATTCTTGTCTCGCAGACCCGGTAGATCGTTTACGGGTTGCCTGACGGTTTGATGGCTTTGCGTCGATGTTTGACGGTCGCCGCTTCTTCGTCGAACCCGCATTAGCCAAGTAACACCCGAACACAGTTCACTTCAGCCACCACCGGCCGTGCGCCGGTGGTGGCTGACTGGCATGGACCCAGCGGGAGCCGGTTCGGGCGGGATCATGACTCGGAAGTGGCTCCCGCATAAGATATTTGGGTGGTTTGGGCACACAGCGCGTCGCCGTCGCGGATCTCGGTCTTGACGGTGATCAGTGTTCTGCCAACCCTGATCGGCGTGGCGGTAGCCCGCGCCGCGCACGGGCCGAAGGATGTAGGTCGTCGACTCGGCCCGCAGACGACGAGCCAGGAAGTCCAACAGCGGACCCACCAACCCCGCAGACACGGGCGCCTCGGATTGAATCGACGGTCACCCCGCAGGCGTGGACCTCATGACGTCGTCGAGCTCACTGACCCGCGCATTGCCGAGATGCAGCGCTGCCAGTTCTGCGAGCGCATCCTCTCCGATCAGCGCCTCGGCATCCAGGCGAACGATCAGAGTGGCTTGATCCCTGCCACCCAGCAGCCCCTTGGGCTCGTCAAGCGCACGAATGCGGTAGCGATGGTGCAGCCACTGCGGGTGCCACAGCGGGATTACCACCCAATTCCCCTGCGCGACGGCAGCTATGAATCTGCCGAAGCACTGTTCTTCTGTGCCGGTGCGGAATTCGTATCCGGCCTTGGCAAGGTCGTACTCGTCGATGATCGCCTCGGAGAACCGGCTGATACCGGCGCCCGGGTTGATGCCCTGCACCAACCGCTCCATCCGCGTCAGCGCCGGTTCGGACAACAGGTCGGCGACCCCGCGAACGGCTTCCTCGGGAACGTAGTCCGGCACACCCCAAATGCAGTACGGCTCATAGAGAACGGTGATCTTGCGCACTTGGTCGGCGAACGGAGCGAGGTAAGCGCCGTGACTACTCGGCAACCACGCCGACACGAGCACGTCGACGTCGCCGTCGGCCATGCGGTGAAACATCTCCTCGTGTGGCGCCGCCGAGCGCTCGACGGCGTGGCCGTGGGCGCCCAGGATCCGCTCCACCTCGCGAGCGGCGGCGTCGTGAAAGCTCAGGTCGATGTGCCCGACGCGGACCGGGCGTGTCACCTGGTCTCCAGCGACGCCACGTCGATGAGAACCTTGCCGACGACGCCGGTTTCGGAAGCGTGGTGAGCGTCGGCGGTGCGCTCCAGTGGGTAACGGTGGAGCGGTAGACCGGCCTGCTCGCCCACCTCCATGGCGCCATCGGCGATTGCCTCGTTGACCGCCCGGACTGAGGCCATCTTGGCGTCGTGGTCAGTGAGGTAGGTCAGGATGTACTGCAGCCGAGCATTTTTCATCATGCTGGCCCGTGTCGGGACGGAGACGACGTCGCGTTCGTCGGAGGCGTAAACGGTGATGACACCCTCGTTGGCAAGCACGGCGAGGTCCTGTTCCACGTTGGCGCGCAGATTGACTTCGACGATGATGTCGACGCCATCGGGATGTTCTCGGAGCACCTCGGCAGCGACCTCCTTCCTGCGATAGTCGATGATCTGGTCGGCTCCCGCTGCCCTGCACAGCTCCCCCTTCTCTGCGCTGCTCACCGTGGTCACCACCGTGGCGCCAGCCCACGCCGCAAGTTGAATGGCCGCATGGCCCACGGCTCCGGCGCCGCCCGCCACCAGGACGGTCAACCCGCTCAGCGCGCCGGGTCCCAGCCGCATCGGCGCGCGGTGGTGGGCGGTAAGCGCACGGTGGGCGGTCAGCGCAGGGATCCCCATCGAGGCACCGACGTCGAAACTCGCGTCATCCGGCAACGGCACCACCTGTGCGACGGGCAGCACCACGTATTCTTGGGCGGTCCCCTCCGATCGCTTCCATGCCGCATCCCAAACCCACACCCGGTCACCGCTTTTGAGCTCCGTCACGCCGTCGCCCACCGCGTCGATGACGCCGGCGCCGTCCTGGTTGGGTACCTGACCGCCAGCCACGACGGCGGCCTTCGGGTCTTGGCGCGCCTTCCAGTCCGTCGGATTCACTCCCGAGACCGCAATCTTCACCCGGACCTCGCCAGCGCCGACCGCGGGCAGCGGTCTCTCCACGAGCGTCAGCACCGACGGATCACCGGTACGCGTGTAGACGATCGACTTCATCGAAGCCCTCCCCTTCTGGTCAGCCATGAAATTCGACGATGTCCAGTCCACCGTTGTAGTCGGTGGTGAACGCGACCCCGTCGCTGCGCACGTAGACATCGGCGGTTTGAATGACGCGACGGCCGCCGGGCCGGGGGTCGATGAGCCTCTCGGGCGGCCCCGGCACGAATGCAGCGATCTGCCGCGGAACGAATGGGTCGGTGATGTCGAACGCGCGCAGGCCAGCGTTTTGGTACGTCGCAAAGATGATCGTGTCGGAAACCAGACTGCCCGGCCGGTTTTCGTGAAGGTTGTGCGGGCCGAAGTGCCTGCCCTTACGGGCATAGTCCTCTTCCGCCGGTGTCGGGAACGTCGCGATGCTGATCGGGTTCGACGGCTCCCGGACGTCGAATACCCACACGTGTTTGAGACCGTCGGCAAGCTCGTCGGCAGTCGCCTCGTCGGCGACGATGAGCAGATCTCGGTTGGGCAGCGGCAGCGACGTATGGGTGCCGCCACCGAACGGCGGTGACCAGTTGCGGTGCACGATCTGCCGTGGGTTGGTCCTGTCACTGATGTCCAGCAGGGCCAGCCCGCCGTCTCGCCACGACGAGTAGGCGACGTCGCCCGCGATGATCGCGTGGTGCAGCGCATAGCGCCATCGCGTCGTGTCCCATGTCGGTTCCTCGCCCGCCGCCGTGTTCATGCCGGGCAGCCAGTACTGACCGACGATGCTCGGCCGTGTGGGGTCGGCGAGGTCGATCACCGCAAAGATGTAGTCGCTGAACCCCTTTGGCAGCACGGACGCGTACGCGTAGCGCCCACCGGTGTACCACAACCGGTGTGCACCGATTCCGTCGATGGGAAGAAAGCCGATGCGCCGCGGGGCGGACGGCACGGCGATGTCGTATATCGCCACGCCTGCCGACCAATTCTGTTCGCTTCCACCAAGCCGAGTACCCAGTGAACCGCTGTAATAGTTGGACTCTTGGTCGAATTGCTTCCACAAGTCCTTCGCGTGGATGACGAGGAGAAGATCGTCGGCTGCCTGAAGGTGGATGTTCCACGTGTTGGCAGGCGCGGGTTGAAAGGACGCCACGTTCGGCGACCGCGGGTCGGTGACGTCGATCGTAGAGAACCCACCGTTGAACAGGTGGCCGACGTAGACGTGGTCGTTCCAGTACTGCAGTTGCATGGCGTCCGGTCGACCGCCTTGATCGCTGTGGGCGATCGCGGTGAACCCCTTGGCCAGTACCGGGTCGGTGCCGCTCACGACGTCAGCCGGATCGGTTGTGCGGCAATGGCGACGCGGATGATCGAATATGGAGGTATCCGCTCGTCGGTTCCGTTGTTGAACAACGGGGTCCGTGGCAGCTGGTTGATGCTGACATACAGGTATCCGTCCGCGGCGATCGCCAACGTGTCGGGCCACAGCAGCGGCCCGGCCTGAACCACCGTCGTCCACTGCCCTGCCGGGCTGCGCCGCACCACCGCGCCGTGCTCGTAGGCGGTGGCGTAAACGTTTCCGGCAGTGTCTGATTCGAGGCCGTCGGAAGCGCACTTGTCGCCGTGATCCAGCACGGTCTCGGCGACGAGGTCGTCGGAGAGGCCGCGGTCGCGCAGCGCAGCCGTGTCGACGCTGTAGAGCCGGCGCGACGAAAGTGGGCAGTAGAACAGGCGGGCACCGTCGGCACTGATGGCGATGCCGTCGGCGCCGACGCGGTAGTTGTCGCGAACCAGACCCTCCACGATGGCGCGAAATTGGTCCTCCGCCTGGGTGCTTCGATGGCCGCGGAGCCGCTCCCAGCACTCACCGGTGTCGAGGTCGACCACGATGAGTGCGCCGGTGGGTTGCGAGTCGGTGATATATGCGTAGCGGCCGCGGCTGAAGTCGAATCGCACGTCGTTCAGATAAGTCGTCGGCGTCATCGCTGCGTCGTCGATGGGGACGACGCGATCGATCTCATTGCGGGCCAGATCAACCCGGACCAGCTTGGGACCACCGTCGCCCACGTAAGGCGAGAACGAGGGGGCGCCGGTGTCCAGCAGCCAAAGGTAGCCGTCCGGATCGACGATCACACTCTGCACCGAGATGAGTTGGTCGCGCGCTCCCACCCCTGTCCACGTGTTCACTCGCGTGCTGGGATACGCGACGGCCGCGCCGTCGACGATCTCGGCAACGGTGTAGGGGACGTCGTCGCCCCACCGCGGGAACGAAACGAAGATGCGCCCGTCATCGCTGACCGTGACGCCTGTGGGCATCAGGTCGCAGAACTGGGCAACCACGTCGTAATCCGGTTGGGCATCGCTGCCGAGCGGTCGCACAGACATGTTGCTCATGGCTACTCCTTTCCTTTTGGGCCGTTCGAGTCGGAGCCGACTTGAACGATGACTTTGCCTGTGGCTGTGCGGTTTTCGACGGCGTCATAGGCTTCATCGAGGTTCGCGAACGTGTAGATCCCGCGGTCGAGTCGCGGAGCCAGCACACCGCTGTCGACCATTTCCGTCGCCAATTGCAGGGCACGGCCATGACGTTCGCGGTGCTGCCCGGTCAGCAGGGGCAGCAGCGTGAACACACCCGAGTACGTCGCCGCCCGGAACGACAGCGGCGCCAGACTGTGCGTGCCCCATCCGAGTGCGCTCACCACGTGCCCGGTGTAGTGCTTGACTGCGGCAAACGAATCATCGAGGGTGGCCCCGCCGACGGTATCGAATACGACGTCGAATCCGTCCCCCGCGGAATGCTCGGCGACATATTCGGCCACCGTGGTCGTGGTGTAGTCGATGGGCACCGCCCCGGCCGCGCTGATGATTTCTTGGCTGGCCGGGCCCCCGGTGGCGAACACCTGAGCGCCACGATGGCGAGCGAGCGCAATCGCCAGGTGCCCAACGCCTCCCGCGCCGCCGTGCACGAGCACCAAGTCACCCTCGCCGATGTGTGCGTGACCGAGAAGTGCTTCGCTGGCGGTGATGAAGGCCAGTGGAACCGCCGCCGCCTCCTCCATTGACAACGTAGCGGGCTTGCGTGCGAGCAGTCGGACGTCGACGGCGGCGAACTGGGCCAGCGTGCCCTGAATGCCTCCCACTCCGCCGGTCATCCCGTATACCTCGTCACCGCATTGGAATTCGTCGACGCCGTCGCCGACCGATTCGACGACGCCTGCCATGTCGATTCCCAGCACCGCCGGAAGGACGGTCTGCGCATGTGCTGCCTGCCCGCGTCGTATCTTCGTGTCGAGTGGATTGACCCCACTCGCCATCACGCGGACCAGCACGTGCCCCTGGCCGGGAGACGGCACGTCCATCTCCAGGATTTCGAGCGGAGCACCGAATTCGGTGAGGACTGCTGCACGCATGGACATCGTTTCGTCGGTCGGCTAGATCAGCGCGGGAACGGTCGCATCGATCGATACCTCTACGAGGTGTGGCCGATCGGTGTCGATTCCACGTTTGATCACCTCTTGGAGGTCGTCCGGCGACGTCACCCGTTCACTGGTGCAACCGTATCCCTTTGCCAACCCGAGGAAGTCCAAACCGGGCAGGTCGAGGCCGGGAACGCCGGGGGTTTCGAGGAGCTCGGCGAATGACTTCAAGATGTTGTAGGCGCCGTTGCGCACCACGATGAACAAGATCGGCAAATTGTGTTGTGCGGCGGTCCAAATGCTCTGGATCACGTAGTTTGCCGCGCCGTCACCGACGATGCAGATGACCTTCCTGTTGGTGCCCTCGTCACGTTCGGCCATCGCTACGCCGACGGCGGCGGGCAGGCCGTAGCCGAGGACGCCACTGGACATGGAGAAGAACGACTTCGGCTGATCGGTCGGTATCTGCTGGCGCAGCTGACGCAACGTGGACAACGATTCCTGGACGATGACGCTGTCGGGCGGCCGGATGGTGTGAATCGTGTGGTACAGCCATTCCGCGGTGATGCGACCATCGATCTGCGCTGGCACCGGCGTCGATCGCATGGCCGGCAGCATTCGATTCGCCTGTGGCACAGCCTCGGCGAGGACCGCGCATGCGCGACCGGGGTCGGCGAGAATGGCGGTCCCGACCGGTGCGCGTGCTGCCTCGGACGGATCGTCGGTGATGTGGAACAACTCAGCGCCGTCGGGCAGATACTCGCCTGCCACATACGGGTAGTACCGGAACACGGGTGCGCCGACGACCACGACCACGTCGTGACCCGACAGTGCTTGCGCCAGCGGGCCAATCGCAGGGGGCAGCATGCCTCGATACTGAGGGTGGGTCTCCGGGAATCCGGGTCGGCCTTCCTCGGGCGCCGCCCACACATCGCAGCGCAGCCTTTCCGCTAGCGCAACGGCATCGTCCCAGCCGCCCACCTGATCCACGGCGCCGCCGATCACCAGAACCGGGGAGTGCGCCGTCCTCAACGCCGCGATGACGTCCGCGAGCGAATCCGGGTCGGCGGACAGCCGACGACTTACCCTGCGCAGCTGGGGAAGCCGCGAACACGGTTGGTCTCCGTCGTCCATGGGAATCGACAAGAAGACCGGGCCCGCAGGGGGCAACACGGCTGCCGCGTAAGCGCGCATCAGCGCCGCGGGAACATCTTCCGCGCGGGCGGGTTGATAGGCCCACTTGACGTAGGGCTGCGGCACCAACTCCGGTTGCACATTGGTCAAATACGGCTCCAGCAGCAGCATCTGGCGGGTCTGCTGACCGGCGGTGATGATCAAGGGCGCACGGTTGTACCAGGCGCTTTCGATATTGCCGACGGCATTTCCCAGGCCGGCGGCGGTGTGCAGGTTCACCAGCGCGGGTCGCCCGGTGCGCTGCGCGTAGGCATCGGCCATGGCTACCGCCGGCGCCTCCTGCAGGGCCAGCACATACCGGAAATCGGTGGGAAAGTCCCGCAGGAACGGCTCCTCGGTCGAACCGGGGTTGCCGAACATGGTCGTCAGCCCCAATTGGCGCGCGACCTCGAAGAAGGCTTCTCGTACTGTGGACATGGCTACCTTTCAATCAGATTTGGACGGTGTATTTTTCGACGGCCTTTTCGTCCCAGGCCAGCCCCGCACCGGGCTGATCAGGGGCCGTGACCGTGCCGCGCTCGGGTTGCAGCGGGGTGGCCAGGATCGGGCATGCCCAGTCCACCCACTCCAACCAATGAGCACTCGGTGTGACCCGTAACAGATGCGCGGCGAACTCTGGATACAGATGGTTGGAGAACTGAATGCCTGCGGCGGCGGCAAGCGCGGCGGTCTGCATCCAACCGGTGACGCCGCCGATCCGCATCAGGTCGCCCATCGCGTAGTGAACGCTGCCGCTGTCGAGGAACTTCAGCAGATCGCGTGCACCGTAGTAATTTTCACCGGCTTGCAGCGGCGTTCGGATCTTCTGAGCCAGTTGGGCATAGCCGCGCACGTTGTCGTACGCGATGGGCTCCTCGAACCAGTACAGGTCCTGCTCGTCGAGTTCGTGGCAACGCCGCAACGCATCACCCAAGCCCAGGGCCTGATTGAAATCCACCATGAGATCGACGTCGTCGCCGATTCCCTGCCTGACGGCGTCGATGGCCGCAAGGTCGTCGCGCAGATGCACGCTGCCGAGCCGCATCTTCAGCGCGGTGAACCCGCCTTCGCCGGCCAAAGCCGCGGCTTCAGATGCCAGTGTCGAGACCTCGTGTCGCCACAGGCCGTTGCTGTTGTAGGCCCGCACGGGTCCTACCGAGCCGCCCAAGAGCCGGGACAGGGGAATGCCGGCGATCTTGGCAAGGGCATCCCACGCCGCCATGTCGATCGCGGACGCGGCGATGGTGGAAATGCCAGATACCCCAATGACATTGAGCGATTTCATGGCCGAATTGAAAGCGTCACCGGGGGCGATGTCGCGACCGGCAAGCCCATCGAACAGGTCACGCAACTCGCTGACCACCACCGGCAGCGACTTGGCTCGATACGGCGCTATGTAGCTCGATCCGACGACTCCGTCAGCCATCTCGAGGTCGACGAGGACCAACGGCCAATGATCGAACCGACCGATCGCTGCGATGATCGGATGTCGCAGCGGAACCACGACGGCGCGGACATCGGCTCGGCGCAACGTCATTCGTGATGTGGTCATGATCAAACCGCCGCTTCGTGATTCACCGCATACCGGCCCAAGAACATCTGCCATCTGACACACTCCCGACCAACTTCGCTCATGTGCCCGAAGCTAGGAGTGGTCGCACCTGACCGCCAACCAATGTCCACAGAGCGGACAAAACGGTCGTTCGTCATCGGGACGGGGCGATGACCGACACACGAACGATGAGCTACGGGCACAGTTACTCCTCGATGGACGAACGACGAATGACGAATGACGAATGACGAACGCGCAGAGGCTAACCAACGAATGCCGGTGACATGCAAGGGCTATTAGTTACCTCGGGGGAACCATCGCTGCTCACGGCCGTGGGGCGTCCCCGCAGCTGTTGCCGCTGAGCGGCCTCAGAGCATCGTGGTGGAGATGAGTTCCGCCGTGCGTCGAGTGGCTGCAAGCATCGTGCTCGACGGACGGGACCAGGGAATCAGCGTGGACACGACCGCGACGCCCGAGGTCGATCCGTACGGTATCGCCATCGCAACGCAGCTGTAGTCCGCGGCCACCTCACCGGCATCGACGACCGGGCGAGCGAGCGCGATATGCGCGCGTCCCTGAGCGGTCTCGGCAGGAACTGAATCGCCGCTCTTGGCGAGGAATCGCACCGGCGCGCGCGCTGGGAGCGCATCGAGATAGACAGGGCCGTCACCGAGATCGGCGGACAGACTCACCGCTGCCCCGGTGATGGATGCGAGTTCAGCCATCGGGCGCCGACAAGCGATGCGCAGCCGAGCGGCGGGCGTCACCGTTGCGCCGAGACGAAGCAGGCTCGCGCCAAGGGCGTAGCGCGATCTCTCACGCCGGACCGCTCCGACCGTGATCAGCTGCTGAAGAAGTCGGTGCACTGTGGGATGTGGGATTCCCGCTGCGGCGCTGAGGTCGGTGAGCCGGACGGGTTGAAGCTCGGCAACGAGGTCGAGGAGGCTGAAGGCAGTGTCGATGACGCTACGGGAACCTGCCCATGCCTCGAGGCGATCGGGGTTGGCGGTCATGGGTCACCGTGCCTTTCGACGCAACGACGGCCCTGAAGGCTCCGACGCCACGCCCTCGGTTCAGGTCAGCCTTGCTGACAGAAACGGGCATCGACGCGAAACCGATGTCGCTGCTCTCAGAAATCGTTCGCAAACATCAGGCCGGTAACCGAATTATGCGGACGCTTCCATCCATTTCGCTGAGCCCTTACTGCGGGTTGGCTGATCACTTCAGGCTTCGAGTCAAGCGTGTTGCTTATCCGGACTCGCCAGCAGATGGAGATGTGCGCGAATACCCTTGCAAAACAAGGGTATTCCGCCCATGATGGCCGCGTGGCCGAAGTCGCGTCGCCGACTCCACCTCGCAGGGCTCGGGGATCCACGTCGCTGTATTGCTCCGTTTCAACGACGGTAGGCCGATAATGTGACTGTCGCGCTACCGGACCTAGGAGGAACTCATGCGGCCGCCGCGCAAGGACGTGCAGCGAAAGGCACAGGCACGGCGATGACTCAAACCTGTCACACGGGCCAGCACGATGACCACGACGTGTACCGAGAACTGTGCCCGTGCCGGATATTGCTCGATCTGCTGGCCAACAAGTGGTCGGCGCTGCTGCTCGGGCTGCTCGAACACGGCCCCATGCGGTTCAGTGCCCTGCGGGATCAACTGCCTGGCATCAGTTCGAAGATGTTGACCCGCACACTGCGACGACTCGAAGCTGCCTCGTTGATCACCCGGACGGTGTATGCCGACGTTCCACCACGGGTCGAATACGAACTGACTCAGCTTGGCGCCAGCGCCGCTGCCCCCCTGAGCATGCTGCGTACCTGGGCTGAGGACAATCTTGATCACATCGCCACGCTCAATCCCGGGTGGGCGGACTGAGCCAACCTTCGAGGATCGGCACGCGCCGCGCATGCGCCGGTGGCCCTTGGCGCAGGCTTCGCGAACACCCCGGCCGTCACCCCTGCGTGGGGTGTCCAGCGGCAACCTGAATGTGGATAAATATGGTTTTTCACCAACACTTTTCAACCTACTTCTGTGGCATCGCGGCGGAACGGACTCGACCGCAACTCATATCGAACTCATACGGGAAGTGGCACCGGTCCCCAGCACATCGCAGAGTGTGTCGGCGGCCGCACCTGAAATACCATGTGGCCCGGGCGAGACTCGACGCAGACTTCGCGCCGTGCGCCTGCGTGATGGACGCGACGATCGCCAGTTCAAGGCGGAGCCGCTCTTTCGCGGAATCGTGCCGCGTCGGCTCGGACGAAGCGATCGAATACGGATATCGTCATCATTACTTGATTGTCCGAACTTCGCCGCGACGTGTCACGGTATTCATAACCGACTCTCAGATTTCTCCCAAGCGAATGCAATAGACGCGCGCGTCAATCAGGCCACCGAAATCAATTGTTGCGCAAATGGTTTCGATGCACTAGAGGTTGGGTGGGCGCATCCGCGTTGTGACTTCGGTAACATTTCTTTGCGTCCTCAAAGGATCGGTAGATCGAGCTTGAACGCCGACGTCGTCGATAAAGTATTCTGATCGTGGATGATTGGTCACTGCCGTCCCTAAATCATTGGTATTTCAACCACTTTGAGAACGATCAATCGACGCTCCGACCGGAGACGTGTCGCAACAGTCAGGAGTTCCGCATTGCTTGAAACAGCACAGCCCAGTGCCGTCGACCCACCACGTGGCGGAATCGCCGCGCGAATGGGACCGCTGCTTCGCTACGACCTGCCCGCGTCGCTCGTGGTGTTTCTCGTTGCACTTCCGTTGTCGTTGGGCATTGCGATCGCCTCCGGCGCGCCCGCCCTGGCCGGCCTGATCGCCGCCGTGGTGGGCGGGGTCGTCGCCGGTGCCCTGGGCGGGTCACCGCTGCAGGTGAGCGGCCCCGCCGCGGGTCTCACCGTGGTGGTCGCCAGTCTCGTGGATCAGTTCGGTTGGAAGGTCACCTGCGCGATCACTGTCGCGGCGGGAGTGTTGCAGGTGCTGTTCGGGCTGTCCCGCGTGGCGCGTGCCGCACTGGCGATCTCGCCGGTAGTCGTGCACGCGATGCTGGCCGGCATCGGGCTCACGATCGCCCTGCAGCAGGTCCACGTTCTGCTGGGCGGTCAGTCACACAGCTCCGCATGGCAGAACCTGACCCAACTACCCGGACAGCTCATCGACCTCCAGGGCCCCGACGTGGTGCTCGGTGTACTGGTAATCGCCATCCTGATTGCGTGGCGCTGGGTGCCCGGCGTCGTAGGCAAGGTGCCGGCGCCCCTGGTCGCGGTCCTGGCCGCCACGTTGGTCGCAGTGGCGTTCATGCCCGACGTCGATCGCGTTAGGCTCGATGGCTCGCTCTTGGACGCGATCGCGTTGCCCGGCTTACCGGACGGGAACTGGGGTGCCGTCGCAGTGGGTGTTCTCACCGTCGCCTTGATCGCCAGCGTGGAAAGCCTGCTCTCGGCGGTGTCGGTCGACAAGATGCGGCCAGGACACCGCACCAACTTCGACCGCGAGCTCATCGGGCAAGGTGCAGCCAACGTCCTGTCGGGTGGCATCGGCGGTCTCCCCGTCACCGGCGTGATCGTGCGCAGTTCCACCAACGTCGCCGCGGGCGCGAAGACACGCGCGTCGGCGATCATGCACGGGGTCTGGGTGCTGGTGTTCGCGGTGCCGTTCGCCGGGCTTGCCGAGTTGATCCCGATGGCTGCGCTTGCGGGTCTCCTCATCATGATCGGCGTGCAACTCGTGAAACGTGCCCACATCGAAACCGCGCGTAAGACAGGCGATATCGCGGTCTATGCGGTCACCGTGGTCGGAGTGATCTTCCTGAATCTACTGGAAGGCGTTCTCATCGGACTCGCGCTGTCGATGGCGCTGATCACGTGGCGGGTCGTGCGGGCGCGCATGTCCGCTGAGTCTGACGACGACGGCAGCTGGCGCGTCGTCATCGAGGGGTCGTGCACATTCCTCTCGCTGCCACGCCTGACGGCCGTACTGGCCTCGGTGCCCGAGGGGACCGACGTGACCGTAGAGCTGTCGGTCGACTTCATGGACCACGCGGTTCGTGAGGCGATCGAGGACTGGCGCCGTCAACACAGCGCCTCTGGGGGATCCGTGGCGATCCGCGAACTCGGGTCGGTCGACATGGACAGCGCGTTGGCAGGCCCGCCGGCTCGCGACATCAACGGCATGGACATGCGACCGGGTCTGATGCCGTGGAGTTCGTGGCAGAACGCACGCGCCAATGACGCTGATCAATCGGATGACTCGACACAGGGCGCGGACGGGCGCAACGGTAACTCATTGCCCTCCGTCGTCAACGGGTTGGCGATCTACCAGCGCCGGACGGCACCACAGTTGCGACCGCACATGGAGAAACTGGCTGAGGGCCAGCGACCGGAGACGTTGTTCATCACCTGCGCCGACTCCCGCATCGTGCCCAATGTCATCACGAGCAGCGGACCCGGCGATCTGTTCACGGTGCGCAATGTCGGCAATCTGGTGCCCGCACATCAGCACGACACCTCGATCGAGGCGGCGATCGCGTTCGCCGTGGAGAAGCTCGGTGTCTCGTCGATCGTGGTGTGCGGCCATTCCAGCTGCGGTGCGATGAATGCGCTTCTGGCTGACAAGACTCCTGAAACGCCCGGCGACGAGAATCTCCGTACGTGGCTCGCGCAGGGAGTTCCATCGTTGCACGCATTCGACGATGGACGGCATCCCATCGCCGAAGAGGCTGCACGGCTTGGGTTCAGCCCTGTCGACCAACTCGGCATGGTCAACGTGTCTACACAAGTGGACGTGCTGACTCACCATCCACTCGTCGCCGACGCGCACCAACGCGGCGATCTCGAGGTCATAGGGGCGTTCTACGACATCGCCAGCGCTGTGCCGCTACGTATCGGCCATACGGGTATCGATCAGTTCTCCGTTGCCCTTACCCGCGATTGAGGTATTCCAAATAGAATGTGGCACACATGAAGTCGCCGTCACGCAAATTTCTTGCCACGTAAACGGCTGGTATCAACGATGATTCGACCCAAGGCGATATCAGGGACACATCCACGATGACGGAGATTCACATGAAGCTTCGCCGCATTCTGCCCAGTTGTGCTGCCAGACGACTGCGAGCCGAGTTCGCAGACGCCCGGGCGTCAGGGGCACCGGCCACCGAATACGTCGCACTGCGCTGATTTCCGGCGCAGGCGCGTCGTCGTACTGGTTGAATCCCTCGAACGACGGAGGGAACGATCGTGGGGGATTACCAGCGGCTCAGTGTCGTGGTTCGCGGGGCGGGTACGACCGTGTGGAGGGGTTACGACCCCGATCAACGCCGTGACGTGGCGCTGAAGAGCGTGAACGGCCCGACGGCCGGGGCGGATGCTCGGCGTACCGCTGAGGCGCTGTCTGGTCTACGGCATCCGAACATCGTGTCCGTGTACGACGCCTTCGACGACGATGCGGGCACGTGGTTGGTCGAGCAGTGGGTGTCGGGAGCGCCGTTGCCCTCGGTGCTGTCGGGAACACCGACGCTTCCCGCGGTCGATGCGTTGGCGTTGGTACGCGGTGTACTCACCGGATTGGCGTACGCGCACGAGCACGGGGTGGTGCACGGCAACATCACTGCGGCCAGCATCATGATCGACCAATCGGGCACACCGATGCTCGGGAACTTCGGCGCGACGCAGGCCGGTGCGGCGGGTAGCGCCGTCGACGAGCGCTCCGACGTGTACGGCGTCTGCACGGTGTTGGCCGAATTGCTCAGTGGTCAAACGCTTTTCGCTGACCGGACGCGGGCCGATCGCACGGTGCCCGATCTGTCGGGCATCGCCGCGCCCATTGCCGCCGTGCTGGCCGAAGGCCTCGACGTCGGCCCGAGGCATCGTCCCGCCGACGCTTCTGCGTTGCTGGCGCGTCTCGACGAGGCGGCCGAAACGGCCTACGGCAAGGGCTGGCTGGCGAGCGTGGGTCTTGGTTCGCTCGGGTCGACGGCGGCGGCGCTGGCGGTGAAGGCGATGGCGAGCGCAGCGAGCGGTGGCGCGTCGGTGGGTATCGGTTCGGCGGCCGGTGCGGGTTCGGCGGCGTCGTTGGGCGTCGGCTCGGCCGCCGGTGCGGGTTCGGCGGCGCCGTTGGGCGTCGGCTCGGCGGCGGGGGCAGGCGCGGGTTCGGCGGCGCCGATGGGCGTCGGTTCGGCGGCGGGGGCGGGTGCCGGTTCGGCGGCGGGTGCCGGGTCGGCGTCGTGGGCTGGAGGTTCGGCTGCCTCCGCCGCCAAGGGGAAGATCCTGATCGGCGCAGGCGTCGGTGCCGCGGTCGTGGCGGGGGTGACGGCGATCATCCTGCTGCGGCCCCACTCGACGGAGTCGACTGCCTCGCGAGCCACGACGACCACCACCACGACGACGACGCCCGTCGCAGCGGTGGCACCACTGCCACCTCCTCCACCACCACCGGCCGGGCCGAGGCTCAGCGGCACCTACTCGATGACGTCGACGTTCCGGACCGCGACGGCCACGGCCGTCATCCACTTCGCATCGGACTGCGCCATGTGTGACGCGACGCTGACGGCGAACGGCAACACCGGCACCTTGACGTGGAACGGCGGCGGATGGGAGAACACGACTGGCGGCGCGTGCGCAATGCACAACGTGTTGACGCCGACGAGCGTCGTGGACGGCATCGTGCAGACGTTCAGCCAGGCCGGGGAGTTGGTGTCGCCCGCCTCGTGTGGTGTCGGAGGCAACTTCGTCGGTTCCGGCACCAGGACCGGACCCTAGAAGGGTCTGCTTGCGCTCATCGCGACAATAGGCTCGCCACCGACGCACTTCGGGTGGGGGGGACCTGGGGCACAGAATCGAGCGAGCGAGCGCCCGAGACTGGTGACAATCGCCCCACCTTCATGGTCATAGGCTGTCCGTGTGACTGAACCGGGGGCTCTCGCGCTGGCCGCACTCGCAGCACTTGCCCTTCTCGTTGGGTGCTCGACCGACAAGTCACCGGCGCCACACCGCTCAACTGACAGCAGTGCCGAATTGACACGCGCAGAGACGATTGCGTGGGCCCGGGCAATCGACCCATGCGCGCTACTCGATCGAGACCTGCTCGGGAAGCTTGGCAGCGACGTGACTGTCGGCACCGGCGGGCGCTCCACGGACTGCAGCGCGAGCGTCGAAACTGGTTCGGGGACGACGCTGACAGTCAATCTGGCAATCGCCTTCCTCCCCAACGACTTCCGGACCTCATCGTTGGGAGAGTTCATCACGCTCGACGGCGTCGATGCGCTGCGAATCAATGCCGTAGACACGCTACCCGAGGGACAGCGTGCCCAGCTCGTCGTCGGCAGCTGTAGTTACGACTTGGCGTTCGAACACTCGATCGCCGTCCGGATGCGGGTGTCTGCACCTCGCGATCAGGACGCGTGCGCTCCTGCCGAGAAGATCGCCAAGCAAGTGATCGCGACATGGCCCGCACGCCCTCCACAGGGAACGTCGCCCGACACCGTGGTGACGGCGCTCACCGCCGCAGAGCCGTGCGCGGTCGTCCCCAAGCTGCAACAAAAGCACGACGTGAAGTTCGAGTGGCCCGAGCAGAGCCTCAACGGTTGCTTTCTCACCCTTGACGGCTCCGAAGTCCTTGTCTCCTACGACTACCGACCCACCGCCCTTCCTCCGGGTGAGCACGAGCAAGTCGTTGGCGCTGAGTTCACCGCAATGGTGGCTGGCCGAAAGGGCACCGTCGTTCCGGTGATCGACGTCTCCACCGAATCCGCCTCGGCCGCGACCGAAGTACTCACTGCGGCGGCGCAGACCCTCGCACGCTGACCAGACGGCTCACGCCCTGCTCCCCCACCCGGGCGCTGCACGGTTCGCGCCCGCCGTAGTCCAATCGGTCGACACCGCGGCCGTCGGCACGACGTTTTCCGCGCGATGGTTTCGGAGCCGGGTGAAGTGGTCATTAGTACAGGGTTCGCGGCGGTCCCGCCCGCGACCGCTCATACGAACCTGGGGACCGCTTTCAGGGTTGATCGCTATCGTCGCGCGGCGTTGAAGGAGTGTCTAAATTGCAATCCGAGTCATCCGCGCGTGTCGTGTCTCGATCGGTCCCTCTACTGGGGCCGATCGTCTTGTTCATCGCGGTCGCGCTCTACGTGGCCGCCTATCTGCACTGGCATTCGTTGTCCAGCCAGGTGGATCTCTTCGTATACCGGTTCGGCGCCGAGCGAGTGTGGGACGGCCAGGACCTGTATTCGCTCGGCAGCACTGGAAACCCCCGGACGATGCTTTTCGTCTATACGCCATTCTCCGCGCTGGCCTTTCTCCCACTGATCGAGCTTGGTCAAACTTCGGTCGTCATCCTCGGCCTCGTAGTGAACGTTCTGTGCGTGGGCTACGTCGTACGCCGGTCGCTCGGCGCTGCGGGCGTAAGCAGTAGTGCCGGCCTGTGGGCATTGACCGCCCTTCTCGCGGCTCCGGTCATCTGGCTGGCGCCCATCCAGCTGTCACTGCAACTCGGCCAGGTCAATCTCGTCATCATGGCCCTGGTGGTCGCAGACGTACTGTCACCCGCGACGCGCAAGTGGGCGGGCGTCGGCATCGGCATCGCCGCGGGGATCAAGCTGACACCCGCGATATTCGTCATTTTTCTCATCCTGATCGGTCGACGTCGCGCGGCGGCCATCGCGACGGCGACGTTCGCCGCAACCATTGCCATCGGTTTCCTTCTACTGCCAACTGATTCACGCGAATACTGGTTGCAAGGGCGGTTCCGTGACGTCCACCGCATCTCCAGCGATCCCCTGGCGAACACCAGCCTGCAGGGGCTCCTCCTGCGGTTGCACTGGCTGAGCGGCTGGCAGACCGCGCTAGTGGTCGCTTTCGCGATCGTCGCGCTCGCCGTCGCGACCGTCGCTTGGCGCAGTGGTCGTGTGCTGTTGAGCTTGGCCATCGTGGGCATGACGTCCGTCGCGGCGTCGCCGTTCAGCTGGAGCCATCACTGGGTGTGGTTCGCACCGCTGCTGGTCCATCTCGGGTTGCGCGCGTACCTCCACCGCTCGCGGATCTCAATGGTCGCGTTCTGGATGCTTGCCGTGATCCTCGGGGGTTGGCTCGTCCCTGGCAGCGGCGATCCCCCCAATGCAGGATTGCTCTACTTCCGCCATCCGGGGCTATGGGATCAACTACTACCCGCGACATATCTATTCGTGCTAGTCCTCGTGTTGATCTGCACCACGTACACCCTGTGGCGGGAACGGACACACGAGGCGGCCGCAACCGTCGACGAGGTGGCGCACGAGGATGCTCGGGCGAAGGTGGGCGCCGACGCGTTCTGAGACTCGCCTACCGGCGAGGCGTCGTCGTGACGTGCACGTGGTCGTAGTGGCCGTAGCCCGATGACTGCGGACCGGAAGGCGTGTAATACGTATTGCGCCAGATCGCGTCCTGTAGACCGAATCGGCCCGCGTTGCTCAGTACGTACGCAAGGATCGCATCACCGAGCGCGATGCCCTCGGGGCTGGAGGAATTGGGGATCATCACGTCGATCGCCAATCCGCTCGGATGCCACGGCTTTGAATCCGGCCGCACCCCGTCGATGGCGGCGATTTGGGGAAACTGCGCGCTTATGGCGCGTGCGGCAACGATGGTATTCGCCTGTAGCCCAGCCTCATTCGCCACGCCGACGGGCAATGCCTCAGAGATGTCGCCAGGCACGGCGAAGATCGGTGGGTCCACGGGACCAGGCGCACCCGCCCCCGGCGGCGGCAGCGCGGCGGCAAGGTCCACCACTGCCTGCTGACCCGGGCTCAACGATGCGTACTGAGCCTCCGCAGCAAGCATCTGGCGTTGCAATTCACTCGACTTGGTCTGCAGTTCTGCGCGGACCGCCGCAGACCGCTCAGCTGCGGCGCGGGCATCATTAGCCGACGTCTCCGAGGCCCTTGCAGCTTCGGCGGCCCGCTCACGCACCACTTTGAACGCCTTCAGCTGATCGGCCTTGAGAGCGGCCACCTCCCGACGCAGCGACAGCTGGTCGATCAACTGTTGCGGGGAGCTCGCGGTCAGCACCGCCTCCCATTGGCTGGCGCCTCCCATTGCGTAGGTCATCGCCGCGATCTGGTCGACCGCCGCTTGGTAGGGAGCGAGCTCGACGTTCGCGGCATCGAGTGCCGCCAAGTCGGCTCGACGGCGATCCTCGGCCGAGTTCTGAGCAGCCAGTGTGGCGTCGACATCGCGTTGGGCGAGCGTGACGGCGTTGCGGCTGTCCAACGCCTGACGGGACAACTCGTTGAGCTTGGCCAGCGCGTCGGCCGCGGGGTCCGCTGTCACGTCGCCCGCAATCGACATCACGAGAACGACGACCGCGACCATCGAACTAATTACCGTCCGCCGCAGTGAGTGGCGCATTCCGATCCTTCGGATTGTCGCGAACCTTCGCCGCAATGACAGATCATGGTTGGGCTGTAAAGCCTCGAACAGGCTACGAACTGGCGTCGCCGATGTCCACTCGTACCTCGAAGTGGTCGGCGCTGCGCCGCACCCATTCAGCCCGTGTAGCTATATTCGCCGCCGTTAGCATGACCGACATGGTTGACCCCTGGCCGCTGACCGGCCGCATCGACGAGCTACGCCTCGTCAGCGAGGCACTCACCGAGGGAGGCCGTCAGGGAATCGTGATCGCCGGACATGCCGGTGTCGGAAAGACCCGGCTCGCGCGCACCGCCGCGGAACTGGCAGCAGAAGAAGGCTGGGCGGTACGCCGCATCGCTGGCACGGCGACTGGTCGCGCCGTCAGCCTTGGCGCGTTCGCCCGCTGGGCCGATGTCGACGACGCCTCACCGCTCGCGCTAGCCAGGAAGGTGTTCGGCGACCTGGCCTACGCCGACGACGCACCTCCCCTTCTCCTCGTAGTCGACGACGCACATCTGCTCGACGACCTGTCGGCACTGATCGTTCACCACATTGCGCTGCAGGGCATCGCTGGTGTCATCGCAACCATTCGCACTGGGGAAAGGGCGCCCGACGCCGTGACCGCCCTGTGGAAGGACGGACTACTGCGGCGGCTCGAACTGCAACCCTTGTCGCGCGACGAGTCGGACCGGTTGCTACTGGCAGCCCTCGACGGCCCCGTCGACAAGGAGAGCTCCGACCGCATGTGGCGACTGAGCCGCGGCAACGTGCTGTTCCTCTATCACCTCGTCGAGCACGAACGACAGTCGGGCGCTCTCGACATCGTCGACGGCCAATGGCGATCCTTTGCAACACTTTCCGCGTCACCCTCCCTAATCGAATTGGTGGACCAACAAGTCGGCGCCGTGCCCGATGACGTCGGCGAGGTGGTCGACCTGGTTGCGATCGCCGAACCACTCGATCCGGGAGTTCTGGCCGCGCTCGTGGATCCAGACCTGATCGAGGCCGCCGAACAACGCGGCCTGATCACGTCAGGCCCATCCGGCGACGCCGTCTACGTCGGTCATCCCTTGTACGGCGAGATCCGGCTGAGCAGGTGCGGTCCGCGCAGAATGAGGAGGCTGCGTGGACGGCTCGCCACCGTGATGGCTACCGAGGGCGCCGAGGTGGATCCACTACGCCTCGGTCTACTTTGGCTGGAATCGGATCTCGCACCCAACATCGAAATCCTTTCTCGCGCTGCACATATAGCTGGGTCGCGGCTCGACGTGGGGCTCGCCGAGCGATTCGCGCGCGCCGCAGTTGAAACCAGCGCAAGCCCATTCACCAAGCTCCAGCTGGCCTACATTCTGTTTCTGCAGGAGAAGGGCGGCGCGGCCGAGGCGATACTCGACACTCTCGACTTCGAGGATATGGCCGTTCCGGGAGTTATCGACGGCGTAATTCTGCGGGCGGGAAATCTGTTGTGGCCGTTGCGAGATACGCTGGCTTCCAGCGCCGTCATCGAAGACGCACTGCGAATGGGCGATGAGCAGAGAAATCAATCGTTGCGTACGTTTCGCGCCGTTCAGCATGCGATGGCAGCGCAGCCCGCGGAGACGGTAAGCACGATGGCGCGGGTGAACTACGACCGTCTCGACAGCTTCAGTCGGCTCTTCGGCTACTCGGCGGAGACCATCGCCCTCGGCGACCTCGGCGACGTCGACCGAGCTTCGCACCTCGCAGCGGAGGGCTACCGGGTACTCGACGACTCGCCCCTTGACTCGTTTCATGGCACCGGGTTGGCTGAATTTCACGCCTACGCAATGCTTGCCGCAGGATATGTTGCCGAAGCCCACGCAATCTCCGAGCGGCAGTACCGGAAATACGCCGATCTGCCCGGCCTGTCGCAGTCCATGGCGGTCGGTGCCGTCGGGATGACCGCGCTCGGGATCGGCGATTTGAATGCGGCGCTGCGCCATTTCGCCACGGCGCAAGCGGGTTTCGGCGAGTACGGCAACATTTCGGGGCTCTTCTACCGGTTCCGGATCCTGCACACCGAGGCGTTGGCTCGTTCGGGCGACATGCAGGCGGCGGTGCAGTCTCTGGACTCGACCGCGCAAAACCGCCATCCCGCCTACGAATACGTCGAACCCAACTACTTGCTGGCATCCGCGTGGGTAGCCGCCAATCGGGGGCACGTCCCGGAAGCATGCGAGATCGCCTTTCGAGCAGCGGAATTCGCCCGAGCTCACGGACAACCTGCACGCGAAGTGATGTGCCTTCAGGCGGCCGCGCAGTTTGGTGACCCCAGCGGGGTCGACCGACTCACCGACCTAGCCGCTCGAGTGCAGGGCCCGCGGGCACCAGCAGCGGCGCGGTACGCCCGAGCCCTTGCCGCTGACGACGCCGCGGCCCTGGACGCGGCGTCAGTCGACTTCGCCACAATGGGCGACACCCTGGCCGCCGCCGACGCTGCGGCGCAGGCCGCTACTGCACACCGACGCGCCGGATTACGCGGCAGTGCACTGACCTCCAGCGCTCGGGCCCGGTCGATCGCCGGGGCATGCGGCAACGCCGTAAGCCCTGCGCTGACGGCGGCACGAGTACCACTGCCCTTCACACGACGCGAGCACGAGATCGCCAAACTGCTGTCCGAAGGTTTGACCAATAGGGCGATTGCCGAGGCCATGTCGGTGTCGGTTAGGACCGTCGAGGGCCACATCTACCAAGCCAGCTCCAAGGCCGGGGTTTCGTCGCGGGCCGAACTGTCCGCCTTGGTCAAGCAGTTCAGCGAGCTCGATACTGAGCCGGACCCGGGATAGTCCCTGCGCCCATGCCACGATGCGCAAGGGCAGAAGCAAGTAGTACTCGGGCGAGGGCGGTTCAAATCCAAGTAGTCGGGTCCGGTGAGCGCCAATCGTGAATCGCATTAGCTTCGCCTGAGTCAACTTTCGATTCAGTGAGAAGGGCGTGACCATGGGCATGGTCGGGGCATCGGCGAAGAAGGCATCAATCAATGCGGTGACTGCCGCCGCGGTCGCAGCGACGGTGGTGGGTGTCGGCACCGTGGCATCAACGCCGACGCAGCTGAGGCAGTTCACGCTGTCCACCAACACGATCCCGATCGTCGATTTCCATCAGACCTTCGGCCCGCTGATCCTCGCCCGCACATTGGACGCCGTGTTCGACCGATCCGCGCAGGAAGCCTCTGCAGCCCTGGAAGCCACCAGCCTTACGCAATGGGCGCAGCTTGCCAGCGCATCGTGGGCGCTGAATCTGCCGGTTGACTTCGCTTGGGATCCCAGCCATCCGATGGGGGTGTCGCTCACCCCGTCATGGAGCGTCGGTGCGGCCGCCGCGACGCAGGCAACGCACTTCACTTTGCTCAACGGCGGTCAGTCCCTATTCAAGCCGACGTTGTTCGGTAACGCGATGGATGGGTACGGCGCAGGGTTTGAAGGGGTGCTTTACGACGGGAGCACCCAAGGGTCGCTGTTCCGCACGATCAATTCTCAGACTTACGGTGCGGCAACGGGCGCCTCGAGCGTAGTTGGTGCGCTCACCACGAAATTCGGCGTGCTGCCCTCCGGCGGCGCATACGGCCACGTGTCGACGACGCCCATATCCACCGCAGGCTTTGCACAAGTACTAGCAGGCCCGCTCGGCGGCGTCAGCTCGGGCTTGGGCCTCGGCGCGGGCTCGTCGAACACCATCTGCGTCGGATCGGCGGTGTCCCATTGCGGAGGGGAAATCGCGTCCACTCACACCGTCCTCAACGTGAATGCTTCGTTGGCGCGGGTTACGCCGGTTGGCGGATACAAGCCCTTGGGCAGCATCAACCTGCCCGAGCAATTCGACGCCCAGGTCACGCCCGGCCAGCTGTCGGTGTCGGGTCATGTCGGCGGCGAAGTGACCGTTGGCCAGAGGACGGTGGGCAAGATCGTGCCGTTCGGCTTCACCGTCCCACTGCCGACGGCGAACAGCACGCTGGCTCGCAACCAGGCCTCCTCGCTCGCGCCGCAACGTGCCCGCTTGAGCGCCGCAGGTACGACACGTGCGCAGTCCGCGGTCTCGCGCGTCAGGACGGCAATCTCAAAAGCCTTGAATGGCAAGCCTTCCCACGCGCAGGGCGATGTGAACGACAGCTCGACCTAGCCTCGACGAAATCGGCTCGCCGATTCGACGGACCATGGCCGGGCACGATGACGAGGGCGAATACGAAGCGGCACTGCGTCGGCTGCCGGAAGCGCATTCCCTGGCGTTGCGGTTACGCGCGGCGGGCGCAGCCGATGACGTCATCTGCGAGTACCTGCGGATCGAACCAGAAGCGTTGGCCACGCTACTGGAGCTTGCCGACCGCAAGCTGCAGAGGGAGCTGAGGAAACGGCGGCCGTAGTGCTACAGCGGCGCAGGAGGGGTCGCCACTGCAGCACGAAAGTCGTCTCCCGGGTAACCAACGACAAACGTCGTCGGCCGGCCATTCCTCAAGTCCGCCAATGTCTCTAGTGGAAGGTCGACGTTTGCGCTGCCGTTCCTGATCCGCCCATCGTTTTGGTTAACGTTGGCGGGGTCGTCGTCCGGCCATGCCGCGAGCAGGAACGTACCCGAGAACACTGGTTCGAAGTTCCCGTCGTGCACTGAGCGGACGCGTGCGAACACGACCTCGTCGTTGTGGCCAATCTCGTCGATGACCACTCGGCGTCCGGCATGCAACGTCAGGCCGCATCCGAATACGCGGCGGGGAGCACTGCAGTCGGTGTTCTCCGGAAGCACCGACGACAGCACCGCCACCCGATGTTCGTCGCTCGCGATGGTTTCGATGTTGCGGTCGAACTCCGCCCCGTGGACGGGATCACCTGCGAGACTCTCATATTCGAGCGCGATCGCCCGGGTCTCCCCTGACTCTAGTTCGAGCCATGCGTTGCCGAGATAGATCCGGTACCACGGGGTGCTCTGAAACACGTCGAATTCGTACGTTGCCTTGCGAGCCAACGTGTTCGTCGCTGTCGCGCTGGTGACGTGGCGGTCCGACGGGGAGCCGAATCCGATGGTCGTGGTGTCGAAGTTGGACTGCGCCCAGTTGTCGAAGACCCTGATCTCCTTGGCTTCTGGATGGACCGGATCGTTGTAGCCCACTACGTCGACCCGGACACAGAAGTGCGTGGCTGGCTCGCTCTTGTCGAGGAACCACGGAACTCTCAACTTGACGAAGCTGTCGAGCGTGACGGAATCGCGTTTGGGAACACTGAACTTTCCTGGTGGCGGGAGCTCGTGCCACTCGCCGGCCCCCGTGAGGGTGAACGGCAGCCACCTGACCCGGATCTCGGCCTCGGTCGCGGCAAGCGAACCGACGTTGTGGACGGTGACCTCGATAGTGTTGGTCGCTCCTTTGATGACGGGCAATTTGATGCCGAGCGGGCCGAGCGTGTTGACGAGTTCGATGTCTGGGCTCTTGAAGTTCCCGTTGCCGGGCGCGGGGTGCAGCATCAACTGCGGACGGTTGGCTTCGAGGTACTCCACGGTGACGATGGCCGAGTTATCGTCCGGCGAACGGATGTCATCCAGTCTGAGGGCGAAATCGTGCATCCGCTCGGGATTGGTGGCGTCACTGTCGCGATAGTCCCTGCCATTGAAGTACAGCACTGGCCCATCGCCGTCCACGTCCTCGGGGAGCCGCAAGATAGGCGGACGGGCAGCGTCTCCACCGCGATTCCGCAGATCAGTACCACAGATGACCGCCATAGAGGGAGCGACCGTGGGGTTCAGTGATTGATCGCCAATCTGACGCGGTTGTGAGAATCGGTATTCGAATAGATAGCTCTGGTCGCCATTGATCGGCACCTCGATACCCGCCTTGCGCCCACTGGTCGGCCCGCCCGCTCCGATCGTCTCGGTGGACTGAAGTACGACGCTGTCGCCGTGCGGATCAATCGTGAAGTCGAAGCGGCGCAGCCAGGCCGGATCAATCCAGCCCAACGCGATGCGATTGGCAAGCGAGAAGTGTGGCAGTGCCACGTCTTCGTCCATCAGGTCCATCGCGCCCACCAGCCGCGGAATTACCTCGGCGGGGTAGTCGCCGTCGTCGTTGTACAGATCGCCAAGGCCCAGATTGTGTCCGATTTCGTGGCAGGTGGTACTCATGAGGTCGCCGGTCGGTGCGCCCGCGGGGTATCTGTCACTGACGAACGAAACCGGGCGGACGAGATCCTTCGGAGGAAAACCGACCATGCGCGAGAAGGTGACGGGGGCGGCATGTCCCCAGACGTACTTGGTTGGCAGGTCTGGGTTGCCGGCGCCCATCGAAATCGGCCCGTCGGAGCCCGAACGTACCACGAACACAAGGGAATTCGCCTGCATGATCTCTTCGTCATCGCCGGTCAAGCCTCCGAAGAAGAGGCGGAGCGCACTCGCCAGCGCGGTTTTTCCCTTCTTCGTCGTCTTCCAGCCGAGGGCGGGATCTTCGCGCTGCTTGAACACGTCGCCCCAGCCGAGTCCCACCGCCACCGGGCCGAAGACCTGATCACCGACCAATTTGATGGTCATGCCGTGGCCTTGGGGATCTGCCTTATAAGCCGAAACCTCTTCGTAGTACTGACGAATCGACCCGCCGAGGCCGATCATGCGATCCTTCCACTCATTTCGAGTGGCATTCTCGTCGTCGAACTTTCGGTCATTGAGGTAAAACAACACCACCAAGACGTGCCACTCCCGCGGGGGCGTCGGGAACCGATAGCCCACCACGCCGCCGGCGCCGCCCCAGTTCATCAGCGTGGCGCCCACGTCGCCGGTGACCGCGATGGGCGGCCCGACGGCGTCGTCCGGCCAGAGCGTCGTCACCCGGAAGCGCCGCACCGCCAACAGACTTCCGCTGGCCGCATTCTTGGCTTCGAGGTGGAATTCACCGGGTTGAAAGCCGGCGAGCAGCGTTACCGACTCCGTGCCATCGGGATTCGAGGGTTCGACACCGAGCGAAATCGAGCCGGCGTCGTCGCCTTCTCGCACCGAGTACGTCACGGCGCCGGGAGCGAGGCCCAGCGCGGGCAGATTCACCGACAGCCGCGCGTACCCGCCGACGATCAACGGGCCGAGCGGCGCATCGATGGGCAAATCGCCGTCTTCGACGTCCCACTCGACCGCGTGCAATTCCGCGCCAGAGGCGATGAGCGCCAACGACCCCCAGCGGGTCAGGCCGTCGACACGGCCGGGCAACGGCTCAGTCGTCGTTTCGCCGCCGTCCCAATACGTCAGCAGATCGGTGTCGGGAGACGCCGGGTCCGACCGCGTGGCGAACAGCGCGGGCGAACCGGGAGCGTCGCTGATGTGGTCGTAGTCGGCGGCGGCAACGGTATTCGTTGCGCCGTCGTCGAGTTCGATCGTCGTCAAGGTCCGAGAACCGTCGGACATCACCGACAGCGTGACCGCAGTGCGTCGAACCGGATCGACGGACATGCTGCGGGCACCCTCTAGGTCCGCGGCTAGGACCTCGACGTCACCCGTCTCCAGGTCGCACCGCAGCAACTGCGGCAGTGTTCCATCTGGCGACTTGTCCGAAAGGACAAGCAGCGCATCGGAATCCGGATGCTGATCGAGCGCGAGGACTGCGCTCGGGAGCTGAGCGAGCAGCCGAGCCCTGTTGCGGTCTGCCGCATTGCGCCCGACGACCAGGATCGCGCCATCCGACTCTGCGACCGCCAGCCGTAGCCCGTCGGTCAGCGGGGCGACGGCGACCGGGCTGGCGTATCCAGTGCCGAGTTCGACCACGCGCCCGTCGAACAGTCGGATGGCGATGAGCCTGCCGTCGGCCGTCGTGGCGTACACGCTATTGCGCGACTCCACGAAGTGCAGACTGTCCGCAGCGAGTGCCGTTTCCATCAAGATCGTTCGTCGGTACATTGGCTGGCCCCCAGGAGACGACGTGTGTGCCACTCAGTCAAACAGGGAATCGCCTGTGAGATAGCTGAATTGCCGCTATTCCCGTCGAGATCGGACGGCCAATCCTGCCCTCGATTCGGTCACATGATGCCCGGGGTACTGCCGGACTGATCGCAGCGGGACTGCACCCGCAGACCGGTCTGAGGGGGCCTCGATGTACACACGAACGATTTCGGTTGGCGCAGAACTGGTTCCAGACAGCTGCAGTTCGTCGAGTCAGCAACAGCGTCTACGCCGCGACGAATCCGTACGCCGTGGAGTGGGGTATCTACGACGGCAGTCTGCCCATCGACGCGCTGCTCAGGCCCCTCGCAATCACCGGTTACGCGCGCCTTAGCGTCAATCTGCCCGCGCCACCGGGTGGATTACCAACCCCACAGCACGTCTGAGATGTCCACCGCGCACGAACCCGACCGCGTGGTGCTGCGACGATCAGACTGCAACGCCGCTGGATCGGCAGATGCCGCCTAGAAGTTGTTGCAGGTGTTCGCGACGGAGTTGATCAAGCCGATGTTCTCCTGGAAGACCGGCAGCGCCTGAGCCTGCGTGTAGAGCTGTTGACGCCTGGCCGGCGGTGCCACGAGGAAGCTCTGCAGCCACCCGGTGGCCAGACCGTTGCTTGTGAATTGGGCTGCCGCGTCGGGCGCCTGCGCATTCAAGGCCGCGATCACCTGCGGGTATGCGCACGTGGTGTTGAGAATCGGGTCTGCGGACGCGATGCCGCTGCCGGCAAAGAGTGCCAGCGCCAGCCCGCCGGTCGCCGCAGCCAGTTTGGTCTTCTTCGACATTGCGTGCCCTTCCGCTTGCCCTACCGTGTCCGGTCGGCATCCAGCCAATCCTTATACGGCCCTTAATATTTGGCCGCTCCATAGTCGATATTAGCCATCAGCGTCGCTGCGCGCATAACCGCAGCCGTCTTCCCGACGATCTGGGGGGGGCAAAATAGTCGCCCGACGGACACAGGACAGGCGCTCGCCAGCGCTTCATCCCACGCTCGGGCTCCAGGGATTTGTATAGCTAGGCTGACAAAGGGTGATCGCACCGCGGGCTCATCGCATTTGGACCGTCGGGCCACCAAGTTCAACATCGTTCTGTCGCCACAGGACACGATCAGCAAATAACGCGACCGCCTCGATGTAACAACCGCGAGAATTAATTGACGGAACTGCTTGCAGCGCCCGCCACGCTGGCTTAACGTCCACCCTGTCAGAGCAGACGGGGTCGCCGAACGCACCTTCGGCCCCAGGGGGAAAGGCCTATCGATGAATTCACCAGCGCACAATGCGGGCTCGCGAAGCACGAAAGCCAAGCACGCCGCCAAGAACAATTCCTTCGCCAACAGAGCAGCGCTCGCCGCAGTGGCCGCAGGCTCGTTGGCCGCCGCGGCGCCACTGCTGGGTCAGACCGCGACCGCCAATGCCTCTTGTGCCTCTGCGTTCGGCGTTTCAGTCGGAACGGGTTGCGTCACCGACGCCACCTCGATCGCCTTTGCCATTGGCCCTGGTAGTACTGCCGTCGCCCAAGGCTTCTCCGTCGCCTCGGTCTTCGGCGCCAACAGCCACGCATCCACCGTCACGGGCAACCTGAACAACACGACGATAATCGGCAACAACAGCAGCACGAACGCCCTTGGCGACGGGGGAACCACCACGTTCGTGCTGGGTAACAACAACAACGTGCAATCCGCCAGTAACGCCGCGGCTGCCATCGTCGTCACCGGTTTCAACAACTCGCTCACGACGGCCAATGGCAACACGCTGTCCAACATCTTCGTCGGCGGCATCGGCAACGACAACACCTTGTTCGAGGGCAACGCGGGAACGAACAACATGGTGGTCGGACAGAACAACGACTTCAACCAATCGCTAAACAATTCCAACTCGAACTTCATGATCTTCGGAAACGACAACGGCGGTACGAACACCCCGGGAAGTGGCACCTTCAACACCTTTAGCGGTGGTGACTTCTCGAACTATCTGATTGCCGGCAACAACAACGACGGCAACAACGCCAAGGACAACACCAAGTCGAACTTCATGATTCTGGGAATCGACAATGGCGGCCCGACGGGTCAAACGAGCGGCTTCGGCAATACCTCCAACAACGCCACGCTGTCGAACTTCATCATTGCGGGCATCGACAACGACGACACTCACGCGGGCAGAAAAGCGCCTGGAGAAGGCAACCGACTGACCAACATCATGATCACCGGCGTGAACAACGACCACCTCATCGCGAACGGCAACACCGAGACGAACATCATGGTGACGGGCATCAACAACAGCAACAACCAGGTGAGCAAGAACTCGTTGACCACCGTCGCGATCACGGGTAGGGGCAACGCGCTGTCGGACGTCAGCGGCAACAACCTCGTCTCCGCCAATGCCTTCGGGCGCGGCAACAAGCTCACGGTCAGCGGCAGCCGGACTAGCATCGCCAATACGTTTGGGATCAACAATCAGGTCTCGATGACCAACGCGGTCCGGCGGGTTGCAAACGCCGTCGGCGTCGGCCAGACCAAGACCGTGCCCTAACCGACAAGCCAGCAACGAAGACGTGCCCCGCTCCGGCGGGGCATGTCTTTTTGCGCGCCCGTGCTCGAACGTGCTTCTGGCACCATGGCGGAGGTGGACGTGCCTGCCGATCCGGAACTCGACGATCCGTTCGGCGCAGCCATCGACGAGGCCGTCGACTCGCTTCCCGCCGAACTCCGCGAGGCGATGAGCAACCTCGAAATCGTCGTCGAGGACGAGCCACCAAAAGGTCGGCCGCTGTTGGGTCTATATCAGGGTGTGCCACTTTCCAAGAGGACGTCTTTCTACAGCGGAGCGCTTCCCGACAAGATCAGCATCTTCGCGGGGCCGATCACTCGACTGGCCGGCGGCGACCCCGCTCGGCTGCGGCGCGAGATCAAACACGTCGTACTGCACGAGATTGCCCATCACTTCGGAATCAGCGACGAACGCTTGATCGAAATCGATCGGTACTAGACGGCGAGCAAGGCGCGATGGTGTGCGCGGCCAAGATCGTCGAGGTCGTCCCCGACATGGACGCGAAGTTCGGAGCATCGCCCTGCAGCCGTTGGCTCACCGCGGGCAGAGCGGACGCACGTGCGAGCGGTACTAGGTAAGTGGGCATCGCTCGGTAAACCGAAACAGGTACTTCGTCCCGGGTTCGTACCCAACGATCACGGTTCACGCTTCACCGCATGCAACCACGGTCGATCACATTGTTCGCACTGAGCGTCGGAGCCCCGGTAGCCGCCGTGACCATCGGCCTAACCGGCGGCACTGCGACCGCGTCGGCCGACGCCAGCACCACGACCGAACACGGGATCTCGATATCGATCAACGGCCGCACCGTCGGTGCCGGCAATGCCAGCGCCGTCACCGATCGGGGCAGCCACAGCATTGCGGTGGCGGTCAACGGCAGTACCGCAGTCACCAGCGGCACGCGAAACGTCGCCATCGCCATCAACGGCAGCACAGCCACCGCCGTCGGCACCCGCAGCAGCGCGGTCGCCATCAACAAGAGCACGGCGACAACCGGCGGCGGTGACCGCAACCGGGCCAGGGCCGTCAACCAGGGCGACGCGTTGGCCAACAACGGCAATCGCAATACGGCCATCATCAGGGACAGCTGCCCCTCGGGTGTGGTCTGCGCGCGCAGCACGGCGACGGCTACCAACGGTGACGGCAACGTCGCGAGGGTCAGGGGCACAGGTAGCAAGGCCTACGCAGGCGATGGCAACGGCAACACCGTCAGGATCAACGGCGACAACGACGGCAGCGCCGTTGGCATCTACGCATACCTGGGTGACGACAACACCATCACCGTGACCGGCAACGACAACGGCACCACCGGCGGTCCCATCTACATCGGCAATGGAGACGGCAACAACGCGACCATCCAGGGCGATGGGAACAACCTCGTCAGTGCCTGGGGCGGTAACGACAACGCGGTCGTGATCAACGGCAACGACAACAGTTGGGTGTGGGCGCAGGGCGGCAACCAGACCAGCGTCATCAACGGTAACGACAACACGGGCATCTATGCCTACAGCGGCACCAACAACTCGATCTTCGTCAACGGGGACGACAACTACTACATCATGGCTGCCCACGGCGCGAACAACACCGCCGTCGTCAACGGCAGCGGCAACCAGTACGTCTATGCCAACTCGGGGAACAACAACACCGCCATCGTCAACGGCGACGGCTTCGTCGACGTTCGCGCAGAAGGCGGCAATCAGTACGTCGTCGTGCCCTCGGCCTAATCACGGCGTATGAATGGACGGTTTCCTCAGCACCAAAGTCGTTGCGATACCGTCATGTTCGGCGGCTACCCGCCAGGCGGCACGTAGCCGGCTGCGGAGTCCCGCAATTGCGAGATCTGCGTGGGGCAGAGGATCCCCACCGCGTTCGAGACGACGTAGTTGGCGGCCTGCTCGTCGTTGGGAAGAACATCGCGCTTAACGTCGCCCATCACGTCGGCGTAGCGCACACCCTGGGTCACCCTGTCGCAGACCCCGAAGCCGTAGGCGAGCGCATCGTTGTTCGGAAAGTCGAAGTGCCTTCTGACCATCACGTCATAGGTGTACTCGATCTCGGGGCCCGGCACGGCGGATGCCGGCGGCGCCAAGGTCGACGCGACGGCAACCAGTGCGGAGGCGAAGGCAATCCCGGCCGTCAACGACCTGTGGCGCTTGAATCTAATCCTCACGACCAATCCCCTCAATGGCACCTGATTTGGCTGCATCCCGTAGAGCGTCATCTTTGCGTACGATCCCGATCGCATCGTTGATCGCTAGTCCGCGATCGACCAGCAACATTCTGCCCCACCAGGCCGCCTTCTGTTCGAGTTCGCCACTTCGCCGAAGTCGTTGCGATCGACGTGACAACTCCTCCGGGTTGGCCACTGTGGTTGGAGGCTCCACCATGTTCGGACGTCGCCGCGCAGGAGACCAACATCCCCTAGGCGAATTGCGGGTAGACGCCCGCGACCCCCTTGGCGAGACCGGCTTGAACGCCGCGGCTCAGGTCGTCGGCGAGGATCTCGTAGGCGCCAGCGGCAATGGCGTCGACGGCCAAGCCTGCGACGACGGCCGGATCGGATTTGGGCGCATCCATGCCAGCGGCCATGTCGGTGTCCATCAGGCCGACGTGCAGGGCAGTCACGACGATGCCGCTGCCGGCCAGCTGCGCCCGGACCGCGTTCGTCATCGACCATGCCGCAGACTTCGACGCGCAGTAGCTGCTCAGGTCGGGGATGCTCAGCCAGGACAGCACCGATAGCACGTTGAGAATGCCGCCGCCACCGTTCGCCTCGAGGACGGGAGCGAACGCCCTGATCATCGACAGCGTGCCGAAGTAGTTGGTATCCATGTCGCGTCGAGCGCCATCGAGGTCACCGGTCAATAGATTCACACTGTTGTCCACGCCCGCATTGTTGATGAGCAGGGTCACGTCACCTGCCGCCGCGGCGGCTGCCTTTACCGACTCCGGGTCGGTGATGTCGACCGCCAACGGAGTCGCCCCGTCGATGGAAACGGAGTCCAGGTTGCGCGCGCCGGCGTAGACCTTCGCGCCTCGCTTGAGGAGTTCGTTGGTGAAGTGGGAGCCGAGCCCGCGGTTGGCTCCGGTGACGAGTGCAGTGCACGAGGAGATGTCCATCGCTCCATCTTGCTCGTCTGCGACGCGCCGCGCGAGAGTGTCGCCACTTTCGGCTCTTACCTGTCAACGGCGGGGTCACGGAATCCGCAGCGCCGGACGCCGGTCCATCGAGTCGGTCGGCAGCCATTCCATTCTAAAGTCCCTCATGCACAACGTCATATCTCGTCGCAGGCGACTATCGTTGCGGTAGAGACATTTTCGCGGCGCGAGCCGATCCTGTGCGTCACCGGTTACTTCACAGTCGACCTGACGACCATTGACAGTGAACTAAAGGGTTGGTTCACAACGACTTTGGTGATACTCACGGCGTGAAAGCAACGACGAGATTCGCAGCGAAGGTCGCGCTGTCCGGTGTCTTGGGACTGTCCGGACTGTGGCTGGCGAGTGGTTACGCTCAGGCGGCGCCACTGACACCGTTCCCGGATTATCACTGGTGTCCAGGACAATATTGGGACCCGGGCTGGGGCTACAACTGGGAGACCGGCGGTTGTCACGACGATCACCACCGTGACGCCGACTTCAACAACCACGATCGCGACTATTGGGGCGACAACGGGCCTGGTCGGTGGGGTCCGCCTCCGCCGCCACCGCCGCCGCCATGGGGGCCACCACCGCCGCCTTGCATCCCTTTCGTGAACTGCCCGCCCTAATCGACGACCACGCGCCCGGGCCAGCCACAGTGCACGTGTGTGGCAGGCTCGGGCGTCCAACTGGCACCTACCGAACAGCGCTCGCATAGCCGGCTCACAACCGCCTAGTCACGGCTGACAGACAACGTATAAATTAACGCCAGCGTACCAGAAGGTAACGGCTGCAATGGTTTTAGCGATAAACACCGCGTGAAATCTATAACGAGAATTGCCACGACGGTCGTATTGTCCGGAGGCTTGGGACTCGTCGGCCTAGGCATGGGCGGCGCCGTCGCTCAGGCCGCGCCCTTGGCCCCCTTCCCCGCCTACCACTGGTGCCCCGGCGACTATTGGGACCCAGGATGGGGCTACAACTGGGAGCGCGGTGGTTGCCACGACGATCACCATCGCGACGCAGACTTCGACAACCACGATCGCGACTACTGGGGCGACCGTGGGCCTGATCGCTGGGGACCGCCGCCACCCCCGCCGTACTGGGGACCGCCACCACCGCCGCCGTACTGGGGACCGCCGCCTCCGCCGCCCGTGTGCATCCCCTTCGTGAACTGCCCGCCGTAGCAACCGACGTGCACGGGCTCGCCACAGTCGATTGTGTGGCGGGCCCGTCTTTCCAACCACCTGGAATGATCGGAGCTTTCAACACCGAGGAGTCCGTCGACCATGCCAAGACGCCAGGGCCACGATCGGTGGGAGTTGCACACGTGTGCTCGGCGCGGACACATCACCTACGCACCGGACGACGCCGCACTCGCCGAGCGACTCAGCGGAACGACGGGCCTTGGCGAGGTATGGCGATGCCTGCGGTGCGGTGACTTCACCCCCGGCCCGCCGCTCGGGCGCGGGCGGGCGGAGGACGCCCCTCTGGTGCTCAGGGGAAAGGCGTTGCGCCAAGCCATCATCGTGCGAGCGCTGGCAGTGGAGCGCTGGTTCCGCGCACTGCTGATCGCCCTCGCGGCCTGGGCGGTGTGGCGGTTCCACGGCGCTCAGGATTCCATCCAGGCTGCCGTCGACCGCGATCTTCCGCTATTGCGCGCCAGCGGATTCAAAGTGGACCAGATGACCTTGGTTCACGAATTGGAGCGTGCGCTGGCGACGAAGCCGTCGACGTTGGCGTTGCTCTCGCTCGCGTTGACGGCGTATGCCCTCCTCGAACTCATCGAGGGCGTCGGACTTTGGCTACTGAAGCGATGGGGCGAGTACTTCGCGGTGGTCGCCACGTCGATCTTCCTACCGCTCGAAGTACACGATTTGCTCAAGGGCATCACCCTCACCCGCGGCCTGACGTTCGCCGTCAACGTGGCCGCCGTGATCTACCTGCTGGTGTCGAAACGGCTCTTCGGGCTGCGAGGCGGACGCAAGGCGTACGACGAGGAACGCCGAGGCGAGCAACTCCTGGACGTCGAGCGCGCCGCAGGCCGAAGCTGAGGCCTTGGGTCTGACGAAGCACCGTTTGTTGAGGGTTTTCTTACTACCTGTGGATTCTCTGTGCCTTCACGCCTTCGCGGCGCGGCGCGTTGACTCTTGTGTCACGATTTGCTGGTGGGGAAATTGAGGCTCATCGCCATGATCGCCAGCGGGGCTTTGGCCGCGTCTGCGATGCAGTGCTTCGTTGCGCCGACGGCGGCCTCGGCACCGTGTCCCGATGCCGAGGTGATCTTCGCGCGAGGCACCACGGAGGCGCCTGGGCCAGGGCCAACGGGCGATGCTTTCATCAGTTCGTTGCGCAACCAGGTCGGGGCGAAGTCGCTCGGCGTGTACTCCGTCGACTACCCGGCCGCGATGCAATTCTCGACCGCCGTTCAAGGAATCGCCGACGCGCGCCAGCACATTCTTGCCACCGCCGCCTCTTGCCCCACGACGAAGATGGTTCTCGGCGGATTTTCCCAGGGCGCGGCGGTGATCGGCTTCGTCACGGCAAGCGAGGTGCCCGACGGCGTCTCACCGCAGGACGTGCCCGCACCGATGCCCTCCGAGATTGCCGACCACGTCGCGGCCGTCGTGTTGTTCGGCAAGCCGTCGACGCGGTTCATGAGGGCGATCAATGACCCAGCGGTCGTCGTCGGTCCCAACTACGCCGCCAAGTCCATCGATCTGTGCGCCGACAACGACCTGGTCTGCGATCTGCAAGGCAGGAGTTTCTCGGTGCACGACCAATACGCAGAGCTGGGCTTGGTCGACCAAGGCGCGACGTTCGCGACGCAGCGCCTGCAGGCTGTCTGGGCGGCCGACACTGCAGCCGCGGCCGCCACGGCGTCACCTTCACCGCTTTCGGCGCAATTGCCCATCGGCGGACCGCCCGCCGACCAGCACATCGGCACGGCGCCCGAGGGACTTCCCGGGCCCGCACCGCTGCCAGGACCCGCCCCGCTGGCCTGACCTTCCCCTGCCGCAAGACCTTTCGATTCCTAGGCCTAGGCGTCGAGCGGATTGGCTGCGATGCGTTCGGCCGCATTGTTGGCCACCGATGCGGCAGCGGTACTGCCGGGCTTGCGCTGCGCCTGATCCTCGAAGCACGCGAGGAAAGACTCGCCAAAACCGAGCCGCGGATAGCGAGACACGACGTCACCCCGTATCTCTTCCGGAAACTCGTCCGGCCGCCGTCCGACCACTTCCCAACTCGTCGCGACCTGCAAGATGTGGGATTCGGGGTCGACGTCGACTGATACGTCAGGCTGCATGTGCAGGACGATGATCTCCGTCGCTCTGGCTGCACGATCGACTGGCCAACCGGCAGCGACTCCGAAGACCCAGGCCAGCTCGCCTCCTGCCTCCTCGAAGGGCAAGCGGTGACTGTCGAAGGCATCGGTCAACCCGATGTCGTGCAGCATCGCCGACACGTAGTAGAGCTCGTCGTCGAAGACGATGCCGTGCCTGGCGGCATATGTCGTCCCCCACAGGTAGGAACGGACGCAGTGGTTCAGCAACGCGGGCGAATAGAAGCGCGTAGCCACCGAAAGCGCCGCGGCGGCAGCTGGTGTTTGCGGAAACATGATTGGACCTTGCCCCTCCGGATTACGAAGTGGTCGTAGTCAATAGGTCGTAGTCAATAGTGCGGGACGACGCTGCTCCTCCACAACCGTTTCTGCGCTTTTTGCGCCTACGTCGATTGGGAGGCTCCCGCGTTCGGTGCGGCGCTTCACCGCATGCCGGGCGGACGGACCCGTTGCTGGGCAAACAAACCAGATCGATGACATCCTGACAGCCATGCCGGGAACGATGATCGGTCGCGAGCGCGAAGCGCAAGCCATCGGCGCTCTGCTCTCGTCGACGTCGCAACCACGGGCCCTCATCCTCGAAGGTGAGGCGGGAATCGGTAAGACCACCGTGTGGAACGCAGCGCTGGACATGGCGCGCGACCGCGGATTCAGGGTCCTCTGCGCCCAGGCATCGCAGTCGGAATCGGTTTTGGCTTACGCCTCGCTGGCTGATCTACTCGGCGATCTCGATGAAGACCACCTCGCCACCTTGCCCGCCCCCCAACGCACCGCCATCGATCAGGTTCTGCTTCGCGCAGACGGGAGCGAGGTGGCCACCGATCGGCAGGCCGTTGGCACGGCCTTCCTCTCGGCCCTGGAACGGGCTGCCCAGGACACGGCTGTGCTCATCGCGATCGACGACCTCCAGTGGGTGGACGCGTCGAGTCTTCAAGCGGTGGCGTTCGTGACCCGCCGGGTTCGCGGTCAGATAGTGATCTTGGCGACTGTACGGAACGACGGCGAGAGTGACGGCTCGACGGCACTTCAGCTAAGAACGCCCGAATCGCTCACGCGAATTCGACTGAACCCGTTTGATCCGAACGCATTACACGAAGTAATTCGCCGGCGTGCCGGCATCGCCATGCCCCGACCGATGATTACGCGGATCCACGAGATTTCCGGGGGCAATCCGTTCTACGGTTTGGAATTGGCTCGGGCAGCCGGCAGCGGTACGCCACGGGCTGCCGAACTCGTCCTTCCTGCCACCCTCTCCGAGTTGGTCGAGAGTCGCATCGCGGGCCTCGAAGCCAAGGTCAGACATGTGCTGCTTGCAGTCGCATGTGTCGCGGCTCCGACGGTCGAAGTGATCGCCTACGCCGCGGACACCGACGCCGCGAGCGCGGTACGGCTGCTCGAAGTTGCCGAGGACCGAGGAATCATCGAAATATCGGGCAATGCAGTGTTTTTCACCCATCCGCTGTTGTCCCACGGCGTCTACAGCCGCGCCAGTGCATCCCGGCGGCGCGCAATGCACCGCCGTGTAGCGGAGGTCGTGGCCGAGCCAGAACTTCGCGCCCGTCATCTTGCGTTGTCGACTACGTCCGCCGACCCAGAGACGTTGGCGGCTCTCGATCTGGCTGCAGAGATCGCGTTCACGAAGGGGGCGCCCGCCTCGGCGGCCGAGTTACTGGAACTCGCAATCGGTTTGGGCGGCGGAACGGATGAGCGGCGCATCCGTTCGGCGGGATTTCACGACGCTGCGGGCGACCCGAAGCGGGCTCGCGCGATTCTGGAGGAGTGCGTCGCGCGGCTCGACCCTGGCCCGTTGCGCGCATATGCGTTGACCCTGCTCGCGTCGGTACGACTGTTGAACGACAACATGTTCGCTGCAGTCGAGTTGCTTGATCAGGCCTACGACGAAGCGGGCGAGGATCTTTCGCTGCGTGTGACGGTCTCGGTGACCGCCGTTCTCGGCCTGTACAACGCCGCCGAAGCCGCCGGTGCGCTGGCTCACGCCGAGCGAGCGGTCGCGGACGCCACCCGACTCGGCGACCCAGGCCTGCTCGGCCAGGCGCTGGGGATGCGGGCCATCATGCACTTTTGTTGGGGTAAGGGCGTGGACCACGCGGAACTCACACGCGCGGTGGAACTGGAGTCCACGGCGCCCGAGATCCCGATCCCGTTGCGCCCGAGCATGCATCGCGCCCAGCTGTTGGGCTGGTCGGGACACTTCGACGAGGCCATCGAAGAGCTGGACGCGATTCGCCGAGCGTGTGTCGACCGTGGACACGAGAGCGACATGATGTTGGTGTCGGTTCAAATGTTCATCGCCGAATACTGGCGGGGCAACCTGCCGGCGGCAGAGGCCATCGCGCGAGATACCGCCGACCGAGCGCGCATGCTCGACGGTGAGATTCCACGCTGTGTCGAACTGACATTGCGCTGCGCGTTGGCGGCACATGCAGGACGTGTTGACGAGGCGCGCGCCACCGGTCGCGAGGTCATCGAGGCAAGTACCCGTTGTGGGATGGAAGGTCTCGCATACGGTCCGATGGGCATGGTTGCCATGATCGAGATCGTCTCCGGCAACTACCAGGCGGCACTCGACATCGTCGCACCTGCCGTGTTCGACAACCCCCGATGGCCCAACGGCCCCGAGTTGTCGGGGTCGTTGTACCTTCCGGAAGGCATCGAGGCCTTGATCCACCTCGGTCGGTACGACGAGGCAGAGCCCCTCATCGAACAGCTCGAACAGAACGGTGCCAAGGTCGATCGGCCGTGGACCTTGGCGATAGCGGCGCGATGCCGAGGCCTGTTGCAGGCTGAACGGGGCGACGTCGCGTCGGCCGCCGAGTCGGCGCAGCAGGCAATGCTGCACCACGAACGCGTCGACATGCCATTCGAAAAGGCGCGCACTCAAGTCTTCTTGGGCCAAGTGCAACGCCGACAGCGGCGCCGGGAGCTGGCATCGAACACATTGCGCGAGGCGATCGTGACCTTCGACAAGCTCGGCGCTCCACTGTGGGCCGCTCGCGCCCGGGACGAGCTGGATAGAGCGGAGATGGGAGGTCGCGGCAGTTCGGTGCTTTCACCATCGGAGCAGCGTGTCGCCGAGTTGGCGGGTAAGGGCATGACCAATCGCGAAGTCGCCGCGGCGTTGTTCATCAGCCCAAAGACGGTCGACGCCAACATGGTCCGGATATATCGGAAGCTCGGCATCCACTCCAGAGCCGAACTCGGGCGACACATGCGCGATGCTCAACCATAGGAAAACACCCGATGCGGCGCCAGCCTTCTGAGACCTAGTCTTCGACCGGTTAATCCAAGTCGATGGGGGTTCACATGCGGATCAAGAAGGCAGCTGCGGCGCTGACGCTCACAATGGCGGTCGTGGGTGCAGGGGTCACTGCGGACGTCATGGCCGCCCCCATTTCTATGCCGGTCGCCAACGGTGACACGTCGGGCCGCCTCTTCTTCCCCACCTCGCCGAGTTCCAGTGGGACAACCTCGGGCTCCAGTGGGCAGACTTCGAGCGGTGCTGGTGGCCAGCCGGCCAGGCAACCGTTCTTGAGGAACGTCATCCGCCAGATCAAGCGGTTCATCAACCGGCTGTTCAATGGGGGCTCGTCCGGCGGTTCTAGTGGTTCGTCGGGCCAAACCTCAAGCGGCGCATCGGGCACGTCGGGCCAGTCATCGGGTACCTCGGGTCAAACATCGAGCGGCGCATCGGGCACGTCGGGCCAGTCATCGGGTACGTCGGGCCAGACTTCCAGTGGCGCGTCGGGCGCGGGATAGTCATCGGGTTCATCGGGTCGGACTTCAAGTGGTGCGTCAGGTACGTCGAGTGGGGCCGGGGACGAATAGCTCAAGGGCGCAATCATTTTGAAGCGCTTAGAGCAATTGCGAAGCAGGCGGATCGCTCTCAGTGCCGTGATAGCCACGCTGCTCGTCGCGATGATCGTGGGCAATTTCCCCGGTGGGGGAATCTTGGGCCAATTGTCGACCGCCACGCAACCCCTTCGCAATGCGACCGGCCTCCAGCAGAATTGGACGGTCTTCTCGCCACCCCGGACCATCTCCGCTTACGTCGACGGGCGCGTTGACTTCAGCGACGGCTCGACTGCGTCGTTTCCGATCACGACCCGACCAGGATTCGGTGCATACGTCGACTACCGATGGCAGAAGTACGAGGAAGTAATCCGTCCCGACGACGGGCGGGAACTATGGCCGCAGTATGCCGAATTGGTGGCCGATCGGGCGCGCTCGAGCGGCCACCGGCCGCGGAGGGTCACGCTCGTTCGACGATGGGCAGACACCCTTCCGCCCGGGCCTGGGCCGCAGCGCGACACGTGGCACGAGGCGACCATGTATGTGCTGGAGTTGCCAGGATGAACACCGCCGCGGCGGGACGGGCTATGAGCGGCTGGAACCGCTTCTGGTTTACACCCACCGAAACGTCGAGTTTGGCAGTCTTCCGGATCGGGTTCGGGCTGATCGCGATCGCATGGACGGTGACGCTCGTCCCCAACGTCGTCTCGTTCTACGGCCCGCACGGCATCTTGCCGTCGCTTCCTGGCCGAGCACCGGGCGAATGGGGGGTTCTCGCATTCTCGGCGAACCCGATCCTGATGATCACCGTCGTCGTAGCCACCCTGATCGCCGCGATCGCCGTCACGGTCGGCGCTTACACGCGCGTTGCGACGCTGGTGTTGTGGGTCGGCATCGTCTCACTCATCCAGCGCAACACCTTTGTCACCAATTCCGGCGACGGCGTATTGCGAGACATGGCGTTTCTGCTCATGCTGACTCCCGCAGGCGCCGCGCTCTCGGTCGACCGCTTCCGCACCGACCCCGGCAACTTCTGGGAGTTCCCCGCCCGCGCGCCGTGGGGTCTGCGGCTCATCCAGATACAGATCAGCGTCGGCTACCTGTCCGCCGTGCTTCACAAGCTGACGTCCGACGTGTGGTGGGACGGCAGCGCCGTGTCCTACGCGCTCCGCATGCAGGACATCCACCGGCTGCCCACGCCGGACTTCGTGACGGGTTCGATAGCCATCACTGGAGTGCTGACGTACGGCACGATCCTGGTGGAATTAGCACTCGCAGTGTTGATCTGGAATCGACGGTTACGACCGTGGGTGCTCGGATTGGGGATATGCCTGCACCTTGGAATCGACTCCTCGATCATGGTCGGCTTCTTCAGCTATCTGATGATTGTTGGCTATCTGGCGTTCGTGCCGCCCGAAACAATGTGTCGAGTGGTGTTACGGCTGCGCGATGGCACTCCGTGGTTCACCCTCGGAGCGAGGCGTCACAACCTCGCCGCGAACGGCGACGCCACCGTCACCACCTAAGGCCAAAGGTCAGGCATCTCCCTCGGACTCGGTCTTCTTCGCCTCGGCTGCCTTGAGGGCCTCCGCCTTGGCGAGATCGTTGCGCAGGAACTCGTCTTGCAGTGGGGTCTCGGCGACGACGGGGTAGTTGCCCGTGATGCCGACGCGCTCCTTGGCGACGGCGAGCACCCGCGGTCGAACGGCGTACCAGCCACCGATCAACGCAGGCACGATGACGACCAGGGCGACGGCGTTCCAATAGTTCTCGATGCACATCAGCAGGGTCACCGCGACGAGGAACGCCAGGGTCGCATAGCTGGTGTAAGGCGTGCCGAACAGTCGGAACGACGGCCGCTCCAAGATCCCCTTCTTCGACCAGCGGTACAGCTGGATCTGGCAGATCACGATGGTGCCCCACGACGCGATGATGCCCAGCGCGGAGAGGTCGAGCGCGATGTTGAACGCCTCGGCGGGCACGACCAGGTTCAGGAAGACGCCAACGACGGTGAAGCAGGCCGTGAGCGCGATGCCCGCCCAGGGCACGCCACGCTTGGACATCTTCGCGGTGAACTGCGGAGCGCTGCCATTCATCGACATGGAGCGCAGGATGCGACCAGTCGAGTACAGCCCGGCATTGAGGCTCGACAGTGCCGCGGTGAGCACGACGAAGTTCATGATGTCGCCGGCGGCTGGGACGCCGATGCTCGAGAAGAACGTCACGAAGGGACTCGTGCCCGCCTTGTATGCGGTGAAGGGCAGCAGGAGTGCCAGCAGGATCAGTGATCCGACGTAGAACACTGCGATCCGGAAGATCACGGAGTTGATGGCCTTCGGCATCACCTTGGCGGGGTTCTCGGTCTCACCCGCTGCGGTTCCAACCAATTCGACTGCGGCGTAGGCGAATATCACGCCCGATGTGATGACGACGAGCGCCAACAGACCGTGCGGCAGGATGCCTCCGTTGTCGGCAATCACCGACGGGCCCGTCGTCGCGCCCTTCACCGTGAAGCGACCGGCGAGGAAGACGATGCCGACGACCAGGAAGGTGACCAGCGCGACGACCTTGATCAGCGCCGCCCAGAACTCCATCTCGCCGAACCACTTCACCGAGATCATGTTGATGGTCAACACGATGACCAGGGCGACGAGCGCTATTGCCCACTGCGGAATCGCCTCGAACGTGCCCCAGTAGTGCATGTACAGCGCGATGGCGGTGACGTCGACGATCGACGTGCACGCCCAGTTGAAGAAGTACATCCAGCCAGCGACGTAAGCTGCCTTTTCGCCGAGGAATTCGCGCGCATACGAGACGAACGATCCCGACGACGGACGGTGCAGAACCAGCTCGCCGAGCGCGCGCAGGATGAAGAAGACGAACACTCCGCACACGGCGTAGACGATGAAGAGTCCCGGTCCGGCGCTGGCAAGTCGACCACCGGCACCCATGAACAGGCCGGTGCCGATCGCGCCACCGATTGCGATCATCTGAAGTTGTCGCGGTTTGAGGCCCTTGTCGTAGCCCTCTTCCTCGTGCGCGAGCGCCGAGTTGTCGTACGTGGTTTCGGTTGGTGCGGACATCGTCCAGACGTTAGCTCGGTTGCGCAATACTGGATACTTGGCGCTGGTTAAAGTTGGGTTACGTGAACATCGCGTTAATAATGGGCGAGAATTGCTTTAGGACAAGGCAATCGGATCAGCGCAGGGAACGCGCCATCAGCCTGACCATCTCCGCGCACGACTGGTATCGCGCGTCGGGGTCCTTCGCCATCGCCTTGGCGAGGATCGAATCGAAGGCATGCGGTATCCAGTCGAATCGTCGGGCATATCGCGGCACCGGGCTCGTAAGCTGGGCGTCGATCAGAGCCGCCGCCGTCGGCGCGCTGAAAGGCGTTGACCCGGTGAGCAACTCGACGGCGGTGCATGCGAGCGAGTACTCGTCGGAGGCGGCCGACGGCGCACGGCCTCGCAATACCTCCGGCGCCGCGTAGGGCAGCGATACGTCGACGTGCTGGGGTCGATTTCCTACGCGATCGGTGGTCGATCGAGCGATGCCGAAGTCTGTCAGGATCACGCCATCGGTCGAAAAGTCGTCGACTACAAGGATGTTGAGCGGCTTGACGTCGCAGTGCACGATCCCGAGCGCATGCGCGTGATCCAACGCGTCCGCGACCTGAGCGAGCGCCAAGAGCTTGTCTTGGAGCGACGTCAGGGTCGTCGCGGCGCCACCCGTTGCGAGCTGCATCGCGAGCCAACCCGGCCCGCACTCGTACATGGTCACGACGTGGGGATGGCTCGCCCTGCGAGCGAACTCGAACTCACGCAGCAACAAGGTCAAGTGGACGGGATCGTGATGCCGTTCGTCGAGCACCTTCAGGGCGACCGGGCTATCACGCTCGTCGACGTGGTGTGCTCGGTAGACCGTTGCAGTTCCGCCTTTGCCGAGGGCGTCTTCGATGACGTAGCCCTCGAACGTGTCCATGGGGGACAGCATCGCCACAGAATAGAGTCCGAACGCGTCGGGCAGCCAGACTCGGCTCCACGAAAGCGAACGCAGACATCGCTCACGGCTCTGGCAGCGGCTCCCAATCCCGCGATACCGAGCGTGTCCACTTGGGCGCACGCCGCTCCAAGAAGGCGTCCACTCCTTCCCGTGCATCGGCGTGGCCCATGACGCGATGATGTAACCGAGTCTCCAGATCTGCGACTTGGCGCGGCGTGTAGCCGTTGATCATCGTGTCCCATAGGAGTCGCTTGCTCAGTGCCGCCGACATCGGTGCCACGTTCTCGGCGATGTCGCGGGCAATGGCCATCGCCTCGTCCAGCACGGCGTCGGTGGGCACGGACCGAGTGGCGATGCCCATGGCGACTGCCTCTGCGCCGTTGAAGGTGCGTCCAGTCAGTAACAGTTCGGCCGCCACTGCACCACCGACGAGATGGGGCAGCGTCCAATGCGACATGCAGTCGGGGATCACCCCGCGACGCACTTGCGCGACTGAGTATTTGGCGCGCTCGGCCATGATTCGGATGTCGGCCTGAAGCGCAATGGTGAGACCGATTCCGATGGCGTGGCCGTTGACCGCGGCGATCACGGGCGTTCGCAGCTCGAACGCGGCCGGGTTGGTCGGGGACGCCGTGAATTCGACCTCGGCACCAGGGGCATCGAAAGGCCTTGTCGCAGAGGCGAAGTCCGCACCGGCGCAGAACGAATCGCCTGCTCCAGTCAGCACGATCGCCCGCACGGCGTCGTCGTCGTCGAGTCGGAAGTAGGCGCTGTTGAGCAACGCGCCCATCTCTGCGGTATACGCGTTGCGTCGTTCAGGTCGGTTCAGGGTCAGAACCGCGACGCCGTCCGACACCGTGAGTACGAGGTCGGTCATGCCGGGGCCACCATGTCTTCGGTGATCGACGCCCCCATGTCTGTGAACATACCGACCTTGGACGACCTCGAGAAGTTCGCATCGAGGCAGCGTCTAGCCGTGGCAGCGACGACGCCGCGCTGGCAGCGAAGCTCTGGGGAACTCAGCACCGAGATGATCTCTCCCGCTGCATGATTCACGCAAGTCAGGATGCGCGAACGCAATCGTAGGTCAGCGGGATCTCGGCGCCGTGATCAACCACTTCGAAGTCGTCAACGGTGATGGCGCTGAATGACTTTGCATCGATGCCCAAGTCCGCCCACTTGGCCGTGGTCGTCTTGTCGTCTGCGAACGTCAGTGCGATGTCGCCGCCGTCCGAGAGATACATGCCGTACTTCTTGAGCGCGGCGACGACAACCCGCTGCGACTCATTGAAGGACGAGTCGTCGAAGTCCGCCTTGAGGCGGAAGTTCACACCGTACGGCGGTGCGTCGGCGTTGGCGTTCTCCGGGCCGCCTGCGTGGGTTGCCGGGGGCACGAAGACCTCCGCCTTCATTCGGTCGTTGGGAAGGATGAAACGCAATGCGTGCGCGATGTCACCCGCAGCCACCTCGTCGGCCGTTGGCGTCAGCGCCGCGATGGGAAACCCCGCTGCGTCTGCGCTCGTGCACTGCAGACCACGCAGGGAATCGGTGTACTGCTTGTCCAGGTCCCAGGTGAAGAATCCTTGCGCCGAGATCTGATCACCGACCTGATTGGCCTGATACACCTCGTAGAGCTTGCGTCCCGCGGTGTCCGCCACCAGCAGATGACAATCGCCCTGGCCGTCCACTTCGCCCGTGATGTCACACGTCAGGTTCTCGGATCCCTCGATGTATGCGCCCTCGGGGACCGGCATCTCGGCGGGGACGTCGTCACAGTCGGGTCCGCCACCGCAGTAGTCCTCGATCCCGACTACCTGCATCCGAGGGGTGTTGGAGTCCGCCGTGAAGACCGGTATCGCAAAGTCGGTCTGGAAGACGTTGTCGTTGCCCCAACCGCCTGCACCGTTCAGCGCAGCAAGGATCGCGTCACTACGATCGGACTTCGCCTCGGCCGACACGTCGACGTTCCACGGTTGCGCCCCCGAGAACAGACCGCCGGAGGGGGAAGTCGCCGGAGCCGACGACACCTTCGAACCAGGTGCGGTGTGCGTGCTTTGCGGAGAGCTCACCGTGGAGTCGCTGCTGCACGACGCCATCAACGCTGCCACGGCCGTGAAGACAAGCGCTCCCCCGAGTGGTTTCATGCGCTACGAGGCTACCGGGCAAATGGATGATCCGCGTTGACTCTGAGATGTCGTATCCCGAGCTACTCCAACGACGCGGTCGCTCCAACGACGCGCCCCTTGCACGAGATCGGCAACCTTTCGAAGGCTTGCCCGAAGCTGGCTGAAGCACGTCCGGTGAAGCAAGGGACGTCGATACGGCTCCGACTTTCGCGACGTTGACAAGACGGCATCCAACGACAGCTCGATTGCCGTCGACATCGTATCGGGGATCAACAACGTGTCGCCTTGGGGTGCAACGGATTTGGCCTGGCACCGATCGATTGATCCACTCTGTATTGAGAGGCGACGGCGCGACCGGTACTGCACTTATTCGGTCGTGGCGGGCAGATTCATTCCAAGGCTGTACAAGGTGCTCGTGACGTACTTGGTCAGCAGGTTCTCGCGGGCGGGCGCAGGGTGGGGCAGTGTGGTGAGCAGAGCGTAGAGCCCGAGCAGAAAGAAAACGGCCGAGTGGAATGAGTCCACGTCGGTTCGGACATCGCCGCGGTTGCGTGCGTGCAGGATCTCCGCTGCGAGTAAGACGATGGTGGGATGATCGGTCCATCCGTCGTCGTCGGGGCGTGCCGAGGAGAAGTACAAACCTAAGACGTCGCGGAAAAGTAATGGACCCCAACGATCTTCGAGATCGATGACCAGACGGACTATCTCGTTGAATACCGTCGGCAGGTCGTGTCGGCTCTCTAGGAAACGGCCAAGTTCGCCCGCGACGCGGGCTTCCTCGCGACGGATCAATTCGAGCAGTACGTGTTCGCGGGTGGGGAAGTGGAAGTTGAAGGTTGAGCGGCCCACCCCTGCCGCCTTGACGACGGCGGTGATGTCAGCGGCAGCGGTTCCTACCCGGCTGAACTCCACGATGGCAGCGTCGAGTACTCGCTCACGCGTCTGCTGACGCTGCGCCACGCGCTGGTTCGGCACACCTTGCACTCTCGCATTGTGCCTGACCACACCAATTTCAATGAACCTCTTCATCGACAGTCCTGACTGGATATCGACGGGCCTTGGCGATTCTGAGCCGGATTTCTACTAAACATTCAGCTAAACGCGCTTTCGGGTCACTGCTTTTGTGGATGAGTGGGCACCTCTCAACGGCATTTCGTTGACAATCTTCAGCGAAAGAGGCTAGGAATAGCACGTCGCGTTGCGGCCGCTGACGACATCTGACTTCCGAGAGGTTCACGGCAATGACCGAACAGCAGACGGATCTGAAACCGGTTGACACCGGGAGGCGCACCCGGGTCGCGTTCACGGTTTTGTGGTGGGTGCTGGCCATCGGCGTGCTGGTGTTCGTCGGCGTGCACGCCAAGCTGGGCGCCAACGAAGCACGTATCGCCAATCCGCAGCCCTCGGAGGAGGCCTGGCGAGCGGTCGAGGGTCTGCCCAATTGGGCGCCGATGTGCAACATCTGGACGTTGGTGATGATGATCGTCGGCGGGGCGGCGTTCGTCTACGGGTGGCGCAAACATCCCCGCCACCCCTATCTGCTGTTGGTGCTGGCCGGCACGGCGCTGCCATGGCTGGATCCCCAAGCCGACTGGGTGTCGTACTCGGTGTTCAGTCCCGATCTGTGGCACTTCCCGGTGGACTGGCCGTGGGTGTCGGTTTCCCCTTTGGTCGAGCCGTTCGTCTGCATCGCCTACGCCTCGGTGCTGATCGTGCCGGCATTCGTGGCGATCCCGCTGCTCCGCAAACTGCAAGGCCGCCGCCCGCTCGACAGCTTCGTGTGGCGCCACCCGCTGATCACCCTGAGCGCGATCACGTTCGTGATCGGCTTCGCCCTGGACGCGGTGGTCGAGATCGTGTGCATCAGCAAGCGCGTCTACGCCTACTCCCAGGTGCCCGAGTTCGGGTCCATCTTCGTCGGCCAGTACAACCAGTTCCCCCTGCTGTGGGAAAGCGGGCTGGCCACCTCGATGATGATCGCGGCCTCGATCATGGTCTACCGCGATGACACCGGCCGCACTCAGGCTGAAAAGCTCGCCCAGCGGGTGCGCCTGTTGCCCACCCGCCCGGCGCTCGCGTCGTTCCTGGTGATGTTCATGGCGCTGAGCCTGTCCTACCTCGCCGTGTACGGGGGAGGATTCCTGTTCATCCGCGCGGCCAAGCTCTCCACATCAGTGGCGTGCCCGTGGCCGTTCCCGGAGACGAAAGTGTATGACCCGCAAGGCTTCTACGAGAAAGCCGGCCACCCGGGGCCGTTCTTCGAGGGTAAGTGGAACACGTGGCTCTCCGGGCAACCCGACGGTCGGCCCACCCTCGACGGACCGGTCGAGGCAGGGCGCTGCGGCCCAGGCCGTGACTAACCCCACGATGCGGCACACACCCCGCGAATCCCATCATGACGCTCAACGAGGGGGCTGCGCTCCGTTTTGACTTGTTCGCCTCGGCCCTGGCAGGCCGTACGTTGCGCGTTGTCCATGGCGAGCGCGCCCCAAGCTTGCGGCACGCTACCTGGCCATCGACGGTCCGCGCGTTGTCGGTCAACCGGGGAGTGCTTCCCCCGTCACTGCGCCCGCTCATTGATCTGCAGACCGCGCCGTGCAGCACCTCGGCCGCAGCATCGCTCACCCTGGCCTCGTCTCGCCAGCCCCTGCCCGCCCCGCCCGCAGCCTTCGGCGTGATCCGCGCAAACAGGTATTAGTCGCCGCCATCGACAGTTCCCGCGACACCAATTCCGAACAGCAGCCCGTGCCGCGGCGTGAGTCCGGGCAGCTGGCCGCCCTTGAGGACGAAGACGAGCTCGACGACGACGGAGCCGGCGCGGCGGCGGACATGTTCCCGTCGGTGTTCCAGTCACAGGCTCGCTCAAAGGCCACCCCACCGCTGACCGACTGCAGCCGGGCCACGGGCGGCCAGTTCAACTCACAACCGCATCCTTCGGACGACTGCGATCCTAATCGCTAAAACGAGTGAGGACGCCTGTACTGCAAGGGCTTTCGCGCCCGTGGGCTACTCCGACGGAGTGTGCTTGGCAGCGGTCGCGTCCATGGTTGCCTTCAGCGCGGGGATCTCGTCGAGCAGGCGGGAGAGATCCTGGCGCTCGATGCGCAGCACCTCGGCCTTGCCGACCGTCGTGACCGTCGCATTCCGCAACTTTCCACGAAGCAGCGCCGATTCGCCGATGACCTCGCCCGGCCCCACCACGGCAACGCGGTCGTTGCCGACGTACACCCCCGCCTCGCCACTGAGCAGGATGTAGGCAGCGTCCGACGGGGTTTCCTGATGGATCAGCGGCCGCGGCGCCGTCGTCGAAAAGTGATGCGCTGGCGCGACCAGACGCTTCAGGTCCTCAACGGAGAAGTCCGCGAATGCGGGAAACTCCCGCAACCGACGGGCATCTTCTTCGATTGCCTTCGCATCGGCGCTCATAGTGGCTCCTGATTCGCTGTGTGACCGGGGACATCGTGGAGCCTAGCGAATGGTCGTTGTCCGCAGATCCGAATGCGTAACGCGGTCTAGGCTCCGACCCACCGCAGGGGGCAAACACGACGCAGGAAGCAAGCCCTCCCGAACGGAAAGACGTGCTCGCCGGCGGCCACGCCGTGGAATAGTTGTCAGCCAGACCGCTCGAGCGATTAGGGACTGCGACATGGCCAATTCCGTCTGGTCCGACGGAACGGACGCGGTGCTTGCACCCCTTCGCGCGGGCAACCGCTACGTGCCTACGACGTTGTCGTTTTCGGTGTCGCGGAGTGTCGTCATCGACGGCGTCACCGATCCTGGCGAGGTCATCCACGTCCTGCCCGAGGTTCGGGAACCCACTCGTCACTATCACAGCGGCATCATCATCACGGTCGATGGCCGGGCCACGACTCTAGTGCTCGCCGCGACCGATGGCGCGTCTGGTCAGTTGAGGGTGTTCGCCGACGACGGCGGCGTCTCCGACATCGGACCGACCAAGGGCTGGGCCACGGAGGGCTGGGACGAGCACGCGATCGGATTGGCCCAATCCACGTTGGAGCGACGAAACAGCCTGCGCCCCAGCATCCCTGAGCTCGAACCCGAGCCCGAACCCGAACGCATCACGCGCGCAGAGCACGCTCCGTTGCAGGAGTTCATGACCACCTCGGGTCATCACGGTGGCATTCAGAGTTGGCAGATCGACAGCGACGAGCCCTTCCCCGACGTCGAGGGCGCCCGCTTGGAGATGTGGAGCGCGATCACGGCCGATGGCCCCACGACGTACGTCCGCGTGGCGGCCGCATACCGGGATGACGGGACGATCGCCGGTTTGGCATCCATCGAGGGCGTGCCGTCAGCACACGACGGCGCGAGCTTTTGCGTGGTCGGGCCAGACGGCGTCCACCACAACCTGGGCGTGTCGTCGCTGGATCAAGACCTCCGTGCCGACGCGGTGCACATGTTGAGACCGTTGCTGGTACCCGAGCCGACTTCGTCTGATTCCGTTGCAGCAGAAGGTGTCGACGAAGCCGAAGCACCGGCACCCGAGGCCGAGCTCGCGCCGCGGCAGCTCGTTCTCCGCCATGCTTCTCGCAGCGATCGTGGCCTCGTCCAGCCGAAGAACGAAGACTCCGTATTCGCCGGAGCGCGAGTGTTGGCGATCGCCGATGGGATGAGTCAGCCCCTCGGTGGCGACGTGGCCTCCCAGGTCGTCATCGCCGCCCTCGCTGCCCTCGACGACCAACCCGGGGATGACACGCTCGGACTGCTGCACGCGGCGGTGCAGAACGCCAACGCCGCGATCGCCGCCGAAAAGGCCCACCGCCCGGAGATCGTGGGCATGGCCACGACGCTGGCGGCGATCCTGTTCGCTGGCAATCACTTTGGCGTCACGAGCATCGGCGACACCCGATGCTATCTGCTGCGAGAGGGTTTGCTTACCCAGTTGACGAGAGACGACACCGTCGTACAGATCCTCGTCGACTACAACCAGATAGCGCCCGAGCAGGCCGACGACCATCCGCAACAAGGCCAGTTGACGCGAGCACTCAACGGCCAGCCCATCGAGGCGCCGCTGACGGCGTACGAAGCCCACGCCGGCGACCGCTACCTGCTGTGCACCCGGGGGCTTTGGGGTCCGGTTCGCGTGAACGCGATCAAGGAAGCGCTGTCGATACCCGACCTCGACACCCTCGCCGAGCAGCTGATCGAATTGGCGTTGCGCGGTGGTGGACCCGACAACGTGACCGTCATCGTCGCCGACGCGGTGGAGGTCTGACGCCTAGGCGATGACCTTGGCGAGGATGGCGTTGACCACGCTCTCGGCCTGGTTGGTGATGTTGAGCCCGCACACCGAGACGTTGCCCACGTAGCTACCCCTGACGCCCACCGCATGCTGACAGGTGATCTGGCCGGGCCCCTTGACGGCCATCGTGATCATGTCGGGCCGTTGAGCGAACGCGCTGAAGTCGTAGGTGAAGCTCTTGCCGCTCTCGATGTTCGTACCGACGACCTGCTTGCCATCGCACGGCCGCCAGGAGGCGGCCTGGGCATCAAGGAATGCCATTGCGGCAGAAGGGTTTGCGGTCTGTACGACGCTTTGGACCATGGCGTGAGTGGCGTTTGGTGGCGGCTCGCTGAGGTTCTGCCAGCGCGTCCCGACCACTGGCGTGTTCGCGAGCTCGATCTTGTTGTTGACGAACACCGGCCCGCGGCACTCTGGCGGCGAGACGGTCTCCTCGTCGTCGAGCAGACTCGCACCACCCTTGTTCACGGCCATGCCAGACGCCCCGAGCATCGTGTCTAGCTCGGCAGGGATCGGAAGCAGGGTGTCCAAGTTCAACGACGGGGGCCGGGATGTCGTCGTCGTGGTGGTTGCCGTGGTGGTCGTGGTCGATGGAGTCGTGTCCGTCGCCACGTGGGTGCCGTTTCCCGATCCTCGGACGGCGAACGCGACGCCGAGTGCGACGATCGCGACGGCCGCGAGTGCGGAGATCACGACGGCCGGATGTCGCCACAGTGGGCTCTTGGGATGCGCGACCGGGCGCGGGTCGTGCGGTGGCGGCGGTTGCCACTGGGGCCGACGAGGTTCGGGGCGCGGTTGCCAGGATGCCTGTTGGGTGGGCGGTTGAATCGGCTCGGGTCGTTGGCGCAGAATCGGCGCGGTGACCGCCTCCCTCGCTGCGTTCGCGAGTGCCGTCGTACTGGAGAAGCGCTGGTCAGGTGACTTCGCCAAGCCCGCGGCGATGACGGAATCGAATGCGGTCGGGATGCCGTCGCGAAACGTCGATGGCCGTGGTGGGGGTTGGGTCAGGTGCCCGGCGATCTGTTGCTCGATGCTGTCACCGGGATAGGGCCTGCGTCCTGTCAGTGCCTCGTGCAACACGCACGCCAACGCGTATACGTCGGAGCGAGCATCCGCGATGCCCGCGCCGAACCGCTCGGGCGCCATGTACGCCCACGTGCCGATCGTCACTCCGGTGTTGGTCAGCCCGAGATCGTCTGCGGCGCGGGCGATCCCGAAGTCGATGAGGTAGGCGAAGTCGCCCTCCCCGATGAGGATGTTCGACGGTTTGACGTCGCGATGGACGAGTCCGATTCGATGTGCAGCGTTGAGCGCGGAAGCCACCTGTCCGACGATCTCGACGGCGCGCTGAGGATCCATTGGCCCGGTCCGAAGAATCGACGCCAAGTCCCTGCCCTCGATCAGGCGCATGTCGACGTACAAACGGCCCTCGATGTCGCCGTAGTTGTGAATCGGCACCACGTGCGGCTCGTTGAGACCCGCCGCAGCGCGTGCCTCTCGGCGGAAACGTTGCTTGTACTGGTCATTGTCGGCAAACTCGCCCAGCAACACCTTGACTGCGACGACTCGATCGGTTTCGGTGTCGTAGGCCTTCCACACCTCGCCCATGCCGCCTCGACCAAGCAGGTCCAGAAGGCGATAGCGCCCGAACACCCTTTGCTCCACGGCCGAGGTCCCCCCATCGAACGTCCGTTCACGACATGCGGCTAGGCAACCCTAGACGTTTGCTGCCGAACCGTGGAACTCGGGAATCGCGAGGAGTTCGCCGCCACGGTCAGAATGCGTTCGGATCCTGTTGGACGGCGACGGGAACGGGATGCTGGTAGAGCCGAGACGCGTTCTCCCACGTCACCTTTCGAATGATGGGGGCGGGTAACCCAGCGATCTGCTCGTGAATGGTGCGCTGGGTGTGCGGCCACGTCGAATCGCAGTGTGGGTAGTCGGCCTCCAGCAGGATGTTGTCGTCACCGATCCGTTCGTGCTGAATGAACGACGACTGGTCTTCCACCGCGCAGAACCAGAAGTTCCGCTTGAACACCTCGGCCGGCGTCAGCGTCTCACCGAGCGCCTTCCACGTCCCATACATCTCGTGGTAGCTCAGCATGTGGTCGAGCCGGTCGAGAAGTCCTGCCACCCAACCGATCCCGCCCTCCGACATGCAGATCTTCAGGTCCGGGTACCTGGTGCAGACGCCGGAGTACAGCCAGTCCACCGCTGCCGTGATCGCGTAGGCGAAGAACAAGACACCTGCCACGTCTGGCGGCGCATCGGCCGTGGTCGATGGCGACGTCCCCGAGGATCCGATGTGGAGGTTCACGACCGTCCCTGTCTCGGCGCATGCCGCCAGGAGCGGATCCCAATACCCCGAGTGAATCGTCGGCAGTCCAAGCAGCGCCGGATTCTCGCTGAACGTGACCGCGTGGAATCCTCGCGCTGCGTTCTCGCGGATCATCGTCGCGCCGACTTCGGGGTCGAGCAGCCACGGCAGTTGGCACGGGATGATGCGGTCGGGATACGAGCCCGCCCACGCCTCGATGTGCCAGTCGTTCCATGCCCGCACCGACGCCATCGCTAGGTCGCGGTCGGAGGTCACCTGTTGCAACCGCTGCCCCGCGAAGCCCGGCAGGAACGACGGAAAGTTCAGCGACGCGTAGACACCGTTGAGGTCCATGTCCTTCACGCGCGCGTGGATGTCCCATGCGCCGCGGCGCATTTCGTCGAATCGGGCGGGCTCGAACCCGTACTCTGCCACCGGCCGTCCTACCACGGCATTGAAGCCGACGTTCGGCAGTGACTGGCCGTCGTACATCCAGGTCTGTCCGCCGTCGTCGGTGTCGACGACTCTCGGCGCACGATCGGCGAACCTCTGCGGTACGCGTCCGGAGAAGGTGTCTGGCGGTTCGACGATGTGGTCGTCGACGGAGATCACGGTGTAGAGCCGCTCGGCTCGGTGCGGTTCGGGCAGGAAGGTGACGGTGCGGTCGACGCCGGTCTTGGCCGTGGTGAAGTTCAGGTTCCCTTGAAGCTCGTCGATTGAAGCCATGTGCGTACTCCTCGTCCTCTAGCTCAGCACGTCGCGGTCGGCCTTGATGGTCATTCGCGCAGCCCCCGCCCAGTAGACGTCGGCCGCGCGCTCGATCAGGGAAGCCTTCATCCCCACCATGTCGCCGCGATTCATCTGGATGGGCGTTCGACCGGTGAGCATGACGTCGTAGGCCAACTTGCAGACGCGCTCGATCGACGCCGCCCGGTACACCGCCTCTTGGATGTTCCGACCGGTGATGATGACGCCGTGGTTGGCCAGCAGAACCATGTGGGCCGACCCGATCTGTCCGACGAGTTCTGTTGCGCGCCAAGGTTCATCGATCTCGCCGTCGTACTGCGGCACCAGATACATGTCGTCGAGGAACAGCGCACCGGTCTGGTGGACGAGTTCGGGCAGCACCCCAAGACCCGCGAGCACGCTGACGTAGTAGGGATGGTTGTGGATCACCACACGCGCGTCGGGGTGCAGCCGGTGCAGTTCTGTGTGCAGGTGGATCGCGGGGGTAACGTCCCAGCGGCCACCGACCACGTGGGCATCCACGTCGACGACGCAGATGTCGGATGCGGTCAGCTCCCGCCACCACAGGCCCCACGGATTGACCAGCATGTCGGTCTGTCCGTCGAGTTGCCAGGTGATGTGGCCGGCCATGTTCTCGGCGAAGCCCAGCTCGGCGAGGTGACGAAACGCAATCGCCAGTGTCTGTTCGTCGGTGAGGTCAACACCGATCGGCGGTAGCTTCGACGGCGCCCACACCTCTAGCCCACCGCGTCGCACTTCTCTCGTGGTCATGTCATCTCCAATTCCGACCGGATGAGTTCGCGGAGCTCGCCCTTGGCGACCTTCCCGCCCGACGACCGCGGCAGCTCGTCGAGCACTTCCAGCCGTTCCGGCAGCATTTCCTTCGAAACACCCAGCCGCAGAAGGTGTTCGACGAGGCCCGGCAGGTCGAGCGTGCCATTGCGTTTGAGCTCCACGTACACGCAGACCCGTTCGCCGAAGGTCTGGTCGGGCATGGCAACCGCGGCCGCGACGGCCACCGCGGGGTGCGTCGCCACCACTTCCTCGACCGCAACGGCGCTGATGTTCTTGCCGCCACGCAAGATGAAGTCGGACGTCCGACCCGTCAGGGTGAGGTATCCCTCGTCGTCCAGTTCGCAGATGTCGCCCATCCGCATCCATCCGTCGCGGGTGAACAGCTTGTCGTGATCGGTGCCGTCGAGGTAACCAAGGCTCAGCGCGGGTCCACGGCAGGCGGGTTGTCCCCGGCCGGACTCCGTGACGTCGCGCTCTCCGTCGAACAGTCGAACCTGCATCTCGGGCACGATTCGCCCGGCGGTGCGCAGCCTCCGATGGAGCGGATCCCCGAGCGCCGTCGCGCTCAGCATCCCCGTCTCGTTGGAGCCGTAGAACTGCAGGATGGTGGCGCCGGTCATCTCCTCGAAGCGCGCGGTCTGCGCGTAGGGCAGCGGTTCGCCGCCCGTGAACACGACCCGCAGGCTGGCCAAGTCGAAGGCACGGCACGACTCATCGGCCACGATCATCGCCAACTGCGTACTGACACAGCACAATACAGTCACACGATGGCGTTCGATCGCGGCGCACGTTGCCGAAGGGCTGAAGCGTTCGATTCTCACGGTCGTCGCGCCGAGGTAGATCGGCGTGGTGTGCGACGTCCAGATGCCGAAGCCGTACGGCGTGGGGATCACTGGTAGGAATACGTCGTCCGGGGTCAGTTCGCCGTTGGTCACGGCCTTCTGATGAAAATAGTGCCACCGATTCTGCGTGTGCACAACGCATTTGGGCGTTCCCGTCGTCCCAGAGGTGGAATTGATCAGGAAGGCGTCGTCCGGACCGGCGGGCGATGGGCCGCCATCCTCTGCCGCCTGGGTCTCGACGGCCAGCCCGCCTGCGCCGAGGGCAACGACCCGCAGCGAGGGATCGGCGAGATCAGCGGCCTGGGCAGCCTGCGTCGCCGACTCGAACCGCTCGACGTCGCTGACCAACAACACCGGCCGAGCGGTCCGGAGGATCTGGGCAACCTCGCGCGCGCCAAGGCGAGCGCCTAGCCCGACCACCGCTGCACCGCAGCGCTCTATTGCCAGCAGCAGAACGTGAATCGCGGTGTCGTCCCTGTGCCACATCGCCACTCGATCACCGAAGCCGACTCCGAGGCGAGCCAATCGTTGGGCCAGGTTGCTCGCGGCATCGTCCAATTCCCGCCAGGTCAGCTCACCGCCGCGACCGGAGCTCGTGAAGTCGACATAGGCCAGCTTGTCCGGCGAGGCCGAGGCGTTGCGCGCCACGCACTGAGAAAGAGTGGTGTCCGACCACCAACCTTGCTCCCGATAGTGGGCGGCTTCCTGGCTGGTGACGGCGGCTCCCTCGACGCCCATCACCAAATCATATGAAAATGAGGATCGGCGTCAATGATCGGGCGCCCAATTGCGCACCATCGTGGGATCGACGACCCCCGACGAGCCTGGGTAGTGCTGGGCGTCGACCAAATGCGCCGCAGCGAGGTCGTGGGCCAGACGGGGGTGGCCCGCCTCGATCGCGTCGATGATCCGACGGTGGTCCTCCAACACGGTCCGCCGCTCGGCGATCGGAACGATGCTGTCGTCGGCGACTCGGCTCGACCAGCTCGTCTCGTGCGCCGACCACAGCATCTCCAACGCGCCTGCGAGCATGATCATCGTCTGGTTTCCGCAGAGTTGGACCAGCGCTTCGTGGAAGCGGCGGCTCGCTGAAGTGGCCGCAAACAAGTCCTCGACGGCGTCGACGGACTCGGCGTGCAGCCGCCGCAATGTCGGTACGACCGCCTTCTTGCGGTCACGGCGCTCTGCACACAATGCGGCGCAAGAGGGTTCGACCTGAAGCAACGCTTTGCCGACGTCGGAAAGGCCGACCTCCTGGGAGCCGAGGACGAGTCCGATCGTGTAGGCCACGTTCGCCGCGGTGGGCCTGCGAACCACCGCACCACCGAGCTTGCCGCGCCGAACACGTAGCAGCCCTTCGGCTTCCAGAATCCGCATCGCCTCGCGCAACGACGGTTTGCTCACGGGGAACTCCAGGAGAAGCTCGTCCTCCTTGGGCAGCACGCTGCCGTCGGCTAGCTCGCCGCGGAGGATGCGCTGGCGCAGCTGATCGGCGACCTGCTCGGCGAGGCGGCGAAACTGAACGGTTGGCTCTGCCACCGACCGAGTATCTACCCACGGGCCTCGATCACGAATCGAACGCCTCGTCAATACTTAACCCGAAGCCGGTCGGACCGCTCTTGCTAGCTCCGCGCCCGCCTGCCGTTCGACGAGCAGGGCACGAAATCGCGTATGCGACCCCGCTCGAACGGGCGTGCGCATTGCGAACGCCGGATGACACGTCTGCCGCAGGAAAGTCGGCATATGTCCTGCTCGAGCGGCTCTCTACCTCGGCAACTCGAAGTTCTTCACTGGTTCCCGCCATGCAGTCGAGGGTGAACCCATCAAGATCACGAGCCGCACGAAACACACGTCTCGAGTCACCGCGCGCACATTAAGATCGCATGAGAGGATCCTAAGGTGGTCGAGGATCCGGGGAGCGCACAGGCACGAGCACTGCTGCGCGAGTTGTACGGACATGCCCAGGGGATTACACACAAACTGGAGGCCGCCGACGAGCGGAACCGCAGGGCTCTGTCCCGCGGCACCAGCCGTAGGGATCCGATCGCAAGCACGTTGCGCCGCGAACTGAATGAGACCCGTCGGCTCATCGACGGCCTCCATCGCCGGTACCCCGAGCTCTCCCCTCGCGTGCAGCACAGCGTCGTCGGTTGACGAAAAACGCTGAACGAGAATCTATTTCGTCCTAGACGCCGGTACACACCGACGGCGCGAACGGAACGGGGATCGGTACGCACACGCCGACGCTGAAGCCTGGAGTCAGGTCACCGTTCCACGCGGGAGGCGGCGGAGGTGGCGGAGGAGGCATGGCCGCGGCCGCCACACACGTATTGGATGGCGGGTCGAACACGGTCCCCCAGCCACACTCGACGGCGTTGCTCACCGCCGGCGAAGCGATGACGACGTACGCCAGCGGCGCGAACGCCGCTGCGCCGATGACTGCGAAGCGATGAATCGTACTCACGATCGCAGGCCTCCCTGGGATCTCCCCGACCCTGGTCAGACCACGAATCCTAGTCCTCTGCCGTCCGCTTCACCACCACGAGGGTGGAGCGCTGGAGGGGGTTTGGGACGCGCCACGTCAGCCGGCATCGTCGACGTAAAGCCACCGGCCGGCACGACGCTCGAATCTGCTTCGCTCGCGCATCACGCCGCCGCGGCCCGACGACTCGTAACGTGCCACGAACTCGACTGCCCCATGATCGTCGTCCACGCCGCCTGCGTCGACGTCCACGATCTCCAGCCCGGTCCAGACGACCCCTGGGTCGACGGCCACATCGGCAGGTCGCGTTCGCGGGTGCCAGGTACGGAACAGATGATCGGCGTCGCCGCGCGCATATGCCGAATACCGCGACCGCATCAACTCCTCCGCCGTGTCGGCTTGCCGCTCAGCCCGGTGCAAGGAACCGCAACAGGTTTGGTAATCGGCTCCGCTACCGCACGGGCACGCAGGATTGAAGAGGTCCACACACGCGAATCTATCCGCGTTGACCAATCTGCCCCTCGAGGATCGAGCACTACGCTCGCCGACGACGACACGTCGACCCCGGAGTCCACGTCGACCAGCGCACCTGCGACGACGACCTCGGCGTCGATCGCGCCGATGCCGACCGAGGGCACCAAGACCATCACCGAGACCGAGCCGCCAAGCACGACCGCCGTCACGACGGACACCTCCACGACGAACACCCCGACGACCACCAGTTCGTCGAGTACCAGCACGAGCGTCAGCACGGTGACGAGCACTAGCACCGAGACGGTGACCGTTCGACCTACCCTCTTCCCGCGTCCAGGGGGCGGCTGAGCACCTGCTCGAGCGCGATTTTCGACTTCTCGACCTTGCAACGACGATTTCGTCGGTCAAACCCGTTGCAGCGCAACGGCTAAGCCAACCGGCCAGCAAACTCGCCAACGTCGGGCATCACGCCCTCGAGTTGCCGATCGACGTATTTCCCCAAAGATGTAGTGCGAGCCCGTCAGGTGGCGTACAGGTAAGGGACATCTTCGGGGACAGAGAAGGGTGCTCCATGAGCAGGCTGCGTAAAGCGTTGATCGTCGCGAGCGTGACGTCATTGACGGTGTTCGGCATTGGGGCGTGCGGAGGCGACTCTGGCGGCGGCGGAGCCAGCGGTGGTGGTGGTGGCGGCGGCGGCGACATCAACATCAGCATGACGTCGTTTCCGGACTACATCGATCCGCAGCTCTCCTACACCCTCGAAGGGTGGGAGGTGCTGTACAACACCTATGTTCCGTTGCTGACCTACAAGCACGCCAAGGGTGACGAGGGAACCCAGGTCGTTCCCGGCCTCGCCAAGGACATGCCGGAGGTATCAGCAGACGGCAAGACCTACAAGCTCACGCTGCGGCCCAATATGAAGTACTCCGACGGCACGCCGATCAAGGCCTCGGACTTCACCTACGCCATCCAACGGCTCTTCAAGGCAGACTCCGGTGGCTCGGTGTTCTACGAGCCCATCGTTGGCGCGACCGAATACGCCGACGGCAAGGCCGACAAGATCGCCGGGATCACGACCGACGACTCCACCGGTGCCATCACCATCGCGCTCACCGAGGCCAACGGCACGTTCGAAAATCTCCTTGCCTTGACGTTCGCGGCGCCCGTGCCGCCGAGCACCCCGCTCGACAAGGACGCGACCAAGAGCCCACCGCCAAGCAGCGGACCGTTCATGATCACCAAAGTTGAACAGCCGCAGACACTTACGATGGAGCGCAACCCGAACTTCAACACCGTGAAGGACGCGGGTGCGACCGAGGTCGCCGACGCCCACGTCGACAAGATCACGATCACGCAGAACAAGAGCAACGCCGCCCAGGTCACCGGCGTCGAGCAGGGCACCATCGACTTCATGGTCGATCCACCCGACGCCGATCGCCTCGCCGAGGTCAAGTCGAAGTTCTCCGACCGGTTCCGGTTCGAGGAGTCGATCAACACCTACTACTTCTGGATGAACACGCAGACCGCGCCGTTCAACGACATTCGCGTCCGCCAGGCGATCAACTACGCCGTCGACCCCGAGGCGCTCAACCGCGTCTTCGGCGGTCGCATGCACCCATCGCAGAACATCTTGCCTCCCGGCATGCCTGGTTACGAGGAACTCAAGCTCTACCCAGGACCGGACATGGCGAAGGCCAAAGCACTTCTCGCCGAGGCGAACCCGTCCGACAAGAACATCACCGTCTGGACCGACGACGAGCCGGACCGCAAGCGCATCGGCGAGTACTACCACGACTTGCTCACCCAACTGGGTTTCAACGCCACGCTCAAGGTGATCGCGGGTGATGTCTACTTCACGACGATCGGCAACATGTCGACACCGGACCTCGACACGGGGTTCGGCGACTGGTTCCAGGACTTCCCGCATCCGGACGACTTCTTCCGGCCGCTGCTCAACGGCAAGAGCGTCCTTCCCACGAACGGGAACAACTTCTCGCACGTGGCCATCCCCGAACTCGACGCGAAGATGGATCAGCTGCTGACCCAACAGCTCACGGACGACGTCAAGAAGCAGTACGCAGCCCTCGACAAGGCCTACATGGAACAGGCGGTCTGGGCCCCGTACGGCAACGAGCAGTTCACCACGTTCGTCTCCGAGCGGATCGACTTCGACAAGGCGTACCACCATCTGCTCTTCAACCAGGACTACTCGGCCTTGGCTCTGAAGTAGATGGGAGCCCCTTTGGAAGGGGACGTCGAGGCACTCGGCATACCGCCGGTGCCCGCGGACGTCCCCGCCGAGGCCATCCGCGGTCGCAGCCCCTGGTATCTCGCGTGGATTCGGTTGCGCCGCAACCACGTTGCGCTGGGGTTCGGGGCACTATTCGTCGTGATCGTCGTCGCGTGCCTCGCCGCTCCACTGTGGGCCGACAACGTCGCTCACACGGGGCCGAACCAGAACCACATCACGGACAAGGTGATGATCGACGGTCAAGAGCAGTACGTCGTGACGCCCGACGGCACTCCCATCGGGCCTGGCCTGCACGGCCGCTTCCTGCTCGGGGCAGACCAGAACGGGCGTGACGTGATGGTCCGTCTGCTCTACGGCGGACGGACGTCGATCCTCATCGGCGTCGCCGCGGCTGCCTTCACGACCGTGTTCGCCGTCCTCATCGGCCTGTTGTGCGGCTACTACCGCGGGTGGATCGACGCCTTGCTATCGAGGGCGATGGACGTGATCTGGGCGTTCCCGGTACTCCTCCTAGGCATCGCACTCGGTACCGCGCTGGCGGTGGGCGGCCTGAAGATCTTCAGCTTCGTCCTGCCAGGCGACTCATTGTGGATCCCCGTGATGATCATCGGGTTGGTCTACGTGCCCTACATGGCCAGACCCATTCGCGGCGAGATACTCGCCCTTCGTGAGAAGGAGTTCGTGGAAGCCGCTGTCGCACAAGGCAAGGGCTCCATACGAATCATGATCTCCGAACTGCTGCCCAACGTGGTATCGACGATCATCGTGTTCTTTACGCTCAACATCGCCAACAACATGCTGTTGGAGGCGTCGCTCTCCTTCCTGGGCGCGGGTGTGCGACCACCGAGCGCGTCGTGGGGCACGATGATCGCCGACGGCTATCAAAACATCTACACCGCACCACACCTCACCATCGTCCCTGGAGCGATGATCGCACTGACGGTGTTGTCGCTCAACGTCTTCGGTGACGGGCTGCGCGACGCCCTCGATCCGCGGGCCAAGATCCGGCTGGAGCACTGACGATGCTCGCCTTTGCCGTCCGCCGCCTGCTGGGAATGATCGCCGTCCTTTTCGCGATCTCGGTGATCGTCTTCCTCATCTTCAACGTGATACCGAACTCCGATCCCGCCCAACGCATTGCCGGCAAGAACGCCAACCCCGCGTTGATCGCCCGCGTCACCGCGGACCTCGGTCTAGATCGGTCGCTGCCCGTCCAGTACCTGACGATGATGAAGCAGATCTTCACTGGCGAGCTGACGTCGTACGCAAGCTCGCAGAACGTCGCGGAGCAGATCTGGAAGGGACTGCCCGCGACGTTCTCCCTGTGCATCGGTGCCGCGATCCTCTGGATGACGGTTGCCATCGTCTTCGGCTACCTCAGCGCCGTTCACGCGGGCAAGTTCACCGACCGCGCACTGACGATCCTTGCGCTGGTTGGCATCTCGGTTCCGGTGTTCTGGCTCGCTGCAATCCTGCTCTACTACTTGAGCTTCAAGGCGCAGTTGTTTCCTACGAGCAGTTACGTTCCGCTCACTAAGGACCCCGGGCAGTGGGCGTATCACCTGGTGCTGCCGTGGATCACGCTCGCGGTGCTATTCGTCGGGTTCTACAGCCGCGTACTGCGGTCGAACATGCTCGACGTGATGAACGAGGACTACGTCCGCACGGCCCGCGCCAAGGGAATCAGTGAACGACAGATCCGCATGAAGCACGTCCTGCGCCTGTCGTTGATTCCCATCGTCACGCTGTTCGGCCTCGACTTCGGAATGGTGGTCGGCGGCGGTGCGATCCTGACCGAGACGGTGTTCAACCTCAATGGCGTTGGACTGTACGCCGGAACGGCGATCGGCAGCCTGGACTTGCCGCCGCTGATGGGGGTCACGATGTTTGGCGCCTTCTTCATCGTGCTGTTCAACACGATCGTCGACATCCTCTACGCATTCCTGGATCCACGCATCCGACTAGGCGAGGCGGCGCCCGCATGATGCTCTCGGTTCGCGACCTCGACGTCCGCTTCGCCACCGACGGCGGCATCGTTCGCGCTGTCGAAGGAGTCTCATTCGACCTCGACAAGGGCGAGATCCTGGCCATCGTCGGTGAATCCGGCTCGGGCAAGAGCGTCACGGCGCAGACGTTGTTGGGCCTCACCCGAGCACCGAACGCGACGATCACCGGTTCGGTGGAGTTCGACGGACGCGACCTCGTGCAGCTGGACGACGACCAACTGCGCGAGATCCGCGGGGCGCGCATCGCGATGATCTTCCAGGATCCGATGACGTCGCTGAATCCCGTCTATCGCGTCGGCGACCAGATCATCGAGATGATCCGGGCGCATCGCAAGGTATCCAAGAACGAGGCCCGCGAGACGGCCGTGGACCTGCTTCGATCGGTGGGCATCCCGAATCCCGAACGGCGCGTTCATGATTACCCGCATGAGTTCTCCGGCGGCATGAGGCAACGCGTGATGATCGCGATGGCCCTCGCACTGGACCCCGACGTGCTGATCGCCGACGAGCCGACGACTGCGCTCGACGTCACCGTCCAGGCGCAGATCCTTCGGTTGCTCGACCGGCTCAACCGAGAGCGCGGTCTGGCGGTCGTGCTGATCACCCACGACCTCGGCGTGGTCGCGGAGATCGCCGATCGGGTCGCGGTGATGTACGCGGGCCAGATCGTCGAGGATGCGACACTGGAGGAGCTGTTCTACGACCCCCAGCATCCGTACACGTGGGGACTGCTCGGCTCGCTTGCTCGACTCGATCAGCCGAGGCAGGAGCGATTGGCCCAAATCGCAGGGATGCCACCCTCGTTGCTGAAACCGCCAACGGGGTGTCGCTTCGCGCCACGCTGCCCCCACGAGTTCGGCGAATGCGTCGAACCTCCGCCCCCGCGAGGCGAACACGGTGAGCGCTGCTGGCTCGACGTCGAGCAGAAGCACAGGCTCCGCGAGGTTGACGGTCGCATCGGGCTGCGGGGAGCACCGTGAGCGCACCCCTGCTAGAAGTCACCGATCTGGTCAAGCACTTCCCCATCAAGTCGGGGATCGTCGTCGATCGCGAGATCGGCAGGGTGAAGGCCGTCGACGGGGTCAGCCTCACCATCGGCGAAGGCGAAACCCTAGGACTGGTAGGCGAATCGGGCTGTGGCAAGTCCACGCTGAGTCGCGCGATCCTTCAACTTACGGCGCCGACCTCGGGGTCCGTCCGCTTCCTCGGCGAGGAGCTGGTTGGTCGATCCCGACGGAGTCTGCGCCCGATTCGCCGCCAAATGCAGATGATCTTCCAAGACCCGTACGCGTCGTTGAACCCACGCAAGCGGGTATCCCAAATCATCGGTGAGCCAATGGAAATGCATGGCCTGGCAACCGGACGTGACGTCGACAGGCGAACCCAGGAGCTACTCGACCGGGTCGGGTTGCAACCCGAGCACGCGAGTCGCTACCCACACGAGTTCTCAGGAGGGCAACGTCAGCGGATCGGCATCGCACGGGCCATTGCGCTGCAACCCAAGCTGATCGTCGCCGACGAGCCCGTCTCTGCGCTGGACGTGTCGGTGCAAGCGCAGATCATCAACCTCCTCGAGGACCTCCAGGACGAGCTCGGCCTGTCCTACCTGTTCGTCGCGCATGATCTGGGCGTGGTCAGGCAGGTCTCGGACCGAGTGGCGGTGATGTACCTCGGCAGAATCGTCGAAACCGCCCGCGCCACAGACCTTTACCAACAACCGATCCATCCCTATTCGAACGCTCTGCTGTCGGCTGTGCCGATCCCCGACCCCCGGCTCAACTCCGCGCGCGAACGCCTGGTGCTCGAAGGGGACGTGCCCAGCCCCATCGACCCACCCGCAGGCTGCCACTTCCACACCCGCTGCCCCTGGGCCACCGACGTCTGCAAGACCGACGATCCTCACCTCGACGACTTCGGTTCTGGGCACCTCGCCGCCTGCCATCACCCGCGTAACGTGTGACGGGATTCGTCAGTACGGATACTGCGGCTGCCCATACTGCGGCTGCTGGTAGTACGGCGGTTGCTGGTACTGCGGCGGTTGCTGGTACTGCGGCGGATACGACGGTTGACCGCTGTTCGGTACCTGAATCGGAATGGGAACCGGAACGAAGGGCACGGTGATATAACTCGTCGTCATCGGCGGTGTCGTGCTCGTCGTCGTGGTTTCGGTCGTCGTGGTCTCGGTAGTCGTCGTGGTGGTGGTCGTGGTCGGTGTGGTCGTGGTCGGTGTGGTCGTCGTCGTGGTCGGGGACACTTCGACGTACTTCGTCCTCGTCTCGGGGGGCGGAGGCGGCGGCGCGACGCTCGTCACGGTGACGACCGAAGGCGGCGGTTCGACGCTCGGTGGCGGCGGCTCGACACTCGGGGGCGGAGGCGGTGGCGGCGGCGTGATGGTGCTGGTGGGTACCTTCGACGGCGCGGGCGTTCCCTCGTCGACGCTGGTCAGCGCTATGGCGACACCGCCGACGGCCACCAGGGCGACGACCGCGGCCACGCCAAGGACGATCTGGGGCAACCGCTGCCATGCCCGCGGCCGGTCGACCTCGACGGGCTCCATCGGCGAAACGTATTGCGCGGGCGCTCTCACGCTGTCCGTGTCGTAGTCCGGTCCGGTGTATGGCAACAGGTCGTCGTCGCTGTCGTCGTCCTGTGACCATGCAAGCCCACGGGAGGTGGCCGACTCGGATGCGTTTTCCACCTCGGTCACGTCGGTAATCAAGGGCGCGGGAGCCACTCCCGTCGCCGCGTCCGCCTCGACGCCGTACGCGGCGTAGATGGCCGCACCGACCGCGGCGTCGAAGGCGGGTTCGGGCGTCGTCACCACCGGTGACTTCGTGTGGCTGGCCAGTTGCTCGCCGATCACGGGAATGCGGGCACCACCACCGACGGTGACGACCGCGGAGACGTCGGCCCACGGAATTCTGTTGCGCTGCAACAGGTTATCTAGTTCCGCCACGGCTCCGGCGAGCGGCCCTGCGATCAGGGCCTCCAGCTCGGGACGGGTGATCTTCACCGCGGAGCGAAGGCCCGGCATGTCGACGGCGACGTCCGCGGACGTCTCTTCCGACAACGTCTCCTTGGCGCGCCTGCACTCGTCCCGAAGGGCGGTCAACGAGCCGACGGCCGCAGTGGCCCCCGTGCCCGTGTCGACTCTGCCGGTATCGGCGATGCCGTCGAGTACGTGTGCCAGAAGCGCCTGATCGATCTGGTCGCCGGAAAACTCGGCGAACCGCAGCGTCTCGATCGGGTCGTAGCCCGAGGAGGCATCGGCCAGCGTGACGGTGGTGCCGCTACCGCCAAAGTCCATCAACGCGACGACGCCTCGCCGCGGCAAGCCCGGGTTGGCCGCCAACGCGGTCAGAGCGGCCACCGCGTCCGACACCAGACGCGCGGGCGTGCCGTTCGGGGAGAGCCTCGGCCTCGCGCGCATCGCGACGCGCAGCGCACGCAGTGTCGCACCGCTCCAGTGGGCCGGGTAGGCCACCGCGATGTCCGCGGACTCCTGGCCGCCTGCGGCGAGGATCATTCCGTCGAGCGCCTCGACCATGAGTTCGTCGGCCTGATGTGACGACCCGTCAGCCGCGACGAGTGGCACCGGGTCGCCGACGCGTTCGACGAAGCCACTCAGCATCTGGCCGGGTCGACCCAGCACGGACCGCCGTGTGATGGGTGGATTGCCGACGCGGGCGGCGACCAGGTTGGTCGTCCCGATCGACAACCCCAACGGGTCGCTCATAACGCAACCACCATAGCCGTGCTTCGTATGCGAACCGCGCTGACACTCCGTCGCTGGTCACGTCGAACAGCGTTCTGCCAGCTAAGCTTTGGATTTCTGTGTTTTTCGTATGAAACTCGAGGTAACGAAACCGATCACGAGCAAGCCGATCCCGACGGCTACGGGAACGTGATCGGAAACCCATCCCGCGCTGCCCAGCCGTCCGTGAATCCCATGGCCGGACTCTTGTGCTCCGCACCGCTCGTGTTGTGATGTCCGTCATGGGTGACATCCAGGACATCGAGCGAGTGAAGTACCGGTATCTGCGTGCGCTGGACACGAAGCACTGGGACGACTTCGCCGACACGCTGACCGAGGACGTGATCGGGGACTACGGCGAGTCGCTCGGCGAGGAACACCACTTCACCGACAAGGCCTCCCTTGTCGAGTTCATGCGCACCTCGATGCCCTCCGACGTGATCACCGAGCACCGGGTCACGCACCCCGAGATCGACGTAGACGGCGACGAGGCCACGGCGACCTGGTACCTGCAGGACCGCGTCATCGTGCCCAAGTTCAACTTCATGCTGATCGGGGCGGGCTTCTACCACGACCGCTACCGCCGGACCCCCGAAGGCTGGAAGATCAGCGCGACCGGATACGACCGCACGTACGACGCGTCGCTGTCGACGGAGTCGCTGAACTTCAAGGTCAAGCAGGGGCGGGCGGTCAACCCGAATCCGTAGGCACCAGCTCTACCCGTTCCGTGCGACGAGCGTCGGCTTCAGCTTCAGCTTCAGCTTCGGGATGGTCACGCCATAGGGGTAGACCCATGACGACATGGGGTCGTCAGGTCGGGTAAGAGGGAGCCGTCCTAGCCGACGCCCTATTCCACCGTGACGGCTTTGGCGAGGTTGCGTGGTTTATCGATGTCGTTGCCGAGGCTCAGCGCTGCGTGGTAGGCCAGCAGCTGCAGCGGAATGGTCAACAGGATGGGGTCGAGTTCGGATTCGTTCTTGGGCACGGTGATTCGTGCGACGTCGAGGTCACCGAAGTCGACCTGGTCGTGGGTGATGACGAGGACGGGGCCTCCCCGGGCCAGGATCTGTTGTACCGCAGCGACGTTCCGACCGGCGAGCTCGTCGAAAGGGACGATCGCGACGGTGGGAATGGACTCGTCGATGAGTGCGAGAGGGCCGTGTTTGAGTTCGGAGGTCTGATAGGCCTCGGCGTGGCGGTAGGTGACCTCCTTGAACTTTTGCGCCCCTTCACGTGCGACCGGGTAGCCGCGAACTCTTCCGATGAAGAACAGACTGGTGGCACCCGCACAGGTCTTGGCGTGCTCGGCGATCTGGTAGTCATTGTCGACAATGGTGCGGATCTGCTCGCCCAACGCGGATAGGCCGGCGATGATGCGTTGTCCGTCGGCGTTGGAGAGGTCGCGTACGCGCCCGAGTGTGACTGCGAGCATCGCGAGCCCCACGGCCATGTTGGTGAGGGCCTTGGTGGACGCCACCGCGATCTCGGGGCCGGCATGCAGGTACACCCCGCCGCCGCAGGCGCGGGCGATCGAGGATCCGACCACGTTGACCAGTCCAATGACGTGGCCGCCCTTGCGTTTGATCTCTTCGACCGCGAACAGGGTGTCGATGGTCTCACCGGACTGGCTGACCGCGACGTAGAGGGTATCGGCCTCGATGACCGGGTTGCGGTAGCGGAACTCGGAGGCGGCCTCTGCATCGGCGGGAATCCTGGCAAGGTCTTCGATCATCGTGGCGCCGATCTGTCCGGCGTAGTAGGCCGATCCGCAGCCGAGGATCTTCACCCGGGCGAAACCGCGGAGTTCGCGCGGAGTCAGGTTGAGGCCGTCGAGTCGGAATGAGCCGAACCGTGCCTCGACGCGACCGGTGATCATGCGTCCCAACGCTTCCGGTTGTTCGTGGATCTCCTTGGCCATGAAGTGCTGATAACTGCCGAGGTCGACGTCGGAGGCGTCGATGCCAATCCTTGTCGCCGGCTTCGTGGTGTCTGCCTCCTCGGCGGTGAACGAGCGGTAGCCCATGGTCGACACCGACGCGAACTCGCCGTCGTCGAGGTGAACGACCTGGGAGGTGTGGCGGACCAATGCCGACAGGTCACTGGCGATGAACATCTCGTGGTCGCCCACCCCGATGACCAGGGGCGATCCATTGCGGGCGACCACGACACGATCCGGGTGATCCGCACTGGCGACGGCGATGGCGTAGGTACCCGTCACGTGGGCGATCGCATCCACGACGGCGTCTTCCAGGGAACTGGCCCGGGACCGCGCGATGAGATGGGCAAGGACTTCGGTGTCGGTGTCAGAGGTGAATACGACTCCTGCTTCGGTGAGGTGGCTGCGCAAGACGTCGGCGTTGTCGATGATGCCGTTGTGCACTACCGCGATGCGGCCATTCTCGGACAGGTGCGGGTGTGCGTTGGCCTCAGTGGCCGGCCCATGGGTAGCCCAGCGGGTATGACCAATGCCGGCCTTGCCGGGCAACCTCTTTGGCACGGCGGCGACCAGGTCTCGAACCCGGCCCGTGACCCGAAGACGCCGAATGCCGTTGGGGCCGAGGATGGCGATGCCTGCGGAGTCGTAGCCGCGGTACTCCAGGCGGGTGAGGCCCTCCAGCAGGATGGGGGCCGCGTTCTGCTTGCCGACGTAACCGACGATGCCGCACATGATTGATCCTTCTAGTTGGTCTGGGAAAGAACGCGTCGCGGGTCGTCTCGTTAGCCGTAAACGATTCGCCGCAGCTGACGTTCGGACAGCTCAGGTGCCGCGACCAAGCGCATCCGCAATTCATCGGCGATGACGGCGAAGATCTCGGGGTTGTTCTTGCCTTCGGCTTGCAGCGCGGTGTGACGGTGGCGAACGTACTGCTCGGTCGGCTGTCGGTAGAACGTAAGCACGTCATCGACGACTCGGGCGGCCACCGTGCGCGGCAGACCGGTCGTCAAGGCGACCCGTTCCACGATGTCCTCGGCGCGCACATGACGAGTATGTGATTCCTGGAATCGAACCACAACATTTCTGCCCGAAATCGGGCAGATCGAGACTTCTCTCGAGCGCTACTTCGAGATCGCGATCAGCGCGCCGGGCCGTAGCCACCGCGTGATCTGAACCATCGTGGCGTCATCGATCGAGACGCAGCCCGCCGTCGGGCCGCCGTCGGTGGTGTGCACGAAGAAGGCCCCGCCATTTCCCGGCACGCGCTCCTTGTTGACGCCCATCACGATGGCGTGGCGGTACTGCGGGATCTCGAGGTTCTCGGTGCCACTGCTCGGATCGGTGTTGAACGGGCACTGTGACTTCTCGCAGATTTGCATGGTGTTGTAGGTCGGGCTCTTCATGTCGCCATCCCACCAGTGGTTCTTCCCCACTTGGACGTATTGCAACCCGCCACCGGGGTTGGGCGCGGTGCCGAACGCGTAGTCGAGTGTGAACACACCCATGGGAGTCAGCATCTGGCCGTCGTGCGTCTCCGGGGCCATGCCCGCCGAGCCGATGTGAGCGGGAATCCCGACGCCGACGGGCTGCCAACCCGTCGCAGAACGCTGATAGACGTCCATCTTGGCGTTCGAACCTCCAACGCCCACAACCGAAATCACTTGGGTGGCGTCGCCGACGGACTGTGCGAACCATGGCACGACGTCGGCGCGGACCAGCGGCGCTCCCGCTAACCAGACCGCGGTGGCGCATAGCAAGGTCAGCAGGCGACGCACGCCACCCATCGTGACAGCCGTGCCGCGCGGTCCGGTCAAGGTTGGGAAACGATTCGACGACGACGGCTACGTTGAACGCATGGCTTCGATGCGGCTTAACGCTTTAAGGCAAGGCAAGGGTTTTCGACGAGCGCGAGGCATTCGACAGATCGGGCAGGGCCTCGGCACGCTCGACATGGAGATCTTCGAGGCCATCGCTGAGTCCCCTAGCCCACTCCTTGATGCCGTGATGCCTAAGCTCACCGCGGCGGCGGACCACTCCAAGCTGTGGTTCGGCATCGCCGCCGTGATCGGTGCGGCGGGCACGGGATCGATGAAGCGCGGCGCCGCCCGCGGCGTGGCCAGCCTGGCCGTGACCAGCCTGGTGACCAATCAGATCGCCAAGCGGGTGTGGGTTCGGGCTCGACCCAACTGGACGACCGTGCCACTCGTTCGGCGGTCGCGACGAATGCCTACGTCGAACTCCTTGCCTTCGGGGCACTCTGCCAGCGCAGCGGCCTTCGCGGTCGGGGTCGGCCTCGAAAGCCCGCCGCTCGGTCTTGGGTTGGCGTTGCTCGCGGGTCTCGTCGGACTGTCCCGCGTAGCGACCGGTGCGCACTATCCCGGCGACGTCATCGCCGGCTTCGGCATCGGTGCCGCGGTGGCCGTCGTCGGCGGCCGGATCGTCCCCCCGATCGTCGAACCGCGTCTCCGTCCCGCGTCGCCCCTGAAGATGCCCATGCTCCGTCGGCCCGATGGCGCAGGGGTCGTGCTCGTGATCAACCCTGCCTCGGGCAGCGGTACCGGCGCTCGCGTTCTCGACGAGGTCCGCGAAGCCTTGCCCTCGACCGAGATCGTCGAGCTCGGCGAGGGCGACGACATCGCGCAGGCCCTACGGTCCGCGGCAGAGCGGGCCGAGGTGCTCGCCGTCGGCGGTGGGGACGGCACCGTTTCGTGTGCGGCGGGTATCGCGCTGGAGGCAGGCCTACCACTTGCCGTCTTTCCCGGCGGCACGTTCAACCACTTCGCCAAGGACATCGGCTGCGACACGGTCGCCAAGACGGTCGACGCGATCCGTGACGGCAGCGTTGCCTACGTCGACGTGATCCGCTTCAACGAGGCCGACATCGTGATCAACACGGCGAGCATCGGCGCGTATCCGGCGTTCGTCCGAACTCGGGAGAAGTTGGAACACAAGATAGGCAAGCCCCTTGCGAGTGCGTATGCAATGTTTCATACGGCGCGGCGGGAAGCCTCCGTCCGCATCAGGTACGACAACAAGACCTTGCAAACCTCTCTGTTCTTCCTCGGCAACTCCGTGTATCTGCCTTCGGGTTTCGCACCGTCACGCCGCACCCGGATGGATGACGGGCTGATCGACGTCCGCATCCTCGAGACCGGACGCAGGTTCAGCATGCTGAGGATCCTGACGTCCCTCGTTCTCGGCCGGCTCGTTCGCAGCCCGCTCTATCACGAACTCCAGGTTCCCGAATTCAGCTTCACCTCGGTCGACGGTGCCATTCCGATCGCACACGACGGTGAGGTTGAAACCAATTGCGAAGAAGCAAGTTTCAAGTCGATGTATCGAGCGCTTCCGGTGTTTCGACCTCTTCCGTGACCGAGAGCCGCGCGAACACCAACAGGCACCCCGCGAAATACAGGTAGCCGAGCGCCCAACCGGCGATCACGTCCGACGGATTGTGCACGTTGAGTGCAACACGAGCGGTGCCGACCGCGACGACGACGACCGCGCCCGCCGCGATCGCCCAGCGCCGCCAAGAGTCACGGATCATGGGCAAGAGCACGACCGACAGCGCGAGCACGCCTGCCATCGCGCCCATGGCATGTCCCGATGGAAATGACGTCGAGTAGGCCGCCACGAATGCCGTAGGCGGACGCGGCCGATTCACCACGTCCTTCGCGATCTCGGTCACCACCCCCGCGAGCTCGACGCTGAGGAAGAGGAAGATCGCGATCCGCCATTGCCGTCGAACCACCGCAAGCACGATCAACGGCACCGCAGCCAGCCTGAACGCGGATGGGGAGAACACCGTGCACAGGACGTTGCAAGCGGTCACCCACGCGGGATGGTCGACGCCAAAACCGTGGAACTGGCCCAAGACTGACAAGTCGACGCGGGCGAGCCAGTCCCACCTCAGCGCCCACCCGAGCCACATCGTCAGGTAAACGATGACCGCCACGGCGACGAGGCTGACCAGCCACCGTTTGCGTAACGTCACCCAACCAGCTGTACCACCGGCAAATGCTCACGGCGGGAACACACTCGTCACGTTCCCGAAACATAGCGGCCTTAGCTTCTCTAACCATGACCCAAGAGCTCAACAACGAGCCAGAAGTGGCCGAGGCCGAACTAGACACGATGACCGCCACCAAGGAAACCTTGGAGGACTACACGCTGCGATTCGCACCGCGCAGCTATCGCAAGTGGTCAACTCGGGTTGTCGGCATCTCGGCGCTCGGAGGCATCGCATACCTCGCAGACTTCGCCATCGGCGCCAACATCGGCATCGCGTACGGCACGACCAACGCGCTGTGGGGCATCTTCATCTTCGCCGTAGTGATCATGGCAACCGGCTTCCCGGTGGCCTACTACTCCGCTCGGTACAACATCGACCTCGACCTCGTCACCCGTGGCAGCGGATTCGGATATTACGGCTCGGTCGTCACCAACGTCATCTTCGCCACGTTCACCTTCATTTTCTTCGCGCTAGAGGGCTCCATCATGGCCCAGGGCCTACAGCTGGGCCTCGGGATACCTCTGTGGCTCGGCTACGCGACGTCGACGATCATCATCTTCCCGCTCGTCATCTACGGGATGAAAGTGCTTTCCACACTTCAGGTTTGGACTACGCCCCTGTGGTTGATCCTGATGGTCGCGCCGTTCATCTACCTCGTCGTCAGCCATCCCGAGTCGGTGGACTCCTTCTTCGCATACACGGGCAAGGACAACATCCAGGGCTTCGACATGGGCTCCACGTTGCTCGCCGCAGGCGTCTGCCTTTCGCTGATCGCGCAGATCGCCGAGCAGAACGACTACCTGCGCTTCATGCCCCCGAAGACGCCGGAGAACAAGCGCAGCTGGTGGACCTGGATGTTCCTCGCAGGCCCAGGCTGGGTCATCTTCGGCGCCATCAAGCAGATCGTCGGCCTGTTCCTCGCCGTGTACCTGATCGCGAACGTCGCCGACGGTGCAGGCATCGCCAACCAGCCCGTTCACCAGTTCCTGGAGATCTACAAGAACTTCCTGCCGAACTGGCTGGCCTTGACGCTGGCGGTGTGCCTGGTGGTCATCAGCCAGATCAAGATCAACGTCACGAATGCGTACTCGGGCTCACTCGCGTGGACGAACTCGTTCACCCGCGTCACCAAGACCTATCCCGGCCGACTGTGGTTCCTCGGGTTCAACCTGTTGATCGCGTTGATCCTGATGGAAGCCGACATGTTCAGCTTCCTGAACAACATCCTCGGCTTCTACGCCAACTGCGGTATGGCCTGGGTCGTCGTGGTCGCCTCCGACATCGTGTTCAACAAGTTCCTGTTGAAGCTGTCACCGATGAAGCCCGAGTTCCGGCGCGGCATGTTGTACAACTTCAACCCCGTCGGCTTCGGTTCGATGCTGATTGCCGCGGGCGTGTCGATCGTCGCGTTCTTCGGCGGTCTTGGTTCGGCGCTCACCCCGTACTCGCCTCTCGTGGCCATCGTGCTCGGCTTGGTCCTGCCGCCGATCCTCGCGATCGCGACCAAGGGCAAGTACTACCTGCGTCGCACCGACGACGGCATCGACCTGCCGATGTACGACGAGCACGGCAACCCCTCCGATGCACACCTCAAGTGCCATGTCTGCCACCACGATTACGAGCGGCCCGACATGATGAAGTCCACGAAGGAGGACTCGTACATCTGCTCGCTGTGCCTGAGCACGGACAAGAAGGGTGAATTCGTCCTTCCGGCACAGACGTAGCCACGACTCGTAGCACCCAAGCCGCCATGGCCGCTATCCTGCGGCCATGGCGGTTGTGCTTCGCAAGATGCTCGGCATCGGCAAATTGCCCGACGACATGCGAACCCAGGTCGAGGCCGAGGGGTTGATTCATCTCGCCGAATTCGTGCCCGTGACGTTCAAGTTCTCCGGCCACGTGCCGGGCAAGGTCGCGAAGGGCAACATCAGAAGCTACGTCGGCGCGCTGGCGCTCACCAACCAGCGGGTGCTCGGTGCATTGTCGTCCGTGCCGAAGAAGGCCGGCCGAGCGGTCGATCACCGGTGGTCCGACGCCGAGGGCTCCATGGTGAAGGCCACTCTGGACGAGTCCGGCCTACTACTCGACGTTCCTGACATCTCGGTCGTCCAGCCCGACTTCTCTGGGGGGCTGTCGCTGCACTACAAGGCGCATCTATCGGCCGAGGTGCTTGGCCGCCTGCCTCAGCGTTCGTTCACCTTCGACGTGCCGCCGAAGTTCGTCTACACGGCCTGCGGCGTGCCACGCACCTGACCTTTCTTGCGATTTGTGCACACCACACCGCGGTCACCGCGGGTTGGCGTGCACAAGACGTTGGGACGTGGCGCGACCACTCGGGCGACGCCATGTCCGAATGGACGGCATACTCGCACCCGTGACACCCGACAACGTATTGCTCGTGCACTGGCACGACCTCGGCCGCTACCTGGGCGTCTACGGTCACCCCGACGTGTCCAGTCCTCGGCTGGACCAACTCGCGGGCGAGGGCATCCTGTTCACCAGGGCCCACGCCACCGCGCCACTGTGTTCGCCGTCGCGCGGATCGTTGTTCACGGGCCGCTATCCGCAGGGCAACGGCCTGGTGGGCCTTGCCCATCACGGGTGGGAGTATCGGGCAGGCGTGCGAACCCTGCCCGGCATGCTATCCGAAAATGGCTGGCATACAACTCTTTTCGGCATGCAACATGAGACGTCGAACCCGTCGAAGCTGGAGTTCGACGAGTTCGACGTGTCCAATTCGTACTGCGAATACGTGGTGGAGCATGCCACCAGATGGTTGACCGACCCGCCAGCGGAGCCGTTCCTGCTCACCACGGGATTCTTCGAGACGCACCGACCGTACCCGCGGGACAGGTACGAGCCCGCCGACGCGAGCACCGTGAACGTGCCCGACTATCTTCCTGACACCGATGGCGTTCGGGAAGACCTCGCGGAGTTCTACGGGTCGATCTCGGTGGCCGACGCCGCCGTCGGCCGTCTGCTCGACGCGTTGGAATCGACAGGTCTCGATGACAACACGTGGGTGGTGTTCATGACCGACCACGGTCCCGCCCTGCCGCGGGCCAAGTCCACGCTGTACGACGCGGGCACGGGAATCGCGTTCATCGTCCGGCCTCCGCGCCGTCTCGCCCTAGCACCTGTCGTGTACGACGACCTGTTCAGCGGGGTCGACCTCGTCCCGACTCTGCTGGAGTTGCTTGGCGTGCCGATCCCCGCCGATATCGACGGAATGTCGCACGCGCGCAACATACTTCGATCCGATGACGGTACTCATGAAGTCCGCACCGAGGTGTACACCACGAAGACCTACCACGATTCGTTCGACCCGATCCGGGCCGTTCGCACAAAGGACTTCAGCTACATCGAGAACTACGCGACGCGACCGCTGCTCGACCTGCCGTGGGACATAGCCGACAGCGCGCCGGGCCAAGTCGTCGGGCCAGCGACGCAGGGCATTCGGCCCCCACGCGAGCTCTACGACCTCGTCGCCGACCCTGGCGAAACCAACAACCTGCTCGGCGGAGAGCCAACCGACAAGGCAGAGGCGATCGCCACCGAACTGGCGCTGCTGCTGGACGACTGGCGCACGAAGACCAACGACGTCATCCCCTCGGAGTTCGCGGGGACTCGAATCGCGGAACGCTTCACGGAGACTTACCTAAGGATTCACGGCCGTCCACTAACCAGCCGCGAGGGACTCGCGGCTGACCGTGGAATCAACGACACTTTAACTCACCGTGATTGAAAACCCCTCGCCAGCAACGGAATACCCCAGCGGTTAAGCTCACGCGATGACCAACCCGGCGGCGTACTTGGTGCTCGCGTCACAGCGCAGCGGAAGCACGCTGCTCGTCGAGTCACTGCGGGCGACGGGCGTGGCAGGCGAGCCGCAGGAGTTCTTTCAATACCTCCCGACCACCAGCCAATCACCACAGCCGCGGCAGTGGTTCGAAGGCGTCGGCGACGACTCGATCCTGCGTCTGCTTGACCCCCTCGACGAGGGAAAGCCGGACCTCGCCCCTCCCGAGATCTGGCGTGACTACATCCGCACGGTCGGGCGCACCCCGAATGGGGTCTGGGGCGGCAAGCTGATGTGGAATCAAACGCCTCTGCTGCTGGAGCGCGCCCAGGGGCTGCCGGACCGATCGGGCACCGGCCTGCTATCGGCGATCCGCGACGTCGTCGGCTCCGATCCCGTTCTGGTGTACGTCTCCCGTCCCGACAAGGTGTCCCAGGCGGTGTCGTTCTGGCGTGCGGTGCAGACGCGCGTGTGGCGCGGCAGGCCCGATCCCGTCCGCGACGCACGCGCCGAGTACCACGCGGGGGCCATCGCACACGTCATCAGAATGCTTCAGGCGCAGGACGAAGGCTGGCGCAATTGGTTCGCAGAGGAAAACGTCACGCCGATCGACGTTCCGTACCCCGTGTTGTGGCGCAACCTCACCCAGATCGTCGGCACCGTGCTGGAGGCGCTCGGCCTCGACCCACGCCTTGCCCCGGAGCCCGTGCTGGAACGTCAAGCCGACAAACGCTCCGACGAGTGGGTGGACCGCTACCGCGAGGACGCGGCACGCGACGGCCTGCCGACCTGAGCGACCACGAACACCCTGCGGAACGGATAAAGGGTCGTCCCGTCGGGCCGTCGCGGATATGCCTGCGCCAGAAGGGGAATGATCGCTTCGCGATATCGCTGCCAGTGCACTTCGGTGAGCCGTTCCTTCACCTGGGTCAGCGCCGTGCCGGTGATCCAGTCCAAGACCGGGGTCTCGCCGCTGAGCTGGTGGACGTAGGTGGTCTCCCACGCGTCGACCACGCAGCCGGCATCCGCGAGGAGGTCTGCGTAGCGCTCCGGTGCCTCCACGGCGTTGCCCTCGCGCCACGGCATGTCCCTTAGCGGTTCGGCGAACTCGTCGTGGCCGGCAACCTCCCGCATCGCCCGATGTGACGGCAAGTCGGTGTTGCGCGGAACCTGGAATGCGATCCACGCACCCGCGGGCAGCTCCCGAGTCCAGCGGACGACGAGCTCGGCGTGGTTGGGCAGCCATTGCAGTGCCGCATTGGAGATCACCACCTCGGTGTCCGGTTTGGGCGACCAGTCAGCGATGCCGCCGACGGTCGCATCCAGCCCGCGCTTCTTGGCTGCCTCGACCATCTCCGGCGAGCTGTCCAATGCCTCCAATGCCGCATCGGGCCAGCGCTCCGTGAGTGTGACGGTCAAGTTGCCTGGGCCGCAGCCAAGATCGACGACGCGGCACGGCGATTCGGCGCGCACCCGGCCGACCAGATCAAAGAACGGACGCCCTCGGTGATCTGCGAAGGCCAGGTACACGTCGGGATTCCACATGACAACATCCTCTCCGATGACAAACGAATCGCAGGCGGTACGTCAGATCTGGGAGGCCCTCGCCCTGCCCGGCATCGTCGACGTCCACACGCACTTCATGCCCAAGCGGGTGATGGACAAGGTGTGGCAATACTTCGACGCAGAGGGGGCGCTCATCGGTCGGCCGTGGCCGATCAACTACCGCACCGAGGAAGCCGATCGTCTGGAGAAATTGCGCTCTTTCGGCGTGCGCGCGTTCACGTCGCTGGTATATCCGCACAAGCCGCAGATGGCAGAGTGGCTGAACCAGTGGGCCGCCCAGTTTGCCGCGGCCACACCGGATTGCCTCCACACTGCGACCTTCTATCCCGAAACAGGTGCGGCCGAGTACGTCACCGCCGCCATCGACGGCGGCGCCCAAGTGTTCAAGGCCCATGTCCAGGTCGGCGGCTACGACCCGAGGGACCCGCTGCTCGACGGCGTCTGGGGCGTCATCGCCGACGCACGGATCCCCGTCGTCACCCACTGTGGGTCGGGGCCGCAACCAGGGGCCCACACCGGCCCAGAGCCGATTCGCGAGCTGCTGACACGGCACCCGCATCTGCGCCTGGTCGTCGCGCACATGGGCATGCCCGAGTACGGCGACTTCCTCGACCTTTGCGACCGTTATCCCGACGTCATGCTCGACACGACGATGGCCTTCACGCCGTTCGTCGAGGAGTCGATGCCTTTCCCCGCGACCCAGCGGCGACGGCTTCGCGAGCTCGGCGACCGCATCCTGTTCGGCAGCGACTTCCCCAACATTCCCTACGACTACGCCGACGCCATGCGGGTGCTCACGACACTCGACGTCGACGACACATGGCTGCGACGCGTCTTCCACGACAACGCCGCAGCACTGTTCGACCTTTCTCCCAGCTGACTGGCAGCCAGACCGGCGACACTTGGGCGCCGTGACAGCACGCCTGCCCTCTGCTCTTCGCGCAAGCGCTCATCGCCTAACCCGGCTCGCCCTCTTCGGGCTACTGGTCTGCACCGCCGTCCTCTATCTGTGGAATCTGTCGGCCAGTGGGTACGGCAACACCTTCTACGCGGCCGCTGCCCAAGCAGGCGCCCAAAGCTGGTCGGCATGGTTCTTCGGCTCACTGGACGCGCACGACTTCATCACGGTCGACAAACCGCCCGCGGCGTTGTGGATCACGGGTTTGTCCGTCCGAATGTTCGGGATGTCGAGCCTTGCCGTACTGGTCCCGCAGGCCGTGTTGGGTGTCGCGACGGTCGCCATGTTGTTCGCGACGGTGCGGCGGGCGGTTCCCGACCCGGCCCATGGTGCCGTGGCGGGATTGCTCGCAGGTGCGGTGCTCGCATTCACACCGGCAGCCGCTCTGATATTCCGCTTCAACAACCCCGATGCGCTGTTGGTTCTGCTGCTGACCACCGCCGCATACTGCGCGACACGCGCGGTACAGGCAGCGTCGTGGCGCTGGCTGCTGCTCGTCGGCGCGGTGACTGGCGCGGCCTTCCTCACCAAGATGCTCCAGGCATTCCTGGTCATACCCGGCTTCGTGGCTGCGTATCTCTTTCTCGCGCAAACGAGTTGGCGCAACCGGGTGCTACACGTCGCCGTGGCCGCCTGCGCGCTCATCGCATCGGCCGGGTGGTGGGTCGTGATCGTAACGCTGATTCCTGCGCAGTCCCGGCCCTACGTGGGAGGTTCCACCGACAACACCGTGCTCGACCTCGCATTCGGCTACAACGGCATCAGCCGCATCGTCGGCGCCGAACCCGGTGCCAACACCTTCCGATCCATGAACACCTCGACGGGGCTGCACCGGCTGTTCATGTCGGAGATGGGCAACGAGATCTCGTGGCTGTTGCCGGTCGCACTCTTCGCGATCGGCTTCGGCGCATACGCCTGGGCGCGTGGACGTCTCGACCACGCCGAACGGGCGGCCCTGGTGATCTGGGGCGGCTGGCTGCTCGTCACTGCTGCGGTATTCAGCTTCATGACCGGCATGGTGCATCCGTACTACACCGTCGCGCTCGCTCCCGCGGTTGGCGCACTCGTCGGCCTAGGGGCGGTGTGGGCGTGGCGTGACCGCGCGCTCTCGGGAAGTAGGTTCGCGCTGGCAGGCATGCTCGGGCTCGCTGGGGCGTGGTCGGCAATACTGCTGCACCGCAATCACTTCGGACCGCACTGGCTACCGTGGCTCGTGGTCTCGACCTGCGTGGGCGCAGCGGTGGTAGTCGTCTTCATCGGAGGGATCGCGGCGGCGATCGGCGCGGCGGCGGCGGTCGTTGGCACCGTCGCCTTCTCACTGGCCACCGTGGGGACACCGCACCACGGAACGGTCCCGCTCGCCGTCGGCAGATCGGTGGGCGACAAACCCCCGGACCGTGCACTCGCCGACCTGCTGAGGGCCACCCACACCCCGTGGTCGGCGGCGACCAACGGATCACAATCAGCGGCGAACCTGGAAATCGCTTCGGGGACCTCGGTGATGGCGATCGGCGGTTGGAGCGGCGACCCCGTGCCGACCCTCGATCAATTCGTCGACGACGTCCGTGCGGGAAGGGTCAGCTACTACGTGGAGGCGGGCAAGGGCGGCGCAGCCCAGCCGCACGGACGCATCATCTACGCCGAGAACCACGGCACGGCGCACACGCGTGAGATCGCGGACTGGGTCGCGACGCACTACCCCGCGACGGCGATGGGCGACTCGCTCGTATATCGCCTCGGCTAGGGCGATACCATCGCCCGTGCCCGTTTCGGAGCCTAGCCCCGACGTTCAAGACCCCGACGTCGAAGCCCCCGTCGATCCTCCCATCCCGATACCCGACGTCCCAGGCGGCGACGTAGGAAGCGGTGGGTTGCCGCGGCGCGTCGACCTCACGTGGGAGCAGAAGCTCATCGTCGACTCGTCGGCGATCGCCGATCTTGGCCTGCGCACCGCCATCGCCTCGATCGTCGGCGCCGCGATGCTGCCACGCGTGCTCCGCGCAGGCAGGTCCGAGATGCGCGCCGAGAACGAATCGCTGCGCTTCTACGCGGAACTGGGTTCGGCAAGGAATCCTAAGCTCTCCTTCCCCGCACCGACCGAATTGCCAAGAGTCGCATCGCGACCCGCCAATCCGGTTGCTGAGTGGATGGCCCACGGACACGTGCGGAACATTCGGTTCAAGAGCAGCTTCGATGCGCTGAATCCAGCCGTGCGCGAGCAGCGACGCGGCTACGCGCGCAACAACGTCGTGCACGCCCAGCATTGGCTGCACGAGGACGGACCGCACCCGACGCTGTGCCTCATCCATGGCTTCATGGGCTCGGCCTACCTCTTCAACGGACTGTTCTTCTCGCTGCCGTGGTTCTACCGTTCGGGCTACGACGTTCTTCTCTACACGCTGCCGTTCCACGGTCGTCGTGCCGAAAAGGGTTCTCCCTACAGTGGTTACGGCTACTTCGCCGACGGGTTCTCCGGATTCGCCGAGGCGATGGCCCAGGCGGTACACGATTTCAGATCGGTGCTCGACTATCTCGAGTTCACCGGCGTCGACCGGATTGCCCTCACCGGCATGTCGCTCGGCGGATACACGTCGGCATTGATTGCGGGCGTCGACGATCGGATCCAGGCCGTCATTCCGAACGTCCCCGTCGTTACGCCGGAGTCGGCGTTCGACGACTGGTTTCCCGCCAACATATTGGTCAAGATCGGCAACCGTGTGGCTGGCACCAGCCGCGAATTGTCCGATGCCGCAGCGATGTATCACTCACCGTTGAACTACGCGCCCCTCGTACCCAAGGACCGGCGGCTGATCATCACGGGGTTGGGCGATCGACTCGCACCGCCGGAGCAGGCAGAGAAGCTGTGGGAGCACTGGGATCGTTGTGCGTTCCACTGGTTCCCCGGCAATCACATCCTGCACGTCAGCCAACCGGACTACTTGCGCAGGATGACGCGCTTCATGCGCGACTTCATGTTCACCTGACCTAGAGAAGTCCGCCGCCACCGAGAAGCCCGCCGTGCGGGCCAGGACCCTGGTGCGTCGGGCTGGTCGTGGGCGATGGCGGTCGTGAGGTCGTGCTGGGCGCAGGCTCGCGACTGGGCTTGCTCGTGGCGGTGGTCGGCCGCTGCGACGGTGAGGGTTGAGGCCTTGGCTGGGCAGGCGCGGCCGAGGGCTCCGTGGTGATCTGCGTGCTGATGGGCGTGGGCGCGGGCTCTGGTGGCGGCGCGGACTGAACGACCTGAACGCCCGTCGTCGTCGCGGGTCGGGACGGCGTGATTGAAATCTGAACGCCCGCAGTCGGTTTGGGCCAAAGGGTTAGACCGATGGCGGCTGCACATGCGCCAGAAGCGACGGCGAGCCACAGCCACCATCGACGAAGGGCAGGCGGCGCAGCCACGGCAGAGTCAGCGGCGGGACCGTCGGTGGTCCTGACGTCGTCGTTTGCTACCGTGTCGTCCTCAGTCGGCTGGAACAGGTAACCGAACCGACCAGACGGGCCTCGTCCAGCCACCAGCTGATCGTACTGGCGCAGCCGGCGGCCATGTGCGAGTTCGCTACCTCTTCGTGGACGTCGGCAGCGGGACAGTGTTGCTCGTCGTAGATCAGGGTGATGAACGTCGCCTCGACCCAGGGCGGCGCGCTACACCAGCGGGCGCCCAGTTCTCATCCGCCAGTCGAGATCTTTGAGCAAGATGTTGAACGGGAATTGCCGGACGACGCGCGGCGTCACCCGTGTCGAGGCCCGTAGTACCGCCATCAGAAGGTCAAACTGCTTCTGCCGCTTGTCGTCCCACGGCAGGCGCATCTCGTCGCGAAACCGTTGCGGCAGGAATCCGGTGGTGATCAACAGGGCGAAGCCCTCGTGCCAACGCTGAAGCGGTCCAGGCAGCTTTACCCCCTGTATCCGAGCCGCGGCGATCGGATACAGGTAGTCGCGCACGGTGTCGTCGATGTGCACCTTTGCCAGTGACTCCTGCCAATAGGCGTCGAAGGCGGCTCGGTCGGTCGGCCACATCTCTTCGGTCACCTGCAGGGTGGTGCCCAGGGACATGCCCTCGGCGTAGTGGCGGTCGGCGGTGTCGTCGTCCATGTCACCGATGAACGTCCGGTAGGAATCGACCGCGCCCTTGTAGAGGCACGCGGCGACCCACAGCTGCAGATCCTTGTCGAATGCGTTGTACTTCACCGGGCTCTCGTCGGTCGAATACACCTGCGCGTGTGCCTTGTTGACTGCACGCCGGTACGCCGCCTTCTGGGTGTCGCTGCCCAAGTTGGCGACGGCCAGATACGTGAACGTGGTTCGCGCTCGCTTGATCGGGTGACGATCGGCACGGCCGCTTTCGACACGGCTCTCCACAACGCCGTAGCCCACGCCAGGCCTGGACAGCTGCATGATCACGTTGGCAGGGCCGAGCAGGAGCGCGATCCCCAGCAGGCCGTCGTCGATGCTCGGTCGACGCTTCAACGACCGCACCGCCGACTTGGCAGGTGCACTGACGGGGCGCTCCACGTGGCTCTCGCTGATCGTCATCGATCTCCCCTTCGACGCAAATGTGCTAACGCGTGTTTCCAGATATTGCCCTCGGTACCTGACGCGTGTCAAGATCGTGCGATGGCACAGGTCCGGCCCTACGCAGGGGTGGAGGCTCCAGAGCGCCTCGCAATGCGCAGGCGCCGGTTCCTCGAAGCAGGCCTCGACCTCGTCGGCGTGGACGATCCACGGGCGGAGTTGACGGTCCGAGCCATCTGTCGGCGTGCGGGACTGTCGGCGAGGTACTTCTACGAGAGCTTCACCGACAAGGACGAGCTGGTCGCGGCAGTCTTCGACTGGGTACTCGCCGACGTCGCAGCGACGACGCAGGCAGCCGTCGCCGCTGCACCTGCCGCCGAGCAGACCAGGGCGGGCATCACCAATCTGGTCCGCACCGCCGCGGAGGACGCGAGGATCGGCCGATTGTTGTTCGACACGCAGCTGTCCAACCCGGTTGTCGCGCGCAAGCGTGGGGAACTCGGCGGCTTCTTCGCCCTCTTGTCTGGCGAACACCTCACGACCGCCTATCGTCTGCCCGAGAATGCCTGGGTCAAGGCGATCGCGCACTTCGTCGTCGGCGGCGTGGGTCAGACCATCACCGGCTGGTTGTCCGGCGACGTCGACCTCGAGCCCGCGCAGGTCATCGACCAGCTGGTAGCGATCCTCGAGGCGCTCGCCAACCCTGCGCTCGTCAGTCCTGCGATTAGTGCACCCGCACCCGCGGTGAGCGCGGTCGCAGGTGCACAAACCGCTAGTGGGCGGCGGCCACCGGCGGTCGACGGTCGGCTGCCGTCTTCGGCACCGTCACCACGTCGCTCTCGTCGAATTCCTTGATCCAGCAAGCGAACTCGCGCGTGATGCCGTCAGGGTCCTGGAAGTAGAACGATCGCACATAGACTCCGGGTTCAGGGTAGCCGAAACCTGAGCGGGGCTCTCGTCGTGGTTGAGCACTGGTCTGACGCGAACGCCCTTGTCCTTTAGCTTCTTTCGATACTCGTCGAACTTCTCCGCAGGCACGTGAAAGGCGAGATGGTTCAACGACCCGACAGCGCTGAGGATCTCACCGATGCCGTTGCCTGCGTCGAAGAAGAAATGCTGACCCATGCCATTGGGCAGGTCCAGCGACTTTGACCAGCAGCATGCCAAGCATGTTCGAATAGAAGTCCACCGTCTTGGCCATGTCGGCGCATACGAGTGCGACGTGATCGATGCCCCCGAGTGCGAACTCGGAATTCGTGTTGTTGGGCTTGATCATGTGAGTCCTCGATCCCCGACCGCCACGAGCCTGGCCAAGTCGGAAATCCGAATCTAACATCAGACTCGAGTCGCAGAGGGGCCCTACTGCCAAGGAGACTCGCCGACATGACGAGGAACGCGCCTGCATCAGCGACGCCGGGGGTGACGAGGGAGTTCATCGGCGTCGACTCGACGACGGCAAGGCGCGCAGGATCGGGCGGTCATCCGTGCCAAGGCGTGTACTACCGGGGCGTCGGCCGCAAACCGAAGGTGGCGATGATCGCCACGCACTACCAAATCGACTTCTCCGAGCACTACCTCGCCGAGTACATGGCCACCCGCGGCATCGGCTTCCTCGGCTGGAATACCCGCTTCCGTGGTTTCGAGAGTAGCTTCCTGCTCGACCACGCACTGGTCGACATCGGCGTCGGCGTGCGTTGGCTGCGCGAGGTGCAACGGGTGGAAACCGTCGTGCTGCTTGGCAATTCGGGCGGTGGCTCGTTGATGGCCGCCTATCAGGCACAAGCGGTCGACCACCACGTGACGCCGCTGGACGGCATGCGCCCCGCGGCGGGACTGGCGGACCTGCCGCCCGCTGACGGGTACATCGCCAGCGCGGCGCACCCGGGTCGCCCGGACGTCCTCACCGCGTGGATGGACGCCTCCGTCGTCGACGAGACCGACGCCGTCGCCAGCGATGCGGCGCTCGATCTGTTCGACCACGAGAACGGTCCGCCTTATTCGGCCGAATTCGTGACCGCGTATCGAGCCGCGCAAGTGGCGCGTAACCACGCGATCACCGACTGGGCCGAGGCTGAGCTCAAACGCGTACGCGCAGCTGGTTTCTCAGATCGGCCGTTCACGGTCTTGCGCACGTGGGCGGACCCTCGGATGGTGGACCCGACGCTGGAACCCACCAAGCGACCGCCCAATACCTGTTATGCGGGACTGCCCGTCAACGCCAACCGATCCGCACACGGAATCGCCGCGGCAAGCACCCTGCGTAGCTGGCTGGGAATGTGGAGCCTTCGCCACGCGCAGACCCGCGCCGAGCCGCATCTGGCGCTCATCGAGTGTCCCGCGCTGGTGATCAATGCCGAACAGGACACCGGTGTCTACCCATCCGACGCGAAACGCATCCACGACGCTCTCGCGAGCACCGACAAACACCTGTGCTCGATCGATTCGGATCACTACTTCACGACTCCGGGGGCGCGCAGCGAGCAGGCCGATACCATCGCGAGGTGGATCGCAAAGCACTGGCGTTAGCGTGAGAGTCCTCGCTCATTTCACCCCTGGCGAGCATGTGTTGGCATTCCTTGCGCCACAAGCTGATTGGCTAGACGTCCGGTTCTGCGGCGAGGACGACGACGCCACGTTCTACGGTGAATTGCCCCAAGCCGACGTCATCTGGCACGTCCTCCGGCCGCTGAGTGCCGAGGATCTGGCGCGTGCGACTCGGTGCCGGTTGGTGCACAAGCTCGGGGCCGGGGTGAACACCATCGACGTCGATGCCGCAACCGAGCGGGGCATCGCGGTTGCCAACATGCCTGGCGCCAACGCGCCGTCGGTCGCCGAGGGCGCCGTCCTTCTCATGCTCGCCGCGCTTCGCAGGCTGCCGGTGTTGGACCGCGCGACGCGGGCTGGCGCCGGGTGGCCGTCGGACCCGACTCTCGGCGAGACGGTGCGGGACATCGGTGGCTGCACGGTCGGACTCGTCGGCTACGGGAACGTCGCCAAGCGGGTGGAGACCATCGTGTCTGCGATGGGCGCGAACGTCCTCCACACCAGCACCCGCGATGACGGACATGCCGGCTGGCGCAGCCTCGACGACCTACTCGACGCCAGCGACATCGTCTCGCTGCACCTACCCCTGACGCGTCAAACGAAGGACCTCATCGACGCCAACGCGCTTACGCGGATGGGCGAGCACGCGGTCATCGTGAACACCTCACGCGGGGCGATCATCGACGAGTCGGCGCTCGTCGATGCCCTAAGGGAAGGACGCCTCGCCGCCGCGGGCCTTGACGTCTTCGCCGTCGAACCCGTGCCCGCCGACAACCCGCTGCTGACGCTCGGCAACGTCGTCGTGACCCCGCACGTCACGTGGTACACGCTCGACACGATGCGTCGCTATCTTGCCGAGGCCGTCGACAACTGCGAACGTCTCCGCGACTCCCAGCCCTTGGCCAACGTCGTCAACGGCGTCGACCGATGAAGTGGACGTGGTTGATGGTGCCGCTGCTGGTCGCCTTCGCTCTGACTGCATGCCGATCCGACTCCTACGACGCAAAGACCTGTGGGCCGGTGACCTACCCGGAGACCCAGACGGTCGGCGTGTTGACGATCGACAAGGGCACTCTGTCCTGCACGGACGCCAAGGCCGTGATCGATCGGTTCCTGAGCGATCCCAAGCGGGCAGGCAACACCGGTGCGGTGGAATTCGACGGCTGGCTGTGTTCGTCGCCAACGGCGGCAGCATCCGAGGCGGAGGGGTACTCGTCGATCTGCAATCGCGGATCGGCGGATCAGGTCACCATCAGGCCTGCCGCACCCTCGCCCGCCACCTCCGGCGAGTGTGACGCCGACGCGCTCAACCGCGAACTCGCCGGGACCTTCGAGTACAAGATCGTGCGCTGTTATGGCAACTGGGCGTTCGTCGACACCGGCGGGCTCGGTGACGCCCAGTCGCTGGCGCGGCGCATCGACGGTACGTGGACCATCTACGCCGCGTTCCCGACCTCGACGTGCAGCTCGAAGGCCAAGGCGGACGGCGTGCCGGACAAGGAGCTGGGTTCGTTTCCTCCTTGCTGAGGTCTTGAGTTGAGATCAACGGCGCCGCTGACGTCGAGGATGGCTTAGCACGGAGTGCCGACATGAAAGGTGTTGTGCTGCTGGGTTGTCCACAGTGTGGGGTTGATGCACAGGTGGGGTGTTCGGGGCTGGTTTGGGTCGGAGGTGGTGGTTAGCGTCGGTGGTGTGTTCGATCGATTGGCTGCTGCCGCTGGCTTAGCGCGTACTCCCGCCGAGCGGGTCCGTGCCTATGCCCGGGCCGAGAATTCGGCGTGCGCGGCACGGCTGTCGGCGATGGTCGACATGCTCGCCGCGGCCTACTGCGCGGATGGGTCGGCCGATCGGGAGCAGTGGCGTTTCGACAACTGGGCGGCGGTGTGCGCGGCGATCGGGGCCGCTCACGACGTCACCAGCGGGGTGGCCAACAGTCTGCTCACCGACGCCGTGGTCGTGCGGGAACGGTTGCCGAAACTCGGCGCGGTGTTCGCCGCGGGCACCATCTCCTACCGCCTGGTGCACCTGATCTGCCAGCGCACCATGCTGGTCCGCGACCCCGACGCGGTGGCCGCCTTGGACGCCGCGCTGACCGAGATGCTCGCCGGCTGCGGAGCGCTGTCAGTCGATGCGGCGACCACCACCGTCGATGCGTTGGTGTTGACGCTGGATCCGTTCGCGGTGCGCCGCACCCAGGCCAAGAGCGGGGGTCATCGGGTCGACGTCTACCTCGACGACGCCAGCGGTAGCGCGCACGTCGACGCGTCGGTGTCGGTGACCGACGGCAAGGCCTTCGACGATCGGATCACCGCGCTGGCCGGCACGGTGTGTCACCGTGATCCCCGCACCCTCGACGAACGGCGCTCGGCAGCGGTGGGGGCGCTGGGTTTCGGCTGGGATCGGCTGCACTGCCTGTGTGGTTCCCCGCAGTGCACTGCCGAGCTCAACCCCGCCAGCGGCGGGATCGTCGTCCACGTGATCGCCCGCCAGGACGTCATCGACGCCGCCACGGACGGACCCAACGACCGCGGCCCCAGCGGGGGCGGTGACGGAGGCCCCAGCGACGAAGGCCCCAGCGACGATGGCCCCAGCGACGACGGTGGTGACGGACGCCCCGGCGGAGGCGATGAAGGCCCCGACGGAGGCGCCGGCGGCGGCGAGTCGATGCCCGAGCCGCCCGCCGACGATGCCGAGCTCGACTCCGACGAGCCGCCCGCCGACGAGGAGCTCGACTCCGAGGCGGCGTCCATCGAATCCGAGGAGGAGTTCGAGGATGTGCCCGCGCCTGCGACCACCCCGGCCACCCACGCCGACCAGATCGACGACGATCCGATTGATCCGATCGACACCATCGACTCCGGGGGCGCGCCCGCCGAATCCGATCCCGGCCCCCCGCCGATCGGTGATCTGCGCGCGCAGCGCCGCGCCCTAATCGGTGGGCCGCACAATCGGCTCCCCCACCCCTTGTCCGCCTACAGCTGGTCGGGACTGCTCGCCGCGATCAACGCCGACCCCGGCCAACTGTGCCCGGCGCGCCCCGGGGTGATCCTCGGCGGCACGGTCGTGCCCGCCC